>MRWG01000012.1_pt1 | contig 473239 bp, 456 predicted proteins | sample 1013341 | NCBI WGS metagenome assembly MRWG01 (sample SAMN06117577, study PRJNA244670) | biofilm metagenome | biome: Water; feature: Cathode Biofilm; material: Biofilm; isolation source: microbial consortium enriched at the cathode of a solar microbial fuel cell | place: USA: District of Columbia...
GGGGCAGGGGGCAGGGGGCACGGGGGCTGGCGTGCTGGGGGCTCACAATTCCTTGGTGAACGGGCGGGCGAGCAGGCTTTCGATCATGCGGTCGATGTCCTTGCCGTGATTGACGATGGCGTTGACGGCGGTGCAGATCGGCATGTCGACGCCAAGCCGCCCGGCCAGTTCGATCACCGCGCGGGCGGAAAACACGCCCTCGGTCACGGCCTTGCGTTCGCCCAGAATATCGGCCAGCGGCCGCCCCTGGCCCAGCGCCACGCCCAGGGAAAAATTACGCGACTGCAGGGCGTTGCATGTCAGGGTCAGGTCGCCGATGCCGCACAGGCCCATCAGGGTTTCCGCCTGCGCGCCCTTGGCCAAGCCCAGGCGCACGATTTCGGCCAGGCCCCGGGTGATCAGCGCCGCCCGCGTGTTGTCGCCCATGCCCCGGCCCTGCACGATGCCGCAGGCGATGGCCAGGATGTTCTTCACCGCTCCGCCGACCTCGGCGCCGATCGGGTCTTCAGAACGATAGGGTCGGAACCGCGGCGTGCCGATGGCCTGAATGAACTGTTCCGCCAGTTCGCCGTCGTCGGATGCCAGGGTCACGGCGGAGGGAATTTCCCGGGCCACCTCGATGGCGAAGGTCGGCCCGGACAAAACGGCCTGCGGGGCCGCGGGCAGGGTTTCGGCGACGACCTCGGTCATCAGCTTGCAGCTGCCGTTCTCGATCCCCTTGGCGCAGATCAGAACCGGCGTCTTGAACGGCTTGGCGGCGGACATGGCCAGGGTCACTGGGCGCATGAACTGCGCCGGGGCGACCAGAATCGCCGCTTCGGCGCCGTCGATGGCGGTCGCCATGTCCGACGTTGCCTCAATGGCCGGATCCAGCGTCACGCCGGGCAGGTAGGGGTTCTGATTGCTTGAATTGATCTCGGCGGCCACATCGGCTTCGTGGGCCTGCAGGATCACCGACCGTCCCGCCCGGCGGGCGACCATGGCAAGCGCCGTGCCCCAGGCACCGGCGCCGATGACGGCGAAACGTTCCATGGCGACTCTTTTATAGGCCGGGCCGGGGGCTGGGAAGAGGGAGATGGCGCATTGTTGGTCCTTATGCCTTGACCCCGGCACCAATGGCCTTGGGCGCATCGGGGTCAAGCGGCCAACGCGGGCGCGGGCGGAAGTCGAGCCCGTCCGTCAGGCCCAGGCGGAAGCGTTCGACCCCGGCCCAGGCGACCATGGCGCCGTTGTCGGTGCACAGCGCCGGGGCGGGGACGGCGAAATCCATCCCCCGGTCCGCCGCCAGCCCCTGCAATCGCGTGCGGATCGCCTGGTTGGCGGCGACCCCGCCGGCGACGACCAGGGTGCGGCCCGCCGGATGTCTTTGCAGAAACATGTCGATGGCGCGGCCCGTGCGTTCGGCCAGCACGTCGGCGACCGCGACCTGGAACGAGGCACAAAGATCGGCGATGTCCCGGTCCTGCATGGGGCCGGGCGGCAGGCCCTCGATCGTCATGCGCACGCGGGTCTTGAGGCCCGAAAAGGAAAAATCGCAGCCGTCCCGGCCCTTCAGCGGGCGCGGCAGGTCGAAGCGCCCGGCATCGCCGCCCTTGGCCGCGGCTTCCACGGCCGGACCGCCGGGATAGCCCAGGCCCAGCATCTTCGCGGTCTTGTCGAAGGCTTCGCCGACGGCGTCGTCGATAGTGGTGCCGAGGCGCCGGTAAGCGCCCACACCCTCGACCTCCAGCAATTGGCAATGGCCGCCCGACACCAGCAGCAGCAGATAGGGAAACTGCACATCGTCGGTCAGCCGTGCCGTCAAAGCATGGGCTTCCAGATGGTTGACGGCGACGAAGGGCAGGCCGCGCGCGGCGGCCAGGGCCTTGCCCGTCATCACGCCGACCAGGACGCCGCCGATCAGGCCCGGCCCGGCCGTGGCGGCGACGGCGTCGATGCCGTCCCAGCCGCCGCCGGATTGGTCGAGCGCCGCCTGCACGACACGGCCGACCTGATCCAGGTGCGCGCGGGCCGCGACCTCGGGCACCACGCCGGCGAAGGGCTGGTGGTCAGCCAGTTGCTGATGCACCACGTTGGACAGCACGTCGCGCCCGTCGCTCACCACGGCGGCGGCGGTCTCGTCACAGCTGGTTTCAATGCCCAGAACGCGCATGGCTCTCTACATGGGTGAATTTCATGGTTGCGGCAATGGCCGGGGACTTTACTCTGTCGCCCGCCGCACAACCAAAAGGCTTTTTTGCCCGTGACCGATCCCATCGACCCGACCGACCCGAAATTCCTGCGCATCGGCACCCGCGCCAGCCCCCTGGCGCTGGCCCAGGCCCATGCGGCGCGCGACCTGATCGAGGCCGCCCACGGCACGCCGACGCCTCTGGGGGCGACCTCGATCGTCGACCTCAAGACAACGGGCGACCTGGTGCTCGACCGGCCCTTGGCCGATATCGGCGGCAAGGGCCTGTTTTCCAAGGAAATCGACCGGGCGCTGTTGGACAATCGCGTCGATCTGGCCGTCCATTCCATGAAGGACCTGGAAACCTGGATGCCCGACGGCATCGTCATCGCCGCCGTGCTGGAACGGGAAGACCCACGCGACGCCTTCATTTCGAATTCGCATCAAACCTTGTCCGATCTGCCCCAAGGCGCGGTGATCGGCACCGCTTCCGTGCGCCGGCAGGCGCAGGTGCTGCACTGGCGACCCGATCTCAAATGCGTGACTTTTCGCGGCAACGTGCAGACGCGCCTCGGCAAGCTGGCCGACGGTCAGGCGGATGCGACCCTGCTTGCCTGCGCCGGGCTCAACCGCCTGGGCCGGGCCGAGGTCGTGACCCAGGCGATCGCGCCCGAAGATATGTTGCCCGCCGTCGCCCAGGGGGCGGTCGCCATCACCTGCCGCGCGGGTGACGATCGGGTGCTGGATTTATTGGCGGCCATTAATCATGCCCCGACCCTGGCCCGGGTCACGGCGGAACGCGCCATGCTCGAAGCCCTCGACGGATCCTGCCGCACGCCCATCGGCGGCTTGGCCGTTCTGTCGGACGACGGCAGCGAAATGACCCTCGACGGCCTGGTGGCCCGCGGTGACGGCAGCGCGCTGCACCGGGCCCGGCGCAGCGGCCGGACCGGGGATGCCTATCGCCTTGGCCGCGACCTGGGCGAGCAGTTGAAAGCCATGGCCGGCCCTGGATTTCTCGATGATCCCGGTCCCGGCGGCGGGAGCTGAGCCGTGGCCCGAATTCTGGTTACGAGGCCGGAACAGGATGCCGTGGCGACGGCGGCACGGCTTCGGGGTCTGGGGCACGAGGCGCTCATCACGCCCTTGATGGCGGTTCATTTCCTGCCCGGCCCCCCCCTTGATCTGGCAGGGGTGCAGGCGCTTCTGGTGACCAGCGCCAACGGGGTGCGCGCCCTTTCCGCGCGTCAGGCGGGGTCGAATATCCCTCTGCCCGTCCTGGCCGTCGGCGATGCCACGGCGCGGGCGGCCCGGGATTTGGGATTCGCGGACGTGAAAAGTGCCGGCGGCGATGTCGATGATCTGGCGCGTCTGGCGGCGGAACGTTTGCGCCCCGGGGACGGCGCCCTGCTGCATGTCGCGGGCAGCAAGGTCGCGGGCGATCTGGCGGGGATGCTGGCCCAGGCCGGATATACCTACCGGCGCAGCGTGCTTTATGACGCACGGCCCGTGGCGGTGCTGCCCCAGGCGGCCCAGGCGGTTATCGCCGACGGCGCGGCGGGGGTTCTGCTCTATTCGCCGCGCACGGCGGCCCTGTTCCGCGATCTGGTTCTGGCCGCCGGGCTTGATGGGTTCGTCGAGAACCTGACCGCCTTCTGCCTCAGCGCCAATGTGGCCGCACGCGCCGGTTCGGGATGGCGCCGCGTCGTCATGGCCGCGCGGCCGACGGAACCGTCCCTGATGGATGCGGTCGCCGAATGGGCCCCAGAATAGGGTCCGGTATCGGGCGTCGCGCCTTGCGCCGGGCGGTCCCTCAACGTACCTTGGACGACAACGACCGCCGGCCCGACAGGACCGGTTCCAACAGGATCGGCGGCGGGCCCGAATCTCAAAGCGACGCAGACCAGATGGGAGCCATCGGACCATGACCACCCCGCCGCGCAAACGCGCCAGCGCCAAACGCACCCCGGCCAAGAGCCGCTCCCAGGCATCGTCATCGGCCGCGTCGCCGAAGGATATCCAGGACGCCCCGGCGCCCCAGGCTGAGGCGCCCGAAGCAACGGCCGCCCCGGCGGCGGAAAAGCCGAAATCCTCCACCAAGGCCGAGACCCCGGCGGCCTTCATCCCACCGCCGGCGCGCACGGCAAGTGCGGCGCGGGTCCTGGCCTGGCTGACCCTGGCCATCGGCGTCTGTGTCGGCACGGCGGCGTTTACCTGGCCGCAGTGGTCGCCCTATCTGGTCAAGGTGTTTCCCCATCTGGCGACGGCCGATGCCGGGGCCCCCGTGATCGACGAACTGGCCGGCCGCGTTCAGGCCTTGGAACAGGAAAAGACCGGCACCCTGCATCAGTTGGAACAGGAACGCGCCCGGTTTCAGGATGAGTTGAAGACCCTGATGACGCGCCTGACCGAGGTCGAACAGGCCGTGGCCGAGGCCCGCAATCTGGTCAAGGCGGCCGAGGCCCCGGCCAGCACGGCAGCGGCGGCGGAATCCCTCAAGGTGCTGTCCGACCGCCTGGCCGAGCTTGAGCATGGCGGCGGGCAGGTCGGTGCCCTGGCCGCCAGGATCGAGGAAATCGAAAAGGCCAAGACCGACACGGGCCAGGGGGCGGCCCCCGACGTCGGGCCGGACCCGAAAGTCGCGGCGGCGCTCGACGCCATGGCCGAGCGCCTGAAGCGCCTGGAACAGGAAACCGACGGCAAGGCCGCCGATTTTGACGGTGCGGCGGCCCGTGCCATCGTCCTGGCCACGGCGCAGCTGCGCGACGCCGTGCGTGAGGGCCGGCCGTTCACCGATGATCTGGACGCTCTCAAGGTGCTTGCCGACGGCCGTCCGGCCATTACCCAGATCCTGGGGGCCCTGACCCCCCATGCCGATCTCGGCGTCTCGACCCTGGCCGTGCTGCGCACCCGTTTCGCGACCTTGGCCGGCCCCATCGTCAACGCGGCCGATGCGGCGGAAGGGGACGGCTGGTTCGCCGAGGCGGCGGCCCGGCTGGCGTCCCTGGTCACCATCCGGCGCGTCGGCAATACCGCACCCGACGATTCCATCGACGCCCTGGTGTCGCGGGTCGACGCCCTGCTGTCGGCGGGCGATCTGCGCTCGGCGGTCGAAGCGCTCACGCTGCTGAAGGGCAAGCCGGCCGAGGTCGTGGCCCCCTGGCTGCGGTCTGCCGAGGCGCGCCTGACGGCGGAAAAGGCTGTCGCCAATCTGCACGTCCATGCCCTGTCTCTGATCGCCCCGGCCAAGGCCGGCGGCTGAACGGGAACGAAACCATGCTCCGCGCCCTCCGCTTCCTCGCCGTCCTCGCGGTCCTGATCGCCGCCGTTCTGTGGCTGACCGACAATCCCGGCACGATCCGGGCCGAATGGCGGGGCTATCAGGTCGAAACCTCGGCCGCCCTGATGATCGCCGTCGTGGCGTTGCTGATGGGGGCGTCGGCGGTGATCTATCGGGGTTGGATTTTCCTGCGCCGCACGCCGGGCACCATTGCCGCCGCCTGGCGCGAACGCCGTCGCCGACGCGGCTACGAGGCCCTGACCCGCGGCATGGTCGCCGTCGCCGCCGGCGACCCGGGAGAGGCCCGCAAACATTCCAAGCGGGCGGAGGTGCTGCTCAACGAACCGCCGCTGACCATGCTGCTGTCGGCCCAGGCGGCGCAGCTCGACGGCGACGATAAGGCCGCCGAAGGCTTCTTCAAGGCCATGTCGGAACGCCCGGAAACGGAATTCCTCGGTCTGCGCGGCCTATTGTCGCAGGCGCTCAATAAAGGCGACCGTGACCGCGCGCTCGACCTCGCGCGCCGCGCCTACCGTCTGCGCCCGGCCAGCGAATGGGTGGCAGGGACCCTGTTTGATCTGCAGGCCCAGTCGGCCCTGTGGCTTGACGCCAGCGTAACCAACGACGAACTCGGCCGCCGCAAGCTGGTCGACCGCGCCACGGCCGAGCGGCGCAAGGGCGTGCTGGCCTTCGAACAGGCGCGGCGGGCCCAGGCCGATGGTGATCCGGCCGCCGCGTTCAAGCACTTGCGCCAGGCCCATGATCTGGCACCGGACCTGGTGCCGGCGTCGGTGCGTCTGGCCCACCTGCTGGTCATCGACGGCAAGGACCGGCGGGCCGCCGGCTTGATCGAAAAAGCCTGGATCACCGCCCCCCATCCGGATCTTGCCCGCGAATACCTGAACGCACGGCGGGCCGATGATGCGCTGGCCGCAGTCAAGGCCATGGAAAAACTGGCCCGCGCCAACCCGGATCATCCTGAAAGTCACCTCGCCCTGGCCCAGGCCGCCGCCGACGCGGCGCTGTGGGGCGAAGCGCGCAAACATCTGGACGCGGTGATCGCGGGGACGGGTCACGACGGCTATATGGGCCGTGCGCTGCGCCTCTTGGCGGCGGTCGAGGAGGGTGAAGGCGAAAACCCCGCGCGGGCCCGCGATTGGCTGCTGCGCGCCGCGACGGCGGGCCCGGATAATGCCTGGGTCTGCGCCAGTTGCGGCAACGCGGCTCCGGAATGGTCCGTGACCTGTTCCAACTGCGGGCAGTTCGACGGTTATTCCTGGCGCACGCCGCCGCATACGGGGGGCCATGTCGGCGCCCTGGACGGCCGCGCAGGCATGATCCCCGACGGCGGCACGGCCCGTCTGCCGGCGCCGGATGACGCCGCCGGCGGCTGAACGCCGCATCCCTGATCCCGGGCCGCGTGTTTGAACTTGACTTGCAGGCCCGCCTGATAGAGTTTCCGCCTGGAAAACGCGCCCCTCGGGCCGCGTCGCCGCCTTAGCTCAGTTGGTAGAGCATCGCATTCGTAATGCGGGGGTCGGGTGTTCGAGTCACCCAGGCGGCACCATTTCTCTTTTCATGATCAAAGAGCGGCATGTATCAGCCCGCCGCCGGGTATTGCGGCAGCATGCGCGGACGATTCCACCGGTAAAAAGAAAACCGGCCCGCGAGGGGCGGGCCGGCGAGGTTTAACAGGGAGGCTGCCGAGGCATCCGGGGAGGGAGGGGAGAGGGATACCTCGACAATGACCATACCCTAGCGGGCAGATCGGTCTGATTCAGTGACCAAAGTCACATTCAAAAAAAATAATTTAAGAGAGGGCGGATGCCTGAGCGCGGATGCGCCGGGCGCGTCAGTGTTCTTGGAGCTGACGGTAGAAGTTGCGGTCCAGCAGCACGGCCTCGGACAAGGTACGGCGGCGGTTTTGGGAATCTTCACGAACCAGAACGTAATGAGGAACAGGCGTGCGTTCGCTGCCGTTGGCGGCGACGACCCAGACCATGCGGGGTTCGTCCACCTTCACGAAACGGGCGCCTAGGTCGATGCGACGCTTCTTCATTGTTCTTCGGTTTCTTGGTCTTCTATGGGGTGACAGGGGGAGAGCACTTAGCCGCACTACGTAACGCGGCGGTCACCTGCTTTTCAAACTAAAAATCGGCCCGAAGGGCGAAAAAAAGACTTGCCTGATGAACGGCGATGTTTAGGCGCGAAGATTGACCAGCCGCCCGCGCACCGCACCCTCGAACAATCCCTCGGTGCCGGCCCGGATAAACGACTGGGCGGTGCTGCTGCGGAACTCCAGCGTGTCGCTCAGAGCGGCCAGGCTCGATAGCCGGCTTTCTGCCGTGCGAAGAGCGACGCGCACGCGGGCGCGGGCCGCCACCGCCTCATCCTGGGTCAGGGCGCTGATCCCGGAAAGGTCCAGGCCCGTTCTATCGAGCGGCTGGGCGCTTACGGTAACGCGGCCGCCGAATTCCGTGGTCTGGATGGTCACCCGGCCCTGGCGGCTGGAAATCAGGTTGACGCTACCCGTTTCGGCGCGCGCGACGAGGCGGTCGATGGCACCCAGTGCGCGCCCGGCGGCGGTGGTGATGTTCAGCCGCGACACCCGCGTTTCGTCAAAGCGAAGCCCCGTACGGGGTGATATCAGCCCGCCGTTGATGGCGGTGGACAATTGTTCTTCCAGGGTACGCAACTGATCGACGATCTGTCCGCCTGCCGTCGCGGCGCGGCTGACGGCGGTGGCGGCATCGTTCGCACGCAGGGTGATGCCTTGCCGCGGATCGAGGGACAGGGCAAGGGAATCGGGGGTGGCGCGGGACGGCGTCGTCGCCGCTGTTCGTTCGAAGGCAAGGGCACTGCGCGCGCGGCTGACCGCCAGTCCGCTCGACAGGTTCAGTTGCATGGCGATGGCGGCGTTGATGTCCGTGGCCATGGACATTCCCGGCAACCGCTCCTCAGTGGGGCGGTTCGTTCTGGCGGCCGCGGTCCGTTCTGTGCGCGGGCCGGAATGCGCGGAACGGCCCGCTCCTCGGACCATCCTGGACGTCAAGTCGGTGTTCAGTCTAGCAAGCGGGCGGCAACCAGCCAACTGCAGCAGGGCTCTGCGGCACGATGGAATCTCAACGAAACCACCTAATTGATTGAATTTTAATGGTTAATAAAATCGACGCACGTCCTGCGAATCGGGCCGGAATACTGCGCGCGTAGTTGCGAAAGTGCGATTCCGCCACTGTTGCGGAACGATTTCGCGCCTCGCTGGGCCGGTTTTGAGCTGCTCTGGTCCGGCCGGGTTCCTTCGGGCAGGGTCAATGTCCGCCTGTCCATATGAATGCGAAGTCTTGGATTATCAAAACGTTAACCAATTTACCTCAACAATAACCTCGGATTCGGAAGAAAGCCCGTTGATGCTTTAGACCTCTGCCGCCGGTGTTTCGGCCGTCTGGCCCCTGCTTAACAACGATAGCAGTTGCATGGTGCCGGCGAGCGGGTAAATTCATTGCATCACGGGTATGGACCGGCTCGGCCGGACGGCCTTCCGGCGCCCGCGGGGGTCCCGGCGCGGGCCGGGACGGCAGGCCGGAAGGATGACGCCGGCAGCGAACAGGCATGGGGCAAGGCAATGACCCAGGACATCAAAAAACATTCCTATACCATTCCATGTGCGTCCACGTTCCGTGACGCGGTCATGGTTCTGGCGGCCAAACGGCGGGTCAACGTGGGAGATCTGGCGCGTTCGGTCTTGCTGGTCGTTCCGCAAAGCGTCATCGATGAGTTTCCCGATCCGGGCGAGCCGGATCAGGACGACCGCGAAACGGTCATTCTCAAATCCGGCACGGCCAAGGGCCGCCCATGGCGGCGCAAGCCGCGCCTGCAGGTACGCATGGCGCCCGGCTTCGAGGTCGAATTCATGCGCCGCGCCCTGGCCATCGCCCTGGCCCTGGATCATGGGGAAACCCGGGTGCTGCTGCATTCCGAGCACGCCCCGCAAGAACCGCCGGAAGCGACCGGACGGGAGGTCGTCGATCCCGAAGAGATCGTCCGTCTGCGCACCATCGTTTCGGTGCTTTCCTTCGACCCCTTGAACGACGGCGTGCGCTCGCGCGAGGATGCGCTTTATGTCCTCGGTTTCCCGCCGGGCCGTATCCCCGACGGCGAGACGTTGCGTGCACGGTTCCGTATGCTGGCGACCATTCATCATCCGGACAGCCCGCACGGCGACCACCGGCGCATGAGCCAGCTCAACAGCGCCATGGATATCCTGAAGCGCGGCGCGGCCTGATTGCATTATCGACCGTCGAGGGGCGGGCGCATAACCAGTGCGATTGCGGAACGAAACCCGCTGTCCTCTCAGCCTGAATCCAATATTCGACGCGCCATTTTTTCTTGAGGCGGTCCGGTCGTTATGGCCTCATGCCGGCCAAGGACGAGACGCGCCGCCCTGCCGTCCGGCAGCGGCGGACCAACGACATTCAGGACAAGATCATGCGACTAAAAGACAAGGTGGCGCTGGTAACGGGCGCCGGATCAGGCTTTGGCGAGGGCATCGCCCACCGTTTCGCCGAGGAAGGGGCGCGGGTCGTCGTCGCCGATATCGACGGGGCGGCGGCCGAACGGGTGGCCAAGGACATCCAGGCGCGCTCGTTCCAGTGCGATGTTTCGAACAGCGATCAGGTCAAGGCCATGATCGCGGCCACGGTCAGCTGGCACGGCCGCCTCGACATCCTGGTCAACAACGCCGGCATCGCGCAGAAGCGGGGTCCCATGCTGGACGTCAGCGAGGCCGATTTCGACCGTATCTACGCCGTCAACGTGAAGAGCATCTATCTGGCGGCCGTCCATGCCGTGCCGCAGATGCGGGCCCAAGGCGGCGGCGTGATCCTCAACACGGCCTCGACCGCCGGCGTGCGCCCCCGCCCGGGCCTGACCTGGTACAACGGATCCAAGGGGGCGGTCATCACCCTGACAAAGTCCATGGCCGGGGAACTGGCGGCGGACAAGATCCGCGTCTGTGCGATCAACCCCGTACTGGGGGCGACGGGCCTGACCGCCGAGTTCATGGGCGGCGATTCACCGGAAATGCGTGCCCAGTTCAACACCACCATTCCGCTCGGCCGCATGTCGACGCCCAAGGACGTGGCCAACGCGGCCCTGTTCCTGGCATCGGACGAGGCCGAATTCCTGACCGGCGTATGCCTGGAGGTTGACGGCGGGCGCTGCATTTAGGCATCCGTCGCCACCATAATCACCACAGGGGGAGTTTCCATCCATGCCCAACAACAAGCCGCGCCTGCTGGTCGCCCGCATCTTCCCGCAAGACGTCATGGACCGCGCCGCGCGCGACTATGACTGCACCGTCAATTCCGAGGACGCCAACTGGTCCGGCGCCGACGTGATCGCCCGGGCGGGGGACGTCGATGCGATCCTGACCAGTGCCCGCACCAAGTATCCGGCCGAGGTCATCCAGGGCCTGCCGGGGAACGTGCGCATGCTGGCGACCTTTTCCGTGGGCTATGAGCATATCGACCTCGACGCCGCCAAGGCGCGGGGCCTGGTCGTCACCAACACGCCGGACGTGCTGACCGAGGCCGTGGCCGACATCACCATCCTGCTGCTGCTGGCGGCCTCACGCCGGGCGCGCGAAGCGTTTGAGATGATTTCCGGCGACAATTGGCTGAACATCGGCGGCTGGCGGCCGACCCAGTTTCTCGGCACCGGCGCCCAGGGCAAGGTTCTGGGTATCCTGGGCATGGGCCGCATCGGGCGCGCGGCGGCGGCCCGGGCGCGGGCCATGGGCATGACGATCCACTACCACAACCGCTCGCGCCTGGCGCCGGAACTGGAACAGGGTGCGGTCTATCACGACACGCCGCAATCGCTGCTGAAGGTCGCGCAGTTCCTGTCGATCCATTGCGAATCGACGCCGGAAACCCGCCATCTGATCAACACCGACGGCATCGCCCTGATGCCCGAGGGGGCGATCATCGTGAACACGGCCAGGGGCGACATCATCGACGACGACGCCCTGATCCCGGCTTTGGAATCGGGGCGCATCGCCGCCGCCGGGCTCGACGTGTTCGCGGGCGAACCCGACGTGGACAAGCGCTACTTCACCACCAAGAACGCGTTCATCCTGCCGCATATCGGCAGCGCCACGGTGGAAACGCGCAACGCCATGGGCTTCCGTGCGCTGGACAATCTGGATGCCTTCTTACGCGGCGAGGAACCGGTCGACCGGCTGGCCTGATCGGTTCGTAACGGCGCATGAAAAAACCGCCCGGGGGCTTGGCGCCGCCGGGCGGTTTTCGATTCCCCCAAGGGAGAATGCGGTTCGGCTATTCGCGGTTGCCGAAGAACTGCAACATGAAGATGAACATGTTGATGAAGTCCAGGTAGAGCGTCAAAGCGCCCATGATGGCCTTCTTTTCGTGCGTTTCCGAATGATCGCCTGCGGCGTAGATCGCCTTGATCCGCTGCGTATCGTAAGCGGTCAAACCGGCGAAAATCAGTACGCCGAGGGCCGAGATCGCGAAGTGCAGCGCGGAGGATTCCAGGAAGATGTTGACGACCGAGGCGATCAGGATGCCGATCACGCCCATGACCAGGAAGGTGCCGAAACCGGACAGGTCTTTCTTGGTCGTATAGCCGTAGAGCGACAGGCCCGCGAAGGCGGCCGAGGTGATGAAGAACACCCGCACGATGCTTTCGCCGGTGAAGGCCAGGAAGATGTAGCTGAGCGACAGGCCCATCAGGCCGGCATAGACCCAGAACAGGGTCTGCGCCGTCGCGGCCTTCATGCTGTGGATGCGCGCCGAGAGGAAGAACACGAAGCCAAGCGGCGCCAGCATGACGACCCAGCGCAGCGCCGTGCCGTGAATCGCATTCATCAGTTCGCCCGAGGTCGAGGCGGCGAAGGCCACCGCACCCGTGAGCGCCAAGCCGATGCACATGTAGTTGTAGACGCGCAGCATGTAGCTGCGCAGGCCGACGTCGATGCCGGCGGCAGCGGCTTGCGCATGGTCCATGCGCGCAGTCTGCAGCCGGAACCTATCGTTCTGACCCATAGCCATTGATGTTCTCCTTTTACACTTCCCTAATCGGGTGGCCGTCCTTGTGACAATGCGGCCCTGCCCGGTGAAACCTGTGAATTTCCCTGTTCCTAATATGGCAGCGAATACCGGAAATTCAACTGTTACCGGGGGCGTCACACAGGTTTTACGTACGATTTCGGCGCCGACGTTTCCGTCACTGGTTGCGCAGGTGGGGCATGGCCTTCTGGCCCATGGCTCGCCAGGTCCCGAACAGCCCCATGACCAGGGTCACCGCCAGGCAGAACGCCGCCGTGACGGCGGCGGCAGGCAGATCGAAGGCCCAGTCGCTTTTCATCAGGTGGACGACGATGCCCCAGGCCGCCGCCGTGCCCACGGCCGCCCCGATGACCGCCGTCAGCAGGCCGAGGGCGCCGTATTCCAAAAGATAGCCGCCCAGCACCCGGCCACGACCGGCGCCCAGGACCTTGAACACCACGGCGTCATAGACCCGGCGGCGATGGCCGGCGGCGATGGTCCCGGCCAGGACCAAGGCCCCCGCCGCGATGGTGATGGCGGCGACCCCACGCACGGCCCAGCTGACGCCTTCCATGATGCGTGCGGCGGCTTCCAGGGCTTCGCGCACGCGGATGGCGGACACGTTGAGGAACTTGTCGGCGACCGTGCGCTCGATGGCGTCCTCGGCGGATGGCGGGGCTTCGACGGCGGCGATATGGCTGTGCGGCGCCCCTTCCAGGGTGCCGGGCGCGAAGATGATGGCGAAATCGAAGCGCAGCGACCGCCAGTCGATGCGGCGCAGGCTGGCGACGGCGGCGGTCACCGGCCGGCCCAGGATGTTGAGGCTGAGGGTATCGCCCAAACCGATGCCGAAGCCCTTGGCCAGATTGGCGTCGAGCGAGATCAGCGGCGGCCCGGCGTAATCCCGGGGCCACCACTCACCGGCGGTGATCTCGCTGGCGTCGGGCTGCACGGCGGCATAGGTCAGGGCGCGGTCGCCCCGGATCGCCCATTGGCTGTCCGATGCGATCTCGGCCTGATCCACGGGGGTGCCGTTGATATGGGTGATGCGCCCGCGCAAGGAGGGGACGCGTTGCAGGTGGGCGGCCCCCTTGATACCCATCACGGCGGTATCGAATTCGGCGACCTGGTCTGGTTGAATATCCAAAAAGAAGAAGGCCGGGGCCTCTTCCGGCAGGCGCTCGCTGACCTGGCGGGTCATGTTGGCGTCGATCAGGGCGACGGCGACCAGCACGGCCAAGCCCAGGCCCAGGGAGGTCACGACACTGGGCACCATGCTGTCGGGCCGCCCCAGGTTGGCGACGACCAACCGCAGGCGCGCCCCCGGCGGGCGCTTGCAGGCCCGGGCGGCATGTCCGACGGCCCAGGCGGCGGCGCGCAGCACGGCCAGGAATAGAATGGCCCCACCGACGAACCAATAGGCGAACCCGCGGTCCGCCGCCGTGGCGACGGTCAGTGCCGCGAGCGCGGCCACGCCCAGCGCCATAAGCACAAGATACACGGCCCTGGGCCGGCGGCCGGCGGGGGCGACCCGGTCGCGGAACAGATCACCCGCCCGGACTTCCCGCGCGCGGGCCAGCGGCCAAAGGGCGAAGGTCACGGCGGACAACATGCCGAAGGCCGCCGCCGTGGCCAGGGCGGCGGGGTAGATGCCGGGCTCGGGCGCCACCGGCAGCAGCCCGCCGAAGGCCGTCACCCCCAGCCAGGGCAAGACGGCGCCCAGGACAAGACCCAGCGCCACGCCCCCCGCGGCCAGGATCAGCACCTGGATCAGGTAGATCGTGAAGATCAGCCGCCCGGGCGCGCCCAGGCATTTCAGGGTCGCGATGGTGGTCGACCGCTGGTCCAGGTATCCGGCGACGGCGTTGGTGATGCCGATGCCACCGACCAAAAGGACCGTCAGCCCGACGAAGCCCATGAACAGGGTCAGGCGTTCGACGAAACGGCGCACGCCGGGGGCGGCTTCGTCCGCCGCGCGGATGCGCCAGCCGGCGTCGGGGAATTGTTTGTTCAGGTCCTCGATGAAGGCGGGGACGGACGTGCCCGGGGGGAGCATCACCCGGTGGTGATAGCGGATCTGGCTGCCCGGCTGGACCAGCCCCGTGGCCGGCAGGGCGTCCAGGGACACCATGAAGCGGGGGCCGAAGGAAAACACGCTGGCGACGCGGTCGGGCTCTTTCTTGATGACGGCGCGGATCTGGAATTCCGCCTCGCCCACGCGCACCCGGTCGCCGACCTTGGCCCCCAGGCGGGTCAGCAGGTTGGCGTCCACCGCCGCCCCCCAGGCGCCGTCCCGGTTTGCCAGAATCTCGCCGAGCGGCAGGGCCGGGTCCGTGATCAGCTTGCCGGCCAGCGGATAGGCGCCGTCCACGGCCTTCAGTTCGGCCAGGGAACGCCGGGCCTGGGGGTCGAGCGGCCGCGCCATGGTGCGCATTTCCACGGTGTCGGCGCGGGCCCGGGCATGGGTGTCGAGATAGGCCAACTGCGCCGCGTCGGCGGCGCGGTGGGTCAGGCGCAGGTCGACGTCGCCGCCCAGAAGTTTCGTGCCGTCGCGGTCCAACCCGGCGACGAAGGAGCGGGACAGGGAATTCACGGCGGCGATCGCCGTCACGCCCAACACCAGACAGGCCAGGAAGATGCCGAGCCCGCGCAACACCCCGCCGGGCCCGCCCTTGAGGTCGCGCCAGGCCAAGCGCCAGGCAGGGGCGACGCCCATGGCGGATCAGTCCCCCGCCATGCGCAGGGCGGTCTGGTCATCGGCGACCAGGCCGTCGCGGATGGTCAGCATGCGCCCGCAGCGTTCGGCCAGGGATTTTTGATGGGTGACCAGCAGCAAGGTGGTGCCGAGGCGTTCGTGCATACCGAACAGCAGGTCGATGATCTGGTCGCTGGTATGTTCGTCCAGGTTGCCCGTCGGCTCGTCCGCCAACAGCAGCTTGGGCGATCCGGCGAAGGCGCGGGCCAGGGCCACGCGCTGCTGTTCGCCGCCCGACAGTTGGCCCGGGTAATGGCTGGTGCGATGGCCCAGGCCGACGGCGGCAAGTTCTTCGGCGGCGCGGTCGAAGGCGTCGCTCCGCCCGGCGAATTCCAATGCCACGGCGACGTTTTCCAACGCCGTCATGGTCGGGATCAGGTGGAAGTCCTGGAACACGATGCCCAGGGTGTCGCGTCGGAACCGGGCCAGGCCGTCTTCGTCCAGGACCGTCAGGTCGTGGCCGGCGACGGCGACCTCGCCGCCCGTCGCCTGTTCCAGGCCGCCCAGAACCATCAACAGCGACGTCTTGCCCGACCCGGAGGGGCCGACAATGCCCAGGGTTTCGCCCGCCCCGACGGTCAGATCAATGCCTTTAAGGATATTGACCTCACCGGCTTCGCTCTCCAGGGTAAGGCGCAGGTCGCGCGTCCGTACCGCGGGCGTCACCGGGCCGGTCTTTCCATTCGGATGAGCATCCATGCAATCGTTCCGCCGCCGTTTGTCTATCATGGGATATGTGCGTAAGGCCGCGAATGTCAACGCGGCGGCTGTCTTTCTGTTGGCGTTGCTGTGGTTTGCTCCGGCCGCGAGCGCGGCCCCGCCGCCGCGCCTGCTTGTCCTGGGCGACAGCCTGACCGCGGGTTACGGGCTGAAGGCGGAAGACGGATTCACGGCGCAGCTGCAGGCGGCGCTGAAGGATGCCGGGCGCGACGTCGTGGTCCTGAACGCGGGCGTGTCCGGCGACACCACGGCCGGCGGGCGGGCGCGCATCGGCTGGGCGCTCGGCGACAAGCCCGATGCGGTGATTGTCGAACTGGGCGCCAACGACGGCCTGCGCGGCCTTGATCCCAAGGCGACCTTCGACAATCTGGACGCCATCATTGCCGATATCCGCCGGGCCGGCCTGCCCGTGCTGCTGACCGGCATGTTGGCTCCGCCCAACCTGGGCCGCGACTACGCGGACGATTTCAACGCCGTCTTTCCGCGCCTCGCGGAAAAGCACGACGTGCTGTTCTATCCGTTCTTCCTGGCCGGCGTCGCGGCCAAACCGGACCTGAACCAGGACGACGGCATTCATCCCAATCCCAAGGGGGTGCGGGCCGTCGTCGACCGTATTCTGCCCTATGTGCTGGACCTGCTGGCCCAGGCCAAGACGAAAGCGGGGGCGCGGTGAGCGGCTTCAAACATGCCCATGCGGGTGGGGCCGACTGGGCCGAGGTCGCGCGCGACTGTGCCCGTCAGCTCGACCCCATCCCCGAGGGCGCCAACCTGGGCTTTCTCTATGTCACCGACGCGCTGGCCGACGACCTGACGTCGATCCTCACCTTCCTGCGTCAGACTTCGGGCGTCGAGGACTGGGTCGGCACCGTCGGCATGGGCATCTGCGCGGGGGCCCAGGAATATCATGACGCGCCGGCGGCGGCGGTGCTGCTGGGCGCCTTTCCCGCGGATTCGTTCCGGGTGTTTCCGGTCCTGCGCGGCGGGCTCGGCGACATGCCGGCGGGGCTGCGCGGCTGGGTCGACGATGGTGCCGCGCCGTTCGCCGTTGTTCACGGCGATCCCTACAACCACCACCTGCCCGAGCTTTTGGAGGAAACCGCGAGCGGCCTGTCGTCGTTCCTGGTCGGCGGGCTGACGGCGTCGCGCGGCAGCGGCCCGCAGATCGCGGGCACGATCGCCAAGGGCGGGGTCTCGGGTGCGCTGTTCGGGCCCCAGGTCCAGGTCGCGACCGGGCTCAGCCAGGGCTGCACGCCCGTGGGTGAACCGCGCCAGGTGACCGAGGCCGAGGACAACATCATCATGTCCATCGACGGCAAGCGCGCACTGGACGTCATGAAGGCCGACATCGGCGAGCTTCTGGCCCGCAATCTGGAACGGGTCGCTGGATACATCCATGCCGCCTTCCCCGTGCCGGGCTCCGACACCCGGGATTATCTGGTACGCTCGCTTCTCGGCATCGACGTGGACCGCGGCTGGGTCGCCGTCGGCGGCGCGGTCGAGGCCGGCGACCGCATCATGTTCGTGCGCCGCGACCCGATCTCCGCCGAGCAGGATTTGGCCGACATGGTCAACGGACTGAAGGCACGCCTGCCGTCCCCGCCCCGGGGCGGGCTGTATTTTTCCTGCGTCGCCCGCGGGCCCAACATGTTCGGCGCCCCCGGCAAGGAAATGGCCTTGATCATGGAGCGCCTGGGCGACATCCCCCTGGTCGGATTCTACGGCAACGGCGAAATTTCCAACGCCCGGCTGTACGGCTATACGGGCGTGCTGGCGCTGTTCCTCTAGGATCCGCCGCCGATCCCGCGAATCGGGACCATTTCGCCCCCGGTTTTTTCCGCCATCCCCCAACCGCGCCATGATGGTGCCGCATTTGCTTTCGACCCTCGGGGCCTGGAAAGCGGCGTCGTCCGGGCGGCTTCCTTGGCACCTTGCTGTATACGTCTGGACATCCCCAAACCGACGCCATAGAAGCGAAGGCAAGGGAACGGTGTCGTCTGTTCCGGGAAGCCAACAGCCAGGGAGGCCGCGTCATGCGCCTTTTCGTCGGATTGGACCTGCCCGAAGACCTTCGTCTAACCCTTGGCCTGCTGCGCGCCGGCATCAACGGGGCGCGCTGGGTTCCCCCGGAGAATTTCCACATCACGCTGCGCTTCATCGGCGAGGCCGACCGCCATCAGGCGGCCGATCTGGACGACGCCCTGGCCGACATCGACGTGCCGGCCTTCGATCTGGCGTTCCACGGGGTCGGCAGTTTCGCCTCGCGCGGGCGGCTTCGGGCGATCTGGGCCGGGCTCGAATCCTCGGGCGCGCTTGTCCATCTTCATGACAAGGTGGAACGCGCGGCGGTCCGCGCCGGCTTCGCCGTGGAACAGCGCAAGTTCAAACCGCACGTCACCCTGGCCCGGCTCAAGGGCACGCCGGAGGTTGCCGCGCAGCGGTTCCTCGAAGACCACGCCGGGTTCACGACCCGACCCTTCACGGTGGAACGATTCGTGCTGTTCGAAAGCACGCTGGGCGGCGAAGGGGCGCATTACACGCCGGTCTGCCGCTATCCGCTCGGCACCTTCGATTACGCCGACTACGGCGATTTCGAGGATCTGGCCGCCGACTACGCGGACAGCGACGCCTAGGGGCTTTTGATCAGATCGGGCAGGCGCGTCATGTCGTCGAACACGATCTCGGCCCCGGCCGCCATCAGGGTCTCGCCGTAATTCGCAACCTCCCTGGCGTGGGAGGCCCCTGCGAAGCCGAGGACCCGCATGCCCGCGCGCCGCGCCCCGGTCACCCCGGCGGTGGAATCCTCGATCACCAGGCAATCTTCCGGTGCCCGGTCCATGGCGTTGGCGGCGTGAAGGAACAGGTCCGGCGCGGGTTTGCCCCGCTTGACCATGCCGGCGGAAAACAGATGCGGCTTGAAGAACGGCAGCAGGCCGGTGACGCCCAGGGTCGTCTCAATCTTCACGATCGGGCCCGACGAGGCGACGCAGCGGTCATGGGTCAATTCCCGCACCATCTCCAAAACCCCGGCCATGGGTTTCAATTCGCGCTGGAAGGCTTCCCGGTCCTTGACCTTCAAGGTCTCGATGAAATCGTCGGGCACCTCGACGCCTTCGCCGCGCACCAGGTTGACGACATCGGTCATCCATTTGCCGGTGAAGCGTTCACGGCACTGCTTGGCGGTAATGGGATAGCCCAGGGCCGACAGTTGGCCGGCCAATACGCGCGACGCGATCATCTCGCTGTCCACCAGCACGCCGTCGCAGTCGAAGATCAAAAGCATGGATTACTCGCCGAAGGGATTAAGGGGCCGCAGGTGTACGGGCAGCAGGCGTTGTTTGTAAAGGGGAGGGGCTTGCCGGCGCCGGGTCAGCGCGCCAAGTCGGTTGCGCGGATGTGGTCGAGCAGGCCCCGGGACGCGGCCTCGATCATATCCAGCACCTGCTCGAACCCGTCGCCGGCGCCGTAATAGGGATCGGGCACTTCCGTCAGGCCAAGCTGAGGGGCGAACGACAGGAACATGTGCAGGCGGTCTTCCCGGCCCTGGGGCGTCAGTTGGGCGAGTGCGGCGTGATTGCGCCGGTCCATGGCGAGCAGATAGTCGAAATCGTTGAAATCCTCGGCCCGGGTCTGGCGGCCGCGCAAATCCGACAGGTCGATGCCCCGGCGGCGGGCGGCTTCCCGGGCGCGGTCGTCCGGCGGCGCGCCGATATGCCAGCCGCTGGTGCCGGCGGAATCGGTTTTGATGACGGCATCCAGGCCTTCGCGGCGGACCAAGTCGCGAAACACGCCCTCGGCCGTAGGCGATCGGCAGATGTTGCCAAGGCAGACGAACAGAACGTTGACCAAGGTGCGGCCCTCTCTCTTAATGGTGCGGCGGTGAAATCAGACGGCGCAGCTTAGCGCGCGGCGGGGAAGAGCGACAACCATGGCGGATGCGGGGGCAACGAACGATCAGCCATCCATCGTCATTCTGACCGGCGCCGGCATATCCAAGGAATCGGGGCTTGCGACCTTCCGCGATGCGGACGGCATCTGGGCGCGTTACCGGATCGAGGACGTGGCCACGCCCGAAGCCTATGCCCACGATCCGGATCGGGTGCTGGGTTTCTACAACGCCCGACGCCGGGGGGCCGTGGCCGACGATGTGCGGCCCAACCCGGCGCATGTCGCGCTGGCCCGGCTGGAGGCCGAATGGCCGGGCGAGGTTCTGATCGTGACCCAGAACATCGACGACCTGCACGAACGCGCCGGATCGAAAAACCTGATCCACATGCACGGCGAATTGCTGAAGGCGCGCTGTACGGCTTGTACAGGGGTGCATCCGTGGCGGGACGACATCACCTTGGACCATGCTTGTCCGGCCTGCGGGTCCCTCGGCACCCTGCGCCCGCATGTGGTGTGGTTCGGGGAAATGCCCTTGGGCCTGGATGACATTGACGACGCGATCGGCGATTGCGGCCTGTTCCTGTCCATCGGCACGTCGGGCAATGTCTATCCGGCGGCGGGATATGTGCGCCAGGTACGCATGATCGGCCGCGCGCGGACAATGGAATTGAACCTGGAACCCAGCGAGGGGGCGAGCCTGTTCGAACGCGCCCGCTACGGTCCCGCGTCGGAAACCGTACCGGCCTTCGTTGATGACCTGCTGATGCGGGGGCTTACCGCCGTGGACTAGATCAGCCCTCGTCGATCAGACGCACGCCGTCGAAATCCTCAAGCTTTTCGGCGTCGATGATCTGATGGATCAGGTTGCCGTAGGTCTTGGGAATTTCCGAATACTGGGTCAGGCGCGTCGCCAGGTGCCGGGCGTCGGGGTCGCGGCCCTGTTCGCGCATTTGTTTGCGCGCGCGGCGAAAGTCCAGATAGGCCGGATGGGTGTTGAGGTTCAGCATGTAGTGGCGCACGCCGTCACCCAGGTCGGCGTATTTCACGACCTTGAAGCCGTCGGCCTTTTCCGGCTCCAGCCCCGGGGTGTCCGGATTGTAGGTGCGGATGCCGAACAGGTTGTTGGCGTCGCGCGCGAAGCGCGAGGTGCCCCAACCGCTTTCCAGCGCGGCCTGGGCCAACACCATGGAGGCGGGGATGACATCGACCCGCCGGCGCAGGGTGGTAATGTCGCCGGGTGTCACCTGATACTTTTCCCAGATGTGGTCCGGCACGTCCTTTGCGGGGCCACCGGCAAGGCGACGCTCTTCGCGGATGTGGGCGTTTTCGCGCGCCACCAGGGGCAGGGCGATCTTGAGGAAGGCCTGTTTCTTGGCGTCGAGGTCGAGTGCATCCAGGTCGGTCGCGATGCGGGCGGCGAACACGGGCGGCACCACGCCGGTCCGGCGCACCTTGTCCAGGGACACGGCATGCAGGGGATCATGGGCCAGGGCGGCCACGGCGCGGGCCTTGCTCATGGTTTCTTGCCGTACGTCGCGGTCGGTTATGTCGAAGACGATCCCGGCGCCGGCCAGAAGGACGGCGGTAAGGCCCGCCGTGGCGGTCCAACGCGCGGGGGTCAGGCGCTGCAGGCATGCGGTCATGTTCATCACTTTTCGTTGCCGGTGCGGCCGTGTGGCCAAGATGTGGTCGGCCCTGGGGCGTTGCAAGGCCTTATCGGCATTGCCCCTTGGGGGCCCCCCTTCAATCATGCGGCCCTGAATGCCTTGCAAGGGGTGCGACATCAGGGCGGCATTACGACCATTCCATGGCAACTTGTAACAGAAAGCGACCGCTTGTCGTCGGTCGCCGTCTTATCGGCCGCCGCAGGACGGCAGGGACAGCAGATAGGCAATGAGGTCGCGGCGCTCTCGCGCGTCCTTGATGCCGTCGTAGGTCATGGTGGTGCCGGGCACGATCCCCAACGGATCGGCCAGAAACCGGTCGAGGGTCTGATCGTCCCAGGTGAACCCCGTGGCCCGCATGGCATCGGAATATTCGAATCCGGGCATACCCCCGGCTTGCCGGCCCTTGAGCCCGCAATGGCGCGGGCCGACCCGGTCATGGGCGACGGCATGACAGGCCAGACAGCGGTCGTAAATCTGTTTGCCGCGGACGGGGTCCGGGGCAGCGGCGGCCTGTGCCGGGGCAGCGGCGATGATTGCGGCCGCCGCCAGCGGCCCGGCCCAGGCCCGGCGAAGGGCGGCGCGGGCGCGGTCGGCGGCCCCCTTTCGGGGACCGCCACCGGCTGCGCCGAAGGGGGTGCGGCGCGCGGGCATCACGATACGAAGGCCACGGGCACGGGGTTTTGGCCCAGGGCGTTGCGCAATACCGCCCAATGCATGGCCTCGTCGCCGAGGATGCTCGCCGCCGCCTTGGCCAGATCGCGGTTCTGGAACAAGGGCACGGCGCCCAGATAGGCGCTGACCGCGCCCTTTTCCAGGCCGGCGGCGAAGCCCAGCACGTCGTTCTGGGACTTCAACTGGTCGACCGGGAAGTCATAGGCCTTTTTCGCATCCACGGGCCTCCCGCCGAGCGAGCGCACGGTCTTGGCCAGGACATCCGCGTGCTCCTTGTGATGGCCCTGGAACTGCACGGCAAGGTCCAGAACCGGTTTCTGCAGCAAGCCGCTTTCGGCCCCCACCTGATAGGCGGCGATGGCTTCCAACTCGGCCCCGAGGGCCGTGTTCAGGATCGAGACGTCGGCGGCGCTGGCGCTGCTGCCGGCGGCGGCGCTTTCGCAGCCGGCAAGCATGGCGACGGCGGCGGCCGACAGGGTCAGGGTGCCGGCGCCGCGCAGAAAGCTGCGGCGGGGCAGGATCAGGCCGTTGTCTTCAGCCGGAAGGTCCGGGGCCTGAAAGTCGGGTTGGGTATCGGTCATTGTGGTCTCCTTTTGGTTTGGTTGGGGGGTGATGGAACCTGGGCAAAGGGGTGGCGTTGACGCCCGGGGGGCGCCTGGATCTCAGGAAAGTTTCTGAGGGGTTAGTCGGGTGAGGGTGTCAGGCGGTCGAGAACCCCGTTGACGATGCGGTCGCAGCGCGCGCCGGCGAAGGGATGGACGTCCTGCAGGGCGCTGCCGGCATCCCGGTCCAGCAGGTCGCGCAGCCGCGCCCGAGCCCGGTGGAACCGGGTGCGGACCGTCGACGGCGGAATGCCCAGCATGTCGGCCGTTTCATCGACGGAAAATTCCTCGATCCCGCGCAGGACGAAGACCGCCCGGAAGTCTTCCGGCAACTGGGCGATGGCGACTTCGAGATAGCGGCGGATCTGATCCCGTGCCGCGTCCTGTTCCGGCGTGGTGGCCTGGGCCACCAGCCCGCCCGACGGACGCAAGTGGGCGGCCATGGAAATCACGTTTTCCATCGTATCCAATTGTTCGGTCATGCGGGTTTTCCTGCCGCGGTTGTAAACTTCGTGGAGGGCGATCTTGACCAGCCAGGTCGACAGCCGGGCCCGCCCGTCGAACCGGTCGATCGCCCGGAACGCCTTGATGTAGGTTTCCTGAATGACGTCTTCGGCATCCGCGTCGCCGGGCACCAGATTGCGGACGAAGCGGTACAGCAGCCGGTTATGGGCGCGCATGATGGCTTCGAACGCCGTGTGGTCGCCGGCGCGGGCCTGGTCGATGACGGCCGCCGTCACCGTGACGTCTTTGTGAACGGGCTTCGTGGCGCTGTGCATTGAATTTCGTCCTCAGGCGGTTAACGATGTCTGGTCATTGGACGCGGCCGGCGGCGAAAATGTTCCCGCCTTTTTTCAGATCATGCGTGACGGCCCGGATCGCAATGACATTTATCCGCCGCAACGGCGCGGGAGGGCCGCCATGGGATCGGAAAATCTGGAAACGGTGTTAAAGCGCGCCCGCGCCTGCACCACCTGCGCGGACCATCTGCCTTTGGGCCCCCGGCCCGTGGTGCGCATGGCGCCTTCGGCACGGGTGCTGCTGATCGGACAGGCGCCGGGCACCAAGGTCCATGCCTCGGGCGTGCCCTGGGACGATAAATCCGGGGAACGGCTGCGCGACTGGCTGGCCGTCGAACCCGACGTGTTTTATGACGAATCCCGCATCGCCATCATGCCCATGGGGTTCTGTTATCCGGGGCGGGCCCCCAAGGGCGGCGACAATCCGCCGCGCCCGGAATGCGCGCCGCAATGGCACGCAGCCCTGCGCGCCCTGCTGCCAGAGGTGCGCCTCACCCTGCTGATCGGCACCTACGCTCAGAAATACCACCTGGGCAGCCGCGCCCCCGCGACCATGACGGAAACGGTCGCCCGCTGGCGGGATTTCCTGCCGGATTATCTGCCGACCCCCCATCCCAGCTGGCGCACCACTCATTGGATGAAAAAGAATCCCTGGTTCGAATCGGACCTGTTGCCGGACCTCCGGCGCGTTGTGGCCAAGGCCCTGGCTTGATCTCCGGCCCTTGCGTCCCGGCCCCGCGCCGGGTCGGGCCTTGACGTCGGGCATCGAGGGCGCGATGCTTGGTCGATAAGCACATCCGCTTGAGCTTGTTTTGCGGATGCGCCGGGGAACGGGACGGGGATCCCTTGGAACACATCGCCGCATCGGACATTCTGCGCCGCCTGGAATTCGATAATCCCTGGTGGGCTTTCCGCTCGGGCACGCGGGTGCGCTTCCGCCACCCGCCGCAGCGGGGGTTTGCCCGTGATTTCGCGGCCCGTGCCCTTGATGCCGCGCTCGACGTACCGCTGATCGCCGCCGGCCCGCCGGGGGCCGGCAAAACCATCGTTCTGCGCCAGGCCCTGGCCGCCGTGGTCCGTGCCGGCGTCTCGCCCATGCGCATCGCCTATCTGTCCCTGGGTGCCCCGGTGTTTTCCGGTGAAGACCTGGCGACCCTGGCCGACCGGGTGCTCGACCGTTTCGCCTACGGCCGCGACGAAAAGGTGTTCCTGTTCCTGGACGATCTGGATTACGTCGCCGACGGGGTCGGGCAGTTGGCGGCCCTGCAATCGCGTCTGCCCAATGCGCGACTGATCGCCAGCCTGTCTTCGGGCGCCCCCCGCCTGACCCCCGGGCGGGCCGACATTGACAGCGACGGCGGGGCCGGTGCCGTCGAGGTCCGCATCCTGCCGCCGCTCAGCTTCGCCGAATTCATGGGGTTCCGGCGCACGGACACGGGCGGCGTTCTGCCCGAGGCGGGATCGTCGCTGCCGCTCGACGCGGGGCGGATTGCGGCCCTCAACGACGAATTCGCGCGTTATGTCTCCTTCGGCGGCTTTCCGTCCGGCATCGCCGCCAAGCGCGAGGACGAGGCCCCCCCGGCTCTGGTCCGGGACGCCCTGCTGCATGATGTCCTGCACCGGGATCTCGCCGCCTTCGCCGGGGTGATCGAGCCGCGCGAACTGGGCCGCCTGTTCGCGGTCCTGGCCCGCAATACGGGTGGTGAGGCGGCCATCGAAGACCTGGCCAAGGCCACGGGCGTGGCCAAGAACACGCTCCGCAAGTATCTCGATTTCCTGGAGGGCGCGTTCCTGATCCGCCGGGTGCCGCGCCTCAACCGTGACGGACGGCCGTTCCAGCGCCAGGTCCTGTTCAAGGTCTATCTGACCTCGCCGACCCTTTACACGGCCCTGTTCGGCCCGCTTGCCCCCGACAGCCCGGATTATGCCCGGCTGGTGGAAACGGCGGTCGTTTCGCAATGCTTCGCCACGGGCCTGGCCGACCGTCTGGCCTATGCCAGCTGGAAGGGCGGCATGGTCGATCTGGTCCTGCTCGACAAGCCGGACGGCCGCCCGGAACAGCTGTTCCAGTTCGATTGGTCGGGCGCCGTCACGGCTTCGGACAACGGGCCGGACACCATGGTCAATTTCGCCGTCCGCACCAATCCGGATGCGCGCATGACGCTGTTGACGCAAAACCGCGGCGGGCCGGCGCGGCGCGGCGGGCTTGACCTGACCCTGGTGCCGGCGGCGCTCTACGCCTATTGGCTGGGCACGCGGAAAGGATAATCAGCGGCCGGCGGCGGCCTCGGCCAGCAGCCAGTCGCGGAATGCCTTCACCGGCGATTCGTCGCGGCGCGTCTTGCGGGACACGAAATAGCATCCTTCCCCGCGCAAAAGGTCGCGTCGGAACGGGGCGGCCAGCCGCCCGGCCTCCAATGCGTCGCGCACCTGGGCCTCGCGGGTGATGGCGATGCCCATGCCCGCCTCGGCGGCGTCCAATGCCATGGTCGTCAGATCGAACGTCTGGCCCTGATCGGGATCGACGGCCGATGCCGGCACCCCCGCTGCCGCCAGCCAGCGCGCCCAGTCACCCCCGCGGTGGTAGGTGTGCAGCAGAGTGTGGCCGCGAAGATCATGGGGGTCCACCAAGGGCCGGTCGCCTTCCAGCAGGCGCGGGTGGCAGACGGGAAACACGTCTTCCTTGAACAGAAGGTCCGCGATCATGCCGGGCCAGGTCCCGCCGCCGAACTGGATCGCCGCGTAGACATCGTCGCGCTCGAAATCGATGGGCCGGGCACTGGTCGCGATATGCACGGAAATGTCCGGATGCAGGGCCTGAAACCGGCCCAGGCGCGGCACCAGCCAACGGATCGCGAAGGTCGGGGTGACATGGATGTGCAGTTCCGTCGACGCCTGGTTGCGTGACAGGGCGCGGCAGGCCAGGTTGATCTGGCCGAAGGCGTCACCCAACTGCTGGGCCAGGCGTTCGCCCTCGAAGGTCAGGCGCCGCGCCCCGCCTTCGACCTGGAACAGGCGGATGCCGAGCCAGTCCTCCAGGTTCTTGACCTGATGGCCGACCGCCGAGGGCGTCACGCATAACTCGTCCGCAGCCTTGGCCAAGGTGCCGAGCCGGGCCGTGACCTCGAAGGCGCGCAGCGCGTTGAGGGGCGGAATGGGATGCGCCATGGGCGGAGATTTCCTCAAACACTTCGATAGATTTGATCGTTTGCCGCGTTTCGGCGGCGGCGTACAATAGCGTCAAGAGTCCGGAATGCAAACGGGCCAAAAAACGACGTAGAAAAACTAGGGATGCATCCATCATGGACATGACCGTTGAACGGCTCGGCGGCAGTTTCGCCGCCCGCATCTCCGGGATCGACGCCGGAAATCTGACCAATGCGCAGGCCGCCGATCTGCATCAGGCCTATCTCGACCACAAGGTGTTGGTCATCGAGGGACAGGAGATGTCCGTCGCCCAGTTCGACGCCTTCGGCCAGCTGTTCGGCGAAACCGTGGAACACCCGGTGAAGAACTTCCTGCATCCCGATTTTCCCAAGGTCATGGTGCTGTCCAATTCGACCCGTCTGGGCAAACCGCTGGGGGTCAAGGACGCGGGATCGTTCTGGCATTCGGACCGCTCCTATATGGAGCGCGCGGCCGACGCGACGATCCTGTTCTCCATCGAGATCCCCGACGAAGGCGGCGATACCTTCTTCGGTGACATGGAAGCGATCTACGACGCCCTGCCGGAAAAGACCAAGGCCCGCATCGACGGGCGGCAGTACGTGTCGCAGTACCGCTGGTGCACCAACCGGGGCGATCCGGAATCGCGCTGGAATTTCCTGACCCCGGAAGAAATGGAAAAGACCCCGCCGGTCGTCCGCCCCATCGTGCGGACCCATCCGGAAACCGGGCGCAAGGGCCTGTTCGTGTTCCCGGGGGCGTCCGCCGGGGTCAAGGGCATCGTCGGCATGGATGCCATCGAAAGTGCCGACCTTTTGGACGAACTGTTCGACCACATGACGCAGCCCGAATTCCATTTCCAGTTCAAATGGCGGGACCCCGGCACCATCGTGCTGTGGGATAACCGCTGCGTCATGCACCGGGCGACGACCAAGAACCTGCCGCCGGACAAGGTGCGCACCCTGCACCGTATTTCGACGCTCGGCGGCGTGCCCGCCTGATCCCCTTTCGGACCGGAGACATAGAACATGAGCGGCAAGATCGCCCTGATGGTGGAATTCGGCGTCAAGACAGAGCGGCGGGATGATTTCCTCGCCCTCATGCGGTCCCACGCCAAGATGACCCTGGATTCGGAGCCGGGGTGTGAGCAGTTCGACGTGCTCGACCCCACGGAAGCCAGCGACAGCGTCTTTCTGTACGAGCTTTACACCGATAAGGCGGCGGTCGATGCCCACATGAATTCGGCGCTGCTGGCCTCCACGCGCGGCAGCTACGACGACATGATCACGTCGAAACGCGTGGTGTGGTGCAAGGTGACTTAAGACCACCGGCCAAGGCAAAACGAAACGCCCCGGCCAGGAATGGCCGGGGCGTCTTTTTATGCGTATGCGGCATCCGTGGCGGGCCGAAGCGTCGGCGTTATCCGCCGTTGCGCTTCAGCGTCATCAGGCGGAGCGCGTTCAGCTTGATGAAGCCCTGGGCGTCGCGCTGGTCGTAGACCTGGTCTTCCTCGAAGGTGACCAGGGCCTCGTCGTACAGGCTGTTGGGCGACTTGCGGCCGGTGACCATGACGTTGCCCTTATACAGCTTGAGGCGCACCGTGCCGGTCACGCGCTCCGCCGCCTTGTCGATGGCGGCCTGCAGCATTTCGCGTTCGGGCGCGAACCAGAACCCGTTGTAGATCAGTTCCGCATAGCGGGGCATCAGCTCATCGCGCTGGTGCATGGCGCCGCGGTCGAGCGTGATGCTTTCCATGGCGCGGCGGGCGGCGAACAGCACGGTGCCGCCCGGGGTCTCGTAGACGCCGCGCGACTTCATCCCGACGAAGCGGTTTTCCACGATGTCCAGGATGCCGATGCCGTTGGCCCCGCCCAATTCGTTCAGCTTGGTCAACAGGGTGGCGGGCGACATCTTCTCGCCGTTCACGGCGACGGCGTCGCCGCGCTCGAAATCGATGGTGATTTCCGTGACCTTGTCGGGCGCGTCCCAGGGGGCGACGACGCGGGTGTAGATGTTGTCGTCGGCCTCGATCCAGGGATCTTCCAGCACCTTTCCTTCCGAGGAAATGTGCAGAAGGTTGGCGTCCTGGGAATAGGGGGCTTCGCCGCGCTTGTCCTTGGGGATCGGAATCTGGTGCTTTTCCGCGTATTCGATCAGCCGCGTGCGCGAGGTCAGGTCCCATTCGCGCCACGGCGCGATCACGCGGATGCCGGGGTTGAGCGCGTAATAGCCCAATTCGAACCGCACCTGGTCGTTGCCCTTGCCGGTGGCGCCATGGGACACGGCGTCGGCACCCGTCTCGGCGGCGATCTCGATCTGCCGCTTGGCGATCAGCGGCCGCGCGATGGAGGTGCCCAGCAGGTAGGTGCCCTCGTACAGCGCCGCCCCCCGGAACATGGGGAACACGTAATCGCGCACGAATTCCTCGCGCAGGTCCTCGACGAAGATCTGCTTGATGCCCAGCATCTCGGCCTTCTTGCGCGCGGGCTCAAGCTCGCCGCCCTGGCCCAGGTCGGCAGTGAAGGTCACGACCTCGGCCCCGTAGGCGTCCTGCAGCCAGCGCAGGATGACCGAGGTATCCAGGCCGCCCGAATAGGCGAGCACGACTTTTTTCACGTCTTTGGTCATGGCGGGTTCCCTGATGCGGCGCGGGCGGCAAGCGGCCCGGCGGAAAGACGGCGCAGTATAGGGATTTCGCCTGCCGCCGCAATACGCGGGCCGGCAAAAATCACCGATCGGCGGGATCAGAAATTCAACAGGATGCTGGCGCTGTAGACGTTCGCGGAGCCGTTCTTCACAGAGTCGTCGACGTAAAAATGCTCCCATTCCGTGCGGACGGAGAAATGCTTGGATATATGGACGTCCAGGCCAACGCCGAAGAAAGGCTCAAAATCACTGGTCGATCCTTCGTCGACCAAGTTTCCCGTGGCTGAGACCTTTGTCCACCAGACATGTCCGCCGCCTTTGGCGAACGGAACGAAGCGGCTGCTTAAGGGGAGAGTTACCAAGCCGGAAAAAGAGAAGGAATAATAGTCGCGTTCCCGGCTGTCGCCGGAATTGTTGCTCTCTTCCGTCTTGGCGATTTTTGCCAACTGAAGTTCACCGGCGAAGTATTTGTTGAGCCGCATTCCACCAAAGGCCTTAAGAGCGGCTGAAGACACCGTCTCATCTTCCGTTGTCAGGCTGGGATCAAAGTCGATGCGTCCTAGGCCTCCGCCACCTCCCACATAGATGCGCGTCAATGTGCCGAGCTGCTGTTTCAGGCGTTTCTCGTCTTCCCAGCTACGGACCGTCGAAAAGCCCGGCTTTTGAGCCGCGTCCGCCATTGGCAGATGCTTGGTGGCGCTCTGCGGTTTCGGCGTGCCATCGGGCGGCGCCCAATTATTGCCGGTGGGGGGCTGGATGCCCGTTGCCGAGGCTGGGGGGTCGCGTCGTGGGTGGCCTTGGGCCGCCGGAAAGGTGTGGTATGCGGGAGGTGTCGGGGAATAGGTGGGTGTGGGCACCTGCGGATAAGTGGCGGGCTTGGCTGGGATGCGCCGTACGTTGGGGTTGGTCTGCTCACGCATCAGCCAGTCGTTCACGGACAGGGCGCCTGCCTGGGCCAATTCGACGGTGTGGTCTCCCGGCGCCACCGGGTCCCGGTCAAACAGCATTTCGGTTGCGCCGGCGACCTCGAAAGGGCGTGTCGGGGGTTCGGTGCGGCGGGGTTCGGGGGCGGCGATGGTGATGTGCATTGGCGGAAGGGCGATCTGCGCGGGCGGTGCATCGCCGACGGCAGAGGAGATCTCGGCGGCTCCTTGGGCCGGCCCGATGCCGCCGAAAACGACGCCGGCCGAGACTGCGGCCGCGTATGAAAGACGTGATTTGATCATGGCCCCCTCAAGAGCACGCCCCAGTTGTAGCCCATAGTCTACACGATCGGTTAAAGTTGTCTAAATGCTTGAGGCGGCTGGGGAGTTAGAAGTTGTAGAGCATGCTGGCCGCGAACACGTTGGCGTAGGCCGTGTCGGACAGGATGTAGAGCTCCCATTCGCCGCGCAGGACCATGCGATCGGAAAACCGGTAGTCCGCGCCCAGGCCGAGCACAACGCCTGTCCCCGTTTCCTCCTGGCGGCCGCTTCCGGTGGACGGGTTTTGATCTTCCCACCACAGGTTGACGCCGGCACGGGCGAACGGCTTGATGGCCGCGCTCAGGGGAAGCGACATCAGCGCGCTTGCGGTCAAGGCGTGGAACTGGCTTTCCACCGAAGCGCCGCTGGCAAAGCCTTCGTCGAACGCACCGACCTTACCGAACGACATCTCGAAAGCCAGGACCTCATTCGGCCGGTAGCCGCCGAAAATCTTCCAGGCGAAGGGTTTTTCGTCGATCGTCGTATTGGAGGTGTCGCTTTCGTAATCGAACATACCCATGCCCAGACCGGCGCCGCCGTAGAACCTGATGGGGCTGTAGACAGTCTGGTCTTCGACGGCCACGGATTGTTTTTGGCTGGCATAACGGGCGGCGGGGTCGCTGTCTCCGCCTGGGGGGGCGGCTGCTTGGCCGCGGGGCGGGGGCGCCCAGGTGGGCGTCGGCTGCGGCGCTGCGCGGTAGCCGGGATGGGACGGATTTGTCTGGGCGGTGGGCGGTGCCGGGTAGGCGGCGGGCATCGGTGCCTGATAGACCGGCGTCGCCGGATAGGCCGGGGGTGCGGGCGGGTTGACGGCGCTGGCCGGCGCCGGTGCGGGGGAAAGGGGGCGGATGTTCGGGTTGCCGCCTTCGCGCATCAGCCAATCGTTGACGGAGATCCCGCCGGCCTGGGCGAGTTCCTGCGGCGCCAATTCTTGCGGGGTCAGGGGATGCCGGGCCAGTTCGACCGGCTGCGCCAGGGCTTCGGCCGGACCGCCGTCGAACAGCATTTCGCCGCCACCGGCGGCGGCGACCTCGAAGGGCTGCGTCGGGCGTGGCGTCTTGGGCCTGGCCGGCAGGGCCTGGGCATGTGGTGCCGGGCGGGCGGATGCGGGTGCCACGGTGATGGTGGTATGGGGTGCGGGCAGCAGGATCCGGGGATGTGCCGGGGCAGGTGGTTGGGACGGCGCGGCGGCGGCAAGGTCGATGACGATGCGCGCCCCCTGGCCGCCTTTGGGCAGCAGGGTGAACTGACGGCGGATGTCGGCGGGATGGCGGGTCTTGATGATCAGGCGGCTGCCGCGGGCGTCACGTTCGATTACGATGGCGCGGATGATGCCTTGGGCCTCGGGCTTGTCGGCCGCTTCGGACAGGGCCGCGCCGGTCACCGTTACGACAATCTCGTCCTTGCCGGGAAAGGCGAATTTGTAGGGCACGGGTGCCCGGGTTTCCAGCACCAGGCGGGTGAAATCCTTGTGCAGACCGGTGCGCACCTCAAGGCCCGGCGCCGGCTCCGCCGCATGGGCGGGCAGCGCGACAAGCCCCCAAACAAGGCCCGCGGTGAATAAGGTGCGGATCAGGCGCAACACGGTCATGGACCCCCAGTTCGATCATCCCCGATAAGCGCCTGAGTCTATGGCGCAACCGGTTAAGACAGTCTGAATGGGTCGGGAGGCCTAGGGACGAAGGGGAATGCCGCGCCGATCATAAAAGTAATGTTTCAGCAGCAACGGCACCACGGCGCCGATGTAGCTGCCCATCACCACGTCGGACACAAAATGGACGCTGGCCAGAAACCGGCTGGCGGCGACAGCGGCGGCGAAGGTGAACAGCACCGGCCACAGGCGGGGAAAGATCAAAAACAAGGCCACGGCCAGCGACCACACCATCTGGGAATGACCCGAGGGATAGGAGTTCATGCCGAAATCCGTGTTGAAGGGGATGAAGCCGTACAGGCCGTTTTCCAGCAGTTCGCGGGGCCGCATGCGCCCGATCACGAACTTCAGCAGGTTGACCAGCACACCCGCAGTGGCGATGGAAAAAATCACGAACAGGGCCGCATGCATGGCACAGCGCAGACGCTCGCTGCCCTCGGCCACGCGGCGGCGCAGGACCCAGCAGGCGGCGGCGGTCAGGGCCGCGGCCGCGAAATAGATTTCCGGTTTGCCCAAGGCCCCCACCGTATGGCCGAAAAACCGCCGCTGACCGGCATCGAAGGCGTCGCGGAAGAACCGCGCGGCGGCCTCGTCGACAAAAGCCATGCACAGGGCCGAGACGGCGGCGGCGGCGAGGAACCCGCCGATGATCAGGCCCCAGTTGAGGGGTTTCGCGGCCGTGTTCGTCATTTGGCCGGGGTCTTCCGCACGAAAACATGCAATGTCACGGGCTTGCCCTTGGAATAATTGATGCCGGACACCTGGGCGGCTTCGCGTACATCCGCCGCCCGCCCGCCGAGCGCCTGGGTGAAGGCGGGCATTTCCCGGCCCTCGACGATGGCGGCGGCGTGAGATTCGTTCAACAGGTGTTGAGCCGCCCCGCCGCCCGAGGTCAAAACCGTTCCTGTTCCGGAAAGAAACACCAGGGAGGGCTCGGAAAATCCGGCAACGGCGGTCACGGGGGGCGGGCCATCCTTGAATTCGCCGGCCACGGCCTGCGCCGTCCGTTCGGCGACCCACATGGGGCTGAAGCCCGCGACCATCAGCCAAACCACCATGGCGGTCAAGATGCCCCCGGAAATCAGGGAATTCTCCAGGGCTTCGGTGATGACGTGGTGTTTCATGGCCGCCGCCGTGGTGGCCAGAAGATAGAGTGCGAACAGGATGAAGAACCAGGTGTGCCAGTTGGAATCGAATCCGAAATGAAGGGGAAGATAGGCGGCGGCCCCGCCCAGGACCAGGCCGACCAGGGCCCAGAGCCCGCCGGTCAGCCACAGGATCCGCTTGTCGTACCAGGGGGCGGCCCCATCAAGGACAGCGATGGCCGAGCGCGCGCAGACCAGGGCCAGGGCCGGATAAAGCGGCAATACGTAATGGGGCAATTTGGTCGGGATGATTTCCATCAGGATCCAGGCCGGGATCAGCCAGGCCAGGCAGAAGCGCAGCGCCGGATCGGTGCGCTCCCGCCAGGCGCGATAAACCGCCGGCCAGGCCAGAAACACCCCCGGCCAGAAGAACAGCAGCATGGTCAGGACATAGTATCCCGGCGGCGCGCCATGGCTTTCCTGTCCGCCCAGAAGTTTGGGGATCAGGTCCGTGGTGATCGCCGTGATGACGAAACCGTCTCCGCCGTCATCGCCGCCGCCGACCATCAGGAACCAGGGCAGGGCGAGGGCCAGCATCAGCGGCAGCCCCCACAGCCAGCCCAGACCTTTGATCCATGCGGCATCGCGGTCGGCGATGGCGAGGACGCCCAAGGTCAGGACGGCGATCAGGGGGGCGATCGGCCCCTTGATGAGAATGCCCGCGGCCAGGGCCAGCCAGAACAGCAGCGACCAGCCGAACCCGGCCGCACCCACTTTCCCCCGCGCCGCCAGGTAATGGCGGGCCAGCGGCAGCATCAGCGCCAGGACGCAGGCCAACAGCACCGCGTCGGTCTTGGCCTGGTGGGCTTCCAGGATCACCAGGGTCGAGGCCGCCAGCATGGCGGCGGCCGTGAACGCCGCGCGCCGCTCGAACAGCAGAGCACCCAATGCAAATGTCAGCAGCACCGCCGCCCAGGCCCCGATCACGGATGGCACGCGGTAAGCCCAGATCTCCCGGGCCGCCACGTCGGACAGCAGGGTGACGCTGGCCGCCTGCAGCCAATGGATACCGGCGGGCTTCTTGTGGCGCGGCTGGTCCTGAAAACGGATGTCGACGAAATCCTGGGTTTCCAGCATCTGCGCCGTGGCCTGGGCGAAGCGGGCTTCGTCCCGGTCAAGCGGCGGCAGGCTGGCGATGCCCGGCAGGAACAGGATGCAGCAGAACAGGGTCAGCAGCGCATAGGGCTTCCACCCCAAGGTCGGCCCGACCAGCAGGCGGCGGCCCAGGCGAGGCGCCTTCTTGGCGGAAGCACTCATGCGGGGGGCGCCGATACGGGTTTGTCGCCGACGAACCACACGTCCATGCGCCCCCAATAGAAGGCGATATGGTCCTTGATGGCGGCGCAGGCCGGGATCGGGTCCGGATAGGCCCAGGCCAGGTCGGTTTCTTGCGTGTCGCCGAGATGGAAGGTCCAGTAGCTGGCCTCGCCCTTTTTCGGGCAGGTCGTGCGCGTTGCCGTCGGCGTCAAGAATTCGCTCAGGCGCACATCCTCGGGCGGGAAGTAGAACACGGCCTTGTGGCCGTCTTCGCGGAGGATTTTCACGCCCCGGCTATCGGCGATGACGATGCCGCAGATCGCGGTGCGCACGCGCTCGGGGAAATCGGCGATGGTGATCCCGCCGGCGGCCATCGCCGGATCAGGCATTGCCCGCCGCGTCGCGCGGGGCGGGCTCGGCGCCCTCGGGCACCAGGGCCTCGACCCGGGCCGTCATGCGCTTCAGGCGCTCGCGCTCGCTCGCCGATTTCAACTGTCCGCAGGCGGCCATGATGTCGCGCCCGCGGGGCTGGCGGATCGGCGACGAAAAGCCCCCGTCGTTGAGGATGTTGACGAATTTATCCATGGCCTCGGGCGTCGAGCATTCATAGGGCGCGCCCGGCCAGGCGTTGAACGGGATCAGGTTGAACTTGACGGGAATGCCCTTGGCTAGGCGCAGCAGTTCCCGGGCGTCGGCCTCGGAATCGTTGACGCCCTTCAGCATCACGTATTCGAAGGTGATGCGCCGGGCGTTGTTGGCCCCCGGATATTCGCGGCAGGCGCGGATCAGGTCCTTCAACGGATACTTCTTGTTGATGGGCACCAGCACGTCGCGCAATTCATCCGTCACGGCATGCAGCGAGACCGCCAGATTGACGCCCAAATCGGCGCCGCATTTTTCCATCATCGGCACCACGCCTGAGGTCGACAGCGTGATCCGCCGCTTGGAAAGCGCGATGCCCTCACCGTCCATGATGATCTTCAGGGCTTTCGATACGTTATCGTAATTGAATAGGGGCTCGCCCATGCCCATCATCACGATGTTGGAAATCATCCGCCCGCCGTCCATGGGCGTCGGCCATTCGCCGTAACTGTCGCGGGCGACCATGAACTGGCCGACGATTTCAGCCGAGGTCAGGTTGCGTACCAGTTTTTGCGTGCCCGTGTGGCAGAACGTGCAGGTCAGGGTGCAGCCGACCTGGGACGAGATGCAGATCGCCCCCCGGTCGTCCTCGGGGATGTAGACGGTTTCCGCCTCGTTGCCGTCCTCGAACTTGATCAGCCACTTGCGGGTGCGGTCGGATGAGGTCTGTTCGCGGCTGACGACGGGCTTTCGCACTTCGAAGATTTCGGCCAGCTTTTCCCGCAACGGTTTGGCCAGGGTCGTCATCTGGGCGAAGTCGGTCGCCCCCTGATGATAAATCCAGTGCCACAACTGCTTGGTACGGAACGGTTTCTCGCCCACGGCGGCAACCGTCGCCGCCAGTTCCTCGCGGGACAGGCCGACCAGATTGGTCTTCTCAGGGGCAGCATCAATCGTCATGGGCCCTCATATAGCGCGTCCGGGCCCGCATCCCAATGAGAAAGCGGCAACGCCGGTGTCGATCTCGGAAAGTCCTTGATCCGTGGTTGGGGCGTTATGCCGCTGGTGTCAAGGCTTCGGCGACGGCGTCCGGCATCTTGGTGATGACCAGCAGATAGTTCATGGCCGCGGCTTCCGCGGCCTTTCGGCCTTGTTCCCAATCCCGGACGGTGCCGATGGGGATGCCGTATCGGGATGAGAATTCAGCTTGAGACAGGCTGGTGGCGTCACGTGCCCGCTTGGCGACGAAGGCCGTGCGTCCGCGGCCGAACTCGTCGTCGGTCATTGGGCGGTCCACGTCATCAACGGGGGGTGTCGTGGTATCTTTTCGTTTCGCGGTCATTGGCTTTCCTCACGCTAATGGGCCGATAGGCGCTGCCACGCCGGGTAAATACGCAAACCCATACCCGACCCTTGACCCTTCCGTATGTCACGGTCCGGTCCTCCGAATAATCGATCCGGGTATCCACAAGGTCAATCCGTCCGGGGTCGCTTAAAACGTCTTCGGCGAGGGCCAGAGAGGCACCGTGCTTTTCGCGGTTGATCTCGTCCTTGGCCGGATCGAACTCAATTTCCATGCCGCAAATGATACGGCAGAGCAGTAGTCGCTTCAATCGAATTGTACGGCAGAGCCGTTGTTACGGGGAAATTCTAGAGCCCGCAGGCCTTGCCGATGGCCTTCCAGGCGGCGGTGAAGCCGGTCAGGGAATAGGTATCCGTGGTCAGGGTGCCGCGCGACGACGTGCCCTTCACGACCATGTCGGCACCGCGGATCATGGCGTCGACCAGGGCCGCGTCCTTGCCTTCCTCGGCGAAGGCATGTCCGCCTGAGGTGAACAGCTTGTAGGTCTTGTCGCCGATGGTCACCGTGGCGTCCGAGCCTTCCTTATAGGTATAGCCCGTGGTCACGGAAACGACGCCCTTTTCCTTGTCCTTGGGCCGGTGGGTGACCAGCATGACGACGCGGCCGCGCGCGGAATACTTGCCCTCCATCTTCTTGGGCTCGGACCCCATGTAGCAGATCTTGGCCCCGGCCTCGTTGGCGGTATAGGCCTCCCAGTCGTCGAACAGGCCGATCAGCTCCGGCGCGGCCTGAGCGGCGGCGGGGGTCAGGATGGCCAGGGCGGCTAGGGTGGCGGCGGCGATGCATTTTATCATCGCCCATAGATAGCCGGGACGGCGGCGGGCCTCAAGCCCGTGCGGCGGGATAACTTTCCGGCACCCTTGCCAGGGCCCCCGTTCGGTGGCATGGGAAGGCATGACAAAATCCATTCATTCGCCGAACCCCGCGATCATCGAGGTCACGCGCGGCACCCTGGTCGAAAGCCGCCACCGCGTCCATGCGGTGGTCGCCGACGCGACAGGTACCGTTATTCATGCCTGGGGCGACGGGGAATTGGAAATTTTCCCCCGGTCGGCCATCAAGCCGCTGCAGACACTTGCCCTGATCGAAACGGGCGCAGCGGACCATTGGCGGCTGACCGATGAGCGGATTGCGCTCGCCACGGCGTCGCATTCCGCCTCGGCCGCCCATATCATGGCGGTGGAGGCCTGGTTGGACGACATCGGCCGGGGCGAAGACGACCTGGAATGCGGCGCCCATATGCCGACGGACGAGACGGCGGCACATCGGCTGATCAAGCAGGGGGCGGCGCCGACACGTCTGCACAACAACTGTTCGGGCAAGCATACGGGCTTTCTCGCCACGGCCCTGCACATGGGCGAGGATATTCACGGCTATACGGGTGCGGACCATCCGGTGCAACAGCGCCTTTACCAGGCGCTCATGGACATGGGCGGGGCGGCGCTGTCCGGTACCGGGCGCGGCGTCGACGGCTGCGGCATTCCCGTTTACGGCATGCCATTATCGGCCCTGGCCCGCGCCATGGCCAAAATGGCCGACCCGGCAAAAGCGGGCCTGGGCGCGGTACGCAGCGCAGCCGCCCAGCGCATCGTCCAGTCCATGGCCAAGCACAACTTCATGGTCTCCGGGCGGGGACGCCTGGATCATGCCGCCATGACGGCGGGCATCGGCGTCGCCAAGCGCGCCGGTGCGCCCGTGTTCGCGACCAAGACCGGGGCCGAGGCCGTGCACGCGGCGATTCTGCCGGGCCTGGGATTGGGCGTGGCGGTCAAGGCCGAGGACGGGACCAAGCGCGCATCCGACAGCATGATGGCGAACGTGTTGAATTTCCTGGGCGCCTTCGACGACGGCGCCCGCGCCGACATGGCGCCGTTCCTGGAGATGACCGTGGTCAACGCCGAGGGCGCCCCCGTCGGCGCGGTGCGGCCGCAGGCGGGCTGGGACCGGCTCTAGTCGTTATAGACTTCCGGCGGCCTATCTTCGAAGGGCTTCATGGGGGCCAGTTCCTTGCGCGAGAAGCGGCCGCCGAACCGGGGGGCGGGCAGTTCCTCGACCGGGCCGCCTTCGGCCACGGGGCGGGGGGCGAAGCGGCCCTGGCTGGTCAGCCGGTCGTACATGACGATGGCCCCCGCGATGCCGACGTTGACGCAGAACGACATGGGAATCTGGATGATGTGGTCGCAGCGTTCGATCATCGCGGGGCTCAGCTCGCCGCGCTCCGGCCCCAGGACATAGGCCGCCTGCTGCGGGTGGCGAAAGCTCGGCAGTTCGATCGAATTTTCCAGGAGTTCAACCCCGACCAGCTTGCAGCCTTCGGGCAGCATCACCTGATCGGCGGTGGGAAAGCTGTAGAACGGCACATGCCCCCCGCTTTTCGAGGTGTCGGATTTTTGCCCGATGGTGCGCTCGTAGGTCGCGTCGATGGTGAACACGAAAGACGCGCCGAAGGCATGGGCCGTGCGGAACAGGTTGCCCACGTTCATGGTCTTGGAAATGCCCTCGACCCCGATTCCGAAATATCCGCGCATGGTTAGGTTTCATCCCCTGAAAGCGGGTCCGGGGCGTCTTGCCCTTTGGCCCTTGGTATGGTCAGGTTGCGCAACCTTGGCCAATTCCGGCCCGAAATCAAGTTTTGACCAACCTAATTTCAAGGAGACCCCGATGCGCGCGGTTGTCTGCACCACCTTCGACGGCATCGACGCCCTGACCTGCGTCGACGACGCCCCCACCCCGCCGATGACCGAGAACGGCGTGCGCATCCGGGTGCAGGCGGCGGGCATCAATTTCGCCGACACCCTGATGTGCAAGGGCGAATACCAGGTCAAGCCGCCGTTCCCGTTTTCGCCGGGTCTGGAGGTCGCGGGCGAGGTTCTGGAAGTCGCCCCCGGGGTGACCCGGGTCGCCCCGGGCGATCGGGTCATGGCGACGGTGCATTACGGCGGTTACGCGTCCGAAGCGGTCACCCACGAGGCCACGGTCTTCGCCATTCCCGACAATCTGGATTTCGTCTCCGCCGCCGCCTTTCCCATCGTCTACGGCACGTCCCACGTCGGCCTGGTCGAAAAGCTGAAGGTTCAGCCGGGCGAGGTGTTGTTGGTTCATGGTGCCGCCGGCGGGGTCGGTCTGACGGCGGTCGAAATCGGCAAGAAGCTGGGGGCGACCGTGATCGCCACGGCGGGCGGGCCGGAGAAGTTGGCTGTGGCCAAGGAATACGGCGCCGACCATTTGATCGACTACCGCAAGGAAGACATCCGCGAGCGGGTCAAACAGCTGACCGACGGACGCGGCGCCGACTGCGTTTATGATCCGGTCGGCGGTTCCGCCTTCGATGCGTCGCTGCGCTGCACGGTGCAGGGCGGGCGCATTCTGGTTGTCGGGTTCGCCTCCGGCACGGTGCCGCAGATCCCGGCCAACATTCTTCTGGTCAAGAACCTTTCGGTCATCGGCTTCTACTGGGGGGCCCACCGCACCCTCGATCCGGATTTGATCCAGCGTTCGTTCGATGTGCTTCTGGGCTGGATGGCGGCGGGCGACCTGCGCCCCCACGTCAGCCATGTGTTCGACCTGGCCGATGCCAAGGACGGCATGAACATGCTGCTGTCGCGCAAGTCGACGGGCAAGGTGGTGCTGACCACGGGGGCCGCGCCGGAAACCCTTAACTAGCGGCGGGCAGGATCAGGCGGAAGGTCGCGCCGGCGCCCAGTTGAGAGGACAGGTCGATCGACCCGCCGGCCTTCTCGACGATCCGCCGGCATTCCGACAAGCCAACGCCGTCGCCGGACACCAGGGATTTCTTGCCGGCGCGCACGAAGCGGTTGAACACGCGGGGCTGATCGGCCTGGGCGATTCCGACGCCGTTGTCCTTGATGTAGATAATCACGGCATCACCCTGACGCAGGGCGGAGATATCGATCGTCAGGGGCCGCTCCAGCGACCGGTATTTAAGGGCGTTGTCCAACAAATTCTGGAACACGCGGGTCAACTGCAGCGGGCTGACGGCGACGGGCGGCAGATCGCCGATGGTGATCTCGGCGGCGATGGCGTCGATCATCGGGCGCAGGCTGTCCTGGGCTTCGTGCAGGCATTGGCCGGGGTCGGCGGCCTCGACCGGCGGGCCCTGCTGTGCCGACCGGGCGTCGTCGAGAAGGTCGCCGATGAAGCGGTTCATGCGCAGGGCCGCCTTATGGGCGGAGGCAAGAAATTCCGCCCTCTGCTGGGCGTCCATGACTGCGGACGGCAGGGCTGCGGCCTCAAGATTCCCGATCACGGCATTGAGCGGCGATTTCAGGTCGTGGGCGACGGCGCCGGAAAACCGCTCCAGTTCCTCATAGGCGGCGCGCAGCTGGTATTCGGCGCGGCTGCAGGACGCCCACAACAGGCCGAGGCTCCAGCCGATGACCGTCGCCATGCCGACGAACGCGAAGGCAACATCAAGGGCCACGATCTGATCGTTCGGTCCCACGGGTCCGTCGAACAGCGGCCGGACGAAGATGCGCAACAGCTGAAGGGCCGCGAACACGGCGAACATCGCGCCGAGAATGCGGCAGGCGGTTCTGAGGCTCGGGTCGCGTTCGCCGAAAAGATCCCGCGCCGTGAGCCCGCAGACGATGGCGAACACGATGGAGTTGGAGGCCAGCATGCTGGGAATGTCATGTTTGACGATAAGGAAAAAATAGACGGCGGAGACAGCAACGATCAGCGCCGCCACCTCCAGAGCATAGCGCGGTTTGCGCCCCTGAAGACGTCCCATGGCGCGCGCCGCCGACAGGATGGTGACGACGAAACACAGCAGGCCGAAACCGGCGGTGTGAATGTCTTTTATCGCGACACCGGCGCCGATGGCGAGCGCGCCGCCCCCGCCGACCGTCATGGCCAGGGCCATTTCCTTGAGGCCGCCGACCTTCAGCCGCGTCAACCAGAAAGCGGCCAGGATCGTCGCCATGATGAACTGCACCACGGCTAGCGAGATCAGGATGGAACTCATGTTGAACATCATGACCAGCCGAATAGGGTTGGCGGCCGGAGGCTATGCGGGCCGGGGGTGCAGGATTCGCATGGGTTATAGATGTATGAAGGGGCGGCGACAACAGCCAGCACCCGCCCGGACCGGGTCGGGGCGGGACCGGCGAAACGAACGTCGGCGGGGTGGATCAGGCCGTGGCGGTGGTGGGGCGTTTTTCCGGAATGGGGATATGCAAGGCGGCGGCGACGAAGCCCAACGCGATGGAGCCGTACCACACCCAATCATAGGATCCGGTGGTCTGGTACAGATAACCGCCCAGCCACACGCCCAGGAAGCTGCCGATCTGATGGCTTAGGAAGGTGATCCCGAACAGCATGGACAGATAGCGCACGCCGAACATATGGGCGACCAGGCCCGAGGTCAGCGGCACCGTGCCGAGCCACAGCAAGCCCATGGCGCCGGCGAACAGCAGGATATTGAGTTCCGTCTTGGGGGCGGCCAGCAGGGCGATGATGCAGAGTGAGCGCAGGAAATAGAGCCAGGCCAGCACCCATTTCTTGGGGAACCGGCCGCCGAGCGCGCCGCAGGCGAAGGTGCCGACGATGTTGCACAGCCCGATCAGCGACAATGCCAGGGCGGCGATGCGCAGGTCGATGTGCAGAAGCTCCAGGTATTTGGGGAAGTGCACGGTGATGAAGGCGACCTGGAACCCGCAGACGAAGAATCCCAGGGTCAGCAGGTTAAAGCCCAGGTGACGATAGGCTTCGCCGAGGGCTTCCCCCAGGCTGATGTCGGGTGTCTTGCCCTGGCGCGCGGCAACGGGCGCCGCGTCGGCGGCCAGCGGTTGGCGGGCCAACAGAAAGGCCAGCGGCACGGCGATGAGCATGATCACGGCGAGCGCCGTCAGCGCCCCGGTCCAGCCATAGGTTTCCAGCAGCGCCTGGCCCACGGGGGCCATGTAGAATTGCCCGAAGGAGCCGCCGGCACTGGCGATGCCCAGCGCCAGGGATCGGTGTTCGGCCGGCACGCGGCGGCCGACGGCGCCCAGCACGACGCCGAACCCGACGCCGCCCATGCCGATGCCGATCAGGAATCCGGCGCCGACGTTGAACGCGAACAGGCTGTCGGCCGTGCCCATGACGTAAAGCCCCACGGCGTACAGCAGGGCCCCCAGGATGATCATCCGCATGCTGCCGAACTTGTCGGCGATGGCCCCCATGAACGGCGTGGCGATGCCCCACATCAGGTTCTGCACGGCGATGGCCAGGCCGAAGTCGCTGGGCGTGATGGCCAGGTCGCGCAGGATGTCGGTCTGGAACAGCCCGAAAGTGGTGCGGGTGCCCAGGTTCAGGCTGCCGATCAGGCAGCCGGCGAAGGCGACGATCCAGATGGCGATACCGATGCGTTTGGTGGACATGGTGTTTCCTCGTTGAAACCAGTAGGGCAGGGCCGGTCAGAAGCCTTATGTCAGTCGGACGCGGGTGCCGTGGATGGAACCGCGCGTCGCATCAGCCGGGCCGCCATGGCGGGCGGGGTCAGAACGAACAGGTTGCCGACCAGCACGCAGCCGACGCCGAAGATGGCCCCGGTCGTCCATTGGAAGCCTTCCATCCAGGTCGACACGGCAAGCGCCACCAGGGGGAACAGGACCGACGAATAGCTGGCGCGCTCCGGCCCGATGCGCCCGACCAGGGTCAGGTAGGTGGCGAAGGCGACGACGGTGGAAATGATCGAAAGAAACAGCAGCGAGCTGATATAGGGCACGGTCCATTCCATGCGGAATTCCGCACCCCGGGCCAGGCAATACACCAGCATGAACAGGGATCCGTAAACCATGCCCATGGTGTTGGTGCGCACCACGCCCAATCCGCGGCGCTGGTTGAGGGCTGAAATCAGCATGCCCGTGGCCGCCGAGGCGGTGCCGCAGAGCACCAGGATCATGCCCTTGGCGCCGCCCTGGGTGAGATCGAAATGGGCCAGTTCCGGCCAGAAGATCACAACGATGCCGCCGATCCCGAACACCGCGCCGATGACCATGCGGGGCTCCACCCGGTTGTGCAGGAAAAGCGCTCCCCCGGCCACGTTCATGACGATGACCAGGGAGAACAGGATCGACACCAGCCCCGACGGCAGATACTGCGCGCCGAGATAAACCAGATAGAAGTTGCTCCCGAACAGGAACAGGCCCTGGGTCGCGACCCAGGCGTGGTCGCGCGGGCGGAAATCGATGGCGCGCCCGGTGGCCCGGCAGAACGCGTACATCACCGCCGCCGACAGGGCGAAGCGGTAGAACACGGAGACCTCGGGCGCCACGACGCCCAATTGCAACTGAACTCCATACCAGCTGAAGCCCCAGGCAATAACGGTCACGGCGTAAAGCAGCAAGATCACGGCGAAGTGTCCGGGCCGGGCCGGCAATGTCAGTGCCGGAGACAAAGGGAGACGGGATCGACCGCAGGGCCGATCCCGTCCAGGGGCACATATGTGCCAGGGAAATTGTAGTCGTTTGGATCAGGAAATCCAAAACGGCTTTTCAGTCTCGCGGTGGACGTCGGCCCGGGTCAGGCCGACGTCGGCCAGCATCCGGTTGTCCAGTTCGGCAAGACGGCGGCGCATCTCGTAGCGCTTCTGCCATTCCACGAGCAGGGTCGGGAAATTAAACACCGTCTGGGCGGTGGAAGTGGTCAGCGAAGCGAGGGCCTGTCCGAGGGGAAGCAGGCCCGGGCGGGCGACGGGACGATCCGCGGTCTGCGTGGTCGTCGGTGACGTGGCCATGGGTCCTGTCCTTGTTTCGTTGCCGGGGCGGCGGGGGCCGACCGGGCGAGGTTGCAAAAAAGTCGGTTACATCATCAGGTGGTGGGCCGCGCCGATGGGTGGCGCCCGAACTGAATAGGCCGGTTCAAGGCCCGTTCACAAACGACAAATTTTCCTGTATGGATTAGAAAAAATAATCCATATGTATCGATACAATATTTAAATTAAGTAATTTCAACGTATTAAAAATTTAATGATTTTGAAAAGGTCCGTTATGATAAGGAAATTTAATGTTATGATACAATCATGTCTCGTCGCCTGCCGCCGCTGAATGCATTGCGCGCCTTTGAGGCCGCCGCCCGTCATCTGTCGTTCACCCAGGCGGCGGACGAGCTCAACGTGACCCAGGCGGCGGTCAGCCATCAAATTCGCGGGCTCGAGGACTGGCTCGGCTTTCCCCTGTTCCGGCGGCTCAGCCGCGCCCTGGTCCTGACCGAGGCGGGGCAAACCCTGTTTCCCGAGGTGCGCGAGGCCATGGATATCCTGACCACGGCGGTCAATCGGGTGCAGCGTCAGGATTCCGAGGGAGTCCTGACCGTGACGACCATGGATTCCTTCGCCCAGTCCTGGCTGGTGCCCCGTCTTGGCCGGTTTCGTCAGTCCCATCCCGACATCGACGTGCGTCTGGTCATGTCCGACCGCATGGTCGATCTGGCGCGCGAAGGGGTCGACGTCGCCGTGCGCTACGGCCGCGGCAGCTGGCCGGGGCTGACCGTGTCCCTGCTGCGGACCGAGGAGCTGTTCCCCGTCTGCGCGCCGGAGCTGCTGGAAGCCGGCCCGCCGCTTAAGGAGCCCGGGGACCTCGCGCATTTCACCCTTTTGCACGACGAAATGCCCGTGGACTGGCGGGACTGGCTGGCCGCCGCCGGCTGCGACACGGTCAATCCGGAACGCGGTCCCGGCTATTCCCATTCCAACCTGGTGCTGCTGGCGGCCCGGGCGGGCGAAGGCGTGGCCCTGGGGCGCAGCGTCATGGTCGCCGACGATCTGGCGGCAGGGCGCCTGGTGCGGCCCTTCGACTTCGCCCTGCCGGCCCCCCAGGCCTATTACCTGGCCTGCGTGGAGGGCGAGGAGGATCGGCCCAAGGTCCGTGCCTTCCGAGAATGGCTCGAAGGTGAATTCGATGCCGCGTGACGGCGGGCCGACGGCCTTTTAAGGTGGCCGCAAAACAGGAGGAGACTTTCGCCATGACCGCAACCCCGCCGCCCTTGAACGGCCTGCGCCATCTCGCCCTGGTGGTCGAAAATTTCGACGCATGTGAGCGCTTCTACCGCGATATCCTGGGCATGCGCGAACTCAGCCGTTTCAACGACGATCTGGTCTATCTGACCCTGGGCAACGACAACCTGTCCCTCGGCCGCGCCCGGCCCGGCGAAGCGCCCCCGGCCAAGCGGCCCATGGATCACTTCGGCTTCGTCGTCGATACCAAGGAAGACCTGCAGGCCTGGTTTGACTTCATGAAGGCCAAGGGGGTCAACCTGCTGGACACGCCGGCGGACCATTTCGACGGGGCGCGCTCGTTCCATTGCACGGACCCGGCGGGCAATGTGATTCAGCCGATCTACCACCCGGCGATTTCCGGGCAGCGCTTCGAAGGGCCGTAAGCGAACCGCCCGCCCGGCCCGGCCGGTCAGCCGCCGCCGTGCGATCTGGACGGCCGCGCGAGAAACCGCGCGATGCCGTCCGTGACCGCCGGGGTCGCGGCGGCGCGGGCGAACTGGGCCGCTTCCACGGCCAGGCCCTCGTCGATGCTCAGGTTGATGCCGCGGGTCACGGCGGTCAGGCTGGCGGCGACGCTGACGGGGGCCTTCTCAATGATCCGCTGGGCCAGCTTTTCCGCCTCGGAAATCAATTTCGATTTCAAAACGACACGGTTGACCAGGCCCGCCTGCCGGGCTTCCTCGGCGGTGATGGGATCGCCGGTCAGGATCATTTCCAACGCCCGCTTGCGCCCGATCAGGCGCGGCAGACGCTGGGTGCCGCCGAACGGCGGGGGAAAGCCCAAGTTGATTTCCGGTTTGGCGAAGGTCGCGCTGTCGGCGGCCACGGCCAGCGGCATGGCCTCCAGCATTTCGCAGCCACCACCGAAGGCCAAGCCGTTGACCGCGCCGATGATGGGCTTGGGAAAGCGTTCGATGCGCGAGGTGAAGGCCTGGCCCCGGGCGACGAAATCGCGCAGCGCGATCTCAACCCCGGCGGCGACCGAATGGGAGAATTCCTTGATGTCGGCGCCGGCGCTGAAGGCCCGGTCGCCGGCGCCGGTGACGATCACGGCGCGGACTGTATCGTCGCGCTCAATGGCGTCAAGATGAGCCATGAAACGGCCGATCAAGGCGAAATTAAGAGCGTTCAACTGATCCGGGCGGTTGAGGGTCAAGATCGCCACGCCGTGGCGTTGGTCATACAAAACGGGGTCGTTGGTCATCGTATCGGTCCTTTCGACCTATCCTTGCTCTGCCAATTACAATAAGATGAATAAAAATCATCCTGTATTTGGAATTGAACATAGATAACATCTGGCATCTTTTTATGACAAACGCAGATACCTCATTTATTAGCTGAGAAAAATTGATCTATGATTGCCAAATTGCCGCCTTTGAAAGCGTTGCGTGCCTTTGAGGCCGCGTTTCGCCATGAAAGCTTTGTCGAGGCGGCGCGGGAATTGAACGTGACGCCTTCGGCGGTCAGCCATCAGATCAAGCTGTTGGAGGACGTTTTGGGCCTGCCTTTGTTCCGCCGCGAGGTGCGCGCGGTGACCCCGACGGTGGCGGCCCGCGCCGCCTACCCGGGGGTGCGCCGGGGGTTCGAGGAACTGTCAGGGGCCATGGCGCGCATCCGCCCGCCAAAGGTGGGGCCTCTGGTGCTGTCCGTGGTTCCGTCTTTTGCTATGAAATGGCTGATCCCCCGCTTGGAACGCCGACCGGCGGACCTGCAGGTGCAGATCGTGGCGACTCGCGACCGCGCCGATCTGATCGCCGGCGAGGCAGACATGGCAATCCGTTTCGGCATGGGGGATTATCCGGGGCTGGAGGCACGGCGTCTGTTCGACGAAATGGTGGTGCCCCTTGCCGCCCCCGGGCTGCTGGCGGCAAACGGGCCGCTGGCGCGGCCCCGCGATCTCAGCCGGTTTACCCTGCTGCACGACGATTCCATCACCTTCGATCCGCTGGCGCCGGACTGGCGGTCATGGCTGGCCGCCGCCGGCTGCCCGGACCTGGACGCGGAGGACGGCCCGCGCTTCACGGCGTCGGAAAATGTGTTGCAGGCGGCGATCGCGGGGGCGGGCGTGGCGCTGGGCCGGTGGTCGTTGGCCGCCGAGGATATTGAGGCGGGGCGTCTGGCCGTGCCGTTCGGGCCGTCCCTGACGCTGCAGCCGGGCTATTACCTGCTTACGGTGCCGGGCCGGGCCGAAGCGCCCGAATGCCGCCTGTTCCGTGATTGGTTGTTGGAGGAGGTCGCGCGTTTCCAGGCCCGGCCGGATCGCGCCGCGGTCTAGCTCTTCAGTTCGGCCAAGTCTTCGTACAGTTCCAGCGCTTCCGGATTGGCCATCGCTTCCTTGTTCTTCACGGGCCGGCCGTGAATGATGTCGCGCACGGCCAGTTCCGTGATCTTGCCCGATTTGGTGCGCGGAATATCGGTGACCTGGACCACTTTGGCCGGCACATGGCGCGGGGTGCAGTTGGCGCGCACCTGATCCTTGATTCGTTTCGTCGTCGTATCGTCCAGGGTTTTGCCCTCGGCCAGGCGCACGAATAGCACGACCCGCACGTCGTTGTCCCAGTCCTGGCCGATGACCAGGCTTTCGACGACCTCTTCCAGTTTCTCGACCTGGCGGTAGATTTCCGCCGTGCCGATGCGCACGCCGCCGGGGTTGAGGGTCGCGTCCGACCGCCCGTAGACGATCATGCCGCCGTGTTCGGTGATCTCGATGTAATCGCCATGGGTCCAGACATTGGGGAACTGTTCGAAATAGGCGGTGCGGTAGCGCGACCCGTCGTCGTCGCCCCAGAAACCGGTGGGCATGGAGGGAAAGGCCTTGATGCAGACCAGCTCACCCTTCTGCCCGATCATCGGCTTGCCGTCGTCATCCCAGCATTCCACGGCCATGCCCAGGGCCGGGGCCTGCAATTCGCCCCGCCACACGGGCCGGGTCGCGTCGCCGCCGGCGAACACGCCCATGATGTCCGTGCCGCCGGTGAAGGACACCAGATGCACGTCGGTTTTGATGTGGTCGTAGACGAATTCGAACCCTTCTGGCGCCAGGGGCGAGCCGGTGGAGCACAGCATGCGCACGCTGGTCAGGTCGTGGGTTTCCTTCGGGTGAAGGCCCGATTTGGCGACCGCGTCGATGTATTTGGCCGAGGTCCCGAACAGGGTCATGTTTTCCGCGTCGGCGTAATCGAAGATCGTTTCGGGGCCGGGGTGGAACGGCGATCCGTCATAAAGCAGCAGGCAGGCCTCGCAGGCGAGCACCGATACCAGCCAGTTCCACATCATCCAGCCGCAGGTGGTAAAAAAATACACCCGGTCATCCCGGCGGATGTCGCAATGGATGGCCTGTTCGCTGGCGTGCTTCAATATTGTACCGCCAACGCAATGAACCATGCATTTCGGCGCCCCCGTGGTGCCCGAGGAAAACATGATGTAGAGCGGATGATCGAACGGGACATGGGCGAAGTCGATCTCGCCCGGGGCATGGGCAGCGGCCGCATCGGCCATCAGGACCGCATCCGGAATCATTTCCAGGCCCGGCCGGTCGGCGGGCTCGTAGGGTGCCACGATGACCTCGGTCACCGTCGGCAGGCCGGCCAGGATTTCCGCGTTCTTTGCCCGCACGTCATGGCGTTTGCCGTTATAGAAATAGCCGTCCGTGCAGAAGAACACCTTGGGTTCGATCTGCCCGAACCGGTCGAGCACCCCCTGAACCCCGAAATCCGGCGAACACGACGACCATACGGCGCCCAAGCTGGTGGCCGCCAGCATGGCCGCCACGGCTTCCGGCATGTTGGGCAGGTATCCCGCGACCCGGTCGCCCGATTGCACGCCCTGTGCCTTGAGATACTGCGTCAAGGACGACACCTGATCGTACAGACCGGCGAAGGTCTGGGCCCGCCGCGCCCCGGTTTCCGAACGAAACACGATGGCTTCCGCCCCGTCGCGCCGGCGCAGCAGGTTTTCCGCATAGTTCAGGCGCGCATCGGGAAACCATTTGGCCCCCGGCATCTTGTCGCCGTCGACCAGAACCGTGTCGCCCCAGGTCTCCGCCCGCACGCCCGTATAGTCCTTCAGCGCGACCCAGAACCGTTCCCGATCATTGACGGAAAAGGCATGCAGGTCCGCCGTGTCGGCCAGGTTCAGGCCGAGGGTTTCGTTGAGGTGGCGGCGGAATTGGTTGATCGTCGACCCGTCGGCGTATTCGGGGGACGGGATCCAGAGGGGCTGATCGGTATGTGTCTGATCCATGGCCTGCGGGTGCACTCCCTGATGTGATTATTTCGCCGGAAAACCGGTCCGGCGGAATGTTTCGCGCATTCTGCCCGCAGCCCGGCAGCGCGGCAACGGTCTGTTGCGCCGCTGTTACCCGGTCACGGGCTGGGAAAAGCGTACCACCGCCAGGGCGGCGACCCAGCCTGCGTTGATCAGGCAGGCGACGGCGTAAAGATAGAGGGCACGGCCGATGTCCGCGGCCGTCGCCTGGGCCGTGCCGTGGCCGATCCAGGGGTCGCGGGCGACATCCTGGGCATAACGGCGCGGTCCGGCGAGCGCCAGGCCGAGGGCCCCGGCCATGGCGCCTTCGGGCCAGCCGGCATTGAGGGAACGGTGCTTGCCGGCGTCGCGCAGCATGACCTTGACCGCCTGCCAGGGTTGGCCGCCCGGCGCGAAGGGGGCGCCCAGGCAGATGAACAGGCCCGATAGCCGGGCCGGGATCAGGTTCAACACATCGTCCAGCCGCGCCGCCGTCATGCCGAAGGCCCGGTACTTGGGCGTGCGATGGCCGATCATGCTGTCCATGGTGTTGACGGCTTTGTAGATGAACAGGCCCGGCGCGCCGAACAGCACATAAAAGAAGACCGGGGCGACGACCCCGTCGCAGAAATTCTCGGCCGCGGATTCAATGGCGGCGCGGGCGACGCCGTAATGGTCGAGCTGCTGCGGGTCGCGCCCGACGATGTGCGACACGGCTTCACGCCCGGCTTCCAGATTGTCGTCCAGCCCCCGCCGCACGGCGCGCACGTGGTCGTAAAGACCCCGCTGCGCGATCAGCAGGACGATGCAGAACAGCTCGACGATCCAGCCCCAGGGATGGACGAAGGACAGCCAGGCCACGCCCAACCCCAGGCCGCCGGTCAGCGCGACCACGGCCAGCACGGCCACCGCGCCGCGCACGGCGCGGTCCATTTCCGGGCGTTTGTCGCGGTTCAGTTTGCGGTCGAGCCAGTCGATCACGGCGCCCAGCAGCGCCACCGGATGCTTGGCGCGCTTGAACAGCCACGGCGTGTCGCCCAGATAGGCGTCAAGCAGCAGGGCGAGCAGCAGCAAAATCAGGGGGTCGAAGGCCGCTTTCCCCCCGTCGATGAGACCGATCAACAGCATGGCGTCGGCAGAATGGGGGGTGCTCCCCGCCGGGTCAATGGCGCTGCGTACAAAGGTATGGGCGGGCGTGGGGGCTGTATCGGTGTGATTTTAAGGGTAATGTAAGGATCGATGATTAGGCTCCCGCCCGGACAAGCGGCGACATGGGCACGAGAAAAGCAGGAACATGGCGGAACAGGCAAAACCGAAGGCACCGACCAAGGCAAAGCCCCAGGCGAAGGGCAAGCCGAAGGGTAAGGCAAAGGCCGGCGGCAAGGCCAAGAAGGGCCTGCCCAAAAGCTTCTTCTGGGGCTTTATCCTCATCCTTGTCGTGCCGGCCGTGGCCCTTTTGGGCTGGTACGCCTATCAGGTGATGGGCCATGTTGCGAAAGACAGCCAGGAAGCGCTCGACGCCAGGGCCAAGGAACTGGCCAGCAAGGCCAACAAGTTTGCCCGCCGCGCCGCGCAGGAAGGCTTCAAGATCCAGGATTTCGATGCCTGCGCCCAGATCAAGGAGCAATACCGGATCCCGGCGGGCGTCGTGTACACGGAATTTACCCAGCGCCAATTGGTCGGCCTGTCCAAGTTCGCATCGGACGAACAGGTGACAGAACGCTGCATTCAGTTTGCCAAGGCCGTCGCCAAGATGGAGACCATGTCTCATCACGCGCGCCATGTTTATGTCTGTCAAAAGGCGCAGTTTAATGCCGATAAGTCCGGGCGTTACTTCCTGACGGCCGATGCCGAGGGTAAGGGCGTGGTTGAGAATTTAAGCGGCAGGGCAACCCTTCATCCGATCCAGGTGGGGGAATCGATCCTGCTGCGCGGATGGCAGATCTATAATCAGGGGGATGGTTGTGTGATCGTCGGCATGTCGAAGTCGGGGACCTTCAGCTTCCGAGGCGGTGTGACGATTATCGAATAAACCTGCGTTCGGGCGCGCCGGGCGGCGCGCCTTGGGGGGCGAAGATGCAGGACGGATCAATTCTCGAACGGTTTCCGCCGTGGGGCGTCATGGTCACCACGGATTTGCTGCTGGTCGCCGTGGCCTGTGCCGGAACCACGGCGGCGCTGCTGCGCTGGCGGGCGCTGCGACAGGCGAGGGCCACGCCGGGCGTCGGCCTGATCCTGGCCGGCCTGTGGTGCGGCGTGTCCCTGTACATTGCCGACCTTTACCTGATGGTCAGCCGGCCGGCCATCGAGGCGGCGATACCGGCCATGACCGCTCTTCATCTGACCTACAGCTGGTATTTCAACGGACTGTCGGCGGTGTTGATCCTGGCCGGGCTGGTCATCACCGTGCTGCAGATGGTCCGCCAGACGGGCCTGGTCGCCCGCCAGAAGGTGGCGCTCGAAGACAGTGAAAGCGTCCTGCGGTCGGTGTTCGAGAACGTCCCCGTCGGGCTGTTGATCAAGGACGAAAACCATATCGTCGAGCGGCCCAACCGAACCTATACGGATTGGTATGGCTTCGACATCGACACCATGGTCGGCCGCCGGTCGGATCAGATCGAGGATTTCCAGTCGCCGGCCGAGGCGGTCGTCATGAATGAACAGGAACGCCATGTCCTGACTACCGGAAACACGCTCAGCCGTCAGGTTGAACGCACCTTCGCCGATGGTGCGAAACGCATCCTGAATATCACCAAATTCCCGATCCGTGACCCCGACGGCAACATCATCAAGGTCGGTTCGGTCAGCGTCGATCTGACCGAACAGGTCTCGGCCCAGCGCAAATTGGCGGAAAGCGAGGCCCGGTTCCGCGATTTCGCCGAGGTCGCGTCCGACTGGCTGTGGGAAATGGATGCGGACCTGCGGTTCAGTTATTTCTCCCGCCGCACGGGCGAAGTCATCGGCTTCGATCCCACGGTCTACCTGGGTCGGCGGCGGGCGGATGTGGCCGGTGAGGACACGGACCAGGAGAAGTGGCGCCGTCATCTGGACGACCTGGAAAACCACCGGCCGTTCCGTGATTTTGAATATCAATTCAAGGATGGTGGCGGAAATCCGCGCTCGGCCCGGATCAGCGGCAAGCCGCTGTTCACCGAGGACGGACAGTTCGCAGGCTACCGGGGCACCGGCACGGACGTGACCGAGGAACGCCGGGCCCAGCGCGCCCGTGATGCGGCGCTGCGCTCGGCTGAGGAGGCGAACCGCGCCAAGTCCGAATTCCTGGCCGCCATGAGCCATGAACTGCGCACGCCCCTGAACGCCATTCTGGGGTTCTCCGACATTCTGGCCAATGACTATTTCGGCGCGCCAGAGGGGGCGAAGCGTCGCGAATACGCCGGCGACATCCACGCCAGCGCCAGCCATCTGCTTGATCTGGTCAACGATCTTCTCGACATTTCGGCGATCGAGGCGGGCCGCACAGCGCTTTGCCTGGAAGCGGAACCGATCGCCGGCATCATCGCCGACTGCGCCCAGACCATGACCGAGGTCATCCGCGCCAAGAGTATTGCCCTTGAGACCATGGTGCCGGGCGGCTTGCCGCCGATCCTCGCGGATCGTCGCGCCATCAAACAGACGCTGCTGAACCTGTTGTCCAACGCTGCGAAGTTCACGGAACCGGGGGGGCGTATCGTCATAACGGCGGAAACCGGCCCCGGTGTGGTGCGTGTCCGGGTGACCGATACGGGCATCGGCATCGCGCCCGAACGTTTAAGCGACATGATGGCGGCCTTCACCGGCGGCCCGGGATCACCCTATGCCGGGGATCCGCAGGCGCCCTATACGGGGGAAAAGGGCTGGGGTCTGGGGCTTGCGATTTCGCGGTCATTGGTGGAAATGCACGGCGGCGCCATCGCCATCGACAGCCGCCTCGGCGAGGGCACCACGGTGACCGTCGACCTGCCCGAGTATCGGGCCCCCGATGCGGCGGGCTGAATGCCCCTTTATCCCTTATTTTCCGGGGGCCCTTGCATCATTCCGCCCTCGGCGCTATAACCCGCGGCTCGACCGGGCGGCATGGCTTTGTAACGGGCATGCCTGGCCGCCCCGAAACGACTATTGATCAAGACCTTGCGGCCTCCGCCACGGGCGGGGCCCACCAAAGAAAGGATGTCGAAATGCCCAAGCTGAAGACCAAGTCCAGCACCAAGGGACGGTTCCGGGTTACCGGGACCGGCAAGGTGCGAGGCAATTTCTCCTTCAAACGGCACAATCTGCGCAAGCGCTCCACCAAGATGAAGCGCAAGGCACGGGGCACGATGGTTCTGGACGCGACGAACGCGCGCCAGATCAAGTCCTACGCGCCTTATCTGTAACGCCGCGTCTTTATTGAATTAGGAGAGCTGGACAATGGCACGAGTCACTCGGGGCGTCACCGCGCACGCCCGTCACAAGAAAGTCATCGCCCGCGCCAAGGGTTACCGCGGCCGGAACAAGAACAACTTCCGCATCTCGCTGGAAAAGGTCGAAAAGGCGCTGCAATACGCCTACCGCGACCGCCGCGCCAAGAAGCGGAACTTCCGTCGTCTTTGGATTACCCGCATCAACGCGGGTGTGCGCGAGCACGGCATGACCTATTCCCAGTTCATGAACGGCCTGGACAAGGCCGGGATCGAACTGGACCGCAAGGTCCTGTCGGATATCGCGATCCGCGAACCGGAAGCCTTCAAGTCGCTGGTGGAACAGGCTCAGGCCGCCCTCGGCAACTAATCCCGACCCGGTATCCGGCGCCCGTCCCGGCAAGGGGCGGCGCGCCGGCACCGGCACCGCCATCTGAATGACGAGGCCTGGCCATGGAGAGTGTCGACAAGCTCCGTGAGGAACTGCTTGCCGCCGTTGAGGCGGCGGGCGATCTGGACGCGCTCGAACAGGTGCGCGTGTCGGCGCTCGGCAAGAAGGGCCGCATCACCGATCAGATGAAGGGCCTGGGCGCCCTAGACGCCGACCGGCGGCGCGAAGCGGGCCAAGCCCTCAACGCCCTGAAGGACGCTGTCGCAGACGCCCTGGACGCCCGCAAGGCGGCCATGGAGGGGGCGGCGCTGGACGCCCGCCTGGGCGAGGAGCGCCTCGACGTCACCCTGCCGACCAGACCTGAGGACGCGGGGCGCATCCACCCGATCAGCCAGGTCATCGAGGAAATCGTCGCCATCCTGGGCGATATGGGCTTCGGCATCGCCGAGGGCCCGGACGTCGAGGACGACTGGCACAACTTCACCGCCCTCAACATCCCGGCGGACCATCCGGCCCGTCAGGACCACGACACCTTCTATCTGCCCGGGGCCGACGGCGCCGACGCGGGCCGTCTGGTCCTGCGCACCCATACCTCGCCGGTGCAGATCCGCACCATGCAGGCCGGCCCGCCGCCATATCGGGTGATCGTGCCGGGCCGCACCTACCGCTGCGACTACGATGCGACCCATTCACCGATGTTCCATCAGGTCGAAGCACTGTTGGTCGACGAGAAGACCCATATGGGCCACCTCAAGGGCTGCCTGATCGAATTCTGCCGCGCCTTCTTCGGCATCGACGATCTGCCCGTGCGGTTCCGGCCCAGCTACTTCCCCTTCACCGAACCCTCGGCCGAGGTCGACATCGGCTGCACCCGCGAGGGCGGCGAGCTGAAGATCGGGCATGGCGGCGACTGGCTGGAAATCGGCGGTTCGGGCATGGTCAATCCCAACGTGCTGCGCAATTGCGGCATCGATCCCGAGAAATACCAGGGCTTCGCCTTCGGCATGGGGGTCGAGCGCATGGCGATGCTGAAATACGGCGTGCCGGACCTGCGCACCTTCTATGAATCGGACCTGCGCTGGATGCGCCATTACGGCTTCGCATCTCTCGACATTCCGTCCCTGACTGGGGGGCTGAACCGATGAAGTTCACTCTCGGCTGGCTCAAACAGCATCTGGAAACCGACGCCACGCTGGCGGACATCACCGACCGCCTGTCCATGGTCGGGCTCGAGGTCGAAGGCGTGACCGACCGGGCCAAGGGCCTGGAGACCTTCATCGTCGGCGAAGTTCTGGACGCCAAGCAGCATCCGGACGCCGACCGCCTGCGCGTCTGCCAGGTTAACACCGGCGATGAGACGGTCGAACTGGTCTGTGGCGCGCCCAACGCGCGAACGGGATTGAAGGGCGTGTTCGCGCCCTCCGGGTCCTACGTCCCGGGCACGGGCATCACCCTGAAGCCCACGGAAATCCGCGGCGTGACGTCGAACGGCATGCTGCTGTCGGAACGGGAAATGGGCCTGTCCGACGAACACGACGGCATCGTCGAGCTGCCGGCGGATGCCAAGGTGGGTGCCCGCGCCGTCGACGTCATGGGCCTGGCCGATCCGGTCATCGAAATCGCCATCACGCCCAACCGGGGCGATTGCCTCGGCGTGCGCGGTATCGCCCGCGACCTTGCGGCCTCCGGGCTCGGCAGCCTGAAGCCTCTCGACACCTCGCCGGTGCCGGGCGCGTTCGACAGCCCCCTCGGCGTGGCCCTCGACTTCACGGACGAGACCGCCAGTGCCTGCTCCAAATTCGTCGGCCGCGCCTTCCGCGGGGTCAAGAACGGCCCCAGCCCGAAATGGCTGCAGGACCGCCTGACCGCCGTGGGCCTGCGTCCGATCTCGGCCCTGGTCGACATCACCAACTACATCTCCTTCGAATTCGATCGTCCGCTGCACGTGTTCGACGCGGCCAAGGTCGCGGGCACCATCACCGCCCGCCTGGCCAAGCCCGGCGAAAAGATCCTGGCGCTGAACGAGGTTGAATACGACCTCGACCCCGAGATGACCGTGATCGCCGACGCCAACGGCCCCCAGGCCGTGGCCGGTGTGGTCGGCGGCATGGGCAGTGGCTGCACCGAGGCGACGACGGAGGTGTTCCTCGAAGTCGCTTATTTCGACCCGGTGCGCACGGCCATGACCGGACGCAAGCTCAACCTGCAGACCGATGCGCGCTACCGGTTCGAGCGCGGCGTCGATCCCGCATTTTTGGACGACGCCTGCGAGATCGCGACACGCCTGATCCTGGAACTGTGCGGCGGCGAGGCGTCGAATGTGGTCTCCGCCGGCGACGGCCCCGACTGGCGCCGCACCCTGGATTTCAACCTCGACAAGGTTCTGACCCTGGGCGGCACCGAGATCGAGGGCGTCGAGGCGCGGCGGATTCTCAACGTCCTGGGCTTCGCCATCGATTCCGACCAGGGCAGCCGCCTGGTGGTCAGCGTGCCGTCCTGGCGGTCCGACATCGTGTCGGAAGCCTGCCTGGTGGAAGAGATCGTGCGCATCAACGGCTATGACCGCATCGCGCCGGTCGCCGTCACCCGGCCCGCGGGGACCCAGGGCCCCGTGATGACCCCGGACCAGCGCCGCCGCGCCCAGGCCCGCCGCCTGCTGGCCGCCCGCGGCATGGTCGAGGCCGTGACCTATTCCTTCATGCCCGACGGCCAGGCCGCCCTGTTCGGCGGCGTCGATCCGGCGATGCGGTTGTTGAACCCGATTTCCGCCGATCTCGACGTCATGCGCCCGTCGATCCTGCCCAACCTGCTGGCCGCCGCGGCGCGCAATCAGGCCCGGGGCTATGCCGATCTGGCCTTGTTCGAGGTCGGCCCCCAGTTCCCGGGCGCCAAGCCGGAAGACCAGCAATTGGTCGCCGCCGGCATCCGCGTCGGCAAGACCGGGCCCCGTCATTGGGCGACGCCCCCGCGCGGCGTCGATGCCTATGACGCCAAGGCCGATGTCCAGGCGGTGCTGGCCGATCTGGGCCTGCCGGCCGACCGGGCGCAGATCAAGACCGACGCCCCCGCCTGGTACCACCCGGGCCGCTCCGGCACCCTGCGCCTCGGCCCCATGATGCTGGCCGCCTTCGGCGAGGTCCATCCGGCGGTCCTGAAGGCCCTGGACGTGAAGGGCCCGGCCGTCGCCTTCGAGATTTATTTCGACAATCTGCCGGCGGTGAAGGCGAAAAAGTCCGCCGCCAAGGCGCATCTGGTGCTGTCGACCCTGCAGCCGGTCGCTCGTGATTTCGCCTTCGTCGTCGATGCGGACGTCGAGGCGGCCAAGGTCATCAACGCCGCCCATGCCGCCGACAAGGCCCTGATCACCGAGGTCACCCTGTTCGACGTCTACGAAGGCAAGGGTGTGGGTGAAGGCAAGAAGTCGCTGGCCATCAACGTCGTGCTGCAACCCGTGGACAAGACCCTGACCGATGCCGAGATCGAGGCCGTCGCCGACAAGGTCATCGCCGGCGTGATCAAGGCTACGGGCGGCGAGCTGCGGACCTGATGGGCCCGCTCGACGCATTCTCCACCGACCACCGCCGCGCCATCCGCGGAATCATCACCGACGTCGACGGCACCCTGACCACGAACGGCAAGATCACCGCGACCGCGCTTGCGGCGCTGGAACGCGCGCAGGCGGCGGGGCTCAAGGTCGTCGCCGTGACCGGGGCCGCCGCCGGCACCTGCGATGCCATGGCGCGGACCTGGCCGGTCGACGCCGTGGTCGGTGAATCGGGCGGCTTCGTGTTCCGCCTGCATCCCGACACGGGGCGCATGGTGCATCTGCATATCCTGGCGCGGGACGAACGGCGCAATCATTGGGCCCAGTACGAAAAGGTGCTGGAAGCGATCATCGCCGAGGTGCCGGGGGCGGCGCTCGCCGCCGACCAGGCTTACCGGGAGACCGACCTTGCCATCGACCACGCCCAGGACGTTGCGTCCCTGGGTGAGGAAGCGGTGGCGCAAATCGTTTCCATCATGGAGGCCGCGGGCATGACCGCGACCTATTCCAACATTCACGTCAACGGCTGGCTCGGCCCCTATGACAAGCTGACGACGACCTGCCTGGTGCTGCGCGAACTGTTCCGCGCCGACGTGTCGGATGCGGACGAGCGCGGGCGCTGGATGTTCGTCGGCGACAGCCCCAACGACGCGCCGCTGTTCGATTTCTTTCCCCATGCCGTCGGCGTCGCCAACGTGCGCGACTTCGGCGACCGCCTTTCGGCCAAGCCCAAGTACGTGACGGAACAGGCGTCAGGTGCGGGCTTCGCCGAAGCGGTCGATGCGGTGCTGGCCGCGCGGCAAGACTGACACAGACCTTCTCCCCCTTCTTTTCTCATCGTCTCACCGTCTCTGTGGTTCAAAAAGAAAACCACTGAGGCAATGAGGCGGCGAGGAGAAAAAGAAAACCTGGACCCCCGCATTTGCGTGGATGACGGCGGGGAAAAGGGGAAGAGGTCAGGGACGCGCCACGGAATAGATCTTCACCGGCTGTGATCGGCCCTTGACCGGAATTTCTCCCTGAAACGCGCAGTCATACCCGTCGCCGCAGGCGGCGGCGGTTTCCTCCGTGCACATGACGTAGGTGCCGTACTGCTTGTTCAGCTGTTCCAGGCGGGCCGCGATGTTCACGTTGTCGCCGTGCACGGTGAAGGTCAGACGTTCCGCCGTGCCGACGGCGCCGACCACGATGGCGCCCGTGTTGACGCCGCAGCGGGTCAGCAGCCGCACGCCATCGCCGAAGGTCCGTTCGCGGCAGACCTGTTCAAGTTCCAGCGCGCAGTCGAGGGCCCGGGCGGCATGATCGTCCTGCGGCGTCACGGCGTTGAAGGTGATCAGCATGGCGTCCCCTTCGAACAGCAGCACCACCCCGCCGTGACGGGCGATGACGTCGCCAGCCGCCTGGAAGTAATCGTTGATGGTGCGGGCCAGTTCGGCTGGCGTCATCTTTTCCGAGGCCGTGGAAAAGCCTTCGATGTCCGTGAACACGATGGTCGCGACCTTGCTTTCGCCGTCGCCGGGCTGGATCGCCCGGTCCGCCTGGGTGATGCGCTCCGCCACTTCCTTGGACACGAAGCGCGTCAGGTCCTGGGCCGCCGTGCTGTCGATGATCGCGCGGTAGAGGGAGCGTTGCGCCCGCAGCACGGCGATGGCCAAAACCGCGGTGACCATCAGGATTGAGACGATCTTGTCAATCTCCGCCCCGATCAGGATGGCGTTGGACGTCATGTATTCCACGTAGTTGCGGGTGATCATGGGATTGCCCGCCTCGGCATGAACGACGTAGAGCATCAGCGCGATCCAGCCGAGGGCCGCCGAGGCCCCGGCGAGAACGATGTAGCCCGGCTCGAACCGAATGGCGCGGAGTGCGATGAAGATGAACACGTACATCAACGTCGGCGCCTTCAGATAAAAGCTCGCCGGTTGCATGTACTGAATATGAAACGACCAGATCAGCAGCATCAGCAGCCCGACGTCGATCACCACCGAGATCATCAGGAAAGGCTTGGTCAAGGTGCCGCGATAGGCGGCAATCAGGCGCGCCAGGGTGAACAGGAAATAGAACCCCAAGGCGAAGGGCACCAGATTGAAATCCGGGTTGGTCGCGGTCTTGGGCGCCACGGCCCACAGGCTGGCGAACAGCACGACCAGCAGCATCTGCACCCAACTGATGAGCTTTTCGCTCTGCAGTTGTTGGCGGGCGATGCGGTCGCGCACGCGGGCGGGCAGCCGCCCGGAAGCGGGTTCACCGAAGATGAAGGTCATGCAGGACGTCCACATGTCCGAACGATGGACTGTCCCGGCCAAATGCTCAATCACGGAATGCGGGCTCCCCTTTGGCTGTGGGGGCCTGTCTAGCAGAGCGGCATGCTCACCGGGAATTCACGGCTGCGTCATCGGAAAGGGGATCAGGCGGCATGCTCGCCGGCGTTGGCACCGCTTTCCTGGCGCAACGCTTCCTTCACCGCCTCGCATTTGTTCTGCAGATGGTCGCGCAGGACCTTGGCCAGTCCGGGGCCGTCGCGGGCTTCCAGGGTGGCCAGCATGTCCTCGTGTTCGGCCATGGCCTGCTTCCAGCGTTGGGACGTGATGGAGGAAATATAACGCGCCCGGCGGATGCGTCCGGCCAAGCCTTCATACATGGCGACCAGCAGGTCGTTGCCGGCGGCGGCCATGATCTTTTCGTGGATCTTCTGGTTGAGGGCGAAATACTCCGCCCGCTCCCCCCGCGTGTGGTGCAGGGCCATCTGGTAATGCAGTGCCCGCAGTTCGGCCAGATCGGCCTCCGACGCATTGGCGCAGGCCAGTTCCCCGGCCAGCGCTTCCAGCGCCCCCATGACCGGAAACATCTCGTCGACATCGGCGGCGGTCAGCTTGGCGACCCGGGCCCCCCGGTTGGGCAGCAGTTCCAGCACCCCTTCGGAGGCCAGCACCTTGAGCGCCTCACGCAACGGCGTGCGCGAAATGCCGAGCGTCTCGCACAACAGCCGTTCCGGCACCTTGTCCCCCGGTTTCAGGTCGCCGTCATAGACCATGGCCCGAACCCGGTTGACGATGGTGTCGTGCAGGGACGGGCGCTCGATCGGGGTTTGCGGTGAGGCATCCATGGGCATCACTCCTGGGCCAGATAGCGGTCGAGAACTTGCGCGACATGCACCGCCTCGCGCGGCGTGCCATCGGCGATCTGATGGCGGCAACTGGTGCCGTCGGCGACGATCACCGTGTCGCCGTCAGCCTCCCGAACGGCAGGCAGCAGGGACAATTCGCCCATGCGCTTGGAGACATCGACGTTGTCGGTGTCGTAGCCGAAGGCCCCAGCCATGCCGCAGCAGCTTGAATCGACCGTCTCCACATTCAGGCCCGGCACCAGACGCAGCGTGCTCTCCACCGCGCCCATGGCGGCGAAGGCCTTTTGATGGCAGTGGCCGTGGAGCAGCGCCTTGGCGTCCGCCGCGTCTTTCAGGGGCAGGGTCAGGTTTCCGGCGGCGGCTTCGCTCGCCAGGAATTCCTCGAACAGCATGGCCTTGGCGGCCAGGGCCTTGGTGTCGTCGCCCGGCAGCAGGACCGTGAACTCGTCGCGCAAGGTCAAGAGGCACGACGGTTCCAGCCCGACGATGGGCACGCCGGCGTCGACGAAGGGCTTCAGGGCGTCGAGCGTGCGCCGCGCTTCTTTCTTTGCCTCCTCGGCCAGACCGGCGGCCAGGAAGGTGCGGCCACAGCACAGCGGCCGCGCCCGGTCCGGGGCCTGGGCGGTGACGACGCGGTAGCCGGCGGCGGTCAGCACCCGGCGCGCGGCGGCCAGATTCTCGGGCTCGAAATAGGTGTTGAAGGTATCGCCCAGAAGGACGACCGCCTTGCCCGCCGGACAGGAATTTGGGTCGACCGGGGTCAGGCCCTTGTCCGGCGTCGCGGCCCAGCGGGGCAGGGTGCGGTCGGCGGAAAAGCCCAGCAGTTTTTCCGACAGCCAGGCGGCGCCGGGGATCGTGTCGCGCAGGTTCAGCAGCCAGGAAACTTTGCTGGCGGCGGGGGCATAGCGCGGCAGGTAGGCGACCAGCCGGTCGAACAGGCGCAGCCCATGGCGCTTGTTGTACTGGTTGAGGAATTCAATTTTCATGCGCGCCATGTCGACGCCCGTCGGGCATTCGCGTTTGCAGCCCTTGCAGCCGACGCAAAGCTTCATGGTGGCTGCCATCTCGTCGGACGTGAAGGCATCGGGGCCCAACTGGCCCGAGATGGCCAAGCGCAGGGTGTTGGCGCGGCCGCGGGTCAGATGTTGTTCATCCCCCGTGGCGCGGTAGGACGGGCACATCACCCCGGCGTCGCGCTTGCGGCACGCACCGTTGTTGTTGCACATCTCGACCGCGCCGGCGAAACCGCCCCAGTCGGACCAGTCGAGGACCGTCGCGATCTCCTGCGTCTGATAGCCGGGCTTGAAACGGAACAGGGTCCGGTCGTCCATCTTGGGCGGGTCGACGATCTTGCCCGGGTTCATCAGGCCGGTGGGATCGACTGTGTTCTTGACCTCCTTGAAGGTCTCGATCATGCGGCTGCCGAACATGGCTTCGTGGAATTCCGATCGCACCAGCCCGTCGCCGTGTTCGCCCGAATGCGATCCCTTGTACTCTCGGACCATCTCGAAGGCTTCCTCGGCGATGGCGCGCATCTGCTTCGCACCCATCTCCTGCTTCAGGTTGATCACCGGCCGTACGTGCAGGGTCCCGACGGAGGCATGGGCGTACCAGGTGCCTTCGGTGTTGTGCTTGTGAAACACCTGCGTCAGGCGGTCGGTGTATTCGGCCAGGTCTTCCAGGCGCACGGCGCAATCCTCGACGAAGGAGATCGGCTTGCCGTCCCCTTTCATGGACATCATGATGTTGAGGCCCGATTTGCGGACCTCCCAGACGTCCCGCTGGAAGGCCGGGTCCACGGCCTCGACCACCGCGTCGGGAAAGCCCAGGTCGGCCATCATCTCGACCAGCTGGGCAAGCTTGGCGAGCAGGGGCTCGCGCTCCTCCCCCGCGAATTCGACCAGCAGCAGAGCATCGGGCTCGCCCTTCACGAAGCGCTCCACGGTGGGGCGGAAAATCTCGATGTCGCGGGCCAAGCCGATCATGGTGCGGTCGACCAGTTCCACCGCTGCCGGGCCGAGGGTGACCAGATGCTGGGCCGCGTCCATGCATTTATAGAAGGTCGGGAAATGGCACACACCCAGCACCTTGTGCTTCGGAAGGGGCTGCAGATCCAGGTGCAGTTTGGTCGAGAAGGCCAGGGTGCCTTCCGAGCCGATCAAAAGATGGGCCAGGTTGGGGTGGGTCTGCTGGCGGTACAGTGTCGCCTCGGCCCAGGGGCCCTTGGGCGCGCCGCCCGGCATCAGGGAATCGATGTTGTAGCCGCCGACCCGGCGCATCAGGTCGGGGAAGGATTGGCGGATGTGGTCGCCCTCGCGCCGGCCGATATCCAGAAGCTTGGCGACCATGTCCTGCTGCGCGGGGTCCAGCTTGGCCGCGGGCTCGTTGTCGGAGACTTCGCCGAAGCGCATGGCCCGGCCGTCCATGGTCACGGCGTCGATGGCGCGCACGTTGTCGCGCATGGTGCCGTAGACGATGGAGCGCGAACCGCAGGAATTGTTCCCCGCCATGCCGCCGAGTGTGGCGCGGGACGAGGTCGAAACATCGACCGGGAACCACAGGCCGTGGGGCTTGAGATAGGCGTTGAGGTGATCGAGCACCAAACCCGGTTCGACCAGGGCCTGGCGCCCCGAGGCATCGAAGTCGAGAATCTTGTTCAGATGTTTCGACAGATCGACGACCAGGGCTTCGCCGACCGTCTGTCCGCATTGCGAGGTGCCGCCGCCCCTGGGCAGGATCGGCACGCCGGCGTCGCGGGCGATGGCGATGATCGCCTCCACGTCCTCGGCGTCCTCGGGCACGACGACGCCCAAGGGTTCGATCTGATAGATCGAGGCGTCCGTCGAATAGCGCCCGCGTGAGAACGGATCGAACAGGACCTGGCCCTTGATCGCGGCCTTCAGGCGGCGGGCAAGGGCGGGGTCGCCCTTGGCGGGGCGGCTGCGGGAAGCGGCGGTGGCAAGGGATGCGTCGGACGGGGCCATGGGCGGGGATCACTTTGTCATCAAAGGGGAGTATGCAAAGTGTAGCAAATTGCATTCAAAATACAATAAGGCAAATCAGGTGGGGTCGTGAAAAACTATAAACGTCCCATTTATCTATTTGTTTATAAAAGAAATTAATAGAATTTGACGGATTCAGGATGAATCCCGGTTGTCTGGGCAAAAAATGTATGCATAATTCCCGGGCCATCGCGCCCCCTGGCGCGGAAACCCGAATGTAAAGAGGACATCCGATCATGACTGTGCGCCGCGGCCGCCATTTCCTGCAGATTCCGGGCCCCTCCAACACGCCCGACCGCATCCTTCGCGCCATGGACTATCCGGTGATGGACCATCGCGGTCCGGACTTCGCCGACCTGGGCTTGTCTTGCATCGCCGGCATGAAGAAGGTGTTCAAGACGGAAAAGTGCGAGGTCGTGATCTATCCCGCCTCCGGTACGGGTGCCTGGGAAGCGGCGCTGGCCAATACCATGTCGCCCGGCGATCGGGTGCTGATGTACGAAACCGGGCAGTTCGCCACCCTGTGGAAGAACCTGGCGCTGCGTCTGGGTCTGGTGCCCGAATTCATCGACGGCGACTGGCGCCACGGCGTCGATGCCGCCGCCATCGAAAAGCGTCTAAACGAAGACACGGACCGCGAAATCAAGGCCGTCTGCATGGTCCATAACGAAACGTCGACCGGCGTGACCTCGCGGGTCAAGCTGGTGCGCGACGCCATCGACCGCACGGGTCATCCGGCTCTGTTCATGGTCGATACCATTTCGGGCCTGGCCTCCGCCGATTTCCGCCAGGACGAATGGGGGGTCGACGTCGCCGTCGCCGGCTCCCAGAAGGGCTTGATGCTGCCGCCGGGAATCAGCTTCAACTGCGTCTCGGAAAAGGCGCAGGAAGTCTCCAAGACGGCCAGCCTGCCCAAGTCCTATTGGGCCTGGGATGAGATGATCACCATGAACAAGACCGGCTATTTCCCCTATACGCCGGCGACCAATTTGCTCTACGGCCTCAAGGAAGCCATTGCGATGTTGATGGAGGAAGGGCTCGACAACGTGTTCGCCCGCCACGAGCGCGTGGCCGAGGCGACCCGCCGTGCCGTCCGCGCCTGGGGTCTGGAGGTTCTGTGTCAGGAGCCCAAGGAGTATTCCCCCGTGCTGACCGCCGTAGTCATGCCCGAGGGCCATAGCGCCGACAACTTCCGGAAAGTGACCCTGGAAAACTTCGACATGTCGCTCGGCAACGGGCTCAACAAGATCGCCGACAAGGTGTTCCGTATCGGCCATTTGGGCGACTTCAACGAACTGATGTTGATGGGCACCCTGTCGGGCGTGGAAATGGGCCTGGAACTGGCCAAGGTCCCGCATGAGAAAGGCGGCGTCGACGCGGCCATGGCCTATCTGGTCAACCCGCAGGCCCGCTGATCCGAACCGCGGCGCAGCGCGGACAGGATGCAGATAAGAAAAAACGGAAGGAAACATCATGGCACGAGGTGACGGGCCGCTCGGCGGCATGAAGGTTCTGGACCTGACCCATGTGATGGCCGGGCCGACCTGCGCTCTCATGCTGGCCGACATGGGGGCCGATGTGATCAAGGTGGAAAAGGTGCCGGGCGGCGACGACACCCGCCGCGCGGCCCCGCCCAAGATCGGCGACGAGGCAGCCGCCTTCCTGGTCATGAACCGGGGCAAGCGGTCGGTCGCCGTCGACTTGAAAACCCCGGGCGGTCAGGCCGCCGTGCGGCGCATGGCGCTCGAGGCCGACGTGCTGCTGGAAAACTACCGCCAGGGCACCCTGGCCAAGCTGGGCCTGGATTACGAAACCTTGAAAAAGGAAAACCCCAAGCTGGTGTGGTGCTCGATCTCCGGCTTCGGGCAGACGGGGCCTTACGCGGAGCGCGGCGGCTTCGATCTGATCGCCCAGGGCATGTCGGGCCTCATGCATATCACCGGCGAGGGCCCGGGCCGCCCGCCCTGCAAGGTCGGCTCGCCGATCACCGACATCACCGCCGGCCTGCTGGCCGCCATGGGGGTGTCGGCGGCCTATGCCCATGCGGTCAAGACCGGCCAGGGCCAGGTCGTCGATACCTCTTTGTTCGAGGCCGGGATCATCCATACCTATTGGCAGTCGGCGATCGCCTTCGCGACCGGGGAATCCCCCGCCGCCATGGGCTCGGCCCATCCCCTGAACGCGCCCTATCAGGCGTTTGAAACCGCCGACGGCTGGATCACCTGTGGTGCGGCCAATCAGCGGACCTGGGAGCGCCTGCTCGAAGCCCTCGACAATCCGGCCATCGCCGACGATCCCCGGTTCACGGACAACACCGGGCGCATGGCCAACCGCCAAGCGCTCGAAGACGTGCTGACGCCGATCTTCAAATCGAAACCCTCCGCCGACTGGCTCGCCAAGTTCGATGCGGTGGGTTTGCCCGCCGGCCCGGTCCTCGACATCACGCAGATGCACGCCGATCCGCACGCCATCGCCCGTGACATGATCGTCGAGGTCCCGCACAAGACGTTGGGCACCGCCAAGGCGCTGGGCATGCCGGTGAAGTTTTCCGGCACGCCGGCGAAGACGGATCAGGGCGCGCCGGTGTACGGCCAGCACACGCGGGAAGTTCTCGCCGAATACGGTTACGGCGCCGACGAGATCCAGAGCTTGATCGACGACGGGGCCGTGATCGCCGCCGACTAGGGCCGCGGCTTTAAGATCAGGGTGACCTCACGAATCTTTCCACCGCGCCGCACGTTCAGGGTGACGGTGTCCCCCGCGTGATGGCGGAACAAGGACGCGCGAACCTGCCCCGGTGACGTGACGGGCCTGCCGTCGGCTGCTGTGATGATATCTCCGGCATCGATTCCAGCCGTGAAGGCGGGGCCGCCCGGTGTCACTTCAACCACCGCAACACCGCCGGTCTGTTCCTGCTGTTGGGCGGACAATAACCCCGTCTCCATCCCCGCCGTGGCTTCGATGACCGTGCCGTGGGCGGCCAGGTCGCGGACGACCCGCGCGACAATCGGCTGAGACGCGGCGAAGTTGACGCCGATGTTGGCATCAGACCCTTGCGCGAAGATGGCCGAGACCATGCCGACCAGGCGGCCCTTACCGTCGACCAGGGCCCCGCCGGACCCGCCCGGGTTGACGGCCGCGTCGGTCTGGATGAAATCCTCGATCTCGTTGAACCCGGCATTGGCCCGGCCCACCGCCGAGACGACGCCGCAGGATACGGACACGCCCCGCCCGAAGGGATTGCCGATGGCGCAGGCCGGCTCGGCCAGGCCCGGCTCGGGCCCCGGCTGGGCCACGGGCAGGTCGATGGCGGCCTTCAGCAGGGCGATGTCCGTCGTCTTGTGGCGGCCGACGATCTCGGCGGGGACCGTGCGTCCGTCGCTCAGGCGAACGCGGACGCTGACGGCGTTGCCCAGCACATGATCGTTGGTCGCGACATAGCCGCCGGGCAGGACCGCGACGCCGGAGCCTTCCGGGGCGATGCGCCCATCGGCGCTTTTCGGCGCGAAGCCGGGCCGCACGCCCTGCCAACTTGGCAGCACCACAACCACGGACTGCGTCGCCTTGGCCACGGCGGCGGGATCGATGCCGTCGGCCGCTCCCATGCGGGGTGCCAAAATTAAGCCCGCCGCCAGGACGGGAACGATCAGAAGCCGTGCGCTCATACCTTCGTCTTTACCATGATGCGAAGCGGCCTGCCGACCTCTATATTGGCAGGTCAGGACTTGGGAGGAATTCCGACACAATGAAATTCGCACGCACCATCCGGCTCGACGCCTCGGACCAGAACGTGTTCGACAACCCGGCGGAACCGGGCGAATGGGCCGTCGCCGGCACTTTTGAATTCGCCGATGGCGATCCGTCTTCCTGGACCAATAAACAGCAGTTGGCGTTCAAAAGCGGCTGGCTCGGCCTCGGCAGTTTCGGGCGGTCGACCTTCGTGCAGGTCGCGGTGCTGCCCGATGGTCAGGTCGAGGATGCGGTACGGGTTTTGGCGGGGCATCTGTTCGAACGCTACGGTGCGCCCGACATGATGGCCGCCCTCGACGCGGCCCGGGGCGAATGCCGCGACATGGCGGATCTTTGCGATCATCCGGCGGGTACCTTGCTTGCCATCGAACGGGACCTGACGGACGAAGGCATCGCCGAGCGTGTGCGTATCATCCCCGCCAAGGGCGAAGGTCAGCACGCCCGCATCTGGGGCGTGGCGGGGGACGATCCGGCCTGATCCGCCCACGGAATCCGCCGCATTCCGCTCAACTCCGTCTCACACCCTTGTGATGCCCTGCGACGTCAACGTTACGCCCGCTGTCGGTCTGTGCGGGTACACTCCCCTTCGACCGGACACGAGAGCCGGATCATAGGTTTCACCAAAGGAGAGTACCCAATGTCGATCCAGAAAAAGACCGTCGGCGCCACCCTGGCCACTGCCGCCGCCGCCCTGTTCATTGCCGGCGCCGCTATGACGGTCGCCCCGACTGCGGCCCAGGCCGAGGGCGTCAAATGCATGGGCGCCAATTCCTGCAAGGGCCATGGTTCCTGTAAGACCGCGTCCAACGAATGCAAGGGTCACAACGCCTGCAAGGGCAAGGGCTGGGTGTCCACCAAATCCGAAAAGGAATGCATGGAAATGGGCGGCACGGTCGCCAAGTAACGGCATCCGGCACCTTACCCAACACGACGGATTTCGGGGGGGCGGAGGCATCCGGCCCCTCGTTTCCGTTTCGCGCTAGGCTTCCTTCCATGACTCTCTGCCAGGACCCCTTCCAAGGTTTCGGGCTCGGCCTGCGGCCGCAGCACTTCCCGGACATCCTCGGCCCCGACGGGACCCGGGACCTGGACCGCGTCGACTGGTTCGAAATCATCTCGGAAAACTTCATGGCCGTGGGCGGCATGCCGCTGCGCAACCTGATGGCCGTGCGCGAACGCCGTCCCATGGCCATGCACGGGGTGTCGCTGTCGATCGGCGCCCCCGATCCCCTGGATGACGACTATCTCAAAAATCTGAAATCGCTGGCTGATCTGATCGACCCGGCGGTCGTCTCCGACCATCTGTGCTGGACCGGGGCCCACGGCGTCAATCTGCACGATCTGCTGCCCCTGCCCTTGACCGAGGAGACCCTGAACCATGTGGCGGCGCGGGTGGGCCGGGTGCAGGATGCCTTGGGGCGGCGCATCGCCCTTGAAAACGCATCGACCTATGTCACCTTCACGTCGGACACCATGGACGAATGGGACTTCCTGGCCGAACTGACGCGGCGCGCCGATTGCGACCTGTTGCTCGACATCAACAATGTCTATGTCTCGGCCTTCAATCACGGGTTCGACGCCGCCGACTATCTGGCGGGCATTCCCAAGGACCGGGTGCGCCAGATTCATCTGGCCGGGCACGAGCACAACGGCGACCATATCGTCGACACCCATGACGCGCCGGTGGCGGAGCCCGTGTGGGATCTCTATCGCGCCGCCGTCGCCCGCTTCGGCGCCGTGCCGACGATGATCGAGCGCGACGCCAACATCCCGCCCTTTGCCGACCTGGTGGAAGAACTGGGGGCCGCGCGGCGTCTGGCGGCCGAAGCCCTGGGCGAGGCTGCGGCATGACCGCGCCCCTGTTCGAACTCCAGAACCTGTTCCAGGATCGGCTGCTGACCGGACGTGCGGATATCGAAGCGCACCTGACCTCGGGCGGCCCGTTCCTCAAGGTCTACGACCATGCCTATGTGGCGCGCCTGTTGGAAGTAATGGGCGAGGATTTCCCCGCCGTGCACACCTTGCTCGGCGACGACGCCTTCGCCGAGGCGGCGTCGGCCTATGTGCGGGGGCATCCATCGCGGGCACGATCCGTGCGCTGGCTGGGCGCGGGGTTCAGGAATTGGCTTGGCGACACGGCGCCCTGGTCGGACCTGCCGGTTGTGGCCGACATGGCGGCGTTCGAATGGGGCCTGGGCCTGGCGTTCGATGCGCCCGACGCGGATGCCCTGGGTGTCGCGGCGCTGGCCGCCGTGCCGCCGGAAGCTTGGCCGATCCTGACCTTCGATTTTCACCCCGCGCTGAACACGGCGGCCCTTCGCCACGATGTCGCCCCGTTCCAACAGGCCGTGGCCCGAAACCAGGACCCGGACGCCGCCCCCGAAGAATTCGCGGACGGGTCGCAGACCTGGGCCTTCTGGCGCGACGGGGGAACCTGCCAGGTTCGCTACCGTGCCTTGGCACGGGACGAAGCGGTGGGGCTCGCCCTGCTGCGGAACGGCGGAGATTTCCAGGCTTTGTGTGAAATCCTTGCAGAGGTCAGCGACGAGGATGCGGCTGCCTTGCATGCCGCAGGATACCTACGGGGTTGGATCGAAGCGGGCTGGATCACCGGCTTGTCCGCGCCGGGTCTGAGCTGGGCCTGACCGGAAAATCGGGCTGGGCGGCTGGTGACCCCGGCAGGATTTGAACCTGCGACCCCAGGATTAGGAATCCTGTGCTCTATCCGACTGAGCTACGGGGCCCTGTCGCCAGCTGCCTGACGCGCGATTATGCGCGCCCGTCTATACCACAGGTCTCCGCGCCGATTCCAAGATTTGCTGGTGGGGACGGTGGGGGCGGCGGACGGCCTATTTGAACATGCGCTTGATGCGGTCCATGGACATGGAATAGTTCAGCATGACCGATTCCACGCCGGGATTGCCGTCGCCCAAGCCCGCGTTCGACGAATGGTCGATGGAAATGCCGATGCGCGAACGGTCGTCGAAGCGGTAGGCGAGTTCCAGGCGCGAGCGGAATTCAAGCTCGTGCCCCAAGTCCAGGTTCGACGTGGCGCCCCGCCAGTAGGTCGGCGAGAACTGAGGCGTCAGCACGAAGCGGCGGCCCAAATAGATGTCGACCAGCACGCCGGCCCCGATGAACGACGAATTATTGGTCGCATAGGCGGCGGTCAGGAACGGTTTGAAGATCCAGAATTTGTTGCCGAACCGGTAATCGAGGCGGATTTCCGCATCTTCTTCCCGGTTGCGCAGGATATCGAATTTGCCGACGGCGAGGGTCAGGAAGTCGGGGTCATCGGCGGCCCGTGCCGCGCCGGACGGCAATACCGTCACGGCGGCAAGCAATGCCGGAACGATCAATTCCTTGAACATGTTCGCTCTTCCCCGAAATGACCCGATTATCGGGCCCGCCCCTTTGGCCCGCATCTTAAGGGATCAGGCTGATCTTTCAAGCCGTTACGCATGGGAACGGGGTTAGACCGCGTCGAGCCGCCGAAAGCCGTCCATGGCTTTGACCAGGGATGAGCGGATGCCCGGCTCCATGGCCGAATGGCCGGCGTCGGGCACGATGACGTAGTCGGCGTCGGGCCAGGCCTGCGCCAGTTCGTCCGCCGTAACGATCGGACAGACCATGTCATAGCGGCCCTGCACGATGACGCAGGGCAGATGGGTGATGCGTCCGATGTTGGTGAGCAGGTGGTTTTCCGCCATGAACACGTCGTTGACGAAGTAATGGGCCTCCAGCCGGGCCAGGGACAGGGCCCCCCGCCCGGACCCGCCACCGCCGCCGCTGTGATGCAGGGTCGAACAGGCGGATTCGAACTGGCTCCAGACTTCGGCCGCCGGACGGTGAATGTCCGGGTCGGGGTCGTTCAGGCGTTTGTGGTAGGCGGTCAGGATGTCGCCCCGTTCGTTTTCGGGCAGATATCCCGAGAACCGGCGCCAGGCTTCGGGGTACACCCGTTTCATGTCGTAGAGGAACCAGTCGACCTCCGACTGACGGCCGAGAAAGATGCCGCGCAGCGCGAAGCCCCGGCATCGGTCCGGATGGGCGATGCCGTAGGCCAGCGCCAGGGTCGACCCCCAGGAGCCGCCGAACACGAACCATTTGTCGATGTCGAGCTGGCGGCGCAGGGCCTCCATGTCGTCGATCAGGTCCTGGGTCGTGTTGTTGCGGGTCTCACCGAAGGGGGTGGAGCGCCCGGCGCCGCGCTGGTCGAACACGACGATGCGGTAATGATCGGGGTCGAAGAACCGGCGGTGCGACGGGTTGGAGCCGGCCCCCGGCCCGCCGTGCAGAAAGACCACCGGCACGCCGGTCGGATTGCCTGACTGTTCCCAATAGATGCGATGCCCGCCGGAAACGTCCAGATGGCCCTGGGCATGGGGCTCGATCCGGGGATAGAGGTCTGGCGACGGGCGGTTCAAGGCGGAGTTGGATTTATCCAATGTTCGTTGGCCGGTTCGGGTTTTCAAAGGCCCTCAAGGGGCGGTTGGCGGGCGCGGGCCCTCGTTAATTAAGTTGGCCGGAAATCGCATATTTCAACAGGCGCACGACCTGATCGGGCGTTTCCGCCGTTGCCATGGCGGCACCGTTCACTTCCTTCAACGCGTGGGTCAGGGACGGATCGTGCAGCGTGATCATCGGCGTCCCAAGGGCGGCGGCATATCCGGCGTCGAAGGCGGCGTTCCATTGTTTGTACTTGTCGCCGAAGCGCACGACAACCACGTCGGCGCGTTCCATCAAGGTGCGGGTGCGGATGGCGTTGACCTTTGCACCCTTGTGGTCCTTCCAGAAGGGGTCGGGCTCGTCACCCAGAATGGCCACGCCGCAATCGTCGCTCGATGCATGGTCGGTCACCGGGCCGACGAATTCGATGGGCAGGCCTGCTTCGGCGGCGCCGGCGGCGATCTGGTCGCGCCAGTCGGTATGAATTTCGCCGGACAGATAAACAGTCCAGGGCGTATCGTCGCTGAACGGGCGGTTGTTCGCTTGGTTGCTCACTGGGTCGTTCCCTTCGTTTTCTGATTTTCGGTCAGCGCAGGGCCGTGTGCAGGCCCCGTTGAATCTCAAGGTAATCGGAATGGTCGGGTCCGATAAACCCCCGGCGGATTAAAAAGTCGATGACGACGACCCCGCAGTTGAATTTGAAATCTTCGCTCTCGCGCACAGTGTCCATGACCTGGTCCATGGACCACAAGTAGAATTCCTCGACCTCGCCGTCCGTGTTGTGGGGCACGAAGTCGGCCGGAAGCTCCAGATCGTAGTTGAACAATACGTCGCGGCGCAGGCCCTCGGGTCGCTCCGTGCAGTAGGACATGGCCCCGATGGGCCTGGCCCGGCGGGCGATGTCCTCGGGAATTCCGGCTTCCTCGACACATTCCTTGATCAGATTGTCCATTACGCCGATCCCGGCGGGCAGGCCGCCGGCGACAAGCTGATCCAGCTTGCCGGGCCCTGTCGGCTTGGTCATCGAGCGCTTCCCGACCCACATCTTCAGCCGGTCACCGTCACGCACGAACCCGTTCAGATGCACACCGTAGCCCAAGGTCCCGAACAGGGGCACGGCCGCGCGTTCCATCTGGAACAGGGGCGTGGTCCCCCAGTCTTCGCAAACGGCATAGGGCTCGTTGCGCCAGCCGGGGATCAGGTCCCGTGATCGCAGTTCGGCCAGGACCTCGGCCATGGCGGCGCTGCGCGACGCCGCATCGCCCAGCTCCGGGGTCAGTGTGACCTCGGCATCGGAAATCTGCAAAACCGCCCCGAAATCGGCCAACTGGGGGATGAAATCCAGATGGATCAGGCCGACCCGCTTGTGGTCCGCGGTAAAGGGCCGATAGGCCGACGGCTCCCAGGTCTGCAGGGCGCGGACACGCTCCAGATAGCTCATGCGGATGTCCCGCCCAGGGGATTAGGCATGGGCATCACCTTGCTTTTCGGTGACCAGAACGGCCTCGACACAGAACTGACGGCGCAGTTCCTGGGCAATGAGCCGGGCCTGTTCCGCGTCCGTATCTTCAAGATGAACCTCAACGATCAGGCCTTCCTTCGGCGTGGATGTGCGGCTGGCGTGGATGTGTCCGGGGATCAGGCCGCGCTTGGCGAAAACCTCGGCCACGCGGGGCAGGGTGCCCGGATCGGCCAGGGCCTGTACGGAAAAGCATTGCGTCGGCTGGACCTTGCGTTCGTGTTGCGCACGGGAAGCCGGGGAAAAAGCGGGGGAATGCGGGGCGTGCCCGCGGTCTTGGGTCTGCATCGGAAAATCCTTTGGCGTGGGGGAAGCCTGTCACGGCGAATCAGGAAAGGCCCGGTCCTCGATTACGAGGCCGGGACGATAATTCGCCGGATGGTTCCGGTCACACGGAGGGGCGATGCAATCCTCATGCACTGATGATAGTCCGCCCGCCTTAAAATTCAAGGCGGGCGGCAAAAAGCGCGGAAAAGTGATCACCTCGGCACGGGGGCCGTGATCAGATATGGACGATCAGGCGGCGGCGACCTTGCGGCCGTCTTTAGTGATGCGCCTAGGCCGCAGCCACTTTGCGGCCGTCTTTAGTGATGCGCCTAGGCCGCAGCCACTTTGCGGCCGTCTTTAGTGATGCGAATGTAGGCCTTGGCGCAATGGCTGCGGCAATAAGGTTTGCCGTCCAGGGATTCCTCGCCGCAGAAATGGAAATCCGGATCATTGGGCTCGCCCACGGGCCAGCTGCACATGCCGGGCCGCAACTTCGCCATGGTCACCAGGTTCTCGTTGACCTGGGGCTGGTCGGGCCGTTCCTTGATGGGCGATCCGCGCTTGGCCAGACCGAGACGATGAACCTTGCCGATCACCGCGTTCTTGGTAATGCCGAGGCGGCGGCCGATTTCGCTGGTCGGCAGTCCCTCGTCCCACAGGGCGATCAGGGCGTTGACCCGCTGGGGCGTCCATTCGTACGTCGTTTGCATGTACCCTTGCCTCCCGCTTTTCGGCCCGATGTCGCATCGCGGCCGAAATCCAAATTTCTTGCCCCTGGAACGGATATTTGCGGGCCATACCGGCCCGAAATGCCCATTTTTGCCCGAAAATCAGGCTGGAACGCGTTAATAATTACAAGATTTCGCCCGACCGTCAACTAGCTCCACCACATATAGTTATCCACAATACATGTTGTGTTGTTGATAAAAACCTAAACTAGAGAGGACTTCTGGGACGCAAACGCAAAAAAAATTCCTTTGTCGGGCGAGGGGGGCGGTATAATCGGGGGGAGCCGAAGGGGGAATTTGGCGGGACCATCAGGAGTGACGAAAAATGGCTGTCGATAAGAACGGCATGGATGAATGGGCGGCGGCGGCCGCCAAGGAACTGAAGGGCAAATCCCCCGACGATCTGATTTGGCAGACGCCGGAAGGCATCGCGGTGAAGCCGCTGTACACGGCGGCGGACCTGGAGGGGCTGGAACATATCGATTCCCTGCCCGGCTTCGCCCCCTATCTGCGCGGCCCCCGCGCCACCATGTACGCCAACCGGCCCTGGACCATTCGTCAGTACGCGGGCTTTTCCACGGCCGAGGATTCCAACAAGTTCTATCGCGACAACTTGGCCGCTGGGCAAAAGGGCCTGAGCGTCGCCTTCGACCTGGCAACCCACCGAGGATATGATTCAGATCATCCCCGCGTGGTCGGCGATGTCGGCAAGGCCGGGGTGGCGATCGACAGTGTCGAGGATATGAAGATCCTGTTCGACGGGATCCCGCTCGACGAGATGTCCGTTTCCATGACCATGAACGGCGCCGTGCTGCCCGTTCTGGCAGGCTACATCGTGGCGGCTGAGGAACAGGGCGTGGCCCCGGAAAAGCTGTCCGGCACCATCCAGAACGACATCCTCAAAGAATTCATGGTGCGCAACACCTACATCTATCCGCCGACGCCTTCCATGCGCATCGTCGCCGACATCATCGAATACACGGCCCTCAACATGCCGCGCTTCAATTCGATTTCGATCTCCGGCTATCACATGCAGGAAGCGGGGGCGACGGCAGTCCAGGAACTGGCCTTCACGCTCGCCGACGGCCTGGAATACGTGCGCGCGGCCAAAGCCAAGGGTCTGGACGTGGATAAGTTCGCGCCGCGCCTGTCGTTCTTCTTCGCCATCGGCATGAACTTCTTCATGGAGGTCGCCAAGCTGCGCGCCGCGCGCCTGCTGTGGTCGGAACTGATGGCCCAGTTCGAGCCGAAGGACCCCCGGTCCTCCATGCTACGCACCCATTGCCAGACCTCGGGCGTGTCGCTCACGGCGCGCGATCCCTACAACAACGTGGTGCGCACGACCATCGAATGCATGGCCGCGGTCCTGGGCGGCACGCAGAGCCTGCACACCAACGCGCTCGATGAAGCCATCGCGCTGCCGACCCCGTTCTCGGCCCGCATCGCGCGCAACACGCAGCTGATCGTGGCCGAGGAAACGGGCATCCCGCAGGTCATCGATCCGCTTGCCGGCAGCTATTACGTGGAAAGCCTTACGGCCTCCCTGGCCCAGGCGGCGCGGGAGCTGATTGCGCAGGTCGAAGATCTCGGCGGTATGACCAAGGCGGTCGAGGAAGGTATGCCCAAGCGGGTAATCGAGGAAGCGGCCGCGCGCAAGCAGGCGCGGGTCGACCGTGGTGAGGAAGTCGTCGTCGGGGTCAACAAGTACGCCCGCGCGGACGAGGACGATCTCGATATTCTGGACGTCGATAACGCGGCTGTTCGCGAAAGCCAAATCAAGCGCCTGGACACCATCCGCAACACCCGTGACGCTGCCGCCTGTCAGGCGGCGCTCGACGCCCTGACCCGGGCGGCGGAAAGCGGCGAGGGCAACCTGTTGGAACTCGCCGTCGACGCGTCGCGCAAGCGCGCCACCGTGGGCGAGATTTCCGACGCCCTGGAAAAGGTCTACACCCGCCACCGGGCGCAGATCCGCTCGATCTCGGGCGTCTACGGCGCGGCCTACGAAGGCGACGCCGGGTTCGACAAGATCAGGAAGGACGTCGCCGCCTTCGCCGATGCCGAAGGCCGCCGCCCGCGCATGCTGGTCGTCAAGATGGGCCAGGACGGCCACGACCGGGGCGCCAAGGTGATCGCCACGGCCTTCGCCGACATCGGCTTCGATGTCGACGTCGGTCCCTTGTTCCAGACCCCTGACGAGGCCGCCCGCCAGGCCATCGAAAACGACGTGCATGTGATCGGCGTGTCTTCCCAGGCCGCCGGCCACAAGACCCTGGTCCCGTCCCTGATCGACGAGCTGAAGGCCCAGGGCGCCGAGGACATCCTGGTCGTCTGCGGCGGCGTCATCCCGGCCCAGGACTACGATTTCCTGAAGGCCAAGGGGGTCGCCGCGATCTACGGCCCGGGCACCAACATCCCGACCGCCGCCGCCGAGATCATGGAAATCATCCGCACCCGGCCGCTCGCCGCCGAATGATCAGGCGGCTTTGACCGGCCCCTGAAACGCAAAATGAAAAGCCCGTCCTGACCGTTGTGGTCGGGACGGGCTTTCATATGTTTGGCGCGGCGGCGGTAGGCCTTGGCCGATTGGATTTTCTGCTGTCGCAGGGTCCGCACGGCCCGGGCCACCGGGTTCCGCCGCACCGGTGCCTTGCGTTTCATGGCGGGGCTTCCTTTTTGGTGGGCGATGGCAAAGGACATAGGACGATTGTGCCGCAAAGGCAACGTATTCGCCTTGATGGCGCCGCAAAGTCGGATACACTTCATCGGATGAAAATATTGACTGATGCAATCATCGCGACAGCGATTTTGATCGCCATGCCCGTGCCTTCGTGGGCGGGCGGCAGTCCGGCCGAACGGCCCGATGCCGAGGCCATGATCAAGGCATGTTACGATCAGACGATCGGTAAGGCGGCATGGACCACGGCAGCGAACAGGGAGGCGCAGGTTGATTTCAACCTGTGTCTCGAAGAACGGATCATTGACCAGTTTCGCGTGTTTCGGCCTGATCTCAAATTTTATCTCGCGCCGAATGACGACCGTTCGACGATAGAAAAGGTCAGGGAGCAACTGGAAAAGCTACGGGAACCGATCCAAGGGCTTTACGGATGGATTTATCAAGAAAACCCGGGGTGCAACCCCAGTTGCGGTACGCAATACGATGCCATTCATCTATCTGCAAATGGCTGGGTATTGAGACAGATGCTTAAGGACATTGTTCAGCAGCGGATCGAAAATGAATTTTAGCCTCAGTCTGAATCCTGCTTACGGAATGTAAAAGGATTTTGCGCGCGGTATCCAGCCGGGGTTCCCCGTAAACCTTGGCAATCTGCGCATGAATGCCTCCCGCGTGCGCGCAATTTCATTGTTTACATCCTTCAACTTGCCCCGCTTGATGGCCTCGGCCAGGGCGGAACGGGTTTGCGAGCCGATATTTCTGTCGTAGTAAGTGGCGCCGCTTTTGTCATGCGACCGCAGATCCGTTCCGAGATGTTTGTCGAGCGCCTGTTGAAGCCACCTTCCGGCCCGCACCGGGCTGTGCTGCACACCGGCGTCATAGACGTGGCGCAGCAGGCGTATATCCATGCCGGGAATGGCCGCCATCTTGTCCAACTTGGGCAGATCGAAATAGTCATGACGGTAAATTCCGTCGATCTGCTCATCCGTTAGGTTCTTGGTGTCTTTCGGCAGCTTCCACTGCGGGTATTTGGCCCTGATGCCGTCGAGGGTTTTCTGCGAAACCCCTTTCATCGTCGGGCCGCCCCGGTCGGCGCTTTTCGGTCGATTTGCGTAGCCGCCCTCGATCCGCTTGGTGTGGGCGAGAAGGTCGTTGAAGGTCTGATTCCGCCCGTCGTTGACGGGCCACGTCGGTGCCGCCGTGGGCGGTGGCGGAGATGCTGGCTTAATCTGCACGCCATGCGGGATGCTGCTCTGGGTTATGGAGATCGTCTCTGTTTCTGTCTCTGTATCCGGGCGCGGCGGTTTCATCTTGCCGGATGAGACGGCGCGCTGGCTGAGAACCTCCGTCGGCCCCCAGGGTTTGGCGATGCCGTCGATTTGCAGACCGCCGCCGGCCAGATCGTTGAGCCGTTTCTGGCCATTCTCGATCCCGCGCAGGAAGCCTTCGTCCGCATCCCTGGTCGGGACGGGCAGGAGGCCGTTTTCGGCAAGAAAGCCCGACGCGCGAAACACGTCGTCAGGCTGGTTGGCCTGGCCGTGGCCAACGCCTTGGGTCAGGAATGACTGTCCGAAGCCGCCGAACCCGTCCGTGCCGCCGCGCCCGGGCAGGCCGAGCTCCCTGTCATCGAGGCCAACGGTCGTCGTCTCAACCGGGGTTTGGGCATTGGGCAGGTCTTTGGGGCCACCGGTGGTTCCACCCATGGGTTAGTCTCCTGTGTGATGAGGTTGGGAAACGGTCGCGCGCAGAAACCGTGTTCAGACGCGGCGTGTTCGCCGCAGGCGGGTGGCCCAGTCGGATTCAATCCGTCGGAAGGCCCCCGTCGGTACGGTCGTCATGTCGGTGCTGGCTGATTCTAGGGCCAGGGTCTTGCGCCGCTGCTGCCAGATATCAAGGGACCAGTCGCGGGCGCTCAACCGGACGCCCCTCACCGGCAGGAAGGTCCAGGCATGGCAGGGCATGCCGTCCTCGGTCGTCACGGCCAGGCAGGCGGCGGTGTACTGCGGGCCTTCGTACTGGCTGGCCCGCGCGGCCATGGTTGGGCTGACGCCGTCCAGAAGCTGGCCGGAAACGGAGGCGCCCTTGGCGGGCGCGATGGCGGGGTAGTCCCGGCCCGCGACGGTTCGGCGGCGGTATCCGTCGAGCACGGCGGACACGCCTGCGGGCAGCCGTCCGCCAAGGACGACCGCCTGCAGGTCGGGATCCATCAGGGTTCCGTAGAAGAAGAAGGACAGCATGCGCCGTTCCTTCCATCCGAGGAATTACCGGGGTGCGATTACCATCGTCATGAGGCGGCCTTCGGTCCGGGGGAACTGTTCGACCTTGGCCTGTTCGTCGACTTCGACGCGGACGCGGTCCAACACCTTCATGCCCAGATCCTGGTGCGCCATTTCGCGGCCCCGGAAGCGGATGGTCATCTTGACCTTGTCACCGTTGTCCAGGAACTTGCGCACGGCCTTCATCTTGGTCTGATAATCGTGCTCGTCGATGCCCGGGCGCATCTTGATCTCTTTGACCTCGATGACCTTCTGTTTCTTGCGGGCTTCGTTGGCTTTCTTCTGGGCCTCGTACTTGAACTTTCCGTAGTCCAGAATCTTGCACACGGGCGGATCGGCGTTGGGCGAGACCTCGACCAGGTCAAGGCCCACCTCGCCGGCCATTTCGATGGCTTCCTTGGTGGAAATGACACCGACCATTTCGCCGTCGGCGTCAACCAGCCGCACTTGAGCGACATCAATATCTTCGTTAATCCGCGGACCGTCCTTGGACGGCGGCGTCTGTTGCATGGGGCGGCGTGCTATTGCCTTGCTCCTCAATCGGTTTCGACTACTCGGGTGATTGCCGTCAATTCACCCCGTTCCGGCGGAACGTGACGCTGATCGTTGTTTATGATTTTTATGGGAGCGGCTTATCTGCCCGCCCCGGCGCCCAACGGTCCCGCCGCTTCGGCCCCTAATGTATCTATCGCCTGTTGAAGCGCAAGGATTTCTTGATCCTTGCCGCCCAGGCGGCGGATGGCGACCGTGCCGGCCTCGGCCTCCTTGGCGCCCACGACCATGATCACCGGCACCTTGGCGTGGCTGTGTTCGCGGATCTTGTAGTTGATTTTTTCGTTGCGGGTATCCGTTTCGACGCGCAATCCCGCCGCCCGGCAGGCCTTGGCGACCTGGGCGGCATAGGCATCGGACTCGTTGGTGATCGTCGCCACGGTGACCTGATGCGGCGCCAGCCACAGCGGGAAACGCCCGGCATAGTTCTCGATCAGGATGCCGATGAAGCGCTCGAACGAGCCCAGAATCGCCCGGTGCAGCATCACGGGACGGTGTTTGCCGCCGTCCTCCGCGATGTAATGGGCGTCTAGGCGCTCCGGCAGCACGAAATCGACCTGTAGGGTCCCGCATTGCCAGTCGCGGCCGATGGCGTCGCGCAGCACGAATTCCAGCTTGGGGCCGTAGAACGCCCCCTCGCCCGGATTGAGGATCGGGTCATGGCCGGCCGCCTTGGTCGCGTCCAGCAGGGCCTTTTCCGCGCGGTCCCAGGTCTCGTCGGACCCGGCACGCACGTCAGGGCGGTCGGAGAACTTGATGATGAAGTCGTCGAAGCCGAAGTCCTTGTAGACCGAGGACAACAGGTCGATGAAGATCTTGGTTTCGGTCTCAATTTGGTCCGGGCGGCAGAAGATATGGGCGTCGTCCTGGGTGAAGGCGCGCACGCGCATCAGGCCGTGCAGGGCGCCCGACGGCTCGTTGCGGTGGCAGGACCCGAATTCGGCCATGCGCAGCGGCAGATCGCGGTAGCTGGTGATGCCCTGCTTGAATATCTGCACATGGCAGGGGCAGTTCATCGGCTTGATGGCCAGCAGTTTATCTTCGGACTCGGAGATAAACATGTTCTCGCGGAATTTCTCCCAATGGCCGGACTCTTCCCACAGGGTGCGGTCGACCAACTGGGGGGTATTGACCTCGACATAGCCGGCGTCGTCCAGGCGCGTCCGCATGTAATTCTGGCACAGGCGGTAGAGCGTCCAGCCCTTGGGATGCCAGAAGGCCGAGCCGGGAGCTTCTTCCTGCATATGGAACAGGTCCATTTCCCGGCCAAGCCGCCGGTGGTCGCGCTTTTCCGCTTCCTCCAGCATATGCAGATAGGCCTTCAGGTCCTTTTCGTTGAACCAGCAGGTGCCGTAGATCCGCTGCAGCATCTCGTTGCGGTGATCGCCCCGCCAATAGGCGCCAGCCAGTTTCATCAGCTTGAAGGCATGGCCGACCCGGCCCGTCGACGGCAGATGGGGGCCGCGGCACAGGTCCAGCCAGTCGCCCTGGCGGTAGATGCCGATGTCCTCGCCCTGGGGCAGGTCCTGGATGATCTGCGCCTTGTACTTTTCGCCGATGTTTTCGAAATGACGGATCGCATCGTGGCGGTTCCAAACTTCGCGGACGAAGGGGGAATCGCGATCGACGATCTCGTGCATCTTGGCTTCCATCTTCTCCAGATCGTCGGAGGAAAAGGGCTCATCCCGCGCGAAATCGTAATAAAAGCCGTTTTCGATCGTCGGGCCGATGGTCACCTGGGTGCCAGGGTAAAGCTCCTGCACGGCTTCGGCCAGGACATGGGCGCAGTCGTGGCGCAACAGGTCCAGGGCATCCGGGTCCTTCGCCGTGACGATGGCCAGATTGGCATCGGTCTCGATGGTCGTCGCAAGGTCCTTCATCTCGCCGTCGATGCGCACGGCCAACGCGGCCTTGGCCAGGCCGGGGCCGATGTCGGCGGCGACGTCAAGGCCCGTGACCGGGCCGTCGAATTGGCGGACGCTGCCGTCCGGAAGGGTAATGGCAACCATGATGATGCTCGGGCCGTTTGAAAAAGGGATCGGATCAGGGGGGGAATGTAGGCCGTGGCCCCCGTGTGTCAAGCGTTCACGGGCCGGGATCAGGACGGGGACGGGGTCGGCAGGACCTTCAGAACATCCGCGAGCGCCAGCTGGGACAGGTGGCCCGCGCGCAGGATCGTCACCTGCGCCCCCCGCTGGGCGCACAGGGCCGGGTCGCTGTCATGAGAATAGAGTGCCACCGTGGGGGCCCCTGCGATGGCGGCCACATGCATGGGGCCCGTGTCGTTGCCGACCGCCAGGGCGCTGCGATGGGCAAGCGCCACCAGGTCCAGCAAGGATGTCTCGCCGCAGAGACTGCGTGCCGCCGGCGCGGCGGCCAGGATTTCGTCGTGCAGGGCCTGTTCGTCCGCGCCGCCGATCAGTACCGGCGTGAGACCCCGCTTGTGCAGATGGTTCGCAAGGGCCGCGTAGCGGTCCGCCGGCCAGCGTTTGGCCGGCCGGTGGGCGGCGCCGCCGGGCACGATCAGGGCGAAGGGATCGGGCAGGGCGAAACGGGTGAGGTCCGTATCGGCGAACGACAGGTCAGCGGCGGGCACCGACGGAATGCCCGCCATGGCGAGCTGGTCCGCCTGGCGTTCCACCGTGTGCAGACGGTCGCGGTTCGGATTGGCGTGGGGGTGGGAGCAGCCGCGGACGATGCCCGACCATTCCGGTTTGCCCTTGGCCGGGAACAGGCGGAAATAGAACGACGAGCGATCGGAGGTCTGCAAATCGTAGACCCGCGCATATTCGCCCTGGATCAGGTCGCGGCGCAGGGCGCGAATGGCGCCGATCTGGTGCCACTTCATGCGCGGCCGCGCAATGACGCGGTCGAACAGGCCTGAGGCCGTGGCTAGGTCTTCAAAGGGGGGAGTGGTCAAAAGGTCGACACGGACGTCCGGATGATGGGCGCGGATCGCCTGCATGGGGCCCAGGGCCTGAACGAAATCGCCCAAAGCGCCCAGCTTGATGACCAGAATATTGCGGCGGGGGGAAAGGGGCGCGGACATGGCGTCAGACGGGCGGGCGGACGCCCAGGACCTCGTCATAAACGTCCAGCGTCTTGGCGCACATGGTGGCTTTGGAGAAGTTGTCGCGGACGTTGGCGATGGCCTTGCCGGCCAAGGTGCTGCGTTGGGCGCTGTCGAGCGAGAGCACCTTTTCGATGGCGGCGGCGAGCGCATCGGCGTCGCCCGGCGGCACCAGCCAGCCGGTCACGCCCGGAATCACGGTTTCCTTGGCGCCGCCGTGGTCGGTCGCGATCACCGGGCGGCCCAGGGCCTGGGCCTCGGCAATCACGCGGCCGAAGGCTTCCGGGTCGGTCGAGGCGGAAATCACAACGTCCGTCAGCATGTAGGCGGCGGGCATGTCGTCGCAATGATCGACCAGGCGCACGACCTCGTTTAGGCCTCGGGCCGCGATCATGGATTCCAGTTCGGCGCGGTAGCCCTCACGCCCCTGGTCGCCGCCGACAAGCAGGCAGCGGATGTCGCGGCGGTTCAATTTGCCCAGCGCGTCGATCACCACCGGCTGGCCTTTCCATCGTGTCAGACGCCCGGGCAGCATGATCACCGGCATGCCGTCGGGCAGCATCCAATCGGTGGCCAGGTTGACCACCCGCTGGGCCGTGACCTTGGCCGGGTCGAAGCGATCGAGATCGACGCCCCGGTGAATGACGCGGATCTTGTTGGACGGTACGCCGTAAAGCTGACGGATGTGGCCCGCGATGAAGTGGCTGATGGCGATCACCCGCTCGCCCCGGGTCATGATGCCGTTGTAGACCCGCTTCAGGTGATTGCCGGCCCCGTAGGTGCCGTGAAACGTGGTCACGAAATGGGCCCCCGTCCGCTTGGCCGCGGCCCGGGCACTCCATGCGGGGGCGCGGGATCGGGCGTGGACAATATCGACCTTTTCGTCGCGGATGACCTGGGCCAGCCGATCGATATTGCGCCACATGGTCACCGGGTTCTTGGAATCCAAAGGCAGGTCGACATGCTCCGCGCCGACGCGCGCCAGGTCATGGACCAGGGGACCCCCGGCCGAGGCGACCAGGGCGCGGCCGCCGGCCTGAACCACCGCACCCGCGATTTCGACCGTGCCGCGCTCGACCCCGCCGGCGGCACCCAGCGCCGGCAGAACCTGCAGCACGGTCGCCAGGCGGCCCTCGCCCGTCATCCCTTGGGCGGCCGTTCCCTGGGCAGATTGAGCGCGTTCGCTTTCACTGCCGCCGGTGGTATGTTCCGGCATCTTGTTCATGGATGGAAACCGATCATGTCTTCAGGCCCAGACGTTGCACCCGACACTCCGCCGCAATTCATGGAATGTGGTGACGGCAGGACTATTGCCTACCATCAAATGGCTGGCAAGTCTCCCGGCGTTGTATTCCTGACCGGGTTCAAATCCGACATGACGGGGGGCAAGGCGCTGGCACTGGAGGCCTATTGCCGCGCCCAGGGCCGCGCTTTTCTGCGCTTTGACTACACCGGACACGGGCAGTCTTCCGGGGTTTTCGAGGACGGCTCCATCGGCCAGTGGGCCGACGATGCGGTCACCGCGCTCGATAAATTGACCACGGGCGACCAGGTTCTGGTCGGCTCGTCCATGGGCGGCTGGATCATGCTGTTGACGGCGTTGGCGCGGAAATCGCGAATCCGGGGCCTTCTGGGTCTTGCCGCCGCACCCGACTTTACCCGCGACCTGCTGTGGGACGCTTTCACCGACGAACAGAAGGCGCAGATGGAACGGGACGGCTACGTGGACTTGCCGAATTGCTATGATGACCAGCAGCCCTACCGCATCTGCAAGCCCTTGATCGACGACGGCTGGAAGCGGCTGCTGTTGGACGGCCCCATCGACCTGGACATTCCCGTGCGCCTGATCCACGGACTGATGGACGACGACGTGCCCTGGCGGACCAGCCTGCGCATTCAGGAACGGCTCACGTCCGATGACGTCGAGGTGCAATTGGTCAAGAACGGTGGCCACCGCCTGTCCGAAGATCACGACCTGGACCGCATGACGCGGACGCTGGAGGCGCTGCTGAACGGCCTGCGTTAGAACGGACGCCCCGGCCTCCCGCGCTGCCGGCCACCTTGAACTGGCCAGAATTCCGGCGACACATCAAGAATGCGTTTTCGGTTTCTGATACCGCTCGCCGCCCTTGCCGCCGTTCAAGGTGCTGGATATTCCCGCCGCCGAGTAATCCGTCGCACAATGCGCCAAGCGGGATAAAGAAGAAGGATCGCCGGAGGAAGGATATAAGATGCAAATTGCGTCCAGTTCAAATCGCATGAGTATTGCACCGTGCCGCCGGAGTTCGGATTGAGTGCCAGAAGCCCATTCGAGCCCGTGACAAACTCGCACAGACCTCGAGGTTCGGTGCCATCAGACCCTGCGAGAATTAAGAAGACAGGAATGGCCGCAATCGCCATGGAACAAACCAGTGCCAGGATGATACTGCCCGCTTCCCGGCTGATCCTCAACGCGGTCGTCCTTTCCCTACTTAATCCCTATTTAGCCCACGGTTTTTCCCGATAAACCCGACCAACGTAGGCGCCAAAGTCGTTGACGTTCTCTCGACCTGCGAAGTTCCAAACGGACGCAATTTTCGCAGGTGTCGGATCGACGATCCGATCACTTATCCGCTTGATCAAGGTTACGCCGACCCGGATGTTGATGGCAGGATCATGCGTAGATATTGCGTCAATTCCAAGGCCGGTCCAGATGCGCGGGTTGATGTTCATCGGCAAGATCGTCTTTGCGGCGCCGAGTCCTTCGGCAGTCTTAGCTAACCCGAAATAGTGACCTCTTGCATTTTCCGCGAAAATGATCGCCTTCGCAAGATCGGGATCAACGCCCTGTTTTCTAGCCTCTTTGTTTAAGAGTTCCTCGTAATTCAGCACAGATGTCTTCCCAACACTTGGAGATGCATACCAGGGGTCGCTGCCATCGGCCTTAGGATTGTCACGAACTTCAAAAATTGCGGGTTTGTTGGTGATAATCACGTCAATCCGTTCGTTCGCCATGTTTACAATTGGTCGTGCTGTGGCTTCCCGTTTCGATGCAGGATTGTTGGTGTGAAGTGGACGATCCGACACCAACGTCCCTTTGTTTTTCTGAGATGTTCCCCGTGCCAGCATCTTCTGCGACGTGTCTGCGCTAAGGTCAATTCGGGCGCCGATACTTGGTTCGGACGGACGGTTGCCGGAGCCGATCGTCGCCTGAATCGTGCGGGCCGTCTCCGCCTGTTGCGCCGGCGAGCGGTCCGACGTGCCGGCGGCAGTCACGGGATTGGACGCGGGATCGGGCCCTGAGGCGGGCATCTTCATCCTGCCCGAGGTCACGGCCCGCTGGCTGAGCATTTCTGTGGGGCCCCAGGGTTTGGCGATGCCGTCGACGAACAGACCGCCGTCGGCCAGGCCGCTGAGGCGTACCTGCCCCTGCTCGATCCCGCGCAGAAAGCTCTCGTCGGCGTCCCGCGTGGGCGCGGGCAGGAGGTTGTTGGCGGCGAGGAAGCTGGATGCCTGGAACACGTCTTCCGGTCGGTTGGTCTGACCGCGGCCGACGGCATCGGTCAGGAACGAGCGGCCGAAGCCGCCGAATCCGTCCGTGCCGCCGACCCCGGGCAGGCCGTCCGGTCCGGCGAGGGAATCGCCGTGCCCGGCGTCGTTGCCGCCCGATGTTTCGGCGTCGCCGCCGCGCGGGGGCGGCGGCAGGGAGACACGTTCGAATTCGCCCATGATGGGTTTCCTTCTTGCCATAAACACAAAAAAAGCCGGGGCGCCGGCGCCTGAAGGGAGCACAGGCAGCCGGCGCCCCGTCCCGAGAATGAGGGGGAGCGGCGGAAGGAGACGCGCTCACCCCTCGTCGGGATACAGGTCCTCGAAGCCGCGGCGGACCTCGGCGGCGAAGGACGTGTCGTGATCACGCCAGTAGCGCGGGTCCTGCATCATGCGGCGCAGCTGCGATTCCGAGCGGCCCGCCGGCGCGGGCGCCGCACCGGAAACCAGTTGCGGTTCACCGTCCTGCATCATCCGGTGCAGGGTCAGCACGCCGTCGTAGGAATTACACAGCGCCTCGAACACCGGTGCCGGCAGGTTGGCCTGACCCCAGGCATCGATCTGCGCCGCGGCCGTCTGCCAGCGGTCGGCGCCGCCGAAATGCTCGGTCAGGTGACGACGCTGTTCGCCCTGCACCGTTTCCGCGGCCAGGTCGCGGACCAAGGGGGCAAGCTTCTCCGCCGCCAGGTCATAGACCAATTGCGCTTGGGCCTGGGTGAAGCCGGCCTCCATCAGCCGGGCGTTGATTTCCGGGTCAGCGGTCAACCCTTCCATGGCCGGCTCGATCCGGTAGCCGGCCGGGTCTTCGGGCACGGTGTCGCCGCCGGCCGCACCCAGGCGGCGTTCCAACGCGGCATAGGACCGGGCCAAATCCTCGACGCGGATTTGGCCTGCTTCCGCATCCCAGAACTTGGGCGGCAGGTAATCGGGCGCCGCCGCGTCCACTGGTGGCGCGGGGATCTCGGGGGCGGCGGCGCCCACCGGCGCCGGCATGTCTTCGGGCGCGTCCGGCATCGCGGGCAGGGCTTGGGGATCGGTCATGCGTCGTCTCCTTTCGGGCCGGCGCGGCCCAGGTCGATGAGATGGATGAGGTGGTGGACCAGATGGCGTTGGCCTTCGAGATGGCGAAGTGCCGCGTCGTTTGCGTCTGGGCCGAGGGCGCGGTCCAGGGTCAGCGCCTTTAGGTAGGCCATCAACGCCGCGCCGTCGGCGCCGCGAAAACAGCGGGCAGCGAGCCGCGCGGCACGGTCGCCGTCGGTCGTCCCGGCATCAGCGGTGGCGGACTGGGAAAAATCCTCGGGCCGCCAGGGCCATTCGGTTTCCGGGCCGGTCATCAAGCGGCTCCCGCTGGCGGGGTGGGCGGCAGGGCCGCCCCCAGGGCCGAGGCAAGCGCCGCGAGCCCGCCGCCGCTGTCACCGGTTGCTGTCGGCGGTATATCGTCGGCTGGGAGTGGGGTTGCCGGTTCAATCCTTCTGTCGAGATCTTTCAGTATTTTGGACGGCACGCCGAAGGCGGCGGCGAGGGCCTGCGCCGCCTGCGGGATGTCGACGATAGTCAATGCCTGCGGCCCCAGGCGCGCCAGGCCGTCGAGGAACGCCAGGGTCGCCTGCACGTCCTGCTGGGCCTGATGGCGGGCGAGCGGCGATTTGTATTCCAGGTCGATGAGCTGGCCGTCGATGCGCAGCGCCGGCACTTCGCCCCGGCGGATCAGGATCGACAGTCCCCGTGTCACCAGCGGCGTCAGCAGCTCCGACTGCAGCCGCCCATAGGTCGCACCCAGTAGGCGGGAAATTTCGGCGACCCGCTCCAGGACCTCCGTCGCGGTCATGCGCGGGCCTTCGATCTGACCCAGACGGTCGGCGAGGAGGGCGCGGCGGATGCTCGTCCGCAAATCCTTGACCGTCATCTGCAGGCTCTCCCCTTCCTCGGTCGGAATGTGCGGGCCGACGGCCGCGGGGTCGCGAAACAACTCGGAGAATGAAGCAGACGTAACGTCACGAAGACCCGATGCAGACGTTCCGTCGGCCAGGCCGCGTAACGCAGTTTCGAAGCTGCCGAGGGCGAGGGCTTCCTCGATCTTCGGGGACCCCAGACGTGCCGCCGCCGTGCGCAGGGCGGCGCGAGTCTTGGGGCCCGGGTCACCGTCATCGACAAGATCCTGGAACATCGGGCCGTTGGTTGGGGCGGGGGCCATTGCGTCGTCGCCGCGGGCTTCCGTGACGGCCTGATTGAGGATGGTCAGACCCCGTTGCAGAAAGCGGACGGCATCGCGCGATCCCTGAATTTCCGCAATGTCGGCGACACGCTCCGCCAGGCACCCGACGGCGCGGGACAGGTCGATGCCGTCGATCGTGCGGGCCGGAACAGGGGCCGCGTTGACGGCGCGGCGCGCCGCCGGCGCCATCAGGCGGCCGGTTTCATCGGCCACCGCCGGGTCCGTGCCATAGGCATCGTCGTAGAAGGCGCGCTCGAACCGGTCCAGGGTTTCCTTCTCCGCCCCGGCGGGGAGGGCGAGGCGGCGGTCCGCGACCTGGCGGACCTCGGCCTCGGTCAGATCGCGGGGTGACTTGGCCAGGATATCTTCCAGCCCGCCGTCGGAACGGGTCAACTGGTCAATCAATGCCTGGCGGTCAAAGGCGGTGCGCGCACCGCCACCCCGGCGGGCGCGGCGCGCGGTCGGTTTAGCTGTCATGGGAATGTCTCCGGAAGGAGGGCGCGCCCAGGGGCGCCCCGCGGGTCAAAGCGGGACCGGGCGGGCCGGATCGTATGAAGGTAAAATCGTCGGGGAGGATCGGCGCCGAAGCGCGGACACACCTCGCCCTGTCGATGAAGGGACCCTACGCGAGGGCGATTATCAAGTCAAGGAAAATATACCGATATTATGTAAATATACACCGCGATCTCCCTCATCTCCGAAGGTAGGGCCAGTACCGCTACGCGCAAGGCACCAGCACCAAGACCGTGCGCGATCCTTGCTGAGAACTATTCAAGCGCGGCATGAATTGCGTGAATCAGCACTGAAAAGGAAAACGCCTACAGCACTGCGTGGTCGAATTCGACTTCCGTTACAACAACCGCGAAATCACCGATGCAGAACGCCGCGACGCTGCCCTTAGGGGCAGCGAAGGTAAGCGCCTGACCTATCGGCGGACTGCTGTCGGAGCGAACGTCTAAGCCCGTCCTTTCCCGCAAATCCTTCCGCAAGATGCTTCGCGCAATCCGAGAGTCCATTTGACTCCTTAGTTGTATGGAGTCACGCTTTACCTCTCTTGGTTAGGGAGGTCTGTCATGGCGATTTATAAGCACGATCAGTACTTGCAGCAGTCTAACGCCGAAGAGTTCGATAAGGACCACACCCCAGGAACTGCGGCCCCATTCTCGGGAATTTACCGGTGTATGGGCTGCAAAAAAGAGGTTGCGTCAAATGAGGGGGAACCACTTCCACCCCAAAATCACCATCAACACTCCCAGGCGCAGGGGAAGGTTAGGTGGCGGTTAATTGTTTATGCTGACCATCAGGGGAACTCGTGATCCCGCCCCGGACAACCTGAATAGCCTGCACCGGCTCCGGCAAATAGCGCCCCCACAGCAAGGGTGCTATTAGGTTGACTCCGGAAGCGATCCCAACCAATCGGGAAGCCTCGAAATTTTCTTGAAGAATCGCGACCGCAGACTCTACATCGCGATCCAAGACGACCTTCATTGTGGATACTCCTAGCAAAACCCCCGGCTCATTTATCCGGGGTTTTCTCTTTCTTGGGTTTGTGTGGCTTCGGTGGTGTACTGAGCATGCGCTTCAAAACATCGTCGCGCTTCTTCGCCGCTTCTTCCTCGGTGAGTTCGTCTTGATCTTTGGTGGTGTCTGACATGGCTGACTCCGATTACGAATTCCATCCCCATCTGAGCAACGACCACTTGCTTGCCTTGGGTATGGTTATCGCTAACTGGGCGGCCTTAGAGCATGTGATGGGAATTGCCACCGTCGCCCTTATCATGGATGAGCCCGCACCAGACCCCATCACTGACAACTACATGGTAACGCTGTTCGCCGTGCACGGCACAGATGCAAAAACATCCCTCGATAGATTGAGGTCTCTGACCTTTTTACGGTTCCCATCAGACAAAGACGCGTTTGACGCCATTGCTGACAAGATTGCTAGCGCCGCGTCAGAACGCAATATGATGGCGCATACCATTTGGGCGGCTAACAGGAATCCTAAAAAGGTAACGCCCCATGCCGCCAGGACCATCGGGAAGTTCAAAAGGCTTGGGAGAAAAGCAAACTACTCCGCCGATGATTTCATAGAGTTCGCAGCCGAACTGGAGGCGCTAAAACTTGAGTTCGCTACTTTCTTTGAAATGCGGGGCCTTTTGGTCCGACCAAAACCTGAAAAATAGACACAACCAAATCACGCTTGGCATATTCCGCTGCACCAACTTCGCTGAAAATATGCTCAGGTTCCCAGGCCTCATAGGCCCGTAGCCCCGCCTCCACCATCTCGGGCGTGATCTCAATTTCCTGGGATTTTGACGAATCACTCATTGTTCAGTCATGTATATAAACGTCAAAATAATCCGCATATGGGAATATGATGATTCCCAAGGCCATGCCGAACGGCTCAGCCCTCCGCCGCCAGGATCGCGGCCAGGCCTTCGCGGTAGGTCGGGCAGGACAGCACGGCACCCAGATCATCCTTGATGCGCGCGTTGCTGACGACCCGGTTGTCGCGCCAGAAGCTTCGCGCCATGGGCGACATGGCCTCGGCGGCCTGATCGAAAGGCACGAGGTCGGGGGCGGGCAAACCCAGGAGCTTGGCGCCATGGGCGATCACGTCGGCCTGGGCGGCGGGTTCGTCGTCGCAGACGTTGTAGATTGCGCCCGGGGTCGGCCGCGCCATGGAGGCGCGCAGCACGGCGCCGATATCGGCGACATGGATGCGGGAGAACCGATGGCCCGGCTTGTCGATGCGCCGCGCCGTGCCTTGGCGCAGCTGGTCGAGCACGCTGCGTCCTGGCCCGTAAATCCCGGCCAGGCGGAAGACATGGACCGGAAGGCCCGTGCGGCGGCCGAGATCAAGCCAGGCCGCTTCGGCCGCGGCGCGGTATGCGCCCCGGAGGGATGTCGGGGCGAGGGGGCTGTCTTCCGTCACCTCGGCGCCGCCCGTATCGCCGTAGACCCCGGTGGTCGATAGGTACCCGGCCCAGCGGATCTGTCCGGCGGCCTGTTCAAGGGGCGGGCCGACCTGCGTCAGCACGGGATCGCCTTCGGCGCTCGGCGGGATGGACATCAACAGATGATCGGCGCGGGCGAGGGCCGCCGCCGCCACAGTGTCCAGGGGGGCAGCGCCGTCGAACACATGGGCGTCAATCCCGCCTGCCCGCAGTTTCGCCTGCTTGCCCGGCGTGCGGCAGGTTCCGGCCACGGTCCAACCCTCGGCCATCAGGCCGCGGGCCAAAGTCTGGGCGCTGAAGCCCAATCCGAAACAGAACAGGTTGGTCATGTGCGTGCGGCCCCGGTCGACAAGGGGGCGGAATGCCTCCTATAAGCAGGCTTGGTTATAACCAGAGCCCGACCGTCATGCCAGGGATCCCGCCCATTCATCGTTGCCGAGCCCTCCGCCCGCTTGCGGGATTGGTGATGTGTTTGGCCGTCGGCCTGCCGTCCCTGCCGGCGGCGGCCCAAAGCCTACTTGGGCAACCGTCCGCGCAGACGGGGCCGCGTGTTAATTCAAAAGCCGCCCAAGCGGCGGAATACCAGAAATGCATGACCCTGGCACGCCGCCGGCCCCAGGACGGGTTCGAGATGGCGATCGGCTGGCGGTCGCTGGGTGGGGGGGACGCGGCCGACCATTGCGCGGCGGTCGCCCTGATCGAGCTTGAACAATTTGGCGAAGCGGCAAAGCGTTTGGAACGTCTGGCGCAGATTTCCATCGAGGAACCGCCGGTCAAGGCGGGACTGTACGATCAGGCGGGCCAGGCCTGGTTGCTGGAAGGTCGGCCCGAGGACGCGACGCGGGCCTTTACCTCGGCCATCGCGATCAAGCCCGGCGATCCGGACCTGCTGGTTGACCGGGCCCAGGCCTGGGCGGCGCGGGGCGATTACGACGCGGCGGACACGGACCTGAGCGCCGCGCTCAACCTATCGCCGTCGCGTGCCGACGCCTATGCGCTCCGGGCCAGCGCCCGAAGGTTCCTGGATCGGGCGGTCGATGCGCTGGCCGATGCCAACACGGCGTTGGAACTCGATCCCGCGAACCCGGAGGCCCTTTTGGAGCGCGGCATCTTGCGGCGGCTCAAGGGTGATGACGCGGGGGCCCGGGCCGACTGGATGAAAATCCTCAATGCCATGCCCGACAGCGCGGCCGCCGGTCCGGCGCGGCAGAACATCGAAAACATGGATGTGAGGCCCGACGGCGCGCCGCCGCGGCGCTAAAAATCCAGGTCCGCGTAATGGCGGGGCGGTGGAAAGCCGGGCATGCGGTCGGACAATACGGAGCGCATGCTGGGCCGTGACTTGACCCGCGCGTACCAGTCGCGGGCTTCCGCATGGTCCTCCCAGGGCACGTCGCCCAGATAGTCGACGCAGGACAGATGCGCCGCCGCCGCCACGTCGGCCATGGAAAAATCATCCCCGGCCAGCCAGCGCCGCCGTTCGACCAGGAACGACACGTAGTTCAGATGCATGTGGATGTTGGCGTGCCCGGCACGGATCCGCGCCCCCTTGGGCTCGCCCTGGCCGAGAAAGCGTTTCAGCAGCTTTTCGCCGACCAGATTATCCGTGACCTCGCGATTGAATTTTTCATCGAACCAGTTGGTCAGGCGGCGGACCTCGGCTCGGATCACCGGCGTGCGGCCGATCAGGGGCGGGTCGTCATGGACTTCGTCCAGGAATTCGCAGATCACGTCGGCCCCGGAAATCGCCGTGCCGTCGATCTCCACCAGCACCGGCACGGTGCCGGCAGGGTTAAGCGCCAGGAACTCCTCGCGGCGTTCCCAGATATTCTCGATCCGAAGTTCGTGCTCAAGCCGCTTTTCGCCCAGGAAGATTCGGGCCTTACGGCAAAAAGGCGACATCCACAGATGATAAAGCGTGCGCATGGTGGTTTCTCCTACACCGCTTTCCGGCGAATGGGAACGCCCCAGTTGGCGGGTCGCTCGCGAAACCCTCGCGAAGATGTGACGGCCCTGCCCCGCCTTCGCCTTATTGGGTGGGCACCTTCCCGGCTTATACTCTTCGCGGAACCAGAAAGACCGCATGACCCCGGCCCGGCGATCCTCTTGCGCGCCGGATATCGACGCAGACGAACCGGAAGGAACCCCGCCATGATCATCCGCCAGCGCCCCCGCCATCCCATCCCGTCCAGCGAGATCACGCCGAAAAGCGTGTTCGAGGACCGCCGCAGGGTGCTCAAGACGCTCGGCTTCGGCGGGCTTGCGGCGACCATGCCCCTGTGGCTTCCGGACCAGGCCGCCGCGGCCTGGCGCCCGGCCGAGGGCAAGGCGCTTTCCGGCGCGCCGCATCCGAAATACAACGCCCAGGTCCTGGGCCAGGAGCCTGCGTCGTTCGAGGTCGTCAGTACCTACAACAACTTCTATGAATTCGGCACCGGCAAGGGCGACCCGGCGGACAACGCCGGAAATTTCAAGACCACGCCCTGGACCATCAAGGTCGAGGGGGCGGTGGAAAAGCCCGGCACCTACGACATTGACGACTTGATCAAGGCCGAGGACATCGAGGACCGGGTCTACCGATTCCGCTGCGTCGAGGCCTGGTCGATGGTCGTGCCCTGGCTGGGCGTGCCGCTTGCCAAGGTGATCCAGCGCCTGAACCCCACGTCGAAAGCCAAGTACGTCTATTTCGAAACCGTGTTCGACCCGGACCAGATGCCGGGGCAACGTCGACCGTACCTGGAATGGCCCTATAAGGAAGGCCTGCGCATGGACGAGGCCATGAACCCGCTGACCCTTTTGGCGGTCGGGGTGCACGGCCAGGTCATGCCCAATCAGAACGGCGCGCCCATCCGCCTGATCGTGCCGTGGAAGTACGGCTTCAAATCCATCAAGTCGATCGTGCTCATGCGCTTCGTCGAGAAAGAGCCGCCGACCTCGTGGTCCATCGCCAATGGCCGCGAGTACGGTTTCTATTCCAACGTCAATCCCAACGTCAGCCATCCGCGCTGGAGCCAGGCCACGGAAAAGAAGATCGGCCTGAACAACATCTTCGGCCTGCCGATCCGCCAACCGACCTTGATGTTCAACGGCTACGAGGACGAGGTCGCAAGCCTTTACACGGGCATGGATCTCAAGAAATTCTTTTAGGTCTGTGTGCGGGCCGCCCGCCGGTGCCCAATCGGCGCCGGCTGCGTTAGGATGGCGTCATGAACAAGGAAACCCGTCTTAACTGGGTCCTCAAACCTCTGGTCCATGCGGCCGCGTTGGGGCCGCTCGTCTGGCTGGTGTGGCTCGGCATGCATGGCCAGTTCGGGCCCAACCCGGCGGAATTCATCAACCGCTACACCGGAGACTGGGCGATCCGCCTTCTGCTGATCGCCCTTGCCGTGACGCCGGTTCGGGGGATCACGGGGCTGGCCGTGGTCATGCGCTTTCGCCGCATGCTTGGTCTCTACGCGTTCTTCTATGCTCTGCTGCATGTCTCAAGCTATGTGGCGCTCGACCAGTATTTCGCCTGGGCGGCCATCTGGCAGGACATCCTGAAACGCAATTACATCACCGTCGGCATGCTGGGGCTGGTGATCCTGACGGCCCTTGCCGTCACCTCGCCCAAGGCCATGGTCAAGAAGATGGGCGGGCGCAATTGGCAGCGCCTGCACAAGCTGGTCTACGTCGCCGCCGTCGCCGCGCCGGTTCACTTCTTCATGATGCGCAAGGGCTTCCAGATCGAACCCCTGATCTATGGTGGGATCGCGGGTCTGCTGCTTGCCTATCGCGCCGTCGCCTGGATAAAGATACGGATGCGCTCGCGCGCCACCCGGGCGGACGTTCAGGCGGCCTGACCGCCGACGTGTGTTTCTATCCGACCGTTTCTAGTTGAGGCTCTGATGGATCAGATCGATCCACATGGCCTGGGAAATGAACGGCCATTCCCATTTTTTCCACTGCTCGGGAAAACCCTGGGCCTGAATGGCCTTCAGGTCCTTGCCCTCCATGACGGCGCTCTGCACGAACATTGTCGTTGACGTCAGCATGTCCAGATAGGCCTCGAGGTCGGCCATGGTCGCCAAGGGACCGTGCCCGGGAATGATCTTGGCATCGGCCGGAAACCGTCCGGCGATGTCGCGGATGTTGCGCGCCAGGGTGAGGGCGCTGCCGCCATGGGCGACGTCGACGAAGGGAAACATGCCGTTGAAGAACAGATCGCCCAGATGAAGGACGTTGGACGTTTTGAAATAGACTACCGTGTCGCCGTCCGTATGGCCGCCCGGCAGGTGGAGAAGTTGGATTTCCTCGCCGTTGAAATGAACCGTCATGCGGTCGTTGTAAGTGACGTCCGGCAGGGCTTCGGGCGGCGAGGCGGGGATCATCTTGCCCAGGGCCTTGAAGTCCTGGTCCACGGCCATGTGCTTGCGCACGTTGTCATGGGCGATGATGACCGCCTCGGAAAAACGCTTGTTGCCGCCCGTATGGTCGAAATGCCAATGGGTGTTGAGCACGAATTTGGGCGCCCCATCGCCGAACGGCTTGAGCGCTGCCGTCAGTTTCTCCGAAAACGCTTCCAGCTTGTCATCGACGACCAGCAGACCGTCCGGCCCCGGCAGAACCGCGACGTTGCCGCCGGAAAATCCGCCCACCCCTATCAGCATGGTGATCTTGCCGGCGACCGGTTGGGCGCCGATTGTGATTTCCGAAGTCTTGGCCTGCGCGACATCGGTGTTGTGATTGTGACCTGCTCCGGCCGCGGCGGGCCCGGCGGCGACCGCCAGCCCGACAGCCAGCAGGCAGGCGCGGGTGAGGGGCTTGTGCCTCATCATCACCATTCTCCCCATGGAAATTATCGTTTCCCGAATGGTGCCGGGGCGCGCGTGATTAGGCAACCCCACGTGCGATGGGGTTAAAAATGCCCCTGTCGGGCATACCTACGGAGCCATGAAACTGGGAAAATTTTTCCCGGTTGGGCATAATTTTCCCAATTGGGCGGCAATTCATTCCGGCCGGCCAGTCATGGACGTCGGGCGTGGGCCGGCACCTCTTGGCGGGTTTGGGACTTATTTATCGTCCTTTGATTCGTCGGCGACGGCCGCCGGGTCATCGTTCAGGGCATCTCGGGCTTCCATCGCAGCCAGCAGAACCGATCCTGCGCTGCCCGTTCCGCTGGTGTCGGAGATGTCGCGGGCCAGGTCCGGCGCATCGCCAAGGAGGCCGGGCTTGTCATTCTCCAATTCGGCGCTGGCTTGCATGCGGCGCTGAATTTCCTGGGCGATGAGGTCCTCGATGGCGGCCCGCTGTTCAGCCGGCATTTTCTCCAAATCTTCCTCGGAAAGACCCATGCGGTTGAGAATTTTTTCGCGTAGTTCTTCCCGCTTCCGTTCCTCGACCTCTTTCGCGTAGGCGGTGAAGCCCTTCTCGCGGACGATGTCCAGGTCGGTCTTGGGCTTGCCGGTGTCTTCACTCTGGGGCGCGACGGAGGCGGCCATCATCTCGGCGAACGAACCGGACCCGGTGTCGTCTGCCGCCGGCTTGTCGGTTCTCTGCGGCAGCAAGATGCTGGCGATGTTGTCGATTTTCATGATTGTCCTCCTATGCTGTCGCGCGGACGCGCGGGTCGTCCCCTTGAAAGCCGAAGCAAGGGCCGTGCCAAAATTTCCAGCGGATAAAGTGCAGAAGACGGAAGCGGCGCAAAGGCTCAGTGCGCCTCGTCCCAATTGGCGCCGGTGCCGATATCGACGTCGAGCGGCACGCTCAGATGCGCCGCGCCGGACATGACCTTGCGGACCGTATCGCGGGTCGCCTCGATCTCGGCGTCGGGGACCTCGAAAATCAATTCATCATGGACCTGCAGCAGCATGCGGGCATTCAGGCCCGCCTCGGCCAGGGCGTCGGGCAGGCGGATCATGGCGCGCTTGATGATATCGGCCGCCCCGCCCTGGATCGGCGCGTTGATGGCGGCGCGCTCGGCAAATCCCCGCATGTTGGGGTTGCGGTCGTTGATGCCGCGGACATGGCATTTGCGCCCGAAGGTGGTTTCCACGAAACCCTGCTTCTTGGCCTGTTCCTTGGTCCGTTCCATATAGGCCTTGATACCCGGATACTGTTCGAAATAGGCATTGATGTACTCACCCGCCTCGCCACGGGAAATGCCCAACTGGCGCGCAAGGCCGAAGGCGGAAATGCCGTAGATGATGCCGAAGTTGATGGCCTTGGCGCGGCGCCGGACCATCGGGTCCATGCCTTCGACCGGAATGCCGAACACCTGGCTGGCCGTCAGGGCGTGAATGTCGATGCCGTCGTGGAACGCCTGCTTGAGAACGTCGATCCCGGCCACATGGGCCAGCAGCCGCAGTTCGATCTGCGAGTAATCCGCGGACATCAGGGTATATCCCTTGTCGGCGACGAAGGCGGTGCGGATCTTGCGCCCTTCTTCGGAGCGGATCGGAATGTTCTGCAGGTTGGGGTCCGATGACGACAGTCGCCCGGTCGCGGCGACGGCCTGGGCGTAGTTTGTATGGACCCGCCCGGTCTTGGGATTGATCTGACCGACCAGGGTGTCCGTATAGGTGCTTTTCAGCTTCGCCAACTGGCGCCAGTCCAAGACCTTCTGCGGCAGCTCATGACCCTGGGCGGCCAGTTCTTCGAGTACCTCCGCCCCCGTAGCATAGGCCCCGGTCTTGGTCTTCTTGCCGCCGTCCAGGCCCATTTCGTCGAACAGGATTTCGCCAAGTTGCTTGGGCGATCCGATGTTGAATTCGTGGCCGGCCAGTTTGTGGATTTCGCCTTCCAGATCGTCCATGCGGGCGGCGAAATCGGCGCTCAGGTCCCTGAGAACGCCGGCGTCGACCTTGATGCCGCGCCGTTCCATGTCGCGCAGTACCGGGACCAGGGGCCGTTCCAGGGTCTCATAAACGGTGACCATGTGTTCGGCCACCAGGCGCGGCTTGAACACGCCATGCAGACGCAGCGTGATATCCGCGTCCTCGGCGGCGTAATCCAGTGCCTTGTCCAGCGGCACCCGGTCGAACGACACCTGGGCCTTGCCGGTCCCGGCGACGTCCTTGAACTTGATGGTGTCGTAATCAAGGAAATCGCGGGCCAGGTCGTCCATACCGTGGCCGTGCAGGCCACCGTCCAGCACGTAGGACAGCAGCATGGTGTCGTCCACGGGCGCGACCTCGACGCCGTAGCGGCCGAGCACCTGAATGTCGTACTTGATGTTCTGGCCGACCTTGAGAATCGACGGGTCCTCAAGCATCGGCTTCAGCGCCGCCAGGGCGTCCTTCAGGGGAATCTGGTCCGGAGCACTTTCGCCGCCGCCGTCTCCGTCCCCAAGGTCCAATTGCCCCTGGGGGACGGCCGACACATGGGCCAGCGGGATGTAGCAGGCGCGGCCCGCTTCGGTCGAAAGCGACACGCCGACCAGACCCGCCCCCATGGCGTCCAACGCATCCGTTTCCGTATCCACGGCGACGATGCCGGTGGCGTAGGCGGCCTTGATCCAGGGCTGAAGCTGGTCGAGCGACTGCACCAGGCCGTACTGCGGGGCGAGCACGGCAGACGACTGCGTTGCCGCGCCGTTGCCGCCGTTCGCGGGCATGCCGAGGCGGCTTTCCACCGTGGTCGCCAGGGACTTGAAGCCGAGGTCGCGCAGGAAGGTCAGCAGGGTTTCCGCATCCGGCGCCTTCTTGCGCATCTCGTCGATGGTCCGCGTCACGGGGACATCGTCCCTGAGCGTCACCAGATCGCGTGAAATGCGCGCCATGTCGGCCTGTCCCAGCAGGGATTCCCGGCGTTTGGGCTGTTTGATCTCGGCCGCGCGGGACAGCAGAGTGTCGAGGTCGCCGTATTCGCCGATCAACTGCGCCGCCGTCTTCACGCCGATACCGGCCACGCCCGGCACGTTGTCCGACGAATCGCCGGCCAGGGCCTGCACATCGATCACCTTGTCCGGAGCGACACCGAATTTTTCCATAACCTGCTCAGGGCCGATCTCGCGGTTCTTCATGGCGTCGAACAGGACCACGCTGTCATCGACCAGCTGCATCAGGTCCTTGTCCGAGGACACGATGGTCACCTCCGCTCCTCGTTCGCGGGCTTGGCGGGCGTAGGTTGCGATCAGGTCGTCGGCTTCGAACCCGTCCATGTCGATGGCCGGCACGTTGAGCGCTTCGGTCGCCTTGCGCACCAGTTCGAACTGCGGGATCAGGTCGTCGGGTGCCGGCGGACGGTGCGCCTTGTATTCGGGGTAGATGTCGTTGCGAAAGGTCTTGCGTGCCCGGTCGAAGATGACGGCGACGAAATCGGCCTCCGTGTCCTCGACCAGCTTCATCAGCATCTTGGTGAACCCGAACACCGCGTTAGTCGGCGTGCCGTCGGGCGCCGTCATCGGCGGCAGCGCGTGATAGGCGCGGAAGATGAAGCCCGAGCCATCGACCAGAAAGACATGTTCGCGTTGATCGGTCATGGGGATCCATTTCGGTGGGTGGGGATGCAGGCGGGCGTGCCGGGTCAGAGCACCCTCCTGTTATAGCCCGGCGGACGTGCGGGCATGAAGGGTTTATCTATGACGAACGGGCGTTCGTCATCGTGCAGAAAAGGGCGTTAGATATGCGCCATGGCGGCGGCAAGAACACCCCGCCGGTCAACCTGCCGAGGCAAGGATATTTAAGCTTTCCCCTTGGGTGCGGCGAAGGCCAAGGCCGCAGCCTAGTGGCCGTGGCTGGCGACCGGGGCGTCGGGGTTGAGAAGATAGCGTTTCGAGCAATAGGGGCAGACGATCTCCGCCTCTTCGTCGAACTTCAAGAACACCTTTGGGTGGCCCAGTGCGCCGCCGCCTCCGTCGCAGGCGACGATCGGCGTGTCCACGTAGATGGGTTCTTCCGGGTCCATGTCGTATCCCTTGATTCACTGTTCCAGTCCGCCCAGGTCAGGCCATGACCGTTGACCCTGCGCTTGAGCGGATGATACCGATTGCGGCCCGACAATCAATATGCAGCGGCATCATTCCGGCGCCGCCGGCCGATCCGGTCCGGCGTACCGGCGCCCTCCCGAGGAGCCAATGACGGTCCAAACTTCCGATACCGCCCGGAGCCAGCCTGAATTCGCGGTGGAAATCAGCCATTTACGTAAGGTCTACGGGCGCGGCGGCAATGTGCCCGGGGACACGGGGCAGACCGTGGCGGCGCTCAAGGATCTTTCGCTGAACGTGCCCCGGGGCTCGTTTTTCGCCCTTTTGGGCCCCAACGGGGCGGGCAAATCGACACTCATTAACATTCTATCGGGCCTGGTTATCAAGTCGTCCGGCGAGGCCCGGGTGTGGGGTCATGACATCGACCGCGACATGCGGACGGCGCGTCTGGCGCTTGGCGTGGTGCCCCAGGAATTGAATTTGGACCCGTTTTTCACGCCGCGCGAGCTGCTGGAGGTCCAGGCCGGCCTGTTCGGCGTGCCGGTCAGCCGCCGCCGGTCCGACGAGATTCTCGCCGCCGTCGGCCTGGCGGACAAGGCCAACGCCTATGCCCGCTCGTTGTCGGGCGGCATGCGCCGGCGCATGCTGGTCGCCAAGGCCATGGTCCATTCGCCGCCGGTGCTGATCCTGGACGAACCCACGGCGGGGGTCGATGTGGAACTGCGCCGCCAGCTTTGGGTCACCATGCGTGATCTCAACGCGCGCGGCACGACGATCCTGCTGACCACCCATTACCTGGAAGAAGCCCAGGCGCTCTGTGACCGGGTGGCCATCATCAATCATGGCGAGCTGGTTGCCTGCGACGACACGGCGGCACTTTTAGCGCGCCTCGATTCCAAGGAAATGCTGATCACCGTCGACCGCGATATCACCGATGTGCCGGAAATTCTGAGTTCCTTCCGCACGGAATTGCCCACGCCCCGACAGATTTCCGTGTCCTTTCCGCCGTCGCAGGCCCATTCGGGCCAGATCATCACCGCCATGCAGGACGCCGGCTACGTCATAACCAATCTCACGACCAAGGAAGCGGCGCTGGAAGACGTGTTCCTGCGCCTGACGTCCGGCGGTCCCACGGACGGCGACCGGGCGTCCGCCGGGCAATGACCCGGGGCGTCCTGCGGCGGCTCACCGCCCTGGCGTTCTGCGGGCTGCTCGCGGCCTGCGCAGTGCCGCTGACCTATCCGGCGGGGCCGACGGCGACCACGCCTCATTTTCTGATGGACTGGTTCGTTGCCCGCGACGGCATCCGCATGACCGTGCGGTCATGGAAGCCCCCGGGGACAGTCAAGGCCGTGATCGTGGCGCTGCACGGGTTCAACGACTATTCCAATTTCTTCGCTGAACCCGGCGCCTGGCTGGCGGACCGGGGCATAGCGTCCTACGCCTATGATCAGCGCGGCTTCGGTGACGGTGTGGGGATCGGCCTATGGGCCGGGATTGAGACCTATGCCCATGACCTCGCCGATTTCACGGCCCTCGTGCGACGGGCCCATCCGGGGGTTCCGGTCTATGTGCTGGGCGACAGCATGGGCGGCGCCGTCGCCCTTGTCGCCGGGGCGGGCCCGGCGGAAACCCGGCCCGATGCCGACGGCATGATCCTGGCCGCCCCCGCCGTCTGGGGCCGCGCCGCCATGGCTTGGTACGAACGGGGCGCGCTGTGGCTGACGGCCCATACCATCCCGGCTTTTCGTCTGACGGCCCAGGGGCTCAACATTCAACCGTCGGACAACATCGACATGCTGCGCGCGCTTGGCCGCGACTGGCGGGTCATCAAACGCACGCGGGTCGAAACCATTTACGGCCTGGTCGGGTTGATGGACCAAGCGTTGGCCGCCGCCCCTGAGTTTTCCGAAAAGGCGCTGATCCTTTACGGCGCCAAGGACGACATCATTCCCGGTCGGCCGACGTTTGAGATGGTGCGCCGCCTTCCGGCCGCGGCCCGGGATCGCCAGACCTTTGCGCTTTACGACGGCGGCTATCACATGCTGCTGCGCGATCTGAAGGCCGAGACCGTGTGGCGCGACATTCTCGCCTGGATCGAAAACGCCCGGGGCCCCCTGCCGTCCGGTGCGGACAGGCGGGCGGCCCGGGTGCTTAAGAAATCGCCTTAACGGTCAACAGCCGGCCGTGCATTTGCCGGCCCCGTCGAACGACATCGTCTTGCCGCTCAGGGGCACGTGCACCGGCACCTTGGCCGCCTTGATGAAGGTCAGGGTCCGTTTGCCGACGACCTTGCCGCCTTCGGTTCCCGTCTCGTTGGCGTGGGACGCGATCACGGATGCCGGCTTGATCAGGTCGTTGATGACATAGGCGGCTTCCATGGGGCCGGTGGTGTAGGTATCGCCGATGTTCATGACCACCAATTTCGCTTTGTACTGATCGCCGACCACGGTCTTCTGTTCCGCCGTCACGCCGGTGTCGCCGGAAAGATAGGTGACCAGGCCGTTGGAAAAGGTCAGCACGTAGCCCGTGGGCGGCCCGGCATAGGCGGTCAGCCCCGCCGCATCCAGCATCTTGCCCAACTCGCCGCCGACCATGGCACCGGCGACGCCGTTGGAATGGGCGGCCGGCACGGTGGTGATGGTGACGCCGCCGACGGTGGTCGACGCGCCGAAGCGCACCAGCACGGATTTCTTGGGATCCCCGCCCAGCGCCTTCAGCTTGCCCGCGAAGAACTTGGGCATTTCCGATCCGGTGACGATCTTCGCCCCCGTGGCGATGGCGATGTTGGCGGCGTTGGTATGGGGCGTCGCCTTGGCCGAAACGTCGGGCTTGGCGCAGGTCCCGGCCCCCGGCGAGGGCAGGTGGCGGTCGCCCGCGTGGTCGCCGTGCATATGGCTGACCAGGACGGCGTCGATCTTGCCGAGGCGCGGGTCGCTGCCCCCGGCGACCGTGCGGCCCGGATCATAAAGCAGCCGCGTGCCGTCGGGGTCTTCGAAAATCAGGGCGCGGTCCTGGCGGCAGAATTCGCCCGCATGGCTTCCCAAGGATGTGATCTTGACCTCAGCGGCCTGGGCCGGGGCGGCGGTGACGGCGGTGGTTCCGGCAAGGAGTGCCGCGCTTAAGGTCAGGGCGCGGATGGTAAAGCCTGTCATGATTTGGTCCTCCCACATGGCGCACGCGCCGGGCCGGATGGGATCGGCGCGGGCGGCGGATAACGGAAAGTGTGCCGTGGAACGACGAGGCGCGCAACGCCGATCACCGGCGGCCGCAGACCGCCCCCCGATGGCGCTAGCGGACGAGAATCTCGACCCGCCGGTTGCGCGGCTCCGGCACCTCGTCCGCGGTTTTGATCAGGGGGTCGTACTCGCCGTCGGAAACGGCGGAGATAATGTCGGCGGAGACGCCCTCGGCAACAAGGGCCGCGCGCACGGCATCGACGCGGGCCAGGCCGATGCGGGCGTTCAATTCGGCGCCGCCGACCCGGTCCGTATGGCCGACCACGCTGATCCGCACGGCGCGGCGGCTGCGGATATCGGTGATCGCCTGGGCCAGGGCCTCGCGGGCGGCCGGGCTCAGGGCGTCGCTGCCGGTATCGAAATACAGCAGATAGCTTTTCGGCGGGGCCGGCTGGGCGGCAAGGGCGCCGGCGAACAGGTTCTGGATGTCCGCCTCCGAATAGGCGGCGACGGCGCCGAGCGTGCCGGTCGCATCGACGCCGACGCCGGTGTTTTCCTGGTCCAGGGTCCGGCGGTCTGACCCGGCGGTGACGACGACCTGGCCGACGTCGCCGTTGGGATCGGCCTGCAGGACGACCAGGGTGTCGGGCGGGCCGCTGGAAGCGGCGGCCGCGATCATCAGGGCTAGGGCGACGAGAAATTCAATCATCTGGGGGCCTCATGGGCTTGCCGCCGGGGCGGTTATTGAACCGGTTTGACCTTGAGCAGGAACTTGGTGCCGCGGATGCCGATGGTCATGCTCGGCGTCGCCACGCTGACCTGTTCGGGCGCGATGGCGCCGATCTTGCCGGACAGGTAGCTCAGGGTGCCCTGCATGACCTCCATGCCGAAGCCGAGCTTGTTGGCCTGCGGCTCATAGACGAAGCGGTCGATCCGCAGGCGGCTGTTCTCCCCCAGGCTCAAGGTCGTGCTGTCGTTCAACGAGATGCCGATTCCGCCGTCGGCGCCGGTCGAGACATCGTCGTTCAGAAAAATGTCGGCGCCGACCTGGGGCGTGACCTTGCGATCCCCCTGCAGGATGGTGGCGGTGCCGATGACTTCCTTGACGATGCCGATGGGCGCCGTATCCGACGCCTGGGCGGTGGCGGACAGGCCGAAAATGAGGGACAGGGCGAAAAGCCAGCGCATGCGCGGCTCCTATTTTTGCTCTCTGTCCTCCTCCCGCACCCACAAAAGCCCGTGGTGGCGGAAAAGGGAAGCGTTTTCATGAATGCGCTGCGGCACAGAAGCGCCCAAGGGAAGCTTGCCATACGCCGAACCTTGGGGGTATGGTCCGCCCGTTCGCGCCAGCGCCGACCAAGGCACCCGTAGCTCAGCTGGATAGAGCGCTGCCCTCCGAAGGCAGAGGTCGCACGTTCGAATCGTGCCGGGTGCACCATTTCCTTCAACCGATAGATGCCTTCCCGTCCGCCATTCCGGGGGGCTGCCGGCGGTTCTGGTCGCGGCGCATTCAACACTTGCGGGAGTGTACAAATCCCGCCATCATATTCACCAAATATAAAATGAATGCCGGCGCGCGATGCCGTCGTATCGCTTGCGGGCATTGTGAAACATCCCCGGAAACATCCAAGGAACCCGCTCCATGAAACATCTCCTGATTGCCCTGGTCTGTCTGTTCACCCTCGCCGTCTCGGCGCCCTCACCGGCGGTCGCCGCCGACGATGCCCTGGAGGTCAAGATCAACGCCCGCATGCCCAGCGTCACCGTGCCGACCGCCGACGGGCCGGTGAAGATCATGCGCAATCAGGACACCAACAACACGATCGATCCGGCCTATGCCAAGACGTCGCGCAAATGTCCGCCGTTCTGCATTCAGCCCATGCAGGTCGCGCCCGGCGTGACCACGGTCGGCGAGGTCGAACTTTTGGAATTCGCCAAGGCGGGCGGCAAGATGATCGACGGCCGCACGGTCGAATGGCACGTCAAGGGCACCATCCCCGGGGCCATCAACATGCCCTACACGCAAATGGCGGAACGCTTGGACGAAATCGGCTGCACCCGCGGTGCCGACAAGAAATGGGACTGCGCCAAGGCGGAAAAGGTTCTCTTGTTCTGCAACGGCCCGTGGTGCGGACAATCCCCCATGGCCATCAAGGCGATGCTGCGCGAAGGCTATCCGGCGGACAAGATCCTCTACTACCGGGGCGGCATGCAGGCCTGGCACGTGCTCGGCCTGACCGTGGTCGAAGGTAACTTCTAAGACCGCCCGACATCCGGTCTCTAGCGGCGGGTCAAGGTGAAGCGGATCGGCACCTTGACCCAGCCCGCCACCGGATTGCCGGCGCGCATCGCCGGCACGAACCGCCATCTGCGAACGGCGCGAACCGCCGCCTCATCGAAAGCCGGAATGCCGGCCGACCCGGTAACGGCGATCTTCTCCGCCCGGCCTTGGGCCGAGACACGAACGGTCAACATCACCACGCTCTCGCGGCCGCGGCGCAGTTCGCTCCGGGGGTATTCCGGCGCCGGGTTGGAAAGATAGTCGGGATAGGTCGCGGGACGTTCGATCAGGCCGGCTGTGCCGCTTCCGGCGCTGACCTTTCTTGTGACCGCGCCGCCTGTATCAAAGGCTGGTGACGTCGCCGCGGCCCGAGCGGTGGGCTGCGCCACAAGCCGGGGCTTGGGCGTCGGTTGGGGCGGTGCCGGCCGGGGTGGCCGCGCCGGAGGGTGAACCACCATCAATCGGGGACGGGGTTCCCGGGCGGATTCCACGGCGGGTGGTGGCTCGGGCGCTTCAACCATGTCTGCGGGCGCCTCGACCGGGGCGGTCACGGTCGGAACCGGGTCCGCCGGAAGCAGGTCGGCTTCAACGGGCTCCGGCAAAACCGGTGCGGGCGGGGTTTGCGCTTCTTCCGGCGTGGGCGCAGGGTCGGCGACCAGGGTCACGTAAATCGGTGTTTCAATGGACGGACCGGGCGCGGGTGCCCCCGGGGTGCTTCCGCCGGTAATCAGGAACCAGCCAAGCAGCACTGCATGGAGTCCGAGAGACCAGAGCCCGGCCAGGCCTGCGGCCGGGCTCCGTCTCTCGAATTGGCAATGAATGCCGGGATGCGGATCAGAACGTCGCATGTGCCCTTAGAAAGAACGACCGTCCGGGTTCGTTGATCTGAACCACTTCTGGATCAAAGGCATTCGACCGGCTCAGATGGTTGGCATAGACCTTGTCGAACAGGTTGGTGATGCCAAAGCTGATCGACACGGGATGAAAGGCAACGACCTCGCTGTACAGATCGAAGACCGCGTAACCGCCGGTTTTCTCAAGGTCCAAACCGCTGTTGTTCCCGTCCTCGATATCGGCGCGGGTCTGGCGACTGGCGGCCCGCATGCGCAGGCCGACCATCAGGTCTTCGCTGCGCCGTTCAAGCGAAGCGGTCAATTCCAACGGCGGGATCTGGGCGATGGGCCGGTTGTCGTCTTGGTTCTCGCCATAGGTGAACGCGGCCTGCGCGGCGAACGACCATTGTTCCATGAACCGGACCTTGCCCGAAACTTCGAGTCCGGCCAGGTTCGCCGATATGTTGCGGTAAACAGTGGCGTCGTCGTTCAGCAGGATGCCGTCCTGGCCACGGGCCTTATCGCGCAGGATGAAGTCATTGACCCGGTCGTAATAGACCGTACCGCCGACCGACCAATTGGAGAACGAGGCTTCTGCGCCGATGTCAACCTGGTGGTGCTTTTCAGGGGCGATGTCGGGGCGGCCGATCCAGCGGCTGGCGGCCGTAGCGTTGTTCTGTGCGATGCCCCGTTCCGTTGCGTCGGCGGTCCGCACGCTGCGGGATAGGCCGGTAAACAAGGTGTATGCGTCGGACAGTTTGACCTGATAACGAAGCAATCCACCGACATTGTTTTCATTGCGGTCGGTGGCACGAACTCCGTAGTAGTTCTGATAGAGGGTGTTCGCGGATTGCGCCGGCATGATCGCCACTCGGTCCGCTTTGTCGGCGGAAAAGCTGACCCGATCATATCGCAAGCCGGCAATCAGGTTTTGCCCCGGTGCCAGCGGACGATCGACCTCGGCATACAGTCCCACCTGCGACAGGTTTATGTCCGGCCAGGTGTAGGACTGGATGAGAGATTCGTCGTCGTTGTTGACGGCTTCCCGGGCCCCCATGAAGCGCACGGCATCACGGTTGTTGACCTGCACGTCGGTGCCCAATTTGAACTTCAAACCGTGGCTCTCGCCCTTCAGGCTCAACGCCCCGCCGAAGGTGTCGGATTCGGAATTGACCTTCATGACAGTGCCGGTCCGGGTGCGGAGGCTGAAGTTGTCCATGACATGATCGACCGCGCCGCCGTAAGCGGATACGTCGAGCCGGCTAATCAGTCCTCCCGGTGCGAAATCGTGGCCGAGACTGCCGCGCAAGACGAGCGTTTCGGACAGTGGCGAATCCATGCCGGTTCCCGCGAACAGGGCGTCTTCCACCCGTTCCGTTTGAACGCTCAGGCGAATCAGGTCGTCGTTAGTGGGCGTCAGGCCCAACTCCGCCCGTCCGCCGTGGCTGGAAAAGGACGACCGGATACTGCGGTTGGCACCGTCACGATAATCCTGGGCATATTCGTAGTTTGCTTCCGCCCGCAGATAGCCCCACTCGGCCCCGGCGGCGATGTCGCCGCCGGTGCTGCGCGTCCAGGCGTTGGAATTGAGCCCGCCGTAGACCGAGCCCTGGTAGGACTTGTCGCCAAGGAAGACCGGGGATTTTCGCGTGGCGCGAACGGTGCCGCCGGGGCCGCCGGGACCGCTGGTCACGGTGGCGTATCCTTTGTCGACGATCAGGCTGTCGATCCCGTCCACAGACAGATAGGCGGTCGGCGGGTCCATCCGGTTCGGGCAACCGCCATGAATGAAGGCGCCATCGTCGATAATGTTGATCCGGGTCTGTGACTGGCCCCGGATGTAGGGCTCGCCGCCATGCCCGCCGATGCGGCCAAGGCTGACGCCGGGGATGGACTGCAGCACATCGGCCGCGTCCACCGCCGGAAACAGATGATCGACAGTCGGGTTCAAGACAGTTCGGTTCGGCGGGGGTTGCTTCCCATGGACGTGGACGACCGGTAGCGTGACGGCGTCATCCGGCGCTTTGTTGTCGGCGTTTGGGGGTTGGGCGCCGGCCGGGGCCGGGTCTTTCGTCGGTTCCTGGGCCAGTGTGGTGCCGTGTGTGATGACGACGGTCGCAATTGCGGCGGCTACCGACCGGCAGCCCCGAAGGGTACTGATAGACATGTATTCATTCTCCGCGAAGGGGTGCCGGCAAGGTGGCGCCCCGATCATCCAAGCCGGACGACAACCGCGCCCCCGGTTTCGATGAACAGGGTCGGACAGCTACCAGAACGGCGGGGTTTGGGTTTACGCGAAGAGGTGAGGCGGGCCGCGAGGCGCTTGAACACGGCCAGGCGTCTGGTCGTTGTAAAGTAGGTCGATCAGCGGAAGTTGCGGGCGGACACGCTTCCAGGCCAGCACCTGCCAGACGCGGGCAGTCAGGCCGTCCGGGACGCAGGCCGCAGGATGCGCACAGAGCACGCAGTTGCCACGGGCCCCATTGTGTTTGCTTTTCTGGGATGGGTCTTCGCTTTGCGGGCGTTGCTGTGAACAAATCCCGGCGCGAAGATCGGCGAACAGACTGGCTTCCTCGGAGGATCGAGGGGTTGGAAGCGCGAGGACGGCCAGAAGGGGAATAAGGTAGCTTAGAAGAACGGCGGCACTGGCCACGCCCCGCAAGCGCGACGAACGGCGCTTGCGTGTCGGCGGCGTCGCGCCCTTGCTGTTCGCTGAAAAATACATAACGTGACTGTATAACGCCGGTCTTCGCTGGTGCAATAGACGGCTGCCCATTTTTGATCAGAAACCGTGATGAAGTTCAGGAAGCCGGGATCACGTCGAAGGCGACGGACAGGCGCTCCACCGGGGCGTGGAACGGCACCGTCTCGTGATACAGATAGCTGGGAAACAGCAGCATCAGTCCCGCCCGAGGGCGGATCAGCGTCGTTGCCGGTTCCTGCGTCGCGTGGAAATCGGCAGGTGGCCGGCCGAATTCGATCCAGCCCTGATGATCCGGATCGTCGCCCTGCACGACATCCGGAATTTCCGGATAATAAACGCCCGACAGCCAGGCAGCCGGGTGGATATGGGCAATCTGATGGCCCCGGTCTTCCATGACCACGCCCCAGATCGACAACGCCAGTTTGTCCGGGCGCTGCGCCAGGAACGGGTGATCGGGTTCCGGCGGCAGGGCCCGGCGATAGGCCTCAACCGCCGCCACAATGGTCTGTTCCAGCCCGGCCACGGGGCCCTTGTCGCCGATCGTCAGTTCCCCTGAATGGCGCCCCCGGCGCGTGGCGTGACTGGCGGGCGCATAGGCGAGGGACGGATGGGCGCGCAGATGGCGGGCCAAGGCGGCGTTGAAATCGGCGACGCTGGCAAAGCCCTCGGGCGGCGAAATCTCAATCGGCCTCAGCAGTCTTTCAAAATCCAACAGCCGTGCCGCTCCGGCCCGGTCGCCGGCTTCGTTCAGAGCGATGGCCTGGAACGCCAGGGCCGAGGTATTGCCCGGATGGCCGGCGAGAAAAGCCGCCGTCTCAGTTACGGCATCCTCGGGGCGGCGCATCTCCAGCAAAAGATCGCCCAGGTTGACCCGGGCCTTGTCGTAATCGGGGGCGAGGGCGATGGCTTTTCGCGAGGCTTCGAGGGCCTCCTCCAGTCGCCCCAGTTCGCGCAGCGCATAGGCGATGTTGACCTGGGCGCCCGCATGGCCGGGCTCAAGGGTCAGCACGGCCTCGTACTCGGCGATGGCTTCTTCTGGATGGCCCGTCTCCTGCAGCAGGGTGCCCAGGTTGTAGCGCGCATCGAGGTTGTTCGGTTCCGCCGCCAGGGCCTGGGCATAGGCGGCGCGGGCCTCCAACGGCTTGCCCGTTTCCTGCAGCACGGCGCCCCGGTTGGTCGCCGCCCCGGCATGGCCCGGCTGGGCCTTGAGGGCCGCGTCATACTGGGCAAGGGCATCGGACAGACGGTTCAGGGCCTTCAGGATATTGCCCAGGTGGAACAGCGCCTCGGGGTGATCGGGTTGACGGGCCAGGATGCGGCGGAAGGTGGCTTCGGCCTCCGTGAACTTGCCCGACACCTCCAGCAGGACGCCGAGGTTGAAGCGCGCCCCCGCGTGGTTTGGGTCGGTCCTCAGGACAGCACGGTAGGCAGCCTCTGCGGCATCCCATTGGCCCATGTCGGACAGTACGTTACCTCGGTTCATCAACGCCTCGCCGTGGCCGGGATGAAAGGCCAGGGCCGTGTCGAACAGGGTTAAGGCCTCGGCCCGGTCCCCCAGGTGAAAGGCGGCGACGCCGGTGATGTTGAGGGCGTCCGCGTCGTCCGGTGCGGCCATCAAGGCGTCGCGCCCGGCGGCCAATGCCGCCCGCCAGTCGCCTTGGGCCAGCGCCCCGCGGCCCGTGTCGAGCAAGGCATCAATGGCCGGCGGGGCGAAACCGGCAAGTCCCGGCGCGGCCGGGGCCGGTTGCGGCTGCGGGCGGGGTTTTGCCGCGGGCGCGGGCGGGGACGCGCGCTTGCGCTTTTTCGATGCCCCCCGATTGGCCCGCCGCTTCTGCTTTTTCACTTCGGCGTCTCCGGCCCCGGGCCGTGAACCGGGGGGGCTGGGGGCGGTGTCACGGTCTCTGGGACTGCGGCGCCGGGCTTGTCCTTCTGTCCCCATTCCATGGATCTCAGAACCTTCTGGAATTCACCGGGCAGCCGGGCGCGTTCTTCCGGGCTGGCGACGGCCCACAGCGCGATCCAGGCCGCCAGCGTAAGAAAGCAGAACGCCGTGAACAGTTTGCCGCCCAGCGGCGCCACGCGGGTGTCGAACCAATGGCGCAGGGGGGCGTCGCCGGTCAGGAACCGATGGCGCAGCAGAACGCCGGCCACGGCGGCGAGCACCAGAATGACGACGAGTTTCCAACCGTTTTCCATGTGCTGATCCTATTCGCCCGCGAGGTGCATCAACACCCGGCGGCGATGTGCCTGGCGGCGGTGTTCGAACAGATAAATGCCCTGCCATGTGCCGAGCATCACTTGGCCCCCGGTCACGGGCACGGACAGCTGCACATTGGTCAGGGTGCTGCGGATATGGGCGGGCATGTCGTCAGGGCCTTCTGCGGTGTGGCGGTAGAGAGACGGATCTTCCCTCACCAAGCGTTCGAAAAAGGTCTGAAGGTCGCGGCACACGTCCGGGTCGGCGTTCTCCTGAATGGTCAGGGACGCACTGGTATGACGGCAATACAGGGTCAACAGCCCCGTCGTCATTCCCTGGCCAGCGGCCCAGGCCGCGACCTCGCGGGTAATCTCGTAAAGGCCCGGGCCGTCGGTGGCCACGTCCAGTTCATGCTGCACCTGTCGCATGGGGGATGCTTAGCCTTCCCCAAGCCTGGCGGCAAGGGCTTGTCATATCCGCGCCGGGCGGGTAATCAGGTTCGACGGGAAAAGAACATATGATGAACGAAATGGATGCCCAAGATAATCTGTCTCTGCTGGATACCCCCCGACCGCAGGTGACCCAGGGTGTGACCCGGGGCGTCGTGCGCCTGCTTTGGCGCATGGGGTTCAGCCCACTCACGGAATTCAAGCTGACGTCACGCCGTCGCATCGACGTGGCCGGCCTGAACGGCCAGGGCCAGTTTCTGTTCGTCGAGGTCAAATCGTCGGTCGAGGATTTCCGCGCCGACGGCAAATGGCATGAATATGGCGATTTCTGCGACGGGTTCTATTTCGCCGTGCCGCCCGGGTTTCCCCAGGACATTCTGCCGATGAATGCCGGGCTGATCGTCGCGGATGCCCATGACGGGGCGATCCTGAGGTCGGCCGACGAAACGCCCATGAACGGCAACCGGCGGCGCAAGCAGACCCTGACGTTTGCCAGGGCTGCGGCGGACCGGCTGGTGCGCGGCGTTTAGGTCTTCCGCCCCCGTTCGCGGGCGAGCAGCGTGCGTTTCCGCGCGACGCCCCAGCGGTATCCGGTCAGCGATCCGTTGGCCCCCACGGCGCGGTGGCAGGGAATAATCAGAGAGACCGGGTTGGTCGCGCAGGCGCGGCCGACGGCGCGCGCCGCCCCGTCGTTGCCCAACGCCGTCGCCAGTTCGCCGTAGGTCCGTGTCTCCCCCGCCGGGATCGCGGCCAGCGCCTGCCAGACCCGCCATTGAAAGGCCGTCGCCCGCACGTCCAGCGGCAGGGCCGGGGCGGTTTCTGCGCCGTCCAAAAAGGCAAACACATCTTCCATCAAGGGCTTCAGGGTCGCGTCGTCGCGGACGATCTCGGCCAGGGGAAAATCACGGCGCAGTTCGGATTCCAGGGCCCCCTCGTCGTCGGCCAGCGCAACCATGCAGAGCCCCTTGTCCGTCGCCGCCGCCAGTACCTGGCCCAAAGGGCCCTCGGCGATGGCAAAGCGGATCGCGGCCCCGCGTCCGCCCGCGGCATAGCTTGCCGGCGTCATGCCCAGCAACGCCGCGGATTTTTCATAGACCCGGGATGCGGAGCCGTACCCGGCGCCGTAAAGGGCGCCCGCCACGCCGTCGCCGACCTTCAATCCCCGGCGCAGGCGCTCGGCCTTCACCGCATCGCCGTATTGCTTGGGGCTGACGCCGACCATGGCCTGGAATAGGCGCTGCAGATGGAAGGAACTGTAACCCGTGGCTTCGGCCAGGGCGTCCAGGGGCGGGGGGATTTCGGCCGCCTCGATCAGGCGGCAGGCCTCGGCGACGGCGGCCAGGCGCGGGTCGACGATGCGGTCGTTGTCCGGCCGGCACCGCTTGCAGGGGCGGAACCCCGCACTTTCCGCCTGCGTGCCCGTGTCGAAGAAGCGGACGTTGTCCCGTTTGGGCTGGCGCGAGGCACAGCCCGGCGTGCAGTAGACGCCCGTGGTGGTGACGGCATAGACGAAACCGCCGCCGGTGCGGCGGTCCAGGACTTGGCGCCAGCGGTCGTCTTCAAGGGTCGGGTCTTGGTGTGTTGCGTGATCCATGGGGAAAGCCTACGCCCAAGGCCTGGGTCAGGCCATCCGAAGCTTGCGGGGTAATTCTAGTCCGCGACAGGGCCGACCAGAAACAGCGCTGATCCTTCGTCGCGCAGCCATTTTCTGCAGGCGTCCATGTCGTCCGCCAGATCGCGCACCAGGACCCAGAACCGGGGGCCGTGGTTGTGTTCGCGGATATGGGCGACCTCATGGGCGACGACGTAGCGCAGCACCCGTTCCGGGGCCAGCACCAGCCGCCAGGAGAAATTCAGGTTGCCGTTAACGGCGCAGGAGCCCCAGCGGCTTTTCGTATCGCGCAGGGTGATCCGCCCGGCGGTGACGCCGAGGGCCGCCGTGGCGTCCTCGACACAGGGGAGGATGCGTCGCCGGGCATCCCGCTTCAACCAGTCGGCAAGCCGCCGCGGCAGATGTTCGGCCTGTCCGGTGACGTGGATTTCCCCTTGGTTCCCGCTGTCCTCGACCCAAACGCCGCCGCGCGCGTCCGGGCGGTGGCGGATCACATGCGGGCGGCCGAGATAGGGAATGACCTGGCCGTCGGCGAAGGGCAGGGGCTTGGGGGCGGAGGCCAGACGGGCGTGGACCCAGCCCGCCTGTTTCTCGGCGAAGGCGTGGGCCTCCGCGTCCGAGACCCAGGGCGGGCAGGTCACCACCGCCGTCCCCGTTGCCGGGTCGGCGCGCAGGATCAGACGCTTGGCGCGCTTGTTGCGGCGGATGGTGAGCGGCACCGCGCCGCCGTCGGCGCGGTCAAGGCCATGGCCCAGGGTCTGTAAAGTCCGGCCGCTCCCGCCGTCGGTCAACTCAGGCCGCTTCTGCCATGGCCAGGCCGGCGCCATCGTATTCCTGATACAGGCGCTGGGTCATGGCCGCGTCCATGGGCATGACCGGCGGGCGCATGTTGGCCCAGGCATGGTCGCCCGTGTGGCGGGCGACCATGGCCTTCAAGGACGGAATCAGCGGATAGCCGGAGATGATCTTGCGCACGGCGGCCAGCGGTTTCTGAAGTTCTTCCACGTTGCCGTCGTCGCCGTTCTTGCGGTACTCGGAATAGACCGCTTGGGCCAGATCGGAGGCGATGTTGGCGCAGGCCGTGATGCAGCCCGCCCCGCCTTCGCGCAGCACCGGCAGCATCAGATCGTCGGCGCCGGAGAACACGCAGAAGCCGGGGAATTCGCGGGTCGCCGTCAGCATGTTTTCCAGCACGCCGGACGAATCCTTCATACCCACGACCGTGTTCGGGTATTCCTTGCGCAGCATGCCGATCAGGTTCATGGAAATCGGTACGCCAGACATCTGCGGGAAGTGGTAGAGGCAGATCTTCAGGCGGTCGTCGCCGATGCGCTGGATGACTTCCGAATAGGCGGCGAACAGGCCTTCGTCGGACTGATTTTTGTAATAGAACGGCGGCAGCATGAGCACCGCGCCGGCGCCGACTTCCAGCGCCTTCTTGGTGATCTCGACCGTATCCGGAATGGCGCAGCAGCCGGTGCCGGGCATCATGGGTTTTGTCGGCACGCCGTTCTCGGCCAGCTTGTCGAGAATTTCCAGGCGCTCGGCGACGGAAAATGAATTGGCCTCGCCCGTGGTGCCCAGGACGCCCAGGCCGTCGCAGCCGTTGGCCAGCAGCCATTTGGCATGCGCCGCCATACGGGCGTGATCGGGGCTCAAATCCGCATGCTGCGGGGTCAGGACGGCGGCATAGACGCCCGTCAGTTCCAGGTTGCTCGCACTCATGTCTTTCTCCTTCGCAGCGCTTTCCGGCCTGCTTGCCGGGCGGCGGGGCGGCTATTTGGGCCAGCCCACCACATGATTTTCCAGATCGTCGGTGTCGCGTTCGGAAACCACACGGCCGCGCACCGAGATGCCTGCATAATGAACCGTTTCCGCATCGCCGGAAACCAGGGGATGCCACCAATAAAGGTCCTGGCCTTCGGAAATCAAGCGGTATGCGCAGGTTGACGGCAGCCAACCCAGTTTTTTGACCATGCGCGGTGTCAAAATCTGGCATTCGGGGACGAATCGCTTGCGGTCTTCGTAACTGGAACAGCGGCAGCTGTCCGTGTCCAAAAGGCGGCAGGCGACGTCGGTGTAGAGAATCTCGCGCGTCGCTTCGTTTTCCAGCTTATTGAGGCAGCAGCGCCCGCAACCGTCGCACAGCGATTCCCATTCCCCCTTGGACATTTCGGCAAGACCCTTGGTCTTCCAGAACGGCGGCGGTAGGTCGCGTTTCTTCTTCCTGAACAGCCCGAACATGGACGTTGTCTTTCCTTAGGCGGTGATAGAAGGCCGACAGCATACTGCCCTCAGGCGCCGCTGTCCTCTCGGTCGATCAGGTGGACAAACGATCCCATGACACTGCCTCGCCGCCGGCCCAAGGCGCCCAGATACATGCCGTCGGCGTTGGAGACGTGGAACAGGGGGGCATCAATGCCTCCGGTCAAGCCCTCGGCGATGATCGTCGCGTAATGGAATTCATGGCCGCGCAGCGCTGCCCCGGCCGGCCCGAACGGCCCGGCATCGGCGATGACCGCGCGGCGATAGCCCAGGTGCAGTTTGCGTTGGGCGAACGACGTTTCAACGGGCAGCAGCCCGGCCATGGCATGGGTTCGTCCCTCGGCATCGGTCAAGGTATCGCCCAGCACCATGTAGCCGCCGCATTCGCCGAACACGGTATGCCCCGCCGCCGCCACGCTGCGCAGTCCGGCCAGGAAGCGGGCGTTTCCGGCCAGACGCTCCGCGTGCAGTTCCGGATAGCCGCCGGGAAGGTACACCGCGTCGGCGCCGGCGGCCGGCGCCTCGTCTTCCAGCGGCGAAAAGAAGGTGATTTCGGCCCCGACATGGCGCCAGCCGTCCAGTACATGCGGATAGCAGAACGAAAACGCCCGGTCGCGGGCGACCGCGATCTTTTGACCCAACGGCGACAACGGCAGGACATCCGTGTTTGCGGTGATGCCTGTAGCGCGGGCCAGGGTGCGGAGGGCCGCTGTATCGACATGGGCGGCGACGGCTTCGGCGGCGGCATTCAGGAAGGCTTCCAGGTCGCCATGCTCGCCCGCCTGCACCAGGCCCAGGTGCCGTTCGGGCAGGGTCAGATCCACCAGCCGGGGCAGGCAGCCGAGCACGGGAATGTCCGGGTGGTCCTGGGCCATGGCGGCCGTGAGGATATCCGCGTGCCGGGCGCTGCCCGTTCGGTTGAACACCACCCCGGCGACGATGACGTCCGGACGGTGACGGGCGAAGCCGCCGACCAGGGCCGATGCCGACGCCCCCTGGGCCGCTGCATCGACCACCAGGATCACCGGCCAACCGAAGGTGCGGGCCGCGTCGGCGGTCGAACCCTCGTCCAGTTTGGCGCCGTCGAACAGGCCCATGACCCCTTCGCAGACGATCAGGTCCGCCCCCTGTGCGGAGTCGGCGAGGACGGACGCCAAGGTCCCGTCCCGCATGGCCCAAAGATCCAGATTGGGGCAGGGCCGGCCGCCGGCAGCTCGATGAAAGGCGGGATCGATATAATCGGGGCCGACCTTGGCCGAAGCCACGGGAATACCCGCGTCGCGGAAATGACGCAGCAGGCCAAGGGTCAACAGCGTCTTGCCGCTGCCCGACGACGGGGCGGCGATGACGATTCCCGGCGGCAGCCCGCCGGTCACAGCAGGGACTTGATCTTGGCCGCCATGGTTTCAGCGTCCGTCTGGGTGCTGAAATGGGTCAGGAACTTGCCGTCCGGCCCCATCAGATAGATCACCGATGAATGGTCCATGAGGTAGGCGTCCTTGTCCCCATCCTTATCCGTAACCTTGGCGTAATAGACGCGGTAGGCCTTGGCGGTCTGCTTGATCTGCTCCGGGGTGCCGGTCAGGCCGACGATGCTGGGATGGAAGTGGGCGACATAATCCTTCAGCACCTCGGGCGTGTCGCGTTCCGGGTCGACGGAGACCAAGATCGGCACGACCTTGTCGGCAAGCGAGCCGAGCTTGTCCATGGCTGCAGAAATTTCGGTCAGAGAGGTCGGGCAGACGTCGGGGCAATAGGTGTAGCCGAAAAAGATCAGCATGGCCTTGCCCTGGAAATCCTTCTCCGTCACCGCGCGGCCGGTGTGGTCGGTCAGGGTGAAGGGACCGCCGATCTTCACTTCAGGCGCGGTGCCCGTGCGGGGTGAATCGACCAGGCGCTGTTGCGCGATCACGGCGGCAACGGCGATCAGGATGACGATCGCCAAGCCGATGGCGATGCGGCGCACCAGGCGCAGGCGGGAAACGGTCTTGTTGGGTTGCTTGCTCATGGCCTCGTTGCCGATTGCTCAGATGTGGGGGAAAGGTACGGACTTTGTCCGCCTATTCAACCCTTCTCCGTCACGAATGTGGCCGTAAATAGACCAGGTAATAGGTTCCGGCCACGAACAGGCCGCCGCCGACCATGTTGCCGAGCGTCACCGGAACGAGATTGCCCATGAAACCCGCGAACGTCAGACCCCCGACACCCCCCGTCAGGCTCGCCGCCGCCACATAGGCGTCGTTGCCCGCCGCCAGCATGCCGACGGGAATAAAGAACATGTTGGCGATGGAATGCTCGAATCCCAGGGCGACGAAGGCGGTGATGGGGAACAGGATGGCGAAAATCTTGCCGATCACGTCATGGGCCGCGAAACACAGCCAGACCGCGAGGCAGACCAGGGTGTTGCACAGGAGGCCGCGCACGAAGGCGGTGGTGAAATCCAACTCCACCTTGGCGGCCGCGATCTTGACCGCCGTGGCGCCGACGGCGCCGGACCCCAGGTCCATGTAGCCGGACCAATAGGCCAGCACGGCCATGGCGACGGCGCCGGCCAGATTGCCGACATAGGCCACGCCCCAGTTGCGCAACAGCGCCACTGTCGCAATCTTGCGGTCGGCCCAGCCCATGACCAGCAGCAGGTTGCCGGTGAACAGTTCCGCCCCGCCGACCACGACCAGAACCAGGCCGAGGGAGAACGTGATCCCGCCCAGGATGCGCGACGGCCCCAGGCCCAGGCCGTGGTCGGTCATGGTCAGGGTGAACAGCATGGCGCCGAAGGCGATGAACGCACCGGCCAGCAGGGCCAGGGTCAACAGCGGCAACAGGGGCAGCCCTGCCTTGGCCACGCCGGCGACCTCGACCCGTCGTGCCATCTGGGCCGGTGCATAGGCATCGAACAGGCTCGGGTCCCGGCCCGGGGGTGTCGCTTGATCGGCCATGGGGGCATTCCTCCTTAGGCGGTTCATTGCACAGGCTTTGTCCCTCTCTTTGTTTTCCCCTTTGGGTCACGGCGGGTCAATGCGCTAGATTCCGGCCATGCCCGCACGCAAACCGGATGGAAACCTGAAACGTGGCTGGACCACCGGCGCCTGTGCGACGGCGGCGACGGCGGCCGCCTATGAGGCCCTGGTCACGGGCGCCTTCCCGGATGCGGTCACCATCACCCTGCCGCGCGGTGAGGAGCCGACCTTCGATCTGGTGCGCACGGGTCTGGCCGACGGCACGGCGATCGCCGCCGTCATCAAGGACGCGGGCGACGACCCGGACGTGACCCATGGGGCCGAGGTCTCGGTATCGCTCCGCCCGGGACCCGACGGGACCGGCGTCACCTTTCGCGCCGGGCCGGGTGTCGGCACGGTGACCCTGCCCGGTCTGCCCTTGGCCGTTGGCGAGCCCGCCATCAACCCGGGCCCGCGCAAGATGATGACCGGGGTGGTCAGGGATTTGTCCCGCCGCCTGAACGGCCCGGGCGATGTCGAAATCACGGTCGCCATCAAGGACGGTGAAATCTTGGCTGAGAAGACCATGAACGGGCGTCTCGGCATTCGCGGCGGGCTGTCGGTGCTCGGCACCACGGGCGTCGTCATTCCCTATTCCTGCGCCTCCTGGATTCACTCGATCCACCGCGGCGTCGACGTGGCGCGGGCGGGTGGGCTGACCCATATCGCGGCGGCCACGGGCTCGACCTCGGAAGCGGCGGTGAAGGCGCTTTACGATCTGCCCGACATGGCGCTGATCGACATGGGCGATTTTGCGGGTGGATTGCTGAAGTACCTGCGCCGTCATCCTTTGCCGCGCCTCACCATCGCGGGCGGCTTCGGCAAGCTGGCCAAACTGGCACAGGGGAATTTGGATCTGCATTCCGCGCGTTCGTCCCTCGACCTGAAAAAACTGGCGGCCCTCGCGGGCGACGACCGGGACTTGGCCGAGCGGATCGCCGCCGCCAATACGGGCATGGAGGCCCTGACCCTGGCCCAGGCGGTGGGCGTTCCAATCGCTGACCGGGTCGCGCAGGGCGCGCGCGAGGTCGCCCTGGCGGCGCTTGCCGGCGATGTCGCGGTCGAGGTCCTGGTGTTCGACCGCCAGGGACAACTTGCCGGGCGCGCTGGTGGTTAGCACGCTCCTGATTCTGGGCGGCACGGCGGATGCCCGCACCCTGGCCGCCGCCGTGCAGGCACGCTGGCCGGATATGCGGGTCATCACGTCGCTGGCCGGGCGCACGGCGGCCCCGCGCCTGCCCGTGGGCGAGGTCCAGATCGGCGGCTTCGGCGGCGCCAAGGGGCTTGCCGATCATATGCGGGCCGAGGGCGTCACCGCCCTGATTGACGCCACCCATCCCTTTGCCGCCGAGATATCGAAAAACGCCGCCGAAGCGGCGGATATATCCGACGTCCCACGCCTGGTTCTGACCCGTTCGCCCTGGGTTTTTGTGCAAAATGCTGCAATGCAGCATGTGTGCAGCATAAACGCAGCAAAATCCGCGTTGGAAAGCGGCGGGCAGCGCATCTTTCTTGCCATCGGCCGGCAGGAAATCAATCAATTCAACGCATTAAAGGGCCGCTTCTTTTTGCTGCGCTTCATCGACGCGCCCGCGTCGCCGCCGCCCTTTGACCGCTGCGAAGTCCTGACCGGTCGCCCCGGAACCTATGAGGATGAGCGCAAAATGCTGCAGCAATTCGCCATCGATACCCTGGTCGCCAAGAACGGCGGCAGCGCCGCGTCGCGGGCCAAGGTCGATGCAGCGCTGGACCTGGGCCTGCGCGTCATTCTGATTGATCCGCCGGATCTTCCGCCGCCGCCCCATGCCGAAAGCATCGACGGGGCCCTCGCCTGGTTAGACAGTCTTTAGGACGGTTGCGCCTTCTTGGGGCGCAGGACGTGGTGGTGATGGGCGGCGTAAAGGGCGGAATCGTCGAACGCCGTTTCGCCCAGTGCCCGGCCGACCAGGATCAGCGCCGTGCGCGTGAAGCCCGCCGCCTTCACCTTTTCCCGGATGTCGGCAAGCGTGCCTTCGACCATCTGCTGGTCCGGCCAGGTCACGCGGTAAGCGACGACCACGGGGCAGTCAGCGCCGTAATGGGGCGTTAGTTCGCGCACCACCTTGGCCAGGTTGTTGACCGACAGATGCACGGCCAGGGTCGCGCCGCTGCGCCCCAAAGTTTCCAGGTCTTCGCCCTTGGGCATGTCCGAAGCCCGCACCGAGGTGCGGGTCAGGATGATGCTCTGGCTGACTTGGGGCAGGGTCAGTTCGCGTTTCAAGGCGGCGGCCGCGGCGGCGAAGGCGGGCACGCCCGGCGTCACGTCATAGGGGATGTCCAGCGCGTTGAGCCGGCGCATCTGTTCGGCGACGGCACCATAGATCGACGGGTCGCCGGAATGGACGCGGGCGACATCCTGGCCTGCGGCATGGGCCGTCTCGATCTCGGCGATGATCTCGTCCAGGTTCAGGGGCGCGGTGTCGATCACGCGGGCCCCTTTTGGGGCCTCTGCGACAATCTCCACTGGGACCAGGGATCCGGCGTAGAGCACGACCGGGCAGGCTTTGATCAAATTCAGGCCGCGCACGGTAATCAGGTCGGGCGCCCCCGGTCCGGCGCCGATGAAATGGACGGTCATGTGCCGGTCTCCTTGTTCTGCATTTTTCCGGCGTAGCCGCGCGGCGTGTAGACCCAGCGCCGGGCGCCGCGCGTCACCGCGCGGGTGTCGGAGGATCCGATCATCACCAGGGTCAGCATGTCGACCTGATCGGCGGTCAGATCCTTGAGGTCGATGATCTGGATGGTCTCGCCGTCCCGGCCCAAGTTGCGGGCCAGGATCACCGGCGTTTCCGGCGGGCGGTGGACGAGCAGGATGTCCCGCGCCTTTTCCAGCTGCCAGCGCCGGCGCTTGGACACGGGGTTGTAGAGGGCCATGACGAAATCGCCCTCGGCGGCGGCGGTCAGGCGCTTTTCGATCACCTCCCAGGGGGTCAGCAGGTCCGACAGCGACACGGCGCAGAAATCGTGTCCGAGGGGGGCCCCCGCCCGCGCGGCGGCGGCCTGCAGGGCGCTGACCCCGGGCTCGATGGTAACGGCGATGCGGTTCCAACGGGGATCGTCCTTGCGGTCGATCAGCTCCACCACCAGGGTCGCCAGGGCATAGACCCCGGGATCGCCGGAACAGACCAGGGCGACCTGCTTGCCTTCGGCGGCGAGGTCGAGGGCCTTGCGCGCCCGGGCTTCTTCTTCCGACAGCTCCGACGAATGCAGCGCCTTGCCTTCGGCGGCGGGGCCAAGCAGGTCCAGGTACAGACCATAGCCGACCAGGTCCGTCGCCTCGGCCACGGCGCGGGACACGGCGGGGGTGCGCCACAACGGCGTGCCCGGGCCGGTACCGACGACGGTCAGCCGGCCCCGCGCCCGGCCCACGACCGACGCGTCGATGTTGCCGCGGGCCCTTGCGACGGCGCAGGTCGCGCGTTTGGATTTGGTCTTTTCCACGATCAGGTCGGCATCGGGCCCGCCAGCCGCGAGGGCCGCGCCTTCGGCGACGCCGTGACAGCCGACTTCGTTGAAGACGACATCAGACGGATTGGCGAGGCGGGGCGCCTCCGCTTCCAAGGTGGGGGCGTCGAAGAAGCGCACGGGCAGGCGGAGGGTCTCGCCCAACGCGTTCACGGCGGCCTCGTCCATCTTCACGTCGATGGAGGCGACGCAGGCGACGGCCCCCGGCGCCAGGCCGTGTTTCGCCAGGGTCTCGGTGACGAGGTCGCGCAGCTCGGCCGGGTCGGCGTCCCGTTCACAGCCGACGCCGATGGTCAGTACCGGCGGATGCAGCACGAGGTCTTCTGTTTCGTCCACGTTGCGATCTGTTACCAGAATGCCGGGCTGTGCCGACGGATCAATGGGCAGGCCGGCATCCGTGAGCCAGCTTGCATCGCCGGCCTGAACGTCCAGGCGCACCGGCTCCCCCGCCAGCAAGGCGGCGGCGACGGGAAGGGACTTCTTGCGGTTGGCCACCATCCATCCGGCGGGCGGATCATCGACGCCGATGCCGTGGCGCAGGTCGCCGGTCGTGGTCACGGCGGCGCTGATGCCCAGCGCCTTGGCGATGTCCCGGGCCAGCACGTTGGCGCCCGAATGCCCGCCCAGAAGCGGCACCACGGCGCTGCCGTCCTCGGCCACGGAAATCACCGGCGGCTCGGCGACCTTGTCGGCCAGCAGCGGGGCCAGGGCGCGGATCAGAATACCCGAGGCAAAGATGCCGATCACCGGGTGCCCGGCCCGGAACAGGCGGGCGGCATGGCCGGTGGTTTCGTCGAAGAAGTCATCGGCCTCGGCAACCCGGCCGACACGGCCATGGACCAGCGCCGCCGGAATGACGCCCTGCAGGCGGCGGGCCAGCGCCGCCCCCGGTTCGGTCACGGCGAGGATGACGGGCGGGGCGGCGGTCATGTCTGGGGCTCCGTGGTTTCAACATCCTCGGGCGAGCGCACCAGGATCATGGAAAAATAGGGGGCCGTGTCGGGGGCGTCGGCCAGTGGCATGACTTTTTGATCGGCCATGGTCGCGCGTTCCACATATTGCGCGCGGTCGAGCCGCCCCAGCTTTTCGATCACGCCCCGGATTTTCGGCAGATGGCGGCCGACCTTCATGATGGCGGCGGCTTCGGATTTTTCCAGGCGCGCTTCCAGATCGGCTTCATCCAAGGGCCCGGGGATCACGGTCAGCACCTGGTTGCGTGACACCAGGGGGGCGCCGGCCACGGCGGCGCAGGCGGCTAGCGAGGAGACGCCGGGCACGACCTGGGTCGGATAATCTTCGGCCAGACGGAGGAACAGATACATGAACGAACCGTAGAGAAACGGGTCGCCCTCGCACAGGATCGCGACGTCGCGCCCGGCGGCGAGGTGCCCCGCGATGGCGCGGGCATAGTCGTCGTAGACATCGTTGGCGGGAAAGCGCCCCGGCACCATGGGCGTGACGATGGCGATTTCCGTCTTGCCTGCCGGGATATGCGGCGCCGCGATGGCGCGGGCCAGGCTGTCCGTGCCCGCCGCCGCCGGATAGGCGATGACGGGGGCCTGGGCAATGACCTTCACGGCTTTCAGCGTCAGCAGGTCCGGGTCGCCGGGGCCGACCCCGACGCCGTACAGGGTGCCGGGGGTGCTCATGGCTTGGTCACCGCCCATTGCAGTACGTCCATCAAGGGGCGCATACCGGTCAGGCCGCCGACCCCGTCGGCGCGGGCGACGGCGATGCGGGTCAGCTCGCCGCCATGGGCCCGATGGTTTTGGATCAAGGTCTCTTGGGCTTCCAGGGTCACGCCGTTGGCGACCAGCCGTCCGCCGGGTTTAAGGGCGGCCAAGGCCCCCTCGATCACGCCGGGCTGGGACAGGCCGCCGCCGACGAAGACGGCGTCGGGGGCGGCGCCCGCGTCGGCGAAGCACCCTGGGGCGTCGCCTTTCAGCAGCTTCAGGTGGGGGACGCCCAGGTTGTTGGCATTGGCTTCGATGTCGTCGAAGCGGGCGGGGTCGCGTTCCATGGCGACGGCTTGCGTGCCCGCCGCCGCGCGCAGCCATTCGATGGCGACCGCGCCCGACCCGGCGCCCACGTCCCACAACATCTGTCCCGGCAGGGGCTGCAGGCGGGCCAGGGTCGCGGCGCGGACCTCGCGCTTGGTGATCTTGCCGTCGTGGCGGAAGGCGGCTTCGGGCAGGCCCGGGGTTTCCGGCCAGATGGTCGCCCCCGGGCTCGGCCACAGATGAAAGGCGATGACGTTCAGGTCCTTGACCCGCCGTCCTTCCCATTCCTCGGCCACGGTGTCGTAGCGTCCTTCGTCGGGCCCGCCCATGTGCTCGAACACGGTCATGGGGCTTTCGCCGAAGCCGCGCCGGCACAGCAGCGCCGCCGCCTGTGCCGGGGTGTCTCCGTTGCGGGCCAGGATCAACAGCCGTAGGCCCGGCAGCAGATGACGATTCAGAACCTCAACCGGGAAGGCGTGGCAGCTGACCGTGCGCAAGGTCCCGTCGGCCAGCGACCAGCCCATGCGCGCGGCCAACAGGGCGAAGGCCCCGGGGGCGGGCAGGATGTTCATGGCCTCGATGCCGAAGCGCGCGACCAGGCGCTTGCCGATGCCGAAGTTGAGCGGATCGCCCGAGGCGAGCACGCAGACCTGCCGGCCCGTATGTTGTTCGATGGCCGCGATCCCCGCGTCCAGGCCGTTGGCCCAGGTCACGCGCGGCCGGGCATCGGGGGACAGTTTGCCCAGATGGCGGTCGCCGCCGATCAGGACATCGGCGGCTTCGATCAGGGCGCGGGCGCGGGCACTCAGGCCGTCCAGCCCGTCCTCGCCGATGCCGACTACGGAAAGCCATCTATCCATTCTGTGCCTCCGCCAGTTCCGGCGCGGGGCAGAGTGCGTTCACGGCGGCGGCGGCCAAGGCGCTGCCGCCCTTTTGCCCCGGTAGGGTCGCGAAGGGAATGCCGTCCGCATGGTCGATCAGCGCCTGTTTCGATTCCGCGGCGCCGATGAAGCCCACGGGAAAGCCCAGGATGACCGCCGGCTTAGGCGCACCTTCGGCCAGCAGTTCCAACAACCGGAACAGGGCCGTGGGCGCATTGCCGATGGCGATCACCGCCCCCGCCAGATGAGGCACCCAGGCGTCGACGGCGGCGGCGGATCGGGTGGTGCCCAGGGTCGCCGCCCGTTCGCGCACACCATCGTCATTCAGGGTGCAGATGATCTGATTTGCTTTGGGCAGGCGCTGGGCGATGACGCCGCGGGCGACCATTTCCGCATCGACCAGGATGGGCGCACCCGTCGCAAGGGCGGCCCGGCCGGTCTGGGCCGGATCGTCCGATAGCACGAGATCCGCCGCGATGTCGGCCATGCCGCAGGCGTGAATCAGGCGCACGGCCATGGCACGTTCGGCACCTGTGAAACGCGACAAATCCGCTGCAGCCTCGATGGCGGCAAAGGAACGGCGGTAGATTTCCGCCGGGTCGCGGACGTAATCGAACATCACGCCCCCGGCGTCAGCTGTCGGCGTCGTGGCGGTGCGGATGGGAATGCCCGTGGCCGTGATCATGTCCGTGGTCATGGCTGTGCCCATGCCCATGATGATGGCCGTGCTTGCCGTGGTGGATGCCGTGATCCTCGGCCCCGTGGCCGTCCGTGCCGATGCCGACCACATGGTGGTGATGGCCGACCTGGGGGGCACCGTGATCGTCTTCGTAGCCGATGATCTGTTCCCGGTACTTGCACAGTAGGCAGTTCATTTTGTTGTCGCCGTTGAGCGCTTCCTCGACCCGGTCGGCGAAACAGTCGATCAGGTCTTCGTGGTCGTTCAGATAGGGCGCCTTGACGATATCGATCTCGGGGTGCGCCTGGGCGCAGTCGTCGGCCCAGCGGTAGATGCGGTTGACCAGGATGCCCGTGAACAGGAAATAGGGGAACACGATGATGCGCTTGTAGCCGAGCTTCACCGCCTTGTTCAGGCCCTCGTCGACCAGGGGATAGGCGACGCCGGAATAGCTGACCTCGGCCCAGCCGAAATCCATGCCTTCCCACAGCATGCGGGCGACCTTGTTGACGTTGGAATTGGCGTCCGAATCGTTGGTGCCGCGTCCGACCACCATCAACAGGGTGTCCTTGCGGGCGATCTCCCCGCCGGCCGCGTTGGCGGCGGCCTCGGCTTCTTCGATGCGGACCTTCGCCGCGCGCAGCAGCCGGGCGTCGATCGCCAGCTCGCGCCCGAAGCGCACGTCCAGGTCCGGATGGGCATGGGCGAAGCTGTTGATTTCCGACGGCAGGTCGTTTTTCACATGGCCCGCCGCGAACAGCATGCCGGGCACGCAGATGATGCGGTTGACGCCCCGGTCCCGCAATTTGTCCAGGCCCGTGCGGATGACGGGGGTGGCGAATTCCAGGAATCCGCTTTCTACGTCGTAATCGGGGAATCGCTTGGCCAGATGGCCCGCCAGGGTGCCGAATTCATCGACGGCCCCCTGGTCGCGGCTGCCGTGGCCGCAGATCATGATGCCGGTTTTTTGGGCTGTGTCAGTCGAGTTGGGCATTCGCTTGGTCCTTGCCTTCGAGCGGCCGCCGGCGCCATTGCCGACGGCAGGGTCTGATCTTTCGCCGCCTGGTCATCGCCTCCGGGCGGGAAAGAGGGCCGACTATACAGATTTCAGGATCAGGGGAAAGGGTGACGCCACGTCAACCGGCGGGCACGGGGCGCTCGTCCGTTTCGGTGTCTTCCAGGGTCTCTGGGGTGTCGCCGCCGTTTCCGGTTTCCGGGGAATCCTCTTCCCCAGGCTCCTCGGTTTCCGGCGGCTCGGGCGGCGGCAGGCCGGCCCGGCGTTCCAGGTCCTGGGCATCTTCCTCGCGCCCCAGCGCGCGGAGCGCGGCGGCAAGGTTGACCTGACTGAGGGCGAGCGAGGCATCGCCCGGCATCAGGTGCTTTTCCTTGATTGCGACGGCGCGGCGGAACAGGGGCTCCGCCGCCTGGGTCTTGCCCCGGCGCCGGTAATAAAGGCCAAGGTTGTTGACCACGGCGGCGACGTTGAGATGATTGTCGCCCCAGGTTGCCTCGTCGGCGGCAAGGGCGCGCTGATAATGCAGCTCCGCGGCCTTGGCGTCGCCGGCCAGATCGCAGGCGAGGCCAAGGTTGTTGAGGATGCCGCCCAGGTCGGGGTGGCCGTCGGCCCCGGACTTTTCCAGCAGGTCGAGGGCGGCGGCGAAATGCTTGCGCGCGGCTTTGTAGTCCTCCCGGCCGTGGGCCAGGGCGCCCAGTCGGCCCAGACATTCGACCCGCAGTTCCATGTCGTCCTCGGGCACGGCGTCGGCGGCCAGCCGGAACAGGGTCGTGGCCTCTTCCGCGTCGCCACGCGCGGCCAGAAGGTCACCCGCGACCAAGCGGGCCAAGGCCGCGGCGCGGCCATGGATGCCGGCGGTCCAGGCATGTTTGTGGCCGGTGGTGTCCTCTTCTTCGGCGGCACGGATCAGTAGGTCCGTGCCGCGGGCGATGTCGCCGGAGGCGATGGCGCCCCGGGCGTCATGCAGCAGCTTGGCTGCCGCCGGTGACCCGGCGCTGACGGTGCCAAGCCGCGCGCGCAGGTCGTCCAGTTCGCCCGCGAAAGATCGCAGCCGCCCGTCACGTGCCTGATCATCGACCCCTTGGTCGGCGAGAATTTCGGCCAGGCCCTGAATTTCGGGCGTGTCGGGCAGGGGGGCGGGCTCCATGGGCGCGGGCGCCATTACGTCGACCGGGGGCGTGTCGGCCGCGGTCGGCTGGCTGCGCAGGATGGGATCGGGACGGTCCAGGCGGTCGCCACCGCGAAGCCTGCGGCCACCGAACAGCAGTACGCCGATTAGCGCCAGCGCCCCCGCCCCGGCTGCGGCGAGCACCCAGGTCGGCATCGTCGCGACGGTTTCCACCAGCGGCACCCACAGGTCCGCGGTCGCGTTCAGCACCCCGTCACGGATCAGCACCAAGTCCGACAGAAACTGTTCCATAACCGGAAAAAATACCCGCCCATGCCGATTTTGCACAGGGGAATGGCCCAATCGCCCGTCTGCGGGGCTCTGGCCGGGGCCGGGCGGCGGCGATGCGGCCTGGCGGCGTCGCCCGCCGGCCCCACGATTCGCGGGATGAGTCAGTCCGCCGGGCGGAAGGCCGGGTAATCGAAGGGCAGGGCGCCCATGCGCAGCAGTGTCTGGCGGCGGTTGCGTTCTTCCTCGTCGTCGATGTTGCGCTGGACGAAGGTCTCGACCGTATCGGCCAGATCGTGCAAAGCGAGCAGGCGTTGAATCAGGTCGCGTTGGCCCAGGGCGGGATGAGCGCGGTCACGGGCCGGGATCTCGGCAAGCGGCACCGGACGCCCGTCGAGGGCAAGGGCGCCCCGGGTGCAGATATAGGCGCCGGCGTTGCGCACGGCGGGACCGAATTCGACATCGGTTTCCAGATCCGCAAGTTCGCCAAAAACATAATTGCCGCGTGTGGTCTCGGTGGTGTGCATATGGACGAGCTGAGCCGGCGTCAGCCAGTTGACGAACAGCGACACCACTGTGCCCGGTGCCGGATGCAGGGTTGCCGGAACCGATCCGTAGCCCGCGAAATGAGCGCAATAGACGCTGTCGAAATTCTTCAACTCAAGACGCACCACGGGTACGGCGCCATCCTCGGGGCGAGAGAATTTCCAGGCCAGCGCCGAGGGTGCTTGGTTCGATCCACAAGCGATCACCGGCACGCGTCCCTCAAGGTCCCCGCCCGTCAGGTCGTGAAGATGCGCGTCGCTGTCGACTGGCTGGACATGGCCCGCATGGATCACGAACGAACGGTCGGGCACGTCATAAGGATAGGCCAGCGCCCGGGAAACGGACCGGGGGCGGCGTGGACGGTCGGATGGGGTGGGCGGGTTATTCAAGGTATTTGGTGATGTCCACGTCGTCGATCTGATAGGGCTCCAGGAACCGGTCGGCGTATTCCTGGAACACGCCGGAAGTCAGGAACAACTTGAACAGTTCGCTGTCGATATGCGCGTCCTTTTTCATGAACGACATGATCTTGATGCTGTCCGACAGTTTCTTGGGGTCCTTGTAGGGCCGGTCGGCGGCGGTCAGGGCCTCGAAGATGTCGGCAATGGCCATGATGCGCGCCGGCACGGACATCTGATCCTCGGTCAGCTTCCGGGGATAGCCCGTGCCGTCCATCTTTTCGTGGTGGCCGCCGGCGTATTCCGGCACCCGCTTCAGATGCTTGGGGAAGGGCAGCTGTTCCAGCATGATGATGGTCTGCACGATGTGGTCGTTGATCTTGAAGCGTTCTTCCTCGGTCAGTGTCCCGCGGGCGATGCACAGGTTGTAGATTTCACCGAAATTGTACTTGTGCTCGGGGATGTTCAGCTTGAACCCGAAGGGGTTGTCGGGCTGGGCGGCGGGCTCCAGCGCGTCGCGGAAAACGACATGGTCGTCGCGGTCAGCCAGAAGGGTTTCCTTGGCCGGCACCGGCACGGGCGGCGTGCGGTCCTTGCGCTTGCGTTCCTCGAACGACAGGCCCAGGCGGTCGTCCAAAGTTCGCGTCCACTGGGTCTGGGCGATCTCGCGGATGCGCTCTTGGTCCTCGGGCGCCATGAATTCGTCGCCCACGTTGGCCTTGGCGACGAATTCCCAGTCCGTGTCGATCTTGGCCAGGGTCGCGTCCAGTTCGGCCTTCAGCGCGTCCGGGTCGCCTCGGCCCTCAAGCAGCGCCTTGTAGTACTCGATCTCGGCCTCGCGCTTGACCACCTCGAAGCGCATGCGCACCTCGTGAACCCGGTTGTAGATGGTTTCCAGCTTCACGGCCTTGTCGACGACGTATTCCGGTGTCGTGACCTTGCCGCAGTCGTGCAGCCACGCCCCGATGTGCAGTTCGTACCACTGCTCTTCGGTCAGGTCGAAATCCTTGAACGGGCCGTTCTTGTCGTCGCAGGCGGCCTTGGCCAGCATCTTGGTCAGTTCGGGCACGCGCTGGCAGTGGCCACCGGTATAGGGAGACTTGGCGTCAATCGCCGACGCGATCAGCTCGATAAAGCTTTCCAACAGCTTACGCTGGCTTTCCAGCAGCTGCTGGTTGTCGAGCGCCACGGCGGCCTGGGAGGCCAAGGCCTCGACCAGGGGCTGAATTTGCTTGGAGAATTCGATGACCGTGCCCGACGGGTCGGTGGCATTGAGCAGCTGGATAACGCCGATGATTTCATCCTGGCTGTTCTTCAGGGGCACGGTGAGGAACGATTTGGAGCGATAGCCCGTACCCTCGTCGAATTTCTTGGTGCCGGAAAAGTCGAAATTCTCAGCCTCGTAGGCGTCCTTAATGTTGATCGATTCGCCGGTCAGGGCGCAGTAGCTGGCGATGTTCTTCTGGTTCGGCTGGCCCGTTTCCGGATCGAACAGGCGGATCGGTGGAAAGGTGATGTCCTTGCCCGTGGTGCCGCCCAGCGCGATGTTGAGGGAATCGGTGCGCATGATCTCGAACTTCAGCGCGTCCTCTTCCGTCTTGATGTAAAGGGTCCCGCCATCGGCCGAGGTCAGGTCCTTGGCCTCCAAAAGAATCTTTTCCATCAAGCGGTTGATGTCGCGTTCGGCGGACAACGCGATGCCAATATCGATCAGGCGCTGAAAATTCTTCAGCGCCGGATCGGTCTGCGCAGTCATTGCGTCACCGGACATGTTTCACCAATGAGGTCTTCACTTCCCGTCGTGCCCTGGAATTATTCCGGCCTCTCCAACCGGGCATCCCTCGAAATCCTAATCCGCCGGTGTTTATAGGGAGTTAATGTCATTTACCGGCACCGGAAAGGGTATCCGCCTTTGTCCCCCATGACAACTGAACGCGATTTGACGGACAATTGGCATAAGGGATGGCAATTTCACCTTTTGCCCCATGGTTTCAGCGGCTAACGTCGGCGCGCGCCGGAAAACCTGCCCCGGTGACAAGGAAACCGCATATGGCTTATGCCTCGCTCAGGGATTTTATTTTCAACCGGCTGGAGCCGGCAGGCCGCCTTGTGCGCGTCAAAACCCCCGTGTCGCCGGAACTGGAAATGACGGAAATCCAGACCCGTCTGATCGCCGAGGGCGGCCCGGCCGTGCTGTTCGAGAATGTCGTGGGACGGGACGGCAAGGCATTCGGCATGCCGGTCCTGGTCAATCTGTTCGGCACGGTGGAACGGGTCGCCTGGGGCATGGAGCGGGAGCCGGCGGAGCTGCGCGAGGTCGGCGAGGCCCTTGCCTTTCTGCGCCAGCCGACGCCGCCGGACAACCTGCGCCAGGCCATGGACATGCTGCCGTTGCTGAAAACCATGGTCGCCATGAAGCCGAAGACGGTGAAATCGGCGCCCTGCCAGGAAATCGTGCTCAAGGGGGATGACATCGACCTTGCGGCCCTGCCGATCCAGACCTGCTGGCCGGGCGAACCGGCGCCGCTGATCACCTGGCCGCTGGTCGTGACCCAGGGGCCTCAGGCGGGGCAGAAGGGCGGCGACAAGCGCGATGGCTTCAATCTAGGCATCTATCGCATGCAGGTGACGGGACGGAACACCACCCTGATGCGCTGGCTGAAGCATCGGGGAGGCGCCCAGCACCACGCCCGGTGGAAGGAAACCCGGCCCGAGCCCCTGCCCGCCGCCGCCGTCATCGGCGCCGATCCGGGCACCATCCTGGCCGCTGTCACGCCGGTGCCGGACACCCTGTCGGAATACCAGTTCGCCGGCATGCTGCGCGGCAAGCGGGTCGATCTGGTCGATTGCAAGACCGTGCCCCTGAAGGTCCCGGCCGAAGCCGAGATCGTCATCGAAGGTCATGTCTCGCTGGAAGACTACAGCGACGAGGGGCCTTACGGCGATCACACGGGTTATTACAATTCTGTCGAGCCGTTTCCCGTGTTCACGGTCTCGGCCATCACCATGCGCCGGGACCCGATTTATCTGTCGACCTATACGGGCCGCCCGCCGGACGAACCGTCGATCCTGGGCGAGGGGTTGAACGAGGTCTTCGTGCCCCTGTTCCGTCAGCAGTTTCCGGAAGTGGTCGATTTCTGGCTGCCGCCCGAGGCCTGCTCCTACCGCGTCGCCGTGGTCTCCATGAAGAAGGCTTACGCGGGTCATGCCAAACGCATCATGATGGGGGTGTGGTCCTACCTGCGTCAGTTCACCTATACCAAGTTCGTGATCGTGGTCGACGAAGACATCAACGCCCGGGATTGGAACGACGTGATCTGGGCGATCTCGACCAACGTCGATCCCGCCCGCGACGTGACGATGATCGAAAACACGCCCATCGACTATCTGGACTTCGCCTCGCCCGAACCGGGTCTGGGCAGCAAGATGGGGATCGACGCGACGGCCAAGATGGGGGCGGAAACGCACCGGGAATGGGGCCGCAAGATTCGCATGTCGGATGACGTGATCGACGAGGTCACCCGCAAATGGGCCGATTACGGCCTGCCGGGATCGGGCAAGCCGATCTGGAAATGATGCCTCAGCAGGCCTCGGCGTAGCTGAAATACATGTCGCGGGCGGTCTGGAACATGGGGCCGGGACGCAGGGGACGCTCGTCCAACTGTGTGCAGGGGATGACCTTGGAATAGTTGCCGGTGGCGAACAGTTCGTCGGCGTCAAGCAGGTCCTCGAAGCTGATCGCGCGTTCCACGACTTCGATGCCGGCGTCGCGCAGAAGCCGGATGACCCGCTGGCGGGTGATGCCGTCAAGGAAGGTGCCGTTGGGCGCCGGCGTGTGCACGACACCATCCTTCACCATGAACAGATTGGCCGACGAGAATTCGGCCACGTTGCCGTCCGGGTCAAGCATCACGCCGGTATCGAATCCGCGTTCGTTGGCGTCGGCCACGGCGCGCGACACGTTGGGGTACAGGCAGGCGGCCTTGGCGCCGGTCGGCGCCATGTCGGCGGCCGGACGTCGGAACGGCGACAGGCAGGCCTTGAAGCCGGTCGGTGCGGGCAGGGTCGATTCTTCCACCGTCAGGACGAAATGGGTCGATGCCGGGTCGGGCACGACGAACCCGCCCGAGGCATAGAACAGCGGGCAGATGTACAGTTGGGCATCGCCGGGAAATTGCTGGATGCCTTCAAGGGACAGGTCGACGATGTCTTCCGTCGTCACGTCCGGCGCCATGCCCATGATGCGGGCTGAGCGGATGGCACGCGCGCAATGGGCCTCCAGATCGGGGACCTTGCCGGCCATCGACCGGGCCCCGTCGAACACGGCGGAGCCCAGCCACATGGCGTGATCGGTCGCCTTGGCGACGGCGGGCTCGTCATCGTGCCATTCGCCGTCGATCCAGCTAATGACGTTGCCACCCCTACTTTGTCCATATTTCATGGCATCGGCCTTTCAAAACTCCCAAAGCCAGCGCCACTCTCTTCGCACATGCAGCATAACCCTTAGGGGCCGAAAGGCCAAGGGTGGGGTGGAAAACCACGTAATCACAGTTCTTTGTGGTGGAATTTCAACGTCTGCCGGAAAAGTTATCCCGGGGTGCGGCGGCCTACTGGCTGGCCCAGACGACGCGGGAAATCCATTCGACCTGGGCAAGGTCCAGGGACCGGTCCTCGTGCGCCGGGTTCAGGGATTGCAGGTCGATGTGACGCGCCGTGCGGCGGATCAGCACCTTGGCCATGACCTCACCCTCCGTCGTCTTGACGACGACGCGGTCGCCGCGCCGGACCGAGGCATGGGGGGCGACGATGATGGTATCGCCGTCACGGAACACGGGCTCCATGCTGTCGCCGTTGATTTCCAGGGCGAAGGTGTTGGGATCGTTCAGTCCGGGGAAGGGGATTTCATCCCAGCCGCCGCCTACGGGGTACCCCGCATCGTCGAAGAACCCTGAATTTCCGGCCTGGGCGAAGCCGATCAGCGGCACGTTGCGGTAGACGCCGCCGCCTTCGGTCTCGTCCACGTAGGACACCCATTCCGACAGGCTGGCCCCCGTGGCCTGCAGAATCTTGGCGATGCTTTCCGTCGATGGCCAGCGCAGCTTGCCGTCGCGCGTCGTGCGCTTGCTCTTGTTGAAGGTGGTGGGATCAAGGCCGGCCTTGCGGGCAAGCCCGGAGGTCGACAGGCCATGTTCGCGGGCCAGCCGATCAACTGCATGCCATACGCTTGAATGCCGCAACATGGGAACATTGTCTTACAATTTGCGGCCAATTTCCATAGCGAATCGTCATGGCAGGCCGATTTTGAGGTGAGATGGGTTCGCAAGGTATATAGGAAAATCAACCTTAAAAAATATTGACATGGGAATTTTAGACTGGTTATCTGTATTTGTTCTTGAAATGTTCTTTTCTGTTTCAAGCCGTAAGGAGGCCGCTTCCCGTGAAACGCAAACGCTATTTCCCGCGCCCTCAGCCCGCCGGGGCGGTCCGGCCCTTCGACACGGCGGAAGAGGCCTGGTTCTGGTTCATGCGGGCCCATCGGGCGCGGCGCGATGGTCAGCGGTTCGAGGCCGGCGGCGGCATGGCCCGGCCGTGCGAAGCCGATGACATCTACCTTGCCGCCGTCTCCCTGGTGCGGGCGGGGGTGCTGAAGGTTCTGCATCTGCGCACGTTATTGGAATTCGGTGCCCGTGACCGCCCCCCCGACGCCCGCCTGCGGGACGAGGCCTGGCCCGCCCGCCTGTGGGATGAAGCGCTTGACCGCATGACGACGGTGCTGCGCCGCAAGGGCATCCTGGCATGAGCGACGACAAGGCCCTGGCCGGCCCGGACCTGGCCGTGGTCGCCTTCACCGGGCGGGCGACCCTGCCCTGGTTGCGTCTGCTGAAGCCCGGGTTCCGGCACTGCTTCGTGCTGCTGCGCACGCGGGGCAACTGGCTCTATTACGACCCCATGGCCCATTACACCTTCGCCTCGGCGATCGGGGCCTATCCGCTGCTGGGCCTGCTGCGCGTGTTCCGCCGCCGGGGCTGCCGATTGCGTCTGGCGCGGCCCCGCATGCCGCCGCCCCGCGCCCTGGCCTGGCGGCCCTATACTTGTGTCGAGGCGGTCAAGCGGGTGCTCGGCCTGCAGGAACCCTGGGTTTTGACGCCGTGGCAGTTTTACCGATATCTCAGCCGGCGGCGGAAAGAAGCCGTCCGGCGATGATGGCGGCCAGCACGATCAGCCCGAAATCCCGGTTCGACTTGAACCGCGCCAGGCAGACCTTGGCATTGTCGAGATCAAGGCTGCGCACCTGCCAGGTAAGATGCAGTCCCGCCACGGCCAGACCCGCGAAATAAATCGGGTGCAGGGCCGCGTGCACGCCCGCCGCCGCCAGCAGGGTGATCGTGCCGCCGTAGAACGCGGCCAGCCAGGGGCGGGTCGCATCGCCGAATTTTAAGGCCGTCGACTTGACGCCGACCAGGACGTCATCTTCCTTGTCCTGATGGGCATAGATGGTGTCGTAGCCCATCGTCCATAGCAGGCCCGCGGCATACAGCAGCACCGCCGGGGCCTCTAGCCCGCCCGTCACCGCGGCCCATCCGACCAGCGCGCCCCAATTGAAAGTCAGGCCCAACACGAACTGGGGCCAATAGGTGACCCGCTTGGCGAAGGGATAGAGGGCGACCAGGACCAGAGACGACGCCCCCAGGACCACCGTATAGGTGTTGAATTGCAGCAGCACGGCGAGCCCGATTCCGAGCTGCAGGGCCAGGAACGCCAGCGCCTGGATGACCGAGACCTGGCCGGACGTGATGGGCCGCGTGGCCGTGCGCGCGACCTTTTTGTCGATATCCCGGTCGGCGATGTCGTTGACGGTGCAGCCCGCCCCCCGCATGACCAGGGCCCCCACGGCGAACAGAGCCATGAACCAGGGGTCGGGCCAGCCGGGTGCGGCCATCGCCGTCGCCCACCAGCAGGGCAGCAGCAGCAGCCAGGTGCCGATCGGCCGGTCCAGGCGCGCGAGGCGCAGATAAGGCCTGAGGCCTTCCCCCGGGACACGGTCGATCCAGCTTTGCGGCGGAATGTCCGAGGCCGAAACTTGTTGTCGTTCATCCATGGCCTCAAGTAATAGGGGCGGGACCCGTGACATTCAAAGGGGAAAAGCGCCATGGCGGCAGGGATCCGCCTCTACGTCGACGGCCCCCTCGGGGCCAGCACCGCCGTCGAGGCGACGGCCGACCAGGCTCATTACCTGGGCCGGGTCATGCGCTTAGGTGTCGGCGATCCGGTCCTGCTGTTCAACGGCCGTGACGGCGAATGGCGGGCCGAGATCACGCGCATGGACAAGCGCGCAGCCGAGATGGCCATCCGGGAAAAAACCCGCGATCAGACCGAAGCTGCGGGCCCCTGGCTCGCCTTCGCGCCGGTGAAGAAGACCGGCACCGATTTCATCGTTCAGAAGGCGACGGAACTGGGCGCATCGCGCCTGATGCCCGTCGCCACGGCCAATACCCAGACCGGGCGCACGAATACGGCGCGCCTCCGCGCCCAGGCCGTCGAGGCGGCGGAACAATGCGAGCGCCTGTCCGTGCCCGAAGTTTCCGACATGACTGATCTGGACACCCTTCTGGCCGATTGGCCCCAGGACCGGCCCCTGTTCGCCCTCGACGAGACTGGCGGCGGCGTCCCCCTTGCGGCGGTTGCCGCGACGGCGGGAGCGGCGGTCGGATTTTTAGTCGGTCCGGAAGGCGGCTTTCAGGCGCGGGAGCTTGACAGGTTTGCTAAGCTTCCCTTCATCACCCCGGTGACGCTGGGTCCCCGCATCCTGCGCGCCGAAACGGCCTGCCTTGCCGCACTTTCCGTATGGCAGGCGGTTGTAGGCGACTGGACCTGACCAAATATAGGAACGGCGAACCTTCCTTCTTCCCGCCCGTTCCCACCAACAACGAAAGACCCGGCCATGGCCAATGACAGTTCCCCCAAGTCCCAACCCGTCACCGACAAGGCCACCCTGGTCGAATACCTGGAAGTAGGCTGCAAGCCCGCGCGCGATTGGCGCATCGGCACGGAACACGAAAAATTCGCCTACGACCTGAAGACCCTGCGCCCGCTGACCTATGACGGCGAGCCGGGCGTGCGCCAGATGCTCGACGCCTTGACCCGCTTCGGCTGGACCCCTGTGCTGGAGAAAGGCAACGTCATCGCCCTGTCGAAGCCGGACCGCAGTTCGATCTCGCTGGAGCCGGCGGGGCAGTTGGAATTGTCGGGGGCGCCCGTGGAAACCATCCACCAGACCTGCGGCGAAGTGACCGAGCATCTGAAGCAGGTGAAAACCGTGGCCAGTGAGCTCGGCATCGGGTTTCTGGGCCTGGGCTACAACCCCAAATGGACGCGCGATGACATGCCCTGGATGCCCAAAGGCCGCTACGCGATCATGCGGGACTACATGCCGACCAAGGGGTCCCTGGGGCTGGAGATGATGCAGTCGACCTGTACCGTGCAGGTCAACCTGGACTTCAATTCCGAAGCGGTGATGCGCCAGATGTTTCGCGTTGCCCTGGCGCTGCAGCCCATCGCCACGGCGCTCTGGGCCAATTCGCCGTTCCGCCACGGCAAGCCCAACGGCTTCCTGTCCTACCGGTCGCACATCTGGACCGACGTTGACCCGGACCGCTGCGGCACCCTGCCGTTCGTGTTCGAAGACGGCTTCGGGTTCGAACAATATGTCGACTACATCCTCGACGTGCCCATGTACTTCGTCTACCGCGACGGCAATTACATCAACGCCGCCGGGCAGTCGTTCCGCGATTTCATGGCGGGCCGGCTGCCGGCCCTGCCGGGGGAACTTCCGACCATGAAGGATTGGGAAGACCACATGACCACGGCCTTCCCCGAGGTGCGGCTCAAGACCTTCCTGGAAATGCGGGGTGCGGACGGCGGCCCCTGGGCCCGGCTGTGTGCGCTTTCGGCCTTCTGGGTCGGGCTGCTGTACGACACCGAAGCCCGCGACGCCGCCTGGGACCTGGTCAAGGACTGGACCGAGGACGAGCGCGAGGCCATGCGCCGGGACGTGCCCAAGACGGCCCTGAAAACCCCGTTCCGCGACAAACAGGTCAAGGACATCGCCTGCGAAGTCCTGTGCATCGCCCGCCAGGGGCTGAAGAACCGGGCCCGTCTCGACGCCGTCGGCCTGGATGAAAGCCATTTCCTGAAGCCCATGCACCAGATCTGCGATTCCGGCATGACCCAGGCCGAGGAACTGCTGGTCGCCTATGAGCGCCGCTGGAAGGGCAACATCGATCCCGTGTTCACGGAGTACGCCTACTAACTTTGCTTGCTCCCGGGCCGGGCGCGGGGTTAGGTTCCCGCTCCATTCCAGACCCAAAGAGCCCGAACCATGACCGATCTGCGCGAAATCGCCGAAAACGCCAATGCCTGGCCCTTTGCCGAGGCCCGCGAGCTGCTGAAACAGCTCGGCGGCAAGCTGCCGGAAAAGGGCTATGTGCTGTTCGAAACGGGCTACGGTCCCTCGGGCCTGCCGCACATCGGGACCTTCGGCGAGGTCGCGCGCACGACCATGGTGCGTCATGCGTTCGAAACGCTGACCGGCATGCCGACCAAGCTGTTCGCGTTCTCGGACGATATGGACGGGCTCAGGAAAGTGCCGGAAAACCTGCCCAACCAGGACATGCTGGCGGAAAACCTGGGCAAGCCCCTGACCTCGATCCCCGATCCCTTCGGCACCCACGACAGCATGGGCCATCACAACAACGCGCGGTTGCGCGCGTTTCTTGACGGCTTCGGCTTCGACTACGAATTCAAAAGCTCGACCGAGTGCTACAAGGCGGGCGACTTCGACGCCACGCTGCTGACCCTGCTGGAACGCTACGACGCGGTGATGAAGGTCATCATCCCGACGTTGGGCGAAGAACGGCGCGTGACCTACAGCCCGTTCCTGCCGGTCTGTCCCAAGACCGGGCGCGTTCTGCTGGTGCCCGTGCTGGAAACCAATCCCGCCGCCGGCACCATCGTTTACGAAAACGAAGACGGCGAAAAGGTCGAAACCCCGGTCACCGGCGGCCATTGCAAACTGCAGTGGAAGCCCGACTGGGCCATGCGCTGGACGGCGCTGGGCGTCGACTACGAAATGTCCGGCAAGGACCTGATCGAATCCGTGAAGCAGTCGGGCGCCATCTGCCGCATCCTGGGCGGCAAGCCGCCCAAGGGCTTCACGTATGAATTGTTCCTGGATGAGAACGGCGAGAAGATTTCAAAATCCCGCGGCAACGGCCTGACCATGGAGGAATGGCTGGCCTACGCGCCGCCGGAAAGCCTGTCCCTGTTCATGTTCCAAAAGCCCAAGACGGCCAAGCGCCTGCATTTCGACGTCATCCCGAAGTGCGTCGACGACTACCTCGCGCATCTCGGCGCCTTCGCCGATCAGGACGACGCTCAGAAGCTCGCCAACCCGGTCTGGCACATCCACTCCGGCAATCCGCCCGCCCCGCAAGCGGCGCTCAGCTATTCGATCCTCTTGAACCTCGCCGGCGTGTGCGGGACCGAGGACAAGGACGTGCTGTGGCATTTCATCTCGCGCTACCGCCCGGACCTGACGGCGGAAAACGCGCCGTTCATCGACGGGCTGGTCGGCACGGCGATCGCCTACTACCGGGATTTCATCAAGCCGGCCAAGGTCTATCGCCCGCCGACGGAAACGGAACGCGCGGCGCTGCAGGATCTGGCGGACACGCTGAAGGGCATGGACGCCAAATCGGAAGCGGAAGAATTGCAGACCCAGGTCTACGAGGTCGGCAAGCGCCACGGCTTCGAGAACCTGCGCGACTGGTTCAAGGCGCTCTACGAAACCCTGCTCGGCCAATCCCAGGGCCCCCGCATGGGCTCGTTCATCGCGCTATACGGCGTAGCGGAGACGATCACTTTGATCGACCGGGCGCTCAAGGGCGAGGACCTGGCGGCTTCCACCTGAGGCAAAACCGTAATTTAAGTCTGTGGGTTACGCCCCGGTGCCGCCCACCGTCAGTTGATTGACCAGCAACGTCGGCTGCCCCACGCCCACGGGCACGCCCTGGCCGTCCTTGCCGCAGGTGCCGATGCCCGGGTCCATTTCCATGTCGTTGCCGACCATGCCGACGTGGTTGAGCACGTCCTTGCCGTCGCCGATCAGGGTCGCACCCTTCAGGGGACGGCCGACCTTGCCGTTTTCGATCTCGTAGGCTTCGGTGCAGGAAAACACGAACTTGCCGGACGTGATGTCAACCTGGCCGCCACCGAAGCTGACGGCGTAGACGCCCTTTTTCACGGAGGCGAGAATTTCCCCCGGGTCCTTGTCGCCGCCCAGCATGTAGGTATTGGTCATGCGCGGCAGGGGCTGATGGGCGTAGCTTTGGCGTCGCCCGTTGCCCGTGGGGGCCATGCCCATGAGCCGCGCGTTGGTGCGGTCCTGCATATAGCCCTTGAGGATGCCGTCCTCAATCAGCACGGTGTTCTCGGCGGGCGTGCCTTCGTCGTCGATGGTGAGGCTGCCGCGCCGGTCCTGGATGGTGCCGTCGTCGACCACGGTCACGCCCTTGGCGGCCACGCGCTCACCCATCAATCCGGAAAACACCGATGTCTTCTTGCGGTTGAAGTCGCCTTCCAGGCCATGGCCGATGGCTTCGTGCAGCAGAATGCCGGGCCAGCCCGGGCCCAGGACCACGGGAACCTCGCCGGCCGGGGCGGGGACCGACTGCAAATTCACCTCGGCCTGGCGGAAGGCTTCGTCGACCACGGCCTTCCAGCTGGCCGCGTCCATGTAGCGCTCATACGTCACGCGGCCGCCGACGCCATAGCCGCCCGTTTCCATGCGCCCGTCCTGTTCCAGCACGACCGAGACGTTCATGCGCACCAGGGGGCGGATGTCGGCGACCCGGTGGCCGCCCGAGCGCAGAATCTGCACGGCCTGCCAGTTGCCGAGGATCGAGGCCGAAACCTGGCGCACGCGGGGGTCCTTGCCACGGGCATAGGCGTCGATGGCGCGCAGCAGGTCGACCTTTTCCTGAAAATCGACCAGGGCCAGGGGATTGTCTTCCATGTACAGCGCCCGGTTGGTGCCGTTCGGGGCGGCGGCCAGGCTGCCCGTATGGCCCCGGCGCACGGCCTTCACCGTTTCCCCGGCGCGGCCGATGGCGGCTTCCGACAATTCGGAGGCATGGGAATATCCCGTGCTTTCCCCGGCGATGGCGCGCAGGCCGAAGCCCTGGGCGGTGTCGAAATTGGCGGTCTTGATCTGGCCGTCGTCGAGCACCAGGCTTTCCGATTGCCGGTATTCCAGGAACAATTCGCCGTCGTCCATACCGGTCAGGGCATCGTCCAGCATGCCTTGCACGCGGTCCCGGTCCATGCCGGTACGGTTGAAGAACAGGTCGTCGGTGGCGGCAAGATCGGTCATGGCATCCCTTGAGGGTTGAGCGGGCGTTGAAATTTAATGGGCACGAAACGGCCCAGTCCTGGTTATATAGAGGCCCTGGTTATATAGGGACCGTTGAAGGCATTTTCGAGTATACGGGTGACCATGTTCAAGGAACATCCCCTGCGCCGCGCGCTCGCGGAAGAAATTCACGCCCGCCCGCCAGCCAATCTGGCGGCCCCCGTGCAGGTCTCGCATATCGCCCTGATCTCGGGCGAGGACGGCATGGCGCCCCACGTCGCCCACCTGGAAGCGCTGTGCAAGCACTTCCGCGTTGCCCCGCCGCCGGTGGATGCGACCCATTTCTCGGCGGAACTGGGCGAGGTTCAACTCAAGTGGGAACGCCATACGGAATTCTCCACCTTTACCATCATTCGCCCGGGCGCCTTTGCTCAGCCGTTCAAGGGTACGGCCGTGGACAGTCTGCCCAAGGATTGGCTGACGGATTTGCCGGGCCAAGTCATCGCCGCCTGCCATGTGGCGGTCGAAACGGGGCTTGGAAGCCATCGCACGCCCGCCGACCTGGCGGGACTGTTCGACAACAATCCGATCACCGGCTCCATCGTGTCCGGCGGCAACGCGTGGCTCTGGGCCGATTTCCAGCTTCATTCCGACGGCTTCACCCGGTTCCTGTTCAACGTCGGCGAAATTACCCCGCCGACCCTGGGCCGGCTGATCCAGCGCATGCTGGAGATCGAGACCTACCGCATGATGGCCATGCTGGCCTTTCCGCTGGCCAAGGAATCGCGCCCGCGCCTGACGGCGGTGGAAACCAAACTGGGCGGTATCATCGCGCGGCTCGGCACCCGCGAGGCGGTCGAGGACGAACGCCAGTTGCTGGACGACCTGTCGGCGCTGGCCGCCGAGACCGAGGCCGTCAATGTGGCCACCGCCTACCGTTTTGCCGCCGCCCGCGCCTATCACGAACTGATCAAGCGGCGCATGGCGTCGATGCGCGAGGAACGCATGGAGGGCGTGCCGCCGGCCATGGATTTCCTCGATCGCCGCTTCGCCCCGGCCATGGAATCCTGCGAAAACCTGGCGACGCGGGTGGAAAGCCTGTCGGGCCGCATCTCGCGGGCGACCTCGCTGCTGCGGACCCGGGTCGACGTCGCGCTGGAGGCCCAGAACCGCGACCTTCTGGAATCCATGAACCGCCGCGCGCGCCTGCAACTGCGTCTGCAGGAAACGGTCGAGGGGCTGTCCGTCGTCGCCATCAGCTACTATCTGCTGTCGCTCATTTCCTATCTGGCCAAGGGGGCCAAGACGGCCGGCCTGTCGCACGTGGACCCCTATGTCGTCGTCCTGGTCGCCTTCGTGCCAGTGGTCGTCGGCATCGGGTTCGGTGTTCGGCGCATGCGCCGGGTGATCGAAAAATCGACGGACGGCAAGACGACCCCCGATCCCTGATCCCAACGCTTGGCCCTTGACGTTTTCCGGGGCGGCTGTATTTTTCCTAATTCGTGGTGATTTGTTCGACCAGCTTGCGGCCACGTTAAAAATCCCGCTAAACGGTCTGTGGCGTTCTCGCCCTGACCCTTTGTATTTAGCGGTCGGGGTTTTTTATGGCCGGGCCGAACCAGAAATTCAGCCTGCCTGGAATAATGAAGAGAGCGTGAGATGACAGACGACAACAGCAATCCCGAAACCTGGCGCCCGGCGACCCAGATGGTGCGTGGCGGCACCCTTCGTTCCAATTTCGAGGAAACGTCCGAAGCCATCTTCGCGACCTCGGGCTACGTCTATGCCTCGGCGGAACAGGCGGAACAGGCCTTCAAGGGCGAGGTCGACCGCTACATCTATTCGCGCTACGCCAACCCGACCGTCGTGATGTTCGAACGCCGCATGGCGCTGATGGAAGGGGCCAAGTTCGGCATGGCCTTCGGCAGCGGCATGGCGGCGATGTTCGCATCGCTCGCCAGTTTCGTGAAGGCGGGCGACCGCGTGGTCGCGTCGCGGGCCCTGTTCGGCTCCTGCCTCTACGTGGTCCAGGACCTGCTGCCGAAGTACGGGGTCGAGACCGTTTTGGTTGACGGCACGGACCTGGCGCAATGGGAAGCGGCCCTGTCCAAGCCGACCGTCGCCGTGTTCCTGGAAACGCCGTCCAACCCCTGTCTCGACATCATCGACGTGAAGGCCGTCGCCGACCTGACCCACAAGGCCGGCGGGCGGCTGATCGTCGACAACGTGTTCGCCACGCCGGTCCTGCAAAAGCCGCTGACCCTGGGCGCCGACATCGTCATGTATTCGACGACCAAGCATGTCGACGGCCAGGGCCGCTGCATGGGCGGCGCGCTTCTGACCAATGACGAGGAATATTACGCCGACCATTTGGTGCCCTGGATGCGCCATACGGGTCCGGCCATGAGCCCCTTCAACGCCTGGACCATGCTCAAGGGCTTGGAGACCATCAACATCCGCGTGCGCCAGCACTGCGAGAACGCCCTGGCTCTGGCCGAATTCCTCGAAGGGCAGTCCGGCATCGTCAAGGTGCTCTATCCGGAATTGAAATCCCATCCGCAGCATGATCTTGCCATGCGGCAGATGGCGGCGGGCTCGACCATGCTGTCGTTCGAACTGCCGGGCGGCAAGGCCGCCGCGTTCCGGTTCCTCAACGCGCTCAATCTGGTCGATATCTCCAACAACCTGGGCGACACCAAATCGCTCACGACCCATCCGGCGACCACGACCCATCAACGCCTGACACCGGAAGACCGCGCCGCGCTCGGCATCGGCGACGGGCTGATCCGGCTGTCGGTCGGGCTGGAGGACGTCGAGGATCTGAAGGAAGATCTGGCGCGCGGGCTTAAGGCGGCCAACGGCTGACCCTCCTAGAGGGCAGCCAAGATTGGGATTACTTCTGTAGCCAGGGCAGGCCGTCGACTTTCCAGCCACCCGTGGTGCCGCGGTGGTTGGCGCCGTCCTTGTCGCCTTCGAAGCCGGTCAGGATATTGTAGGACTTGGCATAGCCTGCCTCCGTCGCGGCCTTGGCGGCGGCGATGGAGCGCACGCCCGAGCGGCACAGGAACAGCACGGTCGCGTCCTTGTCGGCGATCTGGTCTTCCAGGTCGTCGGTGAATTCCGGATTGATGTCGCCCTTGGGAAACAGCACCCAGGAAATCATCCGCAGGTCCTTGCCCAGGGGCGACAGGTCGGGCAGACCCACATAGGCCCATTCCGCATGGGTGCGCACGTCGACCAGCACGGCCTTGGGGTCCTTCTGAAGAAGGTCCCAGGCATCCTTGGGCGTAATGTCTCCGGCGTATCCGTCAGTCATGGAGTGTCGTTCCTGGTTCGCCCGGCCTGTTCCGAGACGCGGCCCATGTATCGCGCAGCACGCTCTAGGCGTCCAGCACTTTCAACATTTCCGGGACAGTGACGAATTTCTCGCGCGGGCTGTCCCGGCCCTCGGCGCGGGCGACCTCGGCGGCCTCGATCTTCTTCCAGTCGTCGAAGCTGACGGCGCGCACGCCGCGTTCCGAAAGCAGCGGCCCCAGGGCCGCGCGTCCCGGTTTTCCCGGCGCGTCCTTGAAGTCGTCGCAGATGTATTCGGCGACGGTCACGCCGTCGGGCCGGTTGGAGGAAATCACCCCCGTCGGCCCGCGCTTGATCCAGCCGACGGCATACAGCCCGTCATCGACCCGCCCGTCCCGGTTGGGGATGATGCCGGCCTTGTCGTCGAAGGGGGCCCCTTCGATGGGATCCGAGCGGTAGCCGATGGCGGCGATCACCAGGCCGCAGGGAATTTCGAACATTTCGCCGGTACCCTCGGCGCGGCCGTCGACGACGCGGGTGCGCTCGAAGCTTACGGCCTCGACCCGCTGATCCCCCAGGATCGCCACGGGTTGGGCGAAGAATTCGAAATGAATGCGCTTCGGCTTGGCGTCGGGATCGTTCGTCGCGTAGTCGCGCAGGTTGGCCAGATTGCGTTCGGCCAGGCGTTTTTCGCGCGGGTCCATGTCGTCGGGGGCGGCGTCGGGCAATTGTTCGGCGCGGGCGAGCGGCACTGCTCGTTCAAGGTCGGCCAGTTCGCGCAGTTCCACATTGGTGAACTTGGCGTCGAGCGGGCCGCGCCGGCCGGTCAGGTAGACATCGGTCAGGGGCGCCGTTTCGATTATTTCCATGGCATGGGCGGCGATGTCGGCACCCGCCATGCCTTCGCGGGACCGCACCAGCACCCGGGCGCAATCCAGCGCCACGTTGCCGTTTCCGATGACGACGGCGGCGCGGATGTTGAGATCCGGTTCCAGGTCGCGGAAATCGGGATGGCCGTTGTACCAGCCGACGAAGGCGGCGGAGCCGTGCACGCCCTTCTTGTCAGCGCCGGGAATGGTCAGCTTTCGGTCGCTGGGGGCGCCAACGGCCAGCACCACGGCGTCGTACATTTCGCGCAATTCGGTGAGGGAGACGTCCTTGTTGACCTCGACATTGCCGAAGTAACGGACCTGTTCGAACAGCGCCGTCCGTTCGTACTTGCGCGCGACCTTTTTGGTGGTTTGATGGTCCGGCGCCACGCCGCCCCGGATCAGGCCGTAGGGCGTGGGCAGGCGTTCGATGATATCGACCTGCACGTCGCAGCCGCCATTGACGAGCGCGTCGGCAGTATAAAACCCCGCGGGGCCGGACCCGATAATGGCGACGGAAATAGTCATCCGTCTTGGTTAGCCCCTACCTACGGTAAGGTCAATCCACCGTCCACGTCCGCCCGGCGCGAAGCAGCTTGTTGAAGTCCGGTTTTTCGGCCGGGGTATGGCTGCGGACCAGGTCGGTTACTTCCTCGTCATAGCTCTGTCCCGGCGCGCAATAGAGCACGCCAAGCGCCACCGGCATGGCCGGCGGCTCCATATGGGCGAGCAGGGTGGCGATCATCTTGTTGGTTTCGTCGTGGACCAAGATGTCGGCCTCGCTGACGCCGTTCTCGCCGATCACGACGGCTTCCAAAGACAGGGTCTGGGTGTTCAGGCGCAGGCCCTTTTCACCATCCTTGCCGAAGATCAGGGGCTTGCCGTGTTCGACATAGATCTGCCGGTCCGACGCCACGTCGCGGCCCGTGAAGTTTTCGAACACGCCGTCGTTGTAGACCTTGCAGTTCTGGAAAATTTCGACGAAGGACGTGCCCTTGTGGGCATGGGCGCGGGCCAGCACGCCGGGCAGGTGTTTCTGGTTGCTGTCGATGCCGCGGGCGATGAAACGCGCGCCCGCGCCGATCGCGAACACCGTGGCAGAGGCCGGATTATCCAGCGAGCCCCAGGGGGTCGAGGGCGAGCGCGTGCCCTGGCGCGAGGTCGGCGAATACTGACCCTTGGTCAGGCCGTAGATTTCGTTGTTGAACAACAGGAACTGCAGATCGACGTTGCGGCGCAGCAGGTGGAACAGGTGGTTACCGCCGATCGACAAGGCGTCCCCGTCACCGGACACGACCCAGACGTCCAGCCCCGGATTGGCCAGCTTCAAGCCTGTGGCGAAGGCGGGGGCGCGGCCGTGGATGGTGTGGAATCCATAGGTCTTCACATAATAAGGAAAGCGCGCGGCGCAGCCGATGCCCGATACGAACACGGTGTTTTCGGGCCGGGCACCGATATCGGCGAGCGTCTTCTGCACACCTTTCAGGATGGCGTAGTCGCCGCAGCCGGGGCACCAGCGCACTTCCTGGTCGGTGGCGAAATCCTTGGGCGTCAGTTTTTCAGGCGGGGTGACGACGTTCATCTTAGCTCTCCAACCGGGCGCGGATCGCGTCCTCGATTTCGGTGATCTTGAAGGGCTGGCCGGACACCTTGTTCAGGCCCTCGGCCGGCACCAGGTATTCGGCGCGCAGCACGTTGACGAGCTGCCCATGGTTCATTTCCGGCACCAGAACCTGCTCGAACTCCTTCAGCAGGCCGCCCAGATTTTCCGGGAACGGCCAGAGATGGCGGATATGGATATGGCTGACGTCCAGACCCTCGGCCCGCAGGTTGGCGACGGCGCGGCTGATCGGCCCGTAAGTCGATCCCCAGCCGACCACGGCCAATTTGCCCGACGTGTTGCCGTCCTCGACGCCTTGGGCCGGAATGTCCTTGGCAATGCCTTCGATCTTGGCGAACCGGGTGTCGGTCATTTTCTGGTGGTTGTCGGGATCGTAGGAGATGTTGCCGGAATCGTAATCGCGCTCGATCCCGCCGATGCGGTGCTCCAGCCCCGGCGTGCCCGGCACGGCCCAGACCCGGGCCAGGGTGTCGTCATCACGCAGGAAGGGATGGAAGCCTTCCGGATCGGTGCGGAAATTGACCGGGATTTTGGCGTAATCATTGATGTTCGGAATGCTCCAGGGTTCGGCCGCATTGCCGATATAGCCGTCGGTCAGGATGAACACCGGGGTCATGTACTTGATGGCGATGCGCACGGCTTCGATCGCGACGTCGAAGCAGTCGGCGGGCGCGCGCGCGGCCAGGACGCACAAGGGGCTGTCGGCGTTGCGGCCCAGCACGGCCTGATACAGGTCCGATTGTTCCGTCTTGGTCGGCATGCCTGTGGACGGTCCGGCGCGCTGCGAGTTGACGATGATCAGCGGCAGTTCGGTCGAGATGGCAAGGCCAATGGCCTCGGTCTTGAGCGCGATGCCCGGTCCCGACGACGAGGTCACGCCGAGCGATCCGCCGAACGATGCCCCGATGGCGGCGCAGGCGGCGGCGATCTCGTCCTCCGCCTGGAAGGTCACGACGTTGTGGTCGATCATCTTGGACAGCGAATGCAATAGCTGCGATGCCGGGGTGATGGGGTAGGACGCGAACACCATCTTGATGTCGGCCAGATGGGTGCCCGCCGCCAGACCCCAGGCCAGGGCCTCGGCCCCGGTCACGGTGCGGTAGGTACCGGGCGCGATATCGGCGGCGTCGACGTGGAAGCCATGCACACCGTCGGGCAATTCCATGGTTTCGGCGACCGTATGGCCCGCGTCCATGGCGGCGACGTTGGCGGCGGCGACGTCCGGGCGTTTGCCGAATTTGGCGATCAGCCAGTCGGCGGTCGGCTTGCGGTCGCGGCCGTACATCCAATAGACGAAGCCCAGCGTCCACATGTTCTTGCAGCGAAGGGCTTCCTGCTTGGACAGGCCCGTGTCCTTGACCGCTTCCATGGTCAGCTTGGAGATGTCCAGGGCGACCAGGTGATAGCCGTCCAGGCTGCCGTCTTCCAGCGGATTGCTGTCGTATCCGGCTTTGCGCAGGTCGCGTTCGCCGAAGCTGCCGGTGTCGGCGATGATGACGCCGCCTTGTTTCAAGCCATGCAGTTCGACCTTCAGCGCCGCCGGGTTCATGGCGATCAGCATGTCGAAGGCATCGCCCGCGGTCTTGATCACGCGCGATCCGAAATTGATCTGGAACGACGACACGCCAAAGGTCGTGCCGGCGGGGGCGCGGATTTCCGCGGGGAAATCGGGGAAGGTCGACAGGTCATTGCCGGCGAAGGCGGTGGCCAGGGTGAACTGCCCGCCCGTCAACTGCATGCCGTCGCCGGAGTCGCCCGCAAAGCGGACGACGGCGGATTCGACGGTTTCACGATGGGAGGGGTCGGAGGTCTTTTCGGCAAGCGCGGTGTTGGACATGTTTTGGCGATCCATTGACGTTCAACCGGCGTTTATGAAAACGGCGGTTGCGATGTGGGCTCACGACCGGCGCCCGCCGGCCGTCGATGCCTTGAAGAACCGCCCTGCGAGGCCGTTACTTCATGATTGCAAATTATCTAGTGCACCCCATGGCGCAGAACAACCACAGTTTAAGTAGTGTTACAGTCCACGATTATCCTGGCCCCAGGGCCCCTGCGGACCATATTTAAGACCGGAACCCATCCTGCATCCACAACCAAGACGGAACATCATGACCGCCACAGGCAATATTATCGACCGGCTTCAATCACTTATCGGCAAGGCCGAGGCGCTGGGCGCCGATGCGGCGGACGCGGTTTTTGTCCGCTCGGCGTCGTTGTCGCTGTCGCAGCGGCTGGGTAATCCCGAAGATTTGATGCGTTCGGAGGACAATGATCTGGGCCTGCGCGTGTTCGTCGGCAAACGCCAGGCGGTGGTTTCGTCCTCGGATATGTCCGATTCGGCCCTTGATGAATTGGCCGAGCGCGCCGTCGCCATGGCCCGCAACGTGCCCGAGGACGCGTTCTGCGGCCTCGCCGACCCGGACCAACTGGCGACTGAACTTGCCGACATCGATGACTTCGATCCGGCGGAGCCCTCGGCCGACGACCTGATCGCGCTCGCCGCTCGGACCGAGGACGCGGCCCGTGCCGTGCCCGGCGTGACCAATTCGGAAGGGGCCAGCGCCAGTTGGGGGTCGAGCGAGATCGCCCTCGTCACCTCTACCGGCTTTGCGCAGACGCGTAAGTCGTCCCGCCACAGCATCGGTGTTTCGGTCCTGGCCGGCACCGGCACGGCGATGGAACGGGATTACGACTACGACACCAAGGTCTACGGAAGCGACCTGGCCGATGCGGAATCCATCGGGCGGTCGGCCGGTGAGAAAGCGGTCAAACGGCTCAATCCGCAGAAGGTGTCGACCCAGCAGGCACCGGTGATTTTCGATCCGCGCGTCGCCAATACGATTCCGGGCCATATGTCGTCCGCCATCAACGGGTCTTCCGTGGCCCGCGGCACGACGTTCCTCAAGGACGCCATGGGCACGCAGATTTTCGCCGGCGGTGTGACCATCGTCGACGACCCGCACCGCCGCCGGGGCTTGCGCTCCAAACCCTTCGACGGCGAGGGCGTGGCGACGCGGCGCCTGAACGTGGTCGAGGACGGCCGCCTGACGACCTGGATTCTCGACTGCCGCTCGGCCCGGCAATTGAAGCTCGTGACCACGGGCCACGCATCGCGCGGCACCTCGTCGCCGCCGTCACCATCGGCATCGAACCTGTACATGGAAGCGGGCAGCGTTTCGCCCCAGGACCTGATCGGCGATATCAAGCAGGGCCTCTATGTGACGGAGCTGATCGGCATGGGCGTGAACGGCGTGACCGGTGATTATTCCCGGGGCTGTTCCGGGTTCTGGATCGAGAACGGGGAGCTGACATTTCCGGTCAGCGAACTGACCATCGCCGGCAACCTGAAGGACATGTTCAAGGCCATCACCCCGGCCGACGATCTGGAATTCAAGTACGGCACCAACGCCCCGACCCTGCGCATCGACGGCATGACCGTGGCCGGCAAGTGACGGGGACAGGACCATGACCGCCAACCGCCAGATCATTTTCAAAAGCCGGCCCGTGGGCTGGGTGACCCTGGATAATTTCGATACCCGCGACGCCGCGATGCCCGATGTGGGCGACGGCGACGTTCTGGTGCGGGCGATCTACATGTCGCTCGACCCCTACATGCGGGGCCGCATGGACGCGAGCAAATCCTATGCCGCCGGGTTCCAGATCGACGAACCGCTGCAGGCCCGCGTGATCGGTCGTGTCGCGGCGTCCCGGAACGCCGACTATTCGGAAGGCGCCCTGGTGTTCGGCACGCTCGATTGGGCCGACTACACCCTGGTCCCGGGCGGCAAGGGGCTGAAGAAGATCGACCCCGCTGCCGCCGACGTGCCGCTGACCTGGCATCTGGGGGCGCTGGGCATGCCGGGCATGACCGCCTGGGTCGGACTCGGCTTCACCGACCCGAAACCGGGCGATACCCTGTTCGTCTCCGCTGCTTCCGGCGCGGTCGGCCAGATCGTCGGCCAGATCGGCCGCTTGCGCGGCTGCCGGGTGGTCGGCACGGCGGGCACGGATGCCAAGGTGGCTTATCTGACCGATGAATTGGGTTTCGACGCCGCCTTCAACTACCACACGGCGGACCCGGACATCCTGTCGGCCTTGCAGGCCGCCGCGCCGGACGGCCTCGACATCTATTTCGACAACGTCGGCGGGCCGATCCTCGAAGCGGCCCTCGACGCCGCCAACCGCTTCGCCCGTTTCGTCGAATGCGGCATGATCTCGCAGTACAACCTGACCCGCGACGAGACGCCGGGCATCCGCAACATGACCCATGTGGTGCGCAAGGCGATCCGCATGCAGGGCTTCATCGTCTCCGACCATGCGGACCGGCGCGCCGACTTCGATGCGGAAATGATCGATTGGCTGAAGGCCGGAAAGATCAAATACCGAATCGACGTGGCCGAGGGCCTGGACAATGCCCCGGCCGCCTTCATCGCCATGCTGAAGGGCGAGAACTTCGGCAAGCAGGTGGTGCGGATCAGCGCCGAGGACTGATCCCTAGACCAGCTTCGGGAAATCCGTGACGCCGACGTCATGGCCCATCTGGGTCAGGATCGTCGTCAGCTGCCCCCGGTGGTGGGTCTGGTGGTTGAACATATGGCTGACCAGGATCCAGCGCGGCTGGTTGAAGGTCAGGCCATCCGTGCGCGACGTCCATGTCACCGTTTCCGACAGCCAGGCATCGTTCAGGGCCGCTGCCCAGGCCGTGATTTCGTCGTCCAACGCCCTGCGTGCGGCGCGCAGTTCATCGAAGCTGGAAAACAGTTCGACATGCGTCCCCGGGGTTGGTCGGTTGCCGCCGTCGAACCGGTTCATCCAGGCGTTGTCGCCGAACATCAGATGGTTGAGCGTGCCGTGCACGGATTTGAAGAACGCCCCCCGGTCGGCCTTTCGGTCGGTGTCCGGAATGTCGGCGCAGACGGCATAGACGGCGTCGTTCATGGCGCGGTTGTAGCGGGCGGAGGTCTGGTACAGCGCGGGGGAGGACATGGTCGGCTTCCTATGGGCGGAGGAGGGACGGCCCGCCAGTCTAGAGAGGAAGGCCGCTGCCGATAAAGAGGGAGGCGGGAAAAACCCTTATGCCGGAACCAGCATGTTCAGGCGCTCGCTCGCGATGCGGGCGTCCAGGGGCAGGCGGGTGACGATGTCGCCGTCGCCCTGCACGGGCTCGCCGGCCATGCCCTCGACGATGATGGAGGTCGCGGGGATGACTTCGTAATCGGGCAATTTATCGAGCCGGCCCAAGACCATCCAGACGGTGTAGCGCAGCGCGCTCCACGGCCCCACCGATTTGAACAGGCAGACATGCAGGCGCGGGTCGCCCAAGGCGGCGTCCTTGGCGCAAACGAAGCGCCCGCCGTAAAAATGGCCGTTGGCGAACACGGCCGAGCCCACGTCATAGGGCGTGCCGTCGACCATCAGCCGGTAGGACCGGAACTTGTAGCGGAAGAAGCCGCAGAGCGTTTCCCACACATAGGCCGACTTGCCGATCAGCCGTTTCAGGCCCGCATCGACCGACGCCACCACATGGGCGTCGAAGCCGACGCCCGCCATCATCACGAAGCGCCGCCCATTGACGTCGCCCAGGGTGACGGGCCGGATGCGGCCCAAGGCAATGGTGCGGGCCAGGCCGACATCATCGGTCGGCAGGTCCAGTTCGGCGGCCAGCACGTTGGCCGTGCCCAGCGGGATGATGCCGAGCGGCATCTGCCTGCCGGCCAGGCCGTTGATGACTTCGTTGATGGTGCCGTCGCCGCCGGCGGCGACGATCACGTCATAGACCTCGGTAGATGCTTCGCGCGCCGTGCGTTCCGCATCGCCGCGGGCCCGGGTTTCGTGCAGCGTGACGTCGGCGCCGAGGCTCCACATGATCTCCAGAATACGGGTCAGGCGCGCGCGCCGGCGGGCGCCGGCGGTCGGGTTGAAGATCACAAGAACCTTGCGGGGAGCAGCCATCAGTGTGTCCGGCTCCCCCGGGAGGGCGTTTGAATCGGGCATGATGTGTCGTTTAGACCCAGGAATGTGGCACTTTTGTTGCGACTATAATTTCAAATCTATTTCCCGTGTGTGAAGTTTCCGTGACAGGGACTGAAAGTAATGGCGGACATATGGTCAATTACATAAAAGTCCCCACTAAATATAGGTCATGCGACAACAACCGCCGTGGACGACATGAACGCTGTAAACCGGAAGACGTCTTACAAGTTCCGCTCGATCTGGATTTCCGACATCCATCTGGGCACCCGGGGATGTCAGGCGGAAATGCTGCTCGATTTTCTCAAGCATACGGAATCGAAATACCTCTACCTGGTCGGCGACATCATCGACGGCTGGCGCATGCGCCGGGCCTGGTATTGGCGCCAGGCCCATAACGACGTGATCCAGAAGATCCTGCGCAAGGCGCGCAAGGGAACCCGCGTCGTCTACGTGCCCGGCAACCACGATGAAAATTTCCGCGATTTCTCCAACCACCGGTTCGGGCGGGTCGCCGTGCTGAACGAGGCCTACCACACCATGGCCGACGGGCGGCGCTTCCTGGTCATCCACGGCGATCAGTTCGACGGCGTGGTGAAATACGCCAAGTGGTTGGCCTTCCTTGGCGACAATGCCTACAACGCGGCGCTGATGCTGAACCTGTGGCTGAACATCGTCCGGCGCAAGTTGGGGTTCTCCTACTGGTCGCTGTCTGCCTACTTGAAACACAAGGTCAAGAACGCGGTCGAATTCGTATCCAGTTACGAAGCCGCCGTGGTCGGCGAGGCGCGCAAGCTGGGTGTGCAGGGCGTGATCTGCGGCCATATCCACACTGCCGAAATGCGCGACATGGATGGCATTCTCTACTGCAACGACGGCGATTGGGTCGAAAGCTGCACGGCCCTGGTCGAACACGAGGATGGGCGCCTGGAAATTCTCAAGTGGGCGGAACTGCGCGGCCTATCCTTCCTAAAGGACGAAGACGCATGCGACTCCTCATCGTCACCGATGCCTGGCTTCCCCAAATCAATGGTGTCGTCCGAACCCTCGACACGCTGAGACAGGGGCTGGAGGACCGCGGCCACCAAGTTCGCTTGGTGACGCCGGATTTGTTCCGCACCATACCCTGCCCGACCTATCCGGAAATCCGGCTGGCCCTGTTCCCAGGCCGCCGGGTCGCGGCCATGATTGAGGATTTCCGCCCGCAGGCGATCCATATCGCGACCGAGGGCCCCTTGGGCGTCGCCGCGCGCGCCCATTGCCTGCGTAAGGGCTATCCCTTCACCACGGCCTATCACACGCGGTTCCCCGAATACGTCCACGCCCGGGTGCCGCTGCCGCTCAATTGGCTATACGCCGTGATGAAATGGTTCCACGGGCCGTCCTCGGCGGTCATGGTGGCGACCCAGACGATCGAGGACGATCTGAAATCCCGCGGCTTCCGCCCGCCCGTCCGGCGCTGGTCGCGGGGCGTTTGGACGGATCTGTTCAAACCCCGCGACAAGGCGTTCCTGGATGCGCCCCGGCCGATCAGCCTGTTCACCGGGCGGGTGGCGGTGGAAAAGAACATCGAAGCCTTTTTGAAGCTTGATCTGCCCGGGACCAAATACGTGGTCGGCGACGGCCCGCAACTGGACGACTTGAAACGCAAATACCCGGCCGTCCGCTTCGCTGGGGTGAAGGAGGGAGAGGAACTGGCGAAATACTTCGCCGCCGCCGACGTCTTCGTGTTTCCGTCCCGGACCGACACCTTCGGCCTGGTCCTGCTGGAGGCCATGGCGTCCGGCGTGCCCGTCGCGGCCTATCCCGTGCCCGGGCCGCTTGACGTGGTCAACCAGTCGGGGGCCGGAGTGCTGTCCGACGATTTGGCGGCGGCGGTCAAGGCGGCCCTCGCGATTCCCGCCGAAGCCTGCCGCGATCACGCGCTGAAGTATTCCTGGGATGCCAGTTTCGACCAGTTCGAGGGCAATCTGCACGTGTTTCGCTGAGGTCTTTAGAACAGCCTTATAAATCCCTGAAATCACGCGGGATTCTTGGCCTTTCAAAGGCTACGTGGTAAAAGGTCCAACCCTGTCCCAGGAACCTTCGGAAGGACCCGAGGCCCGTGGCGTCCGCCATCGACACCCATTCCCCCGTCCACGCCTCCACGGCAAGCCTGCTCGGCCGGCTGTTCCGCGAAAGCATGCGCGGCTACGCGCGCTGGTTCTTCGCTGCACTTGCCTGCATGGCGCTGATGGCGGCGGCGACGGCGGCCAGCGCTTGGCTGATGGAACCGGTGGTCAACGATATCTTCGTCAATCGCGACGAATCCATGTTGATGCCCGTGGGCCTGGCAGTGTTCGCCGTGTTCATCATCAAAGGTCTGGCCAACTACGGACAAGCGACGCTGATGGCTTATGTGGGGCTCCGCATCGTCACCGACAATCAGAACCGTCTGTTCGACAAGCTGTCGCGCATGGATGTGAAATTCTTTCAGGATTCCAACACGGGCGGACTGATCTCCCGCTTTCTGGTCGACATCAACCAGATGCGGGGGGCGGTATCCAACGCCTGGGTTTCGCTCGGCAAGGATGCAATGACCCTGATCGGCCTGATCGGCGTCACCTTCTACCAGGACTGGCGGTTGGCGCTGATCGCCTTCATCATCTTCCCCGCCGCCTTGTTGCCGATCGTCAAGCTGGGTCGCCGCATGCGCAAGGTGACCGCCAACACGCAACGTGAAATGGGCCTGTTCACGACCTTGCTGGAACAGACCATCCAGGGCATCCGCGTGGTCAAGGCCTACTCCATGGAAGCTTACGAGCGTGGCCGCGTCAGCGAAATCGTGGAGCGTGTGTTCAATCTGACCATGAAGGCCGAACGCACCCGCGCACTCTCCAGCCCGATCATGGAAACCCTGGGCGGTGTCGCCGTCGGCATCGTCATCTTCTACGGCGGCTACCGGGTGATCCACGGCAACACGGATGCGGGGTCGTTCTTTTCCTTCATCACGGCGTTGCTCCTGGCGTATGAGCCCATGAAGCGGCTGGCCAATCTGAACGCGGCCCTGCAGCAGGGGCTGGCCGGCGCCGACCGCCTGTTCCAGATGCTGGATATGGAACCGGCGATCCAGGAAGCACCCGATGCCCACAGCCTGCCGCTGCCCGTCAAGGGGTCAGTCGAATTCCGCAATGTCGGTTTCGCCTATACGTCGGACAGGCAGACGCTTAACAATCTGTCCCTCACCGTGCCGGCGGGCAAGACCGTTGCCCTGGTCGGGCCATCCGGGGCGGGCAAGTCGACGATCCTCAACCTGATCCCCCGGTTCTACGACGTCGCCGAGGGGGCGGTGCTGGTCGATGGCGAGGACGTGCGTGGCCTGACCTTCCCGTCCTTGCGCGGCGCCATGGCCCTGGTCAGCCAGGAAGTCACGCTGTTCGACGATACCGTGCGCGCCAACATCGCTTATGGCCGCGCCGGGGCGAACGAGGACGAGATTATCGAAGCGGCCAGGAACGCCGCCGCCCACGACTTCATCGCGGAATTGCCCGACGGCTATGACACCCTGGTCGGTGAACAGGGGATCAAGCTTTCCGGTGGCCAGCGCCAGCGCCTGGCGATCGCCCGGGCGATGCTGAAGAACGCGCCGATTCTGTTGCTGGATGAAGCGACCTCGGCCCTTGATACGGAATCCGAACGCCAGGTACAGGCCGCGCTTGACGCCCTGATGACCGACCGCACGACCCTGGTCATCGCCCACCGTCTGTCGACCGTGGTTCGCGCCGACCTGATCTGCGTCATCGTCGACGGCCGCGTCGCCGAACAGGGCAGCCACGCGGAACTGCTGGCGCGGGGCGGCCATTACAAGCATCTCTACGAATTGCAGTTCGCCGGCGACGCCCCGGGGAACGGTCCGGACGCCGCCCGCCAGGCGGCGGGACGGTAACCGGCCCGAGCCGGTGATCCCGCCATGTTGAAACGGGTCTTGAAAAGCGACGGATTGCGCCGGGCGTTGTGCTGGCTGGGCTCGCTCTATATCCGTCTGGTCCATGCCACGGGCCGCTGGCAGGTCATCGGCGGTGACGCCGCCCGCGCCCATTGGGCGGCAGGCACGCCCTTCATCCTGTGTTTCTGGCATGGCCGCCTTCTGATGATGCCCCATTGTTGGCCCCGCGATAAGGCGATCCACATGCTGATTTCCCAACACCGCGACGGCCAGATCATCGCCCGCACGGTGGGCCATTTCGGCATCAAGACCGTGGCGGGGTCGTCATCAAAAGGTGGTGCCCAGGCGCTGCGGGCCATGGTCAAGGCATTGAAGGCAGGCGACTGTGTCGGTATCACGCCCGACGGTCCACGCGGCCCCCGCATGCGCGCTACCGACGGCGCCGTGGCCCTGGCCCGGCTGTCGGGCGCGCCGATCATCCCGGCGACCTTTGGTGCGGCGCGGGGCAAGGTGCTGCAAAGCTGGGACCGCTTTCTGGTCGCCTGGCCGTTCGGGCGGGGTGTGATCGTCTGGGGCGATCCCATCGAGGTGCCGCGTGACGCCGATGCGGCGCAGTTGGATGCGGCGCGCCTGCGGGTCGAAGGCGCACTTAACGCCATCACCACCGAGGCTGATCGGCTGACCGGCCGCGCACCTGTCGAACCGGCCATGGCCGGGGAGACCTCGTGATGCTTGGCCTCTATCGTTTCCTGACGACCCTGGGCGCGCCAGTGATCCATGTCTACCTGGGCCGGCGCATCAAGGCCGGAAAGGAAGATCCCCATCGCTTCAATGAACGTCTCGGCCGGGCCGCCCTGGCGCGCCCCGACGGCCCGTTGATCTGGCTGCACGGTGCCAGCGTCGGCGAGGCCATGTCGCTGCTGACCCTGATCGCCCGTCTGAAGACGGCAGTGCCCGCCGCCAACATCCTGGTCACCACGGGGACGGTGACCTCGGCCCGTATGCTGGCCGACCGTCTGCCCAAGGGGGCGGTTCATCAGTATGTGCCGGTCGACCGCATGGCTTACGTACGCCGGTTTCTCGATCATTGGCGGCCGGATCTGACCCTTTGGGCGGAATCGGAATTCTGGCCCAACCTGATTTCGGAAACGGCGGTACGGGGCAATCCTCTGGTTCTGGTCAACGGGCGCATTTCGCCGCGTTCTTTCAAGGGCTGGTCCCGCGCCCCCAAATTCATCGCCGGGCTGCTCGGCGGTTTTGCCCTCTGCCTGGGGCAGACGGAAGGCGATGCCGAGCGCCTGCGGGCCCTGGGTGCAGCGGGTGCGCGCAGTGTGGGGAACCTGAAGTTCGCGGCCGACCCTCTTCCCGCCGATGCGGAGCGGTTGGCGGATATGCGCGCCGCCACGGCGGGCCGTCCCCTATGGCTCGCGGCCAGCACCTGGGCCGGCGAGGAAGACATCGCCTGGCGGGTTCATCAAGACCATGCGGCTGCCCATCCGGGGCTGCTGACCATCATCGTGCCGCGCCACCCGAACCGGGGGCCGGAGATCGCGGCCCAGCTTGCCGCACAAGGGGCCAAGGTCAAACGGCGCGGGGCCGGGGATATGCCGGATGCAAGGACCGAGGTTTATATTGCCGATACCATGGGCGAACTGGGCTTGTTCTTCACCCTGGCCCCCGTCGTGTTCATGGGAAAATCGTTGTCCGCAGAGGGTGGACAGAATTTGTTGGAGCCGGCGCGCCTCGGCTGCGCCGTGCTGCACGGCCCGCGCATGATCAACTTCGCCGACATGGGGGCCCGCATGGCGGCGGCCGGTGCCTCTCTGCCTGTCGCCGACGGGGCGGGCCTGAGCGCTGCCGTGGGCCGTCTTCTGGGCGATGCCGGTGAGGCCGAAGCCTTTGCCGCTCGCGCCCGCACCTTCGCCCAGGCGGAAGCCGGGGTGATTGATCGGCTGATGGCGGAACTCGCGCCCTATCTTCAGCGTCTGGACGGCACAAAGGGGGCGGTATGAAAACCCCGGATTTCTGGTATGGCGGAGGGGCGTCGACCCTGGGGGCCTTGTTGTCGCCGTTCGGTCTGATCTACGGCATCGCGACGGCATTGCGTCAGCGCAAGAAGGCGGTCGATGTCGGTGCGCCCGTGGTCTGTGTCGGCAACCTGACGGCTGGCGGAGCGGGAAAGACGCCGGTGGTGATCGACATTGCGCGCCGCTTGGCGAATGCCGGGCGGCAGCCCCATGTGATCAGCCGTGGTTACGGCGGCGCGGTTGGCGTGGCCCCCCGGCGCGTGGACCCGGCGACGGACAGGGCGGATACGGTCGGAGACGAACCTTTGATGATTGCCGGATCGGCGACCGTTTGGGTCGGTGGTGACCGTCCCGAGGCCGCCCGTGCTGCCGTGGACGCCGGGGCCGGGGCCCTGGTGCTGGATGACGGTTTCCAGGACCCGTCGCTCGCCAAGGATTTGTCCATCGTTGTCGTCGATGGCCGTTACGGTTTCGGCAATGGCTTTCTGATCCCGGCCGGGCCGCTCCGCGAAACCCTGCGGGCGGGGCTGGCACGGGCGGATGCGCTGGCCGTGATCGGGGAAGATGTCTGGGGGGTGGCGGATGCGGCGCGCCGCTTCGGCCCGGAAAACCTACCCGTGTTGACGGCCCGGATCGTGCCTGGACCTGAGGTTAAGAAAATTTCAAAAACCCTGGGCCTTGCCTTCGCCGGAATCGGGCATCCGGAAAAATTCTTTCAGACCTTGCGCGAACACGGCTGCCGCCTCGCGGGAACGAAAGCCTTTCCAGACCATCACCCCTTCAGCTCTGCCGATCTGGCCGCCTTGAAACGTCGCGCGGAAGCCCTGAAGGGGGTTTTGATAACCACGGAAAAGGACGTCCAGCGGATCCCCGCCGGCGACCGTGCGGGCATTGAAGTCTTGACAATCACCCTGCAATGGGACGACGAAGCGGCCCTCGACCGATTGTTGCAAACCGTCAAACCGTAGTCAGGCTGCCTTCTCCATGGCTCATGCGCCGGCCCCGCTGAACAAATACGTGATTCACCCCGTCCAGGCGGCGGCGGCGTTCACCGTCTACATGTTCTTCCGCATGCTGCCGCTCGATTGGGCATCGGGGCTGGGGGGGCTCCTGGCGCGCACCATCGGGCCGCGTCTGCGCCTGTCGGATCGGGCGCGACGGAACCTGCGCGCCGTGTTTCCCGAGATGCCGGATGCCGAGATTGAACGTATCGTCCACGGGATGTGGGACAACCTGGGCCGGCTTGCCGCTGAATTTCCCCATCTGCAGGAAATCGATGTCTACGCCGATGGTGGTCGGGTCGAGGTCGAAGGGGGTGAATACGTAGACCTCCTGCGTGACGACAATGAAGCGGGCATTTTCTATTCCGCCCATATCGGCAATTGGGAAATTCTGGCATTGGGCGCGACCCAACGGGGTCTGCCGCTCGATCGCGTCTACCGCGAAGCCAACAACCGCCTCGTCGAATGGCTGTACCGCCATGGCCGCGCCGCCGTCGAAGGGGCGTTGATCCCCAAGGGACCGCAGGGCGTGCGCCAGCTTCTCAACGCTTTCCGGTCCGGCAGCCATCTGGCCATGCTGGTCGATCAGAAAATGAACGACGGCATCGCCGTGCCGTTCTTCGGCCGCCCGGCCATGACTGCCCCGGCATTGGCTGAACTGGCGCTGCGCCACAACTGCCCGGTGGTGGCGGCGCGGGTGACGCGGGTCAAGGGTGCCAACTTCAAGATGACGGCCCTGCCGCCCGTCCGGTTTGAGAAGACCGGCGACCACAAGGCCGATGTCCTGGCCGCGATGACGCAGATCAACAACCAGGTTGAGCAATGGGTCCGCGACACGCCGGAACAATGGCTGTGGCTGCACAACCGCTGGCCCAACGACGGGGCGTAGTTGATTTTTCTTAGCTCATCAAACTGATTTGCAAGATCGGGCAACCGTCTGGATATACGCTCATATCCGCCGCCGGAGAGTAGCTTAAAATTAGATACGCTCGGTCTATGTGTTTGACGTTGATCGATACATCTAGAAGAGCTTTGCTAGCTAGTGCTTCATCTATCATCGGCTCATCTGTCACTATCGCAATTATGAGTTCGTCGAATTCAGTCGTTGCCGCAGCAAGTTTGCGGTCTTTTTTAGCGATGCGTTTTGAAATTTCACTCGCTACCCGGTCAACTGACCAATCAGCCCAATCATAGCTATTGTGGTTTCCTGCTTTTCCGAAATGGCGGTGAGCTTTCACCGCTTCACTATCAACAAGTTCAGTAACTTCGACACCTATTTTACGGTTGTCACCAGTTGTAATTTCTACGTCAGGGGGGTCGTTCGCGACGCTTCTTAATGATTTAGGCTGGAACCGGTCCTTTTTTTCCAGGTAGCTGAAAAGAACCGCAGCAACCTGTCGTTCAGCAACTTTCCTATCTGGTTGCCAATCCCAATAGTCCGCATATCCACGAGCGCTATCTCTGGCAACTCTCATCGCCTCGACGATTTCCGTCCAATCAATGTGCTTGTTGTCTAAGGGGTGCATGATCGATCTTGGGCACTGACAAGTTGCTATTGATTACTTACTCGCGCGCTTTCTGCGGCCCGACCAGCAACGCCGGGTCCAGGGCGGTCTTGAACCAACTGACGCCCCAATGCAGGTGCGGGCCGGTGGCCCGGCCGGTCGCACCCACGGTGCCGATCTGCGTGCCTTTGGTGACGAAGTCGCCTTCCTTCACGGTGGTCTTGTCCATATGGATGTAGACCGATGTCAGGCCCAGGCCGTGGTCGATCATCACCGTCTTGCCCGTAAAGAACATGTCCTCGTTGACCAGGGCGACGATGCCGTCGCCCATGGTCTTGACCGGGGTGCCGCGGGGGGCGGCGACGTCGACGCCGTTGTGCGGGCTGCGCGGTTCGCCGTTGAGGATGCGCTGACTGCCGTAGACGCCAGAAATGCGGCCTTCGACCGGCCATATGAAGCCGGTGTCGAAAAAGGTCTTGAGCGTCGTCCGCTTGCGGACCTCGGCGATCTGGATCTGGTCGTTCTTGATGCGCGCGAGGTCTTCCGGTTTGGTCGGGCTGACCTTGCGTTGCGGCAGACCGTCGATGCGCTGAATCTTGTATTTGCGCTTTTCGATGGCAAGCTCCCGCTCTTCCAACTGCCCCTCCGGCGGCTCCGCCCGCAGCACCATCTTCGCCTTGGCCTTGCGTCCGAAACCGATGATGAAGCTGCCGTTGGGCGCGACCGCCACGGGTTGTCCGTCGAGCGTCAGTTTGGTCCCCGGTTCAACCTTGCCGGTGGCCAGGCCGCCCTGGATGAATGTGCCGGAAATCTCCAGCGCGCCGGCCGGATAAGCCCCCGCCGCGACGAGGGCCGCCGCGGCCAGGAAAATGCGAAGAAGGAATGTCACAGAAGCCGCCCCTGCCGGTCGTCGCCGGGCTTGTTGGTTTTGGGTTTCGCGGAAGTGTCCTCGCCCGGTGCGGACGTTGCCGTCTTGGCCGGGGGGGCACCACCGGCAACGACCACCGGGCGCGTTCCGTCGCGAAGCCTGAGGTCCAGCCGGTCGCCGGTCTTGAGGGTTTTGGCCGAAGTCACGGGCGCGCCCGCCGGGTCGGTAGCCAGGGCGAACCCGCGGTCGAGCACGCGCTGGTAGGAATAGCTTTCCAACAGGGCCGATGCCTGGGTCAGGCGGCCCCGCGCCCGGTCCACGGCGGCCCGGCCGGCGGTCTTCAGGGCGCGCACTTCCGAGGCAAGGCGGCCGGCTTCCATCTGGATGATCTTGTCGGGCCGGGTCAGCCCGGCGGCGGCATTGGCGAGGCGCGCGCGGCGGCGCTCCAGCCCACCGCCCAGCGAATGGCCCAGGCGTTCGGTCCAATCGTCAAGCCGCTGCGCCTGTTCCTGCAGCATGCGCGCGGGGTTGGGCAGGGCCCGGGCCGTGGCGTCCAGATTGCGGCGGTGATCGGCGAGCCGCCGCGACACGGCACTGGCGATGCGCTGTCCGTCCTCCATGACCTGGGCCAGCAGGTCCAGGCGCACGGGCACGGCCATTTCCGCGGCTGCGGTCGGGGTCGGGGCGCGCCGGTCGGCGGCGAAATCGGCCAGGGTGGTGTCCGTTTCATGGCCGACGGCGGAAATCACCGGAATCGGGGAATCGGCGATGGCGCGCACGACCTCTTCCTCGTTGAAGGCCCACAGGTCCTCCAGGCTGCCGCCGCCGCGGGCGACGATGACCACATCCGGGCGCGGTACGGGGCCGCCTGCCTCGATCGCGCCGAACCCGCGCACGGCGGCGGCGACCTGTGCGGCCGCGTTGTCACCCTGGACCAGCACGGGCCAAACCAGGACATGGACGGGAAAACGGTCGGCCAGGCGGTGCAGGATGTCGCGGATCACGGCCCCCGTGGGCGAGGTCACGACACCGATCACATCGGGCAGATAGGGGATGTCGCGCTTGCGCTCGGCCGCGAACAGGCCTTCGGCCTCCAGTTTGCGGCGGCGGTCCTCCAGCAGCTTCAGCAAGGCCCCTTCGCCGGCCAATTCCATATGGTCGACGACGACCTGGTATTTGGAGCGCCCGGGATAGGTGGTCAGCCGCCCGGTGGCGACGATCTCCATCCCGTCTTCGGGTTTAATGGATAGGCGCCCGGCGGTGCCGCGCCAGCACACGCCGTCGATCACCGCGTCCGCGTCCTTCAACGTGAAATAGAGGTGGCCCGAGGCGGCGCGCTTGAAACCCGAGATTTCGCCCCGGATTCGCACCCATTGAAAGGTCTCCTCGACCGTGTGTTTCACGGCCTGGGAAATCTCGGAAACGGTAAAGACCGGCAGGTTGTGGCTGGTCTCGGTTTCGCCGGGTTGACTCTGCGCGGTGCCGCTGGAATTGTCGCTCATGGGCGCAGTATGCAAGGCTCAGTGAACGGACACAATACGGCCGGAGGATGCCAAGTGCGTCTGCCGATCAAACCGCCGAAATCGGGAGGGATTGGGACAGGATGAAGGTACTCGTGGTCGGCTCGGGCGGGCGGGAACATTCCCTTTGCTGGGCCATCGCCAAATCCCCCAAATGCAGCGAACTGTTCTGCGCCCCGGGTAACGCCGGCACGGCCGCTCTTGCGCGCAACCTAGATATCGAGGCGGAGGACCTGGGCGGCATCATCGGATTCGTCAAGGACAACGCCATCGACTTCGTGGTGGTCGGGCCGGAAGCCCCGCTGGTGGCGGGCCTGGTCGATAAACTGGATGCGCTGGGGGTCAAATCCTTCGGGCCGACGGCGGCGGGGGCGGAATTGGAAGGCTCCAAGGCCTTCACCAAGGACCTTTGCGCCAAATACGGTATCCCGACCGCCGATTACGACCGCTTTGACGAACCGGACGCGGCCAAGGAATACATCCGCACCCATGGCGCCCCCATCGTGGTCAAGGCCGACGGCCTGGCCGCCGGCAAGGGGGTCATCATCTGCCGCAACGTCAACGAGGCCTATGCGGCGGTCGACCAGATCATGATCGAGGAAGCCTTCGGCAACGCGGGCACGGAAATCGTGGTCGAGGAATTCCTGGAAGGCGAGGAAGCCAGCTTCTTCGCCCTGGTCGACGGCGAAACGGCGCTGCCCATGGTCGGCGCCCAGGACCACAAACGCGCCCACGACGGCGACGAAGGCCCCAACACGGGCGGCATGGGCGCCTATTCCCCGGCGCCCGTCATCGACCAGGCGATGGTCGACCGGGTCATGGCGGAAATTATCGAGCCGACAATCAAGGGCATGGCGTCCGAGGGCCGGCCCTTCAAGGGCGTGCTTTACGCCGGGCTGATGATCGACGACGCTGGGCCCAAGCTGATTGAATACAACACCCGATTCGGCGACCCGGAATGCCAGGTCATGATGATGCGCCTCAAATCCGACGTGCTGGAGGTTCTTCTGGCCTGTGCCGAAGGCCGGCTTGCCAAGACCAAGCTGCAATGGCGGGATGATGTCGCCATGACCGTTGTCATGGCCGCCAAGGGGTATCCCGGAAAATATAAAAAAGACACTGAAATCAAGGGCCTGGACGCTGCGGGCGCGGTCGATGGCGTGGTTGTGTTCCATGCCGGAACGGCGGCGGGCGCGGGCGGAACGGTCACCGCCAACGGCGGCCGCGTGCTGGGGGTCACGGCCATCGGCAAGGACGTGACCGAAGCCCGTGCCCGGGCCTATGAGGCGGTCGATCTGATCGACTGGCCCGAAGGCTTCTGCCGCCGCGACATCGGCTGGCGGGCGATCAAGCGTTAGGTGCCGCCGCCCTTTTGCCGACGCAGGCCGGCCCCTATATAGAGCGCAGAGACAGATGACCCCCGCGCCCCCACCGGGCACGCGGCGGCAGACGGAGGAGATGACGACATGGACGACAAGACCCGCACGGAAGTGGAAGCCGCCGCCTTTCGCGGCCTGATCAAGCATTTGCAGAAACGCACGGACGTGCAGAACATCGACCTGATGAACTTGGCCGGATTTTGCCGCAACTGCTTGGCAAAATGGTATGCCGCCGAGGCCCAGGCCAAGGGAGAAGACGTGGATTATGACGCCGCCCGCGAGGTGATCTACGGCATGACCTATGACGCATGGAAGGACAAGTTCCAGAAACCCGCCGACGAAGCCCAGAAAAAGGCCTTCGAGGATACCAAGCCGCTGCACGCCGATATCAGCGGCCACAACTAGCCCATGAACGGCCCGGCGCCCGACTTCTGGCCCAATTCCGGCTATCACCTGCTGACGCGGAACGGGGCCGGCCATCTGGCCGTGACGGACGCGTTCCTGCGCGCCTATCTGCAGCGCCCGGAAATCGCCCCCATCGCCGAATCCTGCGACGCTGAACGCGCCTTGCATGGCGCGCTGATGGCCAATCCCCGCGAAGCCGTGGGCGATGGGCGCATCGACGCCATGGCCGATGAAGACGCGCGCGACAATTACCGGGTGATGCTGGCCTTTCGTGACCGGCTGGTCGGGGCGGGCACGGTCGAGGCCTGTTATCTGGAAATCTTCCGCGCCGACAGCGTCACCATCCCGCCCTTGTTCATCGACCAGATGGCCCAGGTCGCGGCGCGGCGCGTCATCGACGGCACGGACGACCCGTTTCGCGCCCGTGCGGCGGAACTTCTGTTCCGCGAGCAGACGGTGACCCTGAAGGACGGCGCGATTTTGCTGGGCGACGCGGAAACGGTCGAGATGCTGGCGACCACAGCCGGCATGGGCAGTCTGGGAAAATTGGTGGTCGGCAGCGGATCGGCCGCCCGTCAGGTCGACATGGACGTGTTGCAGCCGGACACCGCGGATATTTATTGGGATCGCAACGAACGCTACGACACCGTGCTCGACATTTCCTTTGCCCGGCCGGGGCTCGACGCGCTGTGCCGCGTGCTCGAAGCCTGGGTCCGCCATTTCCTGGAGGCAGAGATCTCCATCCAGCCCGTGCAGGAAATCAACGACGAGAAATGGGTCTGGCATCTGGGGCTGGACGCCGAGGCCTCGACGCTGCTCAACGACCTTTACGAAGGAGAGGATGTCGAGGATGCACGTATGGAGCGGCTGCTGTCGCTGTTCCGCCTCGAGTTCAAGGACCCCAACCAGATGGCGGCCGAGGTGCGGGGCAAGCCGATCTATCTCGCCCTCTGCATGACCCCGGATCAGCGGGTCCGTCTGAAGCCGCAGAATCTTTTGGTCAATTTGCCGCTCGCGGCGGAATCCTGAACCGGGAAATTTCAACCGCTTAGCGGCGTTCCTTGAAAAAATCCTTGAGCAAGGCGGCGGCCGCTGTTTCGTCCAGACCACCGATGACTTCGGGCGCGTGGTGGCAGGTCGGCTGGGTGAAGAATCGGGGGCCGTGGTCGACCCCCCCGCCCTTGGCATCGTAGGCCCCGAAATAGAGCCGCCGAATGCGGGCGTGGCTGATGGCGGCGGCGCACATGGCGCAGGGTTCCAGCGTCACGTAAAGATCGCAGTCCGGGAGGCGGGGTTCCCCCCGGGTTTGTGCTGCGCGGCGCAGCGCCAGGATTTCCGCATGGGCCGTCGGGTCGTGGCCGGCCTCGGTCTCGTTGCCGGCGCGGGCCAGGATGCGGCCGGTCGCCGCCTCGACCACCACGGCGCCCACAGGCACCTCGCCGCGCGATGCGGCGGCGCGGGCCTCATCCAGGGCCTGGGCCATGAAGCTGTCGGATGCCGGTTTGTCCATGGCGCCAACCATACGCGTCGGCCCCCCGTCGTCAATGCTTGCCGCCGCCGCCGTCCGCCCCTAATGTCCCCGCCATGGCCGATAAACCAAAGACCGCAAAACCCGCAGACGCCCCCGAACGCATCGCCAAGGTGATCGCCCGCGCGGGCCTTTGCTCGCGCCGCGAGGCCGAACGCTGGATCGAAGAAGGCCGCGTCATCGTCGATGGCAAGAAGCTCTTGACCCCCGCCCATACGGTGACCGAGGCCAGCATCATCCTGGTCGACGGCAAACCCCTGCCGGGCAAGGCACCGCCCAAGCTGTGGCGTTATCACAAGCCGGTCGGCCTGGTCACCACCCATAAGGACCCGGAAGGCCGGCCGACCGTGTTCGACCGCCTGCCCAAGGACCTGCCTCGGGTGGTATCCGTGGGCCGTCTCGATCTTAATTCCGAAGGCCTGCTGCTGCTGACCAACGACGGCGGCCTGGCGCGGCGCCTTGAATTGCCGTCCAACGGCTGGAACCGGCGCTACCGGGTGCGTGTGCACGGCGTTGTTAAACCCGAGGATTTGGCCAAGCTGGCCCGCGGCGTCACCGTGTCCGGCGTGCGCTACGGTCCGATCAAGGCCGAGATCGACCAGATGGATGCCGGCGACAAGATGCGCAAGGGCTTCGCCAACCACTGGCTGACCGTCAGCCTGTCGGAAGGCAAGAACCGCGAGGTCCGCAAGGTGATGGAACACCTGGGGCTTTCCGTGAACCGCCTGATCCGCACGGCCTACGGCCCGTTCCAGTTGGGCAATCTGGCGCGCGGCGACGTGTATGAGATCAAGGGCAAGACCTTGAAGGAACAACTGGGCAAGGTCCTGTCCTGATGCAGGGTGCGGTCTGATGCGCATCGTTGCCGGCAGATTTCGCGGCAAGAAGCTGACGGCGCCCGAGGGCCGGGACCTGCGTCCGACCTCGGACCGGGCACGCGAATCCATCTTCAACATCCTGGCCCACGGCAAGGCGGCCGTGGATCTGGACGGCATCACCGTCGCCGACATGTTCTGCGGCACCGGGGCCCTGGGGCTCGAGGCGATGTCGCGGGGGGCGGCCTTCGGCGTGTTTGCGGACCGCAATCCACAGCACCTCAAGATCGCCAAGGACAACGCGGCGGCCATGGGCCTGTGGCGGGAATGCCTGATGCTGGGGCTCGACTGCACCCATCTGGCCGTGCCGCCGCGGGCCGCCAAGACGCCGGCCGCACTTGTGTTTCTCGACCCGCCCTATGGCATGGGCATGGCCGACCCGGCCCTGCGCGGGCTTTTGAACAAGAACTGGCTGACCCCCGACGCCACCGTGGTGGTCGAGGTCGGGGCCGAGGAAAGCCTGGCCGGGACGCGCGGGTTCGAGGTGCTGGACGAACGCATCTACGGCGCCGCCAAGGTCTACTTCTTGAAAAGATTGGAATAGGCAGCGACCCTGAGGCGCAGGTCGCGGCCCGGTTCGACCTCCGGCGCCGGCGCCAGGTTCCAGATCCAGCGTTCGTCCGGTTCCGGCAGCTTGATATCGGCCAGCGCCGGCTCCGTCTCATCCACGTCGCCGTCCTCAACGAATTCCCGAACCGTCTCCGTGATCAGGCAGACCCGGCAGGGCAGCGCCTGCAGGGCGCGCAGGTGCTGGCGCTGGATTTCCGCGGCGAAGGCCTTGGCCTGTTTTTCGGGCACGTGCCGGGCCGGGATCAGCGGTAACTGGGTCATCAGGTTCAGGGATACGACCAAGTCCGCATCGGCCTCGGGGAGGTCCGGCAGCGGCGGCTCGGCCGGCATCTCGCCTTGGGCCAAGTCATCGACCAGGCCGGTCAGGTCGACCTCGTCCAGATAGACGTTGGGGTACTGTGCCGCCCAGGCCCGCACGGCCGGGGGATGGAAGATGTCGACCAGCACGACCTCGGCGAAGTCGTCGGCGAGATCGCCGAGCGGCACGTCGAGAAGCCCGCCCGAGCCCAGGATCACCACCTTGTTCTGGCCGGGGCAATTGGCGGCAGACCACAGCACGAAGCGGCGGGAGCGTTCCAGATGTTCCTTCCACGCGGGGAAAAGCCGCCGGTGGCGGGCGGCGATGGCGATCTGTTCCTTCAGATAGCCGAGCCGCTTCAACGGCTCCGGGGCCGGGGTCATCCGATGGGTGAGCCATTCACGCAGCATGGGCCTGATCGTTCGGTTGCGGAGATCGGCGATCTTAGCGCCGGCCGAACAGTTTTTCGATATCGGCCAGCTTCAATTCCACATAGGTCGGCCGGCCGTGGCTGCACTGCCCGGAATGGGGGGTTGCTTCCATTTCGCGCAGCAGACGGTTCATTTCGTCTGCATTCAGCCGCCTGCCGGCGCGGATCGAACCGTGACAGGCCATGGTCGCGCAGACGTCGCCGATGCGCTCGGCCAGCGCGATGGTCTCGCCGTATTCCGCCAGATCGTCGGCCAGGTCGCGGATCACGCCCTGGATGTCCATGTCTCCTAGTAGAGCCGGCGTCTCGCGCACCACCACGGCGCCGGGGCCGAAACCCTCGATCACCAGGCCCATCTCGGCCAGCTCATCCGCGCGGGCAAGCAGGCGGTCGACCGCCGGTTCCTCCATCTCCACCACCTCGGGGATCAGCAGCATCTGGCGGTTGACCCCGCCGGTGGCCATGGCCGTCTTGATCTTTTCCTGGGTCAGGCGCTCGTGCGCCGCGTGCTGGTCGACAATGACCAGCCCGTCCGCCGTCTGGGCGATCACGTAGGTGGCATGGACCTGAGCCCGCGCCACACCCAGGGGATATTCCGCGGGAGGCTGTTCCGCTGCCATGCCGCCGTCCGGATCCATCGTCATCGGCGCGCTGGGCGTGCGGTCCAGGTCGGGCAGGGGGGCGTAGATATCGGACAGGCCGGCTGGCCGCGCGGCGGGGGCATAGGCCCCGCCATATCCGCCGCCGCCGCTCCGGCCCAGGGGCAGGGCGCCGCCGGGAAGTTCGCTGGGCCGGAAGGCGCCGAGCGCCGCCCCGGCCACGGTGGTCGAGGCCCGGTGGCCGGCTTCGGCGAGCGCATGTTTCAGGGCGCTGACGATCAGCCCGCGCACCACCCCGGCGTCGCGGAACCGGACCTCGGTCTTGGCCGGATGGACGTTGACGTCGACCTCGGTCGGCGGAATCTCCAGAAACAGGGCGAGCAGGGGATGGCGGTCGGAGGCGAGGAATTCCCGGTAGGCACCCCTGACCGCACCCAGCAGCAGGCGGTCGCGCACGGGCCGGCCGTTGACGAACAGGAACTGCATGGCGGCGTTGCCGCGGTTGAGGGTCGGCACCCCGGCATGGCCGGACAGCCGGATGCCCTCGCGGACCGCGTCGATGGTCATGGCGTTGTCGGCGAAGGGCCGGCCCATGATGCCGGCCAGGCGTTCCAGCCGCGCCGCGGACGCATCATCGCCCAGGCGCGGGGTGACGGCGTTCAGCTTGATCAGGTCGCGGGTGCCGTCGGACAGGGTGAAGGCGATTTCCGGATGAGCCATGGCCAGGCGGTTCAGGGTTTCGACCACATGGTTCTGTTCCGTGCGCGCGGCCTTGAGGAACTTGAGCCGGGCCGGCGTGGCATAGAACAGGTCGCGCACATCGACCCGGGTGCCGTGGGGATGGGCGGCGGGCTGGGCCTTGGCGGGGCCGCCGCCTTCGACCGTGACGGCCCAGGCTTGCTCGGCGCCCTCTGGGCGCGAGGTGATGGTCATGCGCGCCACGGCGGCCATGGAGGGCAGGGCCTCGCCCCTGAAACCCAGGGTGGACACGGCCATCAGGTCGTCGTCGGGCAGTTTGGAGGTGGCGTGGCGTTCCAGCGCCAGTTGGATTTCATCGGGGGTCATGCCGCAGCCGTCGTCGGTCACGGTGATCGCCGTCTGTCCGCCGTCGCGGATCACGACCTCGATGCGCCGGGCGCCGGCGTCGATGGCGTTTTCGACCAGCTCCTTCACGGCCGAGGCCGGGCGTTCCACGACTTCGCCGGCGGCGATGCGGTTGACCACGGTCTCCGGCAGGCGGCGGATGACGGGGGCGCTGGTCATGAACCGTCCCTGCCGTCCCGGACCCGGCGGATGCGGGCGAGCAGGCTGCGCGTCGAGGCGTCCAGACCCGAGGGTTCCGTGCCCTGGGCGAGGGCCCGGCTCAGCGGTCCGGCAAGCTCCTTACCCAGCTCGACGCCGAACTGGTCAAAGGAATTGACGTTCCAGATCACGCCCTGGACGAACACCTTGTGCTCGTACAGCGCCAGCAACATACCGAAGCTGCGCGGGTCCAGCCGGTCGAGCAGGATCGTGGTCGAGGGACGGTTGCCGGGAAACTGCTTGTGCGGCGGTACGCCCGGCCCGGCCTTGCGGCCAAGCGCCAGGGCCGCCGGCTGGGCCAGGAAATTGGCGAGCAGCTTGTCGTGATGGTCGCCCGCCGGATGGGCCGGCGCCACGGCAGCGATGAAGTCGGCAGACACCAGATCCGTGCCCTGGTGAAGCAGCTGATAGAACGCATGCTGGCCGTTGGTGCCCGCCTGGCCGAACACGACGGGGGCGGTGGGTTGGGCCACGGGCGCGCCGTTCCGGTCCACGGCCTTGCCATTACTTTCCATTTCCAACTGCTGCAGGTAGTCGGGCAGGCCGTCCAACAGCTGGTCATAGGGCAGCACCGCATGGGCGGCGGCCCCTTCGAAATTGCGGTTCCAGATACCGGCCAGCGCCAGCAACACGGGCAGGTTTTCCGCCAGCGGCGTTTCCAGGAAATGGCGGTCCATGTCCCGGGCCCCCGCCAAAAAATCGCGGAACAGGTCCATGCCTAGCGTCAGGGCCAGCGGCAGGCCGATCGCCGACCAAATCGAATACCGCCCGCCGACCCAATCCCAGAACCCGAACAGGGCGTCGTCGCCAATGCCGAAATCGCGCGCCGCGTCGTCGTTGGTGGTGACGGCGCAGAAGTGTTTGGCGACGGCGCCTGATCCCAACGCCTCGGTTAGCCAGCGTCGCGCCGTCATGGCGTTGGTCATGGTCTCGGCGGTCGTAAACGTCTTGGACGAGATGATAATCAGGGTGGTTTCCGGATCGCAGGCTTCAAGCGCCTCCGTCAGGTCCGTGGCGTCGACGTTGGACACGAAGCGGGGCGTCAGCCCGCGCCGCCGGTAGGGGGCGAGGGCCCGGCAGGCAATGCGCGGACCTTGGTCCGAGCCGCCGATGCCGATGTTGATGACGTCGGTGAAGGGCTTGCCGGTCGCACCCGTGCGGGTGCGGCTTTCCACTCCGGCGACGAAGTCCGCCATGCGGTCGAGCACGGCCTGAACCTCGCCATGGACCGGCGTGCCGCCGACGGCGAAACCGTCTTCGGCCCGGCCGCGCAGCGCCATGTGCAGGGCGGCACGGTCCTCGGTTGTGTTGATCGCCTCGCCCTCGGCCATGGCGCCCCGCCGGGCCGCCACACCGCGCTCATCGGCCAGGGCGATCAGCAGGGCAAGGGTATCCGGGGTGAGGCGGTTCTTGGACAGATCCAGGCACAGGCCGCCCAGGGCGAAGGTCAGGGCCTCGGTGCGCTTGTCGTCGCCGAGAAGGTCACGCAGATGGCTGCCCGCTGCCGCCCGGTGATGGTCGGCGAGCGCCTGCCAGGCCGGCGTTGAGGCGGGGGGCGGCATGAAGGTCTCTGATCCTCCGGGGGGACGTTGCGCGGGCGAGAGTACCATCGGTCTCCGGCATCGCCAACGGCAGGGCTTAAGGCGTCGGTTTGACGTCTTTGGGCTCGCCCACGACGACGATGGTGAGGTCGTCCGGATGCAAGAGTTTCCGGGCCACGCGGCGGATATCGTCGAGTGTCACGGCCTCGATATAGCTGTTGCGCTTGTCCAGATAATCGATGCCCAAATCTTCCGTCTGCATGCCGACCAGCATGGCCGCGATTCGCTCCGTCGCCGTGAAGCGAAGCGGGAACGATCCGGTCAGGTACTGCTTGGCGGCGGTCAATTCGGCCTCGGTCACGCCGTCCTTGGCCAGCTTGGCCCATTCGTCACGGACGACCTTCAGGGTTTCCGCGACCCGCGCGTTGGCCGTGCCGGCGCCGCCGGCATAGATCGCGGAGCGGTCCATGGGATGCAGGTAGGTATAGACCGAATAGGCGAGGCCCCGCTTTTCCCGCACTTCGGTATAGAGGCGGGAGGTGAAGCCGCCGCCGCCCAGGATGTGGTTCATCACATAGGCGGTGTAGAAATCCGGATCCTTGCGCATCAGGCCCCGGTCGGCGAACAGGATGTTGCTTTGCTTCAGGGGCTTTTCGATGACGATGGTGCGGCCCGCGACCTTGGGGGCGACTTCCGCAACCGCCCAGGGCGCGGCCTTGGCCGGCAGGGCGCCGAAGGTCTTGTCGAGCAGCGGCGCCAGTTCCTTGGCCGTGATGTCGCCGACCACGCCGATCGCCAGGGTGTCCAAGGCCAGCCGTTCCTTGACGAAGGCACGCATGTCGGCAACCTGGATGGCGGCGACGCTTTCCAGGGTGCCACCGGTCGGGCGGCCGTAGGGATGATCCGGATAGAGGGTCTTCATCAGCGTCTTGCCGGCGATGGCGTCGGCGTCTTCCGATTCATGGCGCAGGTTGGCCAGCAGCTGGGCGCGCAGACGCGACACGGGTTCCGCGTCGAAACGCGGCTCCGTCATGGCCCGGCGCAGCAGATCGAAGGCCAGGTCGCGGTATTCGGTCAATACCTGGACGCGCGCACCAAAGCTGTCGCGCGCGGCGCTGAAGCGCAGCGTGATGGACTTGTCCTCCAGCGTCTGCTGGAAGGCCTTGCTGTCCAGGTCGCCGGCCCCTTCGTCAAGCAGGGTCGAGACCATGTTGGCCAGGCCTTCCTTGCCTTCGGGGTCAAGGGCGCTGCCCCCACGGAACGCCAGATGCAGGGAGATGATGGGGTTGAGGTGATCCTCGACCAGCCAGGCCTCGATCCCGCCGGGGCTGACCACGCGTTCGATCTGCGTCGCCTTGGCCGGTGCCGCGTAGAGGACGAAGACGACCGCCGCCAGGGCAAGGGCGGCGCGGGACAGAAGGCGGCTCATTCCGGCTTCTCCTTATCTTCCACGAGAAAGGCCGTGACCGAGCGTTTCTTGACGAAAACGTATTTGGCGGCGGCCTGGATTTCCTCGGCGGTGACCGCCGCAATGCGTTCGGGCCAGGCCTCCACGTCAGCGACCTTGCGCCCGACGGCCAGCGCCGCCCCCAGGGTCCGCGCCCCGGTGGTGAAGGAATCGCGGGCGAACACGGCGCTCGCGACCAACCGTTTCTTGGCGCGGACGACCTCGTTCGCGGTGACACCGTCCTTGGCGACCCGGTCAAGCTCGGCATCGACGGCCTGTTCGATCTCGGGCAGGGTGACGCCGGGCCGGGGGCTGCCGTAGATGGTGAAACTGCTGGGGCCCAGGGAATCGGCGTCGTAATAGGAACCCGCCGAGACCGCCTTGCGGTCGTCGATGACCAGCTTGCGGTATATCCGCGACGTGCCGCCGCCGCCCAGGATTTCGGTCAGAACCTGCAGGGCATAGGCGTGCTGCGTTTCGCCGTACAGATAGCTGGGTGCCAGGTAGGACCGGCGCCACGACGGCTGGCGGACCTGGGTATGCTGCATGGCGACGATGCGCGCGGCTTCCTGCGGCGGTTCGGCCGGGCGCGCGCGGGCGATCGGGGCGGCGGCGGGAACGGCGCCGTAATATTTTTCCGCCAGCGGCTTCAGTTCCTTGGCGGTGATGTCGCCGGCGACCACCAGGATCGCGTTGTTGGGCGCGTACCAGCGTTTGTAGAAATCGATGATGTTCTGGCGGGTCATGGCGACGATCTCGTGGTCGTAGCCGATGATCGGCCGCCGGTAGGGATAATTGCGGTACAGCGCCTCGGACACGTGCTCGCCCAGGATCGCCGCCGGGTTGTTGTCCGTGCGCGACCGGCGTTCCTCGCGCACGACCTGACGTTCCGGCTCGATGATCGCGTCGGTCAGGGTCAGGTTGGTCATGCGGTCGGCCTCCATCTCCATGACCATCTCCAGGTGTTCGCGGGCGATGGTCTGGTGATAGGCCGTGTAGTCGAAGGAGGTGAAGGCGTTTTCCTGGCCGCCGTAACGCGCGATCAGCTTGGAAAATTCGCCCGGCTTGCGTGTCTTGGTGCCCTTGAACATGAGGTGTTCGAGGAAATGCGCGATCCCCGAATAGCCGGAGCTCTCGTCGGCGGAGCCGACCTTGTACCAAACCATATGGGTGACCACGGGGGCGCGGTGATTGCTCACGACGACGACCTGCATGCCGTTCTTCAGGGTGAAGGTTTCCGGGCTGAACACCTTGGCCAGGGCCGGCGTGGCGCCCAGGGTCAGGGCGGCGGTCAGCAGGGCCAGGGCGGCGATCAGCGGGCGAAAATGCCGGCCGGACCGGTGGCGAGAGGCGGGGGGCATGAACATGTCGGGATCAGGGCCTGTTGCGGGTTGCGGTCAGCGGGCGGGGATGCGGGGCCCCGGAAGATGGGGGCCCTGGAAACATGGGAATTGCCATTATCGAGATTGTCGTCGAGATCACGGCGATTTCAAGGCGGATAGACGCGTTTTGCGGACTCCCGGCTAGAATCCGAGAATGCCCTTCTTGCGGGTCTCGCGCTTGATCTCGGGCGTCTTGCCTTCGTTGACCGGCTTGCCCAGCGCCTGGGTTTCCAGCAGGCGGCGCTGTTCGGCCGCCGGATCGACCACGGTGCCTGAATATTTCGGATCGTCGACCCAGAAGATCAGCTTGTCGATCAGGCGGCGGTCCTCTTCGGACAGCGCGAGCGTTTCCTGGTCGATGATCGTGCGGATGGCGGGATCAGCATCGGCGGTGCCCATCTTGTCCATCAGCACGGTCAGGCCCGGCGTGGTTGCGGCAAGCGGCTGTGCCTGTACCGGGCGGCGCAGCATGGCGGCGCGGGCCTGGTCACGCGGGCTGTAGGTTTCAAGCTGCTCGCGTCCCGGCTCGGGCGGGCGCAGCGCATAATCGGGCGGCAGCGACAAAGGCGGGCGCTTGTAGACGGCGAATTCGTCGGGGGCCTTTTTGCCGCCGGAAATCGCGCGCTTCACGGAATCGCAGGCACCCAGGCTGAACGCCATCATCAGCACCAGAAAAATGCCCGTCGTTCGTGCCGTTTGTCGTTTCATGCCCGCCGTTTCATGCTCAACAGGTTGCGCCCTGGGGTGATTTTCACGGGACGGGTTACCGTTCCGGCCCCCGCCGAGGCATGCCAATCTACGATGATTTATCCCGGTGAAACAAGGAATCAAGGATCAGAAGCACCGCCCCCACCGTGATCGCGCTGTCGGCGACGTTGAAAGCGGGCCAATGGGCGCCCGCCACGTGCAGATCGACGAAATCGACGACGGCGCCATGGACCAGGCGGTCGATGACATTGCCCAAGGCCCCCCCCAGGATCAGCCCGATTCCCCAGCCGACGATGCGTTCCGGCCCGCGGAACAGCCAGACCGCCAGAATGGCGGAAACACCGACCGCCACGGCGGCCAGAATCCAAGGCCCGTAATCGGATTGTGTGTTGAACAGGCCGAAACTGACGCCCCGATTCCACACCAGGACCAGATTGGCGAAGGGCGTGACTTCAATAACCCGGGGCGGGTTCATGATGTCCGTCAGCACCCACCATTTGCTGATCTGATCGAGAACGATGACCAGGAAGGCAAGCCCCAGGCCCTGGCGGCGCAGTGTGATATGGGGCTCGGCCAAGGGTCCGCCGCCTGCCGTCTATTCGGCGGCCAGGGGCGAATGGCGCACGGCGTCGGCACAGCGCGTGCAGACTGTCGGATGGTCCGCGTCCGTGCCCACGTCGTCCAGCACCTTCCAGCAACGTTCGCACTTGTCGCCATTTGCAGACCGGACGACAACCGCAACACCTGATTGTCCGTCCAGCGTGAAAGCGTTAGCCGGGGGGGCATCCGATATCATCTGCGCAGAAGACGTGATGAATATTTCAGGGAAATTGAGATCGGAAAATTTGGATTCATCGAAGGTCTGCAGATACACATCGACATGCGCTTCCAGAGACGAGCGAATCGTTTTGTTCGCGCGTTCTAATTCTAGTGCGCCTGTGACGACACGACGTACGTTTCGGACGAAACGCCACTTGTTTTCCAGCGCTTCATCGTTCCAGTTGTCGGGGATCGTCGGGAACTGGCGGCGATGGACGCTGTTGGTGGCGTCGGGCTGATCGAGGCGCGCCTGCCAGGCTTCCTCGGCCGTGAAGCACAGGAACGGCGCCAGCCAGGCGGTCAGGCAATTGAACAGTTCGTCCAGCACCGTGCGGGCGGCGCGGCGTTCGATGGAATCGGCGCGGTCGCAGTACAGGGTGTCCTTGCGGATGTCGAAATAGAAGGCCGACAGGTCGACGGCGCAGAAATTGTGCAGTTCCGTGAACACGCCATGGAATTCGAAACTGTCGCAGGCGCCGCGCAGCATCTTGTCGAGCCGCCACAGGCGGGTTAGCACCCAGCGTTCAAGTTCCGGCATTTCGGCCACATCCAGGCGCTCGGCGGCGTTGAAGCCGTCCAGATTGCCCAGGAGATAGCGCAGCGTGTTGCGCAGGCGGCGGTAGATGTCGGCATGGAATTTGACGATTTCGGGCCCGATGCGCAGGTCCTCGGAATAGTTCGACCCGACCACCCAAAGGCGCAGAATATCGGCGCCGTGCTGGTTGCAGACGTCCTGCGGGGCGGTGATGTTGCCCAGCGACTTCGACATCTTCTGGCCGTCCTCGGCCATGACGAAGCCGTGGGTCAGCACCGCGTCATAGGGCGCGCGTCCCCGGGTGCCGCAGGATTCCAGCAATGAGGAATGGAACCAGCCGCGGTGCTGGTCGGTGCCTTCCAGGTACAGGGCGGCGGGCCAGGTCAGGTCGTCGCGATGTTCCAGGACGAAGGAATGGGTCGATCCGGAATCGAACCATACGTCGAGGATGTCCATGACTTGGTCGTAGTCGTCGGCGCTGTAATCGTTGCCGAGGAAGCGCGCGGGCTCCGATGCAAACCAGGCGTCGGCCCCTTCGGCCTCGACCGCCTCGACGATGCGGGCGTTGACGGCCGGATCGTTGAGAAGATCGCCCGTTTCCTTGTGCACGAATACGGTGATCGGCACGCCCCAGGCACGCTGGCGGGAAATCACCCAGTCTGGGCGGTTCTGGATCATGGCGTGCAGGCGGGCCTGTCCGCCGCCGGGCACGAACTGGGTCTGGTCGATGGCGCCCAGCGCGATGTCGCGCAGGCTGGCCTGGCCGCTGCCGTTCGGCACGGCGAAATCCCGGTCCATGGCGATGAACCACTGCGGCGTGTTGCGGAAGATGACCGGCTTCTTGGACCGCCAGGAATGGGGGTATTGGTGCTTCAGGCGTCCGCGCGCGATCAGCTTGCCACCGTCGACCAGGGCCTTGATGACGCGGTCGTTGGCGTCGCCCTTCTTGCCGTGCTCGGTGATGACCTGGCCGCCCTCGAAGCTGGGGGCCTCGGCCGTGAAGCGGCCGTCGGCATCGACCGTATAGGGGATGTGCGGATCAATGCCGCGTTCGGCCAAAAGCTTGCCGGATCCGGTCCAGGCCTCGAAATCCTCGCGCCCGTGGCCGGGGGCGGTGTGGACGAAGCCGGTGCCGGTTTCTTCCGTGACATGGTCGCCGTCCAACAGCGGCACGTCGAACTCATATCCCATGCCGCGCAGGGGATGGGCGCAGGTCAGGTCGGCCAGGGCGTCGGCGGCAACGTCGCCGCGGCGCTCGAACGCCTCGACCCGGGCGGACTTCATGACGTCGGCGGCCAGGGCGTCGGCCAGCACCAGCTTGTCGCCCGGCTTGGCCCAATTGTCGTCCGCCGCCGCCGTGACCTCGTACAGGCCATAGCTGATGCGTTTGGAAAAACAGATCGCCCGGTTGCCGGGCATGGTCCAGGGGGTCGTGGTCCAGATCACCACGGACGTGTCGGCAAGGTCGTCAGCGCCGGACACCACCGGGAATTTCACCCAGATCGTGTCCGATTCATGATCGTGGTATTCGACCTCGGCTTCGGCCAGGGCGGTTTTTTCGACCACCGACCACATCACCGGCTTGGAGCCGCGATAGAGCAATCCGTTGTCCAGGAACTTCAGAAGTTCGCGCACGATCTGCGCTTCCGCCGGGAAGCTCATGGTGGTGTAAGGATCGGCCCAGTCGCCGATAATCCCTAAGCGCTTGAACTCGTCGCGCTGCACGCCGATCCAATGCTGGGCGAAATCGCGGCATTCCTGGCGGAATTCGACGACCGGCACTTGGTCCTTGTCCTTGCCCTTGGCGCGGTACTGTTCTTCGATCTTCCATTCGATGGGCAGGCCGTGGCAATCCCAGCCGGGCACGTAGTTGGCGTTTTTGCCCATCATCTGCTGGGCGCGCACGATCACGTCCTTGAGGATTTTATTGAGCGCATGACCGATGTGCAGGTTGCCGTTGGCGTAGGGCGGGCCGTCGTGCAGCACGAAGGGCGGGCGACCCTTGGCGTCCTCGCGCAGAAGCTGGTAAAGGCCGACCTCTTCCCACTTCTGAATGATGTCCGGCTCCTTGGCGGCCAGACCGGCCTTCATGGGAAAGTCGGTTCGGGGCAGGAACACGGTGGCTTTGTAATCGACGGTCATGGCTCTGTTTTCGATAAAATTTGGCGCGCTTGGTCGCTGTCCGCGGCGATTTGTGCCTTCAATTGGTCGATGCCGTCAAACTTCTTTTCCGGGCGCAGGAATTCGACCAACTGCACACCGAGCCGCTGACCATAGAGATCACCGGTGAAATCGAACAGAAAGACCTCCAGCAGATCGGCCTCGCCGGCGAAGGTCGGGCGCTTTCCGATATTGGCGACACCGGCGAATTCCTTGCCCTCGCCGACGCGCACGCGCACCGCGTAGACGCCTCGGGCAGGCCGAAGATAGGTGCCCAGCGCCAGGTTCGCGGTGGGAAAGCCGATGGTGCGCCCGCGTTGGTGGCCCTGGATGACCCGGCCTTCGATTTCGAACGGGCGGCCCAGAATGCGGGCGGCGGCCTGGGGGTTGCCTGATTGCAGGGCCTCACGCACGCCGGTGGAGGAATAGGCGGTTGCGGCGCTGTCGCCGCCCGCGAAGGTCTGGGCGCGCACGGCCGTGAAATCGAAACCCAGGCGTTTGCCGAAGCCAAGCAGCATCTCGGCGTTGCCGCCCCGGCCCTTGCCAAACACGAAATCATAGCCGCAGACGACATGCCGCGCGCCGATGCCGCCGACCAGCACCGTTTCGATGAAGTCCTCGGCCGTCAGTGACGAAAACGCCTTGTTGAACTGCTGCACGAAGATGATGTCCACGCCGAGCCCGAAAATCAGCCGCGCCTTGGCGTGAAACGGGGTCAGGCGGAACGGCGGGCTGCCGGGGGCGAAGAAGGCGCGGGGGTGGGGCTCGAAGGTCAAGACACCCCAGGGCCGGGCGGTGGCATGGGCGATGGCCCCGGCCTCGCCGATCACGGCGCGGTGGCCCAGGTGCACGCCGTCGAAATTGCCGATGGCGACCACGGCGCCCCGGGCGTCGTCGGGGATGTTCTGGTAATGGCGAAAAATACGCATGATGCCGGTGAAGGTGCCCGCAGGTGCCGACCCGGTCAACCCCGGCCTGATCCGCCGTTCAGGGACCGGGTCAGGATTGGGTTATTTGCTGCGCGACGGCACCATGATGGTGGCTTCGCCGTCCAGCACGACCTTGTCGCCGACCAGGCATTGGGTCTGGATCTTGACGAACTTCTTGGCGTCGATCTTTTCCATGATCGTCGCCCGCGCGATGACCGTGTCGCCGGCCTTGACCGGGCCCTTGAATTTCAGGGTCTGGCCGACATAGATACAGCCCGGCCCCGGCATCTTGGTGCCGATCACGGTGGAGATATAGCTGGCGGTCAGCAGCCCGTGGGCGATGCAGCCCTCGAACATGGTTTCCGAGGCGAATTCGTGATTCAGGTGCACCGGGTTGGTGTCGCCGGACACGCCTGCGAACACCAGGATGTCGGATTCGGAAATGGTCCGGGAATATTCGTCGCTCTGCCCGACCTCCAGATCTTCGAAATAAAATCCGTGAAGTTTGTCGAGGGTGCTGACGGCGTGGGTATCCATGATTTTAAGCGCTCCAATACACCGTCGGGTGGGGATTCTCTGATATTTGGCAGAATTTCGCGGTGCAGCGCCGTATATTGCATCGCAATATGGGCCCTCGCAAGGAATGTTTTGCGGGGCGAATGGGCCCGTGTAGCATGCCCGGGAAAGGGATGGTGGTTTGCGATTCATTGAAATTCCCAGATTTTCCAAGATCTTGGCAGCGGTTCTTCTGGCGGCCGCAATCCTCGCGCTGCCCTCATCTGCGCGCGCCGCGGACCAGCCGTCCCTGGGCTTGCCGCTGATTTGCGATCCGGGGCGGACCTGTTGGCTGGTCAATCTGCCGGACCATGACCCCGGCCCCGGCGTGCGCGACTATGCCTGCGGCGCCCATAGCTACAACGGCCATACGGGCGTCGACATCGCCATCCGCGACTATTCCACGATGGAAGACGGCGTGCCCGTGGTCGCCGCGGCGGCGGGCACGGTGCTGCGCCTGCGCGACGGCATGCTGGACGGCGATGTGTCCCTGGTCGGGCGCGACGCGGTCATGGCCCAAGGCTGCGGCAATTCCGTCGTCGTCGGCCATGGCGGCGGCTGGGAAACCTTCTATTGCCATCTGCGGCGCGGCTCGCTCACCGTGCGGCCGGGACAGCGGGTGGAAAAGGGCGACCGGTTGGGCTCCGTCGGGTCATCCGGCCTGGCCGAATTTCCCCATATCCACCTGGGCGTGCGCCTGAACGGCAAGATCGTGGACCCCTTCGTCGGGGTCAAGCGCGCGTCGAACTGCGGCGCCGGGCCGTCACCGTTGTGGGATTCACGTGCCCTGGGCCAGCTCAAGGGCACGCCGACGGCGCTTTACGACGCCGGCTTCGCGCCGGTCGAGGTCAATCCCATCGCGCTGCGCCGGGGGTTCTACCGCGACACCAAACTGTCGGCCAAGGCGCCGCTGCTGGCATTCTGGGTCGATGCCTTCTGGGTCGAACAGGGCGACCGCCTGACCTTGACCTTCACCGGCCCCAAGGACCGCAAGATCGCGGCCAAGACCTTTACCTTGGATAAAAATCAGGCGCGGCACATGCGCTTCGTCGGCAAGCGCAAGACCGTTGACTGGCATGCGGGCAGTTATCTCGGCGTTGCCGTTCTGGAACGCACGACCAAGGACGGCGGCAAGGAAACCTTCCGCATCGAACGCCGGCTGACTATCGAATAGGGGCGGGGAACAGGGCGCGCGGCGGCCTGCCCGGCGCGGATCAGGTCAGGGACGGTCGGCGCGATACCAGCTTGGGCGTGGCCCGCAAGGCCCGGCGCAGGCCCTTGGCGGCATCCTGGGTGCGGGTGTGTACCTCGCGCTGAACGCGGGCGGTCGTGGTCTCGGCGGCCTTGGCGGAAACGAAATCCTCTTCCGGGAACAGGGCGGCGGCCTGGACCTTGTCTTCTTCCCGTTCCTCCTCGCGCTTGGCGATCAGGTTCAGGGTGCGGGTCACCAGGGGGTGGCGGTCCGGGCGCTTGCGCGACTTGCGCATATGCTCCTTGGCGATCGCCTTCACCATGTTGACGATGGTCTGGTAATGGTGATTGGTTTCGCACCAGCGGGCATAAGCGGCCACCGTCCAAGGGTTGGCCGGCAGGGGGCGGAGCCCCCGGTTCTGGCACCAATCGACAAAAATGGCCCAGGCGTTGTGCTGATTTAATCGAGGCATATGTCCAAGTTCGCCGCCTAAATTTGCACTATTCCCGCTGTGGAATTATACCGTTTCCGCCCAGGCGCGGCTTGACCCGGGCGGAAATTCCACTATTCAAGCCCATAATTGGGAAACATCCGATTAAATTATGGAGAAAATTAGACCATGGGTGAATACCGAATTGCCGCCATCGGCGGAGACGGGATCGGACCGGAGGTCGTCGAGGCCGGTGTCGAGGTTCTGAACGCGGTCGCGGAACGCGACGGCGGGTTCTCGCTCAAGGTCGAAACCTTCCCCTGGGGCGGTGATTATTACCGCAAGCACGGCGTGATGATGCCGGAAGACGGGGTCGAGACGCTTAAGCCCTTCGACGCCATCTATTTCGGTTCCGCCGGGGATCCCAACATTCCCGATCACATCACCCTTTGGGGCCTGCGGCTCAAGATTTGCCAGACCCTGGATCAATACGCCAACGTGCGCCCCTCACGCCTGCTTCCCGGTATCGACGGCCCGCTGAAGAACGTCAAGCCCGGCGACCTGGACTGGGTCATCGTGCGGGAAAATTCCGAAGGCGAATACGCCGGTGTCGGCGGCCGGGTTCATACGGGCCTTGCGGAAGAGGTCGGCATGGACGTCGCCGTGTTCACCCGCGCGGGTGTGGAGCGCATCCAGCGCTTCGCCCTGGAATTGGCGCGCTCCCGGCCCCGCAAGAAGCTGACCCTGGTCACCAAGTCCAACGCCCAGCGTCACGGCATGGTGTTCTGGGACGACGTGTTCGAGGTCGTGCGCAAGGACTACCCGGACGTCGAGACCGACAAGATGCTGGTCGACGCCATGACCACGCGCATGGTGTTGAAGCCGCAGTCCCTCGACACCATCGTCGCCACCAACCTGCATGCCGACGTGCTGTCGGACCTGGCGGCGGCGCTGACGGGATCGCTCGGCATTGCGCCCACGGCCAACCTGCGCCCGGAACGGGACTTCCCGTCGATGTTCGAGCCGATCCACGGCTCCGCCTTCGACATCATCGGCAAGGGGGTGGCCAACCCCATCGGCTGTTTCTGGTCCGGTGTCATGTTGTTGGAACACCTGGGCGAGCCCGCCGCCGCCAAGCGCCTGATGGCGGCGGTCGAGCGGGTTACCGGATCGCGCGAGGCGGTGTCGCCGGACCTCGGCGGCAACGCCACCACCCGCCAGGTTACGGACGCGGTGCTGGCCGCGGTCAGGGGCGCAAATGACTGAGCAACTGACCGTCGAATTCCGCCGCTCCGGCGTGACGGGCACCTGGGACGGATCCCACGACAACATCCTGGAACTGGCGGAAAGCCTGGATCTGGTGCTCGCCTACAGCTGCCGGTCGGGCATTTGTACGACCTGCCAGTGCCGCAAGATCGAAGGCGACATCGAATACAGCGACGACGGCGTCTATCAGCCGGACGCCCCGGACGAGATTTTGATCTGCTGTTCCGTGCCGAAAACGGCGCTGGTGCTGGATATTTGAAAAGTCGGGTGTGATCGTGCATTCATGCACGCCACGCCCGGCACAATCGCAATGAAGACAGGGAAGGCCCCAACGCCATGAAATTATCGGAAATCGCCCGCCTGCAGCAGTACCTGCGCGCCGCCTTCGACAACAACCGCTTCACGGTCAAGCCGCCGAAGAAGGAAGGCCATCCGGTCGAGGTCTATCTGGGTGAACAGTTCGTAGGCGTTCTGCACCGCGACGAGGACGAGGGCGAAGTCTCCTATTCCCTGCAGATCGCCATCCTGGAAGAAGACCTGCCGCTGGATTGACCGGTGCCCGAAGGCCCAATTCAGGGTCTTGATTTCGCGCATTGGCGGCGGGCCCGCTTCGGCGTAACGTCTGGGCAAGGATCAAACCTTTTCGGGAGTCCATCCAATGCCTAGTGACGAACGGGATATCGGCCGCGCGCGCATGCAGATGCACGACATCCTGCGCGACATCAACCGCGAGACCATTCACGACCTTGTGCCCAACGTGTCCGTGGCCGAGTTGACGCCCTATTTCCAACTCGTGGCCAAGGCGCGGGGTATGTATATCAAGCGGCTGATCGAACTGGCCCATGGCGCGAAGGGCCTGCCGTCGGACGAACAGGTGCGCGAACTGAACCTCTTGCGCCGTTCCTACGACGAGTTGATCCATGGCGCGCAGATGATCGAAACCGCGATTGAGCGCGGCTATATTGACGTCGATAAAAAATAGCGGCGCCTCAAGCTGACACCGGCAGGGCCGTGCGGTAGACCACCTGTTTCAATGAAAAGCTCGATTTTATGGAGGCGACGCCGGTGACCCGTGTCAGCCGGTCCATCAGAAACCGCTCGTATGCGGAAAGGTCCGCCGTGACCACCCGCAGAAGGTAATCCGCGTCGCCGGTCATCAGGTAGCATTCCATGACTTCGGGCCAGGATCGGATCGTGGCCTCAAATTCTTCCAACGCCTTCTCCACCTGCCGTTCCAGGGTCACGCTGATGAAGATCGACACCGGCAGGCCCACGGCCTGCTGATCGACCAGGGTGACGTAGTCGCGGATCACGCCCGCGTCTTCCAGACGCTTGACCCGACGCAGGCAGGGCGAGGCCGACAGGCCCACGGCCTCGGCCAGGTCGACGTTGCGCATGCGGGCGTTGGTCTGGATCGCGGTGAGGATGCGGCGGTCGATGGCATCGAGTTCGATATCTGGCATATTTCACCAATTTTAAGTCGAGAATAACAAATTTATTGCGTAAATATCCCATTCAGCGCTGTAAATCGCAAGGAAATACCTAAAATTTTGGCGTAGGATTGCGCCAGATACTGCGATTCCGCATCCTTTCCGCCGGAGACCCCCCTATGGCCCCTCTCGACACCCCGAACCATCTGATGATCGAACCCAATCCGGGGGCCGGCCCCGACGCGGACACCCTGGCCTGTCTGAGCGATCTGCAGAAGCGCATCCTGTGGCTGTCGACCTGGACCATCCATAATGCCAACCACATCCGCGCCAAGGGCGAGGTCAAGGTCGGCGGGCACCAGGCGTCCTGCGCGTCGTCGGCGGCGCTGATGACGGCGCTGTATTTCCATGCCTTGCGCCCGCAGGACCGGGTCGCCGTGAAACCCCATGCCAGCCCGGTGTTCCATGCCATCCAGTACCTGATGGGCAATCAGACGCGGGAGAAGCTCGAGAACTTCCGCGGCCTGGGCGGGGCGCAAAGCTATCCGTCGCGCACCAAGGACACGGACGACGTCGATTTCTCCACCGGCTCCGTCGGCATGGGCCCGGCCATGACCATGTTCGCGTCGCTGACCCAGGATTACACCCGCCGCCATTTCGAATCCGTCCGCGCGCGCGAACCGGGGCGCATGATCGCGCTGGTCGGTGATGCCGAAATGGATGAAGGCAACATGTACGAGGCGATCCTCGAGGGCTGGAAGCATAACCTGCGCAATTGCTGGTGGATCATCGACTACAACCGCCAGAGCCTGGACGGCGTCGTCAACGACAAGCTGTTCCGCCTGATCGACCGTCTGTTCCGCGCCGCCGGTTGGCGCGTGGTCATCATGAAGTACGGCAAGCTGATGCGCGACGCCTTCAAAAGACCCGGTGGCAAGGCGCTGAAGAAATGGATCAACGACTGCCCCAACGACATGTACGCAGCCCTCACGTTCCAGGGCGGGGCGGCGTGGCGCGATCACCTGACCGCCGATATCGGCAACGCGCCCGGCGTGCCGGAATTGCTGGCGTCTCATACGGATGACGAACTACAGGACCTGATGTCCAACCTGGGCGGCCACTGCCTGGAAACCATCTGCGAAGCCTTTAAATCCGCCGATGACGACATCCCGACCTGTTTCCTGGCCTATACCATCAAGGGCTGGGGCCTGCCCTTGGCGGGGCATAAGGATAACCACGCGGGCATCCTCACGCCGGACCAGTTGCAGGGCTTCCGCAAGAATCTGGGCATCCAGGAAGGCCAGGAGTGGGCCCCCTTCGCCGGTATGGAAGACCGGGCGGACCGGCTCGCCGATTTCATCGCCAAGACCCCCTTCATGGGGCCGGGTGCCAAAGATCGCCGCATGTCGGCCAAGCCCGTCACCGTGCCGGCCAAGCTGGCGGAAACGGGCAAGGGCAAAGGCTCGACCCAGGAAGCCTTCGGCAAGATTCTGTTCGAGTTGGCGGCGACGGACCAGGACCTGGCCGACCGCATCGTCACCACCTCCCCCGACGTCACCGTGTCCACCAACCTGGGTCCCTGGGTAAACCGCCGCGGCATCTTCGCCATGGAGGAACGGGAGGACACCTTCCGCAAGGTCAACGTGCCGTCGGTGCAGAAATGGGGCGCCAACGACGAAGGCCAGCATCTGGAATTGGGCATCGCCGAAAACAACCTGTTCCTGGCCCTGGCGGCATTGGGCCTCAGCCACGAACTGCACGGCGAACGCCTGCTGCCCATCGGCACCCTGTATGACCCGTTCATTCAGCGGGGCCTGGATGCGCTGAACTACGCCTGTTACCAGGACGCGCGGTTCATGGTGGTGGCGACGCCGGCCGGCGTGACCCTGGCGCCCGAAGGCGGCGCCCATCAGTCCGTCGCCACGCCGATGATCGGCATGGGCCAGCCGGGCCTGGCCTATTTCGAGCCGACCTACGCCGACGAGCTTGAAGCCGTCATGCGCTGGGGTTTCAGCCATATGCAGGCCGAAGACGGCGGCTCGATCTATCTGCGCCTGTCGACCCGGCCGCTGGAACAGCCCGACCGCAAGATGGACACGGCCTTGGCCGATCAGGTGATCGCGGGCGCCTATTGGTTGAAGCAACCGTCGTCAAAAGATGCGGGCGCCATCGTCTATACGGGTGTGCTGGCGCCGGAAGCCATGGCGGCGGCGGAAACGTTGGCCGGGAAGAACGGCCCGGGCGTGCTCGCTGTGACCTCGCCGGACCGGCTGTATTCCGATTGGCGCAAGAACGGCGCCGACAGCCACGCGGCCAAGTTGCTGGAGGCGGTCAAGCCGGGTGGCAAGCTGGTCACCGTCATCGACGGCCATCCGGCGACGCTCAGCTGGCTCGGCGGCGTGCTGGGCCATCGGGTGGCCGCATTGGGGGTCGAGGACTTCGGCCAATGCGGCACGGTCCAGGATCTGCATCGGAAATACGGGCTGGATGCCGCGGCCATCACCGCGGCCTTCGCGGACTAGGGTCTAGCTGCAGCGCAGGCGGATGCCCGAGCCGTATCCACGGTCTTCCCAGCGCGGCTTGATGTACAGCGTCACGCCCGCGGGATATTTGGCGGCCTTGAGGAATTTCACGGTCGCGGTCTGATTGACGGCAAAGCGCATCTCGCGTTTCGCCAGAAGCGTCTCGCCGTCATGGGTCACGACCATCAGCGTCGCGGTCTTCGGCCACATGTCGCCCCGGTTCTTCATGCGGAACACGGCAGCCCCCCCTTCGCAGCGGGCGTCGATCAGCATGTCCAGGCGCGGCACGCGGACCTGGGCCAGTTCGTCGGCGGCCCGTGCCGATGTTTGCGCGCCGACGAAGGCGGCGGACATCAGGATAAGGGCGGCAAGGGTGATGCGGCGGAAGGTGGTCATGGTCGGGTCTCTTGTGTTGGCTCACGTTCTGTGACCAGAGGCCGAAAGGGCGGCTCTGGAGTGAAGCCATTCTCGCAGCGGCACCTTGACCCGTGATGGCGGCAACCTGACTCGCACCTGACACGGCCTGACGGGATTGAACTGGCGGGGGCGGTCGAAAATTCATAATCTGCGCGCCATGACCACACATATCCTCCTGGTTGAAGACGACGCGCTGATCAGCGGGCTCTTGGACTTCCATCTGAAGTCCGAAGGCTATGGCGTTGATATCGCGGCGACCGTCGAAGACGCCCTGACCGCCATCGAGGCCCGCCCCCCGGACCTGATCCTCACCGACCTGGGCCTGCCCGACGAGGACGGCCTGACCCTGATCCGCAAGGTGCGGGGCCGGTCCAACGTGCCGATCATCGTGCTGAGTGCCCGCACCACCACGGAACAGCGCCTGGCGGCGCTGGAGCTCGGCGCCGACGACTATCTGACCAAGGGCGTCGACCCGGGCGAACTGTTGCTGCGCATCCGGAACATGATCGCGCGGGCGCAATCGGGAACGGCCGGCGCCGCCGGGCGCAGCCCGTTGGGCGCGCCGGGCCCGGATGTGGTGCGGTTTTCCGGCTGGACCCTGAACCTTGCCGGCTATACGGCGCAAAACCCCAAGGGCGAGGATGTCGACTTCACCCGTTCGGAATTCCTGGTCCTGGCGGCCCTGGCGCGGCATCCCGGGCGGGTCGTCAGCCGCGATGCCCTGTTGGATGCCATCAGCGGCTTCGACGACGCGCCCCTCGACCGTACCATCGACACCTATATCTCGCGGCTGCGCCGCAAGATCGAACCGGATGCGAAAAACCCCACGGTGATCCTCACCATGAAGGGCGTCGGCTACCGGGTGGTGGAATAGGGGGCGCGGCCTTTCGCCTGGCGGCGGGGAGAAATCCGCATCCATTGCAAGGCGACCGCGTCATCGCGGTTTACCTTGCGGCAAAAGGGATGATAGAACAGCGCCCTTCCAAGGTGCGCGGGCGTGGCGGAACTGGTAGACGCGCCAGACTCAAAATCTGGTTTCCGCAAGGAAGTGGGAGTTCGATTCTCCCCGCCCGCACCACCCTTCGCTCTTCGAGCTTCGGGTGGCGAGCCACCCGGAGGTCGTTAGACGAAGGCGTGTCCTCCGAAGCCTTGGCGGAGGAGGACGGGTTCAGGCCTCGGCCACCAACGTCAGCCGCCACATCTCCCGCTCGTACTTGCTGTAATCGAAGCCGGTCCCCGCGTGGATCGTCGAGCGGTTGTCCCAGACCACGACATCGCCCGGCTGCCACTGCCATTTCACGGTGAAGTCGGGGCCGGTGACGGTCGGCAGCATGTTGCGCCAGATCATCACGCTGTCGTCCTCCACCCCTTCCAGGTCCCATTTGTCCAGGTCCGCCGGGTCGACTTCCTGCCCCTTGGGCACGATGGCGCAGGTCGAGCTATTGAGGCCGTACAGCGACGGCCGGCCCGTGACCGGATGGTTGAGGACGATGGGCACGCGGTTGGGCGGGTTTTCCTTGCGTTGCTCGGGTGTCAGCACCGGATAGTGGGGCGAGTAGCTGTTGATCTTCTTGTCGTGATGGGCGAGGGAGCAGACCGCCTCCAGGCCGTCGAGTTTCTGCCGTTCCGCCGGGGGCAGGGCGGCATAGGCGCCTTGCATGTCGGCGAACAGGGTTTCCGCACCCTCGGGCGGGGCCTTGCGGCAGTGGAAGACCGAGCCGACCGGCGGCCGCGCGCGGAACGTGGAATCCGTATGCCATACCGGCCTGCGGGTTTCCGGGTTGTAGCGGATGTCCGCGTCGCTGGTCAGTTGCGGCACCTGCAGCAGTTGCGCGACGATCTTGCCGTCCTCGTTTTTCACATTGCCGATGCGCAGGATGGGAAAGCCTTTGACGGACTTGTCCTCGCGCGCCGTCTGGATTTTGTCCTCGATCACGCCGAAGACCTCGGACCAGCCGACAAGCTGCGCGGGCGTCAGCTCGGCCAGCTTTTCGCCGCGAACGCCGAGCAGCCCGCCGTGGTCCAGCCACAGGCCATGGGCCCAGGCCTGGAAGTCCGGGTTGCCCAGGTCGTCGGGCGTGACCTGGTCGATCAAAATACCGAAATCGCCGTTCAGCGGCTGGGTTGGATGGTTCATCGCTGTCTGCCTTTTGTTAGATGTTTCTGATCGAAGGATACGAGTACCCGCGCCAAAAACAAGGCCCGACAGACATGCGGGCTTTGTTGTCTCGACGTCGGCCACCTGATAGAAGCGCCCGACGCTTTCACTGACGGGACGGGGCCTTCCGCCCATGCTGCGCCGCCTTTACGATCGAATGTTGGCCCTTGCGGGCCATCGCCACGCGGACCGTTGGCTGGCGTTCGTCAGCTTCATCGAAAGCTCGGTCTTTCCCATTCCGCCCGATGTGATGCTGATCCCCATGGTTCTGGCCGACCGGGCCCGGGCTTGGCGTATCGCTTTTATCTGTACCGTCGCGTCGGTTCTGGGCGGCATGCTGGGTTACGCCATCGGCGCCTTCCTGTTCGATCAGGTCGGCCGGCCCATGCTGGAATTCTACGGCTACACCGCCAAGTTCGACCAATTCCGCGCGACCTATGCGGATTGGGGGGCCTGGGCGGTGTTCATCGCAGGTGTCACGCCCTTTCCTTATAAGGTCATCACCATTCTGTCCGGCCTGGCGTCGCTGGATATCTGGGTGTTCTGCGTGGCATCGGTGCTGGCGCGGGGGCTGCGGTTTTATCTGGTGGCGGGGCTGCTGTGGTATTTCGGGGAACCCATCCGGGCCTTCATCGAACGGCGCCTGGGGCTTTTGTTCACGATCTTTTGCATTCTCCTGGTTGGTGGATTCGTGGTTATCAGGTTCGTGCTTTAGGAAACCGCGATGGTGGACATGCTCGGCGATCCCAAACTGCAACGCTGGTATCCGGCGGCCCTGTTCGCCATTTCGGCCGGCGCCCTGGGCCTTGCCCTGCATGCCCAGTTCTTCCTGGGGCTGGAGCCCTGCAATCTGTGCCTCTATCAGCGCATTCCCTATGCCGTGATCGGCTTGTTCGCCGGGGCCTGCATGATGCGTCCCAATCCGAAGGCAGGGCGCGCCGTGGTCGGGCTGGCGGCCCTCGGCTTCGCCATCGGGGCCGCGATCGCGGTCTATCACGTCGGCGTGGAGCAGCATTGGTGGGCGTCCGCCGTCTGCGGCGGCACCGTGACCACCTTGGAATCAACGACGGATCTGATGGCCGGATTGTCGGCCCCGCCGGAAAAATCCTGCGATTCCGTGGACTGGGTCTTCCTTGGCCTTTCCATGGCGACCTATAATGCGGCCTTCTCCGCCGTCATGGCCGGGCTGTGCTTCGTCGCCGTCCGCCGCATGAAGGCCGCCTGACAGGGCGTTTCAAGGACGCGACGAGGACCCATGGCGAGCAAACCCACCGCCAAGACACCCATCAAGCCCCGGCGCATGCCGGGCGACCCGTCCAAGGCCGAGATGGTCGAACGCATGCTGCGGGTCGACCACGCGGGCGAATACGGCGCGGTGCGCATCTACGAGGGCCAGATGGCCGTGCTGGGCAAGGATGCCGGCGGCGGCGCCATCAAGCACATGGCGGAACAGGAAGAGGTCCATCTCGCGACCTTCAACGACCTGGTGGCCGAACGGCGGGTGCGCCCGACGGCGCTGCTGCCGCTGTGGCATCTGGCCGGGTTCGCGCTCGGTGCCGGCACGGCGCTGTTGGGCGAGAAGGCGGCCCATGCCTGCACCGTCGCCGTGGAAGAAGCCATCGACGAACATTACGCGGCCCAGATCGACCGCCTGGACGGTGAGGGCGAAGACGACCTGCGCGACACCTTCGAAAAATTCCGCCAGGAAGAATTGGAGCACCACGACACGGCGCTGGACCTGGGGGCCGAGGAAGCCCCCGGCTATGAAGCGCTCAAGGGCGTCATCAAGCGGGGATCGAAGCTTGCCATCTGGTTGTCGGAGCGGATCTGAAGCCGTCTCTGCCGCACTCCCTGTTTCCCAAAGATCATCCAAGACCCAGAAGAAACCAAAAGGATCAAGACAATGAAGGCAGTGGTGTTCCCCGGCGACCGTAAGATCGAAATCATGGATTTCCCCGATCCCCATCCGGGACCGGGCGAGGTCGTGTTGCAGATCAAGGCATCCGGCATGTGCGGCAGCGACCTGAAATACTACCGCAATCCGCCGGGTACGCCGACCCTGGGTCTGGGCGAGCGCAAGGGCCCGATCATCGCCGGGCATGAGCCCTGCGGCGTGGTGGTCGAGGTCGGCGAGGGCGTGTCCGAAGCCCAGGCCCGCGTCGGCGACCGCATGATGGATCACCACTATTCCGGCTGCGGCGTGTGCAAGCACTGCCGCACGGGCTGGTCGCAGATGTGCATCGACGGGATCACCGTCTACGGCACCACGGGTCATGGCGCCCATGCGGAATACATGAAGGTGCCGGCCCATACCCTGGTCAAACTGCCGGACGATCTCAGCTTCACCACCGGGGCCGCCATTTCCTGCGGCACGGGCACGGCCTACGGTGCGCTGAAGCGCCTGGACCTTGCCGGGGACGAGACCGTGGTGATCTTCGGCCAGGGGCCCGTGGGGCTCAGCGCCACGCAGCTGGCCAAGGCCATGGGGGCGCGCGTCATCGCCCTCGATATCTCGGCCGAGCGGCGCAAGATGGCGGAAGATTTCGGCGCGGACGAGGTCATCGACCCCATGGGCAACGACGTGGTCGCGGCGATCCGCGACCTGACGGGGGGCGAGGGTGCCCACAAGTCCCTCGACTGTTCATCCAATGCCGAGGCCCGGGCCTCGGCCGTGCGCTGCCTGCGGGCCTGGGGGGTTGCGTGCTTCGTCGGCGAGGGCGGGCAGGTGACGTTCGACGTCAGCCAGGACATCCTGCGCCGTCAGGTGTCCATCCTTGGGTCTTGGACCTTTTCCAAGAACGGGCAGGCCGATTGCGCCGCCTTCGTCGCCGAACGCAAGATCGACGTCGACGCCCTGTTCTCTCACCGCTTCACCCTGGATCAGGCCGATGAGGCGTATAAGCTGTTCGACACCCAGACCACCGGCAAGGGCGTGTTCGTGATGGATTAATCCTGGCCGGCGGGGTCCCTGGGGCCCCGCCGCAGGGCGACGATCACGCCGCGCAGGATGCGGACTTCCTGGTCCGTCAGGCGGGCCCGGCCGAACAGGTTGCGCAGGTTGCGGACCATGGTGGGGGCCCGTTCCGCCGGTTGCAGGAAACCGCAGGTTTCCAACTCGCTTTCCAGATGTTCGAACAGGTGAACGAGATCCTGATGGTCGGCGGGACGGGTCGTCTTGGGCATGGCGAGTTCTTCGTCGGCCACGTCCAGGCCCAGCAGGCGCCATTCATAGCCGACCAGCAGCACCGCCTGGGCCAGGTTGAGGGACGAGAACGCCGGGTTCAGGGGCACGTTGAGGATGGCGTCGGCCAAGGCGACCTCGTCGTTGTCGAGGCCCTTGGCCTCGCGGCCGAACAGGATGCCCGTGCGCGCGCCGCTTTCGGCGTATATGTGGCGGATTTCCTCGGCCGCGCGGCGCGGGGTCAGGACGCGCTTGGTCATGTCGCGGGACCGCGCCGTGGTGGCGACGACCAGGTTCAGGTCGGCGACCGCGTCGGCGGCGGTGGCGTAGACGCGGGCTTGGTCGATCACCAGATCGGCGCCCGAGGCGGCGGCCCGCGCCGGCTCGCTCGGCCAGCCGTCGCGGGGATTGACCAGGCGCAGGTCCGTCAGCCCGCAGTTCAGCATGGCCCGTGCCGCCATGCCGATGTTCTGGCCCAATTGCGGTTCGACCAGGACGACCGCGGGCGCACCCGAGGCGTCGATCGTATCGGCGTCGCCGCGCCGCGAAGAATCCGTGCCCGCCATGACCCGGGTCAGGCCCTTTCGGGCGTGACGCTGCCGCAGGGCGTGCTGTCGAACAGATAGACGTGAGTGTCCGTCATGGGGGGCTGGCCTCGGTTTTCTGATCCCGGGCGCATTGCCCGTCGCAGGGTCGCGGGAGAATGCCGAATGCGGCGGCATTTCTCAAGCGTTCCGACCCTAGGTCAGGTTGTATACAAGATTGGGGGTTCTCAATGGCCGATTGGAAATTGCCGCCCAGGTGATTATGCTGGACGGGTAAATTCGATTGATCCGGCCGATTTCGCGGGGGGCTCCGACATCGGCGGGTACGGCGCCGCCGGGATGGGGGAAAGGCGGTCTGAAGGGATTTATCGTGGCGTTAACTTCCGCGGCGGCTGTGGGTATGAACATGGTGACGGAACCATCGCCGGAATATCTGGACCTCAAGGCCCGCGCTGCCGGGTCAAATCTTGATTCCGACACCCTGCTGGCCACCGATTACCTCAACCACTTCAATGAAATCGTCATGTTGTTGGAAATGGTTCCCGACATGCCGGAAATCATGGAGGAGGTGAAGGCGTGGCAGCCCAAGGGCTACGTCGAACACTTTCGCGACTCGACCATCGCCGACCGTGAACTGGCCATGGAAGCCTACGAACATGTGTTGCCGGTGTACCGCAAGCCCTTCGACCATACGGTGCGGCAATTGGACAATGTGATCGTGACCAGTGTCCAGCTTTTGGAACGTTATATCGAGGCAGGCGACCAGAGCATGCTGCGCGAGCAGGCGACCGTGATGTCACGCATGATCCAGCGCCTGTTGGATACCGCGTCGGGCATCATTCATGGCGCGACCAAGACCATGGACCAGGAAGAAATCGATACCATCATCGCGACCTGAAGGCGGTGCGGGCGGGGGATGTCGCAGATTCCCCGGCTATTCCCCGGCGGCGGGCGGCGTCTTGAGGAAGGCGCTTGTGCCCGCGCGCACCAGTTCCATGAATTTTTCGTTGTTGACCGGCGGGCTGAACAGATAGCCCTGGCCGACCTGGCAACCCAGGGCGTGCAGGAAGCCAACCTGGTTTTCCGTTTCAATGCCTTCGGCGATGATCTTCAGATTCAGGTTTTGTGCCATGGAGATGATGGCGCGCGCCACGGCCGAGGCATCGCGGTCATCGGGCAGTCCCGTGACGAACGAGCGGTCGACCTTCAGGTTGTCGAGCGGGAAGCGCGTCAAATAGCTGAGCGATGAATAGCCGGTGCCGAAGTCGTCCATCGACACGTTGACGCCCATGTCCTTGATGACCTTGAGAATGCGGATGGTTTCCTCGGCGTTGGAGACCAACATGCTTTCCGTCAATTCGACATCAAGCAGGTTCGGGTCAAGCCCGCAACTGTCGAGCACATCCTTGATTTCACCGGCTAGGTCGCCGTGCAGGAATTGCATGGCCGACAGGTTGACCGCGATATGGCAGGTGGTCAGCCCTTCCTTGATCCAGAGCGCCGCCGTCTCACAGGCCTGGCGCAACACCCAGCTACCGATGGAAACAATCAGGCCCGTTTCCTCGGCGACGGGGATGAATTCAACCGGCGATACCTTGCCCAGGTTGGCGTTGTCCCAACGCAGCAGGGCCTCCGCGCCGATGATGCGGCGGGTTTCAAGGTCCACCTTGGGCTGGAAAACCAGTTCGAATTCGTTGTTTTCCAAGGCCCGGCGCAGGCCGCTTTCAACCTCGATCCGCCGCCGGGCGTCTTCGGACAATTGTTCCGTGTAGAACTGGAAATTGGCCCGGCCCTGCTTCTTGGCGAAGTGGGCGGCGGTGTCCACGTTGCGCATCAGTTCGACCAGCGAATTGGCGTTCTTCGGGTACATCACCACGCCGATGCTGCACGAGGTGAAGACCTCGCGGCCGTCGACCTTGAACGGCTGCGACAGGCTTTTCAGAACGTCGCGGGCGATCTTGGCGGCGCGGGCTTCGTCGTCCATGCCTTCCAGGATGACCATGAATTCGTCGCCGGACAGGTGGGCGACCGTGTCCTGGCCGCGCACGCAGCCGCACACGCGCTGTCCCGCCAATTGGATGATACGGTCGCCGATCAAGTGGCCGAGGGCATCGTTGATGGTCTTGAAGTTGTCGAGATCGAGGAACAGCACGGCGAAGCCGACGCCGCAGGTATCGGCCTGTTCGATGGCTTCTTCCAGGCGTTCGGTGAACAGGTTGCGGTTGGGCAGACGGGTCAGCGGGTCGCGGGTCGCCAGATCGCGCAGGCGTTCCTCGTTTTCCTTGCGTTCGGTAATGTCGCGGAGTGCGCCGATGAACAGGCGCCGCCCGGAAAATCGCATTTCGCTGACCGCCAGTTCAATGGGGATGAGCGAGCCGTTCTTGCGCCGGCCGATGACTTCGCGGGCGCTACCGATGATATGGCGCACGCCGGTGTTTGTGTAGCGCGCGAGATAATGGTCGTGGTTGGCGGCATCGTCCTCGTTCATCAGGACCTTGACGTTGGAGCCGACCAGTTCGCCGGGCTTGTAGCCGAAGATTTCCTCGGCCGTCGGATTCAGGGTCTCGATGGTCCCGGTCTCGTCGATGGTGATGATGCCGTCGGCGACCGTGTCCATGATCTTGCGCAGGTGTTCTTCGCGCGTCGCCTGGGCCTTGAGGGCGCGGTTCCGCTCGGTCACGTCGCGGGCCATGATGATATAGGCGGTGCCGTCGCCGTCGTCCTCGTGCTCCTCATAGGGCAGGGCGGCCAGTTCGACATCCAGGGTCGCGCCGTCGGCCTTCAACAGCACCATGGGCGTGCGCAGGCGTTCCTTGGTCAGGTTTTCGATCCCGCCCTTGAAATGCTCCAGGCTGTCGGCATGGACGAAGTCGGTGAAAATGCGGCCCTTCAGTTCGACCGCAGGCCACACGCCCAGCATGTCGGCGCCGGCCGGGTTGATCAGGTCGATGGCGCCGCTTCGGCACACGGCGATCAGGTCCGGCGCCAGTTCGATGACGTGGCGAAAACCCTGTTCCGTGCGTTTCATGTTCTCGAAGCGCTTGCGGTTCAGCAGGTCGTTGATGAAGTCCAGCATGCGCCGGCCTTCGGTGGAGATCACTTCCACATATTCACGGTAATGGGGGTTCGACAGCGGGCCCAGGATTTCCTGGTCCATCATGTCGGCGAATCCGATGATGGTGTTCAGGGGCGTGCGCAGGTCGTGGCTAAGGGTTTCCAGAAGGGTCTCGTTGGCCTCTTCCGTGGCATCACCGTCGGTCTTAAGGTGCCCGCCCGTCTGCCGGGCGCCCGGCTTGATTTCGTAGATGTCCGCCATTGAACCAGCTTTTGTTTGCCCCCTGACCATCTTCGATGGCCGATCTCCGCAGGTTCGGGGGATTTTCTCACCCTGTCCCGCATTATAGCGGGTGAAAGGGCGAAACCGTCAAGCTAGCCAAAAGGTTACATTGCTTTAGCGGGCTCGCCGCATGGCGGGTGGCGTGCTAGCGTTCGGTCATGCCGACCGAGATTATCCTGCTGACCGGCGACGTCGAGGGGCCCCATCTGGCGGCTGTCCTGATGGCCTATAATCCGACCGTTCACGTTAACCACGTCGACGGGGCGGATTCCCTGTGCGCGGCTCTTGACCTGGCGGGTGGGGCTGCCGCCAACGCGGGCTGCCGACTGATCGCCTTCTGTACCGGCGTGGTGGTGCCGCCTGACGTTCTCGCCGCCCTGCCGGGTCCGGCCTACAACTTTCACCCCGGCCCGCCGACCTATCCGGGAAGCCGGGCCGCCGGATTCGCCCTTTACGAAGGCGCGACCCGATTCGGCGCGACCCTGCATGTCATGGAGCGGCGTGTGGATGAAGGCGCGATCATTGATGTCGACTGGTTCGACCTGCCGGCGGATGTAAAGCTGCGCCACGATGAACTTGAGGTCATGGCCTATCAGCGCTGTATCGGCCTGTTTCAGAAGTACGCGGCACATCTGGCGGCGGATGACGCCCACCTGCCGCATTCCGCCGAGACATGGTCCGGGGTCAAGCGTACCAAGGCCGACGCCGCCGCCCTTCGCGAGCCGCCCCGCGATGCCTCGGAACAGGAAATCCGCCGGCGCTTCCGCGCCTTCGGGGGTTAATTCATCAGATTCTGCGCCAAGTCGCGCCCTCGGCGCTGTCCTCGACCGCGATGCCTTCGGCGGTCAGGATGCCGCGAATCTCATCGGCGCGGGCGAAATCCTTGGCCTGGCGGGCGGCAACGCGCTCCGCGATCAGGGCGTCGATTTCCGCATCCGACAACCCGCCCGCCTTGGCCGGCGGCTGCCACTTGAACCATTCCTCCGGATCCTGCTGGAGAAGGCCCAGAACGCCGGCCGCGGATTTCAGGGCCCCGGCCGCCGCCGGTTTGGCCGCGCCATCCGCCTTGTTAGCGGCGGCGGCGAGGCTGTGAAGCTGGCTGATCGCCAGTGGCGTGTTCAGGTCGTCGCAGAGCGCGTCCATCAGGGCCGCCGAAGCCTCATCGCTGTCCGTAACGGGGACACCGCGCAGGGCGCCATAGAATCCATCCAACTCCGCCTTGGCCTCGCGGATGCCGTCCTTGGTGAAGTCCAAGGGCTGGCGGTAATGGGTTTTCAACAGCGTCAGGCGGATGGCTTCGCCGGGGAATTCCTGCAGCAGGTCATGGACCGTGTAGAAGTTACCGAGCGACTTGGACATCTTCTCGCCCTCGGCCATCAGGTAGCCGTTGTGCATCCATACGCTGGCCATCACGTCCGTGCCGTGGGCGCAGCGGCTTTGCGCGATTTCGTTTTCGTGATGGGGGAAGATCAGGTCCTGACCGCCGCCGTGGATGTCGAAGGTCTTGCCCAGAATCTTGGCCGACATGGCCGAGCATTCGATGTGCCAGCCGGGCCGCCCGCGGCCCCAGGGGCTGTCCCAGCCGGGCAGGCCGTCGGCAATCGGTGACGGCTTCCATAGCACGAAATCCGCCGCATCCTTTTTGTAAGGGGCGACTTCGACCCGGGCACCCGCGATCAGCTCGTCCCGGTCGCGCCGTGACAACTGGCCGTAATCGTCCATCGCCGGCACGCTGAACAGCACATGGCCCTCGGCTTCATAGGCGAAGCCCTTTTCGATCAGGGTTTCGATCATGGCGATCATTTCGGGGATATGGTCGGTGGCGCGCGGTTCGTACTTGCGGGGCAGGGGCAGGGCACCCAGCGCCGCCATGTCGGCGTGGAACTGGGCCGCCGTTTCCTTGGTGATGTCTTCGATGGCGCGGCCGGATTCCTGGGCGCGGGCGTTGATCTTGTCGTCCACGTCGGTGATGTTGCGCACATAGGTGACCTTGTGGTCGGGGGCCGGATAAAGCCGCTTCAGCAGCCGGTACAGCACGTCGAACACCACCACGGGCCGGGCGTTGCCGATATGGGCGAAGTCGTAGACCGTGGGGCCGCAGACGTACATGCGCACGTTTTTGTCGTCGATCGGTTTGAAATCGACCTTGTCCCGGGTCAGCGTGTTGTGCAGGCGAAGGGTCATCAGAACTGCTTTGTAAATCCGTTGGTGATGGGATAGCGGCGGTCGCGGCCGAAGGCGCGGCCGGTGATCTTGACCCCCGGCGGGGCCTGGCGGCGTTTGTATTCGGCGCGGTCGAGCAGGACCCAGATGCGGCGCACCACGTCGGCATCGAAGCCTTCCGCCACGGTGGCGTCGAAGCCCATTTCCTTTTCCACCAGACACATCAGGATGGCGTCCAGGTCTTCATAGGGCGGCAGGGAATCCTGATCCGTCTGATCGGGGCGCAGCTCGGCACTGGGCGGCTTGGTGATGGTGCGCTCGGGAATCGCGCGGCCCTTCGGCCCCAGGAAGTCCGCCGGGCAATGCTGGTTGCGCCAATGGCAGAGCTTGAACACGGTGGTCTTGTAGACGTCCTTCAGCACCGAATAGCCGCCGTTCATGTCGCCGTAGATGGTGGCGTAGCCGACCGACATTTCCGACTTGTTGCCGGTGGTCAGCAGCATATGGCCGAACTTGTTGGACAGCGCCATCAGCAGCAGGCCCCGCGTGCGGGCCTGAATGTTTTCTTCCGTGATGTCGCGGTCGCGGCCTTCGAACAGGGGGGCCAGCATGGCGTCGAAGGCGTCCATGGCGGGCTGGATCGGCACGCTTTCCAGCCGGGTGCCCATGAGGTTTGCTGCCTCGGTGGCGTCCTCCAGGCTGTCGGCGGAGGTATAGGGCGAGGGCATCATCACCGTCAGCACCCGGTCGGCGCCGAGCGCGTCAACCGCGACGGCGGCGGACAGCGCACTGTCGACACCGCCGGACAATCCCAGGACGACACCGGGAAAGCCGTTCTTGTTCACGTAATCGCGGAGCCCCAGCACCATGGCGCGGTAAATGGATTCCGTGTCGTCGGGGGCGGCGACGATCGCCGCCGGCTCGGGCCGGAAGGCCTCGCCGTCGCGGGTCCAGGTGGTCAGGGTCACCGCACTCTGCCAGCAGGGCATCTTGGCCGTCAGGGCGCAGTCCGCGTCGAGCACGAAGGAGCCGCCGTCGAACACCAGTTCGTCCTGTCCGCCGACCAGGTTGGCATACAGCAACGGCAGGCCCGATTCCTCCACGCGGCTGACCGCATAGCTCAGGCGCTGGTCGCCCTTCTCCACGTCATAGGGCGATCCGTTCAGGACGATCAGCATCTCGGCCCCGGATTCGTCCAGGCATTCGGTCACGTCCTCGAACCACATGTCTTCGCAGACCATGACACCCAGGCGCGCCCCCCGGAACGGCACCGGGCCGGGCAGGGGGCCTTGCTGGAACAGGCGCTTTTCGTCGAACACCCCGTAATTGGGTAATTCGTGCTTGAGCCGCACGACCTGAACCGCGCCGCCGTCGAGCAGCAGGGCCGCGTTGTACAGCTTCCCCTTTTCCCGCCAGGGGGCACCGGTCAGCACGGCCGGGCCGCCGTCAGCGGTTTCGGCGGCGAGAGTCTTCACGGCGTCTTCGATGCGATCTTGGAACGAGCGCTTCAACACTAGGTCTTCCGGCGGATACCCGCACAGCGCCAATTCCCCGGTGACCATCAGGTCGGCGCCCAGTTTCGCGGCCTCGGCCCGGGCATCCCGGACGAGCGCAAGGTTGCCCGCGACGTCGCCGACGGTCGGGTTGATCTGGGCAATGGCGATGGCCAGGGTTTCGGTCATGGAATCCAAGGGGTCAAAAGGGGTCGGTCAGGCGGCGGCAGGGTAGGGACGCGCCCTTCCCCTGTCAACGAAACCGGCGCGGAAACGGGGCGATTACGTGTCCTTGCCGGGGCGCTGCAGAAGGAACTCGCGGCCCAGCTTGACGCGCGGTTTGCCGTCATAGGCGATGATGTCGGCGGTGGCGTAGGTTTCGCTCCAATTACTGGGCAGGTAGGACCCGGTACCGACCACGTCGATGGGGGCCTCGACATCGGCCATGACCTTGCATTTTTCGACATCGAAGCCGGAGGAACAGACGATCCGCGCCTTGCCGTAGCCGGCTTCGTCCAGCCGTTCGCGGAACAGGAAGATGGCGGCCGCCGACACGCCCGTGCCGGTCAGATAGCGCAGTTCCTTTTCATTGCGGTAGCGGCGCACGGCCAAGGGCACGTGGCGTTCCAGCACGGCATAGCTTTCCTGGGGATCGAGGCCTTCCATGTAGCGCCCGCCGTGGGTGTCGAGGCGGAACGCCAGCTTGCCGTTTGAGACGAGGTCCGGAAAGCGGTCGCAGACGGCAAGCGCGTCCGTAATCTCGGCCCCGAAATAGTCGGCCAGCACGGTCATGGGCTCGCCCGGAAAGGTTTCGGCGTACATTTCCGCCGCGCGGAGTGTCGATCCCGCATAGCCGATCATGGCATGGGGCATGGTGCCCATGCCGTCCGTATTGCCGAAATGAGGGGCGGTGGCCTTGGTCGCGTTGCCGATGAAGCCCTTGGCCCCGGCCTGTTCGCGGGCGGCCTGGGATCCGACGGAGCACGCATAGGCCATCTGGTCGGCCATTTCCGTGCCGGCGCAATGGCGCGCGTCCATGGCCATGAAGGCGACCTTGGGCAGGGTCGCGCACATCACATAGGCATTGTTGGCGGCGACGCAGCAGGCGCCCAGCTTTTGCAGCAGCAGGGTTTCCAGATCGACCAGATGTTCGAGCGACCCGGTCACATACATCAGGGGCTCGCCGGCACCCACCCACTGGCCCTCGGTGAAATTGGGTTCAACCTTGAAGTCGGTATTGCGTGCCTGGGCGGCCTCGGCCAGCCAGTCCAGCGCGATGCGCGGCGCGAACACCACGGGCCGGCGCATGAAGATCGCATAGGTAACTTGCGTGTCACCAAAGCGGCGCACGGCTTGTTTGGTGCGCAGGAAATAATGATCGGCCCAGCGGGTGATCTGGTCTTCGAACCGGGCGGCCGCGTCGGTCGGCGGCTCCCTATCGTCGGGCGGGCTGTCCATGGAACGTCTCCCCACCGCGCCGCCGAACGGCCGTGCCTACGACGGCAGGGCGGCCTGTTTCAGCTTCGGCGTGCGGGCTTCCTTCAGCATTTCCGCCACCAGGAACGCCAGTTCCAGCGCCTGACGGGCGTTGAGCCGGGGATCGCAATGGGTGTGATAGCGATCGCTGAGGTCCGTGTCGCTGATCGCCTGCGCCCCACCCGTGCACTCGGTCACGTCCTGGCCGGTCATTTCCAGATGCACGCCGCCGGCATGGGTGCCTTCGGCCTGATGGACGGCGAAGAAGTCGCGCACTTCCGACAGGATGCGGTCGAACGGCCGTGTCTTGTAGCCGCTGGAGGCCTTGATGACGTTGCCGTGCATGGGGTCGGTGACCCAAACGACCTTGCGGCCTTCGGATTTCACCTTGCGCACCAGCGGCGGCAGGCCCTGGGCGATCTTGTCCGATCCCATGCGGGCGATGATGGTGATGCGGCCGGGGTCGTTCTTCGGGTTCAACTGATCGATCAGGCGGATCATTTCGTCCGGGTCGAGGGACGGGCCGGCCTTGAAGGCGATCGGGTTGTTGATGCCGCGCATGAATTCCACATGGGCGCCGTCGGGCTGGCGGGTGCGGTCGCCGATCCACAGCATATGGGCCGAGGTGTCGTACCAATCGCCCGTGGTTGAATCGATGCGCGTCAGGGCCTGTTCGTACCACAGCAGCAGCGCCTCGTGGGACGTGTAGAAATCCGTTTCGCGGATCTGCGGCGTGGTTTCGGACGTCAGGCCGCAGGCGGCCATGAAGCCCAACGTTTCGTCGAGGCGGTTGGCCATGTCGGCGTATTTTTCGCCTTCGGCGCTGTCCGCAACGAAGCCCAGGTTCCACTGATGAACCTTGTGCAGGTCGGCATAGCCGCCCTGCGCGAAGGCGCGCAGCAGGTTCAGGGTCGATGCGGACTGGTTATAGACCTGCATCAGGCGCTGCGGATCGGGGATGCGGGATTCCGGCGTGAATTCCATGCCGTTGACCATGTCGCCACGGTAGGACGGCAGTTCGACGCCGTCGATGACTTCCGTGGGGGCTGATCGCGGTTTGGCGAACTGGCCGGCCATGCGGCCGACCTTGATCACCGGCAAGGCCGCGCCGAAGGTCAGCACGACCGCCATCTGCAGCAGCACGCGGAAGGTGTCGCGGATGTTGTCCGGGTGGAACTCGGCGAAGCTTTCGGCGCAATCACCGCCCTGCAGCAGGAAGGCCTCGCCCTCGGCCACTTGGGCCAGGGATTTCTTCAGCGAGCGCGCCTCGCCGGCAAAAACCAGCGGCGGGCAGCGCTTCAGCTGCGCTTCAACGGTTTCCAGGACCTTCGCGTCCGGATATTCCGGAACCTGAAGGATCGGCTTGCCACGCCAGGAGTCGGGCGTCCATTTGATCGCCATAAGGCACCTCTTCAAAGGCTTAAGATGTTCGTTTTCCCAGGGTATTTAACGACCCGATATAAGGGGCATCGTCGCGGATTTCCAGTTAAACCGGCGTTAAAGGGCGATTTCCGCCCTGTGACGGGCGCTTCGGCGCCGGTGACGGGGATGTGAATGGCTGTGTAGGGCGCTTGCCCGCGGATTGTTCTATCCATGTCATCCCAGCCACACCGTCGCACCCGACCCTTGATTCTCAGGACCTTAATCCATGATCCGCGCCGCTGTTTTTCTGTTTCTCGTCGTCCTTGCCCTGCCTGCCGCCGCCGCCGGGCCGAAGGCGGAACTTTGGGCGCGCTGGCAGGCCCATGACCCGACGTCGGCGGTGCGGGTCGATCATGGCTCTTGGGGCCGCTTCCTCGCCCATTATCTGCGCGTTGAGCCCCAAGGGGCCAACCGGGTCGACTACGCCCGCGTCACGGCGGCCGACCATGTGGGCCTCGCGGCCTATGTCGCGGAGATGGAGGCGGTCGCGGTCTCCGGCCTGAACCGGCGGGAACAGATGGCGTTCTGGATCAACCTCTATAACGCGCTTACGGTGAAGGTGATCCTCGATCATTGGCCGGTGTCCTCGATCCGCGACATCGATATTTCGCCGGGCCTGTTTTCCGATGGCCCCTGGGGCAAGAAACTGGCCGTGGTGGAGGGCGAGAAGATCGCCCTCGACGATATCGAACACCGTATCCTGCGCCCGATCTGGCAGGACCCCCGCATCCACTACGCGGTCAATTGCGCGTCCATCGGCTGCCCCGATCTGGCGCCCCGGCCCTTCACGGGCGACACCACGGACCGCATGCTAACGACGGCGGCGGAAACCTACGTCAACAGCCCGCGCGGCGCGCGCATCGACAGCGACGGCAGGCTGGTCGTGTCCAAGATCTATGATTGGTTCATCGATGATTTCGGCGGCGCGGAGGCGGGTGTGCTGGCGCATCTGGCGCAATACGCCGGGCCGGACCTGAAGGCGCGTCTGGCCGGGCGCACGGAAATCGACGGCCATGCCTATGACTGGCGGGTCAACGCGGCCCGCTGATCCGCCGTCACGACGCGGGTATTATTGACCCATATCAATGCAAGGCTTCCGCCGCCGTCCTTTAATTCTGGCGCCAATGACGTCGGGAGGGGACCGGGAAATGAGCCGGCATCTGCTTGAGACCTATGGCGGTCCCGTGCCGCGCTACACCAGCTATCCGACCGCACCGCATTTCCGGGACGGCATCGGTCCCGCGGATTATGCGGGCGGTCTCGCCGGGCTGACGCCCGCCGACGGCCCCGTGTCGATCTACCTCCACATCCCCTATTGCCGCGAACTCTGCACCTATTGCGGCTGCACCACCAAGATCACCCGCCGATACGCCCCCATCGCCGCCTATGTCGACGACCTGAGGGCGGAAATCGATCTGGTCGCGGCGGCTTTGGGCAATCCGCCCGCCGTATCGCATGTTCATTTCGGCGGCGGCACACCCAACATTCTGGGCGCCGGAGACTTTCGCGCCGTGATGGAGCATCTGCATGCCGCCTTTCGCTTCGGCCCGCAGACCGAGACGGCGGTCGAGATCGACCCCCGCGTGCTGAGCCATGACATGGCCGAAGCCATGGCGGCGGGCGGCGTGACCCGCGTCAGCATCGGGGTCCAGGATCTGAACGAACGGGTCCAACGGGCGATCAACCGGGAGCAACCGTTCACGGTCGTGCGCCGGGCCGTCGATCTTCTGCGCGCGGTCGGTATCGACCGCATCAACCTGGACCTCATGTACGGTCTGCCCCTGCAGACCGTCGATCACGTGCTGCGCACCGTGGACCGCACGGCGGAACTGGAAGCCCAACGCATCGCCCTGTTCGGCTATGCCCATGTGCCCTGGATGAAAAGCCACCAACGCCTGCTGGACGGGCTGCCCCGCGCCGATGCGCAAGGACGGTTCGATCAGGCCGCCGCCGCCGCCCTGCGTCTGGTGCGCAACGGCTACCGGCGGGTCGGCCTTGATCATTTCGCACTGCCGGACGACAGCCTGTGCCAGGCCCTCGACACGGGCCGTCTGCGCCGCAATTTCCAGGGCTATACCACCGATACGGCCAATGTCCTGTTGGGGCTGGGCGCCTCGGCCATCGGTGAGCTTCCGGGCGGCTATTTCCAGAACGCGCCGGACACGGGGACCTACCGCCGGCGTATCGCCGCCGGGCAATTGGCAACGGTGAAAGGCATCCCCATCGACGCCGACGACCACCGCCGCCGGGCGGTCATCGAACGCCTGATGTGCGACATGACGGTTGATCTCGACCGTTTTGGCGGCACTGCCTCGTTCACCGCCGAGCTGGCGTGCCTGCATGATATGGCGGCGGACGGATTGGTGCGTATCGACGGTGCGGTGGTCACCGTTCCCGAAGACGCGCGGCCCCTGATGCGGGCGGTGGCGGCGGTCTTCGATGCTTATCTGCCGGCCTCGGGGACGGCCCCCCAGGCCCGCCATTCCCAGGCCGTTTGATTGGCCCGGCAAAAAATCTTCCCGCCAAAGGGTTGCAAATGCCCGATTAATCAGACTATCTCCCTTGCCGTTCAAGGTTGGTCAACAACCGGACAAGCAGGGAGAGAGACCCGTGAATTGCGTTTGCCGCATTCCGGACATATTCGCGATTATCATTGCGCCGGTCCCCGTCCCGTGGGATCACGCACGCCAGTGGGGGTTGGTGACGCGCAATGTCTGACATGATCGTTCTTGAAAATCTGACCAAGCGGTTCGGTGATTTGACCGCCGTCGATGCCGTGTCCATGGCCGTGCGCCGGGGCGAGGTGCTGGGCTTTCTCGGGCCCAACGGCGCCGGCAAATCGACGACCATGAAGATGGTCTGCGGTTACCTGACGCCGACCAGCGGCACCGCCCGGGTGCAGGGTCACGACGTGGTGACCGAGCCCATGGCGGTGAAGGCGGCGATCGGCTATCTGCCCGAAGGGGCGCCGACCTACGGCGACATGCGGGTTTCCGCGTTCCTGCGCTTCATCGCCCAGATCCGCGGCTTCAACGGCGCCGAAATCGGCCGCCGGGTCGATCGGGTGCGCGAGATGGCGGCATTGGACGAGGTGTTCGACCGCCCGGTGGAAACCCTGTCCAAGGGCTTCAAGCGCCGCGTCGGTCTGGCCCAGGCGATCCTTCATGACCCGGAAGTCCTGATCATGGACGAGCCGACGGACGGCCTCGACCCCAATCAGAAACATCAGGTCCGCTCGCTGATCAAGGACATGGCCCATAACAAGGCCATCGTCATCTCGACCCATATTTTGGAAGAGGTCGAAGCCATCTGCACCCGCGCCGTGGTCATCGCCCATGGCAAGCTGTTGGCCGACGGCACGCCGGAACAGTTGCTGTGCCGCGATGCGCGCCACAACGCCGTGGTGGTCAAGCTGGCCGCCGATCAGGCCGCCGACATCGTGGCCGGACTGGCGGCCCTGGATCAGGTTGCGGGCGTCGATGCGCTGGGCGATCCGGTGGGCGGCACGGCGGCTTTCCGCGCCCGGCCCAAGGCGGGGGCGTCCATCGTCCTGCCGGTCGGCGATTTGCTCAGGTCCAAGAACGTGACGCCCGAGGAAATGTACGTGGAACGCGGCCATATGGACGAAGTGTTCCGCAAAATCACCCAGGGCGATGCCCAAGGGGGAGCCGATGCGTAACATCTGGATCATCGCCAAGCGCGAACTGGCGGGCTATTTCGCGACGCCGCTGGCGCTTGTGTTCATCGTCATCTTTCTGGCCCTGACCGGCGCCTTCACCTTCTACCTGGGCCGTTTCTTCGATAACGGCCAGGCGGATTTGGAAGCCTTCTTCCGCTTTCATCCCTGGCTGTACCTGATCCTGATCCCCGCCGTCGCCATGCGCCTGTGGGCGGAGGAACGCAAGTCCGGCACCATCGAGCTTCTGATGACCCTGCCCGTGACCACGGCGCAGGCGGTGCTCGGCAAATTCATGGCGGCCTGGGCGTTCTGCGGCATCGCGCTGGCGCTGACCTTTCCCGTCTGGGTTACCGTCAACGTGTTGGGCGCGCCGGACAACGGCGTGATCGTCGCGGGCTATGTCGGCAGTTTCCTGATGGCGGGCGCCTTCATGTCCATCGGCGCCTGCATGTCGGCCATGACCAAGAACCAGGTGATCGCCTTCATCATCTCGGCCACGGTGTGCTTCCTGTTCACCATGAGCGGCCTGGATCTGGTGCTCAACTTCTTCCAGGGCTGGGCGCCGGCGCTGATCGTCGACACGGTGGCCAGCCTAAGCTTCCTGGTTCGTTTCGATGCGGTGATGCGCGGCGTCATCGACCTGCGCGACGTGCTGTTCTTCGTGTCGCTGATCGCGTTCTTCCTGTTCACCAACGTGATCGTCGTCGAAGTGAAGAAATCGGCGTAGGGGGCGGGAACGATCATGAACGCATTGAAGACCATCGACCGCAACCGTCTCGCCGTGATCGGCGTGGGCTTGGCCGCCGTCTTGTTCCTCGCCGTCAATCTGGCGGTCAATCTGTCCCTGCGCTCGGCCCAGGTCGACCTGACGGAACGCGGGCTCTACACATTGTCCGACGGCACGCGCAAGGTGCTGACGTCGCTGACGGAACCGATCACGCTGCGTCTCTATTTCACCCGGGCGCTGGGCGAAAGCTATCCCGGCCATCAGGCCTACGCCAATCGCGTGCGCGAGCTTCTGGAACGCTACGTCAACATTTCAGGGGGCAAGATTCGGCTCGAGGTCAAGAACCCGGAAGCCTTTTCCGAGGTCGAGGACGAGGCCGTCACCTTCGGCCTGCAGGGCCTGCCCTACGACCAGTCCGGCGACCGCGGTTATTTCGGCCTGGCCGGCACCAATTCCGTCGACGGCAAGGCCGTCATTCCCTACTTCACGACGGAGCGCGAGCCGTTCCTGGAATACGATCTGACCAAGCTGGTCTATTCGCTGGCGACCCTGGACCGTCCGGTTGTCGGCATGGTCGCGCGTCTGCCGGTCGAAGGCGGCTTCATGATGGGCCAGCGGCCCGTGCCGGCCTGGGCCGTGATCAGCCAGATCCGCGAACTGTTCGACGTCCGCACCATGCCGGCCGAATTCAATGCCGTGCCGCCTGAAATCGGCATGCTGATGCTGGTTCATCCCAAGAACCTCAGCGACGAGACCCTGTACGCCATCGACCAGTTCGTCATGCGCGGCGGGCGGGTGCTGGCCTTCATCGACCCCAACGCGGAAACCGAAGCCCCCAGCCCCCAGGGGCCACCGGGCCCGTCGGACATCGACCGGCTTCTGAAATCCTGGGGCGTCACCTTCATCAAGGACAAGGTCGCCGCCGACCTGCAATCGGCGCGCCGCGTCAACGTCCGCCACGAAGGTCAGATCACCCAGGTCGATTACGTGGCGTGGAATACGCTTGATCGGCGCAACCTGGATACCACCGACGCGGTGGTCGCCGACATCCGCGACCTGAACGTCGGTTCGGCCGGAATACTCGAGCCGGCCGAGGGCGCGACCACGACCTTCCGCCCGCTCGTCACCACCTCGGAGGATTCCGAAGCCCTTGACGTGGCCAAGCTGCAGGGCCGCATCGACATTGTCGCCTTGTTCCGTGACTTCAAGGCGTCGGGTAAGAAGTTGACCATGGCCGCGCGCGTGACCGGTCCGGTCAAATCGGCATTCCCCGACGGGCCGCCCTTGATCGGCGAGGGCGAGGACGCCGAAAAGGCTCGCCTCGAAAGGGCCAAGACCCATCTGGCGGAATCGCAGAAGCCGCTCAACGCGGTGGTCGTCGCCGATACGGACGTCCTGCACGAAGGTCTGTGGGCGGAAATTCGCAACGTCAACGGCGAACAGCTTCTGGTGCCCTATGCGGGCAACAGCGACTTCGTCATCAATGCGGTCGAGAACCTGTCCGGCGGCGACGTATTGCTGGGCCTGCGCTCGCGCGGGGATTCCAAGCGTCCGTTCCTGATGGTCGAGAAAATCCAGCTTGAGGCCGAGCGCAAGTTCCGCGCCGAGCAGGAAAAGCTCGCCAAGGAACTGCAGGAAACCCAAAAGCGGATCGAGGGCCTGACCAACCGCGAAGGGGCGAACGGCGAAGCCATTCTGACGGCGGAGGAAAAAACCGCGATCGCCGAATTCCGCCGCAAGATGATTGATATCCGCCACGACCTGCGCAACGTGCAGCACGCACTGCGCAAGGACATCGACGCGCTGGACGCCTGGCTGAAGTTCCTTAACATCGCGGCCATTCCGTTGATCCTGGGATTTGCCGCCTTGGTCATCGCCGTTGCCCGCCGCTTGAGCCGCGCCCGCGCGCGGCCGGTGACGGAATAGGGGAGAGCCGGCATGAGCGCGAAAAATTTCCTGATCCTTCTGGTCGCCACGGTGCTGGGCATCGTTGCCGCCGCTGCCGCCGTGGTCACCCGGCCCGGTGACGCGGTCTATGCCAATCTGGGCGACCCGGTGGTGCCCGGCCTGATCGATAACCTGAACGATGTCGACACGGTGCGTATCGAAAGCCACGAAGGCGGGGTGCTGACCTTCAAGCGCAACGCCAAGGATGCCGGGGACTGGGGTATTGCCAACCGCGACATGTACCCGGCGAAGGCAAGCCAGGTGAATGCGCTGGCGCTGCGCGTGGCGGAACTCACCTACCTGGCGCCCAAGACCGCGACCCCGGAACTGTTCCCGCGGCTTGAACTGGGCGATCCCGATGTCGTGGGCTCGAAGGCCATCAGCCTGCGTCTCAACGACAAGGGCGGCCGGCCGATGGTCGACATGGTGATCGGCAAGGCCCGCAGCTCGCTCGAGGGTTCGGCCGCAGGCGGCACCTATTTCCGCATTCCCGGCAAGGATCAGGCTTGGCTGGCCAAGGGCTCGATCGAAATCGGCAAGCTGATTTCCGAATGGATCGAGACGGACATCTTCGATATTCAGACCAAACGCATCCGTCGCGTCGAAATTCATCATGCCGACGGCGAGAAGATTTCCATCTTCAAGGAACAGCAGGGGGATTTGGATTTCGTGCTGAATGGCGTCCCCGACGGCAAAAAGGTGAAAAGCCGGTTCAGCGTCAACGGCATCGCGTCGGCCATCGACGATTACAAGATCATGGACGTCGCGCTTCGCGAAAAGCATCCCGTCGATCCGGCCACGGCGACCCGCGTCGTCTACGAAACCTTCGACGGGCTGACCGTGACCGCCCTGATCGACCTGCCCGAGGGTGACCTCAAGGGGCCGACGGCCGAATATTGGGTGTCGCTCGACATTGCCGGCGGCGAAGGCACGGCCGAAGCCGACGGCTTGCGCGCGCGTACGAACCCCTGGGTGTTTCGGATTTCCGACTATCGCTACGACTCGATCGCCAAGCGCATGAAAGATCTGGTCGAGGACGCCGCCGGCTCGTAACGCCTGCGCAACCAATTTTCCTTTAATTTCAAATTGTGCCGCCCGTCACAGATGGCGCGGGCCCGCATCCCTACGCTATCGCCATAAGGTCGGCCTGGGGCCGCCCGTGGACCCCGGCGACGGGGTAAGGTAGGCTCGACATGAACGAAATCGCGCTCAAGCATTCAGGGGCCGCCATGACCGGTGCGGATAGGGACGATACGGCGGGGAAATTGGGCGCGGCCGCCAAGGCCGAACCCAGGGCGAAATCCCGTGCCCAGGGCAAGACCGACCGCGAACGCTTCGTGGCCCTGGCTTTCTGCCGCGCGGATTTGCTTCTCGAACTGGACGGCAACTACAACATCGCCTTCGCTGCCGGGGTGACCCCGGTGCTGGGCGCCACGCCGGAAACCTTGTTGGGTTCGTCGTTCCTCGACTTTGTTGGTGACGAGCACAAGACCTATGCCCGCGATCTGCTGACGGGCGGCGGCCGCAACGGTCGCCTGGAGGACGTCGTCCTCGACCTGAAAAGCACCGCCGGCAAACGCATTCCCGTGGTGTTTTCAGGCTACCGCATGCCTGATTTCGAGGATCATTACTTCCTGGCATTGAAGGTCGAGCCCGTGCGCAAGACCCATGTCCCGGCCGAAGACCTGATCGAGGACGAATGGTCGGGCGTGTTGGAGCGCGAGTCCTTCACCCGCGCCGCGGTCGAACGCATTCAGGATTACGATCGCACGGGCGCCAGGGGGCAGCTCACGTTCGTGCGCCTGGACAACGTCAAGTCCCTGACCGAAACCTTGGGCGCCAGCGAGAAGCGCAACCTGATGACCGCTGTCGGCAGCATCCTGAAAACCCATTCGCTGGGCGGCAGCACGGCGGGCCAGTTGGATGCCGAGAACTTTGCCTATGTCCACGGCGGCGACGTCGACCCCGAGGACGTGAACATGAAGGTCGAGGAAGCCGCCCAGCAGCTTCTCGGCGACAAGGCCGCCGAGTTCGGCGCCCGCTCCTCGACCCTGGATGCCGACGGGGCGGGGCTCAGCGAGGATCAGGTCGCCCGCGCCCTGGTCCATACCATGCAGCAGTTCTGCACCGGCAAGGCGCGGCTGCCGGTCGAGAAGTTGTCCGACGCGCTCGACGACATGATGCAGGACACGGTGGAAACCGTGAAGTTCATCAAGGACACGACGGAACGCTGCGACTTTGATCTGGTGTTCATGCCGATCTGCGACCTGCGCCTGGGCCGGGTCCATCATTTCGAGGCCCTGTCCCGGTTCCGCGACCAGACCCGCGCCAAGACCACGTTCCAGATCATCACCCTGGCCGAACAACTGGGCCTGATCGTCGATTTCGACTTTGCCGTGGTCCGTCAGGTCATGGACATTCTAGGCCATATGGCGAAGCGTGGGCCGCTGCCGCCGGTGGCGGTCAACCTGTCGTCGCTGTCGCTGGCTCAGCCGCAATTCGTGCAGCGTCTGATTCAGGTTCTCGAAAGCCGCCGCGATATGAACAGGCGGGTGATGTTCGAATTGACGGAATCGGCCGAGGCCGAAGACCTGGAAACCCTCAACAAGGTGATCCAGGAAATCCGTTCGCGCGGGTTCCAGTTCTGTCTCGACGATTTCGGCGCGGGGGCTGCCAGTTTCGACTACCTCAACGCCCTCGACGTCGACGTGGTCAAGTTCGACGGCCCGGTGGTGCGCCGGGCCTGTGCCTCGGACAAGGGCCGCGACATGCTGTCGTCGATGGCAAAGATGTGCTCTTCCGCAGGCGTGCACACGGTCGCGGAAATGGTCGAGGACAAGGATGCGGCCAACAAGTTGTTCTATTGCGGCATCGACTACGGCCAGGGTTGGCACTTCGGCAAGCCCAGTCCCGATCCCTTCACCTTTGCCGATCGTTTCATCGGCGCCGACTGACCGTTTCCGGGCGGACACGACCCGCTGGCAGCGATGGCCCCACGCGTCATTCCCGCGAAAGCGGGAATCCAGAACGTTGGACCCCCGCTTTCGCGGGGGTGACGGACAGGGTGGCGTGATGGCGAATGATTAGGACTTGCGGCCCTTGTAGGGGTTCTCAATGGCGTCGACGACCGCCTGCAGAACCTCGCGGACCTGGGCCTCATCGCAGCCCATGAGGATCGCATCCTCGAAGGCGTCCTGGCAGTACTGACGGATTTCCTCGAGATTCTCGTTCAGGACCTTCAGCTTCTCTTCGCAGGACACCAATTCGCCGTCCGGCTGACGCCAGGTGATCTCCGATCCGATGGGTGAACGCAAGCTGGTCATGGGTCCGTCCGCGGTCCTTGGGCTATCGCGCCGCGCCGGTCCGATGGCGTGGTCACGATGCTGAGCCCTAAATGTAATATCTTCGCTGCCGGGTGCAAGTCCCCTTGAAGGCCGGGCGGGGCTCAGCCTCTGGCGGCCCGGCTCTTGAGGCCGCGGTCGTCATCGTCGTCCGTGGGGGCGTCATAGACCGACATGTCGCCCTCTTCCTCGTCGTCCTCTTCCTCAAGGTCCGATGTCTCCGCCAGATGCGGGGCGTAATCCTTGGGTTCCCACGGCAGGGGCGGCGGTGACTTGGGCCGGGCGATATCCATCAGGCGTTCGACGCGCGACAGGTTTTTTTCCGTGATCATGGTCAGGCGGTGGGCGCCGCGCGCCTCGTACACGCCCTTGGCCAGGGAAAAGGCCTCGCGGGCGGCTTCCAACTGACCCGGGTCGTGGGTCAGCTTGGACAACATGAACAGGGCTGATCCCAGGTTGTTCTGGGTCGCCGCCCACAGCAACGGATGGTCCAGCTTGTGGCGGACTTCCAGGGCGCCGGAACAGGCCTCGATGGCCTTTTCGAACAGTTCCACCGATTTCAGCTGCTCGCCCAGGATCGCCGCCGCCTGGCCGATGTTGTTCATGACTTCGGCCCAGCGCATGGGATGGTCGATCCGGTTGAACACCTGCAAGGCGGCCTGATAATGGTTCAGGGCCTGTTTCAGAAGGTCCTGGTCGCCTTCCTGGGCGTCAATGCGGTAACAGATTTGCCCCATCCGGTTCTGCAGCGCCGCCCATTCCTTGGGATAGGCGTCGCGGGTGAACTGCTCGGCCGCCGCTTCCAGAAGAGCCATCGCCTGGGCCATCGGCCCGGCGGCTTTGTGTTCGTCGTCGGCCGCCATCTCCAGGGTTTCCCATTCGGGGGCCAAGGTCGGCAGGATCGCGCCGAGCGCGCGTTGCGCCACGGCGCGGTCGAAGGCGTCACTGTCATCCTTCAGGAAGGCGATGGCCTGACCGTAGATGTCGGCGGCCATGCGGTAGCCCTCAAGCTGTCCGGCCGGGCCCGACTGAAGCGTCAGCAGGTTGGCGAAGAACAGCCGGGCGATGGCGCGGTCGCGGTCCGTGATGTCGGGGGCCGTGCCCAGGGCTTCGATGGCCGGGGCCGCGCGTTCCATGGCCTGGGGCAGGACTTTGGCAAGGCGACTCTTCTTGACCTCGGTCAGCGGGATCGTCGCCGTCAGGGCGACGGCCGTCGCCAAGGCGGACAGGGCCGGATCCGGCTGGGCCGGCAGCACCAGCGCCTGGGCCGCGTGGAACATCCCGGGCGGATCCTCGTTCTGGATGCCCAAGGGCAGGAACCGCAGGGTCAGGCGCTTGCCGGCGGCATCCAACTCGAAGCAGATCAGGATGTCCGCCTCGACCTGCGCCAGGGCCTGGCGCGCCGCCCAATGCAGGCGGTTCGCGCGGTCCTCGGGTTCCGTGTCCTCAGGGAGGGTGAGGGGCTTCTTCAGGGGGCGGGCGCGCACGCCTTCAAGTTCGGCGAAGGCGTCGAGAATCAGGAGTTCAGGGTCCGTCGCGGTGTCGCTATCGGTGTTGATGCCTTCCGGGGCTTGGCCTTCGGGGGGAAGGGCCGCAACGCGCACCTCGATGCGGGTCGGGTCGGCGGGCTGGCTCGCCTCCTTGATCTGGCGGAACCAGCCGAACAGGGAGAACCGGCGGCGTGGTGCCCCGGTGTCCGGCGCGGCCAGGGGAGCGAGCAAGCGGGCCAGCAGGCCAGCCTGCTGTGCCGGCGCCTTGACCAGGGCCAGGGCCTGCTGGTCGAGCGGGCGCAGCGTCACCATGCCGGCGGCGATCGCCGTCGATTTGTGGCGGCCGTGCGCGACATCCGCGTCGCCCAAGGTTTTGCCCGGGCCCAGAACACCCAGATGCTTTTCCTTGCCGTCGACCTCGGTCATCAGTTCGACCTTGCCGGCGATGATGGTGAAGGCACGGGTCGCCGGATCCCCCTCGCGGAAGATGATGTCCTTGTCGCGGAACTGTTGTTTCCTGCTGTTCACGGACCTTGGCCTGTTCGCTAAACGCTATCCGCCAGTTCGCCGGTTATCCAATCCAATCGGAGCCGACGGCGGCGCTGGACGATTGCCGCCCCGTCCATTAAACAGAAAGAAGGTTTACCCTTGTTTAAGGCCGATCTGCTTCCTTATCGCGGCTGAATGCTATGGATATGACCGGAGACGGGGAACGCCGACATCGGCGTCCTGTGAGCGAGTGAGGGGCTACTTTGTATAATAAGTTCAAGGGATTGTGCTGGGCCTTGGGGCTCTGCATGGTGACTGTTTCCGGTGCGCAGGCGGATAGTGCATCGACCGGGTACGACATCCGAATTCTGATGGGCAAGGCCCATCCCTTTGCCGCTCGTCCGGCCAAAGAGTGGGACCAAGCCCGCCCGGGACAGCCTGCCGCAGGGCGCGTGGCCCAGCCGGTTTATGCCCCCATGCCGGTGCGCCCGGCGCCCCGACCTCAGGTCCGCCCCGTTCCGGCCTCCGCGCCGGCACCGCAGCCGCAGGTCGAACCGATGACGCGGGTGTCGTCGAAAACGGGGCCGCTGTGGCCCGGCGGCACGGAACAGGGAGCCCGCGCCAGTTCGCGCGGCAAACCGCTCGGCGGCATTATTTCCGAAATTTCCATCGGCGCCCTGATTCACGACGAAGGACCGTTCTCCAACTCCAAGGAAGACGGCTACGACGGGCATATCGAAATCCGTTTCGCTTCGCCGAAATTCCTCGACCTGATCTGGAGCCCGGAGCCGCATATCGGCGCCAACATCAATTCCGAAGGCGACACCAGCCAGGTGTTCGCCGGTCTCAGCTATGAATGGAACCTGTGGAAGGGGCTGTTCGCGGGGCTCAGCGTCGGTGGCGCCTATCACGACGGTGAAACGGATTCAGGGGCGGCCGACAAGAAGGATCTGGGCTGTCACCTGTTGTTCCGGGAATCGTTCACCCTTGGCTGGCAACTGACTGAACATCACAAAATCGCGGCCATCTTCGACCATATCTCGAACGCCAAGATCTGTGATCACAACGAAGGCCTGGAAAACATCGGCCTGCGCTACAGCTACCGATTCTAGAATCGAATTCAGGCCCCGTTGCCGCGCCGCACCCGGGCCCGCAGGTCACGCCGGGTCTGATCCAGCAATGCCGACCAGTCGCCCCGCCGTTCCGTGCGCAGGATGCGCATGGTCGGATACCAGGGCGTGGTATCGCCCGAAGTGCCCCAACGCCAATCGGGTGAGGCCGGAGCGATCAGCCAGGTTTCCTTGCCCAGCGCACCGGCCAGATGGGCGACGGCGCCGTCGACGGCGATCACCACGTCCATCTGATCGATATAGGCCGCCAGGCCAGCCAGCCCGCCGGCCCGACGTGCCACGTCGATGATCAGGGCGTCCGCACCCTGTGCCTTCAAATCCCCCGCCGCCGGTCCCGTCTGCAGACCGAACAAGGTAACACCGGCCAGACCGGCCAGGTCGAGGAACGGGCGCAGACCCGGTGTCGGCGTGACATGGGCCGGTGTCCGCTCATCCTCCCAGGCGATCCCGACCTTCATGAAATCGCCGCCCGGCGGCAGGCGAAAGGCTCCGGGGTCGGGCGGGGTGATGTAGGGGGTCGCGGCCGGCACCTTGGCGGCGGTCGTCTTGAAAATGGCGGCAAGCGACAACAGCGGCGCGTGCAGATCGAATTTCGGTAAGGCGGCACCCTGGATCACCAGCTTGTCGACGCCGGGGACGGTGGCCAGCAGATCGGCCAGCGCGGCGGGCGCCTCCAGGACCACGTTGGCGCCCTGGGCCTTGATCATGGGGATGTAGCGGGCGAACTGGATGATGTCGCCCGGTGTGCCTTCGCAGGGCACCAGAACCGTCTTGCCCTTGACCTTGGCGCCGGTCCAGCGCGGCGTGTCGGTGCCGCGCAGTTGAAAGCGGCGCATCCGGAAGCGGGCTTCCAGATCCTTGAAGCCGGCGGCATATTCGCCCGCCAAAAGTAGCGACCGCCCACGGTCGAGCAGGCTTGGGATATGGTCCGGGTTGTGGTCGAGGGCGCGTTCGAAACAGTCGAGGGACTGATCACGGCGGCCAAGGTCGCGCAGCGCCACGCCCAGGTTGTGCAGGGTGTCGGGATTTTTCGGGTCCAGGTGCACGGCTTGTTGGTGGCTGGCCACCGCGGCCTCGAACCGGCCCAGGTCACGCAGCACGTTGCCCAGGTTGGAATGGGATGTCGCGTTGCGCGGCTTCAGCGCGATGGCCCGCCGATAGCAGGCGACAGCCGCTTCGGGTCGGCCCGTGGCGCGCAGCACCACACCCAGGTTGTTGTAGGCCTCGGCCAGATTGGGGTTGAGGGCGAGGGCCCGGGTGTAATCGGGGATCGCCTCTTCCAGGCGGCCGTTCCGTTGATGGTCGGAGCCGATGGCGAACAGGCGCGCGGCTTCGCGGTCGCGCAGGGCCGTGCGTTCTTCTTCCGGAAGAGACTCCCATGCGGCGCGGGCGTCAGCGACGTCCACCGGAGATTGATCCGGGCTGGCGCGGTTGTCGGCGGCCATCAGTCCTCCACGATTTCAGCGGCCCCTGGACCGCTGTCGGTAGTGCTCATCTGGCCTGCCCGTGCCCCGTTTTGGTGATCTTAAGGCAAACCAGAGAAGTGATGTGGAACCACACTCCCCTCGCGCGCACATATTGAAGTGTCCACAACGGAACCGCAAGTCCCGTAACCTACGAGGATTACAATAAAACTCGGCGGTTCGGGTGGCCTGTCAGGTAGCCGTCAGATAAGCGCCAAAACGTTTTCCGGCGGCCGCCCCAGAACCGCCTTGGCACCCTTGACGACGATCGGCCGTTCGATGCATCGGGGATTGGCGATCATGCCTTTGATCAAGGCATCCTCGTCCATGTCCTTGGCGAGGCCTGCCTCCTTGGCTTCGGCCTGGCGCAGAATGTCGGCGGCTTTCAGGCCGAGCTTGCGCAACAGTTCCTTCATCTCGTCCATCGTGGGCGGGGTGTCCAGGTACAGCACGATTTCCGGGGTCACGCCGTTGTCCTCCAGTATCTGAAGGGTCTGGCGCGATTTGCTGCACTTCGGGTTGTGGTAGATGGTGATGGCCATGATGGCTGCTCTCCTGATGTCTGTCATCTTCTGCCGATGGGACCGACGTCACGCGTCTCCGCCGGATGCGGGTCCCGCGGGCGGCTGGAAGATTTCCGGCGCGTCGTCGCCTGGCAGGCTTTCCACATAAATCGATTGGCTCGGGAAGGCAAAGGCCGCCCCGGCACCGTGGACGATGTCCATGACCTTGTAGGCCAGGCGTTCCTTGATCTCCAGATACTCCCCCCACTTCGTCGTTAGGGTGAAGCAATAGACCATGATGTTGATGGAGGAATCGCCGAAGCTGTCGATTCGCACGAAAGTCGAGACATCGGTTTTCGGCGCGAAGTCGGGTGTTTCATCGATGTAGGCCGCGATCTGATCGCGGATTTGGCGCAACTGATCGACCGAGGTGCGGTATTCGACTCCGATCAGCCATTTGATGCGACGGTGGGTCATGGCGGTGAAGTTGATGACCGCCGTGTCAGACAGCTGCGAATTGGGCACCATGACCGGCGCCTTGTCGAACCGGCGAACCATGGTGGAGCGGAATCCGATGGTCTCGACATGGCCTTCGACCACACCGTCGACATTGATCCAATCGCCCTTGTGGAAGCGCTTTTCCGCCAGGATCAACAGACCCGCGATCAGGTTCTTGAACAGGTCCTGCGCGCCCAGCGCCACGGCGACCCCGATCAGGCCGAACCCGGCGATGATCGGGCCGACCTTGATGCCCCAGATTTCCAGCACCGCCGCCGCGCCGATGATGAACACCAGCACACGGATCGCACGGGCCATCCATTCCACCAGTTCCGTGGAAAAGATGCTGTCGAGACGATGGAGAAGCACGCTCAAGGGGTCGATCACCCGGTAAAGCGCCCAGAAGATGGTAAAGGCGATCAGCGAGCGCACCAGGTTCGATGCCATCTGCTCGGGCATAGCCTTGAGGTCCAGAATCTGGAAGGCAAAGAACAGGCCCATGACCACGGGCACGAACCGTACCGGTGGCTCGATGGTCGTGAGGATCTGATCGTCCAGGGTCCAGGGCGTGCGTTTGGTCATCATGCGCAGCCAGGCCATGAGGAAGCGCGTCATCAGGCCGCGCAGCAGCATGAACGCCAGAAAAATGCCAACTGCCGCAGCCATTCGGCCGACGTCGATGCCAACGACGCCGTGTTGCCAGACGTCAACAACCAGATTCCAAAACTCGGTCATGTCTTTCATAACAGTTGTTTATTGTATGTTGGGCCTGCTTGACTAGACTGTTGCCCGGATAAAACAGCTTCTTGGGGGCGAGGGCGGGGTCGTCCCGCACCGTGACAACCAAGGGGAGCCGAATGGGCCTGTCCCGTACTACTGCATTTGTGGCAGCCCTGATCGGGGCCATGGCCTCGTCGTCTTCCGCATGGGCTTCGGCCTGCATCGCTTCGAAGGGCGGGGAAGCGCCGATCCCCTATTCGTCGCCTGCTGAAAACGCCAGCTTCATTTTCAAGATCACCCATAATCCGGATTCGAAAACCCCGGACGTGACCCATCACCGCTATCGGGTGAAAACCATCGATGGCGACAAGGTGCGCTGGTTCCGCGAACCGGTCCAGGGCAAGGGACCGATTCAGGACGTGACCCTGTACCGCGCTTTCGCCCGTGTCGCCGGCGGCGGCGGGTGGGATTTCGATTTCAAGATGCCGGAGTACGACAAGTTGTGGCCCTTGAAGCAGGGCAACGAGGCCAACTACGTCGTCGAAGGCAAAAAGGACGGCAAGTCGGTATTCAAACTGCAGTCGTCGCTCTGCGTGCGCGGCTCCAAGGTCCTGAAACTGCCGGCCGGCGATTTCACCGCCCATCTGGTCGACATCTCGCAGAAGGTGATCGAGGGGCCCAAGTCCATGAAATGGGATCTGGTCGAAATCAACGCCTGGTACGTGCCCGAGTTCGGCACGGCGCTGCTGATGGAGGACCGCATTTCCTTCAAGGGCAAGCTGATCCTGATCCGCCGCCGCGAGGCCATCGAAGTTCCGCAATAAAATAAAGTGCAGGCTCAGACCGCCGGGCGGGGGGCGAAGTGCGCCTTCGTGAACGCCACACGGCTGTCGACCGAGGCCAAGGTTTCCGGCGCGCTTTGCAGGTGTCCCTCCACCTTGGCGAGCCGCAGGCCCAGGCCCTCGCCGTTGGCGATCTGAATGCTCAGGCCCGGGCGAGCGTTCAATTCCAGCATCACCGGCCCGCGTTCGGAATCCAACACCATGTCGATGCCCTGATAACCCAGGTGGGTCAGGTCGAACGACCGTGCCGCATGGTGCAGCAGGATATCCCAATGGGGGATCTGCACATCCGACACGGGGGCGCCCGTATCGGGATGGGTGGTGATGATGCGGTCGTGCCACACGGCATTCAGGGTCCGGCCCGATGTCATGTCGATGCCGGCGCCGATCGCACCCTGGTGCAAATTGGCCTTGCCCGACGATTCTTCGGTCGGCAGGCGGGTCATGGCCATCACCGGCACGCCGTAGAACACGATGATGCGGATGTCCGGCACGCCCTGAAAGGCGATATGCTTGAACAATGGATCAAAACGGATTCGGTATTCGATCAGCGCCTTGTCCGGCTGCCCGCCCAATGAAAAGGTTCCGGCCAGGATATTGTTGATGTGAAAGCGCATTTCGTCCGCCGACATGACGGTGCCGTTCGCCAAGCGGAATCCGGCGCCGTCGCGGCCCACGACCACGAGAATCCCGTCACCGCCGCTGCCTTCGGCCGGCTTGATCACGAAATCCTCATGATCCCGGACGATGGTGTCGAAGGTGCGGACTTCGTGCGGATATTCGATGACACCGAACAGGGGCGGCACGGCGATGCCGGCGGCCTCGGCCAGGCGCTTGGATTTCAGCTTGTCGTCGACCAGGGGGAAATATCTGCGCTGATTGTGGACCAGCTGGTACTCCGCATTACGCCAGTTGAGGCCGAGCACCCCGTTGGCGCGCAGGCGCCTGTAAAGATCGACAATCTCCATCCTAGGGCTGCCCGCCCGCGAGCGGCCTGAAACGATAGAGCTCCGTCAGCCGGTAGCCGGAATAGCGGCCCAGCAGCAGCACCGCCGCCAACACCACCAGCAGCAGTTCCGGGAACTGGAAGAACAGGTGTTCGACCAGGGGATGGCTCATCAACAGGTAGCAGACCGTGGCCACAATCAGACTGCCGATCCCTTGTTGCACGGCGTCGCGCGGGCCGCGTTCGTCCCAGATCACGGACATGCGCTCCACCGTCATGGTCAGGATGACCATGGGGAACAGGGCAACGGACAGGCCGCCGGTCAGGCCCAACTGGGCGCTGGCGACGCTGAGCACGGCCATGGCCCCGACCACCACGATCAGCACGGCCGCCAGGCGCGGCACCACGAGCAGGCGCAGGTTTTCCATCCATAGGCGGATCGCAAGCCCGATGGCGACGATCACGGTGAACAACACGATGCCCCAAAGCAGTTGCGTTTCACGGAACGCCAGGGCGATCAGCACGGGCATGAAGGTGCCGAAGCTTTTCAACCCGATCACGTTGCGCAGGATGACCAACAGCAAGACCCCCAACGGCACCACCATCAGCACGCGGTAGACCTGCTGAACCTCCAGCGGCAGGGATGTCAGGGCCGAGGTCACAAGGTTCTTCGCCTGTGTCCTTTCCTGCGACAGGCTGTCGACGATCGCCTGGTCCGCCGCCCGTTCGACCGTGATGCGCAGCTTGGGGTGGCTGCCGCCGTCGACCTGGGCCATCTTGCCGGTCCCGCGCCACCAGGGAAACCAGCTTGCCGGAACCTCTGGCGCGGCCGGGTCGGCGGTCATGCGGTGCCAGGCGCCGGCCTCGGCCACTTCCAGCCAATGGACCGTGTGCACCGGCTTTTGGTGTTCGGCCAGGTCGATGCCGTGCACGGACCGGGCGTGGATGCCGCCCAGGGTCAGCACGCCCGCCGCCACGTCGGCGATCCGCTCCGCGCCGGCGGTTTTACCCAGCAGGCTGCGCGCCGCGTCGTCCGGGTCGGCTGCCGCCAGCCGCTTGATCAGGGCTTGAGCCATGGCGGTCGCCGTCTCACCCTCATTTCGGATCTGGTCGAGAAGAGCCCGCGCCGCGACCAGCCGCAGGGCCTTCCACGGCGGCGGCTGCACCGGGGCCGGTTCCGCCTGGGGCAGCGGAGGGCCGGGTTCGGCCCGGTGAATCAGAAAGCGGAAATAGACCGTTTGCGGCCCTTTGGCCTGGCGCCGGGTCAGGCTCGCCATGCGGCCGTCGGGCGTCAGTTCCATGGCCAGGGCATAACCGCGAGAGACGAAGCTTTGATCCAGGATCGTGTGGGTCCGGGTGTTGCGTGGGATGAACAGGCGCACGGCCACCGGGCCGCCCGCGGCCTGGAAGGTGACGCGGGTTTCAACCGCCCAATTGTCAGGGGCGTCCCCGGGGGTCAGGGGAAAATCAAGGGCCAGAATCTTGTAGGCGAACAGCGCCAGCCCCGCCGCCGCGAACACCGCCGCCAGCAGGTAGACCGTGCGGTTTCTCATTTTGCGGCCTCGCCGCAGGTGGGGCGGGTCAGATCCGATTGCGACACGTCGACCACATAGACACCGGTGAGGAAGCTTGCCCCCAGCAGCATGCGGTAAGTCAGCTTGGGTCGCTCGGCCAGGTTGACCTCGACCGCGCGGGCGACGTCGCCGACGCAAAGGGTTATCGTTACGATGGGGCGTTCCTGGCGGCTGCCGGCGCGGTGAATCATCGTCATGCGCCCAAGCGGGCGTTCCAGGGTTCGGCTGTCGCCGCCGTCGAGATTCAAGGTGAAGCGGATCCAGGTCGTCCCGTCGCGCTCGAAGGTTTGCCAGTCCCGGGTGTCGAGGGATGAATTCTCGGCCCCCGTGTCGACCTTGGCGCGGATGTCGATGGCTTCGGGTTGAATACGGACGGTTTCGATCAGACCGACGGTTTTCAGCACGCTGTCCGCCTGAACGGATGGGGCGCCTGTCATCAGGGCGGCCCAAATCCCGAATATCACCGGCATGCGTGGCGTCATCCGTCCCTCCCGGACCGGTTTAGCCTATTGTTCCCGAATTCCGGGCCGGCGGCAAACCCTAGCCGTCGTCGAGCATCCGGGTCAGGTCGTCGACGGTCTCGGCCTCGATCACCCGCCGCGCCGTGTCGTAATCGAACCCGGCGCGGGCCAGGGTCGCCAGGTCCTTGTCGCGCCGTTCCGCCCGTTTGTCCGGGGCGGCGTAGGGGCCCAGCCGGCGGCGTCGAGCCAGGGCGGCGGCGGCGGCCAGATCGGGCTTAGGTGTATCCTCGGTCGCGGCGGCAAGGGCCTTGTCGATGTCGTCCGCACCCACGCCCTTCTGCATCAGTTTGAACCGCACACCCTTCATCGGCGTGCCCCGGCGCAGCATGTCGCCGGCCCGGGCCTCGGCATAGGCGGCATCGTCCAGCAAGCCCGCCCTCTGGTAGCGCTGGATCAGGTCCTCGACCCAGGCGGCGCCTTCTTCCGGATCGGTGCCGTGATGACGGGCGGATTTATCGACCCGGCGCATCAGCACGCGGCGCAGGTTTTCCGAAGACGTGGCGAAGCGGGCAAGGTAATGGAGGGCCGCGTTGGCAAGATGGCTTTGCGTCGCCTTCTTAGGCCCCCGGGGCTTGCGCCTGGCACCCTTGGTGGGCGCCGGATCGTCGGAACCGATTGGACTCTCCATGGTCATATCTTATAAGGAGCGCGATGATGCGTGACCAGACACCCCTTGCCGCCCTGCCCGACATGCCGTCCGCGTCCGACGGCCTGCCCGCCATGGGGGCGGTCAACTGGATCGGGCTGAAGACGCTTTACATGCGCGAGGTGCGGCGCTTCATCAAGGTCTATACCCAGACCTTGGTCGCGCCCCTGATCACGACGATGCTGTTCCTGGCCGTGTTCGCCCTGGCGCTGGGCGGCGAACACCGGGTCGTCGCCGGCATGCCGTTCATGACCTTCCTGGCCCCCGGCCTGATCATGATGGCGATCGCCCAGAACGCCTTCGCCAATACCTCAAGCTCGCTGATGATCGGCAAGATCCAGGGCAACATCGTCGACAGCCTGATGGCGCCCCTCAACGCCCATGAACTGACGTTCGGCTTCGCCATCGGCGGCATGACGCGGGGCGTCGCCGTTGCCGTCGTCGTCGGCGTGGCCATGGCGATGACCGTGGATCTGGGCCTGCATGATCCGTTTTTCGTCGTCTATCATGCGGTCATGGGGGCCTTGATGTTGTCGCTGCTGGGTTTGGCGGGGGGCATCTGGGCCGACAAGTTCGACCATATCGCGGCGGTCACCAACTTCGTCATCACGCCGCTGTCGTTCCTGTCGGGAACCTTTTATTCGATCGAACGCCTGCCCCAGGGCGTCCAGATCGCGGCCCATTTCAACCCCTTTTTCTACATGATCGACGGCTTCCGCTATGGTTTCATCGGCCATGCCGACGGCAACCTGTGGATCGGCGTCGCCGTCATGGCGGTGATCAACGCGGGCCTGTGGTGGCTTTGTACCTGGATGTTCCGCACGGGCTACAAGCTGAAGGCCTGACGGCCGCCCGCAAGCCGTCGCCGAACGGTCATCTTGCCGCCGTTGACAAGGGGCCATGAGATACTGATACTCGGCGGCTTTCCTGGTAAGGAAGATGGTTGAAGCTCCTGGAAAACGGGGGCTTTTTTCCGTTTTGACACGTTGAGCCAAAGGAGAGCGAAATGATCAGCGCCGTCATGCCGACCTACGCACGGACCGCTTTCGCCCTGGTCAGGGGTGAAGGCATGTATGTCTGGGCGGACGACGGCCGACGATTCCTCGACATGGGGTCGGGGATCGCTGTCAATTCGCTCGGCCATTGCCATCCGAAACTGGTCGCCGCCCTGACCGAACAGGCGAACACCCTGTGGCATGTTTCCAACCTGTACCGCATCGCCGGGCAGGAACGGGTGGCCGATCTTCTGGTCGCCAATTCCTTCGCCGATACCGTGTTCTTCAACAATTCGGGCGCCGAGGCGGTGGAAGCATCCATCAAGATGGCGCGCCGCTATCACCACGGGGCCGGGCATCCGGAACGCTACCGCATCATCAGCTGCGACGGCTCGTTCCACGGGCGGTCCCTGACCGACCTGGCCGCCGGGTCCAACGAAAAGCACCGCGAGGGCTTCGGCCCCATGCCGGAAGGTTTCGACCATGTGCCGTTCGACAACCTGAACGCCATGCGCGCCGCGATCACCGACCAGACGGCGGCGATCCTGGTCGAGCCGGTGCAGGGTGAAGGCGGCATCAAGGCGCCGTCGCCGGGCTTCCTCAAGGGCGTGCGCGAGATGTGCGACGAGTTCGGCATCCTGATGGTGCTGGACGAAGTGCAGACCGGTAACGGCCGTACGGGCAAGCTGTTCGCCCATGAATGGGCCGGCGTGACCCCGGACATTCTGGCCACGGCCAAGGGTCTGGGCGGCGGGTTCCCCGTCGGCGCCGTGCTGGCGACCGAGGCGGCGGCCAAGGCCATGACGGCGGGCAGCCATGGGTCGACCTTCGGCGGCACGCCGCTTGCCATGTCGGCGGTCGGCGCCATGCTGGACGTGGTTCTGGCACCCGGCTTCCTGCCTCGGGTCGATAAGATGGCCCGCGTGTTGTGGGACAAACTCGGCGCCGTCGTCGCCAAGCATCCGACCGTGCTGACCGAGGTGCGCGGCCAGGGCCTGATGGTCGGCATGCGCTGCGCCGTGGAAAACAGCATCCTGGTCGGCAAGATGATCGACAACGGCGTGCTGACGGTGCCGGCGGGCGATAACGTCGTGCGCATGCTGCCGCCCATGATCCTCGAGGAAAGCCACATCGACGAAGCCGTCGCCGCCCTCGACAAAAGCTGCGGCGAAATCGCGGCGGACATGGCCAAGGAGAAGACGGGATGAGCGCACTTCGCCATTTCCTCGACCTCGACCGCGCCGACGCGGGCACCCTGCGCCGGATTCTCGACCGCGCGGCCGCGATGAAGAAGAACGGGGCGGCCGCATCGGCGTCACCGTCCCTGGCCGGAAAGACGCTGGTGATGATCTTCGAAAAACCGTCGACCCGCACCCGCGTGTCGTTCGAGGTCGCGATCCAGCAGCTGGGCGGCCGCGCCGTCGTGCTGTCGGGCAATGAATCGCAACTTGGCCGTGGCGAGACCGTGGCCGATACGGCGCGCGTGCTGTCGCGTTATTGCGATGTCATCATGATCCGCACGGACGATCCGCAGAAACTGCACGATCTGGCCGAATACGCCACCGTGCCGGTGATCAACGGCCTGACCGACGCGTCGCATCCGTGTCAGATCATGGCCGACATCATGACCTTTGAGGAACACCGGGGCGACATCAAGGGGCGTACCGTGGCCTGGGCCGGCGACGGCAACAACGTCGCCGCGTCGTGGATTCACGGGGCCGCGCGGTTCGGCTACCAATTGCGCCTGGCCTGTCCCGAGGCACTGTCGCCCAATCCCGAGCTGGTGTCCTGGGCGACGGACGAAGGTGCGGACGTGCAGGTGACCGAAGACGCCGAAGCGGCGGTTGCCGGAGCGGATTTGGTTGTTACCGACACCTGGGTGTCGATGGGCGACGCCGACGCGGGTCCGCGCCACAACCTGTTGACACCTTACCGCGTGGATGACCGTCTGATGGCTCAGGCCGCGCCCGATGCCCTGTTCATGCATTGCCTGCCCGCGCACCGTGGCGAGGAAGTCACCGAATCCGTGATCGACGGGCCCCAGTCCGTGATCTGGGACGAGGCCGAAAACCGCCTGCATGCGCAGAAGGGTATTCTGGCCTGGTGTTTGGGCGACGTCTGATCGGGCCTTCCGAATGATGGTGAAGGACGCCCCTCATGTTTGACGAAGAGGGCATCCGCGACCTGGAGCGCCGGGCCGCCGAATGCTGGCCGCCGTTCAGCCAGGGCATCCTGGAAGGCTGGCAATTGCGCTTTTCCGAAGGGGTATCGCGGCGTGCCAATTCTGTTCTGGCGCTCGAGGAAACGGGGTCGAGCGCCCTTGAGCTACGCATCGACGCCGCGGAAAAATTCTATCGCCAACGCGGCCTGCCCTGCCGCTTTCAGATTTCCGGTGCGGTCGCGCCGCATGGCCTGGACGCGGAGTTGGAACGCCGTGGCTACGTGATCGAGGCGCGCACGCTCGTCATGACCGCCGATGCCGCGTCCGTGGTGAAAAACCTGGCCGACCGACAGGCGCTCCGCTTTCGCGCGCGTCTTTTTTCCGGCCCCACTGGGGCGTGGTTTCATGTCTATGGCGGTGGCCTGGCGCAGGGCCGCGAACGCGGCCTGCGCTGTCGTCTGGCCGAGGGCCTTCCGGCGCCGCGTGCCTATGCGGTGGTGGACGACGGGACCGAGCCCGCCGCCGTGGGGGCGGCCGTTATTCGCGATAACTGGGCATTGATCCTGTGCATGGCGACACGGGACGGTTACCGTCGCCGGGGACACGCCGCGCGGGTGCTGGCCGCCCTCGCCGCCTGGGCTGCTGATACGGACCGCGACCGCCGCCTGTTCCTGCAGGTGGAATCGGACAATCGTCCCGCCATGGCGCTTTATCACTTGGCGGGCTTCCAAGCCGCGCATACCTATTACTATCGGACACAGACACAAGCCGCCCCAAACGATGCCCTCCCAGATACCGCCGGCCGAGACAATGCCTGACATGACCCTTTCCCTCGACGACGTTGTTCAGCCGTTTCACGTTGACGCGCTGGGCGTCAACGGGCGCGTCGTGCGCCTGGGTCCGATACTCGACCAATTGGTCGGACCGCACGGCTATCCGCCGGTGGTCGCCGACCTGTTGTCGCAGGTCGTGGTGCTGGCGGCGACGCTGTCCAGCGTGCTCAAGTTCGACGGCGTGTTCACCCTGCAGGTCCAGGGTGACGGCCCGGTCGGCCTCGTCATGGCGGACGTGACGTCGGCCGGCGGGGTGCGCAGCTATGCCCGTTATGACGCGGACCGTCTCGCGGCGGTTGATGCCGCGGGCGCTCAGGGGGCGCCGGTTCCGGCGCTGCTCGGTTCCGGTTATCTCGCCTTTACGGTTGACCAGGGGCCGGACACGGACCGTTATCAGGGCATCACCGAATTGGTGGGGGCGACCCTGGCCGACTGCGCCCATGATTATTTTCGCCAGTCCGAACAACTGGAAACCGCGATCCTTCTGGCGTCCGATGCCGATCCTCTGGCTGCCGGGGCGATCATGGTGCAGCGCCTGCCGGACAAGCACGGCGCCGACAAGGACGAGACCGAGGAAGCCTGGCGCCGGGCGGTGATCCTGATGAGCAGCCTGTCGTCCGGAGAACTCCTCGACCCGGCGGTGGCCACGGACCGGCTGCTCTACCGTCTTTACCATCAGGACGGTGTGCGGGTGACCGAGGGCCGGCCCGTGAAACAGACCTGTCGCTGTTCCCGGGACAAGGTCGAAATGACCCTGCGCTCTTTCCCGCAGGCGGAAATCGAGGACATGGCCGACGACGGCACGGTCACGGTAACCTGCGAATTCTGCTGCACGGACTATGTTTTCGGCCCGGACCAGATCGAGGCCCTTTACCAAGATTGATACCCTCGTCCGTCCCGGCGGCGCGGATAATTCGGCCCATGCCTTGATCCTGACACAGGGGATGCTCAGTATGAGGGGTGCCGGGGAAACCATTGGAGCGAGGAAACGACAACCGATGACCTTGACCAGATCACTGACCGCCGTCCTTGTCGCCGGCCTTCTGGCGCTGGGCGCTTGCGCCACGCCGGATCCCAGCGTCAACCTGCCGGAAATCACCTTCCAGCACGCGCCGACCCTGAACCTTGCCGTCGACCGGGTCGAAATCGTCGACGTCCACAAGGCGCCGCTTGCGCCGCCCAACGTGGAACACAAGATGCAGACGCCGCCGGCCAAGGCGATGGCGATCTGGGGCCGCGATCGGCTCAAGGCCGTGGGCGCCGCCGCCGGCACGGTCGCACGCCTGACCATCGAACGGGCGGAGGTCGTGGAAACCAAGCTGCCGCGCACTCAAGGCATCAAGGGGGCCTTCACGACGGATCAGGACGCCCGCTATGACCTGGAAATGTCGGCCATGATCGAGGTGTTCGATCCCCAGGGCCGGCGCGTCGGCCATGCGGCGGCGCGCGCCACCCGCAACCAGACCGTGCCCGAGGACGTGACCCTGAACGATCTGAACAAGACCTGGTTCGCGATGATGGAAGCGGCGCTGAAGGACTTCGACCACGAAATGGAAACCAACATGCGCCGGTTCCTCGGCAACTGGATGCGCTGACCGACCCCTTTGAGGCTTGACCGGGTGACGCCGGCTCCGCACCATGTGTGCGGGCCGCCAATGTTCGGTGTGCATCCATAACCCCGCAACACTCTGCTCCATCCCTGCCGGAAGGCCTCCATGCTGACGTTCGCCGCTGCCTGCTTTTTCCTGTTCATCACGCCGGGGCCCGGCGTGTTGTCGCTGGCCGGGGTTGGGTCCGGCTTCGGCTTCGCCCAGGGGCGGCGCTACATGATCGGGCTGTTCCTGGGTACAAACTTCGTGGCACTGGCCGTGGTCACGGGCCTGGCCGCCGCCGTGTTGGCGGTGCCGCATGTGCGCACCGTGCTGCTTTATGCGTCGGCCGCCTACCTTCTGTATCTGGCGCTGCGCATTTCCTTCGCCGGCTCCAAGATCGCCTTCATCGAACGCCAGTCCGCCCCCGGCATAATCGGCGGCCTCATGCTGCAGGCGATCAACCCCAAGGCCTATGCCGTGAATACGGCCTTTTTCTCTGGCTTTGCGTTCATGCCGGACAATCTGGTCATGGAACTCGCGATCAAGTTCGCGATCATGAACGCGATCTGGATCTGCATCCATTTCCTCTGGCTATGGGCCGGGGTAACCCTGCACCGCCTGGACCTGCCGAAACGCACCCAGTTCGCCATCAATGTCGCCATGGCGCTGTCCATGCTGGCGGTCGTCGCCCTCGCCGTGATCGCCCAGCAGTAGCGCCGTCCGCTAGGTGGGCTCTTTCCCAAGGGGCTGTGGCGATCATGTTGATCCAGATCATCGTCAAATTGCGCCGTCGATCCTAGGATCCCGACCATACGCAGACGCTTATGTGTATCCGTGTAAGCGCGACGCTCCTCGAGATCGCCGCAAGGCGGGCACATATTCGATGCGATGGCGCGGGTCATGCCCGCCTGGCTTCTCCAACGAAAGGAATAACCATAACGATGCGCAAATTGATGCTGTCCACTGCCTTTAGCATGCTTTTCGCCGGTGCTGCCCTGGCGGCGGATCTGATGCCCGGGACGATACTGGGAACGGATGCGAAGACCATCGTCAACGCCCTGGCGGATCAGGGCTACGAAGTGATCGAGTTCGAACGCGAACACGGCCGCATTGAGATCAAGGTATCGAAGGACGGCCGACGCTGGGAAATGAAGATCGACGCCAAGACCGGGAAGATCACCCGCGTGAAGACCGACGACTGATGGCGGTAAAAACCTTAGAGGCCAGGACGCCGACCGCTCCGGCCTGGGATCCGGTGGTGCGCCTGACTCATTGGGCCATCGCCCTGACGGTGGTGCTAAACGGCTTTATCGTCGAGGACGAGTCCCTGATCCATATCTGGATCGGTTACGCAGCCATCGGCTTTCTGGTGCTGCGCCTGATCTGGGGTGTTATCGGCACGGAAGAGGCACGGTTTACTTCATTCCCGCCAAGCCTCACTGCGGCCAGGGGACATGTATCCGACTTGTTGGCCGGGCATCATCGGACCTATCGCTCACACAACCCCCTGGGTGCTCTGATGGTTTATGCCTTATGGGGTACCCTGATCGTCGTCGTCGCGACGGGTGTGATGATGGCGAGCGACCCCTTTCCGTCTTCCTATGGCATGCCGGGCGATAGCTTCACCGCTTTGTTCCGGGAATACGAAGGGCACCGCGGTGGCAGCGAGATCGTTGAGGACATTCACGAACTGGCAGCCAACATGCTGCTGTTCTTCGCGGTGGTTCATGTCGGCGGAGTGCTTCTGGAATCGCGACTGTCCGGGGTCAACCTGATCCGCGCCATGGTCAAGGGCGGCAAGAGGACGCACGGGGGCGAATGAAAGACGAGACAATCTCACAATCTGGGCGGCGGCGCGGCAGCGGACGAACTGCTCTGCTTACTGTCCTTTTGGCCATGCAGGTGCTTTGCGCCGTGTTCTTTGTCGGTGACGTGTTCGAGGATATCCGCCTCGGCGGCGTCACGCCTCATTCGTTGTTCGAAAGTGCCGTCGCGGTCGTGCTGTTCGTTGGCGTCGTCCTGGGTGGGCGCGAGATGCGCCGCACCATCGAACGCAATCGGCGGGCCGAGGACGCGGCCACCGCCGCGTCCGGTGCATTCGCGACCTTGATCAAGGGGAGGTTCGATGCTTGGCATCTGACTGCTGCCGAATCAGAAGTCGCGATGCTTGCGCTCAAGGGGTTTGATGTCGCCGAGATGTCGTCGATCCGGGGCACTGCCGAAGGCACGGTCCGTGCCCAGCTGACACGAATTTATGCCAAGGCCGGCGCGACCAGCCGACCGCAGTTCGTTTCCCTGTTCATTGACGATCTTCTGGCTGCGCCGATTATCGCCGGCAAGGTCGGGGGTGGTGAGGGCTAGTTCCGCCAGAACGCACGGGTGAACAGCACGATCACCGTGAACAGTTCCAGCCGCCCCAACAGCATGCCGATGGCCATCAGCCATTTCGCGCCGTCGTGCAGGTCGGCGAAGGTTGTCGCCGGGCCGGTTTCGCCCAGCGCCGGGCCGACGTTGGCGATCGCCGTGGCGGCGGATGAGAAGGCGGTCACGAAATCGAGCCCGAGGAGTCCCAGCCCCAGCGCGAGCACCGTGAAGCAGAGAAACCACACGAAGAAGAACGACAGCACGGAGATGATGACCTCGTCGGAAATCGGCTGCTTGTTGTAGTAGGGAATGAACACGCCGTGGGGATGCAAAAGGTGGCGCAGCTGGGTGCGGCAGGCAGCGTAGAGGATCTGAAAACGGAACACCTTGATGCCGCAGGTCGTCGACCCGGCGCAGCCGCCGATGAACATGATGAAGAAGAAGATCGGCAGGGCGAAATGCCCCCATAGGGAATAGTCGTCGGTGGCGTAGCCCGTGCCGGTGATGATCGAGATGATGTTGAAGGTCGCAAGCCGGAGCGCATCCAACGGATGCTTGTCCTGTTCCAGCCACAGCCACACGGCGGTCACCACGACGACGGCGCAGACCGTGGTCAGGAACCATTGCACCTGGGGGTCGCGGGGCAGGGCCATGAACTGGCCCTGCAGGAAGCGCACGTAAAGAATGAACGGCAGCGCGCCGACGATCATGCCGGCCGAGGCGATATAGTCGATGGCCGCATGGTCGAAGTGGCCCATGGAATCGTCATGGGTCGAAAATCCGCCCGTGGCGATGGTGGTCATGGCATGGGCCACGGCGTCGAACCCGCTCATCCCCGCCAGCCAGAACGCTCCCGCCCAGATTATGGTCAGGAACAGATAGATGACGCCGATGGTGCTGGCGATCTGGGCCGCGCGGGGCAGGGCCTTTTCCGTCGACTGATCCGACGATTCCATGCGGAACAGCTGCATGCCGCCGACCTTGAGCATGGGCAGGATGGCGATTGCCATGACGATGATCCCGATGCCGCCGAGCCATTGCAGCAAGGAACGCCACAGCAGAATGCCGGGCGGCAGGCTGTCCAAATCGGTCAGGATGGTCGATCCCGTGGTGGTCAGGCCCGACATGGCCTCGAAAAAGGCGTCGGTGAAGCTGAGGTCCCGTTCCGAAAACATGAAGGGAAAGGACGCGAACACCGTCAGGGCGACCCAGGTCAGCGTCGTCATGACGAAGGCCTGGCGCACGCTGAGGTTCCGCACGCCGCCGGTCGTCGCCGTCAGCGCCATGGCGACGCCGAGGAACAGGGTCACCCCGGCGGAGGCGGCGAACACTTCCCAGTCCGGATTGCCGAGCGAGGCATCGACCACGGCCGGCACACACATGACCAGCGCCAGCGTCGCCAGCAGCGTGCCCACGATCATCAGAATGGGACGGAAATCCATGCCCTTGCCTCGTCTTATCCCCGTTGCGACGAGGTTTAGAGCATTTTGGACAAAGAAGGAACCAATCGACGGTGCTGGGGCCGGACCGGCCCCTTGCGAAGGCTAGTGGCCGATCATGGCCAGGAACTCGCGGCGCGTGGTCGGATCGTCGCGGAACGCCCCCAGCATGCGCGACGTCACCATGGTCACGCCCGGCTTAGAGACGCCGCGCGTGGTCATGCATTGGTGCGCCGCCTCGATGACGACGGCAACGCCCTTGGGCTCCAGCACGTCGTTGATGGCGTTGGCCACCTGGGCGGTCATCTTCTCCTGAATCTGCAGGCGTTTGGCATAGGCGTCGATGACCCGGGCCAGCTTGGAGATGCCGACGACCCGCCGGTGCGGCAGATAGGCGACATGGGCGACGCCGATGATCGGCACCATGTGATGCTCGCAATGGCTTTCCAGGCGGATGTCCTTGAGGACCACGATCTCGTCGTAACCGTCCGTTTCCTCGAAGGTGCGCTGCAGGATTTCCATTGGATCCGCGTCGTAGCCGGCGAAGAATTCCTCATAGGCGCTGGCGACTCGCTTGGGGGTGTCGACCAGGCCCTCGCGGGTGGGATCATCACCGGCCCAGCGGATCAGCGTGCGCACGGCCTGTTCGGCCTCGGCGCGGGTCGGCTTTGCCTTGGCGGCGGCGATATTGGCGACACTCAGATGTTTCTTGGCGGTCACGGTCGGGGTTCCCGGTCCTGTTGGTTTTTTGGGGCTCAGTTCAGATGGACACGTTCGTGCGGGCTGTCGAGCGAGAAGGCCGGCACGGCGGCGTCGAAGAAGTCGCCGGCCTGGGTTTCCATTTCGTAGGATCCCATCATCATGCCCGACGGCGTCGCCAAAGGCGTGCCGCTGGTGTATTCGAAGGCCTCGCCCGGGTTCAGGACCGGCTGTTCGCCGACCACGCCCTCGCCGCGGACTTCGTGGGAAGTGCCGAGCGCATCGGTGATCCGCCAATAGCGGGTGCGCAACTGCACCGTCTCCGTCCCCTGGTTCTCGATCCGCACCGTATAGGCCCAGACATAGCGGCCGTCCTCGGGCGCGGATTGGTCGGGAAGGTACTGGGGGATCACGCTGACATGGATGTCGCGGGTCGTTTCTGAGTAGCTATGTGTCTTGGTGTTCATGGTCTGTCGCTGTTTCTGCCACGGCGGCGCGCCGAGAAAGGCCAGTTTAGCCTCGGATATGGGGGGGTTGTCCACTAACGCCAAGGGTTTGTTGTCCGTGACGCCCATCTGTTCGGCCAGAGACCCGCGCAATGGCAAATATCGGCCGGATTCCCGGAATCTTCTTGAATCCCCCTCTGGGAAGGCTAGGCTTTAACCATAAAACGGACTTCGAAGGCCGACTGAACGGCCCCTTCCTGCGACAAAAAAACGCACTTGGGAGGTAACGATGACCAAATCCGACAACCGGCCCCGCGTGGCAGCCCTGGTCGGCCCCTACTTAAGCGGCAAGACATCCCTGCTCGAAGAAATCCTGCGTCAATGCGAAGCCATTGACCGCAAGGGTTCCGTCAAGGACGGCAACATGGTCGGCGACGGCTCACCCGAAGCCCGCGCCCGCCAGATGTCCACGGAAATGAATATCGCGAGCGTCCCCTACCTGGGCGATCCCTGGACCTTCATCGACTGTCCCGGCTCCATCGACATGCTGCAGGATGCCCACAACGCCCTGATGGTCGCCGATGCCGCCGTGGTGGTCTGTGAGCCGGGGCAGGCGCGGGCCCTGACGGCGGCGCCGATCCTCAAATTCCTGGATCAGCACCAGATTCCGCACCTCATCTTCATCAACAAGATGGACACAGCCGAGGCCAGTGTCGCCGAGACTTTGGACGCCCTGCAGGGCCTGTCCGACAGCCCCTTGGTGTTGCGGGAAATCCCGCTCCGTGACGGTGACGACGTGACCGGCCATGTCGATCTGGTGTCGGAACGTGCCTTCCGCTGGCAGGAAGGCAAGCCGTCGGAATTGATGGAACTGCCCGAGAGCATCCGCGACCGCGAGACGGCGGCGCGAACGGAGCTGCTGGAAAGCCTCGCTGATTTCGATGACGCGTTGCTGGAAAAGCTGCTGGAAGACGTGGTGCCGCAGACGGGCGAGGTGTTCGAACATCTGACCAAGGTGTTGCAGGACGGCAAGGCCGTGCCCGTGTTCTTCGGTTCGGCCGAACATGGCAACGGCGTCCGCCGTCTGCTCAAGGCCCTGCGCCACGAAGCGCCGGGCCCGGAGACCACGGCCCAGCGCCTGGGCGAGCCGGTGTCGGGCGAGGCGGCGGGGCGGGTATTCAAGACCGTCCATGCCGGCCATGCGGGCAAGCTCAGCTTTGCCCGGGTGTGGTCGGGCGAGATCGCCGACGGCATGGCGACGCCCCAGGGCCGGGTGTCCGGATTGTCCAAGGCCTTCGGTCAGAAGACGGAAAAGGCCGCCACGGCAGGGGTCGGTGAGGTCGTCGCCCTCGGCCGCATGGACGCGGTCAAGACCGGCGATCTGGTCTCGGCTTCCGGCAAGGTCAAGGGCATGGCCTGGCCGCCGCCCCTGACGCCGCTGTTTTCCATGGCCGTGCACGCGGCCAACCGCGGTGACGAGGTCAAGATGTCCGGCGCGCTCGCCAAGATCATGGAAGAAGACCCCTCGATCTCCCACGAACACAATCCGGATACGGGGGAAATGCTGCTCTGGGGGCAGGGCGAAATGCACCTGTTGATCACCCTCGACAGGATGAAGGGCAAGTTCCATATCGACGTCGACAGCGAACGGCCCCAGGTCCCCTACAAGGAAACCATCCGCAAGCCGACCAGCCAGCACGCGCGCCACAAGAAACAATCGGGCGGGCATGGTGAATTCGGCGATGTGCATCTGGATATCAGGCCGCTTGCCCGGGGTGAGGGGTTCACTTTCGGCGACACGATCACCGGCGGGGTGGTGCCCAAGCAGTACATTCCGGCGGTCGAGGCCGGGGTGCGCGAGTATCTTGCGCGTGGGCCTTTGGGCTTTCCCGTGGTCGACCTGTCCGTGACCCTGACGGACGGCCAGTACCATAACGTCGATTCCTCCGACATGGCGTTCCGCAAGGCGGCCCAGCAGGCCATGCGCGAAGGCATGCCCAACTGTCAGCCGGTACTGCTGGAGCCGATCTGCAAGGTCGTCATCTCCATGCCGTCGGAATTCACGTCCCGCATGCAGCGCCTGGTGTCCGGAAGACGGGGGCAGATCATGGGCTTTGACGCCAAGTCCGGCTGGGCCGGTTGGGACGAGGTGCAGGTCCAACTGCCGCAATCGGAAATGCACGATCTGGTGATCGAACTGCGCTCCATGACCATGGGGGTCGGCACCTTCGAATGGGCATTCGACCACCTGCAGGAACTGATGGGCAAGGAGGCGGACCAGGTGGTCGCGCTCAGGGCCCAGGCGGCGCAGTAGCGGCGCAAAATATTGAATCCGGCGCAATGGCGCGGCCAGACACCGAGGCCATAAAAAAACCGCCGGTCCCTGGGAAGGGACCGGCGAGTTTGACAGGGAGGCTTCACGTCTGGGAGACGTTGGGGCCGCTGACCTGGGGGGCCAGGGAGCGGTCCCAATGCCGGATGACCTCCGGCGGGGTGGGTCTGGGAGGAGACCCAAAATCCGTTCCGTTGCCACAGCGCTTAGGAGCAATCGGCGGCGACGGGATGGTGGTTATATAAACCGCCATGCTTGGTATACCAGTCACAAACCTGCATTCCAGATATGCAATTCACGCATATCTCGTTCACCGCCCTGCAAATATTGCATTTGGGTAACAAAAAACCGCCGCTGACTGTGAACTTTGTGAAGTTCGCGTCGGCGGGTTCTAGAAATTTTCCGGGTTCAGGCGGTCGACCAAGAAGTCTCGGAACACGGTGATGCGCTTGGAATTGCGCAGTTCCTCCGGATAGACGAAATAGGCTTCGATCGAGGGACCCCGCAGTTCCGGCAGCACTTCCTTCAGGTTGTCGGCCTCGCGGCTCATGTAATCCGGCAATGCGCCGATGCCGAGCCCCGATTGCACGGCGCGATAGATGCCGTAGATGGAATTGACCCGCAACACCGGTTCCCGCGTTGCGCCGGGCGGTGCGCCGGCGGTCAGCAGCCAGTTCAGGTTTTCGACCGGCGGGCGGGCATCGTCGCCGTAGACGACCAGGTCGTGGTCGTCCAAATCCTGGGGCCGGGCCGGCGTGCCGTGTTCGGCCAGATACTCCTCCGACGCATAGACATGGTAGTTCATGGTCATGATATAGCGCTGGATCAGGTCCGGCTGCTTCGGCGGGGCCAGGCGGATGGCGACGTCGGCCTGGCGCATCGACAGGTCCAGTTCCGTGTCGGCGAGCACCAGGCTGATGGCGATATCCGGGTACAGGGTCTTGAATTCGCGCATCCGCGGCGTCAGCCAGATCGAGCCAAAGGCAACGGTGGTCGTCACCTTGAGGGGGCCCTGGGCCTCGTCCTTGTTGTCGGCGATGCGCGCTTCGACCATGGCCAGCTTGGAAAACACGTCATGCGCCGTGCGGAACAGCAGTTCGCCCTGTTCCGTCAGGATCAAACCGCGTGCATGGCGGTGGAACAGCGGCACCCGCAGGCTTTCCTCAAGCGCGCTGACCTGGCGGCTGACCGCCGATTGGCTGAGGTGCAGATCTTCGCCCGCGCGGGTAAAGCTGCCCGCTTCGGCGACGGCGTGAAACACCCGCAGTTTGTCCCAATCCATGGGAAAGCCCCCCGATCGGCCCTTTGCGGATGCGCTCCCTAATGCATCCGGGCCGGTTGTCGCCGCCCTATTCGGCGGCCGCTTGCTGTGCCTCCTGGGCGGCCAGGAAATGTTCGGCCTCCAACGCCGCCATGCATCCGGTGCCGGCCGCGGTGATGGCCTGGCGGAACACCTTGTCCTGGACGTCGCCGGCGGCGAACACGCCCGCAATGTTGGTCTTGGTGCTGTCCGGTTTGGTCAGAATATAGCCTTCGTCGTCCATGTCGACCTGGCCCTTGAACAGGGCGGTGTTGGGGTCATGGCCGATGGCGATGAACACGCCGTCGGCGGCGCGCTCGGTGATCTCGCCGGTCTTCATGTTGCGCAGTTTCATGGCCGAAACGCCCGGCGGATTGCCGTCGCCCAGAACTTCCTCCAGCACCGTGTCCCAGATCACCTCGATCTTGTCGTTCTTGAACAGGCGGTCCTGCATGATCTTTTCCGCGCGCAGTTCGTCCCGGCGGTGGATCAGGGTCACGCGCGAGGCGAAATTGGTCAGGAACAGGGCTTCCTCAACCGCCGTGTTGCCGCCGCCGATCACGGCGACTTCCTTACCGCGGTAGAAGAACCCGTCACAGGTGGCGCAGGCGGATACGCCGAAGCCCATGAATTTCTCCTCGGACGGCAGACCCAGCCAGCGCGCACTGGCGCCTGTGGCGATGACCAGGGTGTCGCCGGTATAGACCGCGCCCGAATCGCCCACGGCGCGGAACGGCCGCGCCTTCAGGTCGACCTCCATGATCGTGTCTTCGACCATTTCCGTGCCCACGTTCTTGGCCTGCTCGAACATCTGTTCCATCAGCCAAGGGCCCTGGATCGGTTCTGCGAAGCCCGGATAGTTCTCGACCTCCGTGGTGATGGTCAGCTGGCCGCCCGGCTGCAGGCCGCGGACCAGAAGGGGGCTTAGATTGGCGCGGGCGGCATAAACGGCGGCCGTATAGCCGGCGGCGCCGGAGCCGATGATCAGAACCTTGGTATGGCGGGGGGTAGGGTCGGAAGCGGCGGGCATGAAGCGATCTACCTTTTGAACGAGGATGCGGGGGGCCGTGTCTGCCCAGGATTCACGGCGGATTGGGGACCTAAGATAAGTGGGCCCTGGCCGCCGTGCAAGGACAAGCGGCCCGGTTACGGGGACATCTGCAGCGACCATGGGAAGGAGCCCGGTGACAGGGCTTTCCCCCGGCGTTTTTATAATATAATTTCGCAACAATATTTCGCCGTGACCCGGGGGTTAGGAAACGATCATGCAGCGCGTGAAACTGGATAAGATTGACCGGCGTATCCTGCGCGACCTGCAAAACGATGGTCGCATGACCAACGTGGAACTGTCGAAACGCGCCGGAATTTCCGCCCCTCCTTGCCTGCGCCGGGTCCGGGCGTTGGAGGAAGCAGGCTTCATCCGTGGATACCATGCCGATCTGGAGCCCAAGATGCTGGGCTTCAACGTCACCGTGTTCGCCCAGGTCGGGCTTAACTCCCAGGCCGAACACGATCTTGAAGCCTTCGAGAATGCCGTGCGCGTCTGGCCTCAGGTGCGTGAATGCCACATGCTGGCGGGGGAGACGGATTTCCTCCTAAAGGTGGTCGCCGCCGATTGGGACGCCTATCAGGACTTTCTGACGACCAAACTGACCGCCGCGCCCAATGTCAGCCATGTGAAATCGGCGCTGTCGATTCGCGCCTCCAAGGCCAAGCCGGGCGTGCCGGTCGACATCGACGCCCCCGACGACACGGATTAGGCGCCGCTCGTCACCCTTCAGCCGTCCAGACGATAGCGTTTCCTGGCACCCTCGGCCCAGGCCATGCCGTGGCCGGGCAGGGTGGGCAGGGCCATGGTGCCGTTCTCGGTCCTGGCCGTGATGTCGAACAGGGGTTCCAGCAGGGGGAAATCCTCCAGCCAGGTGACGTTGGGCTGCGCCGCCGCCAAATGGATGAACAGGGACGGCAGGAAATGCGGCGCGACCGGCAGGCCGAAGGACTCGGCCGCCCGCGCCGCCATGAGGCAAGGCGTCAGGCCGCCCATCATGGCCAGGTCCGGCTGCAGGACGTGCAGGGCGCCCGATGTCAGATAGGGCATGACCTCGGACATGCCCTGAAGATGTTCGCCCGCGGCGATGGCGACCGGCGATGCCGCCGCCAGGCGGGCGAAGGCAGGAGTGTTGCCGGCCGGCATAGGTTCTTCCAGCCACAGGCAGCCGGCGTCGGCGCAGGCCGCCGCCAGATGCAGGGCCGAGGCCGGATCGCATTTCTCGTTCACGTCGGCCATCAGGCGCACCCGGTCGGGCAGGGCGGCGCGCAGGGTGCTCAGCCGGGCGCCGTCCGTGCCGTCCCCGGAAAGACGCGGTTTGACCCCGGCGAACCCTTGGGCAACCTGGGCCAGGGCAAGGTCGCGGGTTTCTTCCGGGCTGTGGTTCGGGCGATGACCGGCGGAGCCGTAGACGGGCAGGTCGCGCGCGGTGCCGCCCATGGCGATGCCCAGGGGCAGGTTCAGGCGCCGGGCATGCAGGTCCCAGGCCGCCACGTCGATGGCCGCCATGGCCAGGCTGTGCGCACCCCGGCCGATGCGGTTGAGGGATGCGGCCATGTGCCGCCACAGGGCTTCCGGCGTATGGGCGGCCTGGCCTTGGACCCGGTTGTCCAAAAGATCCCGGGCTGCCGCCAGAACGACCCCCGCGCCGCCGCTCAGGCAATAGCTGAACCCCGTGCCGGAGGCGCCGTCGCTGTCCGTCAGATCGACGGCCAGGACGTCGATCTGGGCCACGCCGGACCCGCCCACGGGGCGGTCCAGCGGCAGGCGCAGCAGTTCGGCGGTAAACGTGGTGATCGTCGGGGTCATTTGCTCATATCTTCCAATATCTGTTTGGCGATGGGGGAGCCTGCGGCCCGCGCCCGGGTGATCGCGACCATCGCTTGGCCGCGGTTGGGCGCCGTGCCGCGCCCGGTCAGGTAGGCCTTACCGATCATGGCGAGGGCGTCGGCATGGCCTTGCTCACCGGCCTTTTTGAACCAGGCGAAGGCCGCTTCGGCGTCTTCCGGGACTCCGTCGCCCATATCCAGCCTTCGTGCGTATTCGTATTGGCTGTTGCTGTGGCCAAGGTCCGCCGCGCGGTGAAAGGCCTCGGCGGCGACCTCGGGCAGGCGCGGCACGCCGTGGCCGAGGGCGAAGCTTTGGCCGATCCGGAAGTAGGCGGCGCGGCGGTCGATGGACTGGCTTTGTGCTTCCGTGGCCACCAGATCGTCGAGACCGGCGAGCGCCTTTTCAGCCACGGCTTGCTTCATTTCCACGGCGCGTGGTTGGCCCCGCGCCGCTGCCCGCGACAACAGACGGTATCCTTTGACCGCGTCCTGTTCGACGCCGATGCCGCGCATGTGGAACCAGCCCAGCATGGTGGTGGCGTACAGATGCCCCTGGTCGGCGGCCAAGCCGTACCAGCGCGCCGCTTCGCCAAGGTCTGCCGCGGTGCCCTGGCCGCGGGCATACATGCCGGCGATCAGGGCCTGGGCCTCGGCATCGCCGCCTTCGGCGGCGGGCTTCAGGTTCTTGAAGGCGGCAGCGAAATCGCCGGCGTTATAGGCGGCCTGCGCCTCGGCAAGATCGGCCCGGGCGGGTCCTGCCAAGCCAACCCCGGCCAGGATGGCACCGGTGACCACGGCGATGGAAACCCATCGGCGACATGTCATGTATTCAACCCTGCGAGATCCCGGGCCACAGCCTCGGCAATTGGCGGCCAGCATCGCGAGCGGTCCTGTCTGTAAAGCCGCGCGCTCGGATACCAAGGACTGTCCGGCCGATTGATCAGCCAGCGCCAGTCGCTGCCATAAGGCAACATGACCCAGACCGGCCGTCCGAGGGCACCAGCCAAATGCGCGACGGCCGTATCGACGGTGATCACCAGATCAAGCTGGGCGATCAGCGCCGCCGTGTCGGCGAAATCGTTCAGGTCCCGGGATATATCCTGCATTCCCGCCGGTAGCGGCAGGTCGCCCGGTGGCGTTTCCTTCTGCAGGCTGATCCAGGTGACGTTCGGAATTTCGAATAACGGTGAAAGCGCCGTCAGCGGCACGGTGCGATGGGCGCTGCCTCGGCGTTCGGCAAAAGCCCGCCAAGCCAATCCGACCTTGCGTCCCCGGGTGTCTTCCAGGCGATTGTTCCAAGCCCCGTCGTCGTCGGGTGCTTCAAGGTAGGCCGTCGGCGCAGGCAGGTTATCCAGGGTTATGCCCAGGACCCGGGGCAGGCTCATCATCGGAATTCTAAGGTCGTGGTCCGGCGTGGGGGCATCCTGGCGCGTGACATCGTATCCGCCGGCCTGGGACACGAACAGTCGGTGCATGGCGGGTGGTACATCTAGGATCACAGTGCCGCCCCGGTCCGCGACGGCCGGCAGAAACCGTGCGAATTGCAGACTGTCGCCATAACCCTGTTCCGCATAGATCAACAGGCGCCCCGTGAACGGCGCGCCGTCCCAGAGGGGGGTGGACAGATGTTCACGCAGCGTCAGTCGGTCGGGCAGGGCCCAGCGCGCCTCGTAGGCCTCCCAACCTTCCCGGTAGCGGCCGGACAGCAGCAGCGCCTGTGCGCGATGAACATGGGACGGGGAATGGTCCGGCTTGAGCCGGATTGCCTGATCGAAGGCGGCGATGGCGTCGTCGGGCCGGTGTTGGTCGAGGGCGGCGTTCCCCCGGTTATGCCAGGGGGCAAACACATTCGGATCGATCTCGGTCGCCTGGGCGAAGGCCTCCTCCGCGTCATTTGGCCTGTTCAGTTCCATCAGCGCCAGGCCCAAGTCATTGATGGTGGATAGGTTGGGCTGGTTGGCCACGGCCTCTTGCAAAAAGGGCAGAGCCTCGGCATTCCGGCCTTGGGCGCACAGGCTGCGCGCCAGAAGCAGTTTGACGGCGAGGTTGTCCGGCTGGACAGCAAGGGCGCGGCGGGCATGGTTTTCCGCCGCGGGCGCGTCGCCGTTACTCAACAGGGCCGTTGCATAGTTCTGGTTGAATCCGGGGTCATCGGCGTGTGCATCGGCGGCTTTTTCGAAATGACGCAGCGCCCCCGCCGTATCGCCACTCAACAGGTTGATTGCAGCCTTAAACGCGTTGGCCTGGGGATGGTCGGGGGCTTGCGCCAGAACGGCATCCAACAATGGCGCTGCCTCCGCGATGCGTGATTCGCGCAGTGCAGCGATCGCCTGGGTAAGCAGTTGATCCGGGTCGGTCATGCCTGAATGAAACGGGAACCCGCGCGAAAATGCAATCGTCGCGCGGGTGCCCCGGTCAGAGTGTTCAGCTCAGGTTGGCGCAGGCCCGCTGAATGCGTTGGCAGGCGTCTTCCAGCAGATCCGTGGCCGTGGCGTAGGAAATCCGGAAGTGGGGCTCCAGGCCGAATGCCGCACCGTGGACAGCGGCGACCCCTTCGGCTTCCAGAACGTAGGTCACGAAATCCTCGTCGTTCTTGATGACCTGGCCTGACGGCGTTTTCTTGCCGATGGTGCCGGCGCAGGACGGATAGACGTAGAATGCTCCTTCCGGGGTGGCGCAGCTCAGGCCGTTGGCCTGGTTCAGCATGCTGACGACCAGATCGCGGCGTTCCTTGAAGATCGCGTTGTGCTTTTCGATGAAATCCTGCGGGCCGTTCAGCGCCGCCACGGCGGCGGCCTGCGATACGGCGGCCGTATGGGTGATGCCCTGGGACTGGATCATGGTCATGGCCTTGACCAGTTGCTTGGGCGCGCCGCAATACCCGACGCGCCAGCCGGTCATGCAATAGGCCTTGGACATGCCGTTCATGGTCACGATGCGGTCGTACAGCTTGGGTTCGACCTGGGCCATGGTGGTGAACTCGAACCCGTCGTAGACCAGCTTTTCATAGATGTCGTCGCAGAAGATCCAGACATGCGGATGCTGCAACAGAACATCGGTCAGAGCCTTGATCTCGTCGCGGGTATAGGCGCCGCCGGTCGGGTTCGACGGCGAGTTGAAGACCAGCCATTTGGTTTTCGGTGTGATCGCCGCGTCGAGTTGTTCCGGCTTCAGTTTGAAGTTGTTTTCGGCGCCGCACTGCACGACCTTCACTTCGGCGCCGAACATCAGCGGGATGTCCGCGTAGGATACCCAATAGGGGGCCGGTACGATGACTTCGTCACCCGGGTTGATGGTCGCCATGAAGGCGTTGAAGATCACCGGCTTGCCGCCGCAGCTGACGTGAATCTGGTCGCGAGCGTAATCCAGGCCGCTGTCGCGCTTGAATTTGGCGATGATGGCGTCCTGCAGTTCCGGAATGCCGTTGACCGCGGTATAGCGGGTCATCCCGGCGTCCAACGCCTTCTTCGCCGCCTCGATGATGTGCTGGGGCGTGTCGAAATCGGGTTCACCGGCGCCGAGACCGATGACGTCCTTGCCCTGGGCCTTCAGATCGTTGGCCTTTTGGGTGACGGCGATGGTCGGAGACGGTTTAATGGCGGCAAGGCGGTCGGCGAGGAAAGCCATGATCGGGTCCTTGTATTCTGGTCCGTGGGAAACGGCGGCGGCCTGTTTTTGGGCCGCCCGGAGACTACGCCGCCCTTTTGTTTCAGGCAAGACACGCAATAAAAAACGCCGGGGCGACATGCGTCCCGGCGTTCTTCGGCAAACGGTGGTTGCAGGCCGGTTACAGTGCCTCGAGCGCCTGGTCCAGATCGGCGATGATGTCGTCGATGTGCTCAATGCCGACCGACAGCCGCACATAGCCCTCGGTGACGCCGGCGGCGATTTTTTCTTCGTCGCTCAGTTGTTGGTGCGTCGTCGACCAGGGATGGATGGCGAGCGAGCGGGCATCGCCGATATTGGCGACATGGTAGAGCAGCTTGAGCGCGTCGATGAACTTGGCACCCTGCGCCGCGCCGCCGGCCATCTCGAAGCCGACCAGGCCGCCCCAGCCGCCGGACATATGGGCCTCGTTGCGCTTTTTGATGTTGGCATCATCTTCCAGGCCCGGGAAGATGACCTTGGTGACGCCCGGCTTGGCGGCCAGATGTTTGGCCACCGTTTCCGCGTTGCGGCAGTGTTCGCGCATGCGCAGCGGCAGGGTCTCAAGGCCTTGCAGGAACATCCAGGCGTTGAACGGGCTTAGCGCCTGGCCCATGTCGCGCAGCACGGTGGTCCGCGCTTTCAGGATGTAGGCGATGGGCGCGCCCAGGCCCTTGGCGGCCTCGGTCCAGACGGCGCCGTGATAGCTGGGATCGGGCTGGGTCAGCAGGGGGAAGCGCGCGGCATGTTTTTCCCAATCGAACGTGCCGCCGTCGATGATCATGCCCCCGATCGACGTGCCGTGGCCGCCGATATATTTGGTCATGGAATAGACGATGATCGCGGCACCGTGTTCGAACGGGTGGCACAGGGTCGGCGCCGCTGTGTTGTCCATGATCAACGGTACGCCCAGTTCACGGCCGATGGCCGCGACGGCGACGATGGGAAACACTCGCAATTTCGGGTTGGCCAAGGTTTCGCCGTAATAGGCGCGGGTCTTGTCGTCGGTGGCGCGGCGGAAATTTTCCGGGTCCGCCGGATCGACGAAGCGGGCCTCGATCCCCATGGTCTTGAGGGTATTGCCGAACAGGTTCCAGGTGCCGCCGTAGATATCCGTCGATACGACGATGTTGTCACCGGCCTGGGCGATGTTCTGCACGGACATGGCCGATGCGGCCTGGCCCGATGACACGGCAAGCGCCGCCGCGCCGCCTTCGAAGGCGGCCATGCGCTGTTCCAGCACGTCGCAGGTCGGGTTCATGATGCGGGTGTAGATATTGCCCAGTTCTTCCAGCCCGAACAGACGGGCCGCATGGGCGGTGTCGTCGAACTGATAGGACGTGGTCTGATAAATCGGCACGGCCACGGAATTGGTTGCCGGATCGGCGCGGTAGCCGTGGTGCAGGCAGATCGTATTCTTGTGCATGGGATATCTCCTTCAACCCGCTTCCCTCTGGGTGGCGCGTAAAGTAGATCGTTTTGGGGCCATGTTGAAGCCCCAGGAACGGAACAATTCTCGCCGTATGGAAACTGTGGCGAAAACGCGGCTTCCCTGCCTTTAAAAGACCTCGGGCGAACCCTACAGCAGCCCCACTCTCCCCGCATCAATGCAGCGAACCACCGCCCCACGGGCATGACCATCCCGGGCGGTTTATCGGATCGCATAAGGCGGAACCCCGCCAGGAGGGACGCACACCATGCCCATCGTCACCGTCATCGGCCGCCGCTGGTGGGCCTTTCCTCTGGCCTTGGCCGTTACCCTGCTTCTGATGACCGTCATGGCGACGTCATCGGCGCGGGCTGATGGCCCGCCCGCGCGGCTGACTGTCGTGTCGGCTGCGGCCATGGACCTGGGTGGCCTGTTTCTGCCGGCCGGGGATGACGGGGGACACGATGAAGACGGCGATGTCCGTGTGCGGGCCGTGCCGCTGCTTGGCACGGATATCAAGGTCCAGATTTCGGGCCTGATCGCCCGTTTTGCCGTCACCCACCACTTTCGCAACCCAACGGCGCGCTGGACCGAAGCCATCTATACCTATCCCCTGCCGCCGGACAGCGCCGTCGACCGTCTGAAGATGACCGTCGGCGGGCGTGTCACCGAAGGCGTCATCAAGGAACGGGCCGAGGCGCGGCGCCTGTATACGGCGGCGAAAAGCGCCGGGCGCCGGGCCTCCCTGGTCGAACAGCAGCGGCCCAACATCTTCACCACCGCCGTCGCCAACCTGGGGCCCGGCGAGGAAGTCACCGTCGCCATCGAATTTCAAGAACGCCTGACCTTCCGCGACGGGCAGTTCACCCTGCGTCTGCCGCTGGTCGTGGGACCGCGTTATATCCCCGGCCGTGCACATCCCGTGAACTTCGCAGGCGGCACGGGCTGGGCCCGGGACACGAACCGGGTGCCCGATGCCTCCAAAATCACACCGCCGCTGCGCGATGAAGGGGCCGGCAAGGGCAACCCGGTGACGCTTGAGGTCACTCTTGCCGCCGGCTTCGACATCGGTAAGATCACCAGTCCCGGTCACGACACCACCACGGCCCGCCCAGATCCCGGCCGGGCCGTCGTGCGCCTGGACGGTGACGCCGTGCCCGCCGACCGTGACTTCGTCCTGCGTTGGGCCCCGGCCGAGGCGGGGGCGGCCCCGCAGGCCGGGTTCTTCTGGGAACAGGCCGGGGATGACACCTACGGTCTGCTCATGCTGATGCCGCCCGTGTCCGGCGGGGCCGGATTGACCCTGCCCCGGCCGGCCCGGGATGTGACCTTCGTGATCGATACCTCCGGCTCCATGAAAGGGGCATCGCTGACCCAGGCCAAGGACGCCCTGGTCATGGCGCTCGACCGGCTGACGCTGGCCGACCGCTTTCGCATCATCCGCTTCGCCTCGGGCTATTCGGACATGACGCACCGCCCGGTGACTGCCGATCGGGCGGCCATCGATCGCGCCAAGGCCTATGTGCGGGGGCTTGAGGCCGAAGGCGGCACGGAAATTTCCAACGCCGTCACGGCGGCGCTTGCCGGCGTCGACAACGGGGCCGAAGAGGCGGCGCCCGAGGGCCGCACCCGCCTGCGGCAGATCGTGCTGATCACCGACGGCGCCGTCGGCGACGAGGACCGCCTGCTGTCCCTGATCAACGGGCGCATCGGCGATGCCCGCCTGTTCACGGTCGGCATCGGATCGGCGCCCAACGGGTTTCTGATGACCCGCGCCGCCCGCGCCGGGCGCGGCACCTATACGTTCATTCAGGCGGCCGGCGAGATCAAGGAACGCATGGCCGAATTATTTCTCAAGCTGGAACGCCCGGCTTTGACCGACGTCGCCCTGACGTGGCCCCAGGGCGGGACCCATTCGGTCGAGGTCTGGCCCCGGCCCTTGCCGGACCTTTATGCGGGCGAGCCCCTGGTCGCACTGATGAAACTGAACGGGGCCGGGCCGGAACTGAAGGTCTCGGGCCGCCTGGGCGGGCGCTTTTGGGAACAATCGGTGACCATTACCGGCGGTGCCGCGGCACCCGGCGTGGCGGGCCTGTGGGGGCGCGAAAAGATCCGCCAACTCATGGCCAACATGCGGACGGCCAGCCTGCATCTCGAACCCAAGGACGCGGACGCCGCCCGCGTCGAAATTCGCCGGGAGATCGTCAGGACCGCCCTCGACATCGGTTTGGTCAGCAAGTTCACCAGCCTGGTTGCCGTTGATGCGGAACCGGGCCGCGCCGCCGGCACACCGATGGCGACGTCCCAGGTGCCGGTCAACCTGCCGGCGGGCCAGGACCGTTCGGGCCTGGAGGGTTCTTCCGCAGCACCCGTGCGATCCCCTGTGCCGGGCCCGCAAAAGACCATGGCGCCGGCTGCCCCGGTGGCGGCGGGACAGGCTGCGACCTTGGCCTTTGACCGGACGGACCCGGCCATGCGCGCCCATCTCGCCGCCGCTGGTTCCGGCACGCCGTTGGCGGCCACTCCCCAGACGGCGACCCCGGCCCATGCCTACATGGGGCTCGGCCTGCTGTTCGTGGCCGCCGCCCTCGCCATTCTCGCCCTCGGCTGGCGGGGTCCGCGCCCGCGCCGCCGTCGAGGACCGGAAGGGGTCGATTGATGGCCCTTGCCACTCATATTTCGCGTTTGCTCCCTGCCTCCATGGCACCTTCCAGGCCGGCGGCTGTCCTTGTGGCCGCCGTCGGTCTGGGTCTTTTTGCCTGGGGGGCCTATATCCCGGCCAAGGCTTGGGCGGCGCAGATGCTGCTGGAACATGCCTGGGATCAGGCGCGGGGCAACCAAGCGCCTTCGGGCGTGCTGGCCCGGCCCTGGCCTTGGGCCGACATGACACCCTTGGCGAAGCTCGGCATCGCGCGGCTGGGGGGAACGAACATCGTGCTTGCCGGAGCCTCGGGCAGCACGTTGGCCTTCGGGCCCGGTCATGTCGACGGCACCACCCTGCCGGGGCAACCGGGGCACAGCGTCGTCTCGGCCCACCGCGACACCCATTTCGCCTATCTCAAGGATGCCCAGGTCGGCGACCTGATTCGCGTCGAACAGCCGTCGGGGGCGAAAAGCGGCTACCGCATCGTCGAACGCCGGGTCATCGACACGCGCCGCGAACAGGTCATGCTGCATCCGGAGGCAAACCTGTTGACCTTGATCACCTGTTATCCGTTCGAAGATTGGACGCCGGGCGGGCCGCTGCGCTTGATCGTTACGGCGGAAAAGCGATTCTGATTAACCTGACCCGCAGTTCCCCCTAACATGGCGGCCTTCTCAATAAGAAACCACGCCTCCAGGAGGAATACCCCATGGCCGTTTCCGGCATCGACAGCGTCCTTTACCGCGACCAGTTTTCCACCCCCGCCATGCGCGCGGCCTTCGACGACACCGCGACCCTGCAGAAATTTCTCGACATGGAAGCGGCCTTGGCCCGCGCCGAAGCGGCCCTCGGCATCATTCCCGAAAGTGCGGCCGCGCAGATCACCAAGGCGGCCGACATGTCGTTGTACGACTTCGACGCCATTCGCGATGAAATGGCCCGCACCAGCCATCCCATCGTGCCGCTGGTCCGTGCCATGGCCGCACAATGCGAAGCCCAGGGCGACAAGAAGGCGGGCGAATACGTCCATTGGGGGGCGACCACTCAGGACGTCATGGATACCGGTCTTGTCCTGCAGATGAAGGACGCGGTCGCACTGATCCGCGACGGTCTGGATGAACTCGAAGCCAATTGCGTCAAACTGGCGCGGGATCACCGCGACACACCGATGGCCGGGCGCACCCATGGCCAGCAGGCCCTGCCGATCACCTTCGGCTACAAGGTCGCCGTCTGGATCGACGAAATCCGTCGTCAGCGCGAACGCCTGGACCAGATGGCGGTGCGGGTTCTGGTCGGTCAGTTCTCCGGCGCCGTCGGCACCCATGCGGCGGTCGGCGAGAAGGGGCCCGAAGTGGCGACCCGCATGATGGCCGACCTGGGGCTCGGCGCGCCGGCGATTTCCTGGCACGTCGCCAAGGACCGCTTCACCGAATACGCGGCCGTGCTGGCCAGCATCGCCGGCACCATGGGCCGCATCGTCCGCGAGGTCGCGACCCTGCAGCGCACCGAAGCGGCCGAGTTGGAGGAGCCGCACAAGCCGGGCAAGGTCGGATCCTCGACCATGCCGCAGAAACGCAACCCGGCGATCTGCGAAGTGACCCAGGGTATTGTCCGCCTGGCCTGGGCCTGCGTGCCCCCGGCCTTCGAAAGCATGATCGCCGACCACGAACGCGACAAGGTTGCCAACCAGGTCGAACGGGATTTCGTGCCGCGGGTCAGCTGCCTGACGGAATCGGCGCTGCGCAAGGCGGTAATGGTTACCGGCGGGCTGACCGTGCGGGCCGACAACATGCGCCGCAACCTGGACCTGACCGGCGGTCTGCTGCTGTCCGAGGCGGTGATGATGAAGCTGGGCGAGACCATCGGCCGCAACACGGCCCATGACGTGGTCTACGAAGCGGCCATGACGGCCTTCGAACAGGGTAAGGTGTTTCGTGACCTGTTGCTGGAAGACGCCCGCGTGGCGGAAATCATGACCGCCGAGGAACTGGACACCCTGCTTGATCCGGCCCGCTACACGGGCCTGTCGGCGCAGCTTGTGGACGCCATCCTGGATCCTAAGTCCTAGGCCCGGTTTGCGCCCGCCGACATCCTGGGAATTTAGCCAAGCCAAGGGATGACCGGCGGGCGCGCAGCGCCTATATAATCAGCCATGGCCATGGAACTGAAAAACGATCCGGCGCTTTATCATCCGTCCCGGCGGCCGGCGGTCTCGGGCGGCCCCGTGTTCGACCTGCAAAGCGAATATTCCCCGGCCGGCGACCAGCCCGAGGCGATTGCCGAACTGACGGCGGGGCTCGAGGCCGGGGAGCGGGATCAGGTGCTGCTCGGCGTTACCGGCTCGGGCAAGACCTTCACCATGGCCCACGTCATCCGCAACCTGAACCGGCCGACCCTGGTGCTGGCGCCCAACAAGACCCTGGCGGCGCAGCTGTACGGCGAGATGAAGGAATTCTTCCCGGAAAATTCGGTCGAATATTTCGTCAGCTATTACGACTATTACCAGCCGGAAGCCTACGTGCCGCGCACGGATACCTATATCGAAAAAGACGCCTCCATCAACGAACAGATCGACCGCATGCGCCATTCGGCGACCCGCGCCCTGCTGGAGCGCAACGACGTGGTGATCGTCGCCTCCGTGTCCTGCATCTACGGTATCGGCGCGGTCGAAACCTATGCCGAGATGATCGTGCGGCTCAAGGCCGGATCCGTCGTCGACCGGCAAAAACTGCTAAAGCAGTTGGTCGAGCTGCAATACAAGCGCAACGACGCGGCATTCGTCCGGGGGACGTTCCGGGTGCGGGGCGATGTCGTCGAAATCTTCCCCTCGCACCTGGAGGACCGGGCCTGGCGGCTGTCCCTGTTCGGCGACGAGGTCGAGGCGATGTGGGAGATCGACCCCCTGACCGGCGACAAGATCGCGACCCTGGACGAAATCATTGTCTATCCGAACAGCCACTATGTGACGCCGCGCCCGACGCTGATGCAGGCGATCCCCCAAATCAAGGTCGAGTTGAAGGAAACCCTCGACCGTCTGATCGCCGAGGGCAAGCTTCTGGAGGCGCAACGGCTGCAGGAACGCACCACCTTCGACATCGAGATGCTGGAGACCACGGGACATTGTTCCGGTATCGAAAACTACAGCCGCTACCTTACGGGCAGGGCCCCTGGCGAGCCGCCGCCCACCCTGTTTGAATACTTGCCGGAAAACGCCCTTTTGGTGGTCGATGAAAGCCATGTCACCGTGCCGCAGATCGGCGGCATGTTCAAAGGCGATTACGCGCGCAAAACGACCCTGTCGCAATTCGGCTTCCGCCTGCCCAGCTGCGTCGACAACCGGCCCCTCAAGTTCGAGGAATGGGATGGCATGCGCCCGCAGACGGTGTTCGTCTCGGCCACGCCGGGCCCGTGGGAGCTGGATCGTACCGGTGGCGTAATAACCGAACAGGTGGTGCGCCCGACCGGGCTCATCGATCCGCTCTGTATCGTCCGTCCGGTGGAAAATCAAGTCGACGACCTGCTGATGGAGGTCAAGGAAACGGCCGCCAAGGGGCAGCGAACCCTGGTCACCACCCTGACCAAGCGCATGGCCGAAGACCTGACCGAATACCTGCACGAGCAGGGCGTGCGCGTGCGTTACATGCATTCCGACATCGACACCCTGGAACGCATCGAAATCATCCGGGATCTGCGCCTGGGTGCTTTCGACGTACTGGTCGGTATTAACCTTCTCCGCGAAGGTTTGGACATTCCGGAGTGCGCCCTGGTCTGTATCCTGGATGCGGACAAGCCGGGGTACCTGCGTTCCAAGACATCGCTGGTGCAGACCATCGGCCGCGCCGCCCGCAACCTGGACGGCCGGGTCATTCTCTACGCCGATAACATGACCGAGGCCCTGGACTACGCCCTGTCGGAAACCGAACGACGGCGGGAAAAGCAGCAGGAATACAACAAGGCCCACGGCATCACCCCGGAAAGCGTGAAGAAAGGGTTCTCCAGGGCGCTCGAAAGCGTTTACGAGGGTGATTACATGACCGTGGACACGGGCGTTGCCGGCGAAACCCATCTTGCCGGACATAACCTGACCGCCGTCATCAAGGACATGAACGACAAGATGCGCAAGGCCGCCGGTAACCTTGAATTCGAGGAAGCGGCCCGCCTGCGCGACGAAATCAGAAGGCTGGAAGCGGTCGAACTGGGCCTGGGGGCACCGGGCACGGCGCCCTCCAAACTGGTCAGCCGCAAGCCGGGGGCGGAAAAGCGCAGCCCCGGCGGCCCGGCATGGAAACCGAAAGGCAAGGGTGCGCGCAAGGCGACTTCTCGCGCGCCGAAGCGGCTTTCATGAGCGCCCTCGGCAAGATGGTCACAGAAACAGCGGCAGGATCAGAACGCCGATTACGATGATCGCAGCGCCGACGAGTTCCAGAAGCATATCTTCGAACACTTCCTTCACCGTGCGCTCGTTCTTGGGATGGGCGACGATGAACACGCGGATCACCAGGTAGATCAGCACCACCAATAGAACGATGGCCGCCGGGCCGCTGGGGAACGCGGCCATCACGCGCTCAGCAAGACCGGGCTCATGTGCCATAGGATGGTCCAATGGCCGCCGCTTTCAGTGATGATGGGGTCGCGCTCCAGGCAAACCACGGAACCCGGATCGAAGGCGATGACCCCGGCGCTGGCATCGCCCGCGGTGAAGAACGATGTAATGCGGCTCATGAAAGGGTCGTGGCCGACGACCATGGTGTCCTCGGTCCATACGGCCGCGGCCTCGACCAGACTGTCCAGGCGCGACGAGGGCTTCAAATCCCGCATTTCTTCGACGATGCGCCCGGGCCCGATGACGGTCGACAGATACAGGGCGGTCTGCTGGGCACGCAGGATTTCCGAATGGATCACGCGCGGCACGCGCACGCCGGCCCGGCCGAGGAACGACGCCATGCGCTTCACGTCCTTCTGGCCCTGCTCGCTGAGCGGCCGGTCGGGATTTTCGTCCTTGGTCAGTGCAAGGCCGTGACGCACGAGGTAGAGGCGCATAGACGGCTTCCCTTCAATTGGTCTGTTTTTTATCTTTAATGGGCAGCCCTGTTATAGCAGCCCCCATGGTCCCGCCAAATGCTCTTTGGCGGAAGAATGTTGTGCTCATGGACGCAGGGCAACGGGCATGAAAAAAGCCGCGCAAGCGCGGCTTTTTCCTGAGATGCGTGGTTCGCGGTTTAGGACGCGGCGGCGATCATCGCCTCGGCGACCTTCACTTCGCTTTCGGCAGCGGATTTCGCTTTGGCATCACCGGCGTCGGCGAGGGACTTCTGTGCGTCCTGCAGGCGCTGGCTGGCGGCCGCCTTGTCGATGTCGGCCACGGCCGTGGCTTCTTCGACCAGGACCGTGCAGGTATCCGGATTGACCTCGACGAACCCGCCGGCGACGAAGATGCTGTTGGTCACCTTGCCGCCTTCGTGAATGTCGATGACGCCCGGACGCACGGTGCCGATCAGCAGCGAGTGGCCGGGCAGAACACCCAGGTCGCCCTCGCCGCCGGGGACGACGACCATGTCAACGGCCTGTGACGCCACCACCTTTGTCGGCGAAACCAGCTCGAATTGGATCGTATCGGCCATTTATCGAATGTCCTTTGTTCGCACCAAGTCCTTAGGCGGCTTCCGCGGCCATCTTCTTGGCCTTTTCGATGGCCTCGTCGATGGTGCCGACCATGTAGAAGGCCGCTTCCGGCAGGTGATCGTATTCGCCGTCGACGATGCCCTTGAAGCCCTTGATGGTGTCTTCAAGGGACACCAGGACGCCCGGCGTGCCGGTGAACACTTCGGCGACGTGGAACGGCTGCGACAGGAAGCGCTGGATCTTACGGGCGCGCGACACGGTCTGCTTGTCTTCTTCCGACAACTCGTCCATGCCCAGAATGGCGATGATGTCCTGCAGGGACTTGTAGGTCTGCAGGGTCTGCTGAACCTTGGTGGCGACGCCGTAATGCTCTTCACCGATGATCCGCGGATCAAGGATACGCGAGGTCGAATCAAGCGGATCCACGGCCGGATAGATGCCGAGCTCGGCGATCTGGCGCGACAGCACCGTGGTCGCGTCCAGGTGGGCGAACGACGTGGCGGGCGCGGGGTCGGTCAAATCATCGGCCGGCACGTAAATGGCCTGGACCGAGGTGATCGAGCCCTTCTTGGTCGAGGTGATGCGTTCCTGCAGGGTGCCCATATCCGTGGCGAGCGTCGGCTGATAGCCCACGGCCGAAGGAATGCGGCCCAACAGCGCCGACACTTCCGAGCCGGCCTGGGTGAAGCGGAAGATGTTATCGATGAACAGCAGCACGTCCTGGCCTTCTTCGTCGCGGAAGTATTCCGCCTGCGCCAGGCCGGTCAGCGCCACGCGGGAGCGGGCCCCCGGGGGTTCGTTCATCTGACCGTAAACCAGCGCCGCCTTGGAATTGTTGCCTTCCAGGTCGATAACGCCCGATTCGATCATTTCGTGATAGAGGTCGTTGCCTTCGCGGGTACGTTCGCCGACACCGGCAAACACCGAATACCCGCCGTGGCCCTTGGCGACGTTGTTGATCAGTTCCATGATCAGCACCGTCTTGCCCACGCCGGCACCGCCGAACAGGCCGATCTTACCGCCCTTGGAATAGGGCGCGATCAGGTCGACGACCTTGATGCCGGTGGTCAGAATTTCGGTTTCCGTCGACTGCTCGGCAAAGCTCGGGGCCGCGCGGTGAATGGGGGCGCGGGACTTGGTTTTCACCGGGCCGCGCTCGTCGACCGGGTCGCCGATGACGTTCATGATGCGGCCCAGGGTTTCGGGGCCCACGGGAACCGTGATGCTGTCGCCGGTATCGGTCACTTCAGCACCGCGCTGCAGGCCGTCCGTGCTGTCCATGGCAACGGTGCGCACGGTGTTTTCACCCAGGTGCTGCGCCACTTCCAAAACAAGCAAACGGTCGCCGATCTTCAGGTGCAGGGCGTTCAGAATCGCCGGCAATTCGCCGTCGAATTTGACGTCCACCACGGCGCCCAGAACCTGGGACACTTTACCAACACTGTTCGTAGCCATACTCTTTCTAGCTCCCGTTCAAATCGTCTCTAGACCGCTTCCGCGCCCGAGATGATTTCGATGAGTTCCTTGGTGATAAATGCCTGACGTGTCCGGTTATAGGTCAGCGTCAGATTGTCGATCATTTCGCCGGCATTTCGGGTCGCGCTGTCCATGGCGGTCATGCGCGCACCGTGTTCCGAAGCGGAGCTTTCCAGCAACGCCTGGAACAACTGCACCGCCATGTTGCGGGGCAGCAGGTCGGCCAAAATTTCCTGTTCTTCCGGCTCGTACAGATAAATCGCCGACGGGCCGCCGGTCTTTTCCTTGTCGCCGTCGGTTTCCGGCGGCTGGAAGGGAATGATCTGCTGGTTCGTGACGATCTGCGTCATTGCCGACTGGAATCGGTTGAAGATGACGGTGCAGATGTCGAATTCACCGGCTTCGAACATTTCCGTGATCTTATCGGCGACGCTCTGAGCCTGCTCGTATTCGACACCGCGCCGTCCAATGCCTTCAAAGGTTTCGACGATGTCGGCCTTGAAGTCGCGGCGCAGAAGGTCGCGGGCCTTTTTGCCCACGCAGAGAATCTTGACCGTCTTGCCGTCGCTTTTGAGCTTGCGGGCCACACGGCGCACTTCGCGAACGATGGTGCCGTTGAAACCGCCGCACAAACCGCGGTCTGCGGTGCAGGCGACAAGAAGATGGGTGTTGTCCGAACCGGTTCCCGCCAACATCTTCGGCGCGCCGGTCGGATCCCCGATCGATGCCCCGATGGCGGCAACCATGCCTTCCATGCGCTGCGCGTAAGGACGGGCGGCTTCCGCACCTTCCTGGGCGCGCCGCAGCTTGGCGGCAGCCACCATCTTCATGGCGGAAGTGATCTTCTGCGTCGACTTGACGCTGTTGATCCTGATTTTCAGGTCCTTGAGCGAAGGCATGAAAGCGCTTTCCTCGTTCGTCCGTCAGGCGTGCGTTAAACCGGTCTTCGGCGTCCGTTAGGCCGCGAAAGACTTGGTGAAGTCGTCGAGGAATGCCGACAGCTTCTCCGTGGTGTCGTCGCTGAGCGCCTTTTCCTTGGTGATCGTCGCCAGGATATCGGCCCCCTTGTCACGGGCGGCGTCCAGCAGACGGCGCTCGTAGGCCGTGATGTCGTTGACGGCGACCTTATCGGTGTAGCCCTTCACGCCGGCGAAGATGACGACGACCTGTTCGGCCACGGTCAGCGGCGAATACTGCGGCTGCTTCAGAAGTTCGGTCAGACGCGCGCCACGGGCCAGAAGCCGCTGGGTCGACGGGTCCAGGTCCGATGCGAACTGGGCGAAGGCCGCCATTTCGCGGTACTGGGCCAGTTCCAGCTTAATCGAGCCGGCGACCTGCTTCATGGCTTTGGTCTGGGCGGCGGAACCGACGCGCGACACCGACAGGCCGACGTTCACGGCCGGGCGGATGCCCTTATAGAACAGTTCCGTTTCCAGGAAGATCTGACCGTCGGTGATTGAGATCACGTTGGTCGGGATGTAGGCGGAAACGTCACCGGCCTGGGTTTCGATGACCGGCAGGGCGGTCAGCGAACCGGCGCCCAGTTCGTCGTTCATCTTGGCCGCGCGCTCGAGCAGGCGGGAGTGCAGGTAGAACACGTCGCCCGGATAGGCTTCGCGGCCCGGCGGACGGCGCAGCAACAGGGACATCTGACGATAGGCGACGGCCTGTTTGGACAGATCGTCATAGAAGATGACGGCGTGCATGCCGTTGTCGCGGAAATATTCGCCCATGGCGCAGCCCGTGTAGGGGGCCAGGAACTGCAGCGGCGCCGGCTCGGATGCGGTCGAGGCGACGACGATGGAATACTTCATGGCGTCGTAGTCTTCGAGGGTCTTGACCAACTGGGCCACGGTGGACCGCTTCTGGCCGACGGCGACATAGACGCAGTAGAGCTTTTCCGACTCGTCCTTGGCGTTCTCGTTGACCGACTTCTGGTTCAAGATGGTGTCGATGATGACGGCGGTCTTGCCGGTCTGGCGGTCGCCGATGATCAGTTCGCGCTGGCCGCGGCCGACCGGGATCAGGCTGTCGATGGCCTTGAGGCCGGTCTGCACCGGTTCATGCACCGATTTCCGGGGAATGATGCCGGGCGCCTTGACTTCGACCAGGGAGCGTTCGGTGGTGTCGATGTCGCCCTTGCCGTCGATCGGGTTGCCGAGCGCGTCAACGACGCGGCCCAACAGAGCCTTGCCGACGGGGACGTCAACGATGTCGCCGGTCCGCTTGACCGTGTCGCCTTCCTTGATGTCTCGGTCGTCGCCGAAAATAACGATACCGACGTTGTCGGTTTCCAGGTTCAACGCCATCCCTTTGATGCCGCCCGGGAATTCGACCATTTCGCCGGCCTGGACCTGGTCCAGACCATAGACGCGGGCAATACCGTCACCAACGGACAGCACCTGGCCGACTTCCGCGACCTCGGCTTCCGAACCGAAGTCGGCAATCTGTTTCTTGAGAATGGCGGAGATTTCCGCGGCGCGGATTTCCATTTTCGGGATCCCCTCTTATCGCAGGCTTAAGCGAAGTTGCTGAAGTTTGGTTTTGATCGAGGAATCGATCATACGTGAACCGATTTTGACCACGAGGCCGCCCAGTAGATCTTCATCAACCCGGGCGTCCACGGCGACTTTCGCGCCCATGGCCTTTTTCAGTCCGTCCTCGATCGCTTGACGCTGCTTGTCGCTCAGCACTTGGGCGGACGTGACCTCGGCGGTCATTTCACCCCGGTGCTGGGCCAAGATACCTTGAAACTGCGTGATCATGGCGGTCAGCGCGAACAAACGGCGGTTCTGCGCGACGACACCAACGAAATGTTTGGTTAGCTCGGAAACCCCGGCCTTGGTCAGGATCGCGTCCATGGCGGCGATCTGGCTGTCACGGGCAATGACCGGGGAGCGGATCAGGCGCGCCAAATCGGCACTGCCATCGACCATATCACGGATTGCAGCCAGATCCTGGGCGACCGTGTCCAGCTGCTTGTCGGCCGCAGCCAATTCAAAAAGGGCGGTCGCGTAGCGACCTGCAAGGCCGGAAGCGCCTGCGATATCCGATGACACCTGGGAAACCCCTTGATTAAGTTTTTTTACGGACCCTGATATGCCGGTTTCGGACAGGAATCGCGCCTAAAAAACAGCCGCAATCCCGCCAATTCCGGCGGGCCCCGCCTGGAAAGCGCGGCCAGTCCTACCACAGAGGTTTCGCGCATGCAACCAGAGTCGCCCGGGTTTTTTCACAGACTGTGAAAGACCCCTGATTGGGCCCGTTTCGGGGCAATTTTTAAGCCCGATGAGTCGCAGGATCATGGGGCCGGTCACATGAAGGAATAGGGATCGATGTCGATCAGTACGCGAACCTTTTTCGGAATACTGGCGCGTTTGATCCAGGCCCGCACCAGGGGCTGCACCGCCGTGCCGCGCCCGGCCTTCAACAGCAGGCGCCGGCGGTGGCGGCCTCGGATCATGGCGAGCGGCGCAGGTGCCGGGCCCAGGACCTGAATATCGGCGCCCTGTGGGGCGGTCCGGCCCAGCGCGCGGGCCCCGGCATCGACCGCGGCCTCGTCCGTGCCCGACACCACCACGCCGACCAGGCGGCCGTAGGGCGGCATGCGGGCCTCTTCGCGTCCCTTGGCCTCGGCGGCCAGGAAGGCCGCGCGGTCGCCCTTCAGAATGGCGTCCATTACCGGGTGTTCGGGCATGAAGGTCTGAATCAGGACCCGGCCCGGGCGGTCCGCCCGCCCGGCCCGCCCGGCGACCTGATAGAGCAGTTGATAGGTGCGTTCCGCCGCCCGCAGATCACCGCCGGATAATCCCAAGTCCGCGTCGACCACGCCGACCAGGGTCAGCAGCGGGAAATGATAGCCCTTGGCGACGATCTGGGTGCCGATGATCAGGTCGACCTCATGGGCCTCGATGCGATGAACGAACTCCCGGGCCGTGCGCTGATTGTACAGATTGTCCGATGTCGCCATGGCGATGCGGGCGTCGGGGTAGAGGGCGCGGACCTCTTCCTCCAGGCGCTCGACCCCCGGCCCGCAGGGCACCAGGGAATCCTCGGTCCCGCATTCCGGACAGGCGGGGGGCGGGGCCATCTGGTAGCCGCAATGGTGGCATTGCAGGCGCTGCAGCAGGCGGTGTTCGACCAGCCAGGCCGTGCATTGCGGGCATTGCAGGCGGTGGCCGCAGGTCCGGCACAGGGTCAGCGGTGCGTAGCCCCGGCGATTGAGGAACAGCAGGGCCTGCTCGCCGCGCTCAAGCGTCGCCGTGACGGCCTCGCGCAGCGGCGGCGACAGCCATTGCCCGCGCTGCGGCGGCGTCTTGGTCATGTTGACCAGGTCGACATCGGGCAGATCGGCGCCGCCGTGACGGGCCGGCAGATGCAGATGGACGTAGCGGCCCCGGTCCACGTTGGCCTGGGTTTCCAGGGACGGCGTTGCCGAGACCAGGACCACGGGGATGCGGCCCATCCGGGCCCGCACTACGGCCATGTCCCGGGCGTTGTAGACGACGCCTTCTTCCTGTTTGAAGGAGCCGTCGTGTTCCTCATCGATGATGATCAGACCCAAATCCCGGAACGGCAGGAACAGGGCCGAGCGCGCGCCGACCACCACGTCGGCCTGACCGAGGGCGACATGGCGCCAGGTTTCGCGCTTTTGCGCTTGCGTCACCTCGGAATGCCACAGCGCCGGCTCCCCGCCGAACCTGGCCTGGAACCGTTCCAGCCATTGCGCCGACAGGGCGATTTCCGGCAGCAGCACCAGGACCTGGCGGCCGCGCGCGACCGCTTCCGCCACGGCCTGCAGATAGACCTCGGTCTTGCCCGACCCGGGCACGCCTTCCAGGACCTGAACGGAAAAGCCCTCGGTCACGGCCGCGCTCAGCGAATCGGCCGCTGCCGCCTGTTCCGCCGACAGGTCGGGGCCGGGGCGGTCCAGGTCCGGTGCCGGGGGTGGGGGAAAGGCCGGGATCGGGCAGGCGGTCAGCCCGCCGACTTTGGCCAGGCCGGTGACCACGGCGGGGGTGACACCGGCGGCGCGGGCAAGCTCCGCCGCCTGACGCGGCGGTCCGTCGGCGGCGGCGTCCAGCACGCGGCTCCGGGCGGGCGTCATCTTGATCTCGGGCCGGGGATCGGCGGGACGGTAGGCGGTCAGCGGCTTGGGCGGCTCCAGGGCTTCCGGCACGCTCAAGGCCATGCGCAGCACGGCGCCCGGCGGGTTCAGGGTGTACTCGGCGACCCAGTCGATGAAGGCCATGGCCTCCGCCGTCATGGGGGGGGCGTCAAGCCGGCCCAAGATTTCCTTCATCTTGGCATCAGGCACGTCGCCGGTGCCCGGGCCCCAGACGACGCCGGCCATGCGGCGCGGGCCCAGGGGGACGCGCACGAAATCCCCGGCCGCCAGGGTCAGCCCGGCCGGCACCCGGTAGTCATAGGCGTCGGTCAGCGGCAGTGGCAGGCGCACGGCAACCCGCGTGCCCGGCTGGAAAACCGGGGCGTTCTGTCCGTCGTCCGATTGGCGATCCTTCGTCATGGCGGGTTTTGCGGGGTCCTCGGGGGTGGTTCTATGGGGACGCGGGGCTTGGCATTATAATAGGGATCATAGGCGCGTGCCTTCACCGCGCGTGAGTACGAAAGGACCCAAGGGATGACCCAAGGCAAGGACGAGGTCGCCGCCGAGACCCTGGAAACGGCGGATATCAGCCTGTCGGACGACGACGTGGCCGAATTCCTGGTGGCCCATCCCGACTTCTTCCGCGAACGCCTGGAAGTGCTGTCCTTCATGAACATGCCGGGCCGATTCGCCCAGGAAGGCCCCCAGGAAGGGGCCCAGGTGGTGGATTTCCAGCAGGCTCTGCTGACCCAGCAGAAAGAGGCGGTCGAGGAATTGCGCGAATGCGTGCGCGACGTGATCGAGACCAGCCGGTCCAACATGTCGGTGCAGCAGCGCACCCATGCCGCCGTGCTGGCGCTGCTGAGCGCCCGCGATTTCGACGCCCTGATCCGTGTCGTCAATGACGATCTGGCCCGGATTCTCGACGTGGATATCGTCTGCGTCGGCTATGAGCCGTCGAACAACCCGCTGTCTTGGCTGGTCTCGCCGGAAATCACCGACCTGAAACCGGGGCTGGTCGATGCCCTGTTGGGGTCGGGCGGGGCGGCCAAGCTGTACCGCGACATCGCCGACGACGGATCCGTGTTCGGCGCCGCCGCCGGTCTGGTGCAGTCGGCCGCCGTGGCGCGCCTGCGCCCCGGCCCGCGCACGCCCGTGGGCCTGATGGCGCTCGGCTCGCGCTCCGATTCGTTCTTCCAACCGGGTCAGGGCACGGAACTGGTGGTGTTCCTCGCCCGCGTGCTGGAAAACTGCATCGAGCGCATGCAGGAACCTTCGATGTGACCTTGATGCCGGAGCTGACCTGCGATCCTGCCCTGGCGGCCGCGGCGTCGCGGTGGCGGGACTGGTTGGCCCACGAAAAGCGTTATTCCAAACACACCCTCGCGGGATATCAGCACGACCTTGCCGGGTTCCTGCGCTTCATGGCGGACCATCTGGGCGGGCCGCCGGGATTGGCGGAGATCGAGGGTCTGAAGCCGCTCGACTTCCGCGCCTGGCTGGCCGACCTCAACCGCCGGGGTCTGTCGCGCACCTCCACCGCCCGGGCGCTGTCCTGCCTGCGGGGCTTCTTCCGCTTTCTGGAAAAGCAGGGTGTGGTGCGCAATTCGGCGATCTCCGCCCTGCGCACGCCCCGCGTGCCCAAGTCCGTGCCCAAGGCGCTCAGCATCGAGGAAGCTTTCGACCTGATCCTCTCGGCCCCGGACCTGGCTGACGATACCTGGATCGGGCTGCGCGACCGGGCGCTGCTGACACTGCTTTACGGCTGCGGGCTGCGCATCGGCGAGGCGTTGGACCTTAACCGCGACCGCGCACCGGGCCTGTTCGGCAATCCGGCCGATACCATGATGGTGCGCGGCAAGGGCAACAAGGACCGTCTGGTCCCCGTGCTGCCCGCCGTGCGTCAGGCGATCGCGGCTTATCTGGAGGTCTGCCCCTATGGGGGCGACGGCGCCACGCCGCTGTTCCTGGGCGCCCGTGGCGGGCGGCTGGCCGCCGGGGTGGCCCAGGCCCGGGTGCGGAATTTGCGCGCCCTTCTGGGCCTGCCCGAAACGGCGACGCCTCATGCACTTCGACATTCCTACGCGACGCATCTTTTGGCCGGCGGCGGCGACCTGCGCACCATTCAGGAACTGCTGGGCCATGCGTCGCTGTCGACGACCCAGCGCTATACGGATGTCGACATGGCGCGGCTCAGCGCCGTCTACGAAGACGCCCATCCCAGGGCCCGCAAGAAGGTCTAGGCTGCGCGGCTGCCGCGGGCCAAGGTACGTGCCGCCACCGCGCCACCGGGGCGGACTTAGAATTGTAGACTGATCACCCCGGCCGCGATGACGGTTGCCGCCGCCAGGCGCAGAACCAAGCGGCCTTCCTTCAGAACGAAACCGGCGAGCAGCGCGCCGAACAGGACGCTGGTTTCCCTGACGGCGGACACCGGGGCCATGGGCGTGACGCTCATGGCCCAGATGACGATCCAATAGGCGCTCATGGACATGGCGGCGCCGGTCAGGCCCGGCCGCCAGTATTCCCTGGCGGTGGCCAGGAACTGCCGCCCGCGCCGCAGCAGTACGACCGGGGTGAACAGGCAGGCGTCGGTCACGAACATCCACAAGGCGTAGGCATGGGCGCTGCCGGCAAGCCGCCCGCCGATCCCGTCGACCACCGTGTAGGACGCGATGAACACGGCCGTGCCCACGGCGAAGGCGAGGCCAAGCAACGGAAGGTCGCGCCAGCCGTTGGCGAAGGTCAGGCCGGAAATGGCGATTGCGATGGCGATGATGGCGGCCAACTGCGTCGGGCTCAGGCTTTCCCCGGCGAACACATAGGCGCCCAGCGCCACCAAGGCCGGCGCCATGCCGCGGGCGATGGGATAGACCACGCCCATGTCGCCATGGACATAGGCCCGCACCAGAAACAGCTTGTAGCCGACATGAAGGATCGCCGAGGCGACGATGAAGGGCCAGGCTTCCCAGTTGGGGAATGGGAAGAACAACAGCAGCGGCAGGGCGAGCAGGCCATGGCCCGCGTCGATCACGCCCATCATCACCAGCTTGTCGCCGCGCATCTTGACCAGCAGGTTCCAGCCCGCATGCAGGGCCGCCGCCAGCAGGACCAGCGCGAGAATCCAGGTGTCCATGATCCATCTTTCGTCGAATGACGCTCCGGCGGATGCCGGGAGGGATAGACGTTTAGACCATTAAAAATCGTCCGCGCCTAGATGGATGAAAAGGCGCATTCGTGCCCGCCCCTGGACGGGGCAAGTGATGGGTGGATCAGGCCGATGGGGAAGGGATCAGATGTGGATCGCGCGCCCCGCGACGCCCAAGGCCGCTTCCTTGACCGATTCCGGCAGGCCCGGATGGCCGTGGCAGATGCGGGCGATGTCCTCGGCCGAGCCTTCGAATTCCATCACGTTGACGACTTCTTGGATCAGGTCGCCGGCCTGGGGGCCGATGATGTGGCAGCCGAGAACCTTGTCCGTCGTTGCATCGGCCAGGATCTTCACGAAGCCGTCCGTGTCGTCGTTGCAGCGCGCGCGGGAATTGGCGGTGAAGGGGAACTTCCCCTTGTTGTAGGCGATGCCTGCTTCCTTCAACTGTTCCTCGGTCTTGCCGACGGCGGCGATTTCCGGATGGGTGTAGACGATGCCCGGAATGGCGCCGTAATCGATATGCCCGGTCTGTCCGGCCATGATCTCGGCGCAAACGACGCCTTCGTCCTCGGCCTTATGGGCCAGCATGGCGCCGCCGATCACGTCGCCGATGGCATAAATGCCTTCGACGTTGGTCTGATAATCGGCATCGACGGGAATGAACCCGCGCTCCCCGATCTCGACCCCGGCTTCCTTCAGGCCCAGGCCTTCCGTGAACGGCCGGCGGCCGATGGCGACCAGCACCACGTCGACTTTAAGCGTTTCCGCCTTGCCCCCACTGTCTTTGGCATCGCGCGGCTCCATGGTCAGGGTCACGCCGTCTTTGCCGGCCTTGGCCCCGGTCACCTTGGTCTTCATCTTGAAGGTCAGGCCTTGCTTGGTCAGGATGCGCTGCGCATGCTTGGAGACTTCGCCGTCCATGCCGGGCAGGGCGACGTCGAGGAATTCGACCACCGTGACTTCCGAGCCCAGCCGCCGCCACACGCTGCCGAGTTCCAGCCCGATGACCCCGGCGCCGATCACGGCCATGGTCTTCGGCACCTTGGGCAGGGCGAGCGCGCCCGTGGAGGAGACGATCTGCTTTTCGTCGATGGTCACGCCGGGCAGGGGCGTGACCTCGGAACCCGTCGCTATCAGGATGTTCGCCGTGTTCAGAACCTGCGCCTTGGCCTTGCCCTCAAGCGGCTTCACCGACACCTTGCCGACGGCGTCGATCTTGCCCCAGCCCTTGATGTAGTCGACCTTGTTCTTCTTCATCAGCATCTCGATGCCGCCGGTCAGACCTTCGACAACCTTGTCCTTGCGCGCCAGCATGGTCTTCAGGTTGACCTTCAGGCCCGAGACGTCGATCCCGTGATGGGCGAACTCCTTGTCCGCCATTTCATAATGATGGGACGACTGCAGCATCGCCTTCGACGGGATACAGCCCACGTTAAGGCAGGTTCCGCCCAGGGCGCCGCGTCCTTCGACGACGGCCGTCTTCATGCCCAGCTGCGCCGCGCGGATGGCGGCGACGTAGCCGGCGGGCCCGCCGCCGATGACCACCAGGTCGTAAGCGTCACTCATAATCAGATCGCTCCTGATCGTGTTTCGGGAGTCTCGTTCTTCAATGTAACCCGCTGGGTCACACGTTCAACAGGATGCGCTGCGGATCCTCAATGCACTGCTTGATGCGGACCAGGAAGCTGACCGCCTCGCGGCCGTCGACGATGCGGTGATCGTAGCTGAGCGCCAGGTGCATCATGGGCCGGATTTCGATCTCGTCGTTGACCACCATGGGGCGCTTCTGGATCGAATGCATGCCCAGGATCGCCGACTGCGGCACGTTGAGGATCGGCATGGAGTTGAGCGACCCGAACACCCCGCCGTTGGAAATGGTGAAGGTGCCGCCGGTCATCTCATCCATGCCCAGCTTGCCGTCGCGCGCCCGGCGGCCGAAGTCGGCGATGCCGCCCTCGATGTCGGCGAAGCCCATTTTGTCGGCTTCCTTGAGTACCGGAACGACGAGGCCCTGCGGCGTGCCGACGGCGACGCCGACGTTGTAATAGTTCTTGTAGATGATCTCGTCGCCGTAGATTTCCGCGTTCACGGCGGGCCATTCCTTCAACGCGATGCAGGCGGCGCGCACGAAGAACGACATGAAGCCCATGCGGGCCCCGTGCTTCTTCTCGAAGACCTCTTTGTATTCGGAACGCAGCGCCATGACGTTGCCCATGTCGACCTCGTTCCAGGTCGTCAGCATGGCCGCCGTGTTCTGGGCTTCCTTCAGGCGCCGGGCGATGACCTGGCGCAGTTTGGACATCTTGACCCGTTCCTCGCGGTCGTTGGGCGGCCGTTCCGGGCGGGGGGCGAACATGTTTTCCGTGGTCAGCGCCGGGGCCGGGCCGACGGCGCGGGGAGCGGCGGCGGGCGCCGGGGCGGCCTGACGCTTGGCGGAGCCATTGGCGACGGCCTGCTGCACGTCGCCCTTGGTGATCCGGCCGTCGGGCCCGGTGCCGGTGATACGGGCGGCGTCCAGGTCGTTGTCATCCACCATCTTGCGCACGGCGGGCGACAGGGGCGGACGGCTGCCGGAGGCGGCCGGCGCCGGCGCGGCGGCGGGTGCCGGCGCAGCGGCGGGTTTGGCGGCAGGTGCGGGAGCCGCGGCCGGGGCGGGGGCAGCGGCGGGCGCGGCGGCGGCGCCTGCGGCGCCCGCTTCGATGGTGCCGATCTTCACGCCGGGGCCGACTTCAGCACCCGCTTGCGCGTCGATGGAGGCAAGCCGTCCGGCGGCCGGGGCATTGACCTCGATGGTCACCTTGTCCGTTTCAACCTCGACCAGGACCTCGTCGGCGGCGACGCTGTCACCGACCTGTTTGGCCCAGGTGCCCAGGGTGCCCGTGGATACGCTTTCGCCCATGGTCGGAGTGACGATGTCGACCGTCTTGCCGCCGCCCGATTTCGCAGCGGCGGGTGCGGCGGCCGGGGCGGCGGCCGGTTTGGCCGCTGCCTTGGCGGGGGCGGCCCCTTCCTGGATGGTCGCGAGCAACGCGCCGACGGCAACCGTCTCACCCTCCTGGGCGGCGATGGCGCCCAGCGTCCCGGCGGCCGGGGCGTTGACCTCGATGGTTACCTTATCGGTTTCCAGTTCGACCAGGGCCTCGTCCATGGCGACGGCGTCGCCCGGGCTTTTGGTCCATTTGCCGACGGTCGCCTCCGTAACGGATTCACCCAAGGTCGGGACATTAACTTCAACGGTCATAAAATCTTCCCCTGCGATTATCGACTTCTCGAAACCCTGCGACCGGTTCCGGCGTTATTTCTTGGCTTTGGCCGATGCTTTGGCTGGTGCTTTGGTTCTGGCGCGCGGCGGCGCCTGAACGGTCAGCGCGGCATCCATGAAGGCGGCCAGTTCGACCTTGTGCTTGTTGGCGCTGCCGGTGGCCGGTGCCGCGGCGGCGGCACGGCCGGCATAGAACGGCTTGGCCTGTTTCAGCTTCAGTTCTTCCATGACGGCCATCATCGGCTCGAGGATGAAGCTCCAGGCCCCCATGTTCTTGGGTTCTTCCTGGCACCACATGATCTCAGCATTCTTGAAACGCTTCAATTCCTCGACCAGGGCGGAATGCGGGAACGGATAGAGCTGTTCGACCCGCATCAGATAGACATCCTTGGTGCCGCGCTGGGCGCGTTCCTCGAACAGGTCGAAATAGACCTTGCCCGAACACAGCACGACCCGCTTGATCTTGTCGTCGGCGACAAGGCCGCCCTTGACCAGTTGCGCGTCGTCCCACAGCACCCGATGGAAGGTGGTGCCGGGACCCATTTCATCCAGCTTCGACACGCAGAGCTTGTGACGCAGCAGCGATTTCGGCGTCATCAGGATCAGCGGTTTGCGGAAGTCGCGGCGCATCTGGCGGCGCAGGACATGGAAATAGTTGGCCGGCGTGGAACAGTTGCAGACCTGCCAGTTGTCATCGGCGGAATTCTGCAGATAGCGTTCCAGGCGGGCCGATGAATGTTCCGGCCCTTGGCCTTCGTAGCCGTGCGGAAGCAGCATCACCAGACCGCACATGCGCAGCCATTTCTGCTCGCCCGAGGAAATGAACTGGTCGATGATGACCTGAGCACCATTGGCGAAGTCGCCGAACTGGGCTTCCCACAGGGTCAGGGTCTGCGGTTCGGCCAGGGAATAGCCGTATTCGAATCCGAGCACGCCGAATTCGGACAGCGGCGAGTTCAGGACCTCGAACGGCGCCTGGCCGAAACGGATGTTGGCCAGCGGGGTGTGGCGGTCCTCGTTTTCCTGGTCGATCAGCACGGAATGGCGCTGCGAAAACGTGCCGCGTTCGCAGTCCTCGCCCGACAGGCGGACCGGATGGCCCTCGACGACCAGGGTGCCGAAGGCCAAGGCCTCGGCGGTCGCCCAGTCGATACCTTCTCCGGTGTCGATCATCTTGGCCTTGGCGGCCAACTGGCGTTCGATCTTGGGGTGCGGGGTGAAGTTGCCCGGAAGCCGGGTCAGGCCGGCGCCGACTTCCTTCAGGAAATCAATGGAACAGCCGGTCTCGCCGCGCCGGGCGTCGCCGGAGGCAACCGCCATGCCGGCCCATACGCCGTCCATCCAATCCGCCTTGTTGGGCTTGTAGCCCTTGGATGCCTCGAAAGCCTCATCCATGGTGGTGATGAAGGTCTGCATCTGCTTTTCGATTTCGTCCTCGGTCAGGACTTTTTCGTGGATCAGCTTGCGGGCGTAGATGTTCAGCGTCGTCGGATGCGTCTGAATGGTCTTGTACATCTTCGGCTGGGTGAACATCGGCTCGTCGCCTTCGTTATGGCCGTGGCGGCGATAACAGATCATGTCCACCACCACGTCCTTCTTGAAGCGCTGACGGTATTCCGTGGCGATGCGCGCCGTATGGACAACGGCTTCGACGTCGTCGGCGTTGACGTGGAAAATGGGCGCGGAAACGATCTTGGCCGCGTCGGAACAATAGGGTGACGAACGGTGCTGCTTCGGATTGGTGGTGAAGCCGATCTGATTGTTGATGATGATGTGGATGGTGCCGCCGGTCTGGTAGCCGCTCAGGTTGGACAGATCCAGGGTCTCCTGGATGATGCCCTGGCCCATGAAGGCGGCATCGCCGTGCAGCAGGATGCACATCACCTTTTCCATTTCCGGGTCGTTGCGCTGGCGCTGCTTGGCCAGGGTCTTGCCCAGACAGACCGTGTTGACGCATTCCAGATGCGACGGGTTGGCGGTCAGCGACAGGTGGATGGAGCGGCCGTCGAACACGCGGTCGGCCGAAGCCCCCAGGTGGTATTTCACGTCGCCCGATCCGCCGACGTCCTCCGGCTTGGAGGCCCCGCCCTGGAATTCGTTGAGGATCGCCTGAAACGGCTTGGACATGACGTTGGCCAACACGTTGAGGCGGCCGCGGTGAGCCATGCCGAGAACGATTTCCTCCATGCCCAGCTGGCTGCCGCGCTTGAAGATCTGTTCCATGGCCGGGACCAGGCTTTCCCCGCCGTCCAGGCCGAACCGCTTGGTGCCCGTGAACTTCTTGTCCAGGTAGCGCTCAAAGCCTTCCGTCTCGATCAGGCGGTTGAGAATCGCGCGCTTGCCTTCGTTGGTGAAGGACGTCTGATTCCGGATGCGCTCGATCCGTTCCTGCAGCCAGGATTTCTCCTCCGGGTCCTGGATGTGCATGAATTCGATCCCGATGGACCCGCAATAGGTCTCCTTCAGGATCTGCATGATCGTGCGCAGCGTCGCCGTTTCCAGGCCCAGGACGTAATTGATGAAGATTTCCCGGTCCCAGTCCTTGTCCGTGAAACCGTAGGTCGCCGGATCGAGTTCCGAATGGGGCGCCGGTTCGGTCAGGCCGAGGGGGTCCAGGTTGGCGTGCAGATGGCCGCGCACGCGATAGGCGCGAATCAGCATCAATGCCCGCAGGGAATCGAGGGTCGCTTCGCGGACCTTGGCGGAACTCATGCGGTCTTGCGCCGGTTCCTGGTCGCGGCCGCGGTCGTCGCGGCGGCGGCCCTGCTGGGCCGCGGTCAGATGGTCGGTCAGGGGGACGACATCGCCGTGGCCGAGGATCTTCTCGGACCGCGGCGCCCAACTGGCCCCGTCCTGTTCCTTGGAGAATCCGCGGGCGTCGTCTTCCAGCCCCTTGAAGAAATCCTGCCAACGCAGATCTACGGAGCCGGGGTCATCCATGTAGCGTTCATAGAGTTCCGCGACATAGACCGTATTGCCGGAGTAGAGAAATTGGGTCGGATCGAGATCGATTTCCGTCATGCGATAAGGCGCGAGCCCGGCGCGCCCTCCCTGATATGGGGGCCGCGCCGGGTCGATCCCAGGCGCGGGTTACCCCTTGAACACCTTCATCATCGTTTCGCCGAGGGCCGCCGGTGAATCCGATACGTGGATTCCAGCGGCCTTCATGGCGTCGATCTTATCTTCCGCACCACCTTTACCGCCAGAGATAATCGCACCGGCGTGGCCCATTCTGCGGCCCGGAGGGGCCGTGCGGCCGGCAATGAAGCCGACGACGGGCTTCTTGGTGCCGGATGCCTTGAGGAACTCAGCACCTTCTTCTTCCGCGGAACCGCCGATTTCACCGATCATCACGATGGCCTTGGTGGCGTCGTCTTCGACGAACATCTGCAGGCAGTCGACGAAATTGGTGCCGTTGATGGGGTCACCGCCGATGCCGATGCAGGTGGTCTGGCCCAGGCCGGGCTTGGTCGTCTGCGCCACGGCTTCATAGGTCAAGGTGCCCGAGCGGGACACGATGCCGACCTTGCCCGGCTTGTGGATATGGCCCGGCATGATGCCGATCTTGCATTCGCCCGGGGTGATGACGCCCGGGCAGTTCGGCCCGATCAGCCGCGTGTTGGAGCCCTGCAGGGCGCGCTTCACCGCCAGCATGTCCTTCACGGGAATGCCTTCGGTGATGCAGATGACCAGCGGGATTTCCGCCGCGATGGCTTCCAGGATCGCGTCGGCCGCGAAGGGTGGCGGCACGTAGATCACGGAGGCGTCGGCGCCGGTGGCTTCGCGGGCATCCTTGACCGTGTCGAACACGGGCAGATCAAGATGCTTGGTGCCGCCCTTGCCCGGCGTCACGCCGCCGACCATGTTGGTGCCGTAGGCGATCGCCTGTTCGGAATGGAAGGTGCCTTGCGCACCCGTGAAGCCCTGGCAGATGACCCGGGTGTTCTTGTTGACCAGAACCGACATGATTACGCGGCCTCCTTCACGGCTTGGACGATCTTGCGGGCGGCATCGCCCAGGTCGTCGGCGGATTTGATGGGAAGCCCCGAATCGGCGAGGATCTGCTTGCCCTTTTCGACGTTGGTGCCCTCAAGGCGAACCACCAGGGGGACGCTCAAGGAAACCTCCTTGGCCGCCGCGACGACGCCTTCGGCGATGACGTCGCAGCGCATGATGCCGCCGAAGATGTTGACCAGGATGCCTTCGACGTTGGGGTCCGACAGGATGATCTTGAAGGCTTCGGTGACGCGCTCCTTGGTGGCGCCGCCGCCGACGTCCAGGAAGTTGGCGGGAGAGCCGCCTTCCAACTGGATGATGTCCATGGTCGCCATGGCCAGGCCGGCGCCGTTGACCATGCAGCCGATGGAGCCGTCGAGTTTGATGTAGTTGAGCTCGTGCTTGGCGGCTTCCAGTTCGGTGGGGTCTTCTTCGTCTTCGTCGCGCAGTTCGGCCACGTCCTTGTGACGGAACAGGGCGTTGTCGTCGAAGTTCATCTTGGCGTCGAGCGCGATGACGTCGCCCGAACCGGTGACGACCAGCGGGTTGATCTCGACCAGCGAGCAATCCAGGTCCATGAACGCCTTGTACAGCGCCATCACGAACTTGACGCCCGACTTCACCTGATTGCCTTCAAGGCCCAGGCCGAAGGCGACCTGCCGGGCGTGGAACGCCTGGATCCCGGTGGCCGGGTCGATGAACACCTTGATGATCTTTTCCGGGGTGTTATGGGCAACGTCCTCGATGTCCATGCCGCCCTCGGTGGAGGCCATGATGACGATGCGCGAGGAATCGCGGTCGAGCAGCACCGAAAGATACAGCTCGCGGGCGATGTCGCAGCCTTCTTCGATGTAAAGGCGCTTCACTTCCTTGCCCTCGGGGCCGGTCTGCTTGGTGACCAGAACTTGGCCCAGCATTTCCGCAGCGCTCGCCTTGACGTCGTCGACGGACTTGACGACACGGACGCCGCCCTTGCCGCCTTCGTTGCCCTTGAACTTGCCGGCACCGCGGCCGCCTGCATGAATCTGGGACTTGACCACGAACACCGGTCCGCCCAGTTCCTGGGCGGCCGAGACGGCCTCGTCGACGGTATAGGCGACCTTGCCTTTCGGCACGGCGACCCCGTATTTGGCGAGCAGCTGCTTGCCCTGGTACTCATGGATGTTCATTGCGTCCCCTCAAACTCCCAACTCTGCTGGTTAAGTTTCAAAAAAACCGGCCCGCGCCCGGGGGACGGGCGCGGGCGGTTGTTCACTACGACTTCGTCGGCGGCGTGGAAGCGGCCGCCGGTGCGGCGGCCTTCTTCGCCGGGGCCTTGCGGGCAGCCGGCTTTTTCGCCGCGGCTTTCTTGGCCGGCGCCTTTTTCTTCGCCGGGGCCTTTTTCTTGGCAGGCGCCTTCTTGGCCGCGGCGGCGGCCTTCTTCATCAGGCGCTGGGTCACGGTGACCAGGCTTTTCACGGCCGCGACGGAAGCCTTGAACATGGCCTTCTCGTCGGCATCCAACTGAATTTCGACGATGCGCTCGACACCCCGGGCGCCGATCACCGTCGGCACGCCGACGTACATGCCCTTAACCCCGTATTCGCCCGACAGATAGGCGGCGCAGGGCAGGACGCGCTTTTTGTCCTTCAGGTAGCTTTCGGCCATCTGGATGGCGGAAGACGCCGGCGCGTAGAACGCGGAGCCGGTCTTCAGCAGCGCGACGATCTCGCCGCCGCCCATGCGGGTGCGCTGGACGATGGCGTCGATCTTTTCCTGGGTCGTCCACTTCATCTTGATCAGGTCGGGCACGGGAATGCCGGCGACCGTGGAATAGCGCACCGACGGCACCATGCTGTCGCCGTGGCCACCCAGCACGAAGGCGGTGACGTCTTCGACGGAAACCTTGAATTCCTCGGCCAGGAAATGGCGGAACCGCGCACTGTCCAGAACGCCGGCCATGCCGACGACCTTGCGGTGGGGCAGGCCAGAGGCGTCGCGCAGGACCTGAACCATGGCGTCCAGCGGGTTGGTGATGCAGATAACGAAGGCGTTGGGCGCGTACTTCTTGATGCCCGCACCCACGGACTGCATGACCGAGGTGTTGATGCCGATCAGGTCGTCGCGGCTCATGCCCGGCTTGCGGGCGACGCCGGCGGTGACGATGCAGACATCGGCGCCACGGATGGCGGCGTAGCTGTTCGCGCCCTTCATGTTGGAATCAAAGCCTTCGACGGGGCCCGATTCAGCGATGTCCAGGGCCTTGCCCTGGGGAATGCCGTCGACGATGTCGAAAAGCACTACGTCGCCCAGTTCCTTGAGGCCGACCAGATGGGCCAGCGTGCCCCCGATGTTACCGGCGCCGATGAGCGCGATTTTGTTGCGTGCCATTTTTAAATCCCTTGCCGCGAGTCGTTTGTGGTGAAGTGAATTCCCGGATTCCGGATCAGGACAGCGGGATTGGTCCCGGAACTCCCCAAGAACCCCAAGAATCTCAAACTGTTCGTAGCGCGAAACGATCCCCAGGGCAACCGGGACTGGCTGCCCACCCCTTGGTGTTACAATCTGGTATACAATATCCCACAGTGATTTCTCCTCGGCAAGCCCCTTCCGGCCGGGTCGGGAAAAATTCTGCATGCCGAATTGTATCCCGAGATGTCGCGGCGAGGGGGCGGCGCTATAGTCGCACCATGAGTGAAACAGCGCATCCGGACAACACGGCCCGCTTCACCGGCTTGGCCGAAACCTACGAGAAATTCCGCCCGAGTTATCCGCCGGAAGCCCTCGCCGCGGTGCGGGCCTATTGGGCGGAAACCCCCGGCGTGCCGCGTCTGTTGGCCGATATCGGCGGCGGCACGGGAATCTCGACCCGGGCCATGATGACGGCGCTAGCCGAGGGCGGCGGGGATGCCTGGACCGCCCAGGTGGTCGAACCCAACGACGACATGCGCAGCCAGGCGGAAGCGGCGCTGGCCGACCGGCCGGACGTTTCGGTGGTCAAAGGCACGGCCGAGGCCCTGCCGTTCGACGACGGCGCCGTGGGGCTTTTGCTGGCGGCGCAGGCGGCCCATTGGTTCGACCGTCCCCGGTTTTATGCCGATGCGGCGCGGGCCCTGGCGCCCGGCGGAGTGATGGTGATCCTCTACAATAACCGCGATCTCTATGACGATCCGCTGATGGCGGCGTTCGAGACCGAGGTCGAAACCTCGGTCGAGGGCTATTGGCGGAATTATCGCAGTTGGAACCTGATGGCGGAACTGCATGCGCTCGACTGGGCGCGGGACGTGACCGAGATCGTCCATCCCTGGGCCTGGCGGCTGACCCCGGAAGGCTTCGCCGGGCTCATGCTGTCGCGGTCAAAGATGACGCCTTACAAAGAGGTGCACGGGGAGGAGGTCGCCCGTGCTGCGATCCTCGGTCTCGCCCATCGCTTTGCCGATGCCGAAGGCAGGGTCGGGGTGCGCTACAACACGCAGGCGGCCTGCGTGCGGCGTTGAATGCAGCAGACGTGAAAGCTACTCGGCCAGATCGAGCCCGATGTCGACGGCGGGCGCGCTCTGCGTGATGCCGCCGACGGAGATGTAATTCACCCCCGTCTCGGCAATCGCGCGGATGGTGTCGAGCTTGACCCCGCCGGAGGCCTCCAGCGGCACCCGCCCGGCGACCCAGGCCACGGCCTCGCGCAGCACGGGCGGCGGCATGTTGTCGAGCAACAGCGAGTCCGCCCCGGCGTCGACCGCTTCGCGGACCTGATCGAGCGTGTCGCATTCGCAGCGCACCTCGAGCCCGGTGTTCGCCGCCTTGGCGCGCGTCACCGCCTCGCCGACCGATCCGCCGCAGACCGCGACATGGTTGTCCTTGATCAGGATGCCGTCGTCCAACCGCATGCGGTGGTTGGTGCCGCCGCCGGCACGCACGGCGTATTTCGACAGGCCGCGCAGGCCCGGAATGGTCTTGCGCGTATCCAGCAGCACCGCCCCGGTGCCGTCGATGGCGTCGACGTACTGGCGGGTCAGGGTCGCGATGCCGGACAGTTTCTGCAGCAGGTTCAAGGCCGTGCGTTCCGCCGACAGCAGGCCCTGGGCCGTGCCGGTAAGGCGCGCCAGATGGGTGCCCTTGGCGACGCGCTCGCCGTCGGTGACGAAGACTTCGACCGCGGCGTCGGGGGCAAGGCGGCGAAACACGTCGAGCGCCACCGGCATGCCGCAGACGACGATGTCCTGGCGGGTGTTGAGGTCGAGGGTCAACTGCGTATCGGCGGGCACCGTGGCGCGGGTCGTCACGTCGCCCTGGCCGATGTCTTCGGTCAGGGCGGCATCGACGACGGCCTTGATGTCGGCCGGGTCAGGGGGGGCGAAGGTCATCTGCGTATGCGGGAAGGGCGGGCGGCGGCGATCAGGCCGCGGCCTTGCCTTTGCCGTTCTGGCTTTTGGTTTCCTGGTTCGCCTTGGCCGGCGGCGACATCTCCAGCATCTTCTCCAGCGGCTTCAGGGCCTTGAGGCGCAGATCCTCGTTGATTTCCACCCGGGGCGCTTCGTTGACCATGGACAGGTACAGTTTTTCCAGGGTGTTCAGCTCCATATAGGGGCAGTTGGCGCAGTTGCAGGTGCCGTCCGCACCGGGTGCCGCCAGGAAGGTCTTGCCCGGGGCCGACTTCTGCATCTGGTGGAAGATGTGCTGTTCCGTGGCGACGATCACCGTATCGGCGGGATGCTCGACCACGTAATCGAGGATCGAGCGGGTCGAGCCGACATGGTCCGCGTGCTTCAGGATGCCTTCGTGGCATTCCGGATGGGCAGCGACGGGGGCGTCAGGGTGGCGTGCCTTCAGTTTGACCAGCTCGCGTTCCGAAAACATGTCGTGGACGATGCAGGCGCCGTCCCAGAAAATCATGTCGCGGCCCGTCTGGCGCTGGATGTAGGACCCCAGATGTTTGTCCGGCGCGAACAGGATCGGCCGGTCGGCCGGCAGGTTGCGCACGATGTGTTCGGCGTTGGACGAGGTTACGATGACGTCCGACAGGGCCTTCACCCGGGCCGATGAATTGATGTAGGTGACCACGATGTGGTCCGGGTGCTGGGCCACGAACTTGGCGAAGTCGTCCGGCGGGCAGCTTTCCTCAAGCGAGCAGCCAGCGTCCAGATCGGGCAGCACGACGGTCTTGGTCGGGCTCAGGATCTTTGCGACCTCGGCCATGAAGCGCACGCCGCAAAACACGATCATGTCGGCTTCCGTGGCCGCCGCCTTGCGCGACAGGTCGAGGCTATCGCCCACGAAATCGGCCAGATCCTGGATTTCCGGGTCCTGGTAATAGTGGGCCAGGATGACGGCGTTCTTTTCCTTGCGCAGGCGGTCGATCTCCGCCCACAGGTCGATAGTCGGGTCGACGTCCGTCCACGAGGTTGCCTCGGGGCCCGCCGGGATCACCGTATCGGGCACGATCAATGGGGTCATATCGGCGGCCATTGCCTGAAAGCTCCTTGAAACGTCTTCCCCCGGCCAGCGGCATCCGGGCCAGCCTTGGAGGGGGTCTCTGAACCCTAATATAGGTTCAGACTTTAAGAAAACCAGAACAAGGTGCCGGGTCAATCTGTATTTTTCAATTGCATGACACCTGTGCCTGCGCGGCACGGGTGGCAATTTGCCCTAAACGCCGCTGCCGTGGGGCTGGGCAATGTACTCAGGCGACTGCATTTCGATCAGGCGCGAAACCGTGCGTTCGAACTCGAACGCGCCGTCGCCTTGCGTGTAAAGCTCCGTGGGCGGCGCGTCGGCGGCGCAGATGAAATTGACGCGCGCATCGTACAGCGCGTCGATCAGGGTCACGAAACGTTTGGCCTGGTCGCGCTTTTCCGGGCCCAGTTTGGGCACCCCGTTCATCACCACGGAATGGAACTTTTCCGCGATCGCCAGATAGTCGCCGGCCCCCAGCGGCCGCGCGCAGAGGTCCGAAAACGTGGTGAAGGCAACGCCCTCGGCGGCCAGCGGAATGTCGATCGACCGGCCGTTGACGGCCAGCGTCACGGCCCGCGGCTCCATGCCCACGGTCAGGTCGCGGAAGGCCCGTTCAAGCTTCCTGTCCGCTTCGGCTGAATTGGGGGTGATGTAAATGTCCAGTTCCTGCAGCCGTTGCAGGCGGTAGTCGGTGCCGGAATCCAGCTCGATCACCTCCATCTTATCGATGAAGGTCTCGATGAACGGCACGAACCGTTCGCGCTGCAGGCCGTCCTTGTACAGGTCCTTGGGGTGTCGGTTCGACGTCGCGACCACGACCACACCCTGTTCGAACAGGGTTTCGAACAGGCGGCCCAGGATCATGGCGTCGGCGATGTCGGTGACGTGGAATTCGTCGAAGGCCAGCAGCCAAGCCTGATCGACGATGACCCGCGCGAGCGCCGGCAAGGGGTCTTTTTCCTCGCCGACCTTGCCCGCTTTCTGGGCCTCGCGGAAGGCGTGGATGCGGCGATGGACTTCCTGCATGAAGGCGTGGAAATGGACGTGTTTCTTGGCTTCGACCGGGGTGTGTTCGAAGAACAGGTCCATCAACATGGTCTTGCCGCGCCCGACGCCGCCCCACATGTAGATGCCCTTGGGCGCCGGCTGCTTGCGTCCGCCTAAGCCCAAGCGCGCGGCCCAGCCGGAGCGCCCCATCTGGGAGCCGTATCCTTGCAGCCGTTCGGACAGGTCCTGCAGGCGCTTGATGGCATGGGCTTGGGCAGGGTCGGGGCGCACGTCGCCGTTTTTGATCAGCGCGTCATAGGCTTCCTGCGGGGTGCGGATGATCGACACCTGCGGTCACCTTTCTTGTCTTTGGAGATCGTGCAGGGGTCAGTTCCTTGCCGCGGCGACCTGGTTGTCCTTGGGCTTCGTGGGGCCGGATGCAGTTCCACCACCCGAAGCGGCACCGGGTGTGGCCGGTGGCGCGCCCGCCGGGGTCTTCGGCGCGGGGCCGAACTGGGCCTCCATCTCGCGGCGGAACTGGTAGGTGGCGTCCGTCCGATCCTGGTCCACGTCGTCCCAGGTGACGATGGCGCCCTGTTTGATCGGGCGCTTCAGCTTGATTTTCTGCGCCAGGCCGATGGGCAGGGCCTTGGTGCGCAGGCTGTCGGCGGCGGGCATCAGCTTGCCCCAGACGGTAAATCCGCCTTCGCCGTCCAGTTCCTCCCCGGCGCGCAGGTCGCGCTTGGCGCAGGCGGCGACATCGCCGACGAACTGGGTCGACGCCCCCGTCGGCTGCTTCAAGATCGCCGCATAGGCGACGGACACGCCCAGTTCCAGGCCGATCAGGTGATAGGGCCGCCACAGGGCGGAATAGCCGCCGCCGGCGTCGGTGATCATGCCGTAGTCGGAGAAGCAGCGCTTGACGTAGTCGGTCGGCGCTTCGAACACCACATAGACGCCCCAGCGCAGATCGTTTTCCAGATCCTCGCCCGATCGTTCGCGGCTTGAAATCACTTCGACCTGCCCTTTGTGGTGCAGTTGGCCGCCGGCCTCTTTCGGGATAAGGGTCGAGGCCAGCTCGTCCACCGGCACGGCCGGGAAGTCGAGCCCGTGCGGCGCCGGCGTCAGGCCGGTCGCATTGGCGACGGCGGCCATTTCGATGCCCGATTTGGTGCCGTCGAGGAAAGAATTGAACATCTTGGCGTTCATGCCGCTTTCCTTGGCGCGCTCGGGGGTCAGTCCGTAATGGGACCAGACCGTATCCGGCGTCGAGGCGTGGAATTCCGGCATGTACAGCGTGCCCTTGCCGGCGGCGACGACCTCGAGCCCGATGGTTCGGGCCCAGTCGACCTGCTGGCAGATCAGCGACGGCTGGTCGCCGTAGGCCATGGAATAGACGACCTCCATCTCGGCCGCCTTTTTGGCCAGAAGTGGGCCGGCCAGCACGTCGGCCTCGACGTTGACCATGACCACGTGGCGGCCGCGATTGAACGCGGCAAGCGCATGCTTGATGCCGACTTCGGGGATGCCGGTGGCCTCGACGACGACTTCCAGGCCACCGTGTTCGATCAGCGACAGGGCGTCGTCGGTGACGAAGGTCATGCCCTTGTTGAGCGCCTTGGCGGCGGAATGGCGGGTGATGCGTTCCTTCGGCCAGCCCGTGTTCAACAGGGCCTTTTCCGCCGTCGCGGGGTTCAGGTCGGCGACGCCGACGACATGGAAGCCCGGATGATGCAGGGCTTGGCTGAGGAACATGGAGCCGAATTTGCCGGCACCGATCACGCCGACGCGTACGGGGTTTCCCGCATCGGCGCGGGCATGCAGAAGCGAATTAAGGTTCATCCGTTCCCTTTCCCCGGACCCGTTCACCGGATCCGTTCCCAGGCACCACTTCCCAGGTTGGCGGCCGACCCTGGTGCGGCTGGGTGCGGCGCGTCCCCCCGGGTATCACGTTTCCGTGGCCCTGCTGGCCGCCCGGGGGAAAAGGCACCATACTACAACCGTATCCCAATTCGGAACGGGAAACAGGCCCGACGCCGGATTCCCCTGGCCATTCATCAAGTGACCGAAGACCAAGGTATGACCGCGCTCAACGACTTCATCTCGGCCCATGAGCCCCTGCTGCGGCTGGGATGCTTCGTCGGCATGCTGATCGCCATGGCGGCGGCGGAAGCCCTGTGGCCGCGCCGCCGGGACACGGGACGGGCACAACGGTGGCCGCGCAACGCGGCGCTGGTCGTGGTCGATACCCTGGCCGTGCGTGCCGTGGCCTGGGCGTTGCCGGCCTTCCTGCCCGTGGCGGCGGCGGTGTGGGCGGCGGCCCAAGGAGATCAAGGGCAGGGCTGGGGGCTGCTTCCCCTGCTCGGGCTGGACGGCTGGGCGGCTTTCTGGATTTCCCTGTTGCTGATGGACCTTGCCATCTATGCCCAGCATGTCGCGGTTCACCACATTCCGGTGCTGTGGCGCCTGCACCGGGTGCATCACACGGACCTGGCCATTGATACGACCACGGGCGTGCGTTTTCACCCGCTGGAAATCCTGCTGTCCATCGCGATCAAGGTCGGATTGGTCCTGGCCTTGGGAGCACCGGCGGCGGCCGTGGTGGTGTTCGAAGTGGTGTTGAACGCGACGTCCCTGTTCAACCATGCCAACCTACGCCTGCCCTTGGGGCTCGACGCTGCCCTGCGCCGCGTCCTCGTGACGCCGGACATGCACCGGGTTCACCACTCCGTCCATCGGGACGAGACGGACAGCAATTTCGGCTTCAACCTGTCGGTCTGGGACCGCCTGTTCGGGACCTACCGGGCCCAGCCCCGCGATGGCCACGACGCCATGGCGATCGGCGTCGGCGGCTATCGCGATGCCACGCGGCTGGGCCTCGCCGATCTGCTGGTTCAGCCGTTCCGCAAATCCTAAAGCCGGTCCTTGTTGGCCTTGGCCACGATCTCGGCGACCTGACTTTCCACCGGGCGACCGGTTGCCTTTAGGCCGTCGATGGCGCCCTGGGCATCCTCCGGCTTGCGGTTCTGGCTCATCTTGCGCTTGCCCTCCAGACGCTCGATCCGCATCTCGAAGGCGACGATGCCCTTCAACTGCGCGCGCACGAAATCATCGGGCAGGCCGTCCATGGTCCAGGGCGGCGGCTTGCCGTCTTCGTACTGCGCCGTCAATGACGCCAGCCGGCGGATCACTTGATCCGGGTCATCCATCACCGTGGGGCGGCCATAGGCATGGACGGCTTCGTAGTTCCAGGTCGGCACGGACGTTTCCGTCACGTACCAACTGGGCGAGATATAGGTGTGCGGGCCGCCGAAAATGGCCAAGGCCTCCGTCCTGCCATCGAACGCCTGCCACTGGTCGTTGGCCTTGGCCAGATGCCCCCACAACAAGCCGAATTCCCCGTCGTCCGTTAGGTGCAGGGGAATATGGCTCGCGGTCATGCCCTGGGCCCCGGCGGTCACCAGGGCGGCGAAGCCGTTGGCGAGGATGATTGCGTGCATGTCGGTGACGTCGGTGACGTCGAACATCTTGGGGCGATACATGGCGGTGGTCCTTACATTCATCCGGGGCGCGGCCCATGCCGCGCCAAGTTTCCGTTTAGGCCCGGATTGGGCCCCCATGAAAGGACCATTTCCACCAAATGAAAAGGGCCGCTTTGGCCGTTGCCCGCGCGGGGGGCACGGCCTAGGTTGCCAGGAGGCAGAGGGGACAGCCCGTTCAATGGCGGACGGGCGCGCCCGGACGATGGAGGGACCGATGGACGAAGAACACTTCAACATGCAGATCAGGAAATTCCTGAAACAGGTCGGCGTGACCAGCCAGCGTGAGATCGAGGGCGCGGTGCGCGCCGCGCTTGCGTCCGGCAAGCTGGCCGAAGATGGCGGCGTGACCGCCAAGGTGACCCTCAGCATTCCCGAACTGGGCCTCAGCCACGACATCACCAGCGACATCACGCTGGAGCCCGAGGACCCGCACGGCACGCCGTCCTACGATTGATCTGGCCTACGACTGATCTGGGGTGACGATTTGCACAGCAAAAAGCCCGCCGTGAGGCGGGCTTTTCGTTGGTGAAATTTAATGAGACTTACTGCCGCGCCGCGATCGATTTCTTGATTTCCGCGATCGCCAGGCCCGGGTTCAGGTGCTTCGGGCAGGTGTTGGTGCAGTTCATGATGGTGTGGCAGCGGTACAGGCGGTACGGGTCGTTCAGGTTGTCGAGCCGTTTGCCCGTGGCTTCGTCGCGGCTGTCGGCGATCCAGCGGTAGCTTTGCAGCAGGATGGCCGGGCCCAGGTAGCGGTCGCCGTTCCACCAGTAGCTCGGGCAGGACGTCTGACAGCAGAAGCACAGGATGCATTCCCACAGACCGTCGAGCTTCTCGCGCTCTTCCGGGCTTTGCAGGCGTTCGCGGGTCGGCGCCGGGGTGTCGGCCTGCAGCCAGGGTTCGATGGATTTCAGCTGCGCATAAGGCACGTTGAGGTCGGGCACCAGATCCTTGATCACCGGCATGTGCGGCAAGGGATAGATCTTCACGTCGCCCTTGATGTCCTCGATGGCCTTGGTGCAGGCCAGGGTGTTGGTGCCGTCGATGTTGAAGGCGCAGGACCCGCAGACCCCTTCGCGGCAGGACCGCCGAAAGGTCAGGGTCGAATCCATCTCGTTCTTGATCTTGATCAGGGCGTCGAGAACCATCGGCCCGCAACGGTCGAGATCGACCTCGTAAGTATCGACCCGCGGCAGATCATCCGTGTCCGGATCCCAGCGGTAGACCTTGAACTTGCGGATATTGGTCGCGTCGGGGGCGGCCTTGACGGTCTTGCCCTCGGTAATGCGCGAGTTGGCGGGAAGGTTGAATTCGACCATGTGCTGCGTTCCTTCCTTCTCTTAGTACACGCGAGCCTTGGGCTCGATGTACTGGACCTCGTCGGTCAGGGTCCAGGTGTGGACCGGCCGGTAGTCGAGGCGCACGGACCCGTCCTCGTTGACCCAGGCGAGCGTGTGTTTCATCCAGTTGGCGTCGTCGCGGTCGGGATAATCCTCGTGCGCCTGGGCGCCCCGGCTTTCGTGGCGGGCTTCCGCCGAATGGATCGTCGCCTTGGCGCAGATCAGAAGGTTTTCCAGCTCCAGGGCTTCGACCAGGTCCGAGTTCCAGATCATGGAGCGGTCCTCGATGCGCATGTCATCCTTGGATTTCCACACCTGATCCATCTTCTCGCAGCCTTCCTTCAGCGTCTTCGACGTGCGGTAGACGGCGGCGTCGTTCTGCATGGTGCGCTGCATGGCGTCGCGAATCTCGGCGACCTTGGTGCTGCCCGAGGAATGGCGGATGCGGTCGAGGCGTTCCAGCGCCTTGTCCGTGCAGCCCGAGCGGTAGGGGCGCAGGGGCGAGCCCGGTTTGATGGTCTCGGCGGCGCGCAGGCCGGCGGCGCGACCGAACACAATCAGGTCGAGCAGCGAGTTGGTGCCCAGCCGGTTGGCCCCGTGCACGGAGGCGCAGGCGCATTCGCCGACGGCCATGATGCCGGGGCTGACCGCATCCGGGTCGTCGTCCGTGGGGTTCAGGGCTTCGGTCATGTAGTTGGTCGGAATGCCGCCCATGTTGTAGTGCACGGTCGGCAGCACGGGGATCGGCTCTTTCGTGGCGTCGACGCCGGAGAAGATCTTGGCCGTTTCCGTGATCCCGGGCAGGCGCTGCAACAGGGTGTCCGAGCCCAGATGTTCCAGGTGCAGCATGATGTGGTCGCTGTTGTCGCCGATGCCGCGGCCTTCGCGGATTTCCATGGTCATGGCGCGCGACACGACATCGCGGGACGCCAGGTCCTTGGCCGTCGGCGCGTAACGTTCCATGAAACGTTCGCCCTCGGAATTCGTCAGGTATCCGCCTTCGCCGCGGGCCCCCTCGGTAATCAGGCAGCCGGCGCCATAGATGCCGGTGGGGTGGAACTGCACGAATTCGTGGTCTTCCAGCGGCAGGCCGGCACGTGCGAACATGGCGTTGCCGTCGCCGGTGCAGGTATGGGCCGAGGTGCAGGAGAAATAGGCCCGGCCGTAACCGCCCGTTGCCATCACGGTCTGATGGGCGCGGAAGGTGTGGATGGTGCCGTCGTCCAGGTTCCAGGCGACGACGCCTTCGCACACGCCGTCGTCGCTCATGATAAGGTCGAGGGCGAAATATTCGACGAAGAATTCCGCGTTATGGGCCAACGACTGCTGATACAGGGTGTGCAGCATGGCATGGCCGGTGCGGTCGGCGGCGGCGCAGGCGCGGCGCACCGGGGCTTCGCCGAAGTTGCGCATGTGGCCGCCGAACGGGCGCTGGTAGATGCGCCCGTCGTCGGTGCGGGAAAACGGCATGCCGAAGTGTTCCATTTCGATCACCGCCGGCACGGCTTCGCGGCACATGTATTCGATGGCGTCCTGGTCGCCCAGCCAATCGGCGCCCTTGACGGTGTCGTACATGTGCCATTCCCAATGGTCTTCATCCAGGTTGCCGAGCGCTGCCGACACCCCGCCTTGGGCCGCCACGGTGTGCGACCGGGTCGGGAACACCTTGGTGATGCAGGCGGTCTTCAGTCCCGCCGCCGCCATGCCCAGTGTCGCCCGCAGCCCGGCGCCGCCGGCGCCCAGCACGACGACGTCGTATTTGTGATCGGTGAGTTCGTAGGCCTTGGACATTTGCGAATCAGCTCCCGAAGGTCAGCTTGAGAACGGCGAAGATGTTGAGCACACCCAGTAATACGGCGCCGAGCTTAATAAGGATCAGTGAAACGGTTTTTGCGCTTTCGGAATGGACGTAATCCTCGATCACGACCTGCAGGCCAAGCTGCGCGTGGTGCATGCCGGCGACGATCAGCAGGATCAGCAGGACCGCGTTCTGTCCCGTGCCCATCCAGGCCTTCATGGCCGCCAGATCGGCGCCGAGAAGCCCGGACATGGCCCAGATGAACCACAGGGTCAGCGGCACCAGGGCGACGCCGGTCAGGCGCTGGGCCCACCAATGGGCGACGCCTTCGTGGGCAGCACCCAGACCGCGCACGCGGCTTAAGGGGGATCGCATTTCCATGGGCTTAGCCTCCGATCACGAAGTAGGCGCAACCGAGCGTAGACGCCGTCATGACGACGGCGAACAACACGACCAGCATGCCCGTGCGTCGGACCGACGGCAGGTCGAAGCCAGACCCGGCGTCCCACATCAGGTGCCGGATGCCGTTGCCCAGATGATAATAAAGTGAGAATAGAAGCCCCCAGAGAACGACCTGGCCGACCCAGGACCCGATCACCGCCTGGGCGGTGGCGAAGGCGTCGGCGCCATAGGTCGCGGCCGTCAGCCAATAGGTCAGGATCAGGATGCCCCCCGCAAGGGCGATGCCGGTCATGCGATGCGTGATCGACAGTACGGAAGTGATTTGCGGCCGATAGACCTGCAGATGGGGCGACAGGGGCCGTTCACGACGCGCCATGGGAGAACCTCGCCTGTTGATGAATCCGCGGCAAACCTAACGCCTATTTCGCAATTGCGCAAACGTCTGTTGGCGATTGGATATGTCACGATTTCAGATACTTATGGTATATGGTCTTTTGTATCCCACAATAAATCCCATTGGTGTCCGCAAGTCTCGATGCAGATCGTGCCGTCGCGGTTTTGGCGGCGGCGATATGGTGGTTCCATAACCTTTCAATGGGTTAGATGGAATGTCCCTGACCGCCTGGGGAAAAGCTGTGGATGAAATGTGGGAAGATACGGGAGTTATGCACAACTTTCGCCGCTAATCCCCAGGTTTCCGCGTTGCCGCGACACATATGCCAAGACCATGATGTTGCGCGCTTTGAAAGGCGTCGCCATGGTCCCGGCCGTCCGGTCGGGCCACCCGAAAGAAAGACGAAGCTTCGCTTCGCCGATCCGGAGGGAGGGAGAGCCGGTATCAGCCGCAGTCCGGCATCCCGCCGTAGGGCCCAGGCCCGGGGCACGTTTTCGAACGCGCGCCGGTCGCAAGTCCAAAGACCCATCGTCCCGGGGTTCGATCTCTGCCCAGGGTGCGGCCGCGGGAGGAAGGGTTTCACAGGCGGATAGGCGTTTTTCATAAGCGTGGAGCCTGGCCGGCTCCAAGAGAGGTGTCAGGTGTGTCGCTTGTCGGCACGAGATGCAGGTGTCCCAGGACCTGTATCCCTGACGCCTCTTCTTATGGGAAAAGCCTTTCCCCCTTGTTTTGCCTCTACGCGAAAATTGGTCTAAACAAATGCAGTGGGCGTCCGCCCGCGTTTCCGCCGTTGTCCACCCAAGGAGCATTCCCGTGGCGTCTGGTGATACGTTCCGCCGCGTTGTCTGGCCGCTCGCCGTGGCGGAAACCCTGTTGTGGGCCGGGTTCTATTATCTATTTCCGGCCTTGCTGGGCATTTGGGAACAGGAATTCCCTTGGACCAAGTTGGAAATCGCGGGCGCTTTGACCACGGCGCTTCTGGTCTCCGCTTTCCTTGCCCCCGTCGCCGGGCGCCTGATCGATCATGGACACGGCCGGCGCCTGTTCATCGGCTCCGCCTTCACGGGTGCGGTGATGCTGGTGGCGCTGTCGCGGGTGACCGAATTATGGGAATTCTATGCCGTCTGGGCCGGGATCGGCGTGATCATGGCCGGTTGCCTGTATGAACCCTGTTTCGCGATCCTGACCCGGATCATGGGCGACCGTTCACGCCAGGCGATTACCATCGTCACCCTGGTCGCGGGCTTCGCCGGCACGGTGGCGTTCCCGACGGTTCATACCCTGGACGCGATCATGGGCTGGCGCAATGTGGTGCTGGTGTTTGCCGGTCTGGCGGCCTTTGTCTGCGTGCCGCTGCTGTTCTTCGGTCTGGCCCACCATGGCAAAGAAGCCCCGGCCCCGGCCGAAGGTGCGGCGGCCAATACGGGAAAGCCGTTGAACCTGACGCGGAATATCGTGTTCTGGCTGCTCGCCGTGGCCTACGCCATGATGGCGTTCAATCATTTCGCCATCATTTCCCACATGCTGCCGTTGTTGGCGGAACGCGGCGTTGGGCCGGAAACGGCGGTTCTGGCCGCATCGATGATCGGGCCCATGCAGGTCGCGGGCCGGCTTTGCGTGCTTGCCGTGCAGCGCCACGTCACCTCGGCGCCGCCCATCGCGGCGGTCAGCCTGCTGGCCATGGCGATCGCCTCGGCGGCCTTGCTGGGGGCCCATGCGGTGCCCGGCCTGCTGGTCGTCTTCGTGTTGTTCCAGGGGGCCGGCAACGGGGTCATGAGCATTACCCGCCCGGTCATCGTCGCCGAGCTTCTGGGCCGCAGGCGTTATGGCGTCATCGCCGGAATTCTGGCCATGCCCTATATCGGATTTTCCGCCCTCGCCCCAGGTCTTGCCGGGCTGGTCTGGTTGGCCGCCGGATATGACGGCGTTTTGGCCATGACCCTGTTCGCGGGGATCCTGGGCGCCGTCGCGCTGATGGCCGCCGCCCGCTGCCGTCGGGCGCAGGCCCCGGAACAGGAAACGGGCCCCGATTGACGGGGCCCGTTGGATATTCCTTGATCGGAAGTCCTGGAATTAGAAGGCCACGTATGCCCCGGTCATGATCGAGTGGATGGCGTCGAAGTCGGTGCCGCTGCGATCAAGCGTGTGATAGCGGTAGGCGACATAGACGCTGGAGCCGGTCCCTTCGATCTCCTGCACCGCCTGGGCACCGAAGGTATCGAGGGTATCGCCGTTCTGCACCGAATCCTCGAACCGCCCCAGGTCGACGGCGAAGGCGGTCGTGCCGAAGGTATTGAGCTTCGCCTGATAACCGACCTTGCCGTAATAGAACTTCGGATCGTCGCGGCCCTGGGTGGCGGCGGATTTGGTGCCGGCCGCCAGCGTCAGGCTGAAGCCGCTCGGCAACAGGGCGGAAACCGAGCCGGAGAAGCCGTCTTCGAACAGATCGTCGTTGGCGCCGTTGGATGACCCGTTGTACCAGCCAGCTGCCGCTTCAACGGCGACACCGGAAACCTCACCGGCGTAATACAGCGCGGCATCGACGGCACCGCCGCTCAGAAGGCTCGTGGACAGGTGGAAGCCGTTGATTTCAGGCGAATCATAGCGAATGCGGTCGGCTGTGTTGAGGCCATCCAGGTTGTCCGCCGTGCCGCCGATCGTCGCCGATGAACGGGCGCCTGTCGCCGAGGTGACGAAGGCGAAGCCGCCGGCCACATCGCCGACCGACGAATAACCCGCGACGCCGGTCCCGGACAGATCCGTTTCAGAAATGCCGTTGGTCGCCGTGTCGCCCTGACCCAACCACAAGGTGCCGAGGCGTTTGTGGGTGAAATAGACTTCGGCGGCCTCTTCCTCGAAACTGCCGGTGCCCGCGGATTCCACTGTGGCGCTCATCTCGTTCGAGGGGTTGGAGCGCATCAGCATGATGAACTGCGTGCCCACGGACCAGTCTTCGTTGATGTTGCCGTCGGCATTCAGGAAGAACCGCGTCGAATCGTTTTCGTTGTCGACATGGCGGTACATGCCTTCCTCGCCGTCATTGACGTACAAGAACGCGCGGTTCAATTGCCCACCGATCGTCAATTCCACGGGGCTGTTGTTCTTGATGGACCCCGCATGGGCGGGAGCGGGGATGCCCAAGGCGGCGGTGCTGAGAGCCGTCGCGCACAACAGGGCGGGAAGCAGCCGGTATATTTTCGATGGTGTCATTTCGTCCTCTCGACAATTTGCGTCATGCCCATCGTGTTCTTGGCGACGGACGGTTGATACGAAATCGTCACAGCGGAGACCGCTCCTCCGGCAAACCTCGACCGGTGGAAGGACGATCATCGACGGCAGGTTTCCTGACTTGCGGGGGGCTGACCGACCGCCTTCCCGGGAGCGTTCCCAGTGGCATCCTGGCGGGTCAGATATCCGCTTACAGTTGCGAGGACAGTTCCGGATTTGGCGGGGTGATTGTTCCGCCGCACCGGATTCCCTTTTACCCCCGGATATCCGGGGCACCGTCGAAAGAAGTCGTATCAGTGTATCCATATGCAGGCAATGGGCTTTCGTATAAATGTTATAACATAACAAATTTAGAAGGCCACACTTAAACGTCTGTCGGCGGGTTTAGATGTGCGTGTCGGGTGGTCTCAGGCCCGCCGGGGAATCAGGGCCCAGATATCGACATCCAGAACCACGGCCGGGTGGTCCTTGCCGTCGGCGTCCGTCAGGGGGAAATCGGCGCAGGGATGGTCCTTGGCCGCGACCAGGCGCAGGCGCAGTGCGCCGACATCGTCATGGCCGGGTAGGGCGGCCTTGTCCAGTACTTCGGACCAGGCATAGACCGTGTCGCCGGCGAAGCTGGGGGCCACGTGCCGGCCGCCGTTGATGGCGGCGATGTGGAAGGCGTTGGCCAGGCCGTTGTAGGACAGCCCCCGGGCCAGGGAGATGATATGCCCGCCGTAGATCAGGCGCTTGCCGAACCGCCCGCCTTTCTGCGCGTGCAGGTCGAAATGCACCTTGGCCGTGTTCTGGTAAAGCCGAGTCGCCAGCATGTGTTCCGCCTCTTCCAGGGTCATGCCGTCGACGTGGTCGATCGTCTCGCCGACCGCGTAGTCGTCCCAGAAATGGGCGCTGCCGGCGGCGATCTCGTCATAGGCGGCAAGGTTCAGGCTTTCCGGTACGGCCAAATCCTCGGCAGCGACGGCGGCGGGCAGGTCGGGCACCAGGGGTTCGGGCGCCGGTGCGGCCTCGTCGCCCTTGCGGACCATGACCCAGCGCACGTAGGACAGAACTTCCTCGCCGCGCTGGTTGGTGCCGGTGGTGCGGACCCAGACGACGCCGGTCTTGCCGTTGGAATTTTCCTTCACGCCGATCACTTCGGACTGGGCGCTCAGCGTGTCGCCGGGATAGACCGGCACCCCGAACCGCCCGTCGGCGTATCCCAGATTTGCCACGGCGTTGAGCGAGATGTCCGGCACCGTTTTACCGAACACGATATGGAACACCAGCATGTCGTCCACGGGCATGCCGTCGTAGCCCAGCGCCATGGCGAACATATCCGACGAGTGCAGCGCGAAGCGGTTGCCGTAAAGGGCGGTGTAGAGCGCGATTTCGCCCTCGGTCACCGTACGCGGCGTGGCATGGCGGATGACCTGGCCGGGGATGAAATCCTCGAAGAAGTTGCCCCGGTTTGTCTTGTCGCTCATGGCCTGTGGTGTTCCGGTCGTATGGTTGGGAAGGAGATTATTCGGCGGCCTGCGCGGCCTGTTCCATCTTGGCGATGGCATCGGCCATGGCGACCATTTGCTTGGCGCCTTCGACGTGCAGGTTCTCGATCAGCTTGCCGTCGACCAGAACCACGCCCTTGCCTGCCTTTTCGGCCTCGGCATGGGCCTCGATGATGCGCTTGGACCAGGCGATTTCGTCTTCCGACGGCGAAAACGCCTCGTTGGCCATGGCGATGGTTTTGGGGTGGATAAGGGTCTTGCCGTCCATGCCCAGATCGCGGCCCTGGCGGCAGGACGCCATGAAGCCGTCGTCGTCGGCCAGGTCCAGATGCACGCCGTCAAGGATCGCGATCTTGGCCGCCCGCGCGGCCAGAAGGCACAGGCCCAGGGACGTCATAAAGGGAATGCGGTCCGGCGTATGTTGGGCGCGCAGATCCTTGGCCAGGTCCGACGTGCCCATCACCAGGCATTGCAGGCGCGGGCTGGAAAAGGCGATTTCCTCGGCGTGCAGCATGCCGAGGGGCGTTTCCATCATGGCCCAAATCGGCAGGTCCGCAGGCGCGCCGGCGCCGTCCAGGATGGCGATGGCCTGATCGACCATGGCCTTGCTTTCGACCTTGGGCAGCAGCACCGCATCGGCGCCCATCTTGGCGGCGGCCTTCAGGTCGTCCTCGCCCCAGGGGCCGTCCAGCCCGTTGGTGCGCACGATCAACTCGCGCCCACCGTATCCGCCTTCCTTGATGGCCGACGTGATCTGATCGCGGGCGGTCTGCTTGGCGTCGGGGGCGACGGCATCTTCCATGTCCAGAATCAGGCCGTCGGCGGCCAGGCTGCGGCCCTTTTCCAGGGCGCGGGCGTTGGAGCCGGGCATGTATAGAACGGAACGGCGGGGCCGAATGGAGGGGGCCATCTGAAAGCTCTCCTTAGGACGATGAATTGGGGTGGAAATTCGGCGATTATATTGCGGCGCACACTAACCCGGCGGGCCTTAGCTTTCAAGGCCTCGCGGGGGAGCGGGAGAGGCGTCCCCCCGGTGTTCAGGCGGTATTGACGGACTTTCCTTTGCGGGCTCCGGTGCGGCTGCCGGATTGGGGGGTGGAGGCCTGTGCCGGAGAACCGTTCTTGCCGCCCTGGCCGCCCGATCTGTTGCCGGTCGCGCCGGCGACCGACCGGCCCAACACGTAACCGGAGATGCCCCCGAGCAAGGTGCCGAGCGAATCTTCGGAAATGCGCTGGGCAATGCCGAGAATCATGATGGTCGTGATCAAGAGAAAGACGGTCAGAACCTCCAGCACCATGTTGTTTGAAAAGATCAGGATCTGGACATTCTCTTTGTAGAGGATGGGGACGCCGATAAAGGCGATCATGATGACGCCGAATCCGATCGCGGCCGTGATGAATATCTTCTGGTCGAGTTCTGTGCTGCTCGCGAGGTCGATCTCAAGCTGGTCACGCTGCGGAATGATGGCTTTCAGCTTGGCTTCTTCCGCCTGGATTTCCGCGCTGATTTCATTACGGGCATTGCCAAGAACCCCTTCCAGCTTGGTCTTAACCTCGTCGACGCCGTCTTTCAGGAACCCCTGATTTTTATTGAAGCACTCTTCAAGCGCCTCGGTCAGCTTGGCCTGTGCCATTGTCGCGATGGTGCTGCTGCCGAACCGTCCGCAGTTCCATTTCACGTCGATCTGTTTCAGGGTGCTGCCGATCTCCGCGTTGAGCGCACTTACGCGGCGGACGACCTGAGGGTCCGAAATGGCGGTCACGACGCGATTCCGGTCACCGCCCCGTGTCGAGACCAGATCCTCGAGACCGCGGAAGCGGTTCCACACGGAATCCAGGAAGGATTGAATCGAATTCGTCGCGGCGCCGTGAAGGTCCCAGAACCGATTCATTTTCTGGTCACCCTGCAGTGTCGCCAGGGCTTCACTTTCGCTTTTGATTTCTGCCAGGGTTTTCCAGGATGGTGGGGGCGTAATCTGCGCGACGCTGGATTGAAAGTTGAGAATTTCGTCAAGGAACGTGGTCAGCGCCGAAATATGGGCCTTCAGTTCGGTCTGCTGCGCATTGAGCCGATTGAATTCGCGCACCTTGCGCTGATATTCCGCGGACCCACCGATCATCAGCTTTTCCGGGCCCTGAGGTTGCGCTTCTGCGATGCCGATCAGGCATATGAACGTGATCACGGCGGTGAGCATAATTGCCGCAGGCATTGTCAAAATCCGGCCGTTCATTGATCATCCTCCCCAGAAGGATTGCGCAAGGTCGCTCTCTGTAATTTAGATTTTTCTTATTTTAAGGAGATTCCCGGATTTCAATCAATAGAAGACCGTGCGATGGCAGGTGGCCCGCCTTTACGGGGCCGCGTTGATGACGGTCCTGTCGATCCACTCTCGGGTGTCCCGCGGCTACGTGGGTAACAGCGCCGTCGTGCCGGCGTTGCAGGCGCTCGGCCGCGACGTTGCCCCCGTGGACACGGTGGTGCTGTCCAATCATCCGGGCCATCGCACGGTGACCGGGCGCCGGGTGCCGGCGGAGGAGGTCCGCGCATTGGCCGATGCGGTCCTGGTGCTGGCCGGGGCTCCGGCCTTCCGGGCGGTGATGACCGGCTACATGGCCGGGGCCGACACGGCACGGGCGGCGCTCGGCGTGGTCGACCGGGTCAAGGCGGCGCGGACCGGGGCGATCTACGTCTGTGATCCGATTCTCGGCGACCGCGACGAAGGCCTTTACGTGGACGACGCCCTGGTGCCGTTCTTTCGCGGCGAGGCCCTGCCGCGCGCCGATCTGGCCCTGCCCAATGCGTTCGAGCTTGAACAGTTGACCGGCGACCGGGTGGTCGATGTCGGCACCGCCGTGGCCGCCGCCCATGCGCTGCGCGCGCGCGGCACGGGGGCCGTGGTCGTGACCTCCGTGCCCGACCATCCCGATCCGGACCTGGGTGGATTGATGATCGGGACGCTCGCCGTCGACGACGAGGGTGAGTGGCTGATCGAGGCACCGAAACTGGCTCGCCGGGCGAAAGGGGCGGGCGACGTGTTTGCGGGTCTGCTGATCGGACATCTGCTCGCCGGCATGGCATTGCGCGATGCTGCGGCGCGGGCCACGGCCTCGGTTCATGGGTTGCTGGAAGCGGCCGATGAAAGTGATCTGGACCTGCCGGTGATCCGTCGCCGCGAGCTTCTGGTGACGCCCGAACGTATCTTCAAACCACAAGCCGTGCGCTGACCCGAAATGGTCATGGGCGCGCGCTTGACAGGTCAATGCCGATTTAGTATTTAACCAATTAGTTAAATAAAGAAAGACCGATACGGCATGACCACAGACCCCCTGAGCGAGACCTTCCAGGCTTTGGCCGACCCGACCCGCCGGGCCATCCTGGCGCGGCTTGCGCGGGGCGAGGCTTCGGTGTCGGAACTCAGTGAACCGTTCGCCATGTCCATGCCCGCGATCTCTCGCCACCTGAAGGTGTTGGAGCGGGCCGGCCTGATCGAACGCGGCCGCCAGGCGCAATGGCGGCCCTGCCGCCTGAACGGCGAAGGGCTGAAGCCGGTCTTTGATTGGGTCGAGGAATACCGCCGGTTCTGGGAACAGAGCTTCGACCGGCTTGAAGCCTATTTGGAAGAAATACAGAAAAAGGATGCCAGCGATGAGCGGCACTAACGCCTTGTCCGTGTTCGAGATGTCCCGCCGGGTCAAGGCACCCCGCGATCTTGTCTGGCAGGCCTGGACCGACGAAGGCCAGCTTGCGGACTGGTTCGGTCCGCACGGCAGCACCATGTCGCATTCGCGCGTCGACCTGCGCGTGGGCGGTACCTTCCATTACTGCATGACGGTGCCGGGTATGGGGGTGCTGTGGGGCATCTTCCGATACCAGGAAATCACGGCGCCGGAACGGCTGATCTATCTTTCCGGCTTTTCCGACCCGGAGGGGGCTTTCGCCCGAGCCCCCTTCGCCGACAACTGGCCGCTTGAGACCCTGAACGTCGTCACGTTCACGGACCTGGGCGACGAGACGGAAATCATCCTGCGTGCCGAGCCGCACAACGCCACGGCGGAAGAACAGCAGATTTTCGCCATGAGCATCCCCGCCATGCAAGGCGGATGGTCCGGCACCTTTGAGCGGCTGCACACCTACCTGGAACAGTAACCCGATACTCTTAACTTCTGGCCCGGGGAGGGGCAGACATGGATTCCATCGAACCCGCGGAACTCGACACACCCCGCACGACCTTGCTGCTGACTCGCACCTTCGCGGCACCCCGCGACCTGTTGTTCAAGCTGTGGACCCAGCCGGAACATATCGTCCGATGGTGGGGTTGCGCCGAAACGGGCGAGGTCGATTTCACCAGCGACCTCCGGGTCGGCGGCGAATTCACCGCCGTCATGCAATTGGCCAACGGTCATACGCACCGCATCACCGGCGTCTACTGCAAGATCGAGGCGCCGGAGCGCCTGGTCTTCACCTGGGCCTGGGAAAGCACCGACGGATTCCAGGGCGGAGAGACGCTGGTTACCGTCACGTTCGAAGACAAGGACGGCCAGACGGAACTGACGCTGCGCCATGAATCCTTCGCCACCGAGGACGCCTGCACGGCCCACGGCGAGGGTTGGGGTGCGAGCCTCGACCGCCTGGACGGCTATCTTGCCGATTGCAACGGTTGAAGGGGCCACGGTGCCATGACCTCACAGATCAAAACAGCCCCGACCACCGCCGACGCCCTGGTCGTCACGCGCCGGTTCGCTGCCCCCAGGGCGCTCGTCTTCCGCATGTTCACGGAGCCGCAGCATGTCGTCCGCTGGCTGGGCTGCGCGCCCGAAAGCGACGTCACCTTCCGCAACGATCTGCGCGTTGGCGGTGAATTCGTTTCCGAAGGCCGTATGCCCGACGGCACCGTCAACCGCGTCTGGGGCGTGTACCGCGAGATATCCCAACCGGACCGTCTGGTCTTCACCTGGTCCTGGGAAGCCGCCGGCTTCAAGGGTGCCGACACCCTGGTCACCGTGGCGCTGACGGAACAGGACGGCGGCACGGACCTGACCCTGCGCCACGAAGCCTTCGTCGATGGCGACGCACGCGATCTGCACGGCCAGGGCTGGGGCATGTGCCTCGACAAGATCGCCGGCCTTCTGGCGGCGGAGTGACCGGCAGCGCCATGGCGACGGTTCATTTCACCAGCCAGCTGGAACGCTTCCTGCCGGCCCCCAGTGTCGACGTGGGGCCGGGGGCCGCGACCCTGGGGGCGGCGCTGGCCGCCGTGTTCCGGGACCATCCGGCGCTGAAAAGCTACATCCTCGACGACCAGGGGGCGCTGCGCCGCCACGTCGCGGTGTTCGTCGCGGGCAAGCCGGCCCGGGACCGCGAAAAACTGACCGACCCCGTGGGGCCGGACGAGGAAATCCACGTATTCCAGGCCCTGTCCGGTGGATGACGGGCCGGGGGCTGAACCAAAAGGAACGAGTGATGAGTGATCTTCTTCAGGTGGCGACCCGCAAGGGTCTGTTTGAAATCGCCCGCAAGAACGGCGGCTGGGACATCGTCGCCAGCCACTTCCTGGGCGATCCCATTTCCGCCGTCCTGACCATCGACGGCATGACCCTGGCTGCCCCCGACTTGGGGCATTTCGGGCCCAAGCTGTGGCGCCGCGACGGCAAGGGCACGTGGGCGGAAATGGCCATGCCGACCTTTCCGGAAAAGCCGGCGGACGCCGAGGACGATCCCCATCCCTGGACGCTTGGTCGCATCTGGAATTTTACGCCGGGCGGCGTGCCGGGGCGGCTGTACGCCGGAACCATGCCGGGCGGCCTGTTCCGCTCCGACGACATGGGTGAAACCTGGTCCCTGGTCGAAGGCCTGTGGCTGCATCCGGATCGCAAGAAATGGTTCGGTGTCGCCGGGGGCGAGCAACCGGGATTGTCCTCCGTCCTGGTCGATCCCCGTGACCCGGCCCATGTTACCGTCGGCGTATCCACGGGTGGGGTGTGGGCGACGCGCGACGAGGGGCGGACCTGGAACGTCATCAACAAGGGCATGACCAACGAATACATGCCACCGGACCAGCAGGGCGACCCCATCCCCCAGGACATCCACCAATTGGCGCAATGCCCGGGCCATCCCGACGTCATGTGGTGCCAGCATCACAGCGCCATCTTTCGCTCCATCGACGGCGGCGAAAACTGGACGATGGTGACGGCGGCCAAGCCCACGGGTTTTGGTTTCGCCGTGCAGGCCCATCCGACGGACGGCGACACCGCCTGGTTCGTGCCGGCGGATAAGGACGAACGGCGCATTCCCAAAGATGGCAAGCTGGTCGTCTCGCGCACCCGCGACGGCGGCAAGACCTTCGAGGTCCTGTCCAAGGGCCTGCCCCAGCGCCATGCCTATGACCTGGTTTACCGACATGCGCTGGCCGTCGACGAAACGGGCGAACGGCTGGCCTTTGGTTCGACCTCGGGCGGCTTCTGGATTTCCGAAGACGCGGGCGACAGCTGGCAGGCGCTGGACGCGCGTCTGCCGCCGATCGCGGCCGTGAAATTCGCCTGAGCCCCTGGCTGGCCGGGAGGCTAGCCGCTGTTGCGCAGGCCCGCCGAAATGCCGTTGATGGAGAGCAGCAGGCCGCGCAGCACCTTGGGATCGTCGGCGCCGCCCCGGTGGGCGCGCAGCAGGTCGACCTGCAGGTGGTTCAGCGGATCGATATAGGGAAAGCGGTTTTCGATGGACCGGGCGAGCAGCGCATTGTTGGCGAGCAGGCGGTCGTTGCCGGTGATTTCGAACAGCGCCGTGATGGTCGCGATGCGTTCTTCGCGGATACGGTTGAAAATGGTTTCGCGCAGGGCCTTGTCCGAAAGCAGGTCCGCATAGCGCGAGGCGATCGCCATGTTCGACTTGGCCAGCACCATGTCCATGTTCGACAGCAATGTGGCAAAGAACGGCCAGTCGCGATGCATCCGGCGCAGCAGGTCAAGGGCGCCGTCGCCCGTTTCATCCCGCCAGGCCTGAACGGCCGACCCGAACCCGTACCATCCCGGCAGCATGATCCGGCATTGCGACCAACTGAACACCCAGGGGATGGCGCGCAGATCGGTGATCTGCCCGGACGCCTTGCGCGCCGCCGGCCGTGACCCGATGTTCAGGGTCGAAATCTCGTCGATGACGGTCGAGGCGCGGAAGTAGTCGTTGAACCCGGGCGTTTCGAACACCAGGTCGCGGTAGGCGCGGAAGGCCAGATCCGACAGCCGGTCCATGGCCCCGGTGAAGGCCTCGGGCACGGGGCCGTCGGAGGGATGCAGCAGCGAGGCCTCGAGCGTCGCCGCGACGTGAATTTCCAGGTTGCGCCGGCCGACCTCCGGATTGGTGTACTTGGACGAGATGATCTCGCCCTGTTCGGTCAGGCGAATCTGGCCGTCAACTGCGCCCGCCGGCTGCGCCAAAATGGCGTCGAAGCTGGGACCGCCGCCGCGCCCGACGGACCCGCCCCGGCCGTGGAACAGGCGCAGCTTGACGCCGTGGCGTTTGCACAAATCGACCAGGCCCGTCTCTGCCTTGTACAACTCCCACCCCGAGGTGACGTAGCCGCCGTCCTTGTTGCTGTCGGAATAGCCCAGCATGATTTCCTGCAGCCCGCCACGGCTGTCGACCAGGCGGCGGTAGGCGGGCGTCGACAGCAGGGCGTCCATGATTTCGACCGAGCGGCGCAGGTCGTCGATGGTTTCAAACAGGGGCACGAGGTTGAGGCTGCTTTGCCCTGTCTCGTCGATCAGCCCGGCTTCCTTCAACAGGACCGCCAGACACAGGATGTCGGAGGCTTCCCGGGTGTTGGACACGATGGCGGTGCGGATGGCATCGGCGCCGTATTTGTCCAGCCCGTCGCGGGCCGTCCGCAGCACACCCAGTTCCTTCGCCGTCGTTTCGGAATAGGCGTGGCGCGGGATGATCAAGGGGCGCCGGCTCTGCAGTTCGGCGCCGAGAACCTCCCGCCGCGCCATTTCGTCCATGCCCAGGTAGTCGGTGCCGGGTTCGGCCACGTCAAGCAGTTCCGCCAGGGTTGCGTTGTGCACGTCCGATCCCTGCCGCAGGTCAAGGCGGGCAAGATGGAATCCGAAACAGTCGACGGCCCGGCGCAGATGGCGCAGCCGGCCCTTGGTCAGCGCGAGGGAGCCGTTCTGCGCCAGGGAGTCGTGAATGATCCGAAGATCGTCGCTCAGTTCGCGGGCGCTGCCGTAGGCTGCCGCCTCGCCCAGCGGTGCGCGCGCCGGGGCGGTGCCGTTCAGGTGCCGCTGCGTAGCGGCCAGGCGGGCGTAAATGCGGCTGAGTGCCCGGCGATAGGGTTCCGCGTTGCGGTGCGGCGAGGTGTCCGGCGACCCGGTGGCGAATTCGGCAAGGGCCGGCGACACGTCCACGATCAATGAGGACAGGGGAAGCTCCTGGCCGAGCTTGTGAACCTCTTGCAGGTAGAAGGTCAGCGCCTTCTCGCTGTGCCGGCGCAGAGTGCCCCGCAGCACGTCGGCATCGACGAAGGGATTGCCGTCGCGGTCGCCGCCGATCCAGCTGCCGATCATCAGGAACGACGGCAGGGCCGCCGTGTCCGAATCGGCGCCGGCCGCGGCAAGGCGGTCCTCGACCTCGGCGAACAGGCGCGGCAGTTCGGTGAAGAAGGTATGGTCGAAGTAGGTCAGGCCGTTGGTGACTTCGTCCATGACATCCAGGCGCGTCTGGCGCAGCAGGTTGGTCTGCCACAGCACCAGAACGGCCCGGGCCAGGCGGTCCTCGACCTCCCGGTGTTCATCGGGCGTCAGGTCGGTGCGCTCGCGCCGCGCGATCAGGTCCGCGATGGCGATCTCGCGGTGCATCATGCTTTGCCGGCGCACTTCGGTCGGATGCGCCGTCAGCACGGGGCTGATCTGGGCGCTGTCGAAGAACGCCCGAACCTCGGCCCGGGAAAGACCGGCGCCGAAGGCCCGGTCCAATGCGTCGGCGATGGTTCCCCGCCGTGGCTTTGATCCGGCGATGGCGTGATGGCGGGTGCGGCGAACGTGGTGATGGTCCTCGGCGATGTTCGCCAGGTGGGAAAAATAGCTGAACGCGCGGATGACCTGGACCGCCAGTGCGGGATCAAGGGCGCGGAGGATGTCTTCCAGCGCCTGACGTGCTGACATGTCGTCCTCGCGGTGGAACTGCACGGACACGCGGCGGATGGTTTCGATCAGATCGAACACCCCGTCGCCTTGCTGCGCCTTCACGGTCTCTCCGAGCAGCCGGCCGAGCAGCCGGATGTCTTCGATCAGCGGCTGATCTTTCGCGATGTCTTCGGCTTCCGTCGTTAAGTCGATGCCTGCCGTCATGACCGTGCCCATGTTGTCGTTAATGGATTGAGACCGGTCAGAGGATGCCGCCCGGTCACGACGCGATCATAGCAACTTTGGATTAACCGGAAAGCGGAGACAAAAGGTCCCGGCGCGATTTTCGCCTAGGCGACCCGGAAGTGCCCCATCATTCCCGACTTCTGATGTTCCAGGATATGACAGTGGAGCATCCAGTCGCCCGGGTTGTCGGCGACGAAGGCGATTTCCGCCTCGCCGTCCACGGTAAGCAGCACCGTGTCCTGCCAGGGCTGGTCCGGGACCGGCTTGCCATTCCGCGTCAGCACGCGGAAGGTATGGCCGTGCAGATGGATGGGGTGCTGGAAGGCGGTGTCGTTGCGGATCGCCAGGATCACGCTTTCGCCCTTCTTGAAGGTGAACATGGGATGGCTGTGTTCGCCGTACTGCATGGGCGGATGAACCACCCCGTTGAACGACCAGACCATGCCATGTTGGCGCGCCAGTTCACGGCCGGTCAGTTTCTCGCCCTTGTACAGGGCGCTTTCCAGCCCGCCCATCGCGCCACCCTCCATGACCAGTTCCAGGCGCGTCGCCCTGTCCAGGTCCGGCTCGGGCAGCGGGTTGTCAGCCCAGGCCTCTGGCGCCGTACGCGCCGGTGTCGGGGTTGCCGGGGTGGGGCCATAGGCGAGATCAGCCAGGCGGTAGCGGATGCCCTCGGGCGAATTGTCGATCACGGTGAAGCGCTCGCCGGGCTTGCCCGTCATGTCGATAATCAGGTCGGCCCGCGATCCGGGGGCGATGATCAATTGCCCTTCGTCGAACTGCCGGGGCGGCACGGGGTGGCCGTCGATGGCCGCCAGCCAGGGCCGGTGGCCGGTGAAGATCAGGCGGAAGATGCGCGCGTTGGCAACATTGACGATGCGCAGGCGGATGCGCTCGCCCGGGGTCACGGGCACGTCCTCGGCGATCTGGCCGTTGACGGTCACGGTGTTGCCGAACCGTCCGCCATGGACCATGTCGTGAAACGGCCGGTCGAAGGAGGCGATGGCGGCGTCCTTGGTCAGACGCCAGTCGTCGATGACCCACAACACGTCGCGGTCGACCGGGGGCGGGGCGGGTTCGTCGATGATCAACGCGCCCGCCAGGCCCATGGCGACCTGTTCCGACGAGTTGAAATGCGGGTGGTACCAATAGGTTCCGGCGTCGAAGGCATCGAATTCGTAGGTGAAGGTCTCGCCGGGCTGCACCGGGTCCTGGGTCAGGTAGGGCACGCCGTCCATGGCGTTGGCCAGGCGGATGCCGTGCCAATGGATCGTGGTCGGCTGTTCCAGGGTGTTCTTGAAATACACGCGCAGGCGTTCGCCCTGCATGGCCCGGATCACTGGCCCCGGCGTGCGCCCGTTATAGGCCCAGATGGCGGTCTCGGGACCCGCGGGGCCGATCAGCCGCGCCGTGGTCGGGCCCGCCTGCAGGCGGACGTCGCGGATATTGCCCTTGGCGCGGGCCAGCGGCGGGAGGGTGACGGAAATCAGGGCGGCACCCGCCGCCGCACCCAGGCCGGTCAGCGCCCGGCGGCGCGTCACCGGCCGGCCGGTCATTTTGGAGCGGGGGCCGTGGGCCGTTCGCGCAGGCCCGTTTCCTTTTGGGATTCGATCTGGCGCGCGGTCCAGGTGGTCTTGAAATAGGCGATCAGGGCCCAGATTTCCGCATCCGTCAGGCGCCCGCCCTGGGCTTTGCCAAAGGCCGTGTCGTGAATACGGTCGGTCTTGCCGCCCTTGACGCGGGTGCCGGTGGCGATGGCGTCGAACAGATGGCGGTCGGACATGTGCCAGGTGGTGCCGTCGGCCGACAGCGGAATGCCGGCCTGCTTGGCTGAGCCAACTTCCCACGACGGCTTGCCCTTCAGCTTGACCCCGTGACAGGCCATGCAGGTCTGCTGATAGGTCAGCTGGCCGACCTCCACCTGTTTGTGGTTCTCCGCATCGGCCAGGCTGATTTCGGCCGGGCGCTGGCTGGCGATATAGCCGATGATGGCGACGCAGAGGACGATCACGCCCAGGCCGATCCATTGGCCGATACGGCTGTGCCGGGGGGCGGTCACCTGCGTCGCCTGTGTCGTCATCGGATCAGGCCGCCTTTTTCATGTAGGCGCGGATCAGTTCCTCGGCGATCTGCACCGTGTTCAACGCCGCCCCCTTGCGCAGGTTGTCGGAGACAACCCACATGCTGATGCCGTGTTCGACGGTCGGGTCCTTGCGGATGCGCGACACATAGACCGGGTCCTCGCCGGCGCATTCGATCGGCGTCACATAGCCTTCGTCGGCCTGATGGTCGACGACGGTCACGCCGGGCGCCTTGCGCAGGGCCTTGCGCGCCTCTTCGACGCTGACCGGATATTCGAACTCAATGTTGACCGCTTCGGCATGGCCGATGAACACGGGAACACGCACGCAGGTCGCATGAACGGCGATGTCCGGGTCCAGGATCTTCTTGGTCTCGACCACCATCTTCCATTCCTCCTTGGTCGACCCGTCGTCCATGAACACGTCGATATGGGGAATGCAGTTGAAGGCGATCTGCTTGGTGAACTTTTCCTGGTACTTGTGGAACGGTTCGTTGGAATAGATGCCGCGCGTCTGGTTGAACAGTTCGTCCATCCCGGCCTTGCCGGACCCGGACACGGACTGATAGGTCGACACCACCACCCGCTTGATCGGTTGCAGGTCGTGCAGCGGCTTCAGCGCCACCACCATCTGGATGGTCGAGCAGTTGGGGTTGGCGATGATGTTGCGCTTGGCATAACCGGCCAGGGCGCCCGGGTTCACTTCCGGCACCACCAACGGCACGTCCGGGTCCATGCGGAACTGGCTGGTGTTGTCGATCACGACGGCGCCGGCGGCGGCGGCGATCGGCGAATACTTGGCCGAAACCTTGGCGCCCGGGCTGGACAGCACGATGTCCGTGCCCTTGAAGTCGTAGGTTTCGAGATTCTGCACCTTGAGGACTTCGTCCTCGCCATAGGAAATCTCGCGGCCGACCGACCGTGCGGAGGCCAGCGCCACCACCTCGTCGGCGGGGAATTCCCGCTCGGCCATGATCTGCAGAACTTCACGGCCCACGTTGCCCGTGGCGCCGACGACGGCAACTTTATAACCCATGCTCTCAACTCTCCTTACGTCCCTGGGGCCCTTGGATCGAACATCCCGGGCGGGACGATGCGCGTATCATAACGCAAACGGCCCGCGGGGTGTATCCGCGGGCCGTTTGCTAATATCGCACAATGCAGCAAGCCCGCGTCACCTCGTGGTGGCGGTTTTAATCTTCCCTTTAATGGTGGGAAGCGGGGCCAGGATTGCGTCATGCGTGTTCATGGCCGCTGGCATACTCCCAAGGGGGCCGTGACGCAAGAAAAAACCAGGGATATCCCGCTAATCCGTGTGACTGCCCGGCTGTGTGAAGGAAGTCGGCAGGTCCATGCGCACGGCCGTACCTTCGCCCGGCGCGCTGTCGATGGAAACGTCGCCGCGCAGCATTTCGACAAGGCGCTTGACGATCGACAGGCCCAGGCCCGTGCCCTTCTCCTTGCGCACATAACTGTTCCCCGACCCGTCATAGGGGTTGAACACGGTCTCGACCATTTCCGGTGGCATGCCGATGCCCGTATCGGCGACGGTCAGGGCGAACCGCTCGTAGCCGGACATCTCGGCGGTGACGGTGATACGCCCGCCATCGGGCGTCGCCTTGACCGCATTGGACAGCAGGTTCAGCAATGCCTGGCGCAGAAAGGTCTCATCCAACTGGACATTGGGAAAGTCGCTGGGCACCAGGTTTTCGATGGTCAGGCGCTGGGCCCCGTCCGTCCGTTGAATCAGGTCAACGCAGGTCGAGGTGCAGTCATACAGATTGACGGTGACCAGACGGAATTCGGTCTTTCCCGCCTCGATCCGCGACAGGTCGAGCAGATCGTTGATGATGTTCAACAGCAGCTCGGCGCTGTTTCGGATGTCGCCGGCATATTCCTGATAACGGTCGGGATCGTCGAATTTGGTGTGAATCATCATCTCGGCGAAGCCCATGATGGCGTTGAGCGGCGTGCGTAGCTCGTGGCTCATGTTGGCGAGGAAATCGGATTTCACGGCGTTGGCGTTCTCGGCCTGGGCTTTGGCCTCGCGCAGTTCCTCGGCGGCGCGGGCGCGTTCCGTCACGTCGTTGAAGATGGAAACCACGCCGCCGTCCGGCAGCTGCCCCCGGTGGACGTCGAATGTCCGCCCGCCCGCCCGATGGATGACTTCGTGCGGGGCGGGGGCGCCTTTTTCCCACATTTGCCGGTAGCGGGCGCGGGCCAGTTTTTCCGGGTCGCCTTCGCCGAGATTGCCGAGGCGGGCGGAACTGGTCAGGGTTTCGAGGATATGCATGCCCTCGTGGGCGTCTTTCGCATCAAGGCCGCTCAGTTCCAGAAACTTGTTGTTCCAGGCGATGATTCGATGGTCGCCATTTATCACGCAAGCCGGCTGATCCAGGGTTTCGAACAGGGTTTTCAAGATCGCGGATTTGTTGGCCAGTTCCTGTTCGATGATCGTTTGCTGGTCGATGTTGCGCGACGTGGCGATCTGGATGCCGTCTTCCCGCCAGAATCGTTTACGGGTTCGGAACATGCGGGGCAGGACTGCGATTTCCTCGGGCGCGCCGCGGTCGCGGTTGTTGCGGATGGTGCGAAGCCGCTTGGTCGCAAGTTCCTTCGGATCGCCGTCGCCGTAGTAGCCACGCCGTGCCAGTTGTTCCAGCACCTCGTACTGGGTCATGCCGATGCGCCATTCCAGCGGAGGGGCGCCGGCAATCTCGGTAAAGGCCTTGTTCCAGGCGACGAGCCGGTCGTCCGCGTCAAAGGCGCGGATCGACGTGTCGATGCTGTCGACGATGGTCTGCCAGTCAGGCCCGGTGTCGGAAGCTGTTCCGGACAGTTCCGACGGGGCCTCTTGTTCTTCTGAATCCCGCATGCTCAACCCTCCGGCTGCGGCGCGCCCAGGGTCGGGGCGCGCCGGTACCGAGTGTTTATAAGGGGCTAACCTAAGCAGCAGAGTGCTGCAAAGCTGTGACGCAGAACACTATTTGTCGTGGGCCGGGGGAAGGAACCGGTCAAGCAGCCAGCTTGTCCAGTTCCTTGGCCACGTTTTCGCCCATCTGGGTGGTCGAAATTTTGGTCATCCCGGCTTCCATGATGTCGGCGGTGCGCAGGCCCGCGTCCAGCACGTTCTTGCAGGCCTGTTCGATGAGATCCGCATCCTCGCCCATGTCGAAGGAATACTTCAGGCACATGGCGAAGGACTGGATCATGGCCATCGGATTGGCGATGCCCTGGCCGGCGATATCGGGGGCGGAGCCGTGCACCGGCTCGTACAGCGCCTTGCGCCGCCCGTCGCTGTCCGCCGCCCCCAACGAGGCCGAGGGCAGCATGCCGAGTGAGCCCGTGAGCATGGCCGCGCAATCGGACAGGATGTCGCCGAACAGGTTGTCGGTGACGATCACGTCGAACTGCTTGGGCTGACGCACCAGCTGCATGGCGCAGTTGTCGGCATACATGTGGTGCAGGTCGATGTTCGGGAAATCCTTGCCGACTTCGGTTGCGATGGCGCGCCACAGCACGCCGGTCTCCATCACGTTGGCTTTCTCCACCGAATGCAGCTTGCCCGACCGCTTGCCGGCCAATTCGAAGGCCAGGCGGCAGACGCGCTCGATCTCGGCTTCCGAATAGACCTGGGTATCGACGGCCTTGCGGCTGCCGTCGGCCAGCGTCTCGATGCCGCGCGGCTTGCCGAAATAGACGCCGCCCGTCAGTTCGCGGACGATCAGCATGTCCAGGCCGGACACCAGATCTTCCTTCAGGCTCGACGCCTTGGCCATGGCCGGCAGGACCGTCGCCGGGCGCAGGTTGGCGTAAAGGTCCATTTCCTTACGCAGGGTCAACAGGCCCATTTCCGGGCGCAGGTCACGGGCCACATTGTCCCACTTGGGGCCGCCGACGGCCCCCAGCAGCACGGCATCCACGCCCATGGCGTCGGCCAGGGTGTTGTCGCCGAGGGGCTGGCCGTATTTGTCGATGGCGGCACCGCCGACCACGTCCTCCGCCACGTCGAACGAGACGTGGCGGCGCTTGTCCATCCAATCGATGATGGTCTGAACCTGTTTCATCACTTCGGGGCCGATGCCGTCGCCGGGCAGCATCAGGAGTTTCTTGTTGGCAGCCATGGGCTGGTTTCCTCGTCTTTGATTTTTGTCGTGTGGCTCAGCTGACGGTTGCGGCACCCGCGATCCAGGGCTGCGCGGCCTCGCGGCTTTCCTCGAAGCTGTCGATTTTCTTCACCTTCTGTTCGGTCAGGCCGATGTCGTCCAGGCCGTTGATCAGGCAATGCTTCTTGAAGGGGTCGATGTCGAACGAGATCTGGCCGCCGTCGGGCCCGGAGATGGTCTGGTTCTCCAGGTCGATGGTCAGGGTCGCGTTGGCGCCCCGGTCGGCATCGTCCATCAGCTTGTCCAGGTTTTCCTTGGACACCTTGATGAGCAGCATGCCGTTCTTGAAGCTGTTGTTGTAAAAGATGTCGGCGAAGGACGTGGAGATCACGCATTTGATGCCGAAATCCTTGAGCGCCCAGGGGGCGTGCTCGCGCGACGAGCCGCAGCCGAAGTTGTCGCCCGCGACGATGATCTCGGCGTTCCGGTAGGCCGGTTTGTTAAGCACGAAATCCGGGTTTTCGTTGCCGTCGGCGTCATAGCGCATTTCGTGGAACAGATGTTTGCCCAGGCCGTCGCGCTTGACGGTTTTCAGGAACTGCTTGGGTATGACCATGTCTGTGTCGATGTTGATCATGTCCAGGGGTGCCGCGACACCCGTCAGCTTGGTGAACTTTTCCATTTGAACGATTCCTTCTGCGAACGGGGGTCAGAGCTTGCGCACGTCGGCCAGATGACCGGTGACGGCTGCTGCTGCGGCCATCGCGGGGCTGACCAGATGGGTGCGCGCACCGGGACCCTGGCGGCCCTTGAAGTTGCGGTTCGACGTGGAGGCACAACGCTTGCCCGCGGGCACTCTGTCCTCGTTCATGGCCAGGCACATGGAACAGCCCGGCTCGCGCCATTCAAAACCGGCTTCCAGAAGGATCTTGTCCAAACCTTCCTGTTCGGCCTGTTCCTTGACCAAACCCGATCCGGGAACGATCAGGGCCGTCACATGGTCGGCGACCTTCCGGCCCTTGGCGACCTCGGCGACGGCGCGGATGTCTTCGATCCGCCCGTTGGTGCAGGAGCCCACGAACATGTAGTCGATCTTGATGTCTTCCATGCGGGTACCCGGTTCCAGGCCCATGTAATTTAGCGCCATCTTGACCGATTCCTGCTTGTCCGGATTGGCGAAATCGCCGGGTCCGGGAACGACGGCGGAAATCGGCACCACGTCTTCCGGGCTGGTGCCCCAGGTGACCTGCGGTTCGATGGTGGACGCGTCCATCGTGACTTCCTTCTGGTAGGTGGCGCCTTCGTCCGAGGGCAGCGTCTTCCAATAGGCGACGGCGGCTTCCCAATTGGCGCCCTTGGGCGTCATGGGGCGACCCTTCAGGTATTCGAAGGTGGTTTCGTCCGGCGCGATCAGGCCGGCGCGGGCACCGCCTTCGATGGTCATGTTGGACACGGTCATGCGGCCTTCCATGGACAGGTCGCGGATCGCCTTGCCGGCGTATTCGATGACATGGCCGGTGCCGCCGGCGGTGCCGATCTTGCCGATGATCGCCAGGATCAGATCCTTGGCCGTGCAGCCGAAGGGCAGGTCGCCATCAACCGTGATGCGCATGTTCTTCAACGGAGACTGCAACAGGGTTTGGGTCGCCATGACGTGTTCGACCTCGGACGTGCCGATGCCGAAGGCGAGCGCCCCGAAGGCCCCGTGGGTCGCCGTGTGGCTGTCGCCGCAGACGATGGTCGTGCCGGGCAGGGTGAAGCCCTGTTCCGGGCCGATCACGTGGACGATGCCCTGGCGGACGTCACCCATGTCGAACAACGGCACGCCGAATTCCGCGCAGTTCTTGGTCAGCATTTCCAGCTGCAGCGCCGATTCAGGATTGTCGATGGTTTCGCCCCGCTTGGTCGGGACGTTGTGATCGGCGACGGCGAGCGTCAGGTCCGGGCGGCGGACCTTGCGGCCGGCGTTCCGCAGACCTTCGAAAGCCTGGGGGCTGGTGACCTCGTGGGTCAGGTGCCGGTCGATGTACAGCAGGCAGGTGCCGTCTTCCTGTACTTCGACCAGATGGCTGTCCCAGATTTTCTCGAACAGCGTTTTCGGTTGTGCCATGGGTATATGTCCTCCGACGTGTGCACGAACGCCGGCCCCCGACGGCGCTGCGGTTCCTTGGTTTCTTATATGTGGCGCGCCGACCCGACCGGAACAAGCCGGGTCCTGCGTGCCAACCTTGGAAAGCTTCCCTGGGTTGCCCCTCGGGAATTATTCCTCGGTCGTGGCTTCCTGTTCGGCGGACTTTTTCTTGCCGCCTTTTTTGTTCGACGCTTCGTCGCGGTTGGCCTTGGCTTCGCGCGCGGCCTTCTTTTCTTCCTGCGACACCTTGCCCGAGAACCCGTCGGTCTTTTCCGCGATACGCGCGGCCTTACCGGTCAGGCCCCTGAGATAGTACAGCTTGGCCCGGCGGACGTCACCACGGCGCACGACCTCGACCGAGTCGACGTTCGGGGAATACACCGGGAACACGCGTTCCACACCTTCGCCGTAGCTCAGCTTGCGCACGGTGAAGGCCGAATTGACGCCGGCGTTCTTGCGCGCGATGCACACGCCTTCGAAAGCCTGCAGACGGGTCCGCTCGCCTTCGACGACGCGGACGTTGACGCGGATCGTATCGCCCGGGGCGAACTTCGGCATCTCCTTGTCGCCGGTCAGGCGGGCAATCTGTTCCTGATCGAGTTGTTCAATCATGTTCATGGTTCAAACCTTTCCTTACAAACGCTCTGCCGTCGCCGGCAATTCCTAGGTCCGCTCGTGCGCCGCCCAAAGATCGGGCCGCCGGTCGCGGGTAATTTCCTCCGCCTGGCGCTGGCGCCAGGTTGCTATTTTCTCGTGGTGTCCGGAAACCAGAACCTCCGGCACCTTGCGGCCCTGCCATTCCTGGGGCCGCGTATAGTGGGGATACTCCAGCAATCCCCGCTCGAAACTCTCTTCCTCCAGCGATGCGTCCTTGCCCATCACGCCCGGCAACAGACGGAGGCAGGCATCCAACACCACCAGGGCCGCCGGCTCGCCCCCCGATAGGACGAAATCGCCGAGCGATATCTCTTCCGCGTCCTGGGCTTCCAGGACCCGTTGGTCGACGCCTTCGAACCGACCACACAGCAGGATCATCCCAGGCCCCGCCGCCAATTCCGCCACCCGTTTCTGGCCCAATGGCCGGCCCCGGGGGGTCAGGTAGATGAACGGCAGATCCCGGGCGCCGTCCCGGGCGCTCCGGATGGCGCCGTCGACCACGTCGGGCCGCATCACCATGCCGGGGCCGCCGCCAAAGGGGGCATCGTCCACGGAGCGGTGTTTATCGCTTGCAAAGTCGCGAATGTCCACCGTTTCCAGGGCCCAGATGCCCTTTTCAAGCGCCGTTCCGGCAAGCGAGCAGCCAAGCGGTCCCGGGAACATTTCCGGGAAGATCGTCAGTACCTTGGCCGTCCAACCGCTCATTACGCGTCTTGCCCGTCTTCATCCGGTCCGTTGTCGTCCAGCAGCCCGTCCGGCGGATCGACCACCAGCCGCCCGCCGTCGATGTCCACCACCGGCACGATGGCCCGGGTGAAGGGCACCATGACCGTTCCGAAATCCCCGCCCGCGATCTCCAGCACGTCGCCGGCGCCGAAATCGAACACCTGGCGGACCGTGCCCAGATTGCCCTGGGGTGCCTCGACCGTCAGCCCGATCAGGTCCGAATAATAATATTCGTCCTCGTCGGGGGGCGGTAGCCGGTCGCGGTCCACGAAAAGACGCAGGCCCTTCAGCTTGTCCGCCGCCGTGCGGTCGCCGACACCCTCGGCACGGGCGATCAGAACGTCCTTGGTCTGGCCGGTCACGCGAAGGTCGATCCGGCGGCTGCCGGATTCGTCCTCCAACGGGCCATAGGCGGTGAGGTCTTCCGGGACCTGGGCGAAACTCTTGACCTTGAGGTCGCCCTTCAGGCCCCTGGCCCCGACGATGACGCCGAGACAGACCCGTTCCAGGGTTTTCCCTTCGCCGCCCGTCATGGCCTGACCACCCTGACGCTCGTGTCGCGCTTCGCCGACTACTCCTTCGTCTCCTCTTCCTGTGCCGCCGGGGCTTCTTCAGCCGGGGCCTCGACCGCTGCTTCTTCTGCCGGGGCTTCCGCCGCTGCTTCTTCCGCCGGGGCTTCCGCTTCGGCCGGGGCCGCGGCGGCTTCAGCCGCGGCTTCTGCGGCTGCCTTCAACTTGTCTTCGCGTTCCTTCATGCGCTCGACCGTCTTGGCCTTGGGTGCTGCGCGCTTGGTCTGGTTTTCCGGGGTCGGACGCGCGTCGGTCAGGCCGGCCTGGCCCAGGAAACGATGCACGCGGTCGGTCGGCTGAGCGCCGACGCCGAGCCAATGCTTGATGCGCTCTTCGTTCAGCTTCACCCGGTCGGGGCTGTCCTTGGGCAGCATGGGGTTGTAGGAGCCCACGCGCTCGATGAACTTGCCGTCGCGCGCGCGGCGGCTGTCGGCGATGACGATCTGGTAGTAGGGGCGCTTCTTGGCGCCGCCCCGGGCGAGCCTGATTTTCACTGACATGTTCTATTCAATCCTTGTCTGGTCTGATGTCTTGGAATGGGTTGATGTTCTGGTTGTCTTGATTGCGGGTTACGTGATGCCGGATTACCGGGGCATGCCGGGGGGCATCATGCCGGGCGGCATGCCGCCCATGAGACCCTTGAGGCCGCCCTTCTTGCCGACTTTCTTCATCATGTCGGCCATCTGGCGATGCTGTTTCAGAAGCCGGTTGACCTCGGGCACCGAGGTGCCGGAACCGGCGGCGATGCGCTTGCGGCGCGAGCCGTTGATTTCCTTGGGATTGCGCCGTTCCTTCGGCGTCATGGACAGGATGATGGCTTCCTGTCGGGCGATCATCTTGTCGTCCACGTTATGCTGATCGAAGGCGTTCTTGACCTTGGCCGCACCGGGCAGCATGCCCAGAATGCCGTCGAGAGAGCCCATCTTGCGCAACTGCTTGAACTGCTCACCCATGTCTTCAAGGGTGAACTGGCCCTTCATCATCTTCTTGGCGAGCTTCTCGGCGTCTTCCTGCTCGACCACCTGGGCGGCCTTTTCGACCAGGCCGACCACATCGCCCATGCCGAGGATCGAGCCGGCGACCCGGTTGGCGTCGAAACCGTCGATGGCGTCGACGCCTTCGCCTGTCCCCATCAGCTTGATCGGCTTGCCGGTGACCTGGCGCATGGACAGCGCCGCGCCGCCGCGGCCGTCGCCGTCGACGCGGGTCAGCACGATGCCGGTGATGCCGACCCGGTCATTGAATTCCTTGGCCAGATTGACCGCGTCCTGGCCGGTCATGGCATCGGCGACCAGGAGAATCTCGGACGGCACGGCGGCCATGCGCACGTTGATGACCTCGGTCATCATTTCCTGGTCGAGCGCGAGGCGCCCGGCGGTATCCAGGATGACCACGTCATAACCTTCGCGGCGCCCTGTTTCCATGGCCCGGTTGGCGATGGCGACCGGCTGCTCGCCCAGCACCGGGGTCATCACGGGCACGCCCGTCTGCTCGCCCAGAACCTGCAACTGCTGCTGGGCGGCCGGGCGGTAAACGTCGAGCGACGCCATCAGCACGCGTTTCTTTTCCCGCTCAACCAGGCGCTTGGCGATCTTGGCGCTGGTCGTCGTCTTACCCGACCCTTGCAGGCCGACCATCAGGATCGCCTGCGGCGGATTGCCGTGGATGGCCAGGCCCGCCCCTTCGGGGTCGGCGGGGCTCAGCATCTCGACCAGGGCGTCGTGGACGATCTTGACGACCATCTGGCCCGGCGTGACGGATCGCAGGACGTTCTGGCCGACGGCCTGTTCCTTGACGCCGTCGATGAAGTCCTTGACCACGGGCAGGGCGACGTCGGCCTCCAGCAGGGCGACGCGGATTTCGCGCAGCGCTGCCTCGACGTCGGCTTCCTTCAAGGCGCCGCGTCGTTTCAGGCCGTCGAAAATGCCGGACAGGCGTTCGCTTAGAGACTCGAACATATGCGCCTGATTACCCTTTTCGGTCCAAACTCAAAAACTCAGATCAAATGCCCAACGGCAAACGCGCCAGTGCGCGAAACTCGCGGACTGGCGTCGCCCCTCGGGACGGAATGATCCGTACACCCAGTGGAATGTCGGCGCGCAATCTATGGACCACGGCCCCGGAAGTCAACCGCCGGCTGGTCCCGCCGCATATTTGAAACGCTTGCGAATGCGGCACCCCATGCTATAGGAGTAAAAATAACACATACTATGCAACCAAAAGTTTTAACTTGACTGGATACAGTGCGAATTTCTGGGCGGCAGATGGCGACGGGCGGTACGGACGACGGGAAACTGGCTTCACATATCGGCGCGCGGCTGCAGACGCTTCGCGAACGGGGCGGTGTTTCCCGCGTCGCCACTGCCCGTGCTCTCGGCCTTTCCGTGCAGGCCTATACCAACCGGGAAATCGGTTTGACCGAGGTCAAGGCGGCCGAAATCCTGATTTTGTCGGGGTTGTTCGGCTGCGATCCAGCCGACCTGTTCGACGGCGCGGACGAGATCTGGACAGGGCCGAACGTCGGCGCGGGGGCGGCGAAGACCTTCGCGGGTGAGGCCGAGGACTTGTTACGGCAGCTTGCGCGCATCCGCGACCCAAGCTTGCGCCGCAGCGTCATCGAGGCGATCCGCGCCCTGGCGCGGGCGGCGGACAAGACCGCCTGATATCTTGACCCCTGAACCTGCCGGGAGGACAAACGCAGTCATGGACCTGATCACGGTAACACGCCGCATCGCCGCCACGGGCCTTGCCCTGCGGGGCGGGTTCCATCCGGCGGCGCAAGACGCCGTGCCGGGGGGCACCCGGGCCCTGATCCTGGTCGGCGACCAGGGCGGCCGTCTGTGGCCCCATTTCAAGGCCAATCGCCGGGACGAGCCTGATCCTCTGGACGCCTGGACGGAACGGGTCCTGGCCCCGGCGGCGGCGGACCTGGGGGCCCGCGTGGTCTACCCCTTCGGCGGCCCGCCCCATCACCCGTTTCAGCAATGGGCCATGCGCGCGGAGGGGTTGAAGCCGTCGCCGATCGGCCCGCTCACCCATCCCGAATTCGGGTTGTGGCACAGCTACCGGGGGGCGCTGTTGTTCGCCGGGATGATCGATCTGGGCCCGCCGCCGGCGGCCGCCCATCCCTGCGACGGCTGTGTCGACCGGCCCTGCTTGTCGGCCTGTCCCGTGAACGCCTTCGGGGACAAGGGCTTCGACCTTCCGGCCTGCCTGGGGCATCTGCGCGCGGCCGAAGGCGTGGAATGCATGACCGGCGGTTGCCTGGCGCGGCGCGCCTGTCCGGTCGGCGCGGGCCATGCTTACGGTCCCGAACATCAGGCGTTCCTTGCCCATTCGTTCCTTGCTGCCTTCGGGTCCTGAGGGCGAAGGGCATGGACTTCTCGGCCCGTCGGGCCTATGTAGCGAGCCATGGAACAGGTGCCCTTTATAAAGATGCACGGCCTGGGCAACGACTTCGTGGTGCTGGACGCCCGCGAGACGCCGATGCCCCTGACCGCCGGTCAGGCCGCGGCCATCGCCGATCGCCGCCGCGGCGTCGGCTGTGACCAGCTGATCGTGCTGGAACGGCCGCGCTCGGACATCGCCGACGTGTTCGTGCGGTTCCACAATTCCGACGGCGGGGAATCGCTGGCTTGCGGCAACGGTACCCGCTGCATCGCGGCCATGCTGATGGATGAAAAATCCTCCGACCACCTGATTGTCGAAACGGGTGCGGGGCTGCTGGACGCGGAGAAGGGCAAGGACGGCCTGGTTACCGTGGACATGGGCACGGCGCGCCTGGATTGGCGGGAAATCCCCCTGTCCGAAGCGGTCGACACCCTGCATGTCGATGCCGGCGCCGGGCCGCTTCAGGATGCGGTCTGTGTTTCCATGGGTAATCCCCATGCGGTCTATTTCGTCGATGATGCGGATGCCGTGCCGATCGAGGTGTTCGGCCCCGTCATCGAACAGCACAAGATGTTCCCCCAGTTCACCAACGTCGAGGCCGCCAGCCTGCGTCCCGACGGCGCCATCCGCATGCGGGTGTGGGAACGGGGCGCCGGCGTGACCCAGGCCTGCGGCACGGGCGCCTGCGCGACCCTGGTCGCCGCCGTGCGCCGGGGCCTGATCGCCGGGCGCAAGGCCGACGTGATCGTCGATGGCGGGACCCTGACCATCGAATGGCTGCCCGACGACCACGTGCTACTGACCGGGCCCGTGGCGACCAGTTTTACCGGCACCTTGGACCCCCGGCTGCTGAACGGCGCCGCGACCGGCGGGTGATGCCATGAGCGGTGCGGATGTCATCACCCTGGGGTGCCGCCTGAACGCCTTCGAAAGCGAGGTCATGCGCGCCAACGCGGCCCGCGCCGGGTTGGCCGACACCATCATCGTCAATACCTGCGCCGTCACGGCCGAGGCTGAACGCCAGGCCCGCCAGGCGATCCGCCGTGCGCGCCGCGACCGCCCGGGGGCCAAGGTCATCGTCACCGGCTGCGCGGCGCAGCTCGATCCTGCGAAATATGCCGCCATGCCGGAAGTCGACCGCGTCATGGGCAACGAGGAAAAGCTCGACCCCGCCGCCTATGCCGCCCTGGGCAATCCGGACGGTCCGGAAATCCAGGTCGCCGACATCATGACGATCAAGGAAACGGCGGCCCATCTGATCGACGGCTTCGACGGCCGCGCCCGCGCCTTCGTCCAGGTGCAGCAGGGCTGCGACCATCGCTGCACCTTCTGCATCATCCCCTTCGCGCGGGGCAACAACCGGTCCCTTGCCATGGGCGCCATCGCCGATCAGGTGCGGGCATTGGTCGCCAAGGGCTACCGCGAGGTGGTTTTGACCGGCGTTGACATCTGTTCCTACGGCACCGACCTGCCGGGCAATCCGACCTTGGGCCATCTGGTGCGGCGTCTGTTGAAGGCGGTGCCGGAACTGGAACGGCTGCGCCTGTCGTCCCTCGACCCCGCCGCCATGGATGACGAGCTGTTCCGCGCACTTGCCGAGGAAGCGCGCCTGATGCCGCATCTGCATCTGTCGCTCCAGGCCATGGACGACATGGTCCTGAAACGCATGAAGCGCCGCCACAGCCGCGATGACGCCTATAAAGTTGCCGAACGGGCCCGCGCCCTGCGCCCCGATTTGGTTCTGGGCGCCGACCTGATCGCGGGCTTCCCGACCGAAACGCAGGCCATGCACGACAACACGCTTGCCGCCGTGCGCGACCTCGACCTCGTACACCTGCACGTCTTTCCCTATTCGGAACGGGACGGCACCCCGGCGGCCAGGATGCCGACCGTGGACGTGCCGGAACGCAAGGCCCGCGCGGCGGAATTGCGCGATGCGGGTGCGGCCAACCTGGCCCGGTTCCTGGACACCAGCATCGGGCAGACCGTACCGGTGCTGATCGAACGCGACGCCATGGGCTACAGCCCCCACTACGCGCCCGTGCATCTGGATGCCCCGGTCGCCGAGGGCACGGTCGTCGCCGCGCGCATCACCGGCGTGCGGCCCGGCGGCCTGACGGGCACCCCGGCCTGATGGCGGACGATTCCCAGGGCTGGCTCGCCCGGCTGCGGTCGGGCCTGGCGAAATCGGCCGACCGGGTCGGCGGCGCCATCACCGACGTCTTTACCAAACGCAAACTGGACCAGGCCGCCCTCGACGAGCTTGAAGAGATTCTCATCCGGGGTGATCTGGGCGTGGCCACGGCGGCCCGCCTGACCACGGCGCTGGCCAAGGGGCGGTTCGACAAGGAAGTGACCGACGGCGAAGTGCGCGAAGCCCTGGCCGATGAGATCGCGGCCCTGCTGGAACCCGCCGCCCGGCCGCTGGTCGTCGACGGCGGGCCTCGGCCCTTCGTGCTTCTGGTCTGCGGCGTCAACGGGTCGGGCAAGACGACGACCATCGGCAAGCTGGCGGCCCAGTACAAGGCCCAGGGAAAATCAGTTTTGCTGGCCGCCGGCGACACCTTCCGCGCCGCCGCCATCGAACAGCTTCAGGTCTGGGGAGAGCGCACGGGCTGTCCCGTCATCGCCCGGGCCCAGGGTGCCGACCCGGCGGGCCTGGCCTTCGATGCTGTCCGCGATGCCCGCGACCAGGGCCACGACATCGTCATCATCGACACGGCTGGAAGACTTCAGAACAAGAAAGACCTGATGGCGGAACTGGAAAAGGTCGTCCGTGTCATCAAGAAACAGGACGCGACAGCCCCCCATGCCTGCCTGTTGGTGATGGACGCGACCATCGGCCAGAACGCCCATTCCCAGGTCGAGGCCTTCAAGGATGCGGTCGAGGTGACGGGCCTGGTGATGACCAAGCTGGACGGTTCGGCCAAGGGCGGCGTGGTCGTGGCCTTGGCGGAAAAATTCGGTCTGCCGGTCCATGCCGTTGGTGTGGGCGAGGGCATCGACGACCTGAAACCCTTCGAGGCGCGCAGCTTCGCCCGCTCGCTCATGGGGCTGGACGGCTAATGGCGGCGGGCCGCTACGACGCGGTTCTCTGCGACCTGCTGACGGGCCTGCTGAATTCCTGGGACTTGTGGGATGACGCCGCCGGCGGGACCGAGCCCGGCCGCCGCTGGCGCATGGCTTATCTGCGCGTGACCTTCACCCAGCCCGGACCCTATGTGTCCTACGAAGACCTGGTGCGCGAGGCAGCCCGTCAGGAAGGCATTTCCGCCGCCGCCGTGCAGGCTCTGTTCGACGGCTATGGTGAGTTGCGGCCCTGGCCGGGCGTGGTGGAAACGTTGACGGCCCTACAGGCCCGCGGAATTTCCGTCGGCGTCGTCACCAATTGTTCCGTCGCCCTGGGCGCAAAGGCCGTGGCCGGTGTCGGTGTCGATTTCGATGCGGTGACCATCGCCGAGACCTCGGGCTGGTACAAACCCAATCCCAAGGCCTATGCGGCGGGACTGGCGGCCCTCGGCACCACGGCGGAACGGACCTTGTACGTCGCGGGTTCGCCCTTCGACATCGCCGGCGCCCATAACGCCGGGATGGACGTGTTCTGGCACAACCAGGCGGGCATGGCGCCCGGCGACGGCGGGGCGCCCGTGGTCATGGATTCCCGGACCATCGAACCTCTTTTGGGATTTCTCGATTAACTCAGTTCGGGTGCGCGGTCGTGCCAGCCCGTAGCCTGCTGATAGGCATGGCCGAGACGGTACAACAGGCCTTCGTCAAAGGGCCGGCCCATCAATTGGAACGAACAGGGCAGGCCGTCCGGCGTGAAGCCGCAGGGCACGTTGAGGCCGGGCAACCCTAGGAAATTACCCGGCCGGGTGTTGTGGCCGATCTTCAACAGGTAATCGGCGAAGCCCGGGTTGGCGGACATGTTGCTTTCCGCCAGGGTCGGCACGGGCATGGTCATCAACGGCGTGTGCAGGACATCGACCTTGCCGAACACCTGATCGCAGAATTCCCGGACCAGCTGCTTGCGCAGGGTCAGCACGCGGAGATAGACGCTCGCCGGCGTGAACAGGCCGATCGCCAGGCGGGCGCGGGTCTGCGGGCCGTAATCGGCCGCCCGTTCCTGCATCCAGCGGGTATGCACGGCGGCGCCCTCGGTCGCCGTGATCAGATTGGTCAGGCGGTTCATGACGGCGACGGCATCGGGGATCTTCACGGGCACGATCTCGCAGCCCCGGTCCTCGAACACCTTCAGGCTGGCCTCGACCAGGGCCCGGACTTCGGGGGCGACGTCTTCGTAGAAGAAGCTTTCCGGCAGGCCGACCTTGAGCCCCCGCACGTCCTTGTCCAGCCCGCCCAGATAATCGCCGACGGGCGTCCCGGCCGTGACCGGATCGTTGGCGTCATGCCCGGCGATGGTCTGCATGATCAGGGCGTTGTCGCGCACGGTGCGGGTCAGGGGTCCGACCGTATCCAGGGAATGGGCCAGGGGCATGGTGCCATGGCGGCTGACCCGCCCATAGGTCGGTTTCATGCCGACCAGCCCGCAGCAGGCGGCGGGCAGGCGGATCGAGCCGCCCGTGTCCGATCCCAATGCGCCGAAGCACATGCGCGACGCCACGGCGACGCCGGAGCCTGAGGACGAGCCCCCGGTCATATGGGCCGTGTTCCAGGGATTGCGGGGCGTGCCGGCGACGTCGTTATGGCCGGTCACGCCGAACGCGAATTCGACCATGTTGAGCCGCGCGATATCCAATGCCCCGGCGGCGTCGAGGCGTTCCAGCGCCGTCGCCGTATGGTCGGGGCGGAAATCCTTGCGGATGGCGGAGCCGCAGGCCGAGACCCGGCCCTGGCGGTAATACATGTCCTTATGTGCCAGGGGCACGCCGTGCAGCGGGCCCAGGGCCGCCCCCTTGGCCCGCGCCGCGTCGGCGGCGTCCGCCTGTGCCAGGGCGTCGGCCTCGTCCAACCCGGCCAGCGCGTTGACCTTGGGATTCAGCGCGGTCATGCGCTTGAGACAGGCCTCGGTCATCTCACGGGACGAGACGTCGCCCGCGGCGATCGCGGCGGCGGCCTCGGCCAGGGTCATGAAGGCGGGATCGGCGGCGGGTTTGGTCACGGGATCAGGCGTCTTTGCGGGCAAGGGATTCAAGCAGGCGGGTAAAGCCCGTCGGATCGGCATCGAAGGGCAGGTCCCGGGCAGCGTCGCGTCCGGCCCTGGCGGCGTTGCGGGACGCCCCCGCCGGATCGCTCAGGCTGACGTCTTCGGGCCGGAACCCCTGAAACTGATCAAGCCAGTCGAGCAGCGCCGACATGTCGTTGGTGTTGGTGTCGGATGGGGTCATGGGGCTACTTGCGGACCCATTGGCCGCCGGGCGTCATCACGTATTCGCCGGGCCCGGCGCGGGAAATGAGTTTCTGGCCGACCACCTGTTCGACCGCAGCCAACGAGGTGCCGTTCCGTTGCGCGAGCGCCTGATACTGGACGCGGCGTTGCGTATTGATGTCGTTGATCAGGGCCTGCACGTCGGCGCGGCCGGCGGCGACGGCGCCCAGATAGCCGTCCGGGCGTTCGCCGACCAATCCCTGGCTCTTGGCCGTCCCCAGGTCCATGGCGAAGGCGTTGACGGCCAGGGCCATGACCAGCACCGTCGCCAGGGCGATGGTTTTCAATATCCGCTTCATCAGAACAAACCGCTGTTTTTCTTGAGAAGATCGTCCACGTCTTTTTCCAGTTTCACCCGGACCTCGTGTTCGATCTTCACGTTCAGGTTAATGACGATGGGCTTTTCCGGTGCATTTACCTGCACGGTCGGCTGGCATGCCGCGACCACGCTCAGGGCCGCGCCGCATACGGCGCCGCGAAGCAGGGCCGTAGGGGCAAAGGGCCATCGGAAGCAGGCTGTCATGGGGGGGACTCTCTCCGTTCCATATGCCGAGCCGGAAAAAACACGCCGCTTGCACGGCAGGGCGTGTACGCTATCGCTAAAGAGGGGGGCATAACAAGGGTCCGTGGGCCTGTTATGGTCGTTTGGCGGAAAGGGACACAGGAGGACCGCATGTCACGGGCGGCGGTGATCGAAGAGGTTCTGGATTTCTGGTTCGTGCGGGACGATACGGGCGAGCCCGTGTTCCGCGACGTGTGGTTCAAGACCGACGCCGCGTTCGACGCCGACATCCGGACCCGTTTCGAAGATCATTACCATTGGGCGGCCAAGGGCCATTACGACAGTCTGGCGCGCAAGCCCCTGGGCAGCCTCGCCCTGGTCATCCTGCTTGATCAGATGCCGCGCAATCTGTTCCGCGACGGGCCGGAGGCCTACGCCACCGATGCACAGGCCTTGGCCCATGCGCGCAAGGCCCTGATGGCGCGCCACGACCGGGGGCTCGACTGGGCGCAGCGCATGTTCCTTTACATGCCGTTCATGCATGCCGAGGATCTGACCGCCCAGGAACGCTCGGTCCTGCTGTTCGCCACCATCCCCAACGACGCCTGCGTCGATTCGGCGCTTAAGCACCATGCAATTATCCGCGAATTCGGCCGCTTCCCTCATCGTAATGCCGTGCTCGGCCGCCCATCGACCGAGGCCGAGGAGGCCTTTCTGGCGGAACAGGGGCGCGGGTTTTGAAGAAGTGCGGTTTTTATAATAAGCGTTTATGGCACGCGGCGGCTGGTACGTAAGCGTCTGATGTCAGGCCGCCCTATTTCGGGGCGTGCGCTTGATTTAGCGCATTTCCCGGCCCAGTTTATGGGTTCAAGATTAGCTGTATGTCCGGGAAGGGGCGGTTTCCGGATCTGTTCGTCATTCATTGGAGTGTACGCAGATGAAGTTCTCTCATTCGAAATCGCCGAAAGCATTTATTTCCAAGGCTGTCGCCGCAGCCGGCGCGGTCTTGCTGATCTCCGGCTGTACCATGAACGCGACCTGGAACGTTTCCCCCGCCGTGGCGCCCGTGCCGCCCGGCAGTGAGTTATTGTCGTTCGACGCGCCGGGCTTGGCATCACAAAGCGTTCTGCGTGCCGAGTACAAGGACAACTACCAGGAAGAAGAATACGCCCTGTTCCGGGGTGCGGGCGGCGCCCAGGCGGAGATTATTTCCGTCGAGGCCTCGTCCTACGGCTACGGCGCGCAAGGCGGCGACAAACATGTCCTGGAATTCGACAAAACCACCCGGAACACCCTGGAAATGTGGAATCTGGCGAAAGCAGGCAAGTTTGCCTACGGCGCCGAAAGCTTCGCCTACAAGGGGAAGCTGCCCTATTACCTGCTGCCGTTTGACCGCAAGGATACGGGGCAAAGCTGCTTCGGCTTCCATGCCGAATTCAACAGCGATGCGCACGACTCGCGGGGCCGTTACGACAACCATCTGTTCGGTTATTACTGCGCGCCGCAAGGCACCAAATTGTCGAAAGAGGACATGATCACGACCATCGACCATGTGGACATCGCGGGTTTGACCAAGCGCGCCCCCGCGGTTCTTGCCGAACGCCAGTTCCAGCAATTGACCAACAATCCGCAATTGACCCAGGCGGTGAAGCGTGGCGAGCCGGCGGGTGCGGCCGGCACCGAGGTGTTCCCGCTCGACATCGTGCGGATCTATTCCGATCGCCTGGGCAACGGTACCGGCGACCGGAATTGAAGGGAGCGACGCTGACGGCGTCTTCTCTCCGCGTTAATTTCCAAGATCGATCGTGATGGCGCGGCCTTCCTCTTCCAGGAGGAAGGCCGCTTCCTCGAACGCGGGGGCGCTCAGGAACACTTTTGCACCCATGGAAAAGCCGAAATCCTCCAGCGGAATCCCGAACAGGCCCTGGTCGAAGGAATGGTTGCCGTTGGCGTCATGGAACGCCGCGATGGCGTAACGTCCGGGCTTCAGGTCCTTGAACACCCAGGTCGCGCGGCGTCCCGTGGGCGGGAGGACTCCTTCCGACAGCATGCCATCGCTTTTGGGGAACGTTTCCGGCCGGTCATAAACCGCCATATGCACGTCGCCTTGATCGGACCTCAGCCCCGTCACGGTCACGGTCAGATCGGCGGCATGGCCGGTGCCGACCACCAATGCACAGCACATCGCCAGGGAAATCAGGGCAGTTCTGAACACCGGCCGGGGATCCTGTGTCGGGTTTCGGGCGTCTTGGGTGAAGCTATGAACGGATCGCGCCGGGATCAAGCCCGCAGGGGACTTGCGGGCGTGGGGGCGTCAGACCGTGATGTTCAGGTAGAACCCGCGCGGCACGTCGCGGCGCAGATCCTTGCCCGTGGCCATAACTTCGTTCAAACGCCGCATGCCGCGCCGTTCGACCGCCGTTTCGCCTTGGCGGATATGGTTGGCGCGGGCCTGGACTTCGCGCACGGACTCCGACTCGTAGGTCACCGTTGACCGGCCGGCGGGCTGCGCGGGAAGGGCGGTTGATCCGCCGGTGGGCGTGTTGACGCTGTTCATGCGCCGAGAATAGTCGGGCAAAAGTTAACGGAGTCTCAAAGCCCGGTAAATTTTGCCCAGTTGCTGATGCGGCGGTCAGCGGGGGCCGGCGGCGGGCCGGGGCGGGGCCTGGGCGATGTCCGGCGGCAGGCCGTCCTTGTGGCGTTCCAAGGCCCATCGGATAGAGGGAAAGGCCAGGTCGTCCCATGGGATATCGTCCCATGCAAGCAGCTGGGTATCGGTGCTTTCCGGGCCGGGGGCGTGGTCGCCCGTGGTCATGCGCCCGGCGTGAATGACATAGATCTGCGAAATCCGGGGGATTTCGTAAACGCCGATCAGGCCAGTGATCTCGATATCGACGCGGGCTTCTTCCCAGGCTTCGCGCTTCGCGCCGTCGGCGGTCGTTTCATTGAGCTCGAGAAACCCCGCCGGCACGGTCCAGAACCCGGCCCGGGGTTCGATGGCCCGCCGGCACATCAGGTAGCGCCCGTCCCAGGTCGCGACCACGCCGGCGATGATCTTGGGGTTGTCGTAATGGATAAACCCGCAGTCCAGGCAGGTCAGGCGCTCACGTTCGTCGCCCTCGGGCACGGTCCACACGCTGGGGCCGGGTTTGCGCGTCTCGTCACTCATGGAGGGGACTGTAGCCGAATGTCGGCCCGGGCGGCAAAGGGGCTGGCAATGCCGCTTACGCGGGATCAGGCGATGACGTCGATGATCTGGCCGCGCCGCACGGGGGCATTGGGGTCAAGTTCGGGAACGCCGCCGTTCTGGGCGTTGAATTCCTTCAGGTTGTTCTGCGCATCCTGCAACAGATCAGCCGCCAGCTGATCCTGTTTCAGCGAGCGCTTCAAACCCAGAACGTTGGCGACGGCACCCAGAGGCCCGACGGATCCGACCATGATGGCATTTTCCCTTTGCGAATCGGTCTCAAATCATGGCAGATCAGGCGGAGAATTCAATATGCCTTATGGACTGGTTCCAAAGGGCTTGGAGCATTGTATTTTAAGGAAATATTCGGACCTAATTGCGAAAATCCGCATGTACTGGACGGCGCCCGTGAAAGGGCGCAAACGTCGGCATGTAAAAGAGCAGACTGAAGGCACCCGTGGCAGACCGCGACTACGATCATACCTACTTGGCGCTTCGCCGCCCGACCTACGCCAGCCGCACGTTCCTGGGCGGAACCCGGCTGTCCACGCGCACGGGAATGTTCGTGATCGTGGGGCTGTTGGCGGTCATGGTCTATGCCGGGCTTATCGTGCATGTGAACGACCGCGTATCCGCCGCCCACCTGGGGCTTGAGCGGGCACAGAATCTGAGCACGCTGGTCACCGCCATCGCCCGCGGACAGGCCGCCCTGCAGACCGATGAGAAACGCTATATCCTGACCCGCGACGCGGCGTCCGCGCAGGACATGCGCGGCCTTCTGGATGAACAGTCGCGCACCCTTGACGCTCTCGGCGCCCATGCAGATGCGGGTGACCTTTCACGACCCATCGCGACCCTGAAGGACGGTCTGGTGCAATACGACCAGCACCTGTCGGAACTTGTCGGCAGCCTGTCCGGCAATCCTACGGCGGCGGGCAGTGCCCTGCGCGACGCCGATCAGGCCCTGGCGCCCCGGCTTGCCGCCTCGGGCCGGCGCGGGTTGCCGGAACTTCTGTCGCGGGTCAATCAATTGGGCAGCGAAATGGTCCTGACCGGCGATCCGGTGCATCTGGTTGACCTGCAGAACGCCTATAAGCAACTGGCGGCGCGGGTCGAAGACGCAGGCTTGCCGCGCGGCGACCGCGCGGCGATCACCGACCTGCTGGCCCGTCATCAGGACGCCATGATGGCGTTGATCACGGCACGGGTGGGCGTCAACGAAGACGCCCAGCGTTTTGACGATATTCTGACCTATATCGCGCCCTCCCTGACGGCGCTGACCAGTGTCGCCGGCGAACTGATCGGTGAACGCTGGGAAGCCCTGACCGCCGCCCGCAAGTTCGCCGCCGCGTCCCTGGTCGGCGGTGGTGCCGCGATCATTCTTTGGGTGGTAACGCTCGGCTTGGTCGTCATGCGCACCATCACCCGCCCGGTTCAGGCCCTGGCCGAGGCGGCGGACCGGCTGGCCCGGGGCGACCGCACGGTTATGATTCCGGGCCGCGGCAACCGCGACGCCGTCGGTCAATTGGCCCGCGCCTTCGACGATTGGATGGCGGCCATGGCCGACGCGGAGCATTTGCGCCAGGACCTGGACCATGCCCAGGCCAAGACCCTACAGGCGGTCGAGACCATGGAGGCCGAAGCGCGTCGCGCCCAGGCCGCGGCCGACGATGCCGAGGTCCTGCGCCGCACGCTGGCCGATTACCGCCGCGAAATGGACGAGATGGAAAACCTGCTGGCCGAATTCGAAGAGGATCAGGCCAATCAGGCGCCGGTGCCGGCGCTCGCCCGGGCCCAAGCCCTGGCGCAATCCCAGGTTCAGGCCGCGGCGGCGGGCGGCGAGGCGGCGCTGGGCAAGGTTTCCGACCATCTGTCGCAGGTCAGCCGCCAGGCATCGGCCGCGATCATCGACGTCGAACTGACCGATACCCTGATCCGCAACATCGCCGCCGCGCGCGAACAATTGGACGGTCTGGGCGGGCATGTCGTCGCGGTGCGTGAGGAATTCAACCAGTTCCTGTTCGGCCCGCAGGCCCCCGGTGGGGCTGACGACGACAAGACCGTCGCCTTGAACGGCGGCGCCGTCCGTCAGGCGAGCCTGAAGGATCCGGAATCACGGGCCCGCTTGGCCGCCATCCGCGATGCCGTCGACCGCGCCGAGCGGGCGCTTGGTGCCTGCACGCGTGAGGTCGAACACGTTACCGACACGGCGCAACGTCTGGCCGCGTCGGCGTCCGATGAGGCGCGCCTGGCGACCGACCAATTGGCGGCGCAATCCGATTATCTGCGGGCACTGCTCGATACGCTCGCCCACCGCACGCAGCCGCAGGCGATCGCCGGGCCGGCGGTGGCCCAGGCCTCAGGTTCGAAGGACCGCGACGCCGGGTAGGTCTTTGCCTTCCAGCCATTCCAGGAACGCCCCGCCGGCGGCGGAAACATAGGAAAATTCGGCCGCCACGCCGGCGTTGATCAGCGCCGCCACCGTGTCGCCCCCGCCCGCGACGGATGTCAGCGTGCCGTCCCGGGTCAGTACCGCGGCCGCGCGGGCCAACTCATTGGTGCCGGCATCGAAGGGTTTGATTTCGAACGCCCCCAGGGGCCCGTTCCATACCAGGGTGCGGCAGTCCTTCAGGCGCTTGGTCAGGTCCTGGACGGTGGCCGGGCCGACGTCCAGCATCATGGCGTCCTTGGGCATGGCGCGGACATCGACCACGTCCGACGGTGCCCCTTCCTTGAACTCACGGGCGATCACCGCATCGACGGGCAGGGCGACCGCGCAGCCGGCTTTCTCCGCGCGGGCCAGAATATCCTTCGCCGCGTCGGCCATGTCGTGTTCGCACAGTGACTTGCCGACGTCGATGCCCTGGGCATGCAGGAAGGTGTTGGCCATGCCGCCGCCGATGATCAGCAGATCGACCTTTTCCACCAGATTGCCCAGGACTTCCATCTTGGTCGATACCTTGGCCCCACCGACCACGGCGGCGACCGGGTGTTCAGGGGCTTCCAGCGCCTTGGTCAGGGCGTCCAGTTCGGCTTGCATCAAACGTCCGGCGGCTGCGGGCAGCAGGCGGGCGATGGCCTCGGTGGAGGCATGGGCCCGGTGCGACACGGAAAAAGCGTCGTTGACGTAAAAATCGCCGAGAGCCGCCAGTTTGCCTGCGAAGGCCGCATCGTTGGCTTCTTCCTCGGCGTGGAAGCGCAGGTTTTCCAGCAGGCAGACCTCGCCGTCCTTCAAGGCATCGACCACGGTTTGCGCCGCGGTGCCGACGCAGTCGGGGGCGAAGGCGATCTCGCGGCCCAGAACGCCGGACAGGGCGTCGGCCACGGGTTTCAGGCTCATCCCGGGGACGACCTTGCCCTTGGGCCGGTCGAAATGGGACAGCACGCAAACCCGCGCACCCGCCGTCGCCAAATCGGTCAGGGTCAGGGCGGACCGCTCAAGGCGCGTGGCGTCGGAAACCTGGCCGTCCTTCATGGGTACGTTGAGGTCGCAGCGGACCAGGACGGTTTTGCCCCGGACGTCGAGATCGTCGATGGTCTTGAATTGGCGCATGGTGCGGGATCCCCTGGATCGGTTTCTTGTGATCGGATTGCCGGGGTTATAGGGGATAGTCGCCGCCCGCGCCAAGGGGCAGTTGACGGAATTTAGGGGGTGAGGCGCTTGATCTCCGCCGCCGCCGCATCGGCCTTGGCCGTGTCGCCCAGCACCCGGTAGGCGCGCTCAAGCCGTGTCCAGCCGGCCAGATCGTCGGGATTTTCCTTCAGTCGGTCGGCCAGGCGATCAACCATGCCGCGGATCATGGCGTCGCGGTCCTCGGCGGTCATGTCCTGGGCGGCCTCCATCTGCTCGCGGCTCGGTCCCGGCTGGGCGCCCGGGCCCGCCGTTTCGGCGGGCGGCATGATCGGGGTCGAGGGGCGCAGCACCGGGGGTTGTTGCGCCAACAGCTTGCGGGCGTCCTCGGACATGGTGATGGTCAGGGGATCGATCTTCAGGTCCTCGGCGGCGCGGGCGATCTGCTGGCGCACCACGGGCACCCAGGGGGCTTCTTCCGGCGAAATGGCGACCAGGTCGGCCCAATCCTGCAGGGCGCCATTGACGTCCCCCGCCTGCGCCTTTTTCAAGCCCAGGTAATAGCGGGCTTTGGGGTCGAAGGGGGCCTTGTCGCGCACGGCCCGGAAGATCGCCGCCGCGTCGTCCGTGACCTTCATCTGGCCGGTCAGGATCAGGGCCTCGGCATAGGCGATGTCCACGTCGACCCGGCCGTCGGCGATCTTGCGCGCGTGGGCGAAGGTATTCAGGGCGTCGGCGAAGCGTTCCATGGAGATATAGCTGCGGCCCAACAGCAACCAGCCTTCGATATCGTCCGGGTTTTCCGTCAACCGTTCCGCCAGGCGGCCGACCATGGCGGTCATTTCGGGATTGGGTTCCGGGCGGGCGGTGGTTTGTGCCACCACTTGTTCGGCGGGCAGGTCGCGGGCGGCGAAGGGCTGGTCCGGCTGGTCGGGAGAGCCGAGCATGATGTAGAGCGCCGCCGCCGCCAGCGGTACGCCGGCACCGATCAGGATGGCGGTCAGGCGGCGTGGGCCGCCGCTGCCGGGGGCGCCTGCCCCGGCCTGCAATTCCGTGTCGGCGGCCAGCATGCGGCGCTGGACTTCCAGGCGCGCGGCTTCGGCGGCTTCGGCATCCAGCAGGCCCTGGGCCGCGTCGCGCTCGATCTCCTGCAACTGATCGCGGAACACGGTCAAATCGTATTCGGCGCGGGCCGCGGGCACGGCGTTGCGGCGCAGCAGCGGCCCGGCCAGGGCCAGCCCGACACCGGCCGCCAGCACCGCCATGGCGATGACCAGGGCGGTCATGGGGCGTCTCCCTCAAGCAGTTTGTTCAGACGCGCCCGTTCTTCGGGCGACAGGGGTTTCGCCGCGACCGGCGATGCCGCGCGGCGGCGACGGTAAAACAGGATCAGGGCCAGGATGCCGAACAAGGCCACCACCGCCGGCCCGATCCAGAGAACGAGGGTTGAGCCCTTGACCGGCGGTTTCAACAGCACGAAATCGCCGTAGCGGGCGACCACGTAGTCGATCACCTGTTCGTTGCTGTCGCCGGCCTTCAGGCGTTCGCGCACCAGCACGCGCAGATCCTTGGCCAGGCCCGCGTCGGAATCGTCGATCGACTGGTTCTGGCAGACGAGGCAGCGCAGATCCCTGGAGATCACCCGCGCGCGGTGTTCCAGCGCGGGGTCGGCCAGCATCTCGTCCGGATTGACGGCGTGGGCGGGTGACAGGGGAAGGGCGGCCAGCAGCAGGGCGGCGAAAGCCATGACGCGAATCATTTTCCGGTCCCCTGGATCGAGCGGATCAACGGCAGGATTTCCTTTTCCAGCTTGTCGCCGACGATGGGGCCGACATGTTTGAAGCGGATGCGCCCCGTGCCATCGACGATGAAGGTTTCCGGCACGCCGTAAACTCCCCAGTCGATGCCCACGCGCCCGCTTTCGTCCGCGCCCGTGGCCGTGTAGTTGTCGCCCAGTTTATCGAGCCAGGCGCGCGCCGCCTGGGGCGTGTCCTTGTAGTTCAGGCCGTAGACGGGAACGATGCCCATCCCGGCCAGCTTGTTGATCTCGGGATGTTCGGCGCGGCAGGGCACGCACCAGCTGGCGAACACGTTGACCACGCTGACCTGGCCCTTTTTCAGATCGGCCGTGGCAAATCCCGGGGACGTACCGCCGGCCACGGGCGGCAGGATGAATTCCGGCGCCGGCTTGTCGATCAGGGCCGAGGGAATGATCTTCGGGTCCTTGGTCAGGCCGACCGCGAAATAAAGGGCGAGCACCAGGAACAGGCCGAGCGGCAGCAGATAGGGCAGGCGCGATTTCATGGCCTGTCCTTAGTCCGCACCGGCGGTTTGGGCCACGGCGCCACGCCGCGCCGGGGCGCCGACGCGGTGGCGGCGGTCCGACAGGCTGAGCGCTCCGCCCGCGATCATGATCATCAGCCCACCCCACATCCAGGCGACCAGCGGGTTGAAATACAGCCGCGTGACGAAGCCCGGCTTGCCCTCGGGCGTGGTGCCGCGGTCGCCGATCACGGCGTAGATGTCGCCCAGGAAGGTGGGCTCGATCCCGGCCTCGGTCGTCGGCTGGCCCGAGACGTTGTAGACGCGCTTTTCCGGGTCGAGAACGACCAGCACCCGCCCGCCCTTGGATACCGTGAAGTGACCCGCGGTGAAGGCATAGTTGGGGCCCTGGCCGTCTTGCGCGCCGTCGAAGCGGAATTCGTAACCGGCCAGCGTCACCGTGTCGCCGGGCGCCATGACCTGGATGCTTTCCTTGACCCAGGCCCCGGCGCCGGTCATCCCGGCGATGGTCACGGCCAGGCCGAGATGGGCCAGGGTCATGCCCCAGGATGCGCGCGGCTGACGCGCCAGGCGGCCGAGGGCGCGGCCCAGGCCGTCCCGGCGCAGTCGCAAGCGTTCCGTCAGTTCGACCAGCGTGCCGACGGCAAGCCAGGCCGCCAAGGCCATGCCGACGATGCCCAGGAACGGGCCGTCCGTGACCAGCGCCCAGGCGCCGACGGCGGCCAGCAGGGCCGCCACCATGGCGGGCCACAGGCAGGCCACGGCGGCGCGCCAGTCGCCCCGTTTCCAGTTCAGCATGGGGCCGACCGCCATGACCACGATCATCGGCAGCATGATGGGAATGAACACGGCGTTGAAGAACGGTGGGCCGACCGAGACCTTGCCGCCGCCGACGGCGTCGAGCAGCAGGGGGTAGAGCGTGCCGAGCAGCACCACCGCCGTCGCCGTCGCCATGACCAGATTGTTGAACAGCAATCCGCCCTCGCGGCTGATCGGCTGGAACAGGCCGGTGGAAATCAATTGCGGGCCGCGCCAGGCATAAAGGGCGAGCGAGCCGCCGATCACGATGATCAGCAGGATCAGGATGAACACGCCGCGCGTCGGGTCCGTGGCGAAGGCATGGACCGAGGTCAGCACGCCAGAACGGACGAGGAAGGTGCCCAAGAGGCTCATGGAAAAGGTGATGATGGCCAGCAGGATGGTCCAACCCTTGAGCGTGTCGCGCTTTTCCACCACCGTCGCCGAATGCAGCAGGGCCGTGCCCGCCAGCCAGGGCATGAACGACGCGTTTTCGACCGGATCCCAGTACCACCAGCCGCCCCAGCCCAGTTCGTAATAGGCCCACCAGCTGCCCAATCCGATGCCAGCCGTGAGGAAGCACCAGGCGGCCAGGGTCCAGGGGCGCACCCAGCGCGCCCAGGCGGCGTCGACCCGGCCTTCGATCAGGGCCGCGATGGCGAAGGAAAACGCCATGGAGAAACCGACATAGCCCAGGTAAAGCATGGGCGGATGGAAGGCCAGGCCCGGGTCCTGCAGCAGCGGGTTCAGATCGTTGCCGTTGATGGGGGCCGGGATCAGCCGCTCGAACGGGTTCGAGGTCAGCAAAATGAACAGATAGAAGCCGACGGCGATCAGCGCCTGGATCGACAGCACGCGGGCGCGCAAGCTGGGCGGCAGATTGGCGCCGAAGGCGGCGACGGCCGATCCGAACAGGGCCAGGATCAGCACCCACAGCAGCATCGAGCCCTCGTGGTTCCCCCACACGCCGGAAATCTTGTAGATCAGCGGTTTATCGGTATGCGAGTTCTGGGCGACGTTGAGGACGGAAAAATCCGACGTGATGTAAAGGTTCATCAGGCAGCCGAAGGCGACGGCGACCAGAAGGAACTGCATCAGGGCCGCCGGGCGGGCCACGGCCATCCATCCGGCATCGCCCCGATGCGCGCCGATCAGGGGCAGGGTGGCCTGCACGGCGGAAACGAACAGCGCCAGGATCAGCGCGAAATGGCCCAGTTCGGCGATCATTTGGCGCTTTCCCCCTTGCTTGGGTGTTTCTGGTCCGACCCTTCCTGCCAGCGGCCGGATTTCTTCAGCGCGTCGGCGACCTCGGGCGGCATGTAATTTTCATCGTGCTTGGCCAGGACTTCCTCGGCCACGAACAGGCTGCCCTGCAGGCGGCCTTCGGTGACCACGCCCTGTCCTTCGCGGAACAGGTCGGGCAGGATGCCCCGGTAGGTCACGTCGATCACATTGGCCCCGTCGGTGATGCGGAAGGCGGTGACGGCACCTGCCTGTTTCTGCACGCTGCCTTCTTCGACCAGGCCGCCCAGGCGCACGCGGCGGTCGATCTTGACCTTGCCTTCGGCGATGTCGGTGGGGGAATGGAAGAACACGATGCTTTCCTCGAACGCGGTCAGCACCAGGGCGGCGGCGACGCCCAGCAGGCCGAGCCCGATGGCGGCGAAGGTCAGGCGTTTATGCTTGCGCTTCACGGCCGGGCCGCTCTGTCGTCCGTGGGGGGCGCGCGCCGGGCGCGGGGGGCATCCCCTTCCAATTGGGCCAACTCACGTTCGGCGGCCTTGAGACCGCGCAGGCTGAGCCACAGCAGGACCGCCAGAACGGCGATGACGGCGCCGTAGCTGGGCCAGATGAAGCCCGCGTAGCCGCCCATGTCGAGGAATTCGCTGATCTTGGTCATGGTGTTGGAAAGGGGCCCTCTGATTACGGCATTTATGTGGTGGCCGTGCGCCGGATTGGCAACGCCGGCATCATATCCCTGATCCCGGCGCCGTCCTTGATATCGGTCAGTTTAGCGGCCCATGGTTCCGGGGCAAGGTTGCAATTTATTGAATGTGTTTTTCATGCCCCTGCTTCCTCTGCCTGGATCTGGCGCCGCGCGCGCAGACGGGTTTCCGTCAACTCGCGGCGCATGCGCAGCATCAGCACCCACAGGTAATAGGTCGTGAACGCCCCGATCATCAGGAACAGGGGCCACAGCATGTCGGGATGGATGGTCGGCCCGTCCATGCGCACGATGGAGGCCGGCTGATGCAGGGTGTTCCACCAGTCGACGGAAAACTTGATGATCGGCACGTTGACCAGGCCGACCATGGCCAGGATCGCCGATGCCTTGGACCCGCGCTGCGGATCGTCGAAAGCGCTGTTGAGCGCCATGTAGCCGAGATAAAGGAAGAACAGCACCAGGACCGAGGTCAGCCGCGCGTCCCACACCCACCAGGCCCCCCACATGGGCTTTCCCCAGAGCGAGCCGGTGAGGAGTGCCAGGAAGGTGAAGCAGGCGCCGATGGGCGCCGTCGCGCGGGCCGCCACGTCGGCCACCGGATGTTTCCAGATCAGCCCGACGGCGGCGGAAATCGCCAGACCCACATAGCAGAACAGCGACATCCAGGCCGCCGGGACATGCACGTACATGATGCGCACGGTCTCGCCCTGCTGATAATCGGCGGGCGAGGCGAACAGGCCGAGGTAAAGCCCGGCGGTAGCGAGCACGATGGTCGCCCCGGCCAGCCAGGGGCTGAGCACCGTGGCCAGTTTCATAAAGCGGCGTGGATTGGCGAAGTAATTGAACATGGCCGGAAGCTACCCTCTCCGAAAAATTTATTCCAGCGCTTGGCGCAGGCCGGCGGCGGCCCCCCAGGGACAAAGCGCCAGCGCGCCGGCGAAGATCGCGCCCAGCAGCAGCAGGGGTGCCCTGGCCGGGAACCCGCCGATGGCGGCCTCGACCGCGCCGACGCCGAAGATCAGCACGGGTATGAACAGCGGCAGGATCAACAGCGCCAACAGAACGCCGCCACGGCGCGAGCCCAGGATCAGGGCCGCCCCCACCGCGCCGATCAGGCTGAGCGTCGGCGTACCCAGCAACAGGGCGAGCAGCAACAGCCCGAAGCCGTCGGCCGGCATGTTCAGCAGCACCGCCAGCACGGGGGCCGCGATGATCAGCGGCAGGCCGGTGATCAGCCAATGGGCCAGAACCTTGGCCAGCACGACGACCTCCAGGGCGGGCGGGCTGAGGGCCAGAAGTTCCAGCGAGCCGTCCTCGAAATCCGTGTGGAACAGGCGTTCCAGCGACAGCAGCACCGACAGCAGGGCCGCGACCCACAGCACCCCGGGGGCGATGCGGGCCAGCACGTTGGGCTCCGGCCCGACGCCCAAGGGAAACAGCACCACGGCGATGACGAAGAACATGACGACCATGGCGCTGTCCATGCCCTGACGCAGGGCCAGGCGCAGGTCGCGCATCAGGATGGCGCGGAAGCCGGTCATGCGGCGGTGTCCGCGTCGACCGACAGGCGGGCGGCGAAGCCGGCAAGGTCCAGGTTGGCCGCGTCCTTCAGCCCCAAATCCGAATGGGTTGAGACCACGGCCATGCCGCCGGCGTCGCGGTGGCGCTGAATCAGGGCGCGCAGGCGGCCGGTGGTCTCGGCGTCCAGCGCCGTCGCCGGCTCGTCCAGCAGCCAGATGGCGGCCGGGGCCAGCGCCAGGCGGGCCAGGTTCAACCGCCGTTTCTGCCCGGCCGAAAGAAACCGCGCCGGCAGGTCGGAAAGATGCCCGATGCCGAGCGCATCCAGCGCCGGGGCCACCGCCGTATCGGGATCGCCGCCCATCAGCCCGGCCCAGAAGGCGAGATTTTCCGCCGCGGTCAGGGCCGGCTTCACCGCATCCAGATGGCCGAGATAGCGCAGCCGCATGCGGTGGGCGTCGGGATCGTCGGAAATGGCCTGGCCGTTCCACGACAGGCTGCCCGCCGCCGGCGGCAACAGCCCGGCCATGAGCCGCAGCAGCGAGGACTTGCCCGAGCCGTTGGGCCCCGTCAGCACCAGCGCCCCGCCGCTTTCGACCTGGAACGCCAGGCCCCGGAACACGGGCCGGGCACTGCGCAGGCAGTCCAGCGATATGCCTTCGAAACGGTTCACGGGGATGACGGTCCTGTCCTGCCGGGCGGGCGTGCCTCTCGATCATAGATACCCCGGACAGGCGCGTGAATACAGGGGCCTCTGGCCGGGCCGGCGACGAAAAAAAGCCGGGCTCTTGGGGAGAGCCCGGCTTTAAGTTCGGCTGGTGCCGATTAAGGGGACCAGAGAGGGGGGTCTCTGGTTAATAGACGAGGAGGTCTATGGTTCCTATTTAGCCCCCGGATTGGGGCGAGATTATGTCCCCAATGTGATCTTTTCTTGTGCTGGCCAAACGCTTGAGATTCCGGGCTTTTCCGGGGGGCGCCTTGGCGATATCCTGATCTCCATGGCAAATTCGCGCCCGTTTGGGGGGCTTCGCGCCGCCCCGGTCCTGCTGTTGCTGCTGTTCCTGGCGCCCCTGTTCGCGCGCCCGGTGCTGTCGGCGGAACGCGATGACGCGGCCTTGGTCGCGGCGCTGCGCGCGGGCGGCCATGTCCTCTATTTCCGCCATTCGGCCACGGACTGGACCCAGAACGATCAGGTGCAACAGGCCGGCGACTGGCAAAGCTGCGACGGGGCCAAGATGCGCCAGTTGTCGGACGCGGGGCGGATGACGGCACAACTGATCGGCCTGGCCATCCGCACCCTCGCCATTCCCGTGGGCGAGGTGCTGTCCTCGGAATACTGCCGCGCGGCGGAAACCGCCCGCCTGTTCAGCCTGGGCGACGTGCGCACGACGACGGAGATCATGAACCTGCGGGCGCAGGACTACGTCGGCGGTCATGACGCGGCGGTGAAAAACGCCCGCGCCCTGCTGGCCCGCCCGCCGGCGCTCGCCACCAACCGGGTGATGGTCGGCCACGGCAACCTGATGCGCGCCTCCACGGGCCAGTACACGGACGAGGCCGGGGCCGTGGTGGTCCGCCCGGACCCCGGATCGGACCTGGGCTTCGCGTTCGTCGCCCAGGTCACGCCGCAGGACTGGCTGCGGCTGGCGGAGGTGTTTGGGGGCAGGAAGTGAGGGCGGCATCAGAGATTGGGCAGCATTGCCAGCCGCCGGCGGAGGCGGTCCGTCGCGAAATCGATGAAAGCCCTGGTTTTGAGGGGCAGCATCCCTTGGCTGGCGTAGACGATGCTGACCGGCCAAGGGTCCGGCTCGTACGCCTCCAAGAGCAACTTGAGCCTCCCATCCTTGATGGCGTCGGCGGTTTGATAACTTAAGACCCGCGTGATGCCGAGGCCGCTGGCGGCGGCATCGATGGCCGCCTCGGCAGTGCTGACGACAAGGCGGGAGCCGATGCGGGCGGTTTCCGTCTTTTTCCCGTTCTGAAATGTCCATCGATCCGGTGCGAACAGGCCTTCGAAGGTGATGCATCTATGGTGCGCCAGATCGCTTGGCCGTTCGGGGGCGGGGGCATGACGGGCGAGGTAGCCAGGACTTGCGCAGACCACGCGGCTTACGTCGCCGAGCCGTGACGCGAGGAGACCGCTATCCGGAAGTGGACCGATACGCAGCGCAATGTCCACCCGGTCCTCGGTGAAATTGGCGACGCGGTCGGTCTGCACCAAACGCACATTGATGTCGGGGTAAGCGTCCAGAAATTCCGTGATCACTGGCAGGACATGCAGACGCCCGAACACGATCGGCGCCGTCACCACGATATCGCCCTTCGGCGTCATGTATTCCCCGGACGCGAGACGCTCCGCGTATTCCACCTGCTCGAGAATCTCGCGGCAGGCCGCAATGTAGGACCGCCCTGCCTCGGTCAATTCAAGGCGGCGGCTAGTCCGGATCAACAGTTTCGCGCGCAGGTAGGTTTCGAGATCGGAAACCCGGCGACTGACGGTGGCAAGAGGAACGCCGAGTTTCCGTGAGGCCGCCGAAAGGCTGCCGGCATCGGCGGCGGTTAAGAGTGTCGACATGGCTTCCAAGCGGTTCATGGCAATCCTGTATTTCCGAAAAATGGAAGGATAGTTCCAGTTTTTACTGTCTACCGGAAAAAAATGGAAGCCACTAGATTCCCTCCCACAGCCAAGGCCAATTGCTTGGCTTTTCACAACTTGTTCCATTGAAAGGAGAACACCTATGTCCATCGAAAACCGTACCTCTCTTCTGTCTGCCGCCATCTTTGCCCTGCTTGCCGCCGTCACCGTGAGCACGGCACAGGCTGACGAAACGGCTGAGATTTCGGTCGATCAGAACCAGACCGTCGTGGTCCAGGTCGAAGACGCCCACCGCTGGGGCGACTAATTGACCTACCGTAAGGACCGAGGCACACCCCCCGCTCCTCGGTCCGCCTGACCGGCGCCTCCCTGCCACCCGGAGGCGCCGGTTTTCTTCCTGATAGAAAGGACCAATCCCATGTCTCGCATTCCTACTCCGGCCTCTATCGATGACGCGCCGGTTTCCTCCCGGCCTCTGCTGCAGGCCGTTGAAAAACAGCTCGGCGTGGTGCCGAATCTGTTCCGCCTTGTTTCCAACAGCCCGGCCGCTCTCGAAGGGTATCTGAATCTTTCCGGCGCCTTGGCCAAGGGTAAGTTGCCGGCGGCGACCCGGGAACGAATCGCGTTGGCGGTTGCCGAAATCAATGGCTGCGATTATTGCCTGTCAGCCCATACCTATCTCGGCAAGAACCTGGCGAAACTCGACGATGTCGAAATCGCGGCCAACCGTCAGGGCGCTTCGACGGATCCCGTGGCCGATGCGGCCGTGCGATTTGCGGCCAAGGTCGTCCATGCCCGCGGGCAGATCGGCACGGCTGATCTCGATGCGGTCAAACAGGCGGGTTACGACGATGAGCAGATCATCGAGATCGTTCTCCATGTCGCGCTCAACACCTGGACCAACTACATCAACGAAGTCGCCAGAACGGACATCGACTTTCCCGCCGTCTCTGCCCGAGGCAAGGCTGCCTGACCTTGGAACACGGCTCCGTCCGAGCGGGCGGGGCCGTGGTTCCGTTCGGCACATCAAAACGACAGCAAAGAGAGATAGATCATGACCTCAAATGACACCCGCCCACCGCTGCCTCCGTTCGACGCAGAGACGGCGGCGCAGAAGGCCCGCTTGGCGGAAGATGCCTGGAACTCCCGCGATCCGGAACGCATCGCATTGGCGTATACGCCGGATTCCAAGTGGCGCAACAGGTCCGAATTTCCAATTGGCCGACGAGAGATCATCGAATTCCTGACCCGCAAGTGGCAACGGGAACTCGATTACCGCCTGATCAAGGAAGTCTGGGCATTCAACGGCAACCGAATCGCCGTTCGGTTCGCCTATGAATGGCGGAACGCCGCAGATCAATGGCACCGAAGCTACGGGAACGAAAATTGGGAGTTTGATGATCACGGCCTGATGCAGGTCCGCATTGCCAGTATCAACGATTTGCCGATCTTGGAGAGCGAGCGGTTGTTCCATTGGACGATCAGCCGGCGGCCGGACGATCATCCCGGGCTGAGCGAATTGGGACTTTAGGTCGTGATGCCCAGACACAAAGCCGCCGTTCATACCAGCGATGTCGCGTTCAGTCCGACGGTCAAGGCAATCCAGTCCCGTAAAGGATCAAGGGCGGCTTATGCCAAGATGGAAGCGCGGGGTTCCTGGCCGTCGACGATCACTGATGACCTCGCGGCATTCATCAAGGCCCAGACAAGTGTCTATCTTGCAACTGTCAACGCCACGGGCCAACCCTATATTCAGCACCGTGGTGGCCCTCCAGGATTTCTGCGCGTCATTGATGACAAGACGATCGGGTTCGCCGACTTTGTCGGCAATCGGCAATACATCACATCCGGAAACTTGTCCGACAACGCCAAGGCGCATTTGTTCTTGATGGACTACACCAATTTGCGCCGGGTGAAAATTTGGGGAACGGCGTGCGTGGTTGAAGACGACGTCGACCTAATCGATACCCTGATACCCAAAGATTACGAGGCGCGTCCAGAACAGGCGTTGCTGTTCACGGTCGTTGCATGGGACACAAATTGCCCGCAGCATATCCCGAGACGATTTGATGCCGCAGACTTTGCGATGGTCGTCGCCTCGCGGGATGAACGCATCGCGGAGTTGGAGTCCGAAATTCGCCAATTAAAGAATGAGGACGCCTCTGATATCTGATCACCGTGGCAACAGCCGATCCGGTGTCAGCCCGCCGTTTCGCGTTGGTCATCGATCACCTTGCCGTCATTGGGCAGGGATCCGATGGCGACCAGTTTCACACCACCCTTGAGTTTGCAGGTGGCCTGGATGGTCTCGGTGACGGCGTTGGTAATACCGGCATCGGATGCCGGCGTCTCGCACTGAAGCGTCATCATGTCCTGGCCGTCCTCGCGCGTCACCACCATGCGGGCACGCTGGATTTCCGGGTGACGCTTTATGATGTCGGCGATCTGGCGCGGGTGGATGAACATGCCTTTGACCTTGGCGGCCTGATCGGCGCGGCCCATCCAGCCCTTGATGCGGGTGTTGGTGCGCCCGCAGGGGCTGGTCCCGGCCATCACCGCCGACATGTCGCCGGTGGCGAAGCGGATCAGCGGATAGTCGGTATTGAACGGCGTGGTCAGGAGAACCTCGCCGACCTGGCCCGGTGCGACCGGATCGCCCGTGCCGGGGGTGACGATTTCCAGGATCAGGCCTTCTTCCAGGATCAGGCCTTCGCGGGCCGTCGATTCATAGGCGATCAGGCCGACGTCGGCCGAGGCGTAGATGTTGAAGGCGTCGATCCCGGCGGCGTCGCAGGCGGCGCGCTGATCGGGCAGGAAGGGCTCCCCGCCGACGGCGGCCTTGGCGAGCGACGACACGTCCGCCTCCGTCTCGGCGGCCTTGTCGAGCAGCACCTTGAGGAACGACGGCGTGCCGCAATAGGCCGTGGGGCGAATGTGTTCGATGGCGCGGACCTGTAGTTCCGTATTGCCGACGCCGGCGGGCACCACGGCGCAGCCAATCGCCTGGGCGCCGCTGTCGACCATCAGACCGGCCGGCGTCAGGTGATAGGAAAAGCTGTTGTGCAGGACGTCGCCCGCGCGCATCCCGGCGGCATACAGCCCGCGCGCCATGCGCCACCAGTCCGCCCCCTGGCCGTCGGCGTCGTAGGTCGGCCCCGGGCTTTGATAGATATGGCGCAGCCGCCCGTCGGGCACGGTGGTCAGGCCGCCCAGGGTATGGCCCGGCGCCTGCCGGTCGACCAGTTCCGACTTGCGGGTCACGGGCAGTTTGGCCAGCGCCGCGCGGTCGGTGATCCCGGCGGGGTCGATGTCGGACAGGACTTCGCGGTAATAGGGGGCCTTCGCCTTGGCCTGGGCCAGGCGCGCCCGCAACGCCTCGAACAGGGTCGCCTCGCGGGCCTCGGCCGCCCGGGTTTCCTGGTCATCGTAATGGGGATTGTCGGGCATGGTGCGCCTCTCGTTATGGGGTTCACGCAAATGCGTCGGCACAATCCGTGCCGGGTTGCGCGGGATTTGCGTCAGAGCCAGCGCTTGCGGCGGCGGTAATGCTTGACGTCGCGGAAGCTCTTGCGGCCTTCCCCGGCCAGGCCGAGATAGAATTCCTTCACATCCGGGTTTTCCCGCAGGCCCGCCGCGTCCCCGTCCATGACCACGCGGCCGTTTTCCAGGATGTAGCCGTAATCGGCGTATTTCAGGGCGATCATGGTGTTCTGTTCGGCCAGCAGGATCGACACGCCCTCCTGCTCGTTGAGCGCCTTCACGATCTCGAAAATCTCCTCGACCAGCTGCGGGGCCAGGCCCATGGAGGGCTCGTCCAGCAGGATGGTGTTGGGATTGGCCATCAGCGCCCGGCCGATGGCGGTCATCTGCTGTTCGCCGCCCGAGGTATAGCCCGCCTGCGAGGTGCGGCGTTCCTTGAGGCGCGGGAAATAGTGATAGACCTTCTCCAGGCTTTCGGCGACGGCGGCGGCGCCGTCCCGGCGGGTGTAGGAGCCGGTCATCAGGTTGTCTTCGACGGTCAGATGTTCGAAACAGTGGCGGCCTTCCATGACCTGGATGACGCCGCGCTTGACCAGTTCGTTGGGCGTCAGGCTGTCGACGCGTTCGCCCCGGAACAATATCTCGCCCTTGGTGACTTCGCCGCGTTCGGCCCCCAGAAGGTTGGAAATGGCCTTCAGCGTCGTCGTCTTGCCGGCGCCGTTGGCCCCGAGGAGGGCGACGATGCCCCCCTCGGGAACCTCAAGCGATACCCCCTTCAACACCAGGATCACATGGTCGTAGATGACCTCGATGTTGTTGACCACGAGCGGTGACGTCTGGGCGGCCGCCTCGGTCTTCTGTTCAACAGCCTGTGCCATGAACCTCGCCTTTCGTGTTCTGTCCGGGGACCCGTCGCAACCGATTACTTGCAGTCGCGGGGGGTGATGTTGTTTTCCTTCGCGTAGGCCGCGGCATCGGCCTCCACGAGGGGGCGGACGATGTCGCGCATCGGCGTCAGCCATTCACTGGCATAGGACCATTTGGCGCCGTCCCATTTCTGGATGATCACCGGCCCCATGGTTTCATGGTCTTCGCAGGTGATCTTGAGCGGGCTGACCATCCCCTTGAACCCGAGCTTGTCCAGGGTTTCCTGGGTGATGTTCAGGTTTTCCAGGCCCCAGCGGACCTGCTCGCCGGTCAGGGACTTTTTGCCGAACTTGGCCTGGGCCGTGCGCACGGCTTCGGTGGCGAACATGGCGTTGACGACGCCGCGGTTGTACAGAACCTCGCCGACCTTGTTTTCCTTGGCCGCCGCCGCATCACCGCCGTAGATGTGCTTGATGATGTCGGCATGAACGCCGAAGTCAGACCCCGCGCCATGGAAGGTGGTCGAGAGATACCCCTTGGCGCCGTCGCCGGCGGGCACCACGTCGGCGTCCGAACCGGACCACCAGTTGCCGACGAACTGATCCATGGGATAGCGGATGTTGCCGGCTTCCTTGATGGCGACCTGGTTCATGACACCCCAGCCGGACATGAAGATGAAGTCCGGCTTGATGCGGCGGATTTGCCGCCACTGCGAGGCCTGTTCCTGGCCGGGATGGTCGACCGGAACCAGGGTCAGTTTGAAGCCGTAGCGTTTGGCCAGAACCTCAAGCGTCGGGTTGGCTTCTTTGCCGTAGGCGGAATTGTGGTGCAGGTGGACGATCTTCTTGCCGGCCAGCTTGTCGTATCCCCCGGCCCGGCGGGAGAAGTACTTGATGACCGCGGACGCCTGCGACCAATAGGTGGCGGGCGGGTTGAAGACCCATTCAAACACCCGTCCGTCGGCGGCCGAGGTGCGGCCGTACCCCATGGACAGGATCGGAATCTTGTCGACGCTGGCCTTCGGGATCAGCTGATAGGTGATGCCTGTCGAATAGGGATTGAACAGCGAGGCCCCCGTCGGGCCGTTGCCCTTCAGCTTCTCGTAGCATTCGACGCCCAGGTTGGTCTTGTACTGGGTTTCGCATTCTTCGAAGGTCACGGTGACGCCGTTGATGCCGCCGTCGCGCTTGTTAAGCAGGGTGTAGTAGTCGCGGAACCCGTTGGCGACGGGAATGCCGGACGGTGCATAGGCGCCGGTGCGGTAGACGAGCATCGGAAAGAACTGCTCGTCCGCCTTGGCGATTTCGGCCGCGGCGAACGTACCGAGGCCAACCACGGTTGCAGCCGTGGCCAGTACCAGTTTACGGAACTTCATGGTTGTGTCTCCCAGTTGCGGACGCCCCGGTTTTTGTGGGGCTTGGTCCTTTTGATTGTCCTTCGGACTGTGCACGGCGGTGCCAGGCGGCCCAGCGCGCACAATCCGGTTTCCAACATCGCTTGTTATTGGTCTTGGCGGCAGTCGCGCCGCGTCACTTCAAAAAACCTTCGAGCCGTCCCGTCAGTACGGGAACGGCCATTTCCTGAGCTTCTCGCGCAAAATCTGCCACAGCCGCGCGAAGCCTTCCGGTTCGACGATCAGGAAAAACACGATCATCACGCCGAAGATGATTTCCTCCAGGTGCTTCTGCAAAGCCGTGGAAATATCCAGGCCGACCATGGGCGGAAAGTTGGTCAGGAAGATCGGCACCAGAATGATGAACGCGGCCCCCATGATGGAGCCGCCGATCGACCCCAGGCCGCCGATGATGATCATGAACAGCACGCGGAACGATACGTTGACCAGGTCAAAGGCCTCCGTCTCCGCCGAGCCGAGCCAGCAGAAAATCATCAAGGCCCCCGCCACGCCGCAATAGAACGACGAAATGGCAAAGGCCAAAAGCTTGGTCTGCAGCGGGCGGATGCCGATGATTTCGGCGGCGATGTCCATATCGCGGATCGCCATCCAGTTACGCCCGATGCGTCCGCGCACCAAATTTTTCGCGAACCAGGCGAAGACGATCAGGAAGGTCAGGCAGACGATATAGCGGGCCTCGGGCGAGGCAGAGGGGCCGGTGATCAGCACCCCGAACAGTTCGCGCGGCGGTGCCGTGATCGTGCCCGACGGGTTGTCGTTGTAGAACCAGCCGACCTTGTTGAACAGCCACAGGATGAAGAACTGGGCGGCCAGGGTGGCGACGGCCAGATAGAAGCCCTTGATGCGCAGCGAGGGCAGCCCGAACACCACGCCGACGGCGGCGGCACAGCCGCCCGACAGCAGGATCGCGACGATGATGTTCATGCCTTCGATGTTGGTGGTCAGCTTGTAGCAGGCATAGGCGCCGACGGCGGCGAAGGCCCCGGTGCCGAGCGAGACCTGCCCGGCGTAGCCCATCAGGATGTTCAGGCCGATCGCCATCAGGGCGAATACCAGGAACTGGATGAAGATCGCCTGCAGCCAGTATTCGTCGGCGACGAACGGCACCGCATAGGCGACGAGAATCAACAGGAACACGGCGGCCTTGTCCTGGAGCACCGGGAAAACGGCCTGGTCGTCCTGGTAGGTGGTCTTGAACTGGCCGGCTTCTCTGTAAAACATCTGTCCGGTTCCTTCCTACACGCGCTCGATGATTTTTTCGCCGAACAGTCCCTGGGGCCGGAACACCAGGAACGCGAGGGCGAGCATGTAGGCGAACCAGTTTTCGATGGCGCCGCCGAGGGCCGGTCCCCAGAACCCTTCCGCGACCTTTTCGCCGACGCCGATGATCAGGCCGCCGACGATGGCGCCCGGAACCGAGGTGAACCCGCCCAGGATCAGCACCGGCAGAGCCTTCAACGCGATCAGCGACAGCGAGAACTGCACCCCCGACTTGGCCCCCCAGACGATGCCGGCGACCAGGGCGACAATGCCCGCGATGGTCCACACGGCGATCCAGATGGTTTTCAGCGGGATGCCCACGCTGAGGGCCGCCTGATGGTCGTCGGCGACGGCGCGCAGCGCCCGGCCCATGGGGGTTTTCTGAAAGAACACGGCAAGCGTGATCACCAGCAATGCTCCGATGAAGGCGGCGGTCACGTCGAAGGTGTTGAGCAATACCTTGCCGCCGAGAATGTCGAACGGCTGGTCCGGGATGCCGATCTCAAGGCGTTTGACGTCCGACCCCCACATCAGCTGGCCCGTGCCTTCGAGGATGAAGTTGAGGCCGATCGTCGCCATGAACAGGATCAGGCCTTCCTGGTTGACGAGATGGCGCAGCATGAAGCGTTCGACCAGGAAGGCGAGGCCGACCATGGTGGCGACGCTGAGGATCAGCGCGGCCCAAAGCGGCAGGCCATGTTCCATCAGGCCGACCAGGGTCAAAGCCGCGAACAGCACCATCGCCCCCTGGGCGAAGTTGAACATGCCCGACGCCTTGAAGATCAGCACGAAGCCGAGTGCCACCAGGGAATAGAGGACGCCCGTGGACAGGCCGACCAACACCAGTTCGATGAAATAGTACGGGCTTTCCCATATCTCGATGAACGGGGTGACCAGGATCGATTCGAGAAATTCCATAGGTGTCGTTCCCCCCGCGCCCTAGTCGTGGCTGACGCCCAGATAGGCGTCGATCACGTCTTGGTTGCGCTTGACCTCGTCCGGCGTGCCGGCGGCCAGTTTCTTGCCGTAGTCCAGCACCACGACCCGGTCGGATATGTCCATGACCACGCTCATGTCGTGTTCGATCAGAACGATGGTGGTGCCGTATTCGTCATTCACGTCGAGGATGTAGCGGACCATGTCCTCTTTTTCCTCGTGGTTCATGCCGGCCATCGGCTCGTCGAGCAGCAGCAGGTCCGGCTCGGCGGCCAACGCCCGGCCCAGTTCGACCCGTTTCTGCAGGCCGTAGGGCAGGCGGCCCACGGGCGTCTTGCGGATCGCCTCGATCTCCAGAAAGTCGATGACCTCTTCCGCCTTGGCGCGGTGCTCGAGCTCTTCCTTGAGCGCCGGGCCGTAATAAAGCGCCTGCCAGAACAGGTTGCGTTTCATCTTGAGCCCGCGCCCGGTCATGATGTTGTCGAGCGTCGACATGCCCTTGAACAGGGCGATGTTCTGGAAGGTGCGGGCGATGCCTTCCTCGGCCGCCTCATAGGGCTTGGCCGTGTCGCGGCGCTTGCCCTTGTAGGTGATGGCCCCTTCCTGCGGATGGTAGAAGCCGTTGATGCAGTTCAGCATGGACGACTTGCCGGCCCCGTTGGGCCCGATGATGGCGAGGATTTCATGTTCGCGCACGTCGAACGACACGTTATCGAGCGCGCGCACGCCGCCGAACGACAGCGACACGTTCTCCACCTTCATGATGACGTCGCCGATGACGCGTCCGGTGGGTGTCTGGGGGCCGTCCGGCATTCAGGTTCCTTTCGCTCCTATGCGCCGCGGGTGTCGCTCATGCCGCCGCCTGTGCCGCGCCGGGTGGGATCACCTTGGCGTCGCGGATTTTCAGATCGGCGTGGATGGTGTCCGTGCGGCCGTCTTCGAAGGTCACGGTCGCCGTGACCTCGCAATGGTCCTGGTCCGAATAAAGGGCGGCGATCAGGTCGCCGTAGCGTTCGGTGATGACACTGCGCCGAACCTTGCGGGTGCGCGTCAACTCGCCGTCGTCGGCGTCCAGTTCCTTGTGCAGGATCAGGAACCGTTTGATCTGCGATCCGGCCAGCTTGTCGTCCTGGGCCAGGTCGGCGTTGACCTTGTCGACGCAGTCGGCGACCAGTTCCAGAACCTCGGGCCGGCCGGCCAGATCCGTATAGCCCGTATAGGCGAGGCCGCGCCGTTCGGCCCAGTTGCCGACCGCTTCCAGATCCATGTTGATGAACGCCGCGACATAGTCCCGCCCATCGCCGAAGGTCACGGCTTCGGATACGAAGGGGAAGAATTTAAGTTTGTTTTCCAGATACTTGGGTGCGAACAGCGTGCCGTCCGTCAGCCTGCCCACGTCCTTGGCCCGGTCGATGATCTTAAGATGTCCGTCGGCGTCCAGGAACCCGGCGTCGCCGGTATGGACCCAGCCGTCGGCGGTCTTGGTCTCGGCCGTGGCATCGTCGTCCTTGTAATAGGCGTGGAACACGCCGGGGCTCTTGAACAGGACCTCGCCCGTATCGGCGATGCGGATATCGACCCCCGGGGCCGGCACGCCCACGGAATCGGAGCGGATGTCGCCGTTGGGCTGAATGGTGATGAACACCGAGGCCTCGGTCGAGCCGTACAGCTGCTTCAGGTTCAGGCCGAGCGAGCGGTAGAAATCGAAGATGTCGGGGCCGATGGCCTCGCCCGCCGTATAGCCCAGTCGCATGCGCGTCAGGCCCAGAACGTTCTTGAGCGGCCCATAGACCAGGAATTCACCCAGCCGGTATTTCACACGGTCCGCGAAGGGGACCGGCTTGCCGTCCAGGATGTCGCGCCCGACCCGGCCGGCCAGGTCCATGAAATAATGGAACATGCGCTGTTTCCAGGGGGCCGCGTCCTCGATCCGGATCATCACCGTGGTCAGGATGTTTTCGAAGATGCGCGGCGGCGCGAAGAAATAGGTCGGGCCGATTTCACGCAGATCCTGCAGCACCGTTTCCGCACTTTCCGGGCAGGCGACGCAGAACCCGTGGGTGAAGGCCTGGGCGACCGAGAAAATATGGTCACCGACCCAGGCCATGGGCAGATAGGCCAGCATTTCATCGTCGTCCGTCAGGCCTTCCCAGTCGGCGGCGTTGCGCGCCGTCTCGATCAGGTTGTCGGCGCTCAGCATCACGCCCTTGGGCCGGCCCGTGGTGCCCGAGGTATAGACCATGATGGCCAGATCCCCGCCGGCGCCCTTGGCGACCTCGCCGTCGTAGAATCCGGCATTGGCCGCATCAAAGGCGCGCCCCTTGTCCTGGACGTCGGCGTACAGGTGGAGGAAATCCTGCGTGTAATGACGCATACCGCGGGGGAAATGATAGATGATCGTTTCCAGCAGGGGCAGGCGGTCCTTGATCTCCAGCAGCTTGTCGACCTGCTCCTGGTTCTCGACCACGGCGAAACGGCATTCCGCATGCGCCAGCACGTATTGCATCTCGTCGGCGACGGAATCCTGATAGATCGGTACCGGCACGCCGCCCACGGCCTGGGCCGCCGGCATGGACCAGTACAGATGGGGCCGGTTGTCGCCGATGATGGCCAACCGGTCGCCCCGCTTGAATCCCAACGCCGCCAGGCCACAGGCGAGTGCGCGGACCTCGTCGGCGACCTCGGACCATGTCCAGGTCTGCCAGATCCCGTAATCTTTTTCGCGGCTTGCGGGTTTGCCCCCCCGGATGCGCGCGTTCGCGGCCAACAGTTTGGGAAAAGTGTCTAGGCCCGCCGCATGATCGCCGGACATCGATGTCTCCCTGTAAATCCTCAGCCTTCTTAAGTCAGATGTGCTTTAGGATTTTTTTATGGTCGACGCCTCTTGCCGAGCGCTATGGGGAAATAGGATGCAGATTGCCCCGAAAGACGCAAGCCGAAATGTCCCGGCGCTGAACAGGCATGTATGAGTTTTCGCAGTTGACGCTACGTCACCTTACGGTCCGACGGAGCCGATGCGGGGACAATCATCCCCGTTGACGCCGTGCAGATCATCGCATGCGATGGATATGAAGAAAAGGGAGGTGCCGCTGCGCTTAGCGCGCCGGCGTCAGCGCCGAATTCAGGGAGCGCCCGGTGAGATGCGTTTCAGGACGTCGACGCATCTCACCGGGGCGCAAGCTCCCATTTTAATTCTCGGCCAATAACGGTGCCGCGAACCAGATCGATATTTACGCCAGCGGCGGCGTGAACTTGGTCAGGTTGATGCCATCCACCGCGGACTTGTACTCGTCAACGCTGGGTGTCCGCCCGAGGATCGTCGACAACACCACGACCGGTGTCGACGCCAGCAGCGATTCCCCTTTCTTTTCATCGGAGTCCGCCACGACCCGGCCCTGGAACAGGCGGGTCGACGTGGCCATGACCGTATCGCCCTTTTCCGCTTTTTCCTGGTTGCCCATGCACAGGTTGCACCCGGGACGCTCCAGATAAAGGGTGTTCTCGTAAGCTTTACGCGCCTCGGTCTTGGGGGACGTGTCGTCGAACTCGAACCCGGCGTACTTTTGCAGGATTTCCCAGTCGCCTTCCGCCTTCAGTTCATCGACGATGTTGTAGGTCGGCGGGGCGACAACCAGGGGGGCGTTGAATTCGATCTTGCCGTTGGCCTTTTCCAGGTTCCGGAACATCTGCGCGACGATGTTCAGGTCACCCTTGTGCACCATGCAGGAACCGACGAAGCCCAAATCGACTTTCTTGTTGCCGCCGTAATAGGAAATCGGGCGGATGGTGTCGTGGGTATAGCGTTTCGCCACGTCGATATTGTTGACGTCGGGGTCGGCGATCATCGGCTCGTTGATCTGGTCCAGGTCGACGACGACTTCCGCATGGTATTTGGCGTTGTCGTCCGGACGCAGCGCGGGCTGCTCTCCGGATCTGATTTGCGCGATGCGTTTGTCCGCCTTGTCGATCAGCCCTTGAAGCATTCCTGACGGGATTTCCATGCCCTTGTCGATCATGATCTGGATGCGGGACTTGGCGATTTCCAGGGACTGGATCAGGGTTTCATCATTGGAAATACAGATCGACGCCTTGGCCTTCATCTCGGCGGTCCAGTCGGTGAAGGTGAAGGCCTGGTCCGCCAGCAGCGTGCCGATGTGCACTTCGATGATGCGGCCCTGGAAAACGTTTTCCCCGTCGAACTGGGCCAGCATCTGGGCCTGGGTCGCGTGGACCACGTCCCGGAAGTCCATGTGGTCGGCCATCTTGCCTTTGAAGGTCACCTTGACGGATTCAGGAACGGTGATGTTCGCCATGCCCAAGGCCAGGGCCAACGCAACGGTGCCCGAGTCGGCCCCGAAGGCGACGCCTTTGGACATCCGGGTGTGCGAATCGCCGCCGATGATGATCGCCCGGTCGTCGACGGTGATGTCGTTCAAGACCTTGTGGATGACGTCCGTCATGGCCGGGTAGACGCCTTTCGGGTCGCGGCCGGTGACCAGCCCGAACTTGTTCATGAAGGCCATAAGCTTGGGCGTATTGGCCTGCGCTTTACTGTCCCACACGGAGGCCGTGTGACAGCCGGACTGGTAGGCGCCGTCCAGAACCGGGGAGATCACGGTCGCGGCCATGGCCTCCAGCTCCTGGACGGTCATCGGGCCGGTCGTGTCTTGCGATCCGACGATGTTGACCTTCACCATGGCGTCGGAACCCGCATGCAGAACGGTTCCTTCCGGAACGCCCACGGCATTGTTGTTGAAGATTTTCTCGACCGCCGTCAGGCCCTGGCCCGGATGGGAAACCACCTTGGCCGGCGCGAATACCGGTTTCGGCGTCACGCCCAGGGTTTCGGCGGCGAGGATCTGGAGTTTCTTGCCAAAGTCGATGGCATAGGAGCCGCCGGCCTTCATGAACTCGATCGCTTGCGGCGAGAAGGCCTTCGAAACGTCGGCCAGTTCTTCGGAGCCGTCCTCGTTCAGGAGCTTCTTGGCTTTCGTGTCGATGGTCAGGGTCGTCCCCGTGGCGACGGAGTATTTTTCCTCCAGCACCGGGCTGCCGTCGTTGTTGATGATGGCATTGCCGTCCGAGTCCACTTTCTTGACCCAGTTCTTAAGGTCCAGGCCGATGCCGCCGGTGACGCCCACCGTGGTCTGGAAGATCGGCGAAATTCCGTTGGTGCCGGCGACGATCGGCGCGATGTTGACGAACGGCACGTAGGGGCTGGCCTGCTCGCCCATCCAGAGTGCCACGTTGTTGATCCCGGACATGCGCGACGAGCCGACGCCCATGGTGCCTTTCTCGGCGATCATCATCAGGCGCTTGCCGGGATGCTGGAGCTTCAGCGCCTGGATCTCTTTCTGGGCCTTCTCCGTGATGAAGCTCTTGCCGTGCAGTTCCCGGTCGGCGCGGGAATGCGCCTCGGCGCCTGGGGACATCAGGTCGGTGGAGATATCGCCTTCCGCCGCGACGTAGGTCACGATGTCGATTTTGTCCTCGATGTCCGGCAGCTTGGTGAAGAACTCGGCATCGGCGTAGCTTTGCAGGATATCCTTGGCAATGGGGCTTCCGGCCTTGTAGGCGGCTTGCAGGCGGTCCGTGTCCGCGTCGTACAGGAAGACCTGGGTTTTCAGAACGTCGGCCGCGGCCTTGGCGATGTCGGCATCGTCGCCCAGCGCCAAATCCAGCAGCGCCTTGACTGACGGGCCGCCCTTCATGTGCGAAAGAAGCTCGAACGCAAAGTCCCGCGTGATCTCCTTGACGTCGGCCTGGCAAAGAATGATCTCTTTCAGGAACGCCGCTTTGACGCCTGCCGCACTGGTCGTTCCCGGAAGGACGTTATAGATAAAGAACTGCAGCGAGTCGTCCCGATATGCGTTCCCGGTGTCTTTGATCTGCGCGATCAGTTCTTCGACGAGTGCACCGTCTTCGATCGGTTTCGGATGCAAATCCTGCTTTTTACGTTCTTCGATTTCGGCCAAATAATCCGTGTACAAGCTCATGATTGCTCCGCGATACTGGGTGTTCTCGACAAATCAACGGCGGATCGAGTGGACGATCTCGCCAAAAAGGGCGCCGGGGATGGTTTAGTTTAGCCGAGTTCGGCTTGCAAGGTGAATCCAATTGCTTGAAATGTTAGGGTTTAGTTCGATTTCATTCTGAATCTGCGGCCGTGCCGGGTTCAGACGAAAGCGGAGCGATCGGCTTGGAAATTTCTCCTTGCGTCTCCGCTCGGGCGATCAGACTTAAAGGTCATTGAAACCATTGCCGTAGCGGTTTTCCGACAAGGGCCACGGACCGGCCCCGCCGTGAAAACACCGGTGCCAACCAAGGAGGCTTCGCATGTCCGTCATCGGTAGTGATTCCTTAAACACTCGCCGCACCCTCAAGGTCGGTGGCAAGGAATACGATTATTTCTCTCTGGAAGCCGCGGAAGCGGCAGGCATCGGCGCCGTCGGGCGACTGCCGTTTTCCCTGAAGGTATTGCTGGAAAACCTGTTGCGCCGTGAAAACGGCCGCACGGTTACGGTCGATGACGTGAAGGCGGTCGCCAAATGGCTCGACACCCGAAAATCGGACCATGAAATCGCCTATGGCCCGGCCCGCGTGCTGATGCAGGACTTCACCGGCGTGCCCGCCGTGGTCGATCTGGCGTCCATGCGTGACGCCATGAATATCCTGGGTGGCGATCCGGCCAAGATCAACCCGCTTTCCCCCGTCGACCTGGTTATCGACCATTCCCTGATGATCGACAATGCCGGCACCCCGACCGCGTTCGCGGAGAACGTTGCGCTGGAATTCGAGCGTAACCAGGAACGCTATGAATTTCTGAAATGGGGCCAGGGCGCCTTCGACAACTTCCGCGTGGTGCCGCCGGGCACCGGCATCTGCCACCAGGTCAACCTGGAATATCTGGCCCAGGTCGTGTGGACGACCGAGGTCGACGGCAAGACGGTCGCCTATCCGGACACCTGCGTCGGCACCGACAGCCATACCACCATGGTCAACGGCCTGTCGGTCCTGGGCTGGGGCGTGGGCGGCATCGAGGCCGAGGCCGTGATGCTTGGCCAGCCCGTGTCCATGCTGATCCCCGAGGTTGTCGGCTTCAAGCTGACCGGCGCGCTGGCCGAAGGCATGACCGCCACGGACCTGGTGCTCACGGTCACGGAAATGCTGCGCAAGAAGGGCGTGGTCGGCAAGTTCGTCGAATTCTATGGCGATGGCCTGGATCACCTGTCCCTCGCCGATCAGGCGACCATCGCCAACATGGCTCCGGAATACGGCGCCACCTGCGGCTTCTTCCCGGTCACCCAGGCGACCCTCGACTACCTGATCTTCACCGGCCGCGATGCTGATCGCGTCGCCCTGGTCGAAGCCTATGCCAAGGCCCAGGGCATGTGGCGTGATTCCTCGACGCCCGATCCCGTCTACACGGACACCCTGGAACTGGACATCGGCACCGTGGTGCCGTCCCTGGCCGGCCCGAAGCGGCCCCAGGACCGTCTCAAGCTGACCGACGCCGCGTCGTCCTTCAAAGACAACTTCAAGGAAATTTCCGGCGGCCGCGATACGCAGAAAACCATCCACGTGTCGCATTGTGATTTCGACCTGTCCGACGGCGCCATCGTCATCGCCGCCATCACCAGCTGCACCAACACGTCGAACCCGGCGGTGATGGTCGCCGCCGGTCTGGTCGCCAAGGCGGCCAACGAACGCGGCCTGACCAAGAAGCCCTGGGTCAAGACCTCGCTCGCCCCCGGCAGCCAGGTCGTCACCGACTATCTGAACGCCGGCGGCCTGACCGAACACCTGGATGCCATCGGCTACAACTTGGCCGGTTACGGCTGCGGCAGCTGCATCGGCAACTCCGGCCCCCTGCCGGGAGACATCCACGAGGTGATCGAGGAACAGAACCTCTGCGTCGCCGCCGTGCTGTCCGGCAACCGCAACTTCGAAGGTCGGGTGCATCCCCTGACCCGCGCCAACTATCTGGCCTCGCCGCCGCTGGTCGTTGCCTATGCGCTGGCCGGTAACATCAACATCGACCTGCTGACCGATCCGATCGGCCAGGACCGTGACGGCAAGGACGTCTATCTGAAGGACATTTGGCCGTCGAACGCCGAGGTCAAGAAGGTCATGGACGCCTGCGTGACGCCGGAAATGTTCCGCGCCCGCTACGCCAACGTGCTGGAAGGCGACGCGAACTGGAAGGCGATCAAGACCACCAAGTCGCTGACCTACAACTGGAACCCGGGCTCGACCTACGTTCAGCACCCGCCGTTCTTCGAAGACATCTCGATCGACGACGAAGGCAAGGCCGAAGACATCATCGGCGCCCGCCCGATCGCGCTGCTGGGCCAATCGGTGACCACCGACCACATCTCGCCCGCGGGCAACATCAAGGCGGACAGCCCCGCCGGGACCTACCTGATGGAACATCAGGTGCGCCCGATGGATTTCAACTCCTATGGCTCCCGCCGCGGCAACCACGAAGTCATGATGCGCGGCACCTTCGCCAACATCCGTATCAAAAACGAAATGGCGCCGGGCACGGAAGGCGGCTTCACCACTTTGCAGCCGACCGGCGAAACGACGACGATTTACGAAGCGGCAATGGGCTACAAGGCCCAGGGCATCCCGCTGGTCGTCATCGGCGGCGCCGAATACGGCACGGGATCATCCCGCGACTGGGCGGCCAAGGGCACGCGTCTTCTGGGCATTCAGGCGGTGATCGTCGAAAGCTTCGAGCGTATCCACCGCTCCAACCTTGTCGGCATGGGCGTGTTGCCGCTGCAGTTCCCCTCGGGCGTGACGCGCCAGACGCTGAAGCTCGACGGTTCGGAAACCTATGACGTGGTCGGGCTCAACGCCGGCATCACGCCGCGCATGACCCTGGCCCTGAAGATCCATCGCAAGGACGGCACGACCGAAGAGGTCCCGGTGCTGTGCCGCATCGATACCGTTGACGAGGTCGATTACTTCCTCGCCGGCGGCATCCTGCAGTACGTGCTGAAGCGGCTCGCCGCTTAAGGGTTCGATCCTTCGAACAGAGAAGGCCGGCCCGCTCGGGCCGGCCTTTTTCGTGGCCGCGGGGTGCTTCCAATTGCCGTTCCACCTTCATGGCTCTGTCATCACGGGTTCATCTTGGAAACCTATGGTCCCGGCAAGCGGCGATGGCGGCCGAACCCGGGGGGACGCGGGCATGCGGGACGCCTGACGCCGATCTCGAACCCCTGTGCGGCCAATGAGGAGTCCCACGCAATGAACGAAGTGGCAATGATGTCCCGATATTACCTGAACCCCAGGCGCGAACCGCAGATGGACGATGTCCTGAGCGACCCCCTGGTCCATCTGGTCATGGCGCGTGATGGCGTGACCTTGGACGACATGCGCGACGTGGTGTCGTCGGCGCGCGCCCGGCTGTTGTTCCGCCAGATGTTGGCGGCGGAAAGTTCCTTCTGAATAAAATTCCCTGGGAACGCGGCCCGGGCGGCCCGGTGGAAAAACCGCCGGGCCGTCGGTCGTTCGGCCTTAGGCCAAGCCCTTGGCCATCAGATTGCTGAGCCGTTTGGAAAAGGCCTGCGCGTCGATCACCGGCTCGCCTTCCAGAATCCGCGCCTGATCGAGCAGCAGGAAGGCCGCGTCGTCCAGCGCTGTGTCCTTGGCGTTTTTCGCCTCGGCCAGCTTGGCCAGCTTGGTGACCAGGGCGTGATCCGGATTGAGTTCCAGAATGCGCGGCGACAGGTTCCGCCCGTCCAGCTGCTTGTGCTGCTTCAGGAGCCGTTCCAGGTTGATGTCCATATCGCCGTCGTCGGCGACCAGACAGACCGCGCTGTCGGTCAGGCGTTCCGACGGGCGCACGTCCTTGACCTTGTCGCCCAGCGCCACCTTGAACGCGGCGATCAGCTGGTCCATGCCGGGGGGCGCGGTTTTGTCGTCGCCCTTGTCCGCATCGTCTTCGGCCGTGTCCTTCTCGGCGTCCTTGGCCTTGGCGATCTTGGCCAGATCGGCCCCGCCCCGGGTCGCCGACTTGAACGGCTTTTCCTGGAACGTGCCGACATGGGACAGCCAGAATTCATCCACCGGGTCGGTCATCAACAGAACCTCGACTCCCTTGGCCTTGAAGCCTTCCAACTGCGGGCTGGCGAGGGCCGCTTCCGGATCTTCGCCGGAGATATAGAAGATCGCGTCCTGACCGTCCTTCATGGCGTCGATGTAATCCGCCAGGCTGATCCAGCCGTCGCGTTCCGAGCTTTTGAAGCGGGCGAGTTCCAGAATTTTCTCGCGGTTGCCGCCGTCCTCGTAAAGCCCTTCCTTGAGCACCGGGCCGAAGGTTTCCCAGAAGGTTGCATAGTCCTCGGGCTTTTTCTCCGCCGACTTCTTCAGTTCGCCGAAGATGCGCTTGGTCAGGCCCTGGGAGATTTTGGCGACCACGGGATTGTGCTGCATCATCTCGCGGCTGACGTTAAGCGCCAGGTCCTCGGAATCCACGACCCCTTTCACGAAGCGCAGATAGGGCGGCAACAGGCCTTCGCAGTTGTCGGTGATGAACACCCGCTTCACGTACAGCTTCACATGCCCCGTGCGGTCCGGGTGGAACAGGTCGAGCGGCCGCATGGAGGGAATGAACAGCAGGTTGGTATAGCTGACCACGCCCTCGACCCGGTTGTGAAGGGTCATCCAGGGGTCGTCGAAGGCATGGGCCGCATGGTGGTAGAATTCCGTGTACTGCTCGTCCGTCACGTCCTTCTTGTCGCGGGTCCAGATCGCCGACGCCGTGTTCAGGGTCTTTTCCGCGCTGTCCTTGCCGTCGCCGGCCAGAACGATGGGAATGCCGATATGGTCCGAATAGGTCCGCACGATGTGTTCGATGCGGGCGGGCTCCAGATATTCCTTTTCGTCTTTCTTCAGATGCACGATGACGTCGGTGCCGCGGGTATCGCGCGCCGCATCCTCGATGGTGAATTCACCGCGCCCGTCGGACGCCCATTTGACGGCCGTGTCGGTGCCGGCCTTGCGGGTCACGACCTCGACCAAATCGGCGACCATGAAGGCGGAATAGAAGCCGACGCCGAACTGGCCGATCAGCGATACCGCCTTATCCTTGTCTTTCTTACCGTCGCCGGAAAGTCCTTCGACGAAAGCCTGCGTGCCCGACCGCGCGATGGTGCCCAGGATGCCGGTCAGGTCATCCTTGTCCATGCCGACGCCGTTGTCGGAGACGGTCAGCGTCTTGGCTTTCTTGTCCAATGAAAGCGTGATGCGAAAGCCGGGATCGCCCTCGATCAGCTTGGGTTCGGTCAGCGCCCGGTAGCGCAGCTTGTCGCAGGCGTCGGACGCGTTTGAGATCAGCTCGCGAAGGAAGATTTCCTTCTGGCTGTACAGCGAGTGGGCGACGATATCGAGAAGCTTGCCCACTTCCGCCTGAAAGGCATGGGTTTCGACTTTGGTTTCCGTGGTCATGGCGCATTTACCCCCAATTCGTGGTCGCGGGGCGCCGGTTTCGGCGCGTCTTGCTCTTGGAGGGCGAGATATGTGACGCTGGGCCGAAGTTTGCAACCCCCGAAGGCGGCGGCGGCACCATGGCGGAACACGATTCCTTCGCGGAAAAGCGCCAGCGTTTGCTGGACGAAATCGCGCAGGACGCCCGCGAAACCGCGTTTTGGACCGGGCGCGAGGCGTTCTCGGACAACACCATGGCGGCCATGGCCGCCGTACCCCGCCATGAATTCGTGCGGGATGGGGACGAAGTCGTCGCCTATATCAACCGCCCGCAGCCGATCGGCCACGGCCAGACCATTTCCCAGCCTTATATCGTGGCCTTGATGACCGACCTGTTGGATCTCGACGGCACGGAAAAGGTGCTGGAGATCGGCACCGGGTCCGGCTATCAGGCGGCCGTGCTGGCCCATGCGGCGGCCCGAGTGTTCACGATCGAGGTCGTGGCCGAGCTGGGCCGGGCGGCGGCGGAACGGCTCAAGGCCCTGCAGTACGGCAACGTGTTCGTGCGCATCGGCGACGGCTATCAAGGCTGGCCCGAGGAAGCGCCCTTCGACGCGATCATCGTGACGGCGGCGCCGGAGCGAATCCCCGAGGCATTGATCGCCCAGCTTCGCCCCGGCGGACGCATGATCGTTCCCATCGGCCGCGCCCATGACCGCCAGACCCTGACCCTGGTGGTCAAGGGCCTGGACGGCAAGGTCACCGTCGACAGCGTCCTGCCCGTCGCCTTCGTGCCGATGGTGAAGGGGAAATAACTTAGTACCCCGACCCGCATAGGCAGCCGGGGACGAAACCGCCACAGAACGAAACGTAGTTGCAGCAGACTTGCCCTGTGATGGTTCGGCAACAACAAGACAGTGGGGATTGTTCTAGTTCGTCCTTCACTCTCATCGGATCGGAGAGGATATAGGAAATTATGAACTGGCTCCGACTCGATTTCTGACAACTCTGATCCGAGGGCGTTGGCAGAGACGGTTCTTGGAAGATTGTCTGATAGGTGCAAATGTCCGCACCCCCCTCGTCAGCGAGCAAACTATTATGCCAGCCTACGCAGAATCCGATGGCACAGATAAATACGATGAGACGGGATAAGTTGGTCATTGCTCCTCCGGACATGCACTCGCACCTGATCCTGCGCCTCCTGTACATTTGAAACGAGTTGCGGCGGCGAGGGTTAAATGAAGCAATAGAGATTCCACTCGGGCGCGTCGAAATTGATTGATATTCGAACCCCGAAGAATTTGAACAGCAGTGTTGTGGTTGTTTCGTAGGTGGTTTCTGAGAGCCTCGCGTTGCCCGAAAAATCGCAAGTGATCTGAAATTTCCCAAAGTTTGCCACGCCGCTTCCATACGTGGTCAGTCCGAATCGGTGCTGCGATGGCTAGATTGGTGTCAATTACCCCATAGGCTTCTTTCATCGCCTCGCGGTCGATTAAGAACGACATGTCTTCACCCTCATTGCTGAGTTTAGGGTGATAGAAGACGATCTTTGCCGGTTTGTCGGGCTCAAGTGTGTTTTCGTCACAAATGAACATGCTTTGAATAGCAAGCTTTTCAACAGGCCTGTTCGGCGAGTCCCCTAGATTAATCACGTATGTCCCGTAATGAATAAAGTGCTTTTCGCCCAGTTCGCGGCTTTGGGTTGCCAGAAATTCCGCCTGCGCTTTTAAGCCAAACTTGGCGAAGTACACGTCGAAGTCCCCTTCGATGCCGGCTTTTGCAGTTGATGATATTCGGGTGATTCTTTTCCAACCGCAGCCTTTGGCCTCGAGAACTTTGTCGAATATCGCTTGCAGTACGCCGTTTGAGAATCGGACATAGGCGCCCCAGATGTCCGTATTAAAAATTTTTCTATAAATGTCTTCGGTGACCACCTTGATCCGCCCGTCTGGCCCCGTCAGACCCTGGGCATTTGGTTGAACACAGATTGGCAATTTCGCAGCCCCTTCCGACGACGATGTGCCACGATTAAAAATTTGCACCGGTACAGGCTCGCAAGATGTCATGCCGAAAAGTGTGACATCTCCTTTGATGTCACCTTTTTTTGCAGCCGCCCATTTGAGCCGTGGGTGCAACCCTGATGCCTTCGTGTCGTCCGAAGGGACGATGGACGTGAAAGGGCAATTCCTATTAGGTGCACAATAAGGGATGACCATATGGCTGTTTGCGAAGAAGTAGACCTTGTCAGGGTCGACTTTTGCCAAGTCGGCATCGGGGATATACATACGCAGGCCATGGTCGGCTTCAACGAGGTCGTAGGCTCCGCCGCCGATCATTGCTGTGCCGAGTTTTCGGACGATCAATCCGATTGGGTAATAAAGTCCGTTCTCTCTGGTCGAACCGCCGCTGGTTAGGCAATTCGGTTGGATCGAATAGTTGGATCTGATTGTAAAGAAAAGGTCGAAATTGTTATTCGTGTCAGCCCCTGGGGAAGCCTGAGGGTTTATGGCAAACATCGCGCCAAATACAGTATCAGCCTTTTCCGGAGCGGGCCTGTCGCTAATGTTCGCGAGTTTTTCACACGGACTTGCCGCAGTCGCTGGCAAAGCCAGGGTAGTTAGAAGGAGGAGTGCCAGTGTGCTTAATGTGGCAGACATGATGCCTTGCCCTGTCAGTAAGCGCGAAGTTGAATAAGAAAATGATAATGCACGAAATTTGAGATGAAATCAACGATGCGCTACTTTTCAGTATTTGTGTGATGCGTCGAATTTAAGCATGAATTCTTGCGCCGGGCCGCCGACGGGGCGACATTTAACGCACCATGGAACTTTCCACACAGCGCCAGCGCATCATCGCCGTCCTGGGCCCGACCAATACGGGGAAGACCCATCTGGCGATGGACCGCCTGCTGGCCTATCCGTCCGGCATCATCGGCTTTCCCCTGCGCCTTTTGGCGCGGGAAAACTACGACCGGGCGATCAAGAAGAAAGGCAAGGGCCAGGTCGCGCTGATCACCGGCGAGGAAAAGATCCTGCCCGAAGGGGCGCGCTATTTCCTGTGTACGGTCGAGGCCATGCCGCTCGACCGGTCCGTGGATTTCCTTGCCGTCGACGAAATCCAGATGTGCGCCGACCCGGACCGGGGGCATATGTTCACGGAACGGCTGCTGAAGGCGCGGGGACGGTTCGAGACCATGTTTCTGGGGGCGGAGACCGTGCGCCCGCTGATCCAGCAATTGGTGCCTGAGGCCGAATTCATGACCCGCCCGCGCATGAGCGTGCTGCGCCATTCGGGGCATAAGAAAGTTACCCGCCTGCCGCCGCGCTCCGCCGTGGTCGCGTTCTCCGCCGCCCAGGTCTACGGCCTGGCCGAACTGGTGCGCCGGCAGCGGGGCGGGGCGGCGGTGGTGCTGGGGGCCTTGAGCCCGCGTACCCGCAACGCCCAGGTCGCCATGTATCAAGCGGGCGAGGTCGATTATCTGGTCGCCACCGACGCCATCGGTATGGGCCTCAACATGGACATCGACCATGTCGCCTTCGCCGGGATTTCCAAATTCGACGGCCGCCATCGCCGCAACCTGGCGCCGGCCGAATTGGCGCAGATCGCCGGGCGCGCCGGGCGCGCCATGAACGACGGCACCTTCGGCACCACGGCCGATCAGCGCGCCCTCGACCCGGACCTGGCCGAAGCCATCGAAGGCCACAAATTCGATCCCCTGACCAAGATCTACTGGCGCAACGGCGATCTGGATTTCGCCTCGGTCCATGCCCTGAAACAGACCCTGGCCCGCCCGGCGCCCCGGGGCGGGCTGATCCGCGCCCGCGCGGCCGAGGATGAACAGGCCCTGACCCTGTTGCTGCGCGACGAGACGGTAATGGACCGCGCGGTCACGCCCGAGGCCGTGCGCCTGTTGTGGGACGTCTGCCAGGTGCCCGATTTCCAGGGCGTAATGACCGATGCCCATGCCAACCTGCTGGCGACCATTTACAAATACCTGACCGGGCCGGAGGGCCGCCTGCCCGAGGATTGGATGGCGGGTCAGGTCAAGCGCCTGGACCGCACGGACGGCGACATCGACGCCCTGACCCAGCGCATCGCCCATATCCGCACCTGGACCTATGTGTCGTTTCACGGTGATTGGCTCGGCGATGCTCTGCATTGGCAGAACCGCACCCGGGCCATCGAGGACCGGCTGTCCGATGCCCTGCACGACCGCCTGACCCAGCGCTTCGTCGACAAAAGCACGGCGCATCTGATGATGAAGCTGAAGGACACGCCGGACCTGATGGCTGCCGTTACGGCATCGGGCGACGTGGTGGTCGAAGGCCATCCCGTAGGCCATCTGAAGGGCTTTTTGTTCGACGCCGGCGGGGCCAATGGGGATGCCGCCGGAAAGGCCATCGCGGCGGCGGCGGGCCGGGCGTTGAAGGGCGAATTCCGTCGCCGGGTCCAGGCCCTGGAGCAGGCCGCCGACACGGATATCGCCCTGGCGCCGCTTGACGGACCCGACGCGGGCACGATCCTGTGGGGCGGCGTTCCGGTCGGGCGGCTGGTCAAGGGGGCGGCCCTGCTGCGGCCCGCCGTGCGGGTGACGGCGTCCGACCTGTTGGACGCCCAGGGCCGTGATCGCGTTGTTAAGCGGCTGGAACGCTGGGTCGCGGACCATCTGGCGCAGTTGTTCCGCGACCTTCTGGCCCTCGACAAGGCGGCGCTTTCGGGGCCAGCCAAGGGCCTGGCGTTCCGCCTGCGCGAAGCCCACGGCTCGCTGCCCCGCGCGGCGGTCGATGATCAATTGGCCCTGATCGCCAAGGAGGCGCGGCGCGATCTGCGTGCCGCCGGCATCCGGATCGGCCGTGAGACCGTGTTCCTGCCGGCCCTGGTGCGCCCGGCGCCGGCGGCCATGCGGGGCTTCCTGTGGTGTTTGGCCGAGGGCCGCCGGCCCGTGCCGCCGCCCTTGCCGGGCCGTGTCTCTCTGCCGGCCGGGCGCCTGCCCGCAGATTATTGGGAGCAGGTCGGCTTCCGCCGTTTCGGCAAGACGGCGCTGCGCATCGACATGGTGGAGCGCATCACCGCCAAGGCCTGGGAACTGGCCAAGGCGGGCGGCAGGGCCGGGTTCGAGATTTCGCCGGACCTGTTGTCCCTGGCCGGCTGCGGTGCCGCCGACATGGCGGAAATCCTCCGGGGCCTCGGATTCAAGGGCCGGGAGGTCGAGAGCGTCCTGCGCTTCCGCCCGGCGGCGCGGACCCGTCTGGCGGACGGCGCCGGCGGTAAAAAGGTCACTGGCAAAGGCAAGGCAAAGGTAAGGCCGATGGTGCCGGCACCCGCGCCCAAGGTCGATCCTCATTCCCCCTTTGCCAAGCTGAAGGACCTGGTTCTGTCATGACGGGCGGCGAGGGCGGCAATCTGCGGCTGGACAAGTGGCTGTGGTTCGCGCGGTTCTTCAAGACCCGCTCGCTCGCCACCAAATACGTGCAGTCGGGCAAGTTGCGGGTCAACACGGTGATCATCGCCAAGCCGCATTATGCCGTGAAGATCGGCGACGTCCTGACCTTTCCGATGCGGGCGGGGGTCAAGGTCGTGAAGGTTCTGGACCTGGGGACGCGGCGCGGCCCGGCACCGGAAGCCCAGGCGTTGTACGAGGATCTGTCACCCCCGCCACCGCCCAAGGATGCGACCGATATTGACCGGCCGGGCAAGGTCGCCCCACGGGATGCGGGCAGCGGCCGGCCGACCAAGCGCGAACGGCGGGAAACGGACCGCTTGCGCGGCGAGGATGCGGATGCCTGAGTGAGGCCGGCCTAGGCCATGCCCGCGCGTTTCCTGAAAACCACCGACAGGTTGTTGGCGGGCATCTTCACCGTTTCGACCAGATGCAGGCCGCGCCCGCGGGCTTCCAGGGCCACGTCGTCCAGGTTGCGCACACCCCAGTCGGGGTTTTCGGCGCGCAGGCTGGCGTCGAACCGGGCGTTGCTTTCCGCCGTATGGACGCCGCCGAAAGTGAACGGCCCGTACAGGTACAGCACGCCGCCTTCGGGCAGGATGTCCCGGGCGCCGGTCAGCAGCCCCAGGCAGGCGGCCCAGGGCGCGATATGGATCATGTTCACGGACATCACCGCCGCCGCATCGCTTGCCGGCCAAGGACTTTGGGTCGCATCCAGGTCGAGGGCCGGCGGCAGGTCCAGCCCCGCATGGCGCGCCCAGGCATCGATGGAGGCCCGGTAGGCCGGGTCCGGGTCCGAGGCCTGCCAATCCAGATGGGGCAGGGCCTGGGCGAAGGCGGCGACATGCTGGCCCGAGCCGGATCCGATCTCCAGCACCCGGCCTTCGGCCGGCAGCACGCGGGTCAGCACCTCCAGGATCGCGGCCTGGTTGCGGCCGGTTGCGGGAAAATTCAGGCGGGGATCGTCGGGCGATGAGGTCATGGTCCCGAGGTTTAGGAGGGGCAACCGGCGGGGGCAAGGAAAACCCGCAACTTTGCTGTGGTTGAGGGGATCGCCCGTGCGTGCTAACTGACTTTCATGCTTGCCAAATTGAAATCCTGGGCCGACCGCCTCTCCACCGATGCGACCAAGGCCCCCGAGGCCGGAGCGCGCGAACTGGAAGCCGCCACGGCGCTGCTGCTGGTCGAGGCGGCGTCTCTTGACGGCGATTTCGACGCCGGTGAGGAAGCGGCCATTCGCAGCCTGTTGACCGAGGAATTCAACCTGGATGACGGTGAGGCCGATGCCCTGATCGCCGATGCCAAGACACACGCCGACACTTCGGTCGAATTCTACGGCATGACCCGCACCATCAAGGAGCGCATGGCGCCCGAGGACCGGGCCCGGGTTCTCGAAATGGTCTGGGCCGTGGCCTATGCGGACGGTGAACTCCACGACTTCGAGGCGAGCCTGGCACGCCGGGTTGCCGGGCTTCTGCACGTGTCCGACCGCGACAGCGGCGCCGCGCGCAAACGCGCCTTGGCGCGCCTTGAGCATGGTGCGGATAGGGCGTAAGTAGATGCCCTTGCCGGTATTTCGCAAATTTATTGCTTGCTTGGCCTAACGGCTTTCTGGATTTATCGAACTTAATCGACCTTACGGAGCCCGCAATGACCTATATCGTCACAGAAAACTGCATCAAATGTAAATTCCAGGACTGCGTGGAAGTCTGCCCCGTGGATTGCTTCTACGAAGGTGAGAACTTCCTGGTCATCCATCCCGACGAGTGCATCGACTGCGGCGTTTGCGAGCCCGAATGCCCGGCCGAAGCCATCGTTCCCGATACGGAACCGGGCGTCGAGGACTGGCTGGAGATCAATACCAAGTTCGCCGCCCAATGGCCCAACATCACCTCCAAGGGTGATTGCCCGGCCGATGCCGACGATTGGAACGGCAAGGACGGCAAGAAAGAACTGCTGAGCCCGAATCCCGGCCAAGGTTCCTGATCCGGCATATCCCGCGCGCCCAACGGGCGCGCGGTGCTGTTCGCTTTGAATTCGGCGGAATTCCCGCCGAATGCACGGGATTTGTGCACTTGCGAACCTGAGGGTGGTTTTTACCCACCATTTGTGTTACAGTCATCAATTGTTGGCCCTAAGGTCTATGTCCCCTCGGAAACGCCCATCTGTCCGTCCGGGGGGATTTTTACGGCCAACATTCGGCTGTGGGATAGGCGCCAAAGCGCCTGCCGGGGAAGACAGCCGCCCGCTTCAGGATTGGATCGGTCAGCGGCCACGGTCAGTGCCGCCGGACGGTTTTTGTACTCTCTGAAGCATGCCGCCGGACCGTAATCGTCAGGGAGAGCGGGCCGTGGCGGGCCTGGGCCGCCCAATGACAAGAAGGGTAATATCGGAGTTGACCTCACCTATGTCCAAACCAGAAGAACTGCAGATCGATACCGGCGACTATGTCGTCTATCCGACGCACGGCGTCGGCAAGGTCATCGGCGTCGAAACCGAAGAAATCGCGGGCCACAAGCTCGATCTTTTCGTCATTTCCTTTGATAAGGACCGGATGACCCTGCGGGTGCCCGTGTCCAAGGCCCCGACCTCGGGCCTGCGCAAGCTGTCGACGCGCAAGATCATGGAAGAGGCGATGACCACCCTCAAAGGCCGGGCGCGTGTCAAACGCACCATGTGGAGCCGCCGGGCCCAGGAATACGAAGCCAAGATCAATTCGGGTAATCCCGTGTCCATTGCCGAGGTCGTGCGCGACCTGCACCGCAATGTGGGCCAGCCCGACCAGTCGTTCTCCGAACGCCAGATCTACGAAGCCGCCCGCGACCGTCTGGCCGCGGAATTGGCGGCCGTCGACAAGACGGACGTGGAAAAAGCGACGGAAAAGCTGGAAAAAGTTCTGCGCGCCGCCTGATTTCAGGCAGGGCGTTGCCCGCGCGTCGGGCGACCGTTAAGGCAAACGGCCGGAGTTTCTGATCTCCTCGCGGAGACGGATTCCCGGCCGTTTTCCGTTTCCGGGTGATGTCGGCGGTGAAAAGTCGCGAGCACAGACCAATAAGTTCTCCACCTTTCGACATAAAAAGATATGCTCATTCCGGGGAATGGGGAGAGCATGCCAGTGATGGAGCTGCCGCCCGATAGGATAGGGCTTGCCGCCGTCCGCGACCGTGTTGCGGCGCTGACGGATTTGTCCATGGTGCGGGAATTCTGCGACTTCATCATCGCGGGTTTGGACGGTCGTGCCTTACCAGCATACGAAACCATCGACCTGATGAAGGTCCCGCACCTCGCCCCGCATGTCTTCGTCCACGATTATCGCGGTGGGATCGAGCAGGGCATGCTGGTGAAGTTTTCCGGCACCGCCATCGACGAACATTACGGCAAGGTTCTTCAGGGACGTTATGTCGAGGACGTCTACACGGGCAGTGACGGCACCGCGCATTATTTCCCGCTTCATTACCGGGCGATTGCTGAATGCCGCCCGTTTTTCGCCCGCCGCTCAGTCGTGTTCGATCAAGACGGGCCGAGGGAACGCTTCAAGCAGTCGACGACGCTGTATTTTCCCTGTTCGCCGGACGGCAAGGGCGTCAATTACGGGATTGGTGTGGTTATTTTCGGATCGGCACGGACAGAAACGGACCCACTCTATCTGATCCTGTGATCAGCCGGGGTCGCAGGTTCGGTTCAGGGTGTGACGACCTTGACCTTGGCGCCGGGCGCCAGATTGTCCCCCGGCGCGAGACCGTTAAGCGCCAGGAACCAATCCAGCTTGTAGGATTCCAGAGGCATGATGTTCGCCAGTTTGTCCGGGGTGTCGCCCGGTTTGACCGTCAGCACGCGCAGCTTCAGGGTCTTGACGGCCTTGGCCTCGGCCTCCGTCAGGGCGCGGAAGCTGTAGGTCACGCGGCGCAGGTCCTCACCGCGCCGCGGCGTCGCCTCGGGCGGGGTCAGGAACAGGAAGCGATAGATCCGATCCTTGGCGAAGCGGATGGCGACCAGGCGCACATCCCGGACCCCTTCCGAGGTGTTGCTGCGCGCACTTCCCGTCGCCGCCTCCAGCCCGTTCACGTCGATGCGTTCGACCCCGCGCAGACGCCCGCCGCCCCATGACGAAACATACCCTAGCATGTCGCGGACCTGGGCCGCTTCCTTCTGCATCAGCTGATTGAACAGGATGACCGTGCGGTCCGGGCCGTGGGCGGCGACCTGGGACGGCGAATTGATCAGGTAGAAACCGGGCGGCACCTCGAACCGGAAGCGCAGTTCCGGATGTTCAAACACCCGGCCGCGGACCACGCCTTCCTCTGGCGAATCGCCCCACAGCATGCCGTCGATGCGGGCCAGGTAGTCCTCGCGCCCGATACGCGGGTCGGCATTGGGCGGAACCCGGGCCAGGGTGATGGCCTGGGCGATGCGGTCCGACGTGCGCGGGTGGGTCGACATGATGTTGCCCGCCGGGTCTTCGTCGGGACGGCCGCGCACGCGCTGGGTGATCGACGTATGCTGGGCCATCTTGCGGAAGAAGGTTTCGAGGGTCCTGGAATCGTAGCCGGCCTTGGACATGTAGCGCACGGCCAGCATGTCGGCCTCCAGCTCCTGCTCGCGGGAGTAGGACTGCAGATAGATCTGGCCGACCTGGCCGGCCAGGCGGTTAAGGTCGCCGGGCACGCCGAACACGGAACCCAGGATGCTGGCACCGATCAGCCCCAGGTTGGTCGCCATGGCCGCAGAATAACGCTGCGCCGAATGGCGCGCGGTGACGTGGCCGATCTCATGGGCCAGGACGCCGGCCATTTCCGCTTCGTTTTCCGCCAGGGCGATCAGGCCGCGGGTGATGTAGACATAGCCGCCGGGCAGGGCGAAGGCGTTGATGTTCGAATCGTTGAGGACCGTGAACGTGAATTTCAGGTCGGGCCGGTCTGAGGCCTTGGCCAGTTTTTCGCCGACCCAGTCGATATAGGTTTGGATCGTCGGGTTTTTGTAGGTCCCGCCCATTTCCTTAAGGATTTTCGGGTGTTCCTCGGCGCCGACGCGAAGCTCGTCGGTTTCCGACATGAAGGCGGTGAAGCTTTGCTCCCCCGTTGCCGGATTGGTCGAGCAGGCCGCGGCGAACAGCAGCAGTGCGATCAGGGCCAGGGCGGAAATCAGCGGGCGCATATCAGCAATATAGGGAGGAACGGCATTACTTTGCCAGAACCTCGATTTGTTCCGGATGGCTGGCCTCGATCATCGGGCCGTTCCAGTTCTTGAGCCAGCCGCGCACGCGCACCTCACGGCCCTGATAGGCATCCGGCCCCAGCCCCGCGCGTTTGAACAGGCGGGCCGCCTTGCGGTCGATACGCACCGTGAAATCCGTGCGCCAATTGGCGCCGAAGTTCAGGTAGATCACGCCGCGCACATCGGCTGCGTCCGTGACCCGGCCTTCGACGACCTGGAAGGTATCGATGTCGCGGGCCAGGGCCTCGGGATCGGCGGCGCGGACCGAATAGAAGGGATCTGCCCAGATGCCGCGCCCGGCCGCGCGGGCGGCGGCTTCCAGGCGGTACATCTCGGCCGCGCGTTCCCGATTGTCGGGGAAGGTATAGACCCGGGCCATACCGCGCGTCAGCATTTCGCCCTGGGCCCAAGTACCGTTCTGCCCGATCAGATGAGCCAAAAGCCGACCGTGACGATCCATTCGGGCATTGCCGTAAAACAGCTGCACCGGCTGGTTCATCAGAATGATTTCAAGCGCCGCCTTGGATTCCTTGGCCAGCGGCCATTCCTTGAAGCCGACGCGGCCCAAAGGCAGCTTGGGCGCCTGGATGCCGGTCAGGCGAACCTGCGAGGCACCGACGATATCCCGGTCGAGGAAAACCGTGTCGCCGTCGACCACGGCGGCGACCACGGCTTGTTCGCCGGGGGTCAATGAATCCTGCGCCGCCGCCGGGGCGGCCCATAGAACAAATCCGATCAGGATGGCCGTGAACTTCATGGCATTGCCTCCGCCGACACGCCCGCCATGGCCCATACGTTAGCAGGTGAATGGCCGCCTGCCCGCAGGCTTTCGATGGTTTCGGCCTTATCGCGTTTGGCCAAGCGCTTGCCGTCGGGCCCCGCCAGAAGACCATGATGGCGGTAGGCAGGGGTGTCCAGGCCGAGCAGCGCCTGCAGCAGGCGGTGAACGTGGGTCGCCTCGAACAGGTCCTGACCGCGGGTCACGCAGGTCACGCCCTGAATGTGGTCGTCCGTGGTGACGGACAGATGATAGCTGGTCGGCGTGTCCTTGCGCGCGAGCACCACGTCGCCGAACAATTCGGGCCGGGCGATCTGTTCGCCCTGGTCCAGATCGACCCAGGCGAGGGGGCCGGCCATCGCCGCCGCGGCATCCGTCTTGAGGCGCAGGGCGTAAGCCTCGCCCGCCGCCATGCGGTCTTCGGCCCGGGCCGGGTCGAGGGCGCGGCAGGTGCCGGGATAAAGCGGCCCGTCGGGACCATGCGGCGCGTGTCCGGCAGCGGCGATTTCCGCCGCGATGTCCTTGCGGGTGCAGAAACAGGGATAGATCAGTCCCTGCTCGGTGAGGCGGGACAAAGCCTTTGCATAGTCTTCAAGGTGGTCCGACTGACGGCGTACCGGGGTTTCCCAACTCAGGCCCAGCCAACGCAGGTCCTCGACGATGCCGTTTTCGAACTCGGGCCGGCAGCGACCCTGGTCGATGTCCTCGATCCGCAGCAGAAACCGCCCGCCGTCGGCGGCCGCCTGGCCCCAGGCGATCCAGGCCGAATAGGCATGGCCCAGGTGCAGGCGGCCTGTCGGGCTCGGTGCGAAGCGGGTGACGGTGGTGTCGGCGGCCATGGGAAGGTCTATCAGCCCTTTCTGCGGAACTGGGCGCCCTATGGCACCATTCGTTAACCATTCTGGGGTAACAAGGTGAACCGGTACCAGCCATAATACCGTTCACGTAATGGATTAGACGAGCCCGCCGCCATGAGCAAATTCAAGAAGCCCGCGAAACTCGCCCCCGATCTTCCCAAGGAAGAGGATATCCCGCATCTGACGGGCCCCATGGTGCTGCCGCGTGACGGCTCCAAGCCGGAGCAGGTCGTGCTGCTGCTGCATGGCGTCGGCTCCGACGGCGACGACCTGATCAATCTGGCGACCTATTTCGGGCGGGTGCTGCCCAAGGCCGTGTTCATCGCGCCCAACGCGCCTTTCCGCTTCGACGGCGGGCCCATGGGCTTCCAGTGGTTCTCCCTTGCCGATCCGTCCAAGGAAAAGAAACTTGAGGGCGTGAAGATGGCGGCCCCCATCCTGAACGCGCTGATCGACCATCTGTTGGCCGAACTGGGCCTGGACGAAAGCAAGATGGCGCTCATCGGCTTTTCCCAGGGCACCATGATGGCGCTGCATGTCGGCCCCCGGCGGGTCAAGCCGCTGGCCGGAATCATCGGTTATTCCGGTGCCATGGTGGGCGATGAGCTTTTGGCGTCCGAGATCAAGTCCAAGCCGCCGGTGCTGCTCATGCACGGCGAGGCGGATCCCGTCGTGCCACCCGACCTGATGTACCATGCGGAAGACACCCTGAAGGCGGCGGGTGTGCCCGTGGCGGCCTACCTCAGCCCCAACCTGGGCCACGGCCTCGACGACATGGGCATCCAGTTGGGCATGGAATTCCTGGCCGAAATGTTCGGTATCGACGTTCTCGAGGTTGCCGGCCGTTCGTCCTAGACGTCGCCCGAGCCCAAGACCGCCTTATGAACACCTCCCGTCTTTTCGCAGCCCTTTGTCTGTCGCTTGCTCTGTGCTGGACGGCGGCCTTTCCAGGCGCGGCCATGGCGGCGGAAAACGTCGGCACGGCGAAACGCGTGGTCAACGACGTCGTCACCCGGTCGTTCGGGCAATCCGTGCAGACCGGCGACGGCCTGGTCGCCAACGAAACCGTCATTACAAAAGGCCGCAGCGCCATCGACATCCGGCTGGCCGACCAGTCGTCGTTGAGCATTGGCGAAAATTCCGAACTGATCCTGGACGACCTCGTCTACGGCCGTGATCAGAACAAGGTTACGGGTGCCTTCCGCATGATGTCGGGGGCCATCCGTTTCGCTTCCGCCGGCGTGCCCATGGATTTCCTGATCAAGACGCCGACGGCGACCATCGGCATTCGCGGCACGCAGTTCGACGTCCTGGTCAAGGACGGCAACACCGAGGTCGCGGTGGTCGAGGGCGTGGTCGTCGTGCAGTCCCAGTTCGGCATCGCCGACGTGCGCAGTGGTCAAGTCTATCAGGTCACGACCCGTCGCGCGGCCTTTGCCGACGCGCGCTCGCCCGGCATGAGCCAGGCCATCGAGTTCATGGTGACCATGCTTGCGGACGGTGGCGGCGTCGCCCCTCAGGCCGCCCCGTACCCGCAAAAGGAAACCCGGGTGATCGTCCTGCCGCCGTTCCTGGCGAACAAGGATAAGGAAAACCTGCTGGTCGTGGACCTGCCCGCGGGCAAGGTCTATGTCGAACTCCTGCCCGGGCTTGCGCCTGTGCATGTGCGGCGGATCAAGCAACTGGTGCGACAGCAATTCTATGACGGTCTCGCCTTTCATTTCGTGCGTCAGGATTACGTCGCAGAAACCGGGGATCCGTCGTTCACGCCGGGAGGCGGGGGCGGAACGGGGGGCAGCGGCACGGCCATCGCCGCTGAATTCTCGTCCACCCCCTTTACCGAAGGGATGGTCGGCATGTCGCGCCTCAAGAACGATCCCGACAGTGCCGACAGCCGGTTCTTCTTCGCCCTGGGCCCCACGGCGCGGACCCTCGACGGTAAGTATACGGCCTGGGGCCGGGTCGTCGCCGGGATGCAGTACCTGAAGGCGCTGAAACCCGCCAACCGGCCCAAGGCGCCGGAACGCATGACGACCGTGCGTGTCGTCGCCGACCTCTACAAATAATCTTCGTGATCGGTCCCGGTGCCGCAAATCTGTAACCGGATCATGCGGTCGGCTGTCAGAAAAGGTTCATGGCGGGAACATTTGGCGCGGAATCGCAATATGTAGTATCCTCCGCGCCATCAGGTAGGAGATATGAGGTTTCGACCCCGTGAGCGCTTCCGCCGAAAGCTGTCCCGCTCTCGTTCTCAACGCCGACTTTCGGCCGTTGAGCTACTTCCCCCTTTCCCTGTGGTCCTGGCAGGACACCCTCAAGGCGGTGTTTCTCGACCGGGTCAACGTGGTGTCCGAATACGATCGGATCGTTCATTCCCCCAGCCAGGAATTCCGCCTGCCCAGCGTGATCGCGCTGAAGGAATACGTATCCATGGGCAGGCGCCCGGCTTTCACCCGGTTCAACGTATTCCTGCGCGACGCCTTCCATTGCCAGTATTGCGGCGAACATTTTCCGGCCGACCATCTGACTTTCGACCACGTCATTCCGCGCGCGCGGGGCGGGCGCACGTCCTGGTCCAACGTGGTCACCGCCTGCTCGCCCTGCAATCTTCAGAAAGGCCACCGCCTGCCCCGGCAGTGCGGCATGGTGCCCCTGCGGGAACCGGAACAGCCGTCCAATTTCCTGTTGCAGGAAAACGGCCGCGCCTTCCCGCCGAACTATCTGCACGAAAGCTGGCGGGATTTCCTGTACTGGGATACGGAACTGGAGCCCTAGGGTCCGGCCTGCACGCCCGGTTTTTCCCCTATCCGCTTTTCACGCCGCCATGACCGAGGTCAAGGCGCAGGTTTCCGCGCCGCCGTATCATTGCCGCCTTAAACCGCCAACGACGGCGGTAAGGATAAGAGGTGAGGAAATGAAACGCGTATTCAGGAAGCGGGCGGCGGTCGTTTCCGCCGTCGCCTTGATCGGTTGTCTGGCGGGCCCGGTCGGGCTCGACGCCAGCGAAGCGAAGCGCACCGGCGTGGTGAAGGAACGCCACGAACTGATGGAGCGGTTCGAGGAACTGACGGAACGGCTTTTCGCCATGCGCCATGGGGAACTGACCTACGACGCCGAGATCGTCCGCAAGGCCGCGGCCGAGATCAAAGCCGGCGCGGGCAGCCATCTGGTCAAGCTGTTTCCCGAAGGCAGCGGCGGCGCGCCGAGCGACGCCCTGCCCACGGTCTGGCAGAACAAAGATTTCTTCGCCCATCTGGCGGACCGTCTGGGCGATATCGCCGCCGTCCTGGAAAAGGACGCCGGGACCAAGCCGGAAGGCGCCACGTCCCTGCCTAAGAAATGGGAAGACGTCCCGATCATGGGGGCCGCCGGCGGCCCCGGCGGGATGATGGGCCAGGGCCGCGGGCCGATGATGGGCCAGGGCATGATGGGACGCGGCATGATGGGCACCGGTCCGGGCATGATGGCCGGGGGGGCGGTCGAAAGCGACCTGTGGCATCTGGCGCATGTTTGCAATACCTGCCACGCCGATTTCCGCAAAAAGGAATAGACCGACCGCCGGCGCCGATGGCTCAGTGGCGGGCGTAGACCGTTGCGGATCCGTCGGACTGGAACAACAGCACCTCATAGGCCTCGGGTTGGGGGCCTTCCATACCGGGAGATCCGACAGGCATGCCCGGCACGGCAAGGCCTTTGGCCTTGGGTTTTTCCCGAAGCAGCCGCGCCACGTCCACGGCCGGGACGTGGCCCTCGATGACGTAGCCGTCCACGACCGCCGTGTGACAGGACTGAAGGGGCTCGGCGACGCCGGTCATTTTCTTGATCGCCGTCAGGTCCTCCATCTCGATCGTTTTCATATCGTGGCCGTGGTCTTTCATATGTTTGACCCAGGCGCGGCAGCAGCCGCAATAGGGTGACTTGTAGACGGTGATCTCGGCCGCCACCGCCATGGCGGGCAGCAGCACAAGCACGGCAAGCGCCGCCGCAGCGACGCGCATAACCTTGAAGTTCATTCGTGTTTCCTTTCCTAGAACCAGAAACTGACTCCGGCGACGAAGCGCAGGGCGTCGACGTCTTCGCCCTCGTCGCGGGCGAAGTTGGCCGTGGCGCCGACCTTGCGTTCGTAGTGCAGGCCGATATAGGGCGCGAACTCGCGGCGGACCTCGTATTTCAGGCGCAGGCCCGCCTCGACCTTATTGATCCCCGCCCCGGAATGAATGCGCCGGTCCTCGGAAAAGGCGAGATCGGCCTCGATCAGGGGCTGCAGGATCAGGCGTTGAGTCAGCAGCCAGTCGACTTCTGCCTCGAAGCGGGCGGAAACGTCGCCCGTCTCGCTGACGAACAGGTTGGCGTCGGTCTCGACGAACTGCTTGGCCAGACCCTGGATGCCGATCACCGCGTAGGTGCGGTCCGGGGCCGGGCGCAGGTCATGGCGGATACCGGCGTTGACGTCGAAGAAGTCGGAGATCGGCCGGCGGTAGAGCATTTGCAATTCCGCCTTCTCCAGCCGCTTGCCGATGGGGTTCTCTCCTTCGGACTTGAAAGCCAGACGGTGGTCGTCGTTGCCGATCCAGGCGTTGGCCTGCCAGGCCATGACATCCGCGCCATCACCGGCCCTGTATTCCAGTTGATCGGCCTGGACGTGCCAGTAGATCGCATCGTCCATGCCGGCGGCCTTCGCGCTGCCGGGGGAGAGGACGGCCAGGGACATCGCGAGGCCGCCCGCCAATATGAGGGTCATCAGCTTCATCGCACCGCCTCCGCCGTCTCGCGTTCGACCGTCACCTTGCGGAACATGCCCGTCGCCATGTGGTACATGAGATGGCAGTGAAAGGCCCATTCGCCTTCGGCGTCGGCCTCGATGTCGGCCTCGACCGTCTTGCCGGGTGAGATCGAAATCGTGTGCTTGGCCGGGTTGTACTTGCCCGACCCGTTGTCCAGGATCTGCCACATGCCGTGCAGGTGCATGGGATGGGTCATCATGGTTTCATTGACGAACTTGAAGCGCACGCGCTCCCCGAACTTCAGGCGGATGGGCTCGGCGTCGGAATACTTCACGCCGTTGATCGACCACACATAGCGTTCCATGTTGCCGGTCAGGCGCACCTCGATGACCCGCGCCGCCGGGCGGTCGGGATAAAGCGGCTTGATCGCCTTGAGGTCGGCATAGGACAGGAACTTGCCGCCCTCCGCGGCCTTGGGCATCAGGCCGCTGCCGGGCGCGTAGAATGGATCGGGTTTGTCGCCCATGGCCATGGCACCGTGGGCGGAATGATCCATCCCGGCCATCGCCGTGCCGTCGGGCATGGTGTGGGTCAGCGCATCGGTCGCGGCCCCATGATTCATGGTCCCGTGATCCATGCCGGCCATGTCGCCGTGGGCCATGCCCATGTCGGCCATGGTCAGGAACTGTTTCGGACGGTTGGGCGGAATGTCGCCGGCCATGCCCGTTCGAGGTGCCAGGGTGGCGCGGGCGAAGCCTGTGCGCGCCATGCTTTCGGCGAGCACCGCGTAGGCCTTGTCCTCGGTGGGCCGCACGATCACGTCATAGGTCTCGGCGACGGCGATGCGGAACTCGTCGACGGGCACCGGCCGCACGTTGTTGCCGTCGGCCTGCACCACCGTCATCTTCAGGCCCGGGATGCGGACGTCGAAGAAGGTCATGGCGGCGGCGTTGATGAAACGTAGGCGCACCCGTTCGCCGGGCTTGAACAGGCCGGTCCAGTTCTGCTCGGTATTGCGGCCGTTCGCCAGGAACACATAGCCCGAGACGTCGGCGATGTCCGACGGCAGCATGCGCATGTCGCCCCAGTCTATGCGGTCGGCGAGGGCCGCGCCGAGGCCCATCTTCCCGGCGTCGTCGACGAAGGTCGACAGGGTGCGCTTCTGGTAGTTGTAGTAGTCGGCCGACATCTTCAGGTTCGACAGGATTTTGTGCGGGCTGTGGTCCGGATGCCAATCGGACAGCACGATTACGTGCTCCCGGTCGTATCGAAAAGGCTCGCGCGCCTTGGGCTCGATGACGAGCGCGCCGTACATGCCGACGGCCTCCTGCATACCCGAATGACTGTGGTACCAGTAGGTGCCCGCCTGTTGCGCCGGAAAGCGGTAGGTGAAGGTCTCGCCCGGTTTGATGCCGGGAAAGCTGATGCCCGGCACGCCGTCCTGCCGGTAAGGCAGGATCAGGCCGTGCCAGTGGATCGAGGTGTCCTCGCCCAGCGTGTTGGTCACGTTGATGACCAGGTCCTCGCCCTCCTTGAAGCGAAGGACCGGCCCGGGGACCGCGCCGTTGATGGTCATCGCCGTCTGGACCTTGCCGGCGACGTTGATCGCCGCCTTGCCGATGGTCAGGTCGTAGGTGCCGGCCCGCGCGGTCGCGGGGGCCAGCAGGATCGCCGCCAGGGCGGCGAGCATGAGACGTCTCATGAAATCGCTCCTTCCCGATTGCGTGGTCATTTGATCTTGATGGGACCCATCATCCCGGACTCGTAGTGGCCGGGAACGTTGCAGGCGAACTCCAGCGTCGCCTCCTTGGGGAATTTCCAGATAATTTCCGCCGACTTTCCGGGCTCGACCAGGACGCTGCCCTGGTCCGCGCCGTGGCTATGGCTCATGGGCATCTGGCCGGGGCCGTGGCTCATCTTCATGCGCTCATGGTTGACGCGGTCGGCCTCGATCATGCCGTGCTCCATCATCACCAGCATCTCCTTCTGGTGGGCGGCGTGCATGGCCGCCGTGCCCAGGCCGAATTCGTGCAGCAGGGTGCCCTTGTTGGTGATCTTGAAGCGCACCGTCTCGCCCGCCTTCACGGTGATTGCTTCGGGTTCGTAGAAATTGTCCTGCATGGTGATGTCGATGGTGCGGGTTACGTCCGCGGCCTTGCCCGGGCCGCCAATGGCCGGCGCGGCGCCGTGATGACCGGGCATGCCTTGGGCCCCCATCATCTGGCCGGGCATGCCTTGACCGCCCATCATATGTCCTTGGGCGGGCGCGGCGTCGTGACCGTGACCGGGCTGGCCCGATCCGGCCAAGGCGGGGGAGGCGGCCGCCAGCACGGCAAGGGCGACGGCGGCGGAACGGATGGACGTGCGGAATGTGAAATCTTGAGAGATGTTCATCGGAATATCCTTTTGATCGGGGATCGCGTCTGTGACGCGGCCATGGCGAAGACTTAGGCTTCGCCGCCTTGTCGGATTTCCGCTCGGGGATCGTATTGGGTGGACCGGACCTGGGGTCCGCGTCCGGTGCAGGTGACATCGGCCGAGCGGAGGCTAGGCGCGATCTCGCGGTGGCCGGAACAGGCCGGCGGGGGCGGTCAGCGCGGGGGCCTGATCCGCACCCGGATACAACGTTTGGATATCAAAATCGCTGGGTGTGACGTTCTGAACGTCGCGGGGAAGGGCCGGTGCGAAGCAGGCGTTGACGCAGCAGCCGCCCATGTCGTGCTGCGACGGCGACGGGGCCTGTTCCTGCGCCGGCGTCTGGTCGTGGCATTTCTGATGGTCGGATTTGGCCGAAGCGTCGCCGTGATGATCCGGGGCGGCGGCCTGGGCGTGATGTGCCTGTCCGCCCGCTTGCGTCGCCGAATGTCCGATTCCGGCACCCGCAGCAAGGACGGCGACAGCGAGCAGCGCGACGAACAGGTGCTGTACGCCACGTTTCAGGACTGCATTTCGGATCGCCGTCATCATCACGGGAAAACGTACCACCTATGTCATGGGGGCTTCAACAAAACCTCAGGAAGATCCCGAAATCGTGTTCTTGCGTTCGTTGTATTCCGCAGTGTCGATTTCACCCCGGGCGTAGCGTTCGTTCAAAAGGTCCAAGGCCGTGGAAGACGGCGCGCGGTCACCGCCGATGAACCCTTTGATCAGGAATAGGACGATCACGATCACCGCGATCATGAAAACGGCCATCATGCCCCAGCCCATGAACATATGACCCCAGCCGCCGGACCACATGGGATGTCCGTAGTAGTAGCCACCGGAACTCTGATCGGCGAGGGCTTGGCCCGACCCGGCGATCATGGCCAGGACAGCCAGGACGGAAATTCGGAACCGCGTAATAGTAGTCATTTTCTGATGCTCCTCTATTTGGTGCGAAGGTTGATTTCGTCGTGGCGGGCGCGGATACTCGCCGGCCAGGTGCTCTTGATATAGGACAGGACGGCGACGATCTCGGCGTCGGTGAGCACGCCGTCGAAGCCCGGCATGTCGCTTTCATAGCTGCCGCCGACCACGGCGGCGGGGCCGCGCTTGGTGATGTCGAACAGTTGCGCGTCTGGATGGTGCCAGGTATGGCCCGTGCGGTCATGGGGCGGGGCGGGCAGACGGCCCGTGGGCAGGCGCTCACGCCAGTTCGTCTGACCTTCCAGGTTGGCGCCGTGGCAGCTCGCGCAATGTTCTTCGTAAACGCTTTTGCCCGTGGCGGCGATCGCCGCGTCGCCGGGCCGCAGCTCGACCGTGTCGGCGTCGGGGGCGAAGCCCAGCCAGACGGCACTGCCGAGCACGATGGCGGCCAACACGCCAACGGCCGCCAAAACCTTGGTGCGCCCCACGGTCAATGGTCCGGTCCCGCCAGATCGTCGATGATCGGGCAATGGGGGCGGTCGTCGCCGTGGCAGTGGTCGACCAGATGCTTGAGGGTCTTATGCAGGGCCTTGAGCTCGGCAATCTTGGCCTCGATTTCGGAAAGGTGTTCCGTGGCGATCGCCTTCACGTCGGCGCTGGCCCGGTGGTCGTCTTCGTACAGCGATAGCAGGGCGCGGCAGTCCTCGACGGAAAACCCGAGGCCCCGCGCCCGCTGCACGAACTGCAACTTGTGCACGTCGGTCGGCGAATAGGCGCGGTAGCCGTTGTCGCTGCGCCCCGGCACGACCAGGGAGATTTCCTCGTAATAGCGGATGGTCTTGGCCGGCAGGCCCGACCGTTTGGCCGCTTCACCGATGTTCATGGGCTCAATCCTCCTCGATCCTGACGGTGCGCAGGCGCAGCGCGTTGGTGATCACGGAAACGGAACTCAGGCTCATGGCGGCGGCGGCGAACATGGGCGACAGCAGAATGCCGAACACGGGATAGAGAACCCCCGCCGCGACCGGCACGCCGAGCGCGTTGTAGACCAGGGCGAAGAACAGGTTCTGCTTGATGTTGCGCATGGTCGCACGGGCCAGTTTCCGCGCGCGCACGATGCCGTTCAGGTCGCCCTTGATCAGGGTGATGCCGGCACTTTCGATGGCCACGTCGGCGCCCGTGCCCATGGCGATGCCGACATCGGCCTGGGCCAGGGCGGGCGCGTCGTTGACCCCGTCGCCGGCCATGGCGACCTTGCGGCCCTCGGCCTGCAGGTCCTGGATGATGCGGGCCTTGTCCTCGGGCAGGACGTCGGCGCGAATTTCGTCGATGCCGAGCTTGGCCGCCACGGCGCGGGCCGTGCGGTCGTTGTCGCCCGTCGCCATGACGATGCGGAAGCCCTGGGCGTGCAGGGCCCGGATGGCATCCGCCGTGGTGTCCTTGACCGGATCGGCGACGGCGATCAGGCCGGCGATCTTGCCGTCCACGATGACGAACATCACCGTCTCACCCAGGTCGCGCCGCGTGTCCGCCGTCTTCGACAGGGCATCGCCGTCCAGGCCCAGGTCGGCGGCCAGGCGGGCATTGCCCAGGGCGACCCGTTTGCCGTCGATGGTGCCGGTGACGCCTTTGCCCGTGACGGCCTGGAAATCGTCGGCCTTTGCGAGCGTGATGTCGCGGTCTTCCGCGCCGGCGACGATGGCTTCGGCCAGGGGATGTTCCGACCCCCGTTCCAGGCTGGCGGCCAGGCGCAGGACCGCGGCTTCGTCATGCCCCGGCTCCGGCAGCACGGCGACCAGCTTCGGCTTGCCGACGGTGAGGGTGCCGGTCTTGTCGACGATCAGGGTATCGACCTTGGCGAAGCGCTCCAGGGCCTCCGCGTTCCGGATCAGCACGCCCGCCTGGGCGCCCCGGCCCGTCGCCGTCATGATCGACATGGGCGTGGCCAGGCCGAGCGCGCAGGGGCAGGCGATGATCAGCACGGCGACGGCGGCGACCAGGGCATAGGCCAGGGCCGGAGCCGGTCCCCAGATCGACCAGGCGATGAAGGCGATGACCGCGACGCCGACCACCGCCGGCACGAAGATGCCGGCGACGCTGTCGGCGACCTTCTGGATCGGCGCGCGGGACCGCTGGGCGCTTGCGACCATCTCGACGATCCGGCTCAGCATGGTATCGGCGCCGACGCGCTGTGCTTCCATGATCAGGCTGCCCGTGCCGTTGATCGTGGCCCCGGTGACCGCGTCGCCCGGGGTTTTCTCGACGGGCAGGGGTTCGCCGGAAATCATCGATTCATCGATGGATGACCGGCCCTCAAGCACCACGCCGTCGACCGGCACCTTGTCGCCGGGCCGGACCCGCAGATGGTCACCGGCCTTGACGTCTTCCAGGGGGATTTCCTCTTCCCGGCCGTCGGCGTGGATGACGCGGGCGGTCTTTGCGGCCATGTCGAGAAGGGCGCGGATCGCCGCCCCCGTGCGGTCGCGCGCCCCCAGTTCCATCAACTGGCCCAGCAGGACCAGGACGACGATCACGGCCCCCGCCTCGAAATAGACGCCGACGTGCCCGCCCGCATCGCGGAAGCCGCCGGGGAAGATGCCGGGGGCCAGCACGGCGACGATGCTGAACAGATAGGCGGCGCTGACGCCCAGGGCGATCAGGGTGAACATGTTGAGGTTTCCCGAGCGCACCGATTTGACGCCGCGCACCAGGAACGGCCAGCCCGACCACAGAATTACCGGGGTCGCCAGGACCAATTCGATCCACTGTGCGGTGCGTTCGCCCAGGGCCTCGCGGATGCCCAGGCCCAACATCGGGCCCATGGTCAGGATCAGGACCGGGACGGTCAGCACCGCGCCGACCCAGAAGCGGCGGGTGAAATCGACCAGTTCCGGGTTGGGGCCCTCGTCGCCCGTGGGCACGCCCATGGGCTCCAGCGCCATGCCGCAGATTGGGCAGTCGGCGGGCTTGTCGGTGACGATCTCGGGATGCATGGGGCAGGTGTATTGGGTGCCGGCGGGCATGGCCTCGGCCTGCTTCTTATGGGCGCCCGATAGATAATGGTCCGGGTCGGACTGGAACTTGGTCCGGCAGCCGGGATTGCAGAAATGATAGGTCACACCGCCGTGGTCGAAGGTCGGTTTGCCCATGCCCAGGGTCACGGTCATGCCGCAGACCGGGTCCTTGGCGGTCTCGGCGCCATGATCGTGGCCCCCACCGCAGCAGGAAGCGCCGCTTTTCGGCGTGTCGGAGGGGGCGTGTGAATGTGCGGACATGGCGTAAAACCTTCGGTTGCGGCGCGGGCGACATGCCCACGGCGTCATCATGACCCCTTACATAAGGCTTCCAGTCACTGGAAGGTCAAGGCGCGTTATCAGAAGAATTTCCAATCCGCGCCGGCCATAGGCTCCGCCGATAAATTCTATCGGCATTAGCGATTTGACGTATGGGTCCGCCGATAGCGAGACTCCCCCGACCGCAACCCCTGACAGAGCGCCGCCCCATGCCCTTCGAAAGCGAGTTCACGCCGGCCCTGTCCGAGGGCGAAAGCAACGCCTCGCCCCGGCGCCGGGACTGGGCGGCGGGGGCCCTGGGGGCGGCGTCGCGGGCGGCATTGGCCGAGGACGCGGACCTGTTCCTGCACCAATCCGTGTCCACCCCCTGCCTGTCGGTCATCACGAAGGCCGAGGGGCCGTGGATCGAGGATGCCGAGGGACGGCGCTATCTAGATTTCCACGGCAACAACGTGCATCACATCGGCTACGGCCATCCGCGCCTGAAAAAGGCCATCGCCGATCAGATGGACGCCCTGCCCTTCGCGCCCCGGCGATTTGCCTGCGCGCCCGCGACGGCCTTGGCGCGCAAGCTGGCCGAGATCGCGCCCGGCGATTTGTCCAAGGTGCTGTTCACCACGGGTGGGTCCGACGCGGTCGAGGTCGCGTTGAAGCTGGCCCGCGCCGCGACCGGCCGGTTCAAGACCGTGTCGTTCTGGGACGCCTTTCACGGCGCCGGGTTCGGGGCGTCGTCGGTCGGCGGCGAACAGTTGTTCAGATCGAAGCTGATCGGCCCGCTGTTGGCGGGCGCGGAGCACGTCGCCCCCTTCGCCTGCTACCGCTGCCCCTATGGATACCCCGAAACAGACGGCCGGCCGAACCTGGACCTGTGCAAGATGACCTGCGCCAACATGGTGCGCTACGTGCTGGAGAAAGAGGGCGACGTCGCCGCCGTGATCGCGGAGCCGGCCCGCGCCGTGCCCTTCGTGCCGCCGCCCGGGTTCTGGGCCGCCGTCAGGCAGGCCTGCGACGACATGGGCGCGTTGCTGATCTTCGATGAAATTCCCACGGGCCTGGGCAAGACCGGGCGCATGTTCGCCTGCGACCATGACGGCGTGGTGCCGGATATCCTGGTCATGGGCAAGGGGCTGGGCGGCGGCATCCTGCCGATCGCCGCCGTGATCACCCGGCCGGGCCTGGACGTCGCCGGCGACCACGCCTTCGGCCATTACACCCATGAGAAAAACCCGGTGACCACGCGGGCCGGGCTGACGACCATCGAGATCATCGAAGACGAAAACCTGGTCGAGAACGCGGCCACCCTGGGCGCCTATGCCCTCGACCGCCTGCACGACATGAAGGGGCGCCTCGGCGTGATCGGCGACGTGCGCGGGCGGGGCTTCCTGATGGGGGTCGAACTGGTCATGGACCGCGCCGGGAAAGAGCCGGCGGTGGATCTGGCCGAGGACGTGCTCTACCGTTGCCTCTCGGGCGGCCTGTCGTTCAAAATCTCCATGGGCAACACGCTGACCCTGACGCCGCCCCTGGTGGTGACCAAGGATCAGATGGACCTGGCCCTCGACGTGCTGGAAACCGCCATCACGGACGCCGCCCGCGAAGCAGGCCTGGCCTGAACGACAACAACCCGGAAAGGGGAACCATCGACATGGTCAAGGTCGTCCGCACGGACCGCGAACTGCAATGCCCGGTGATCGACGCCGGGCTCAAGGATATGGGTGTCGATCTGGTGCTGGTGCCCGATGGGGCGGGGGAGACCGTGCTGCTTGACGCCGTCGCCGACGCGGACCTGATCCTCATGTGCTACACGCCGATCACGGCGCGGGGCATCGCGGCAGCACCCAAGCTCAAGGGCATCGTCAAATACGGCGTCGGCATCGACGCCATCGACATGGCGGCGGCGCGGGCGCGGGGCATTCCCGTGGTCAACATCCCGGAATACGCCGAGCGCACGGTGGCCGAAGGGGCCTTCACCCTGATGCTGGCGTTGGCCAAGAAATTGATCCCGCTCGACCGCGCCATGCGCGCCGACGGCTGGGCCTGGCCGGAAGCGAAATGGCTGGCCAACGACATCGCCGGCAAGACCGTGGGCATCGTGGGGGCCGGGCGAATCGGCCGCGCCTTCGCGCAGATGGCCGGGGCTGGCTTCGGCGCGCATGTCATCGCCTATAGCCCCCATACCCCGCCGGCGGAATTGATGCAGATCGGGATCGAGCCCGTGGCCGACCTGATGGACCTGATGGCGCGATCGGATGTCGTCTCCGTCCATTCCGTGCTGAACGACGAAACCCGGGGCCTGATCGGGGGCAAGGAACTGGCGGCCATGAAGCCGAGCGCGATCATTCTCAACGTGGCGCGCGGAGCGGTGATCGACGAGGCCGCCCTGGTCCGTGCCTTGCTGGAAGGCCGCATCGCCGGGGCCGGACTCGACGTCTACAGCCAGGAGCCACTGATGCTCGAAGGCCATCCCCTGAGCCCCCTGTTCGGCATGGACAACGTGATCCTGCTGCCGCATCTGACCTTCTTCACCCATGAGGCCATGGAACGGCTGGAGCTTGAGACTCTGGAACGCTGCCGCGAGGTGCTGGAGGGCCGGCCCGTGACCGTTAAATCGCCGGACCCGCGCCTGCGCGCCCAGACGACGGGTGTGCGGTTCGAGGGCTAGAAACACCCTGGCGCGCGCCGGGACGCCGGGCTAACGTCCGCCTTTCCCCGCCCATGAGACCGAGTGCCCATGACCGAAATCCTCAAATGCATCTCCCCCATCGACGGTGCGGTCTACGCCGAACGCCCCGCCGCTTCCGACGCTCATATTCAAACCACGCTTGAGCGCGCCCAGGCCTGTCAGGCCGCCTGGCGCACCGTGCCGGTGGCCGAGCGGGCGGCGCTGTGCACGGCCATGGTCGATGCCTTCATCAAAGAACCCGATGCGATTTCCGAGGAACTGGCCCGCCAGATGGGCCGCCCCGCGCGCTATGGCGCGGGCGAGGTCAACGGCTTCGCGGAACGGGCACAGCACATGATCGCGATTGCGGAAGACGCGCTTGCCGACCGGCCGGCGCCGGACAAGCCCGGCTTCACCCGCTTCACCCGCTTCATCCGCCGCATGCCCTTGGGCGTGGTGCTGGTCGTCGCCCCCTGGAACTATCCGTACCTCACCGCGGTCAACGCCATCGTCCCGGCGATCATGGCGGGCAACGCGGTGGTCCTGAAACACGCGACGCAGACGCCGCTGTGTGGGGAGCGCATCGCCCGCGCGTTCGAAGCCGCGGGTGCGCCGGACGGCCTGTTCCAGGTCCTGCACCTGACCCACGGCCAGACCGCCCGCGTGGTGGCATCCCCCGAGATCGATTTCGTCGCCTTCACGGGCTCCGTCCCCGGCGGGGCGGCGATGGAGCAGGCGGCGGCGGGCCGCTTCATCGGCATCGGGCTGGAGCTGGGCGGCAAGGACCCGGCCTACGTCCGCGCCGACGCCGACCTGACCCACGCCATCGAGAACGTGACCGACGGGGCGTTTTTCAATTCCGGGCAAAGCTGCTGCGGGATCGAGCGGGTTTACGTTCATGCCGAGGTCTACGACGATTTCGTTTCCGGCATGGTCGATCTCGCCAAGGGATACGTCTTGGGCGATCCCCTCGACGATGCCACGACGCTCGGCCCCATGGTGCGGCCCAAGGCGGCGGACTTCGTGCGCGGCCAGATCGCGGACGCCGTGGCGGCGGGTGCGAAGGCCCTGATCGACCCGGCAGCGTTCCCCCGCGACGAGGCGGGCAGCGCCTACATGGCGCCGCAGGTTCTAGCCAGTGTCGATCATTCCATGCGCGTGATGACGGAGGAATCCTTCGGCCCCGTGGTCGGCGTCATGAAGGTCGCAAGCGACGACGAAGCCGTGGCCCTGATGAACGACAGCGATTTCGGCCTGACCGCCAGCATCTGGACGGCGGATGCGGACGCGGCCCTGGCGCTGGGCAGCCGCATCGAAACAGGCACCCTGTTCATGAACCGGGCCGACTACCTGGATCCGGCCCTGGCCTGGACCGGGGTCAAGAATTCGGGCCGGGGCTGCACCCTGTCGCCCCTGGGCTATGATCACCTGACCCGGCCCATGTCCTTTCACCTTCGCACGCAGGTCTGACGCAAATGACGAACATGCCCCTCAAAGGGAACTGGAACTATCCCACGGCCATCCGCTTCGGCGCGGGGCGCCTGGCGGAACTGGGCGAGGCCTGCGCACAGGCGGGCATGGCCAATCCGCTGCTGGTCACGGACCCGGGCCTGGCGGCCCTGCCCATGGTGACCGACGCCGTTCGGGCGGTCGAGGGGGCGGGGCTGTCCATCAAAGTGTTTTCCGCCATCAAGGGCAACCCGACCCTGGAAAATGTCGAGGCCGGGGTCGCGGCGTTCAAGGCGGGCGGCCACGACGGCGTCATCGCCTTCGGCGGCGGCAGCGCGCTCGACGCCGGCAAGGCCATCGCCTTTCAGGCCGGGCAGACCCGGCCCTTGTGGGATTTCGAGGACGTGGGCGACAACTGGACCCGCGCCGACCCGGCAGGGATCGCGCCCAACGTCTGCGTCGCCACCACGTCCGGCACGGGATCGGACGTGGGCCGCGCCTCGGTCATTACGGACAGCACCCGACACGTGAAAAAGGTCATCTTCCACCCCAAGATGATGCCGAGCGTCACCATCGCCGACCCGGCCCTGACCCTCGGCCTGCCGGCGCATTTCACGGCGGCGGTGGGGATGGATGCCCTGTCGCACAATCTGGAAGCCTATCTCGCCCCGTTCTATCACCCCTTCGCCAAGGGCGTGGCGCTGGAGGGCATGCGCCTGGTCAAGGACTGGTTGCCGACGGCGGTGAAGGACGGCCAGAACATCGCGGCCCGCTCCCACATGATGGCGGCGGCCATGGCCGGGGCGACGGCGTTTCAGCGCGGCCTCGGCGGCATTCATGCCCTGGCCCATCCGCTGGGGGCCCTTTACGACGCCCACCACGGGCTGCTCAACGCCGTGCTCATGCCCTATGTGGTCAACGCCAACAAGGCGGCGGTGGCACAGGACCTGACGGACCTGGCCCGTGCCCTCGACCTCGCGGAATATTCGCCCGCCGGGGTGATCCGCTGGATTCTCGACCTGCGGGCCGAGGTCGGCATCCCGCACACCCTCGCCGAGATGGCCATTCCCGGCGACGCCGCCGACACCGTCGGCGCCATGGCGGTCGAGGATCCGACGGCGGCCGGCAATCCCATTCAATTCACGTCGGCGCAATACGCCGCATTGTTCCTGGACGCCCATGGGGGCCGTCTGGAATTCTAGAAACCAGCGATTTTCATTCAAGGGGCAGGGGGACAGGCAGATGAAACCGGGACAGGTCAAGACGGCGGCGGACGCCAGGAAGATCATCGCCGAGCGCAAATGCGACTACGTCAAGGTCGGCGTGGTCGACATGGACGGCATTATGCGCGGAAAATACATGAAGGCCGACAAGTTCATCTCCTCCCTCGATAAGGGCTTCGGCTTCTGCGACGTGGTGCTGGGCTGGGATTCCAAGGACCAGCTCTACGACAACGTCTCCGTCACCGGCTGGCACACGGGCTATCCCGACGCCCCCGTGCGCATCATTCCGGAAAGCTGCCGCGAGATCGCCTGGGAGGACGACATGCTGTTCTTCCTGGGCGAATTCGACGGCATGTATGAAGAGGTCTGCCCCCGCGCCGTGCTGCGCCGGACCCTGGCCAAGGCCGACAAGATGGGCTTCAAGGTGCTGGCCGGCCTGGAATACGAATTCTTCATGTTCGAGGAAACGCCGGAGACGGTGCGCGAAAAGAACTACCGCGATTTGAAGCCGATTCAGCCGGGCTTCTTCGGCTATTCCATGCTGCGCTCCACGGTCGACAGCGACCTGTACCGCGACATCCTCGACGGCTGCGTGAAGATGGACATGGCGCTGGAGGGCCTGCACGAGGAAACGGGGCCGGGCGTGCTCGAAGCCGCCATTCAGGTCGACGGCGCCTTGTCGGCCGCCGACAAGGCCGTGCTGTTCAAGACATTTGCCAAGATCATGGCGCAGAAGCGGGGCCTGATGGCGACCTTCATGGCGCGCTGGTCGCCGGACTGGCCGGGCCAGTCGGGCCATATCCACATGTCGCTGACCAACAAGGCCGGCAAGCCGATTTTCCTGGACAAGAAAAAGCCCCACGGGATGAGCGACACGATGCGCCACTTCGTCGGCGGGCAGCAGAAACTCCTGCCGGAATTCCTTTCCATGATCGCCGGCACGGTCAACAGCTACACCCGCCTGGTGCCCGGCTTCTGGGCGCCGACGGACGCGACCTGGGGCGTCGACAACCGGACCTGCGCCATCCGCATCATCCCCGGCTCGGAAAAATCACAGCGCGTGGAATTCCGCATCGCCGCCGCCGACGCCAACCCCTATCTGGCCCTGGCCGCCGGCATCGGCGCCGGGCTCTGGGGCATCGAAAACAAGATCGAGCCCGGCTCGGCGGTCGAGGGCAACGCCTATGACAAGACGTTTCCCCGCCGCCTCAACCTGCCGCGCACCCTGATGGACGCGGCCGGCATGCTCAAGGCGTCGAAGCCCGCCCGCGGCCTGTTCGGCGACGCCTTCGTCGACCACTACGCCGCGACCCGCGAATGGGAAGAACGCGAATTCCGCCGCGCCATCACCGACTGGGAGATGGAGCGGTATTTTGAGATTATTTGAGGGGCGGCAATGCCTAAGCACTGAAGGCGCCACGGTTGGTTTGCTGCCGAGTCCACTTCAAGCTACTACCACTAGATTGGTAACGAGCCTTGTGGAACGCCATCACTTGTTTTTTGTTCTTTTTGAATTTCAGAGTTACCAAGAATCTCTGAGCGACGCACTCCACCGTAATCACTGATCAATCCGATAACGACCTTGGCTTCGATGCTTTTCAGGTCTGACGGGCGCTCGCATGAGCTATGAAAAGCTGCTTCCTCTAATGCGTGGGCTGCTTTAAAGAGTTCCTGACCGGCATTTGCCCTGGAAAAGAATTCGACTAGACCTTCCACCGGCAATTCTGATGCTGCGCGTTCGAAGCCGCTTCGAATCTGGGCAGCGGCAGCGCCACTTTGATCGAAAAAGTCAGTCGCGACGCTTTCGGCGAAATCCAAATACTTTTTTGCAGCCGCATCATCGTTCTGGCCAAAGATTATGCCAGATCGGAAATGTTCCTTTCGTGCATCGTGGTCGGAAAGGACGTGCTCACGACCAAGATAGTCTGCTGCGATCGCGACGAATGCACAGCAACAGTAAAAGGCGCGTGTTATCGGACCAGTCATTGGTCGTTCTCGATCTCGGGCTTCCTTGAGGAGGCGCACCGCATCGTCCACCCAGTGATTGAGGGTCGAAAAGTCAATGCCCTTCGAGACTTTAAGCCTCGAATCCTCCATCAATGTCGCCAAGTTGGAAGGGCCGAGGGCGATTTTTCTCCACTGATTTTCAACATCTTCTAAAGGTAGACGTTGGCCGTCCTTCGAGTAACGTTTGACAATTGCGTCGAATACACCGCTGGAAAGAACTTTGATTTGCAGCCTACCTGCAAATTTGAATGCACTATCCCGCGCTCCCTGAGTAGCGATAACAGCATCGTCTGCGCCGACAGCTGCTTGTAATCCTTTCAGCCAGATTGCTCGCTCGAAAGCTTTTCCTCGCTTCTTGTTTTTTATATCGACGATCGTGATGTGTCGGGAAAGCGGACTTGAACGCGTGTACACCCACAGATCAATGTCGGTCACTGTTTCCGAGCCTTCTTTGACTGGAATGCTGCGAAGAACGAAAGAGCCGAGGCCCTTGAAGTATTCGCGAAGAGCTTCCTCTGCCACACCGCCTTTATCGATGCCTTTGGGTCCTTTCGCCATCACCGCTTCCTCAATATGTTTAATGACCGGGCGGCCGAGGCCTTTGCTTCGGGGATATCTTTGCGGCGTTCCTCAGTGCGCGCCGTTTCCGGCCCTGCAAAATCGGTTGTCCGATTTCCAATAATGAGTTCCGCAGCAATGCTGGCGGCGTTCCCCTTCAGAACCAGTTCGCGAGCCATCGTGCCTACCTCTGGTTTGAGCAACGTCAACCTGTGCCCGCTTGACGATGAACTCACCTGGACAACCCCCTTGCGCTCAAGCGCGGTATAGTCGCGTTTAATTGCGCTCGCCCAACCCTCGACGTAACCTCGGTTGATGAAGGCGTCCATCAATACTTCCGGCGACCTTATTTTGCCGCGCGCAGGTGGGCTCGCTAGTATCCCGAAAGTCAGGCTGCTTGACAGGGCTTTTGCATCATCAAGCATATCGGCTAGCCCCGAAGGCACGAACTTGGTAAGTGCCTCAGGTTTGGTGACGAACTCAGTGCTGCCATATTCGTTGGAGACGATACTGACCTCAAAATATCCAATCTGGTGGAGCTTGCTCCAAAGAACCCCTCCAAGAATATTGCGCACGCTTGTAGCAGGTAGGCAACCGGTCGTGCGCAAGCGTTCATCTGCCTCCATAAGGTTCTGCCGTTCATCCGCTGTTAGATTGTCAAGAATTTTGCGAGCTTTGTCGGCGTGATCGCGTTTGAAGAGTGAGCCGTTAAAATAGAGGCGATCTTCTCCCGTTCCTTCGTAGTCGACGAACCCGATGTGTTCGGACTGTGTGAAGAGGTCTTGAAGATCGACGCGTGACAGTCGGTACGTGTCTGAGAGTTCCTCAGCGCAATCGGCCTGTCTTACAGGACTGGTACTTCCACGTTCCGCAAGGTCAATTGCCGCAAATTCGACTCCAGTGGGTTCATGTGCGTCGAAGATATTCGCTGCGTGATCAAGCAGCCGGGCTTGTGTGACGCCAAGGACCGTGACGCCGTCGTCCCCAGTTTGAACCAGCCCTTCGGATGCCAGAACACTTAGGAGTCCGGGAAGTTCGTGCTTTCGGATGCCGAGCTGGCGGCCGAGTTCGACAACCCTATTATTGTCGACGGTCCACTGGTCTTCTTTGGATATGACAGACAGCAAGCGGGCCGACCGGCCCGCGGTCGCGATGTTCTCGAACTCTACAGTCTTACTGCTCAAAAGCTTCTGGTCGTGATGGAGAAGCCATCCGCCAATAATACCCTTTGCAAGTCTAACTTTTTCGCCAGCCATTTCCCTCGCCCTGAAAGAATCGACAATCACTCAAGCTTGGTAACTAACCTACGCCAAGCCGACGGATTCGGCCAAGGCTGAACACTTATGTAAAGCGCGGAGAATACTAATCCCGCTCCGTCACCGCCAGTTCCCAGAACGCCCGCACCACCCGCGTTTCGGCCCGGTTTTCCAGGCAGACCATGTATTCGTGCATGGGCAGTTTGCAGTCCTTGAGCTCGATCATCACGAGGCGCGAGTCGAAGCCGAATTCCGGTTTGGAGACGAAGCCGATGCCGTTGCCGGTGGCGACGGCCTCGCGGATGCTTTCGCGGCCCTCGACCTCCATCACCGTGCCCATCTGGAGTTCCAGCCGAGCGAATTCCTGTTCGACCAGACGGCGGGTGGTCGAGCCCCGTTCGCGCAGCACCAGCGGCTCGCCGGCCAGTTCCTTGAATTTGACGGCGCCGCGCCCGGCCCAGGGGTGGTCGCGGTTGATGACGGCGACCAGCGGGTCGTCGCGGAGCGACAGCACCTTGAGCCTGGCGTCGTCGGGCACGTGGGAGAACACGCCGACGTCGGCGTCGAAGTCGTAGAGCTGATTCAGGATGTCTTCCGAGTTGCCGATCTTCAGGTTCACGGTCACGCCCGGATAGCGGTTGCGGAAGGCGCGCACGATGCGCAGCACGTGGAACGGCGCGTCGGCCGAGAGGGTCAGGGAGCCGACCAGCAGGTCCTGCGATTCCTTGAGGTATTCCAGCGCCTCGCCCTCGCATTCGAACATCCGGTTGGTGATGGCGAGCAGGTGCCGCCCGGCGTCGGTCAGGGCGACGGAGCGCGAGGTGCGGTTGAACAACAGAACGTCGAAATCCTTTTCCAGCTTGCGCACCTGGTCGGACAGGGTCGGCTGGGTCAGGTGCAGGTGTTCGGCGGCCTTGGAGAAGCCGCCTTGGGTGGCGACCGCGTGGAATGCGCGCAGTTGCGAATAGTACATAGATGAAACCTATACGATCTATATAAACTGACGATTTGACTTATATTTCCCCAATGCGATTGAGTCTACATGAACCCCGCATAACGGCGAATTCGCCGGGGGTTCAGGGTCGGCGCCGACGAAGGCACGGACACCAGGGGGATTTGGTGCAGTGCCGAACAAATCCTGTCACGTCACCGCAGAATTGGTTAAAACTGTCACATGCCGGTAACAGCACATACTGATAATCCGGCGATCAAACAGGGAGTATTTCGATGAAATCAACATGGTTCAGCAGCCTCGGCTTGGGGCTGGCGACGGTGGCGACAGCCGCCATCCTGGGTGCCGCGCCCGCCAAGGCGAAGACCGATCTTCTGGTCTACACGGCGGTCGAGGCGGACGAGCTGAAGAAGTTCAAGTCGGCCTTTGAGAAGGACAATCCGGACGTCAACATCAAGTGGGTCCGCGATTCCACGGGCATCATTACCTCCAAGCTGCTGGCCGAGAAAGAAAACCCCAAGGCGGACATCGTCTGGGGCGTGGCGGCGACCAGCCTGCTGCTGCTGGCCGATTACGACTACTTCCAGGGCTACGCGCCCAAGGGCTTGGATAAGCTGTCGAAGAAATATTACGACACCACCAACACCCCGCCGCTGTGGGTCGGGCAGCGCGCCTGGATCGCCTCGGTCTGCTTCAACACGGTCGAAGGCGAAAAGTACAAGCTGCCGATCCCCGCGACCTGGGAAGACCTGACCAAGCCGGTCTACAAGGGCCATGTCATCATGCCGAACCCGAACTCCTCGGGCACGGGCTTCCTCGACGTGTCGTCGTGGATCCAGATCCAGGGCGAAGACAAGGCCTGGAAGTACATGGACGCCCTGCACGAAAACATCGCGCGCTACACCCATTCGGGCTCCAAGCCCTGCAAGCTGGCGGCCAAGGGCGAAATCCCGATCGGCATTTCCTTCGCCTATCGGGGGGCCAAGTCAAAGAACGAAGGGGCGCCGCTCGAAGTCATCGCGCCGACCGAAGGCGTGGGCTGGGATCTGGAATCCTTCGCCATCGTCAAGAACACGAAAAACCTGAAGGCCGCCCAGGCGCTGGCCGACTGGTCCGTGTCCAAGACGGCGCAGGAAATCTATAACGAGGAATACGCGGTCGTCGCCATGCCCGGCATCGCCAAGCCCGTGAAGAACTTCCCCGTCGGCATCGAAGACAAGATGATCAAGAACGACTTCAAGTGGGCGGCCGCAAACCGCATCCGCATCCTGGACGAGTGGCGCAAGCGCTACGACGGAAAGTCCGAGCCGAAGTAGTCAGGTTATCTTTTCTCGACTGATCTGAACGGCAAGCCCCGGCTCCCGCGTATGGGGCCGGGGCTTGCTATTTCAGCCTCTTTGAGGCCGTGTGCCCGCGGGCTGCGGTCTGATAGAATTCAGCCATGGAGGGCAGGGATGGCGAACGACAATAACGGCGAAGCCTATCTTCGGGTCCGTAACCTGACCAAGAAGTTCGGCGAGTTCACGGCGCTGAAGAATGTGTCGCTGGACGTCAGCGAGGGCGAATTCGTTTGTTTCCTGGGGCCGTCCGGCTGCGGCAAGACGACGCTCTTGCGCGCCATCGCGGGCCTCGACATTCAGACGTCCGGCACGGTCGAACAGGCCGGCCGCGACATTTCGGCGCTGCCGCCCAACGAACGGGATTTCGGCATCGTGTTCCAGTCCTACGCCCTGTTCCCGAACCTGAGCGTGACCCGCAACATCGGGTACGGCCTGGAAAACCGGAACATGCCGAAGGCCGATATCGCGGCCCGCGTGTCCGACCTTCTGGACCTGGTCGGCCTGCGCGATCACGCAACCAAATATCCGTCGCAGCTTTCGGGCGGCCAGCAGCAGCGCGTGGCCCTGGCCCGGGCGCTCGCGACCTCGCCGGGCCTGTTGCTTTTGGACGAACCGCTGTCGGCGCTCGACGCCAAGGTGCGCGTGCACCTGCGCCACGAGATCAAGGAACTGCAGGAAAAGATCGGCATCACCACCATCATGGTGACCCACGATCAGGAAGAGGCCCTGGCCATGGCCGACCGCATCGTGGTGATGAACCACGGCGTGATCGAACAAGTCGGCTCGCCCGAGGATATATACGCCGATCCGGCATCGCCCTTCGTCGCCGACTTCATCGGCACCACCAACTTCGTCGACGGCGAGGTTCAGGCCGGCGGGCGGGTCTCCGTCGCCGGTGTCGCCATCGACTGCGGCGCGGCCCTGGACGGGCTCAATCCCGGCGACATGGTCACGGTCTGCATCCGGCCCGAGGACGTGCAGGTCTCGACCGAGGGCGGCGGCGCGGGTATTCCGGTGACCATCACCGACGTTGAATTCCTGGGCTCGTTCCACCGTTGCCATGTGGCGCCGGTCAACGGTGCGGGGCAGACCTTCGGCAAGGACATCGATTTCATGATCGACCTGTCGGCGGGCCGCGCCCGTGACCTGGGCATCCGCGAGGGCATGGCGGTGCAGGCGGCCCTGCCGCCCGAATTCGTGCGCATCTACCGCCCCGTGGGCGGGGGCTGAGCCATGCGGGACGCCGCCGTCGCCCAAGCGCCCCGGATCAAGCCCAAGGTCAGCAGCGAAGACTGGATCATGCGCGCGGTGCTGGTCGGCATCGCGCTGTACCTCACCGTCTCGATCCTGCTGCCGCTTTACGCGATCCTGTCGAAAAGCTTCAAGAACGCCGACGGCCTGTTCGTCGGCTTGGCCAACTACGTCAATTTCTTCTCGACCCCGGCGCTGTTCTGGTCGATCGAGAACAGCCTGACGGTGACCCTGATCTGCTGCGTTATCGTGGTCACCCTGGCCTTCATCTATGCCTATGCCCTGACCCGCACCTGCATTCCGTTCAAGTCCCTGTTCAAGGGCGTGGCGCTGCTGCCGATCCTCATGCCGTCGCTGCTGCCGGCGATCGCCCTGGTCTATCTGTTCGGCAATCAGGGCATCATCAAGGACTGGCTGTTCGGCTATGAAATCTACGGCCCCATCGGCATCGTCATGGGCGAATGCTTCTACGTGTTTCCCCATGTGCTGACGATCATGCTGATCGCCATGGCCAATTCGGACGCGCGGCTGTACGAGGCGTCGGACGCGCTCGGCGCCTCCAAGATCAAGACCTTCTTCACGGTGACCCTGCCCAGCGTGCGCTACGGCCTGGTTTCGGCCTTCTTCGTCTGCTTCACCCTGGTCATCACCGATTTCGGCGTGCCCAAGGTGGTCGGCGGCAAGTACAACGTGCTGGCGACCGATATCTACAAGCAGGTGGTCGGGCGCCAGGATTTCGAAATGGGGGCGGTCGTCTCCATGGTGCTGCTGCTGCCGGCCCTGTTCGCCTTCGCCGCCGACCGCATCGTGCAGCGCCGCCAGGTCGCCCTGCTGTCGGCCCGCGCGGTGCCGTATCAGCCCAAGAAGAACCGCGCGGTCGATACGACCATGCTGGCCTTCTGCTGCTTGATCGGCCTGATCATGGTGTCGATCCTGGGCATGGCCTGCTTCGCTTCCTTCGCCAAGTTCTGGCCCTATGACCTGACCCTGTCCCTGAAGCACTACAATTTCGACCTGATGGACGGCGGCAGCTGGAACGCCTATTGGAATTCCATCGAACTGGCGGCCTGGACGGCGGTGATCGGCACGGCGATGGTGTTCACCGGCGCCTATCTGGTGGAAAAAAGCAAAGGCTTCCATTCCGGCCGCGCCGCCATGCAGTTGCTCTGCATGATCCCCATGGCGGTGCCGGGTCTGGTGCTGGGGCTGGCCTATGTGTTTTTCTTCAACGCGCCGAACAACCCGTTGGGCTTTCTCTATCACACCATGCCGATCCTGGTGATCTGCACGGTCACCCATTTCTATACGGTCGCGCACCTCACGGCGGCGACGGCGCTGAAGCAACTGGACGGCGAATTCGAAAGCGTGTCGCAGTCGCTCAAGGTGCCGTTCTACAAGACCTTCTTCCGCATCACCGTGCCGGTCTGCATGCCGGCGATCCTGGATATCTCCATGTATCTGTTCGTCAACGCCATGACGACGGTGTCGGCGGTGGTGTTCCTCTATTCGCCGGACACGGCCCTGGCGTCGGTCGCGATTCTCAACATGGACGATGCCGGCGACGTGGCGCCGGCCGCGGCCATGGGCATGATGATCGTCGGCACGGCGGCGGCGGTTCGGCTGGTGCATGCGGGGCTCACTCGGGGTATTCTCTCGCGCACCCAGGCGTGGCGGAAACGCTGAGCGGCAAAACCCGCCCGCGCCGCCGCATAGCTCTGGTCTATGGATGATATCCGAATTAACGATTTGACGAATTGACCCATCCCACCTGAAACTCCGCGCGACCGGCTGCCCGAACGGCCCGGCCGCGGCCCTAATGACAAAGTTGGAAAGGCCCAACCATGACGTTGACTCCCGGTGATCCCCTTCTTCTCACGCCCGGCCCCCTGACCACCGCCGCCGAAACCCGCGACGCCATGCGCCACGATTGGGGCTCGCGCGATCAGGCCTTCATCGACGCCAACGCCGCCGTGCGCCGCAAGCTGCTGGAAATCGCCAATGCGACCGCGACCCACGTCTGCGTGCCCCTGCAAGGTTCCGGCACCTTCGTGGTCGAAGCGGCGCTCTGCACCCTGATCCCCAAGACCGGCAAGGCGCTGATCCTGGTCAACGGTGCCTACGGCAAGCGCATGGGTAAGATCCTGGAATACGCCGGCCGCGCGTTCGAGATTTCCGAAACCGCCGAGGACGTGCCGCCGGACGCCGCGGCCCTGGCCGCCAAACTGGCCGCCGACGCATCCATCACCCATGTACTGGTCGTTCATTGCGAAACGACCTCCGGCATCCTCAACCCCATCGCCGACATCGCCCATGTGGTGAAGGACGCGGGGCGGTCCCTGATCATTGACGCCATGAGCGCCTTCGGCGCGATCGAACTGGACCTCGCCAAGGTGCCGTTCGACGCCGTCATGGCGTCGTCCAACAAATGCCTGGAAGGCGTGCCCGGCATGGGCTTCGCCCTGATCCGCAAGTCCGTGCTGGAAGGCTGCGCCGGCAATTCCCATTCCCTCGCCCTCGACCTCTACGACCAGTGGCAGGCGATGGAGGCCAACGGCCAGTGGCGCTTCACGCCGCCGACCCATGTCATCTTCGCCTTCGCCAAGGCCATCGAGCAGTTCGAGGCCGAGGGCGGCCAGCCGGGGCGCTTCAAGCGCTATTCCAATAACTGCAAGGTTTTGATCGACGGCATGGCGGAACTGGGCTTCCAGACCCTGCTGCCCCAGGGCCTGCAGGCGCCGATCATCGTCACCTTCCACATGCCGTCGGACCCGAACTTCGATTTCCAGGTGTTCTACGACAAGGTCAAGGACCGTGGCTTCGTGCTCTATCCCGGCAAGCTGACCGTGGCGCCCAGCTTCCGCGTCGGCTGCATCGGCCATCTGGGGGCGGCCGAGATGAAGGCGGCGCTCAAGGCCATGTCGGACGTGCTGGCCGAAATGGGCGTGAAGACCGGCGCCCCCCAGGCCGCCGAATAGGCCGCAATCGTGACCGACGCCGCCAAGACGCCGCCCGCGACCGCCGAGGTCGTCGTCATCGGCGGCGGGGTCATCGGCTGTTCCATCGCCTATCACCTGACCAAGATCGGCATTACCGACGTGGTGCTGCTGGAGCGGCGCAAGCTGACCTCCGGCACCACCTGGCATGCGGCGGGCCTGATCGGCCAGCTGCGCGGCAGCGCCAACATGACACGCCTCGCCAAGTACACGGCGGAGCTGTACCGCGAGCTGGAGGGCGAGACCGGCCAGGCCACGGGCCTGAAGCAGAACGGGTCCGTCTCCGTCGCCCTCCACGAAGGGCGGATGGAGGAATTCCGCCGCAACGCCTCCATGGCCAAGGTGTTCGGCCTTCAGGTCGACATCATCACCCCGGAGGAAGTTAGGGAACGCCATCCCCTGGTCAACGTCGGTGACGTGCTGGGCGGCACCTGGATTCCGTCTGACGGACAGGGCAACCCGGCCGACATCACCCTGGCCCTGGCCAAGGGGGCCCGCATGGGGGGTGCCCGCCTGTTCGAGGACACCAAGGTCACCGAGATCATCGTCGAGAACGGCCGCGCCGCCGGCGTGCGCACGGAGACGGGCGAGGTGCGGGCCCGCTGGGTCGTCCTCGCCACGGGGATGTGGGGCCGCGACATGGCGGCCAAGGTCGGCGTGACCCTGCCGCTGCATGCCTGCGAGCATTTCTACATCGTCACCGAACCCTTCGACGGCATGACGCCGGATCTGCCGGTGCTGCGGGTCTACGACGAATGCGCCTATTACAAGGAAGACGCCAGCAAGATGCTGATCGGGGCGTTCGAGCCCAAGGCCAAGCCCTGGGGCATGGACGGCATTCCGGACGATTTCGAGTTCGATCAGTTGCCCGACGACTTCGATCATTTCGAACCGATTTTGGAAGCCGCCATGGCGCGCCTGCCGGCGCTGGAGAATGCTGGCATCCAGACCTTCTTCAACGGCCCGGAAAGTTTCACCCCCGACGTGCGTTACAACCTGGGTCCCGCACCCGGGCTGGACGGGCTGATGGTCGCGGCCGGGCTCAATTCCATCGGTATCCAGTCGGCGGGCGGCATCGGCCGCGTCGTCGCCGACTGGATCAAGTCGGGCCACGCCCCCATGGACCTGTGGGAAGTGGACGTCCGCCGCCAGATGCCGTTCCAGGCCAACCGCGCCTATTTGCGGGACCGGGTTTCGGAAAGCCTGGGCTTGCTCTACGCCACCCATTGGCCGTTTCAGCAGTACACCACCGGGCGGGGCCTGCGCCGCTCGCCGCTCCACGAATACCTCAAGGCGGCCAACGCCTGTTTCGGCGAAAGTGCAGGGTGGGAGCGCGCCAACTGGTTCGCGCCGGAAGGGACCGAGCCCAAATACGAATACAGCTACGGCCGGCAGAACTGGTTCGATCATTCGGCGGCGGAGCACCGCGCGGCGCGGGAAGGCGTCGCCCTGCTCGATCTCACGACCTTCGCCAAGTTCCGCGTCGAGGGCGCGGACGCGGCCCGGGTCCTGGGCCGGGTGTCGGCCAATCATGTCGCGGGCGATGCGGGCCGCGCCGTCTATACCCAATGGCTGAACGACCGCGGCGGGATCGAGGCCGATTTGACCGTGACGCGGCTGGCCGAGGATGCCTTTCTGGTCGTTACCTCCGGCGCCTGTCAGGTGCGTGATTTCCATTGGCTCAAGGGCCATGTGCAGGATCATGAGCGCTGCACCGTCACCGACGTGACCTCGGGCCATGCGGTGATCGGCGTTGCCGGGCCCCGGTCGCGGGACCTGCTGGCCAAGCTGACGCCGGAAAACCTCGGCAACGGCGCCTTTCCCTTCGGGGCCAGCCGCGAGGTCGAGTTCGCCATGGCGATGGCGCGCATGACCCGCATTTCCTATGCGGGCGAATTGGGCTGGGAAATCATGGTGCCGACGGAATTCGCCGCCCATGTCTATGAAGCCATCGTCGCGACGGGCCGGGACTTCGGCCTGGTTCACGCGGGCATGCATGCCATGAATTCCCTGCGCATCGAAAAGGCCTACCGCCATTGGGGCCACGACATTTCCGACGAGGACACGGCGCTGGAAGCGGGGCTCGGTTTCGCCGTCGCCTGGGACAAGCCCGGCGGCTTCATCGGCCGCGAGGCATTGCTGACGCAGCGCGACGCCGGGGTCACGCGCCGCCTGCTGCAGTTCCTGGTCACGGACCCCGAACCGCTGCTCTACCACAACGAGCCGATCTGGCGGGACGGGGCGATCGTCGGCAAGGTCACGTCGGGCATGTACGGCCATACCCTGGGCGGGGCCGTCGGCATGGGCTATGTGAGCGTGCCGGACGGCGGCGTGGCCGGGATCGACGGCCATGCCTACGAGATCGAGATCGCCGGGGTGCGCTATCCGTCCCGGGCCTCGCTCAAGCCTCTCTACGATCCCGCGTCGTTCCGCCTGCGCGGCTGATTTCCCCGTTAATCCGTATCGTTTGATGCCCGATCCGGTCCCGGACCGGGAGCGTCGTCATATTGATTTAACCTATCAATCACATAGTTATTAGCGATTTGACATATCCTTGGCTGGTCACGAGAATTCCCGAAACCCAGGCACGTCCCCGCGTGCCGGACGATTTCAAAGGTGAGCAGCATCATGGATCAGACCCCATCCCATCCCAGTAGCGTCTCCGTCAACGGCCGTACCTATGCCTGGCCCAGCCAGCCCCTGGTGGTGGTCTGCATCGACGGATCGGAGCCGGATTACATCGAACAGGCCATCGCCGGCGGCCATATGCCGTTCCTGGAAAAGGCGCTGAAGGGCGGGTCCGACCTGCGCGCCGAATGCGTGGTGCCGAGTTTCACCAACCCCAACAATCTGTCGATCGTCACCGGCGTGCCGCCCAAGGTGCACGGCATTTCCGGCAACTTCTTCCTCGACCCGGACACGGGCGAGGAAGTGATGATGAACGACCCCAAATTCCTGCGCACGGACACCATTTTCAAGGCCTTCCACGATGCCGGCGCCAAGGTCGCCATCGTCACCGCCAAGGACAAGCTGCGCCGCCTGCTGGGCCATGGCCTCGACTTTACCTCGGGCCGCGCCGTGTCGTTCTCGTCGGAAAAGGCGGACCAGACCAGCAAGGCCGAAAACGGCATCGACAACGCGCAAGGATTGGTCAATCGGCCGATCCCGGATGTCTATTCGGCGGACCTGTCGGAATTCATCTTCGATGCGGGCGTCAAGCTGATGGAAACCATGCGCCCCGACATCATGTACCTGTCGACCACCGACTACATCCAGCACAAGCATGCCCCCGGCACGCCGGTGGCCAATGCCTTCTACGCCATGATGGACGGCTATTGGGCCAAGCTGGATGCGCTCGGCGCCGTGCTGGCGCTGACCGCCGACCACGGCATGAACGCCAAGTTCGGCAGCGACGGCCAGCCTGACGTGATTTATCTGCAGGAAGTGCTCGACGGTATCCTGGGTGCGGGCAAGGCGCGGGTGATCCTGCCGATCACCGACCCCTATGTCGTGCACCACGGGGCCTTGGGCTCCTTTGCCACCGTCTACCTGCCGCCGGACGCGGATACATCCGCCGTCATCTCCAAGCTGGCCGCGGTTTCCGGTGTGCAGAAGGTCTACGACAAGAAACACGGCTGTGCCGAATTCGAACTGCCGGAAGACCGCCTGGGCGACCTGATCGTGGTGTCCGACAAAGCCAAGGTACTGGGCACCTCGTCCGACCGCCATGACCTCAGCCAGTTGAAGGAGCCCCTGCGCTCCCACGGCGGAGTGACGGAACAGAAGGTGCCCTTGATCGTAACCCGCACGGCCTCCGTCGACAGCGGCCGGCGGCTCCGTAACTTCGACATCTTCGACGTGGCGCTCAATCACACGGCGCTCGCCCAAAACGCGGCCTGATGAACGCCGCCTGAAACAACACAGCATTAAACAACACCCCGCCGGGGGACGTTTGGAGGACAATTCCATGGACAGCGCCGTTACCGACCTCAAAGATGAAGTGATCCACGAAAAGCTCCGCCTTGTCGGAGACAGCGGCGTGCGTGACGAGCGCATCGAGGTCATGAACCCCTACACCAATAAGGTCGTCGGCACGGTGCCGAAGGCGTCGGTTGCCGACGTCAAGAAGGCGTTCAAGACGGCTGCTGAGTACAAGCCGACCCTGACCCGGCACGAGCGCGCGGAAATCCTCAAGAAGACCGGCGAAATCCTCTATTCCCGCCGCGACCAGGTGTCCGACCTGATCACCGCCGAATGCGGCCTGTCGAAAAAGGATTCGATGTACGAAGCCGGGCGCTCCAACAGCGTGTTCAACCTGTCCGCCGCCCTGACCCTGATGGATGACGGTGAGGTGTTTTCCTGCGACGTGTCGCCCTCGGGCCCGAAGCGCAAGATATTCACCACGCGTCAGCCGCTGCGGGCGATCAGCGCCATCACGCCGTTCAACCATCCGCTCAACCAGGTCGCGCATAAGATCGCGCCCTCGGTCGCGACCAACAACTGCATGGTTCTGAAGCCGACGGAGAAGACGCCGCTGACGGCGCTGCTGCTGGCCGATGTCCTTTACGAAGCGGGCCTGCCGCCGGAAATGTTCCAGGTCATCACCGGCGACCCGGCCGAGATCGCCGACGAGATGATCACCAACGAACATGCCGACCTGGTGACCTTCACCGGCGGTGTCGCGGTCGGCAAGTACATCGCCGACCACGCGGGCTATCGCCGCATGGTGCTGGAACTGGGCGGCAACGATCCCCTGATCGTCATGGAAGACGCCGACCTGGAGAAAGCCGCGACCCTGGCCGTCGCGGGTGCCACCAAGAACTCGGGCCAGCGCTGCACGGCGGTGAAGCGCATCCTGGTGGTCGACGCGGTCGCCGACGAATTCGTCAAGATCGCCCTGGAAAAGGTCAAGGCCATCAAGTACGGCGATCCCATGGACCCGGACACGGACGTCGGCACGGTGATCGAGGAAAAGGCCGCCATGCAGTTCGAACGCCGGGTCAACGACGCCGTCGCCAAGGGGGCCGAGCTTCTCTACGGCAACAAGCGGGACGGTGCCCTCTATTCGCCGACCCTGGTCGACCGCGTGCCCTTCGATTGCGAACTGGTGCGCGAGGAAACCTTCGGCCCCGTGGTGCCGATCATCCGCTGCCCCAATGACATCGCCGAAGTCATCAAGATCTCCAACTCCACCGCCTTCGGCCTGTCGTCCGGCGTGTGCACCAACAACATGGAATACATCACCCGCTTCATTGACGATCTGGTCGTCGGCACGGTCAACGTCTGGGAAGTTCCCGGTTTCCGCATCGAAATGTCGCCCTTCGGCGGGATCAAGGATTCGGGCCTGGGCTACAAGGAAGGCGTGATCGAGGCGATGAAGAGCTTCACCAACGTGAAGACCTTCTCCATGCCCTGGCTCAGCTGATAGACGTTTCCCCAAGGTCATCCGATTGTAAGGGGCGGGTTTTCGGACTATAAGCGCACTCAGTGCGTCTATTGAGGGGTGGGCGAGTATTACGGCGGCCGCCAGGCGAAGAGTCCGTCCGCGGCCCCGGTTGTGAAACCTGCACCGGAAAGCGCGAAGGCACGTGGAAACCATCATCAACATCGTCGGCGGCGTCGCCCTTCTGTTATGGGGCATTCGCATGGTGCGCACGGGGATCACCCGATCCTTCGGCGCCGACCTGCGCCGCGCGCTGGCGGCCTCCGCGCGCAACCGGGTGACGGGCCTGGCCGCCGGGTTCGGCGTCACCACCATCCTGCAAAGCTCGACCGCGACGGCGCTGATCGTCTCGTCCTTCGCCGGGCAGGGGCTGCTGGGGGGTGTTGCCGCACTCGCCATCATGCTGGGCGCCGATGTCGGTTCGACCATGATCGTGCAGGCCTTGTCGCTCGATCTGGAATGGCTGTCGCCGGTGCTGATTTCGGCCGGCGTCTTTCTGTTCCTGTCCACGGAAAATAGCCGCCGTCGCGCCATTGCCCGCGCTCTTCTCGGGCTCGGCCTGATGCTGCTGTCTTTGCGTCTGATCGCCATGGGCTCCCTGCCGTTCCGCGAGAGCGAGGCCATGGCCGTCCTGGTTCATCCCCTGACCAGCGAGCCGCTGTTGGCCGTGGTGTTCGCGGCCGCCTTGACCTGGGCGTCCCATTCCTCTGTGGCCGTGGTGTTGTTGATCCTGTCCCTGGCCGGGATGCAGGTGCTGAACGTGCAACTGGCCATGACCATGGTTCTGGGCGCCAACCTGGGCGGTGCCTTGGCCGCGGTCGGGCTGACGGCCAAGTCCCTGCCGGCGGTGCGCCGCGTGCCGCTCGGCAATTTGTTGATGCGCATGATCGGCGTGTTCGTGGTGCTGCCCCTGGTGCCGTATCTGCAGCCCTATCTGGCGGTGTTGGGCGACACGCCGGCACGGCTGCTCGCCAATTTCCACACGGGGTTCAACCTGGCCCTGGTCGTGGTGTTCCTGCCGGCGCTGGCCCTGGTCGACTGGGCCGCCCGGCGCATTGCCCCCGACCGCCCGGCGACCGACGATCCCGGCAGCCCCCGCTATCTGGACGAAGGGGCGCTCGATACGCCCTCCGTGGCTTTGACAGGGGCGGCGCGCGAAACCCTGCGCATGGGCGATGCCGTGAAATCCATGCTGTCCGCCACGCGCGACGTTCTGCGCACCAACGACGCAAGCCTGCGCAAGACGGTCGAAGCCCAGGACGACGTGGTCGACCGCCTGCACGAGGCGATCAAGCTTTACCTGACCCGCCTGACCGAAGAGGAAATGGACAAGGCGGAAAGCCAGCGCAGCATCGAAATCCTCAGCTTCACCACCAACCTGGAGCATGTCGGTGACATCATCGACAAGAACCTGATGGAGCTGGCAGGCAAGAAAATCAAGGGCCACATCAGCTTTTCCGACGAGGGCTACCGGGAGCTGGAAGCCTTCCACAACCGCATCATGCAGAACCTGGATCTGGCGTTGCATGTGTTCGTGTCGGCCGATGAGGATGCGGCGCGCCGGCTGCTGCATGAGAAGACGGAAATCCGCGATCTGGAACGCCGCTATGTGGAAAATCATTTCCGCCGCATGGGCGAACGACGCCCGGACACCCTGGATTCCAGCGCCCTGCACCTGGACGTGCTGCGCGACCTCAAACGGGTCAACAGCCACCTGACTTCGGTCGCCTATCCGATCCTGGAACGCATGGGCGCACTCACGGAAAGCCGTCTGATCGAGGATGCCGCGGAAAAGCAGAGCCGCGACCGCGACACGGCCCTGCCCCTGGGTGTCCAGCCCAAGCGGGAAGACGGCTGACCGTCTAGCCGGCCAGCCCGCGCAGGCGTTCCGTGCGCCGGCGCAGCAGTTCCAGCGTCGTCAGCAAGGCAATCGAGAACAAGACCAGGATCGTCGCCGCCGCCAGGATGGTCGGCGAAATCTGTTCGCGGATGCCGTTCCACATCTGCAGCGGAATGGTCTGCTGGTCGTAGGACGCGACGAACAGGACGACGACGACCTCGTCGAACGAGGTCACGAAGGCGAACAGCGCCCCCGAAATCACCCCCGGCAGGATCAGCGGCAGGATCACCTTGCGGAAGGTCGTCACCGGCGACGCCCCCAGGCTGGCCGCGGCATGGATCAGCGAGCGGTCGAAGCCGGACAGGGTCGCCGTCACGGTGATGATGACGAACGGGATGCCCAGCATGGCATGGGCCAGCACGATGCCGACGTAGGTATGGGCCAGCCCGGCCTTTGAATAGAAGAAGAACAGCCCCGTCGCCGAGATGATCATGGGCACGATCATGGGCGAGATCAGCAGCGCCATGACGGCGCGGCGGAACGGCATTTCCGGGCGCGACAGGCCGAGGGCGGCCAGGGTGCCCAGCGCCGTCGCGATCAGGGTCGAGGAGATGCCGATGGTGAATGAATTCTTGGCCGCGTGGATCCATTGCGAATTGGCCCAGGCGTCCGCCCACCAGGCCCCGTCGCGCACTGCGTCGGGCGCGGTCATGCCGTAGGTCAAGAGCCGGTCGTACCAACGCAGGGAAAAGCCGTCGGGGTCGAGCGCCAGCATGTCGCGGGTGAAGGTGAAATAGGGCTCGGCGTTGAACGACAGCGGCACGATGACGATGATGGGGGCGATCAGGAACAGGAACACCCCGGCGCAGAACGCCAGATACAGGCGGCGCCAGATGCGTTCGAACGTCGTTGCGTGCGCAGGCATGGACATCTTCTGGACCTACCCCAGTTTCATGTTGTCGACGCCGACCAGCCGGTCGTACAGCCAGTACAGCAGGATCACGCCGCCGAGAAGCAGCGCGCCCAGCGCCGCCGCCAAACCCCAGTTGAGGCTTTGCAGCATATGGAAGGCGATCTGGTTGGAAATCAGCTGTCCGGACGAGCCGCCGACCAGGGCCGGCGTGATGTAGTAGCCGACGCTGATGATGAACACCAACAGGACGCCGGCACCGATCCCGGGCACGGTCTGCGGCAGGTAAACGCGCAGAAACGCCGTCACCGGCCCGGCGCCCAGCGACCGCGCGGCGCGCACGAAGTCCTTGGGCACGGTCTTCATCACCGAATAGAGCGGCAGGATCATGAACGGCAGCATGATATGGGTCATGGCGATGACCGTGCCCCATTGGTTGTACATAAGCTCCAGCCGCCCGTCGTCGCTGAGAATACCGACCGAGACCAGCATGTCGTTCAACACTCCCTGGCTTTGCAGCAAGGTGATCCAGGAGGTCGTGCGCACCAGCAGGGACGTCCAGAACGGCAGCAGCACCAGGACCATCAACAGGTTGGAATACTTGAGCGGCAGGCTGGCCAGAAGATGCGCCGCCGGATAACCCAGGATCAGGCAGAGCCCGGCGATCAGGGCCGACAGGAGCAGGGTGCGCAGAAACAGGTGGCCATAGATGCGCCGGTTTTCGGGCGCGCGGACGATATCGCCTTCGGCGTCATAGGACAGGTCCAAGGCCTGGGCGTAGAAGGCGGCGGTATGCGGCGCGGCGGCGCGGGACATTACGGTCCATAAGTGCAATTCACCCCATTCTTCGTTGAGGGCGAGAAGCTGGTCCTTGTAGGGCGGGCCCTTGATCTTCTTGATCTTGCGCGCGGTCGACTTGAACAGACTGGTGGCGCCCGAGCGTTCGTAATTGATGCGCGTGCCGACCTGGGCATGGGTGCGGTTGGCGCGCGCTTCCGTCAGGTCGAGGACCAGGGCCTTGAAAGCGTCCTCCCCCGGCACCTCCGTCACGTCGTTGGCGCGCAGCCAGGACGACAGGCGCGGCATGTTGTCGGAAAACACCGGGTTGTAGATGCTGAGATAGAGCATCTGGCCGATCGGAACGGCGAAGGTCACGATCACGAACAGCAGCAGGGGCGCGACCAGGAACAAGGCCTTCAGGCGCGCGCGCCGGGTCGCCCGCGCCAGGGCGGTCTTCAGCGGCGTGCCGTCGCCGGTGGTCAGCGGGCCAAGGTCGCCCGCCGCCACGGTGTCGGTTGCCGTCGGCATCCCCTGTTCCAGCCCCCGCGGCCTAGTTGGAGGCGATCCAGGCGTTGAAGCGTTCGTTCAGTTCCGAATCCCGGTCAGCCCAGAATTCGAAATTGTTGACCAGCGCGTTGCCCATGTTGGCCGCCGCCGTCGGCATATGCGGGGCCATCTGGGTCTTGCCGTCCTGGTACAGGCCGACCAGCTTGCCCGACGATTTCCGCGCCGGGCCGTAGGCGATGTACTTGGCCTGATCGGCAAGGCGCTGGGTGTCCGTGGCGAACTTGATGAACTCCATGGCCAGGTCCTTGTTGGGGGCACCCTTGGGGATGACGAACAGGTCGAAATCCAACACCTGGCCGTCCCAGACAATTTTGAAGGGTTTGTCCTCGCCGATGGCGGCGTTGAAGATGCGGCCGTTATAGGCGGTGGTCATGGAAACTTCGCCGTCGGCCAGCAGTTGCGGCGGTTGGGCGCCTGCTTCCCACCACACGACATGTTTCTTGATGGTGTCCAGTTTCTTGAAGGCACGGGTGACGCCTTCGTCCGTGGTCAGCATCTTATAGACTTCGCCCGCCGGCACGCCGTCGGCCATCAGCGCCATTTCCAGGTTCGGCTTGGCCCCCTTGCGCAGGCCCCGCTTGCCGGGGAACTTCTTGACGTCGAACAGATCGGCGATGGTCTTGGGCTCGGCCCCTTTGAACTTGGCCGCGTCATAGGCGAACACGGTCGACCACACGATGTTGGCGACGGCGCAATCGGTTAAGGCACCTTCGATGAAGTCCTCGGTCGCGGGCGTGCCGTCGGGGGCCGACGGCAGGACTGAAGGGTCGATGATTTCCAGAAGCCCTTCGTCGCAGTAGCGCACGGCGTCGGAATATTCCACGTCGGCCACGTCGATGGACACGTTGCCGGCCTTGACCTGCGCCTTGATGGGGGCGGCCGGGTTGGGCGCGTCGACGGATTTGATCTTGTGTCCGGTCTGGGCCATCCAGGGCTTGTGATAGGCCTCGACCTGGCTTTTTGTATAGGCGCCGCCCCAGGACACGACGGTGATTTCGCCAGCCTTGGCGGACGTGCCGGCCAGCACCAGCCCTGCGGCGATGGCGACAGCGGCAATCGGTTTCATGGCGGTCATCTTCGTTCTCTCCTGCATCAACCAAGTCATTTGTTTCAGGCGTCTATGGGATCGAGCGCGCGGCAGTCGGCGGCCTGCCAGCCGATGGGGACGGTGTCGCCTACCTTGACGGAAGGGCGTTCCCCGTCGTTGCGCAGCTTGACCACGAAGCCGCGGTTACCGGCCACGGTCATGCGCACGCGAATATGGTCACCGAGGTAGATCAATTCCTCGACACGGCCGGTCAGGCGGTTGGCCAGGCTGTCGTCCGTGGGGCCGACCAGCACCACCCGTTCCGGGCGGATCGACAGGGTCGCCCGTTCGCCGGTGCCGGCGACATTGACGGCCAGCGCGGTAACGCTGCCGCCGCCGTCCAGATCGACACGGCATTCACCGCCTTGGATGTCCGTTATGTGCCCGGACAGGCGGTTGTTCTCACCGATGAACTGGGCGACGAAGGAATTGGCGGGCTTCTCGTACAGCTCGTCCGGTGTCGACAACTGTTGCACCACGCCCTGGTCGAACACGCAGATGCGATCAGCCATGGTCAGGGCCTCGGCCTGATCGTGGGTGACGTAAACCACGGTGACGCCCAAATTGTCATGGATGTGCTTGATTTCGTACTGCATTTGCTCGCGCAATTGCTTGTCGAGCGCCCCCAGGGGCTCGTCCATCAGGATCAGGTCCGGCTCGAACACCAGGGCGCGGGCGACGGCCACGCGCTGCTGCTGACCGCCGGACAGTTGCGCCGGGCGGCGGCTGCCGAAATCGGGCAGTTCGACCATCTCCAGCGCGCGGGCGACCTTGGCCGCGATCTCGGCCTTGGGCATGTTGCGTACGCTTAAGGGAAAGGCCAGGTTTTCCGCCACGGTCATATGGGGAAACAGGGCATAGTTCTGGAACACCATGCCGATGCCCCGCTTGTGGGGCGGCACGGCGTTGATGGGCTGGTCGTTCAGGTAAATCTCGCCGTGGGTCGCCGGCTCGAACCCGGCCAGCATCATCAGGGAGGTCGTCTTGCCCGACCCCGACGGCCCCAGCATGGTCAGGAATTCACCCCGGGCGATGTCCAGGTTCAGGTCCTTGATGACCAGGGTTTCGCCGTCGTAGCTCTTCTGAACGTTCTCAAAGCGGACACTGGCGCCCGTGCCGCCGGTGGCGGGGTCGTCTGTCCCTGTCGGTTCGCTGCTGCGTTGAATATTCAATACCGATCCGTACGGTCTGTTTCCGCGGTTAAAACATTATACGTGCCGTGATCTTGGCCAAGGTAGAGGACCGGGCGGCACCCCGCAACCGCCCGCCGGGAGAAAACCGGCCCGGGGCGCGGAAATCCGCCGCATGCGTTGACAAAGGGGGCGTAATGCCTATACTCCCGCGCTTCCTTTCCGGGAACGTGGATGTCGCTGCATATCGGGCCCATCCCGCCCCCTCCTGAAGCCCATAAGGGCCAGGGAGGGATCAAGGCCTACCGGGACAACGTAGACCGCCGCGGCGATAAAAACCGGCCGCCGGCAAAGCAAAAAGGACTGATAAGTCATGTCGAAGCGTCTTGCCTCGAAGTACAAGATTAACCGCCGCCTGGGCGAAAACCTTTGGGGTCGCCCGAAAAGCCCCGTCAACACCCGCGAATACGGCCCCGGCCAGCATGGTCAGCGGCGCAAGAAGCCGTCCGACTTCGGCACCCAGCTGATGGCCAAACAGAAGCTGAAGGGCTATTACGGCAACATCTCGGAAAAGAAGTTCCGCAAGTATTACGCCGAAGCCTCGCGCCGCAAGGGTGACACCTCGGAAAACCTGATCGGCCTGCTGGAGCGCCGCCTGGACGCCGTCGTCTATCGCATGAAATTCGTGCCGACCGTGTTCTCCGCCCGCCAGTTCATCAACCACGGCCATGTGAAGGTGAACGGCAAGAAGGTCAACATCTCCTCCTACCAGGTCAGCGAAGGCGACCTGATCGAGGTCAAGGACAAGTCCCGGGAAATGCCCCTGGTGCTGCTGGCCATCGAATCGTCCGAACGCGACGTGCCCGACTACATGGAAGTGAACCACAAGAAATTGGCCGGTACCTTCCTGCGCACGCCGAAGCTGGCCGATGTTCCCTATCCGGTTCAGATGGAACCGAACCTGGTCATCGAATTCTATTCCCGCTAAGGGAATTCACGAATTGGCGCGGTTTTCTCCGCGCCGGAAAAGGGGCACCATCGGGTGCCCCTTTTTTGTTGTCCGGGGAACGGGACGGAGAGATCAGCCATGACACCGACGGAAATCGTCGAAAGCTTCTATGCGGATGTGTGGAACCGCCGGGATTACGACCAGGCGCGGCGCATCATCGCCAAGGACTTTAGATTCCGCGGCTCCCTCGACGATGAACGTCAGGGCGTCGAGGGCTTCATCGATTACAACAAAGGCGTTCACAAGGCGCTCGGCGGCTATACCTGCACCATCCGCGATTTGATCGTGGCAGACGGGCGCGTTGCCGCCCAGATGTACTTCGAAGGCGTCCATCAGGATGACTTCTTCGGGGTGCCGGCCACGGGAAAAACGCTGCACTGGATGGGTGCCGCGTTCTTCGAGATATCGGCGGGTCAGATTCAGAGCCTCTGGGTGCTGGGTGATATCGACGGTCTGAAGCGTCAATTGGGCCTGACGGAAACGGCCTGGGCGTAACCGCCGGTCCCGCCGCCCCAGGAGCAATCCAGAGTGGGGGCGACGGGCCGGGGTTGGAGGTCAGGCGGCGACCGCTTCTTCGGCGGGCGCCTGGCGGATCAGGTAGTCGAAGGCGGAGAGGGCGGATTTCGCTCCTTCGCCCATCGCGATGATGATCTGCTTGTGCGGCGTGGTCGTCGCATCGCCGGCGGCGAAGATGCCGGGGACGGAGGTCTCGCCCCGTTGATTGACCTCGATCTCGCCGCGCGGGCTCAGGTCCAGCGCACCCTTCAGCCATTCCGTATTGGGCACCAGGCCGATCTGCACGAAGATGCCTTCCAACTCGACTGTATGCGACTGCTCGGTCGCCCGGTCCTGATACGTCAGGCCGGTGACCTTGCCGCCGTCGCCCCGCACTTCCGTGGTCAGGGCCTGGGTGATGACGGTGACGTTGGCCAGGCTGCGCAGTTTGCGTTGCAGAACCTCGTCCGCGCGTAATTGCTTGTCGAACTCGATCAGGGTGACATGGGCGACGATGCCGGCAAGGTCGATCGCCGCTTCGACGCCCGAGTTTCCGCCGCCGATCACGGCCACGCGCTTGCCCTTGAACAGGGGGCCGTCGCAGTGCGGGCAGTAGGCGACACCACGGTTTCGGTATTCGTCCTCACCGGGCACGTTCATCTGCCGCCAGCGGGCCCCCGGGCTCAGCACGATCGACCGGGCGTCCAGCGTGGCGCCGCTTTCCAGGGTGATCCGGTGCAGGCCGCCCGGCTGCATGGCGGGCGTCAATGCCGTCGCGCGCTGCAGGTTCATGATGTCGACGTCGTAATCCCGCACATGGGCCTCCAGTGACGCCGCCAGGGCGGGGCCTTCGGTATGGGGGACGGAGATGAAGTTCTCGATCGCCATGGTGTCCAGCACCTGGCCGCCGAACCGTTCCGACGCAACGCCCGTGCGGATGCCCTTGCGCGCGGCATAGACCGCGGCCGCGGCACCGGCCGGGCCGCCGCCGACGATCAGCATGTCGAACGGTTCCTTGGCGTCGATGGCTTCGGCGGCGCGGTCGGCGGCCCCCGTGTCGATCTTGGCCAGGATCTGTTCCAGTTCCATGCGGCCCTGGGCGAAGGGCGCGCCGTTCAGGTAGACCGAGGGCACGGCCATGACCTTGCGGGCCTCGACCTCGTCCGGGAACAGACCGCCGTCGATGGCGACATGGGTGACGCCCGGGTTGAACACGGCCATCACGTTCAGCGCCTGGACCACGTCGGGGCAGTTCTGACAGGACAGGGAGAAATAGGTTTCGAAATGGAACTCACCGCTCAGGCCCTTGACCTGTTCCAGGACCTCGGGGGCGACCTTGGGCGGGTGGCCGCCCGAATGCAGCAGGGCCAGCACCAAGGAGGTGAATTCGTGGCCCAGCGGGATGCCGGCGAAGCGCAGGCCCGTTTCCGCGCCGCCGCGCAGGATCGTGAAGGACGGCACGCGGTCGTCGGCTTCCGCACCTTCGGCGCGCCGCCAGGAGACTTTGTCCGACAATTGGGCGATATCGCCCAGCAGGGTTTCCAGGTCCCCTGACGCCTTGACGTCGTTCAGGGTGGCGACGAGCTCGATGGGCTCGCGCAAATTCTCCAGATAGCCTTTCAGCTGGGTCTTCAGGGTCTCGTCCAACATGGTCCTGTCTTTCGTTTTAGGGGCGTTTCTGATGGAGGGCGGAAATTTGGCGGAAGGGACGCGTCCCCCCAGGGAGGGGAAGGGGGACGCGTCCGCTTGCCGGGTCGGACTTAGATCTTGCCGACCAGCTGCAGGGACGGGGCCAGGGTTTCGGCGCCTTCTTCCCATTTGGCCGGGCAGACTTCGTCCGGGTGGGCGCGCACGTACTGGGCGGCCTTGACCTTGCGCAGAAGCTCGGTCGCGTTGCGGCCGACGCCTTCGGAGGTCACCTCGACGATCTGGATCACGCCGTCCGGGTCGACCACGAAGGTGCCGCGGTCGGCGAGGCCCTGACCTTCGCGCATCACCTCGAAGTTGCGGGTGATGGTGCCGGTCGGGTCGCCGATCATCGGGAAGGCGATCTTGCCGATGGCGGGCGAGGAATCATGCCAGGCCTTGTGGGAGAAATGGGTGTCGGTGGAAACCGAATAGATCTCGACGCCCATCTTCTGGAATTCGGCGTAATTGTCGGCCAGGTCTTCGAGCTCGGTCGGGCAGACGAAGGTGAAGTCGGCCGGATAGAAGAAGAACACGGCCCATTTGCCCTGCACATCGGCGTCGGTGACGGTGGCGAACTTGCCGTCCTTGAAGGCTTCGGCCTTGAACGGCTTCATTTCGGTATTGATGAGAGACATATCGGCTCCGTTGGTTGGTGTTGTTGGGTACACCTCCCTAGATAGCCAATTGCGAATGACTATTAAAATGAATTTACTGATTAAATTAAATCGATAAATACGATTAATTTAAATTCATAAGGCTAAAATGACGATTTTCAGGTGGGCGGGCCGCGAGAGCCGCGAATGGATACCCAAACGAAAAGGACCGCCAAACGGCGGCCCTTCCCTCAAGCCCTCCCTGGAAACTCGGGGGCCTCATTTTTATGGGGTGATTAAACCCAGACAAATAAGACGAAATTCAAGCGGCGTTTTCAACGCCTTTTTCGTCCAGCAGCTGCTTCAGCTCGCCGGTCTCAAACATTTCCCGGATGATGTCGCAGCCGCCGACGAATTCGCCCTTCACGTAAAGCTGGGGGATGGTCGGCCAGTTGGTGTAGGCCTTGATGCCCTCGCGAATCTCCATGTCGTCCAGGACGTTGACGCCCTTGAACTTGACGCCGATGGTCGACAGCGCCTGCACCACGGCGGCGGAAAAACCGCACTGCGGGAACATGGGCGTGCCCTTCATGAACAGCACCACGTCGTTGTCGTCTACTTCCTGCTTGATCTGGGCGAAAACGGGATTCTCGCTCATCTGTATGTCCTTTCGTTGGGCCCGGGGCAAAATTTCCGGGCGAATCTCCTGAGACGGCCTGGAGTTCAGCCGGCCGGGGCCGATGTCTGCAGGGCAAGGGCATGCAATTCGTTGCCCATGCGGCCCTGAAGCGCCTGATAGACCATCTGGTGCTGCTGAACGCGGGATTTGCCCCGGAAGGCTTCGGACACCACGACGGCGAGGTAATGATCCCCGTCACCGCGCAGGTCTTCAATGGTCACCTCCGCGCCCGGAATTCCGTCCCGGATAAGCGTTTCGATCTCGCCTGCGGCCATGGCCATGGTTGGGTCCCCAAATTCAGCAATACATTGGGTGAAGATATGGCGTGCCGGTGGCCCAAGGTCAACAGTCACATGCCGGTTTACCTACGATGGCTCACCGGGCGTGGCGGACAGAAATACCCTGTTTTGCGGCTTATTGGGGATCCGGAGGGGTATTACGGGCTTTTTCAGCCTTATCCCATTCCAATTTGGCCTCATTCCATTGTTTTTCATGCTCGGACGAGGTGAAGGTTTGCGGCTTCATCCAGACTGTCAACTTATCCGGATACCGTTGCGCCGCACCCGAGGCGGCGTCGATCAGGATGCCGATGCCGCCGCCGATCAGGATATTGCCGAGGGTCGCGCCGGCAAACTCTTCATCGATCAGCGCCGTGGTTTTACCGTATCCGTCCTTTTCGCAGACGATGGTCATCGGGCCGTCGCCTTTTTCAACGACCAGCGAAGCCGGCGTCGCGGGCACTTGATACACGCGCTTTTGCATGTCGGTCATGGTGCATTTGGCACCGGCGGCCATTGGCGTATCGAGCGTGACCGTCTGGGTCGTGCCTGTGGTGACGGTCGAGCAACCGGTAACAGCAAGCAAGGCAGCGGCGATGGCCGCTGTGTTCAAAGTCGATTTCATATGAATTCCCCTAAGCACAAAGACTTAGGAATCGTATATATAATTGAGTGAATATGGCAACAGAAATGCAAGCGGCGAAAGCGTGCCGCTGCGTGCCGCGTCGGAAAGCTCAGGGAGCGGCCATATAGGCCGGCATCCAGCTTTCGTGGACGGTTCGCAGGTCCGCCAGGGCGATCGCGCCATGGCCCTCAACGGTGATCTCGCGGCCGCTACAGGTGCCGAGGACCAACGCCGGTACGCCCGTGTCGCGGGCGGCGGCGGCAATCTGCGCGGCGTCGCTGGTGGTGACCAGATAGCGTCCCTGATCCTCGCCGAACAGGAAGGCGGTGGCATTGACGCCGTCCGGCAGGGAGATCCGGGCGCCCAGGTCGCCCGAGAGCGCCATTTCCGTGAGTGCCACCAGCAGCCCGCCGTCGGACAGGTCGTGGCAGGCCGTGATCTGGCCGGCCTCAATCAAGGAGCGCACGAAATCACCGGTCCGCCGTTCGGCCCCCAGGTTGACCGGGGGCGGCGATCCGGTCTCGCGGCCCTCGATCTCGCGCAGATACAATGATTGGCCCAGGTGTCCCTTGGTTTCGCCGATCAGAACCAGAGTCTGTCCTTCGCCCGGAAGGGCGGCGCCGACCCGCTTGGCCGCGTCCTGCAGCAGGCCGACGCCGCCGATGGTGGGCGTCGGCGGGATGCCCGTGCCGTTGGTTTCGTTGTACAGCGACACGTTGCCCGAGACGACGGGGAAGTCGAGCGCCACGCAGGCCTCGCGGATGCCTTCGATGCAGCCCACGAACTGGCCCATGATTTCCGGGCGTTCGGGGTTGCCGAAGTTCATGTTGTCGGTGATGGCAATCGGCTTGGCGCCGACGGCGACCAGGTTGCGCCAGGCTTCGGCCACGGCCTGGCGGCCGCCCTCGACGGGATCGGCCAGGCAATAGCGCGGCGTGCAGTCCGACGTCATGGCCAGCGCCTTCTTGGTGCCGTGCACGCGCACGACGCCAGCGTCGCCCCCGGGTCTGCCAATCGTGTCGCCCATGACCATGTGGTCGTACTGTTCCCAAATCCAGCGCTTGGACGCCAGATGCGGGCAGCCCATCAGGGTCTTGAGGGCGTCCAGCGGGGCGATGCCTTTCGTCAGGTCGACCGGGGTGATTTCCGCCTGCTTCGGCGTCGGCACCCAGGGCCGGTCGTATTCGGGGCTGGCCAGGGCCAGCGGGTCGATCGGCAGGTCGGCGACGATCTCACCCTTGTGGCGCAGCACCATGTGCCCCGTGTCGGTCAGCTTGCCGACCACGGCGAAATCCAGTTCCCACTTGTCGAAAATCTTGCGGGCATCGTCCTCGCGCCCGGGTTTGAGCACCAGCAGCATGCGTTCCTGGCTTTCCGACAGCATCATTTCATAGGCCGTCATGCCTTGTTCGCGCTGCGGGACCTGGTCCAGGTCCAATTCGACCCCGGTGCCGCCCTTGGATGCCATCTCGAAGCTGCTTGAGGTCAGCCCTGCCGCCCCCATGTCCTGGATGGCGACGATCATGTCCGTGGCCATCAGTTCCAGACAGGCCTCGATCAGCAGCTTTTCCGTGAACGGGTCGCCGACCTGAACGGTCGGGCGCTTTTCGTCGGAATCGTCGGTGAATTCGGCCGACGCCATGGTCGCGCCGTGGATGCCGTCGCGTCCGGTCTTGGACCCCACATAGATGATCGGATTGCCGATGCCGGTGGCGGCGGAATAGAAAATCTTGTCCTGGTCGGCGACGCCCACGGTCATGGCGTTGACCAGGATGTTGCCGTTATAGCCCGGGTGGAATTCGCATTCCCCGCCCACGGTCGGCACGCCGACGCAGTTGCCGTAGCCGCCGACCCCGGCGACCACGCCCGCCACCAGATGGCGGGTTTTGGGGTGATCGGGTGATCCGAAGCGCAGCGCGTTCAGGTTGGCCACGGGCCGGGCCCCCATGGTGAACACGTCGCGCAGAATGCCGCCGACACCCGTCGCCGCCCCCTGGTAGGGTTCGATGAAGCTGGGGTGGTTGTGGCTTTCCATCTTGAAGATGGCGGCCTGGCCGTCGCCGATGTCGACCACGCCCGCGTTCTCGCCGGGCCCGCAGATCACGCGCTTGCCCTCGGTCGGCAGGGTTTTCAGCCATTTTTTCGAGGATTTGTAGGAGCAATGCTCCGACCACATGACGGAAAAGATGCCCAGTTCCGTCAGGTTCGGCGCGCGGCCGAGGATTTCCAGAACCTTTTCGTACTCGGCAGGGCTCAGGCCGTGCTCGGCGACGATTTCAGGCGTGATTTCCGGGGAATTCTGGGGAGCGTTCATGGCGGACTTCTTAGCAAATCCCCGGCGTTTGGCAATGTTTTATCGGCCCGGAGGGGGGCAACGGCGGGGATTCCCTTGATTAATTCACGGCGCCTAGCGCCAAGGCCGCCGTACCGGTGTGGTTTCGGACCGGCGAAGACGGATTTTCGGGCTGTCCGTGGCCGTTGATGGCATCGGTCTGCTGCCGATCCCGGCCAGCAGTGAAACGTCCTTGCGCTTGAAGAAGGGCACCAGGACCATGCCGGCGACCGCCCCGCCGATGTGCGCCCAGAAGGCGACACCGCCGCCGCTGCTGGGGGTCCCGGCGGCGTTGACGAATTGCAGACCGATCCAGGCGGCAAGCGCGATCCCGGCCGGTACGGGCACGATGCGCACGAAAATGAGAATCCAGACCAGCACGTTGATCCGCGCCGTCGGATGCAGCAGCAGATAGGCCCCCATGACCCCGGAGATGGCGCCCGATGCGCCGACCAATGGCACGGTCGAGCCGGTGTCGATCAGCATATGGGTCCCGACGGCAGCCAGGCCGCAGACCAGATAGAAGATCAGAAAACGGACATGGCCCATGCAGTCCTCGACATTGTCGCCGAGAATCCAGAGGTAGAGCATGTTGCCGATCAGATGCATCCAGCCGCCGTGCAGGAACATGGAGGTCAGCAAGGTCATTTCCGCCGGAATCCAGGACAGTTCCGGCGACAGGGTTCGTTCGCCGAACACCACGGCGGGGATGGTGCCAAGGGCGAAGATCGCTTCTTGGGCCGCGCGCGGGTCCAGGCTTTGCTGCCACAGGAACACGGCGACGCAGGCCGCGATCAGGGCCACGGTCACGTATTGGAAGGAAATGCGGTGCCGGGGGTTGGAATCGGATATCGGCAGCAGCATGGAATGGCGGTCTCCTTGAGACAGGCGGCGGGGCCCTTCAGGGTTACGTGCGGATTATGGCCAAAGCCGGGCGTTCCGGCCAGCATGCGCGGGTTCGGCAACGGCCGGCACGTAAATCTGTTGTCCCTGGGGAGGGTCAGATTGTATACAATGTGCCACCAAGCCGTCCGGCCCTGACGATCCCCATGCGCGACCGAAAACAAGGAGACACGCATCCATGACCGAAATCCTGCGCACCTCCGTAACCGACGCCTCTGCCTGGCGCGGAACGGATTATCCCGATGCGGCGGCATGGACCCTGACGCTGACGGTGGATCAGGTCGCCGAACTGGCCACGGCCCTGGCGGCGGTCAAGGCGGCGGGCGGAACCCTCGGCTTCGCGCGCGAGGACTTTCCCCTGCCGACCCTGGGACCGGTGCTGGACGAGGTGTCCGACGAAATCCAGTACGGCCGGGGATTTCAAGTGATCCGGGGGCTCGATCCCCAACGTTTCGCGCTGGACGACCTGAAGATGGTCCTGTGGGGGATCGGCCAGTACCTGGGCATCGGCATCATCCAGAACAAACAGGGCGAGCTGATCGGCCAAGTCATGGACCACGGCGACAAGTTCGAGGGCAAGGACCCCTATCTGTCCGGCGTGCGTTTCTACCGCACCTCGCTGGACCTGCCGCCCCATACGGACAGCTGCGACGTGGTCGGCCTGATGTGCGTGCGCCGCGCCAAGACGGGGGGCGAAAGCTCCGTGGTTTCGGCAACGACGATCTACAACGAAATCCTCAAGACCCGCCCGGACCTGATCGACCCCCTGTGCGGCGGGTTCTACGTCGATCTGGCGTCCAAGACGGGCAACATGACGGAAGTCACCCAACAGCGCATTCCCGTGTTCGCTTATTACGAAGGTGCCCTGGCCTGCCGCTACAACAAGCGGCAGCTTGAACTGGGCGCCGAGAAATCGGGCCATCCCCTGACGCCTCTGCAGCAGGAAGCCATCGATTATTTCCGCGAACTGTCGGTCCGCCCCGACCTGCGCCTGGACATGATGCTGGAACCGGGGGACTTTCAGATCCTCAACAACCGCACGACCCTGCATTCCCGCCAGGAATTTCAGGACCATGCCGAGGCCGAGCAGAAACGCCTGATGCTGCGCATCTGGATGATCACCCCCGAAGGCCGCCCGGTGGCGCCGGAAATGCTGAACCTGCTTAATACCGGCCCGCGGGGCGGCGTCGCGGCCCAGCAATAGGGACGTACCAAGTGAAGGATGGAGACGTGATGACGGACGCCGACAAGGCAGAGACAGGCGCGACTGCGGTTCTGGCAAACTTCGCTGCCGGTCTGACGTTCGAGGACCTGCCGAAGGAAGTCGTCGATCATCTGAAGCTGGCGGTCCTTGACGGACTGGCCTGCTGCCTGCATGGCGCCACCCTGCCGTGGACCCGCATGGTCGCCGACCTGGTCGACCACGACGGCGGCACGCCCGAGGCGTCGCTGATCGGCATGCTGCGCATGGTGCCTGTGGCCAATGCCGTGCTGGTCAACGCCACGGCGGGCCATGCGTTTGAGATGGACGACATCCACCGCGACGCCATCACCCATCCCAATTCCATCGCCGTGCCGGTGGCGCTCAACATGGGCGAACGCCTGTTGGGCACGCGCCGCGCCGGGGTGCCCGGATCGCTGGTGCTGACGGCCATGGCGGCGGGCTATGAAGTCGCCTGCCGAGTGGGCTCGGCCGCCGGGACGGACCTGCTGCTGCGGGGCTTCCACCCCCAGGGCACGGTCGGCCCCCTGGTCGCCGCCGCCACGGCGGCGCGCATGATGGGCCTGGACGCGGCCGCAACGGCCCATGCGCTGGGTATCGCGGGCTCGCTCGGCGCCGGGCTGATGGCGGCCCAGGAAGGGGCCATGGTCAAGCGCCTGCATTCCGGCCGCGCCGCTGAGGCTGGGGTTCGCGGCGCTGAGCTGGCCGCCAAGGGCTTCACCGGCATTTCCGACATGGTCGAGGCCGACTACGGCGGGTTCCTTTCCGCCTTTGCCGGCAAGATCAATATTGATCGCGCCGTGCAGGGCCTGATGCCCGGCCAGGACATGCAATGGGAAGTGCTGCGCACGGGCTTCAAGCCCCACGCCATGGTGACCAGTATCCACGGTGCCCTCGACGCGCTCCGCGCCGTGATGACGGATAACAACCTTGCCGCCGATGACATCGCCCGCATCACGGCATATGTCAGCCATCCGACCTATGTCCATTGCGCCTGGACCTACAAGGCCCAGGGCATCACGGCGGCGCAGATGAACCTGTATTACGGGCTCGCCATGATTGCCTTGGACGGCGAGGCCTTCACCGCCCAATTCACCGAGGACCGCATCAAGGCGCCCGAGGTGCTTGCGTTCATCGACCGCATCGACGCCGAGGTCGACCCCGCGATCGAGGCCGAGGGTCCGGGCGCCCGCCACATGGCGCGGGTCACGGTTGTGACCACGGACGGGCGGACGCTGTCCCATACGGAGCGCAACCGCCGGGGCAGCCCGGAGAACCCCGTTTCGGCGGCGGACCTGGACCGCAAATACGATGCGCTCGCGATACCGGTCCTGGGCGAAACCAAAGCCGCCAAGGTGAAGGATTTCGTGGCGGGCCTGGACACCGTCGAGGATATCCGCCCGTTGATGAATTTGCTGACGGCCTGACCGCCGCGCGGTGGCGGCGCGGGACGGTTTGGTGTAGAATCACCCGTGCTTGTCGGGGGATCGGCCATTCAAATGGGGACCCAGACCATGCCACAGGAACGCCGCGCCGCGCGCCGGTTCGATATCACAGAACTGATTTTTGTCTCCTCTTCCAGGGAAACGAGGACAGGACTGTTGCGCGACATTTCCAGGCAGGGGGCGCAGGTCGAATTTTCCGACATCCTGGGCCGGACTCAACACGCCTTTGCCGCGGGCGATGCGGTCAATCTTCGGGTCGACGGGCTGGGCGAATTGCCCGGCGTCATCTCGCGCCTGACGGGCAAGGGCGTGGCCATCGAATTTCGGATCGACGGCGAACGGCAGGAAATGCTGCGGGCGGAAATACAGGAAGCCTTCGACGCGGCGTGACGCGGCGGCGCTTGCGGTTCTCAGTAGCGCCAGAAATCCCGATCGAACATCACCAGCAGCGCCAGCACCTCTAGCCGCCCGGCCAGCATGGCCAGGGTCAAAATCCATTTCGCGGCGTCGGGCAGGGGCTGGAAGGTGCCGGACGGGCCGATGATCGGGCCCAGGCCCGGTCCGACATTGGTGATCGCCGTCACGGTCGCCGAATAGGCCGTCAGAATATCCAATTCCAGGAACGACAGGGCCACGGTGAACGCGGCGATGGTGGCCACGAACACGGCCAGGAAGGCCAGGATCGAATAGGGTACGTCGTCGGGCACGGGGGCGCCGTTGTAGGTCAGCGTGATCACCCGATTGGGGCTGAACAGGCGCTTCACATGGGCGCGCACCAGTTTGTAGAGGATCTGGTGGCGGTAGATCTTGATCGCGCCCGAGGTCGATCCCGAACAGCCGCCGATGTACATGAGCGCCAGGAACACCCCGACCCCGCCGGGGCCCCAGGTCGTGTAGTCGTCGGTGGCGAAGCCCGTGGTGGTGACCACCGACGTTACGTTGAACGCGGTCAGGGTCAGGGCTTCGGGAAAGGAAATGCCGCGTTCCCAGGTCATCCAGCCGGCCAGGCCGAGGCTGACGACGGCCAGCAGGGCGATGAAGCCGCGCACCTGTTCGTCGCTGAACATCTGGCCGGGGTTGCCCCGCGCGGCCTTGATGTACAGATAGAACGGCACGGCGCCGGCGGCCATGAACAGGGTCGCGATCCAGTGCAGGGCCGGGCTCTTGAAAAACCCGAAGGACGCATCATGGGTCGAATAGCCGCCGGTCGACACGGTGGCCATGGCATGGGTCACGGCGTCGAACAGGGACATGCCGAACATGAAGTACAGGAAAGCGCAAAGCACGGTCAGCAGGGTGTAGAAGGCCATCAGGTAGATGATCATCTGGAACGCGCTGGCGCTGAACTTCTCGCCGGTGTCCGAACTTTCGATCTTGAACAGCTGCATGCCGCCGACGCGCATCAGCGGCAGCATGAGGATCGCCATGGCGATGATCCCGATGCCGCCCAGCCATTGCAGGATCGCCCGCCACAGCAGGATACCCGGCGGCAGGTGGTCCAGGCCGGTCAGGATGGTGGACCCCGTGGTGGTGATGCCCGACATGGATTCGAACAGGGCGTCGGTCAGGCTGATGCCCAAGCCCAGAAACGGGATCGCCGCGATGGCAGCGACCGTGACCCAGCCCAGGGCCGTGACCAGAAACGCCTGCCGCAGGTTGAGCGCGATGCCGTCCCTGGGCCAGGCGGCGATGGCCAGGGCGAAGCCGATGAAGCCGGTGACCAGGGCCGCCGTGACGAACGGCTTCCAGTCCTGGTCGTGATAGACGGCGTCGGTCAGGGCAGGGATGCACAGAAGCACCGCGATAAAGCAGGACAGCAGCCCCAGAAGGTGCACGACGGGCCGAATGTTCAGCATCTCGTGACCCTCCTTTAAGGGTCTGCGGAAACGGCCGGGCCGGATTGGCCGGTCTTAGTGGAGCGCGGCCACCAGCCCGTCGAACAGGGGCTTGCCGTCGGTGCCGCCAAGCGCGGCTTCGGCAAGGCGTTCGGGGTGGGGCATCATGCCCAGCACATTGCCGGCCGCGTTGACGATGCCGGCGATGTTGTTGCGGCTGCCGTTGGGATTGGCCTCATCCGCAACCTTGCCCTTGGGGTCGCAGTAGCGGAAGGCGACGCGGCCTTCGCCTTCAAGACGGTCCAGGGTCGCGTCGTCGGCGAAATAATTGCCGTCGTGATGGGCGACGGGAATACGGATTACCTGATCAACCGAATAGGCGCCGGTGAAGGGGGTGTCCGTGTTCTCGACCTTGAGCCACACGTCCTTGCACACGAATTTCAGGCCGGCGTTACGCATCAGGGCCCCCGGCAGCAGCCCGGCCTCGGTCAGCACCTGAAAGCCGTTGCACACGCCGAGCACGGGCACGCCCTTGTTGGCGCGCTCCACCACCGTGCGCATGACCGGCGAATTGGCGGCCATCGCGCCGGAGCGCAGATAATCACCATAGCTGAATCCGCCCGGCACGGCGATCAGATCGACGTCGGGCAATTCGGTGTCGCGGTGCCAATGCATGATGACGTCGGTGCCGGTCACCGCTTCCAGCGCGACCTTCATGTCGCGGTCGCAGTTGGAGCCGGGAAAGACGATGACGGCGGCTTTCGTATTGGTCGGCATGGCGGGGGATCAGCCTTCGGCGATATCGACGGAAAAGTTCTCGATCACCGTGTTGGCCAAGAGCTTCTGGCACATGGCCTCCACGGATTCCTTGGCCTTGGCGGGATCGGTTTCGGCCAGTTCCAGCTCGATGTATTTGCCCTGGCGCACGTCGTTGACGCCGTCAAAGCCGAGCCCGGCCAGCGAATGCTGCACGGCCTTGCCTTGCGGGTCGAGAACGCCGGATTTCAGGGTAACGTGGACGCGTGCTTTCATCTTACTGAACGGTCTCCGGTTCCTTGATGTCGACGGGGCCCGATTCCGGCAGAATGCCGAGGCGCCGGGCGACCTCCTGATAGGCCTCCGCGACATTGCCGAGGTCGCGGCGGAACCGGTCCTTGTCCATCTTTTCGTTGGTCAGGACGTCCCACAGGCGCATGGAATCGGGGCTGATCTCGTCGGCCAGCACGATGCGCATGTTTTGGTCGTTTTCCCACAGGCGGCCGAATTCCAGCTTGAAATCGACCAGTTTCAGGCCGATGCCCATGAACAGGCCCGACAAATAGTCGTTGATGCGCAAGGACAGGGCCATGATTTCGTCCATGTCCTGCGGCGTCGCCCAGCCGAAGGCGGTGACGTGTTCCTCGGCGATCAGGGGATCGCCCAGTTCGTCCGATTTGTAGCAGTATTCGATGATCGAGCGCGGCAGAGCCGTGCCTTCCTCCATGCCGAAGCGTTTGGAGAACGTGCCGGCGGCGACGTTGCGCACGATGATCTCGACCGGGATGATCTCGACCTCGCGGACCAGCTGCTCGCGCATGTTGAGGCGCCGCACGAAGTGGGTCGGCACGCCGATCTCACCGAGGCGGAGCATCAAATACTCGGAAATCCGGTTGTTGAGCACCCCCTTGCCGGTGATGGTGCCCTTTTTCTGGTTGTTGAAGGCGGTCGCGTCGTCCTTGAAGTACTGGACGATGGTGCCGGGTTCCGGGCCCTCGAAAAGGACCTTTGCCTTGCCTTCGTAAATCTGTCTGCGTCTTGCCATGGGTTTGTGCCCTCGTGAAGTTCCCCTTTGTGGTCGCTCCGAAATGGGGCGTGGCCTGCGGGGGAGGGGTTAGACGCACCATATAGCAGCGTCGGAGAGCCCGCTCAACAGAATAGGGGATCAGTCGGTGATTGGCCGGAATCCGCCGGGCCGTGGCCGCTCGGGACAGAACAGCCATTGGGGTTTCAGGGCCGGATCGAAGGGTTTGGGCAGGGCGATCAGCGACGACGACACGGTTTCGAACCCGAAATCCGTGGTGAAAGCCATGGAATCGCGCTCGCCGCCGCCTTGCCATTCCTTGAAATCCGACATCAAGGCCACCCAGGCGTCCCATCCGCCGGCCCCCTGGGCCGGATCCGGTGGGGGGGCGGCTTCGAACAGGGGGCGGTAGTGGCCGATGCGCGCCGAGGTATCGTCGTTCAGATCATAGGCCGTGATCATCGACAGGCCCGGGCGGATTTCCTGGACGGAAACCTGGGGGTCCCGACCGTTGCCGGAAATCCAGAAGGCGCGGTTCACGTCGCCGACGATCAGGTTGAACGACCGATAGGCGCTGCCGTCGAGATGGGCCAAGGCCTCAGCGGCTTCGGCGGCCTCGCCGTGGCTCAAGGCTTCCAGCGGCAATTCGCCGCGCGACCGCTTGCCGGCTTCCTGGCCAAGCGATCCGTGGCGGTTCAAAACGCCGGCCACCATGCGGTCGTCGTTGACGCCCAGCCAGGTGCCGCCGGCGGTTCTGTCCCGCCCGGCGGTGACATGGGGCGCATCCGGCCAGTGGCGGCCCGGCGGGTCGGAAAGCCGCTCCGCCATCTCGTCGCGGTTGGCGGCGACGATCAGTGGCCAGTCATGGCCCGGGCGGCGTAGAATGACGAGTGTGCACATAATCGTTACATAAGGCCTGTAGGCAGATTGCGCCAGCAGTTGCACCGGATGTTGCGATGACGCGCCAACCCGCGTAAATAAGCCCAGCGAAACTCATTACTCATTGGCCAGAACGGGAGCCCAGGACATGTCTGACGCCTTCAAGGACCGGGAAAAAGGTTACGAAGCCAAGTACCAGTTGGACGAAGAACAGCGGTTCAAGGCGGAATCCCGGCGCAACAAGCTGCTGGGTCTTTGGTTGGCCGAGGCTTTTGGGCTGAAGGGCTCCGACGCTGACGCCTATGCCCGCGAAGTGGTTCTGGCCGATCTGGACGAGCCCGGTGTCGACGATGTGGTGCGCAAGGTCATGGGCGATATCGAAACGCGCGGCCTGGCGATCACCGAAGAGCAGATCCGGCGCAAGCTCGAAGACCTGCTGCACACCGCGGCAGAGCAGATCAAAAGCGAATAATTTCCCCTTGCGTCATTGCCGGGCCTGACCCGGCAATCCACGTCCGCCCGATCCATGGACCCCCGGATCAAGTCCGGGGGTGACGGATGGGTGTGGCGGGCTATGCTGTGTCGCCTTTTAGGTGACGGTGCACCAGTTCCGCGTCCGCCGCGCCGCGCGACGGCAGGTTCAGGCTGCTTGAATGCCCGAAGCATCGGATCTGTCCGTCCGCCGCCATTTCGACGAAACCCGCCGATACGGGTTTGAGCGGGCGCAGTTCGCCCGCCACCCAGCTATGGGTGAATTCGTGGGGGAACAGCACGGGGGCCTCGCCCCGCGCCGACGTGAACACGATGTATTTCATGGGAAAGCCGGGCAGAAGCGTTGGCTGGTCCGGCATTCCGCGTCATCCGCTCTATTCGCTGAACACCCGGCGGAACACCGTATCGACCTGGGCCGTGTGATAGGCCAGGGACGAGACCTCGAACAGCGCGTTCAGTTCCTCGGGCGTCAACAGCTTCTTGATGTCCGTGTCCCGTTCCAGGAAGAACATCAGGCGGTTGTCGTAGGACTGCGCCTGTTCGTCCTCGGCATCCAGATGGGCCGGCTTGTCCGGATCGTCCGGGTCGATGCCGAAGCTTTTCCACACCCGCATGGCGTTGCGCTGCACGATCCGGTAGGCGTCCTCGCGGCTGACACCTTTCTGGGTCAGGAACAGCAGCACCCGCTGGGCGTCGTGAATGCCGCCGAACTTGTCGATATGTTCCTTCATGTTGGCCGGATAGATGACCAGCTTTTCGACCACGCTGGCCAGCCGCGCCAGGGCGAAATCAAGGGTCACCGTGGCGTCGGGGCCGATCATGCGTTCGACCGAGGAATGGGAGATGTCGCGTTCGTGCCACAGCGCCACGTTTTCGAGCGCCGGGACCACGGCCATGCGCACGATACGCGCCAGGCCCGTCAGGTTTTCCGTCAGGATCGGGTTGCGCTTGTGCGGCATCGCCGACGAGCCCTTTTGCCCCGGCGCGAAATATTCCTGGGCCTCGCGCACTTCCGTGCGCTGCATGTGGCGGATTTCCGTGGCCAGGTTTTCCATGGAGGCGGCGACCACGCCCAGCGTCGCGAAGAACATGGCGTGGCGGTCGCGGGGGATCACCTGGGTCGAAATCGGCTCCGGCGACAGGCCCATCTTTTCGGCCACGTATTCTTCGACGAAGGGGTCGATGTTGGCGAAGGTGCCGACGGCGCCGGAAATGGCGCAGGTCGCGATTTCGTCGCGGGCGTTTTCCAGGCGCCAGCGGGCGCGCTGGAATTCCGCATAGAACCGCGCCAGCTTCAAGCCCACGGTCGTCGGCTCGGCATGGATGCCGTGGCTGCGGCCCATGACCGGGGTCATCTTGTGTTCAAGGGCGCGGGTCTTCAGCGCCGCCAGAACCTTGTCGATATCATCGAGCAGGATCGTCGCCGCCTGCTTCAACTGCACGGCCAGGCAGGTGTCCAAAACATCCGACGAGGTCATGCCCTGGTGGACGAAGCGGGCGTCGTCGCCGATATGCTCCGCCAGTTCCGTGGTGAAGGCGATGACGTCGTGCTTGGTCTCGCGCTCGATCTCGTCGATGCGGTCGATGCGCGCGCCGTCATAGGGCTTGTTGCCCTTGTCCCAGACGGTCTGGGCGGCCTCTTTCGGGATCACGCCCAATTTGGCCTGCGCGTCGCAGGCATGGGCCTCGATCTCAAACCAGATGCGGAACTTGTTGGCGGGCTCCCAAATGGCGGCCATCTGGGGGCGGGAATAGCGCGGGATCATGGAAACTCCGTTTCAGGCGGGAAATTATAGTCTGGACGGCGGCGCGGACAAGCGGACATGCCAGACTGGGGCGGATTTGAAAAGACCCGACCGTCGATTTCCCCGAATTTACGGCATTCCGGGATATATTCAGACCATGGATGACCTCAGCACCCCGGCCGATCTTCCGGTGATTCCCCTGGTCGACGCCGGGCTAGGCGGCCCGCCCGCCGTGGCCGAGGCCGAACGGGCGCGCTTCGAGGACCTGTTCCGCGCGGGCCGCGACCATTACGGCCCCCTGTTCCTGGACCTGGGTGACCGGCTGACCAAACGTTGGCTCGCCGATTGTCCGACGCCCTACCGCGCCGATCTCGACGCCTGTGCGGCCCAATTGGACCACGCGGGGGTCTACATGCTGAACCTCAGTTACGAATGGTCCTGCACCACGGCCGTGGGCTGTCCGCCGTCGGGCCGTGGCAACCGCATGCTGCGCACCCTCGACTGGCCGCTCCACGGCCTGGGCCGCAACGTGGTCGTCGCGCGGCAGGGGGGCGGCGCGGGGGACTGGTTCAACGTCACCTGGCCGGGGTTCGTGGGCGTGGCCACGGCCATGGCGCCGGGGCGCTTCGCGGCGGCGCTCAACCAGCCGCCCATGAAGACATGCACCACCAGCTGCTGGCTCGACTGGGCGATCGAGCGGACCCGGGTGTGGCGGCGGCGCCTGATGCCGCCGACGCATCTGCTGCGCCTGGCCTTCGAAACCTGCCCAACCTACGCGGCGGCGAAAGCCCTGCTGACCGAAACGCCGATCGCGGTGCCGGCCTTCTTCTCCCTGTCGGGAACGAAGGCCGATGAAGGCTGCGTCATCGAGCGCACGGAACGGGAGGCCTTTGTTCGCGAGGGCGGAAACGTTTCCGTCGCCAATCATTGGATCAAGGCGCCGATTTCCGGGCGATCGCGGGGCTTCGACAGCCATGGCAGGTTCGCTCGGATGGAGGCCCGCCGGGACGGGGTCGAGGACGGTTTCGACTGGGTCGTCCCGCCGATCTTTAATCAAACCACGCGGCTTGCCGTCACCGCCAACGCGGCCACGGGGAGGCTGCGGGTGCGTGGTTACGAGATGGATGGGGCCGCGACCCGCGACTTCATCCTGTGACTTTGGTCATTGACGGTCGGGCCCGGTTTACTAGACTGCCGGTCCCGGGGGGGCTCCTGGAACTGCGTGTCGCAAGTTGAGGAGACATCCATGAATCTGTTCACCCTGCTGAAGGTCCGTGCGGCCGAAGGCCGGCCGATCCGCGTCGGCCTGATCGGCGCCGGGAAATTCGGCTCCATGTACCTGGCGCAGGCGCCGAAGACGCCGGGCGTGCACGTCGCGGGCGTGGTCGACCTGAGCCCCACGAATGCCCGGGCCAACCTGGACCGGGTCGGCTGGTCGGCGGCGCGCACCAACGTGGCCTCGCTCGACGCCGCCGTGAAATCGGGGCAGACCTATCTGTCCGACGACTGGCAGGCCCTGATCTCTCATCCCGCGATCGACATCATCGTCGAATGCACCGGCAATCCCGTGGCGGCGGTCGATCATTGCCTGGCCGCCTTCGCCGCCGGAAAGCATGTCGTCAACGTGACGGTCGAGGCCGATGCCTTCTGCGGGCCCTTGCTGGCCGCCAAGGCCGGGGACGCCGGGGTGATCTATTCCCTCGCCTACGGCGATCAGCCGGCGCTGGCGTGTGAGCTGGTCGACTGGGCGCGCACCGCGGGCTTTCCCGTGGTCGCCGCCGGGCGCGGCCACAAATGGCTGCCGCATTTCCGGGAATCGACGCCGGAAACCGTATGGGACCACTGGGGCCTGACCGCCGAACAGGCCCAGGCCGGGGGCCTCAACCCCAAGATGTTCAACGCCTTCCTCGACGGCTCCAAACCCGCGATTGAGACCGCCGCCATCGCCAACGCGACGGGACTGGAAGCGCCCGAGGATGGACTGGCCTTTCCGCCCGGCTCCATCGACGATATCCCGACCCTGATGCGCCCCCGGGAAGAGGGCGGCGTTCTGGAAAGGAAGGGCCTGGTCGAGGCCATTGCCTCCCTGCGCACGGACGGCACGCCGATCCCTCACGACATCCGCAAGGGGGTCTGGGTCTGTGTCGAGGCCGATACGGACTATATCCGCCGCTGTTTCGAAGAATATCAGGTCACCACCGACCCCTCCGGCCGCTACATGTGCAACTACAAGAAATGGCACATGATCGGCCTGGAACTGGGCCTCTCCGTCGCCTCCATCGGCCTGCGCGGCGAGCCCACGGGTGTCGCCACCTGTTTCAACGCCGACGTGGTGGCGACGGCCAAACGCGCCCTTGCCCCCGGCGACATGCTCGACGGCGAAGGCGGGGCGACCGTGTTCGGCAAGCTACAGCCGGCGGCCAAATCCATGGCCGACGGGCGCCTGCCCCTGGGCCTCGCCCATCAGCTGAAGGTCGTCCGCCCCGTGGCCAAGGACGCCATGCTGACCTGGGACGACGTCGCCGTCGACGAAGGGCTGAGCGCCACGCAGATCCGCCGCGAGATGGAAGCCATGTTCGGCGGTGCGGCGGGCACGCGGCTGGCGGGCTGAAGAATTCGGCCGAGCCGTCAGGATACGGTCACCCGGCGGGCCTAGAACAGGGGAAGCGAGAAGGGGGACTTGATGGAACAACATTTGCCTGACGACGGGGGAAGCATCCCCAAGACCGTGCGCCGCCTGGTCGAGGAAAAGGGCTCGGCCGTCTCGACCATTTCGCCCGACGACCTGGCGGTCGACGCCGCCCGCGTGATGGCGGCAGAAAAGATCGGCGTGCTGGTCTGCTGTGACGACCCGACGGTCGTCGCGGGCGTGATCTCGGAACGCGACATCGTGCGCGTGTTCGCCGAACACCCGGAAAGGGCCGGCACCATGCTGGTCCACGACGTGATGACCAAGGACGTCCGGACCTGCCACATGGACGACGAGATTTCGACGGCCATGGCGATCATGCAGCAGGGCGGGTTCCGCCATCTGCCCGTCGTCGACGACGGCCGCCTGCGCGCCCTGATCAGCGCCACCGACATCCTGATGTTCTACATGAAATACGCCAACCTCAACGACCGCCAGGTGATCCTGGCGATCATCCTGGAATCGGGCTTGGTCTATCCGGGCGGGTGAGTGCGGGGTTAGTGCGCTGCCGGGCGGGGGGCGTCCGCATAGGCGGACGAGTCGTAGGACCTGGTGCCGTCGAGCGGGTCCAGCCAATAGCCGGAACTGATGATCTCGATCGTCATGACGTTGTCGCCGGCCGGCGTGGTGCGGATGATCCATACGACCTCGGCGGCTTCGGGAAAGGACGTGCCGGCCAGCTGGTCGCCGTAAAGCCGGTGCAGCACGGCGTCGAGCTCCATGCCGTCGGCGAGCAGCCGGACGACGAAGGTCTCGTCCGGCGCCGGGGTCAGCAGCACCTTGGCGGCGGCGTTCACGGCGGTGACTTCGAGTTCGACGCGGACCGCGTCGGGTTTCGGGAACAGGTTGGGAAAGGCCGCGTAGAGCAGGCCGCCGACCGTGAACAGGCGTTCGTGGAGGGCGGAGTTGGAATATTCCTCCCACAGCTTTTCCTCCTGCATCTCGCCGGCGATGTTGCGCATCTGGCCGTCGCGCAGCACGTCGCCCATGTCGTGCTTGAGCACCTGATAGGCGGCTTCCTCGGGCTCAAGCCCCTGCAGGGCGAGCAGGCACATGTCGCGCTTGTCGTCGTCGCTCAGGCCGCTCTGGTCGCCGTAGTCCATGGCGTCGAGCAGGGCCGCGTAGTGGTCGACGGTGCGCGCCCCCTCGATTTCCATGATGTTGGAGAAGCTGAGGACCCGAACCCGAAATTCCGTTTTCATCCTGCGTCCGCTCTCCATCGTGCGATTTGATTCTGCGGGACTGTATAGCAGGCATCGGGGGGACGGGCGCTCAATGGCCGACGGTTTCCTCACCCTCGCCGCCGAACCGGGTGGCGGCCCAGCCGATGGCCAGGCCGACCACCGCCCCTTCGGCCACGAACCACCAGGGCGAGGCGAGCGGGCTGCCGAAGCCGAAGATGTTGATCAGCACGGCTTCCATGAAGTCATAGGCGAAGAAGGTCAGGACGAAGTTCATCCAGGCGCCCAGGATCGTCGACCGCGCCCACCAGGGCAGCGGCAGATGCAGCACCGGATGCCAGGTAAATATCCCCGCCATCCCGATGATCGCCCCCAGGGTCGTGTACCAGAACAGGATGCCGAAACGCACCAGCCAGCCCACGTCGGCCATGAAATAGGGAAAGCTGAGAAAGCCGGCGAGCCCGACCAGGAAGCCGAGCGCCTTGCCGATGGCGATCCGGGTGACGAGGGACGGGCGGTCGAACATGGGCGGAGCCTCCTTCGTTGCGACGAAGGACCAGTCTAGCACCCCGGCGGGGGGCCGCCTTGATCTGGGTTAAGTCCGCCGGCGGCTACGTGTAAGGGTGAAAGCCCGGCCGTTCCATGGTGAACAGGGTATCGGCGGTCACTTCCGAATAGTCCTGATAGCCCATACGCGCGATGGGGTGCAGCTTGCCGATGTCGATCTGGCCATTGTCCATGATCAGGTCGTCGGCGATGTGGATGCCCACGACCTCGCCGAACACCACGGTGTACAGGTGTTCGCCCTTGGTGTTGGGCAGTTCCACCGACTGCACGACCTTGCATTCGAACTGGATGGGCGATTCCTTGACGCGCGGCGGCTTGACCAGGGTGGACGGGATCGGCGTCAGCCCGGCCAGCGCCATTTCGTCCTGGTCCGGGCCCAGGTCGGCGGAGGTCTGGTTCATGGCATCGCGCGTGTCCCAGGTCGCGAAGTTGTGCACGAATTCGCCGGTTTCCAGCGCGTTGCGCAGGGAATCCTTGCGGCCGTCCGTTCCTTCGATGCGGCTGGCGCCGGCCGAGAACATGACCGTCGGCGGGTTGTAGGCGACGCCGTTGAAAAAGCTGTAGGGCGCCAGGTTCACGTTGCCCGCCTGATCGACGGTGGTGATCCAACCGATGGGCCGGGGCACGACCAGGCTGTTGAAGGGGTTCTTGGCCAGACCGTGGCCGTCCTTGGGCTCGTAAAACATGAGTGTTTCCTTATAGGCTGGTGCGCGTGGGCGTCAGAGGCGGGCTTTGCGGTACAAGGCATACCACAGAAGACCGGCGGCCTGCATCCCGGCGACGATCAGGAAGGCCGTGCGGTAGCCTTCGGGCGCGAAATGGCCGGGCGACGGCTCGGGCCATTGATAGATGATTTCGCCGATCCCCCATTGCACGGCGAAGGCGCCGAAGAACACCATGACGTTAAGCCCGGTGACGACCCGTCCGGTCAATTCCTTGGGGAAGGTCTGGGACAGCACTGTATAGGGCAAGATACCGAAGGTCCCGAACAGGCCGAAGGCGTACCACACGGGCGTGGTGTCCTCGAACGGGTCGAGGGCGATCACCGCGAGCGCAATGGTGAACATGATCATGCCGAACACGGACACGGCCATGGTGCGGATGCCCATGCGGGCCAGCCGATCGGCGATCCCGCCCATGGACACGAACCCGAGCACCATGAAGGCGGCGATGAACAAGAGCCCCGTCGCCATTTCCGATTGCTCCAGGCCCGCGACATCACGCAGCCAGGGCCCGGACCACAGGGACTGCACCCCCAGATAGCCGCTTTGCACCAGGACCGAGGCCGGGGCGACGCGCTTGAACGCCGGGTCGGCGAACACGCGCTTGATGCCTTGGATCATTTCGCCCAGGGTTTCCGTGCTTTCCGTGCGGTCGCGCTTGGGCACGGCGAGGAACAGATAGGCCGCCGCCGTCAGCGTGACCGCGGCCAGAATGAAGAACACGCCCCGCCAGTCGGTGAACGACAAGGCCATTTCCACGGGCTTGGTCGCGGTCAGGGCCCCCATGCCGCCGAACGCCATGTGGATGCCGGTGACCAGGGACTGACGTTGCGCCGGCACCCAATGGGAATAGGCCTTGAACGCCGCCATCAGGCAGGCCGAGGTGCCGAAGCCGATCATCGCGCGGCCGACGACCAGGCCCGGCGTGCTGCCGGCCATGCCGAACACCAGGGCGCCTGCGGCGGCGACGACCAGAAGCGCCGCCTCGACCTTTCTCGGGCCGTAGCGGTCCAACAGAATGCCGAGCGGCAGTTGGAAGGCCGCGAAGGCGAAGAAATTGGCGCTGGTCAAAAGCCCCAGGTCCGCCGCCGTCAGGCCGAGGTCGGCAATCAGGTTGGGCGCGATCACGGCATTCACCACCCGGAACAGGTAGCTCAGGAAATAGCCGAAGGCGAAGGGAAGAAAGACCTGAAAGACGATCATGGATGGGCCTATATTATCGTTGAATTCCTGCCGGGAGGCCACCGGCGGGGGCGGAGACCTTGCGCCAAACATTTCCTGAAGGCAAGCGCAGGGCGGGAAAACATACATAGGTAGGAAACACATGGGGCCTGGCGGCGGCTTTCCCTACGGCGACTGGGAACGGGACATTCAGGCGATCAGCGATTGGCTGGTGGCCGAGGCCCTGGGCCGTGTCCAGGTGCGTCCCTTGTTGGCCGGATTGTGCGATGCCCTGAACGCGGCCGGGCTGCCGGTTTTGCGTGCCATTTCGGCGCTCAGCACGTTGCATCCCATGTATGTGGCGCATACCTATACCTACGTGCGCGGGCGGGGCAACGTGACGTCGGATATTCCGCACGGCGCGCATAACACCGACGCCTGGCAGAAAAGCCCGCTGAAAGTCATGTTCGACAACGACGTCACGGAATGCCGCTTCGACCTGACCGATGACAAGCTGGTGGCACCCTATCCCCTGTTGGGCGAGGCGCGGGATTTGGGCGGCACCGATTACGTCGGCTTTCTGACGCCCTTCGTCACGGGGGTGGACGTGCCGGATTCCGTTCATGACCTTGACGGTCTGATGACGTCCTGGGTCACCGACCGGCCGGAGGGCTTCGCGGCCAAGCATCTGCGCGCGCTGCGCCGTCTGGTGCCGCGCTTCGCGCTGGCGGCCAAGCTGGCCAAGCGCGAGGAGACGGCGCTTAACATCGTCACCGCCTATATGGGCCGGGATGCCGGCTGCCGGGTGCTGAACGGCCAGATCAAGCTGGGCGACGGCCAGGTCATCCCCTCCGTCATCTGGTATTCGGACATGCGCAATTCGACGGAGCTTTGCGAAAGCCTGAGCCATGGCGAGTACTTGGCCGTGCTCAACCAGTATTTCGCCTGCACGGCGGGGGCGGTGATGGAGGGCGGCGGCGAGGTTCTGCGCTTCGTCGGCGACGCGGTGCTGGCGATCTTCCCGATCGGCGAGGACGGCGGCTACAGCCCCGAGGAAGCCTGCGCCAAGGCCCTGGCGGCGGCCGGCCGGGCCGAGGAAAAATTGGAAAAGATCAATGCGGAGCGCCGGGCGCAGGGACATCCGGAACTGGATTTCGGGCTCGGTCTGCATGTCGGCGAGGTCATGTACGGCAACATCGGCGTGCCCGCGCGGGTCGAGTTTTCGGTCACCGGCCCGGCGGCCAACGAGGTTGCGCGGCTGGAAAACCTGACCAAGGAAACGGGCAACCGGGTCGTCGTCTCGGCGCGCTTTTCCCACCATCTGGCGGTCGCTTGGCGGCCGCTGGGCGCCCACCGCCTGCGCGGCGTTTCCGGCGAACAGGAAGTATTTGCGCCGCCCAAAGCGGGCTGATAAAGCAAATCCGGGAGCAAGAAACTGGGCATCAACAAAAACGGCAACGGGACGGGATATTGGCATGGGGCCAAGCGCTTCATGCGCTACAAGCTCCTGGTCCCCATGAAACGCAGTCCGCACCCGCCGGAATACACCGCGCGCGGCGTGTTCTGGGGCGTGTTCTGGGGCCTGACGCCGCTGGTCGGCATCCAGATGCCCCTCGTCACCGCCCATTGGCTGCTGTTCCGTCTGCACCCCAAGTCCAGCTTCCACCTGATCCAGGGCCTGGCCTGGGTGTGGATTTCCAACGTCTTCACCATGGTGCCCATGTATTACGGCTTCTACGTCACCGGGCAGGTGATGCTGGGCCGGATCAAGCATGTGTCGGGTTACGACTCCTTCGCCAAGCTGTTCAATTTCGACGCCTGGCAGGAAGAGACGTTTTGGGAAACGGTCACCCATTACTTCGAATACGTCTGGGAACAGTTCGGCCTGCCGTTGGCCGTCGGCTGGATTCCCTGGGCACTGATCGGCGGATGGATCGGCTACCGGCTGTCGCTGAAGATCATCCGCGACCGCCGCCAGCGTATCCTGGCCAAACGCCTGCGCGAGTCCTTGGTAGCGGACGATACGGCCCCGAGCGCCTAGGCGCGGGGATCTTTCGCGATCTCGGCTTCCTGTTCGGCCCGGCGTTCCCTGACCACCGTCTCGATCTTATGGCGGAAGTCGGCGTCGTCCTCGGACAATCTGTTGAAATCATCCTTGGCCAGGCGCAACAGCCTGCAATCGGTCAGGCAATGGACGCGGACCAGCCGGGGCGCGTCGCGGTACAGCGCCATTTCGCCGAAGAATTCACCGGCGCCCATGTCGATGGTACGTCCCGGCAGGTGGACGCGCACGGTGCCGCTCAGGATGAAATACATGGCGTTCGCCGGGTCACCCTTGGTGAACACGGTGCTGCCCGCCGGCAGGCGGCGGGACTGCAGCCTGCGGACGATCTGTTCGATCTGCGCCGGGCCCAGGTGGGAAAACGCGGGCACGCCCGACACCATGCCGAACGAGATGACGAAATCGCGCTGGTGGATGTCGCGGGAAAAGGCCGAGGCGATGATGCCGATGGGAATGGCGAACATGCCGAGCCCGAAGATCATCATGGCCCCGCCGACGATCTTGCCGAGCGCCGTGACCGGCACGACATCGCCGTAGCCGACGGTGGTCAGGGTCGCCAGCCCCCACCACATGGCATGGGGGATCGAGGCAAATTTGTCCGGCTGGACCGCGTGTTCCAGGTGAAAGACGATGGTCGAACAGACCACCAGAAGCCCCAGCATGACGATCAGGGCGGCCCCCAGGGCCCGCCCTTCCTCGGCCAGGACGCGCATCAGGGTGTTCAGGCCCGGTGAATAGCGCGCCAGCTTCAACATGCGGAGCAGCCGGAAAATCCGCAGTACCCGCAGGTCCGCAGCCGGCACGATCAGGGACAGATAGAAGGGCGCTATCGCCAGCAGATCAATCAGCAGGTAAGGACCCATGGCGAAGCGCAGGCGGCCCAGGAAGGCGCCGTGGCGGGCAACCGGCGGATGTTCGACGGCGACCCAAAGGCGGGCCAGGTATTCAACCGTGAACACGGCGACGGAGACACGGTCGAACACGAGAAACAGTTGGCCATGGGCGACGTCCAGACCGGGCACCGTTTCCAGGATCACGGCCAGCACGTTGGCGACGATCAGAGCAATCATGGCGATATCGAACACCCGCGACCCGGGGTGATCCGGGTGGCTGGCCTCGATCAGGTAATAGATCCGGCGCCGGATGGTCACAATCATCTGCCTTGTTCCGCTGCGGAAATTCGCTCGTGCCAGCTTATCCGCCGGCGCCTGGCCGTGGATTGACCGGCGTCAATCAAAGATAGCCCATGTCGCGGAACGACGTATGGCCCGATTTGGCGATGATCAAATGGTCGTGCAGGACGATGCCCATGCTTTTCGCGGCCTCGGCGACCTGGCGGGTCATGTCGATATCGGCCTGGGACGGCGTCGGGTCGCCGGACGGATGATTGTGAACCATGATCAGGGCAGCCGCCTGCAGTTCCAGGGCGCGCTTCACGACCTCACGCGGGTACAGCGGCGTGTGGTCGATGGTGCCGCGCCACTGCACCTCGTCCTTGATCAGGACGTTCTTGCGGTTGAGGTAGAGAACCCGAAATTGTTCACGGCCTTCGCGGCTCATGGCCGTGCGGCAGTATTTCAGAAGCTTGTCCCAGTTGGCCAACACCGGGGCCGCGGCCATCTCATCGCGGGCCAGGCGTTCGGCCGCCGCGGCCACGGTCTTGAGCGCGATGACGACGGCATCGCCGGCGCCCGGCACCTGGCGGACCAGCGATGCTTCGGCCGTCACCACCCCGGCGAAGGAGCCGAAGCGGTCGAGCAGGTCCTTGGCCAAGGGCTTGACGTCGCGTCGGGGCAGGGCCTGGAACAGCAGCAGTTCCAACAGTTCGTAATCGGCAAGCTGGTCGCCCCCGGTTTTGAGAAACCGGTCCTTCAGGCGTTGGCGATGGCCGTGGAAATGAGGGGTCTTGGCCGCGTCGGGGGCCGGGTCAGGCTGTTCGTCGTCGCCCGTCGCCACCGCCCCGCTCCGGATCAGACCTTGTAGGGCGGCCGGTCCAGGCCTTTGGGCGACAGGGTGAAGACCTCGAACCCGTCCGCCGTCACGCCGATGGAATGCTCGAACTGGGCCGAGAGGGAGCGGTCCTTGGTCACGGCGGTCCAGCCGTCGGCCAGGATCTTCACGTCGAACTTGCCGGCGTTGATCATCGGCTCGATGGTGAAGAACATGCCTTCATGCAGGACGTCGCCGTCGCCGGCGCGTCCGAAATGCATGATGTTCGGCGCGTCATGGAACACCTTGCCCAGGCCGTGGCCGCAGAAATCGCGGACGACGGAATAGCGCCGGGCCTCGGCATAGGTCTGGATTGCCTGGCCGATGTCGCCCAGGCGGGCCCCCGGGCGCACCATGTTGATGCCTTCCCACATGGCCTCGAAGGTGGTGTCGACCAGCTTTTCCGCCTTCACCTTGGGCTTGCCGACATGGAACATGCGCGACGTGTCGCCGTGCCAGCCGTCGACGATGGTGGTGACGTCGATGTTGATGCAGTCGCCGTCCTCCAGCACCTTGGCCCCGGGAATGCCGTGGCAGACCACATGGTTGACCGAGGTGCAGATGGATTTCGGGAAACCGCGGTAATTGAGCGGGGCCGCGATGGCGCCGTGATCGGCGATGAACTGGTGGCAAAGCTCGTCCAGGCGCTCCGTCGTCACGCCCGGTTGAACATGGGGCGTGATCATATCGAGCGTTTCCGCCGCGAGACGGCCGGCCGCGCGCATGCCCGCGAAGCCCTCGGGCCCGTGGATCTTGATCTGACGACCGTCACGGGACGGTACGGTTTTGACGATCTCTTTCATGGCGTCTCAAATAAGCGGTAAATTCGAAAAGGCAACTCAGATGTCGTGTATCGCGACCGTTTTATCAGACCTTACCCGCAGGCGCGACCAGTTCCGCGTGTGCACCCTTAGGGCGTGACCGGCACGGGATCGCTCAACGAAATGTCCTCGGGCGTGACGGTGCAGCGGTAGCACAGGACCTCGATCCCCTTCATGCGCGCCTCTTCCAGACCGTCGGCATAGGCCGGGTCGATGTCGCCGGCGATCTCGAAGCGGTTGCCGTCCTCGCGCTGAACCAGATAAAGCATCACCGCGCGGTGGCCCTGGGCGACCATGTCGGCCAGTTCGACCAGGTGCTTGGCGCCGCGTGAGGTCACCCCGTCGGGAAATTCCAGCGGCCCGTCATCCAGGTTCCGGCGCATGGTGACGTTCTTGATCTCGACGTAGCACAGGCCCTTCTTGGGGTCTTCCAGCAGGATGTCGATGCGCGAATTCTGGCCGTATTTGACCTCGCGCCGCAGGGTCTCGTAGCCGGTCAGTTCGGGCACTTTCCCGGCCTCGATGGCGTCGGCGACGATGGCGTTGGGCAGGGCCGTGTTGATGCCGACCAGGGTCTCGCCGATGCGGATCAGCTCCCACGTCCATTTCAGCTTGCGGTCCGGATTGGCGGCCGGGCTGATCCAGACCTCGGCCCCCGGCTCGTTGACCGACAGCATGGACCCGGAATTGGCGCAATGGGCGGTGACGACGGTGCCGTCTTCCAGGGCCACGTCGGCCATGAAGCGCTTGTAGCGCTTGACCAGGGTGCCTTTGACGAGGGGGGCGTGAAACTTCATGGCCGGGAAGCTACTCCCCGCCCCCGGAAAATTCAACGCTTCGGGTTTGCTGTGGGACTTAATCCCGGATGCGGGCGACCGCCAGGCCGTCGTGGCCCTTGATCCCGACCTGTTGCAGGATCACCGCCTCAAGCCGGGGATTGCGCGCGATCTGGCGGTTGAAGGCGGCCGCACCCAGGGCCGAGGGATCGTCGTCGTCCGGGTTCAGCACCTTGCCTTCGCGGATCACGTTGTCGGCCAGGATCAGCGCCCCGGGCCGGGCCAGCTTCAGGGCCCAGTCCAGGTAGCTTGGGAAATTGACCTTGTCGGCATCCAGGAACACCAGGTCGAAGGGGGCAGCCCCCGCACCCTCCAGGGTCGGCAGGGTGTCCAGCGCCGGGCCAGTGACCACGGTGATCTTGGGGACCAGGCCGGCGGCGGCCACGTTGTCCCGCGCCACCCGGGCATGGTCCGGGTCCAGTTCCAGGGTGATCAGGCGGCCGTCCTCGGGCAAGGCCCGGGCCAGCCAGATGGTCGAGTATCCCGCCAGGGTGCCGATTTCCAGCACATGCCGCGCGCCGACCAGTTTGGCGAACAGGTAAAGCAGCTTACCCTGGTTGGCGGAAACCTGAATGTCCGGCAGGCCCGCCGCGCGGGCGCGTCCCTGCGCCGCCGAAAGAACCGCGTCCTCGGGCGCGAACAGGGCGTCGATGTAGTCATCGACCCGGGTGAACCTGTCGCCGGTCATCATATTCATGGCCGCAATGTAGCGACTTAGTGTTGCGTTCCGGTGACGGGGCGGCGCTAGTCCTTGGGCTGGGCCTTCTCGCCCAGACTGATTTCCTGCCCCCCCAGGGCTTCGGCCAGGCGTGTCTTGGCGCTGCCGGGGGCCAGGGGCTGCTGTTGCGTCGGCGCTGGGGCCCAGGCGGTCAGGGTCAGTATCCGGAAGGTTGCGGGAAAGCGGCCGTCGGCGTCGCGGTGGCGGTCCTCGTACATCGCCATGGCGCGGGCCAGCACGTCGCGCCGGGCCAGGCCCGACTTGACCTCGGCGACCGCGTTGCTTTCGCCCATGGCGCGCAGGTCATACAGCAGTTTCATGGGCGTTTCGTAGCTGACGGTGACCTGGTCGGCATCGACCACGGGCAGGGAAAAGCCCGCGCGCTGCAATAACCCACCTAGGTCGCGGACGTCGGCGAAGGGCGATACGCGGGGGCTCAGGCCGCCGCAGATTTCGATCTCGGCCTCGGCCAGGCAGTCCCGCAGTTCGGCCAGCGTGCCGCCGCCCAGCATGGAGGCCAGGAACAGGCCGTCCGGTTTCAGCGCCCGGCGGATCTGCAGCAACGCCCCCGGCAGGTCGTTGACCCAATGCAGCGACAGGTTGGACAGGACGGCGTCGAAGGTGGCGTCGGCGAACGGCAGGAATTCCTCGTCCGCCGCGATGGTCGGCCTGCCGGACGCATTGGCGCGGCGCGCCATGGCGGGTGACAGGTCGGCCTGGATCAGGGTCTCGATCCCGCCGCGCCCCATGGTGCGGGGGCCGAATACCTGGCCGCCCATGTCGCCGCCGTGGCAGCCCAGGTCGAGGGCCAGCGGAAAGCGGTGGGTGATGTCGTCGAGCCGGTCGGCCAGGCGGTCGGCCGTTTCCTCGAACAGGAAACCGTGGGCGTCGAGCAGGGGTGCTGCGCGGTCACGGTGATGGCGCACCTTGGCGCGATTGAACACATGGATCGTTTCGGTCATCGTATCTGTATGACACATCGTTCGCCCGGCATAAACGGCGCCTTGGACGGCACCGGACCCGACGGCGGCGGCGCGCTCGCCGCCGGGCTGCGGTCGGCCGGGCGGCGGTTGCTGGACGTCATTCTTCCGCCCCATTGCCTGGCTTGCGGCGGGATGGTGGATGAGCCCGGCAGTCTTTGCCCGCCCTGCTGGGACGCGGTGACGTTCCTGGGTCCGCCCGCCTGTGCGTGCTGCGGCACACCCTTTGAATATGATGCCGGGGCGGGGGTGCTGTGCGCCGCTTGCATCCGCCGCCCGCCGGTCTATGAGCGGGCCCGCGCGGTGCTGGTCTATGACGACGTCAGCCGGAGCATGATCCTGGGGTTCAAGCATGGCGACCGCACCGAAGCCGCCCCCGCTTTCGGCCGCTGGCTGGCCCGTGCCGGGGCGGACTTGCTCGCCGAGGCCGACATCATCGCCCCCGTGCCCCTGCATTGGACGCGGTTCTGGCGGCGGCGCTACAACCAATCGGCCCTGCTGGCTCAGGCCGTGGCCCGTGGGGCGTTGACCGGTGGCCGGCATCTGCCGGTGATACCGGATTTATTGGTCCGCCGCCGCCGCACGCCGTCCCAGGGCGGCCTGGGGGCGTCGGCGCGGGCGCGTAACGTGCGCGGCGCGTTCCGCCTGAAGCCCAAGTTCCAGGCACGGCTGCTGGGTGCCCGCGTGCTGCTGGTCGATGACGTGTTCACCACGGGGGCGACGGTCGAGGCCTGTGCGCGGGTTCTGTTGCGTGCCGGTGCCGGGGCGGTCGACGTCCTGACCCTGGCCCGGGTCGCCCGTCCGCGCGCGGAATAGTGTGCAGCGGCATCTTTCCACCGACCGGCCCTGGCCTATATAAGGGAGGCGGAATGCCCCGCGATTGAGTCCAGGACCCGACAACGTGACAAAGAAAATCGAAATCTATACCAGCCCCTTCTGCCCTTATTGCCACGCGGCCAAACGCCTGCTGACGGACAAGGGCGTGGCGTTTGAGGAAATCGACGTGATGATGGCACCCGCCAAGCGCAAGGAAATGTCGTCGCGGGCGGGCGGGGCGACCTCGGTTCCCCAGGTGTTCGTCGACGGCGACCATATCGGCGATTGCGACGGCATCCATGCGCTCGACGCCAAGGGTGCCCTGGACGTCATCCTGGGCCTGGGATAAGGCCGGATCATGAGCGCGACCTTCACCGCCGCCCTGGTGCAGACCAATTCGGGCAACGACCCCGCCGCCAATGGCGACATGATCGTCGCCCGCATCAAGGAAGCCGCTGGCTTGGGGGCGGACTTCGTGATGTTTCCCGAGGTCGTGACCCTGGTCGAAACGGGGGCCAAGAACGTGGCCCCCAAGGTCACGTCCTTCGATGCCGACCCCAATCTGCCCCGGTTCTGTGCCGCCGCCCGTGAGGCCGGCGTATGGGTGCTGATCGGCTCCATGGTGGTCGAACACGAAACCCTGGACCGCAAGTTCGCCAACCGCTCGGTGCTGATTTCCGACACGGGGGAGATTGTCGCGACCTACGACAAGATCCATATGTTCGACGTCGATCTGGAAAACGGCGAAAGCTACCGGGAAAGTAAGAGTTACGAGCCCGGCACCCGCGCCGTTGTCGCCGACACACCCTGGGGCAAGCTGGGCCTGACCATCTGCTACGACATCCGTTTTCCGCACCTTCACCGCAGCCTGGCCCAGGCGGGGGCGGTGATGATCGCCATCCCGGCGTCGTTCACCCGGCCCACGGGCCGGGCGCACTGGCATGTGTTGATGCGCGCCCGGGCGATCGAGACGGGATGCTTCGTATTCGCCCCGGCGCAGACCGGCGAACACATGGACGGGCGCAAGACCTACGGACATTCCCTGGTGGTCGACCCCTGGGGCGAGGTCATCGCCGATGGCGGTGAGGACACGGGCATCGTGTTGGCCGAGATCGACCTGTCGGCGGTCGACAAGGCGCGGGCCAAAGTGCCGTCCCTGACCCATGACCGACCGTTCGACGGTGCCGGCACGCCCAATTGAGCCCATCACCGGCTTGAAGAAAATTAGAATTGTTGCAGCGCGGCAACCATGGATCGGTTATACTGCCCATTAACGAACCCGACACACAATTGTATGTTTAGGATGACCGTGTACCAACTCAGGAAAATTCTCGCCGCCGGCGCCATCGCGCTCGCGGCTTTTGCCGTAACCGGAACCGCCCAGGCACAGTCGTCCGGGCCGTATGTCTCTGGCGCGCTCGGGGTGACCCAGCCAAGCGACTGGGACATCACCGGCGGCACCGTCAACACGAAGCAGGAATCCGATCCGGGCTTCGCCGGCGCCATCGCGCTGGGCACGACGTTTTCCGACAACTGGCGGGCCGAGGGCGAGCTGTCCTACAGCAACGCCAACGTGGATTCGTTCTCCGGCACCAATGGGTCGGGCGAAACCTCAATGTTCGGGCTGATGTTCAACGGCTTGTACGACTTCAAAACGAATTCCCGATGGACGCCTTATATCGGCGCCGGTATCGGTGCCGCGGTGATCAAAGCCAGCGACCTGTCGCCGGTCGGCGGCTCGCGCATCTCGAAAAGCGATCAGGTGTTCGCCTACCAGGGCATCGCCGGCGTGAACTACAAGATCGACGATCAGCTGGGCCTGTTCACGGAATACCGCTATGTCGGCACTGCGGACCGCGACCTGCGGACCGATTCCGGCATCGCCGTGGAATCCGATTCAGGCGAACACCGCATCATGGTCGGCCTGCGCTGGTCCTTCGGCGCGCCGAAGCCCATGCCGAAGCCCGAACCCCAGCCGGTCCCCGTTCAGGCCCCCGCGCCGAAGCCGATGGCCGCGCCGGCCCCGGCCCCGGAAGCACCGCGCAATTACCTGGTGTTCTTTGACTGGGACAAGGCCGATCTGACCGCCGACGCCCAGGCGATCATCAAGGCCGCCGCGACCAACGCCAAGACCATGACGGTGACCCGTATCGAAACCACGGGACACGCGGATAGGTCGGGCACGGATGCCTATAACCTGCGTCTGTCCAAGCGTCGGGCCGACGCGGTGATGGGCGAACTGGCCCGTTTGGGCATTCCCGCGCGCGAGATCGTCGTGCGTTGGAAGGGCGAGCGCGAACCCCTGGTGCAGACGCCGGATGGCGCGCGCGAGCCGCAGAACCGGCGCGTCGAGATCATTCTCAGCAAATAAAAAAGCCGCCCGTTGGGCAGCTTGGCGATGGGGTGGGCTTTTCGGCCTGCCTCAGTCGTCGAGGACGGGCTTCCCGGACTTGCCGGCGGCGGTATCCATGGCCGCCAGGGCTTGTGCGCTGGGCGGCGGCGTGGCCGACGCCATCATGGAGGTGGTCGTGGGCACCCCCTGGATATAGGCCAGAAGACCCTGGCGCGGCTGGGCCTGGGCTTCGCGGAACACGCGGGCCATGGTCTGGCAATAGGTCGGCTGCGTCAGGCGTTTCAACGACGCGCGATTTGCCAGGTGGGTGATGAAGCGGTTGAGTTCCCGTTCCGCCCCGGCGCGGTAGACACGCTGGAAAATGCCGCGCAGGGCGCGGCCTTCACGGACCAGTTCGTCCTGATGGCGGGTCACCACGGTATTGTATTGGGATTGCTGTTGGCAGCTCAGCGCGGCCACGGCCAGTTCGGCGCGGAACATGCGCATCTGAACGGCTTGGCTTTCGTCCGGGCTTAGGCAGGTCGTGGGCAGGCGGACACCGGCAAAGTCGTCGGTGGGCGCGCAGGCGGCGTTCGCCGCCTGGGGGACAAAGGCGACAACGGTCAGCGCGGCCACAGCAGCGGCGGCCATCAGATGTCGTTTCCACGATTTCGCTGCGGATATTGCCAAGTCCCCGAAAACCCCTTTTTGGTCCCCAAAATTCCTTAATTGCCCCGATCATGCCATCAAGGAAGTTACCATGCAACTAACGAACAACGCCGCCGCCCCGGAGGTCAATCCGGCGCGGCGGCGCGCTTTGTCGGGAAATTGACGGGTTACGCAGTCTTCTGGGCGGCGTTTTCCATGTAATCCGGGTCCATGACCGTGGCGCGGCGCATGTCGCGGCGGTAGGCATCCAGATCGTAGGGGCGGGCCCGGTGCATGGTGCAGCGGTTGTCCCAGATCACCAGATCGCCGACCTGCCAGGTGAAGGTATGGACGAACTGCGGCTGGGTCGCGTGCTCCATCAGGTCGCGGATCAGCATGCGGCCCTCGGGCAGAGGCATGCCGACGATGTGCGAGGCATGGGATGCGAGATACAGCGCCTTGCGCCCGGTCGCGGGATGGACGCGGACCAGATCGTGCTGAACCGGCGGCAGGGCGGCGCGTTCCGCGTCGGAAAATTCGGTGAAACCCAATTGGGCACGCGAGGTGGCGATGCAGTGCTCGGCCACCATGCCCTCGATCCGGTCCTTCATCTTCTGCGGCAGGGCGTCATAGGCGGCGCGCATGTCGGCGAACTGGGTCTCGCCGCCTTCGGGCACCACCGTATGGGCGTGCAGCAGCGAATATTTCGCCGTCACCTTTTTGAACGAGGCATCCGTGTGCCACAGCTGATTGGCCAGCCCGAACATGCGCCGGCGGTCGCCGCGGTCCATTTTCTCGTTGTTCTCGTTCAGGTTCGAGATATCGACCAGCTTGGGCCCAATACGATCCTTGAGCCCGGTTTTGAGCAGCCGGTTGTCGGCGTAAAGCGGCCCGAACCGTTCGGCGAAGGCGGCCTGCGCATCCTCGTCCAGGGTCGGCCCGTGGAAGATCAGCACGGCGTTGGCGTCGATGGCGGCCTGGATTTCGGCGAAGGTGTCGTCGCTGATGGGCTGGGACAGGTCGATGTCCTGAACCTCGCCCACGAAGGAGGGATTCAACTGTTTAACGGTGACGGCCATGGCGGGCTCCTTGGATCGGCGGTTTCCTCTGCGCCGTGCCCGTCTGTGCGGGATCGGCGATGAAACCGATTTGACAGCGGTCATTGGATAATGTCGAATTCAAAATATTAGCCATCCATAACCAAATATTATGGAGCGTCATCCCCCATGCGCCTCAATCTGCGTCAGATCGAAGCCTTTCGCGCCGTGTTCCAGACCGGCAGCATGACCGCCGCCGGTGGTCTGATGGGCATCACCCAGCCGGCGGTCAGCCGCCTGATCAAGGACCTGGAGGCGGAAATCGGCTTGCCCCTGTTCGAACGCGCGGCCGGGCGGGTGATCGCGACGCCCGACGCCGTGGCCCTGTTCCGTGAGGTCGAGCGCAGCTTCCACGGCCTGGACCGTGTCGCCCGCGCGGCGGCGGAACTGCGCCAGCGCCGTCAGGGGGAATTGCGCATCGCCGCTTCGGTGGCGCCGTCGTTTTTTTGCCTGCCGCCGGTGATCCGCGCCTTTCACGTAGCCTGGCCGGGGGTGGCGCTGTCGCTCAAGACCGGCTCCTCGCCCGAGGTTCTGGACCTGGTCGCCATGCAGCAATGCGATCTGGGTGTCGCCGTGGTGCCGGCCGACGCCCCTGGCGTCGTGACCCGTGCCCTGCCGGTGCACGAGGCGGTCTGCGTTTTGCCTAAGGATCACGCGCTTGCCCAGAAAGATGCCGTCACGGCACAGGATCTGGACCGGGTTCCGCTGCTGGTGCTGTCCGACTACAGCCGCCTGCAGCAGCAGTTCCTGGCTTGCCTGGATGCGGCGGGCATCATCCCGAACGTGGTGTTCGAATCCTCGTTCTCGGCCTCGCTCTGCCCGCTGATTGCCGACGGCGTCGGCGTCGGCGTGCTTGATCCGCTGACGGCGCGGGCCCATGCGGGCCGGGGTGTGGTGCTGCGCCCGTTCCGCCCGGCGGTAACTTACGAATTGAAGGCAATGTTCCCGGCGGCCTGGCCGCTGGGGGAACGTGCCGCGGCATTCACGGACCTGCTGCACCGTCATCTTGAGGCATTCGGGGGCTAGCGATCGCCGGGCGGGATGTCCCTGACCGCCGCCGCGAAAGCCCTCACGTCGTCGAGCGGGTACTTCAGATGCTTGCGTTCCGTCGACGGCGGATGACGGTCGAGACAGACACCCGGCCGCCGTTCGGTCTTGGGGCGGATCGGCCGCGCAACGAAGCCGCCGCCGCAGTTGGGGCAGACGTTGGACAGTACGTCCTCGACGCAGGTCCGGCAGAATGTGCACTCGTAAGAGCAGATCATGGCGTCCTGGGATTGCGGCGGAAGGTCCGCATCACAGCATTCGCAGTTGGGTTTGAGGATCAGCATGGCTGAAATCCTATGACGGTTGCGGCATCAGGGAATGGGGAGACGGCTCGCCATCGTCGCGGGTGGAGAGACCCAGATCGTTGACGGCGCAGATGCGCTGTTTCACGCCGGGGGGCGCTTCGTCCGTTTCTCCGTGCTCATAGGCGACGACCTGCAATCGATCCCGGACGAGGTCCAGCAATTCACCCGATGTCAGCAGGTGGTCCGGGTTGCGCGGCCGCCCGAAGGCCTCATTGCCGCGGGCGAAGGTCTCGTACAGCAGCACCCCGCCCGGTTCGAGCGACCCGATCAGGCCCTCGAAATGCGGGCGGAACAGATAGTTGCTGACCACGATCGCGGCGAAGGCGGCGGGCGGGAAGGGCCAGGGGGAACCGTCTTCCAGGTCGATCTCTACGACCTCGGCCCGTTCATCGCGGGCCAGGTCGGCCAATGCCGAGACGTCCTTGTCCACGGCCGTCACGGGATGGCCCCGGTCGAGAAAATGGCGGGCATGCCGCCCGCCCCCGGCAGCAAGATCAAGCACCATCCCGCCCGAAGGGCCGTCCTTGGGCGCTAAGGGGGCGAACCGCGTGATCCAGGTCGAAGGGGCCTTGAATTTCAGGTGGTGGGGCGCGTCGGACATGGGGCGTTTCCTGGGATTTCGTGAGCCGGCGATTCGGTTTTTGTTAAGCGTTTCATACTATGTTTCAGGGGGTAAAACGCCTATAACAGGCGCGATTGGCCCTAAAAGCACGCCTTACGGCATGATTCTACGAGAATTTCGGGGCCGTCGGCACAGAAAGAGTGCGAGCAATGATCCGCTATCGACTGATTTGCAGCCAGGACCATGAATTCGACGCCTGGTTCCGTGACGGCGCCGGTTACGAGCGCCAGGTCAAGCGCCAGCAGGTGACCTGCCCCCATTGCGGCGACGTCGATGTGACCAAGGCGATCATGGCGCCGGGCATCGCCAAGTCATCGGATACGGATAAATTCGCCGAAGCCAAGGCGCATGAAGTCGCGCGCCGCATCCTGACCGCGGTCGGTAAGCTGCGGGACAACGTCGAACAGGAATTCGACTACGTCGGCGATCAGTTCGCCGACGAAGCCCGCGCCATCCATTACGGCGATGCCGACGAGCGTGGCATCTACGGCGAGGCGTCGGACGATGACGCCGCCGAGCTGGAGGAGGAAGGCATCGAATTCTTTCGCCTGCCGGTCCGCCCCCAGCGTCGCGACAACTGACCGCCGTCCCGTTTTCGCGGACGTCAGTCCGTGAACGAGACCCCGGCATTACGTTCCAACACCTTGATGATGTCATCGCAGCTCGCTTTCGGGCCGAGCGTCTGCATGCCGGCCTGGAAGAACTCGCGCGTCAGGTTGGATGCCATCATGGGCACACCTGAATCATTGCCGAGCTGACAGGCCAGGCGTACGTCCTTGTGCATCAGGTCCATGGCGAAGGTCCCCGGCGCATGGTCGCGGATGCGGGCCAGGGAAATCTTGGAGGCATTGCTCTGCCCCGATCCCTTGCTCAAAACCTCGATCATGGTGTCCAGGCTCAACCCGTTCTTCATGCCCATGATCACGGCCTCGAAGGTGGCGATGCGGATCGACGCGCTGGTCACGTTGTTGACCAGCTTCATGGTATGGCCGGCGCCGACATCGCCACAGTGGAAGATGTTGGGGCTGATGGTTTCCAGATAGGGTCGGATTTTGTCGAACTGTTCCTTGGACCCGCCGGCCATGATCGCGATGGTGCCGGCTTCGGCCCCGTGGGGGCCGCCGGACACGGGGGCGTCGATCAGGCCAATTCCCTTTTCCGCAAGATCGGCCGCCATGGCGCGGGTCTCGTTGGGATCGCCCGTGGTCTGATCGACGATCAGTTTGCCCGGCGCCAGCCCTTCGACCAGGCCGCCGGGGCCGAAGATCGCCTGGCGGACCTCGGTCGAGCTCGGCAGGCAGGTCAGGATGATGTCGCATTCGCGGGCCAGGGACGCCGGATCCTGGACCGGCTGCGCGCCGTCGGCGGCGAAGCGGTCGACGGCCGCGCGGTTCAGGTCGAACACCCGCAGCTTGTGTTCCCGCATCAGCCGCCGCGCCAGCGCGCCACCCATCATGCCGAGTCCGATGTATCCCAAATTCATGTCTGATGTCCTCCCGTGGGCGTTCGCGCGCGGGATGTCCCGTCCGCGAACAGAGTTGGTTTCTTGTTCCTTGGTGATGCGCGCCCGGACGGGCGGGATCGTGAAGGGGTCGGGCGGGATGATAACGAATATGGGGGGCGTCTAGAAGACCCGTCGGTCAGACCACGGTCAGGCGTGGCAGGGGGCGGTGCCGTGGCGCCTGCCGGCTGGAGACCCGGGTCGGCGGAAAATCGACGTTCACGCGCGTTCCCTTGCCCTTGGCGCTGATGACGTCGGTGGTCGCACCGTGGGTCTTCGCCAGCTCGATCGCGAGCGGCAGGCCAAGGCCCGTGCCTTGGTGGTCGCGGGTCATGGTCTGGCCGACCTGGCCGAACCGCGACAACGCAATCTCCAGTTCCTCCGCGTCCATGCCGATGCCCGTGTCGGCGACGGCAAGGCGCAGTCCGCCGCCGTCCAGCAGCAGGACCTCGACCGTTACCCGCCCGCCTGTGCTGGTGAATTTTACCGCATTGGACAGCAGGTTCAGCAGGATCTGCTTGATCCGCCGTTCATCGGCGATCAGGCCGGGCAGGTTGGGTGCGATATTGGCGCCCAGGTGGATGTTCTTGCGCGCCACGTCGCCGTCGACCATGCGGAATGTTTCGGAGATCACCCGATCCAGGTCGATGTCTGTCTCGCTCAGGTGCAGCTGCTGTGCCTCGGCGGCGGACAGGTCCAGGATGTCGTTGATCAAGGACAGAAGGTGGCTGCCGGAGACATTGATGTCGCGCAGGCACTCTTCCTGCCGGCTGTTGGCAAGCGGCCCGTAGACCCCTTCCTTGAGCGAGCCGGAGAAGCCGATGATGGCGTTCAAGGGCGTGCGCAATTCGTGGCTCATGTTGGACAGGAACTCGGTCTTCGCCCGGTTGGCGCGCTCGGCACGGTCTTTCTGGCGCTCCATGGCGGTCTGGGCCTGGGCGATGTCCATGATGGTGCGGCGCAATTCGTTGTTCTTGGTCTCCAATTCCAGAACCGTCGCGCGGACCTTCGATTCAAGAGGGCGGTAGATGAACAGCGCCTCGCCGAACAGGGCCAGGAGGGCGCAGACCCACAGCCCCGTTTCGAACCGCTTGATCCGTCCGATCGCGCTTCGGGAAAAGGCTTCGTAGGCTTCGACCGCGGAACTCAGCATGGGTTCCAGCACATGCGGGCCGTAGTTGATCAGGTAGACGTAGGAAGACGTGTTGAACCTGAGTTCGCCGAACCGGTGCGAATAGATGTCCCGCGCGTGGCCGAGGAAACGATTGATCGCCAGGTCCAGGCCGACGGTGTTGTCGAAATAGATGATTTCCAGGTCCTTGGTCATGACCTGAGGAATCCCGGCCTCCGCGTTGCCGGTCAGCAGCAGCAGGTGTGCCCGCTGCATGGCGTTGACGGCACGGCCCAATTGGGCGCGGGAAGTCTCGTATTCGTATTCGTCCTGGGCGAAGGCCATCTGCCCGGCGAAATGGGCGATGCGGTTGGCCTGCCCGTTCTGGCCGCCGGCGACGAAGATCAGATGCGCGTAATCCGACTGCTTGTCGATGATGAAATGCATGGTGACGAACGACGCCGTGACCAGCAGCGCGATGGCGGCCAGGCCCAGGACATAACGATATCGCAGGCTTTTGACCGCCGCCAGTTCCGACATATCCGTTCCGTCCAGGTCCCCGTTGATCGCCCGTTTGAGCGCATCCTAGCGACGGCATGTGACAGATATGTTTCGCGGAGATTGTCTAGCGGGCGTCCTTGACGCAGAACGCCAGGTAGTTGACGGCAAGGTCCCGGGCGTCCAGGCGCCAAGTATCGTTCAAGGGGTTGAACACCATGCCTTCCAGATCGGTGAGCCGCACGCCGTGGGCGGCCAGGCCCTCGGCCAGTTCCGACGGGCGCACGAACTTGCGCCAGTCATGGGTGCCCACGGGCAGCCAGCGCAGGATGTATTCGGCGCCGATCTTGGCCAGGGCAAGGGATTTGATCGTGCGGTTCAGGGTCGTCACCACCATGCAGCCGCCCGGCCGCACCAGCCCGGCCGAAGCGGCCAGGAAGGCGTCCAGGTCGGCGACATGTTCGACAACCTCCATGTTCAGGACCACATCATAGGTCTGGCCCAGGCCGGCCAAATTTTCGGGCAAGACGTGGCGGTAATCGATGTCCAGCCCCATCTGATCGGCGTGCAGTTTCGCCACCGCGACGTTTTTTTCGCCGGCGTCGATGGCTGTGACCTTGGCGCCCTGCCGGGTCATAGGCTCGGCCAAAAGCCCGCCGCCGCAACCGATGTCGAGCAGCGTGAGGCCGGAAAGCGGCGCCGTCTTGCCCGCGTCCATGCCGAAATGGGCGGCCACCCGGTCGCGGATATAGGCGATGCGTACCGGGTTGATACGGTGCAACGGGCGGAACTTGCCCTTGGCGTCCCACCATTCGTCGGCGATGGCCTGAAAGCGGGCGACCTCGCCGTCATCGGCGGTGGTCGGTCGGGACGATGTCTTCGCGGCGGTCTGGGCGGTCATAGGGGGCCTTTGCGTCATTGGCGGCGCGGGCACCTTGCCCGGAACGCCGATTAAGAGTAAGAAGGCGCCGCCCGGCAGACAAGGGCAAGTAATTCCGACGGAAATTTCCGGTTTTCGGGCATCTTTCAGCAATCGGGAGAGACACCGGTTCCATGGCGTTGATCGTGCAGAAATTCGGCGGCACTTCGGTAGCCGACGTCAACCGCATCAAAGCGGTGGCGCAGCGCGTCAAATCCGAGGTCGACGCGGGCCATCAGATCGCCGTGGTGGTATCGGCCATGGCCGGGGTGACCAATCAACTCGTCGGTTATGTGGATGACATTTCAAAGCTCTATGACGCCCGGGAATACGACGCCGTCGTCGCCTCCGGCGAACAGGTGACATCGGGCCTTCTCGCCCTGGCATTGCAGGATATCGGCGTTTCCGCCCGATCCTGGCAGGGTTGGCAGATTCCCATTCATACCAACGACGTCCATGCCAAGGCGCGCATCACCAGCATCGACACTGACAAAATTCAGGCGCGCCTGCAGGAGGGCGAGGTTGTGGTCGTCCCCGGGTTCCAGGGCGTGGCCCCGGACGGCCGTATCACCACCTTGGGCCGTGGTGGCTCCGATACTTCGGCGGTCGCGCTCGCGGCGGCGCTCAAGGCGCACCGTTGCGACATCTACACGGACGTCGATGGGGTCTATACCTGCGATCCCCGGATCGTCACCAAGGCCCGCAAACTGAGCAAGATCACTTACGAGGAAATGCTGGAGATGGCATCCCAAGGTGCGAAGGTCCTGCAGACCCGCGCTGTGGAAATGGCCATGAACCACGGGGTGCGCACGGAAGTCCGCTCAAGCTTCTCCGCCGAGCGCGGCACCCTGGTCGTGAACGAGGAAGAAATCGTGGAAAAGCAAGTCGTCAGCGGTATCGCCTATTCCCGGGACGAGGCCAAGATCACCCTGGTCCGTGTCGCCGACCGGCCCGGCGTGGCGGCCAGCATCTTCGGCCCGCTCGCGGAAGCCAGCGTCAACGTCGACATGATCGTGCAGAACGTGTCCGCCGACGGCAAGGCCACGGACATGACGTTCACGGTGACCAAAAGCGATCTGGAACGCACCAAGTCGATCATCCAGTCGAAGAAGGCCGAAATCGGCTATGAGGATCTGGTCGCCAAGGACGGCGTGGTAAAAATTTCCATTATTGGTGTCGGCATGCGATCGCATGCAGGCGTCGCCCAGACCATGTTCCAGACCCTGGCCGACAAGGGCATCAACATCCAGGTGATCTCGACCTCGGAAATCAAGGTCAGCGTGCTGATCGCCGAGGAATATACCGAGCTGGCGGTGCGCGCCCTGCACACGGCCTATGGGCTGGACGCCGCCTAAAAAGGCATCCGGCCGGGGCCGTTCCGGCACGGTGATCGCCCCCGCGGCGAACTATTCCGGCGGCATCGCGGTCGCCATCGCGGCTATTTGATCCTATATGATAGCGACGCCGGGGGGGAAACGGACCCGGGCAGGCCGCGCGTGCAGATCAAGGCAGGGGTCCTTTAGCCAGTGAACGACAAGTCGAACCCGCAAAACCCGGCTGCCAAGGCGGGGGGACAGGCGCCGAAGAAGGCCCCGGTCGTCGGTCGCCGGCGGACGGACATCTCGCCCGTACCCCGGCGCATGCTCAGCCGGGTCCGCGCGGTCATGGCGGCGGCGGCGACGGCACAGGAACGCCTGGATCAGATCGTCCAGGTGATCGCCCTCGAAATGGTCGCCGAGGTCTGTTCCATCTACTTGCGCCGCGCCGGCGACGTGCTCGAACTGTTCGCCACCCAGGGCCTGCGCAAGGATGCCGTGCACAAGACCCGCCTGCGCATCGGCGAAGGCTTGGTCGGTGAAATCGCCGCCCATGCGTTGCCCTTTGCTCTTGAGGACGCGCAATCCCATCCCAGCTTCGCTTATCGTCCGGAAACCGGGGAAGAGCTGTTCCATTCCCTGATGGGCGTGCCGGTTCTGCGCGGCGGGCGGGTTACCGGTGTACTCGTGGTGCAGAACCGCACGCGCCGCGCCTACGAGGACGAAGAGGTCGAAACCCTTCAGACAGTCGCCATGGTGTTGGCCGAACTGGTTGCCGGCGGCGATTTGGTGGCGGCGGATGAACTTCTGCCGGTCGACGGCATCGCGTTGAAACCGCTGCGCATTGAGGGGTTGAAGCTCAACGGCGGCATCGGTATCGGCGTGGCCGTCCTACACCGCCCCCATTTGTACATCGAGCGGATCGTCGGCGACGATCCGGCGGCGGAACGCGAGCGCCTGCACCAGGCGTTCAAGGCCATGCACGGGGCGCTCGACGACATGCTGGCCTCCGACGACATGGCCAAGGGCGGCGAGCATCGCGACATCCTGGAAACCTACCGCCTGATCGCCCAGGACGCGGGTTGGCTGTCGCGTATCGAAGACGCCATTCTTACCGGCCTGTCCGCGGAAGCCGCCGTGCAGCGTGTGCAGAACGACCTGCGCGCCCGCATGGCCGGGATCGATGATCCTTATCTGCGCGAACGGGCCCACGATCTGGACGATCTGGGCTACCGTCTGACCCAGCATCTGATGGGGGCTGAGCCGGGACCCCGCGAAATGCCCGACAACGCGATCCTGATCGCCCGCAACATGGGCCCGGCGCAGCTGCTGGACTATGACAGCCAGAAATTGCGCGGCCTGGTTCTGGCCGAAGGTTCGCCCAACGCCCATGTCGCCATTGTCGCCCGCGCGCTCGACCTGCCCGTGGTCGGGCGGCTCGATAATATTCTTGATCGGGTCGAAGAAGGTGATCCCCTGATCATCGACGGCGATCATGGTCAGGTCTATCTGCGTCCGGGCGAGGATATCCGCATCACCTTCGAGGACAGCATGCGGTTGCGCGCCGAACAGCGCGCCCAGTATGCGGAATTGAAGGACCTGCCGTCGGTGACCAAGGACGGCGTCGGGGTCAACCTGCTGCTCAATGCCGGGCTGCGCGTGGACCTCATGCACCTGGACCATACGGGGGCCATCGGCATCGGCCTGTTCCGCACGGAAATCCCCTTCATGGTGGAATCCGAAACCCCGACCGTCGACCGCCAACAGGAAATCTACGCCACGGTTTACGAGCGCGCCGGCGACCGTCCGGTGACGTTCCGCACTCTGGATGCGGGCGGTGACAAGGTGCTGCCCTATTGGGACGCCGAGGAATCCGAGGAAAACCCCGCCATGGGATGGCGTGCGATCCGGGTCTCGCTCGACCGCCCGGCGCTGATGCGCGACCAGCTGCGCTCCCTGCTCCGCGCGGCGGCGGGTAAGACGCTGCGCGTGATGTTCCCCATGGTCACGGAAGTCGCCGAATTCGATGCCGCCAAAAAGCTGCTGGACGCCGAATTGGCCCGCGCGCGCCGGCGCGGGCAGCTGCTGCCGTCCACCGTGCGGGCCGGGGTGATGCTCGAAGTGCCGGGCCTGATCTTCCAGCTGCCGGCCCTGACCAAGCGGGTCGATTTCATTTCCGTCGGCTCCAACGACATGCTGCAGTTCCTGTTCGCCGCCGACCGTGGCAATCCCATGGTCGCGTCCCGCTACGATGATCTGGCGCCCGCCGCCATCAATTTCCTGGGCCAGATCGCGCGGCATTGCGCGGAAACCAACACGGATCTCAGCCTGTGCGGCGAGATGGCCGGCGATCCGTTGGCCGCCATGACGTTGATCGGTTTGGGATACCGCAATCTGTCCATGTCGGCGCCGTCGATCGGGCCGGTCAAGGCCATGGTCCGCTCGCTCGATGTGGGGGCCTTGGAAAGCTATCTTTCCGGGTTGTCGCAGTCGCCGGCCCATTCCCTTCGGGAGAAATTGAGGGCCTTTGCCGCAGATCATGGTGTAATGGTTTAAAGCAACCGGTTTTCTACTTGAATTTACATGACTTTTTGTGGGATTATTAAGCCTGCGGAAAAGACGAAACGATTCGCCTTTTAATTCGGCCGCCGCGTGACCCCGGGGGGGCGTCATCGCCGCGGCCATCCAGCCGCCGGGCTCCGGTTTCGGATCGCCCGCGCGTCGGGATTCCAAGGGGCGGACGTTGGGGCAAAGGGGTGACCTACGCGTGAACCACGATCCCATCTCACGGGCGACGCCGGGGGGCGCCGCCGCTGATCACCGTACGGGCGTCGGGGGGTTGTTACGGGCCTCGCGATTGCGCTGCGGCGAAGATCTGGACGTCATCGCCCAGGTTTTGCGCATTCGCCGCCGTCACTTGCAGGCCATCGAGGATGGCAATTTCGATCAGCTTCCGGGGACGACCTACGCGGTCGGCTTCATCCGCACCTATGCGGATTACCTGGGGCTGGACAGTGACGAAGTGGTGCGCCGCTTCAAAGGGGAACAAACCCTGCAGCCGGGCAAGACGCCGAAGGCCGATTTGGTCTTCCCGTCGCCGATGTCCGAGACGGGCATCCCGCGGGGCGCCGTTGTGTTCCTTGGCGTGGTGATCGGCGTCATCGCTTACGGCGGCTGGTACAGCTCGACCGTCGACAACGATTTCTTCAAGCAATGGATCGAACCCGTGCCCGCGCGTTTGGCGGCTCTGCTGCCGGGCGGTGCGGAAAGCGATGGTCCGGACCGCAGCCAGGCCGTGGCCGCGGACAAGCCCGCGCCAACATCCTCTGCGCTGTCATCCGAAGCTGCGCCGGAACCGACGGCCGTGACCGAAGCCGCCACGGAGGCGACCACGCCGGCAGGCGTGGGCAGCGATGCCCAGCCTTCCGATGCCCAGCCCTCCGATACTCAAGCTTCCGATCAGCCGGCCGTTGCGGCCGAAACGGCGGCGGCCTCCGACACCAGGAGCCCGACTGACAGCCCGACCGAACAGGCGTCGCCGGAATTGACGCAGACGGCACCGGTCCCCGCGCCGGTGGCCGAACCCGCCGCCGTGCCGGCCCCGGCCAGCGAACCCGCCACCGCATCTTCGGCGCCGGAATCCGTGCCTGCCGCCGCGCCAGTGACGGAAACGGAAACCGTGCGTCCGCCCGAATCCATCGCTCAGCCCGTGGAAACCGCTGAACTGCCAGCACCTCCGGCGCCGGTCGCCTCGAACGCGCCGGCCCCGGCCGCTGAGACCTCGGAAACCCCGCCCGCACCGGCGGCGGTGGAAGTCGCCAGCACGCCGGCCGAAACCGCGGAAGCCCGCATCGTCCTGACGGCGATCAGCGACAGCTGGGTAGAGGTCCGCGAGCAGGGTACGGACGCCTGGGTTTGGGGCAAGTTGCTGCGTACCGGCGAATCCTATGCTGTGCCCGACCGCCCCGATCTGAAGCTGAAGACCGGCAACGCCGGCGGCCTGACGATCACCGTCGACGGCGACAGCGCCCCGGCGGTCGGCGCCAGCGGCGAGGTTGTGCGCAACGTACTGCTCGACCCCGAGCGCCTTAAGGCCGGCACCGCCGTTTTCCGCTGATCCCCGGCATTTACCCGGCCCCTGACAGTTGCTGCGGGTCCATCGTCTGCGGAGGGGGGGCTGTGGCGGCAGGTGCCAGAGCGGCCTGTTCCGCGCGGCGCAGGTGCACGGCAATTCGCCAGGTGTGGTAGGCGCTGCGGTAAAGCCAGCGGGCGCTGTCCAGACGATCCAAGATATCCGGTTCCCCGCCTGCCTCCATGAGCGCCGCCGTGCGGTCCCGATAGATATGGTACTGGCGATGAAGCAGGGCAGTCAGGCGTTCGAGCCGCCCCTCGATCAGGGCCAAATTCTCAAGGCCGGACACCCCGTGAACGACGTTGCGCAACACGCCGGACAGGCGCCGCAGGCGGGGGTCGCTGCGCAGTGTCCGCATTCGCTCTTCCTGCCGGCAGCGGTGGTGGAGCCGCATAATGTGGTCGAGAACATGGACGGTTGCCGTCCGCCGGTCGCGCAGGGCCTTGTCATGAGCATCCACGTGGATGCGGTCGATGAACTCGTGGATCGGCTCCAGGGCCTCGGTCACACGGTCCAGGCCGCTGGGAGGGATGCCTTCGAGGGATTTCGGATTGAGCCCCGTTGCCAGGACATTGAACAGGCGCGACGCGATCTGGCGCAATGCCGTCGCGGCCCCGTCGGTGGCCGCCCGCCGGTCGGCCAGCAGCCGGTCGTCCAGAGCTTCGATCAGCGGCGCGCCCGCCACCGGGATCATCGTTGCGATCAGTTTGGCAAAGCGTCCGGTGAAAGGCAGGACCAGGATGACGCCGAGGATGTTGAACGACGAATGAAAGGCGACCAGCGCGATCTGTGTGGTGCCGGCACCGCCCGCAGCAAGCAGGGGAGACGCCAGGGCGAACCATGGGGTCAACAGAGCGAACGCCATGACGCCGGTCATCAGGTTGTAGATTACATGCGCAAACCCGGTCTGGCGCATCGCGGTGGATCCGCCCACGGTTGCCAGGGCGGCGGTCACCGTCGTGCCGACGTCCATGCCGATGACCATCGCCGCGGCCTGGGGAAAAGATATGGCGCCGGTGCCGAGCGCAACCATGGCGGTCGCCACGCCGGCGCTTGATGACTGGGTGACCAGGGTGATGGCGATGCCGATGCCGACCAACTGCAGTCTGCCCCAGACCGTATCCGGGGGGAACGTGTCAGGGGTCACCTCGCCCTCGAACGTCGCGATGCCGTGTTGCAGGGCGTCGAGTCCGATGAACAGCAACGAAAAGCCGGCCAGGGCCATGCCTAGATGGCGGACCCAACCGGAACCGAACAGGCGTATCAGAACGCCGGCCAGGATTAACGGCAGTACCAGGGTGTTCAGCTTCAGTTTGAAACCGACGATGGCGACCAGCCAGCCGGTGACCGTGGTGCCGACGTTGGCACCGAAGATGACGCCCAGGGCCTGGGGAAAGGTCAGCAGCCCGGCGCCCACGAAGCCGACGGCGGTGACGGTGGTGGCGCTGGACGATTGAATGATCGCCGTCGTCACCGCACCCGCGACCGCGCCCGACGCTGGGCTGGTGGTCATGCCCGCGAGAATCCGCCGCAAGGCGTTGCCGGCCAGCCCACGCAGCCCGTCGGTCAGAACCAGCATGCCTAAAAGGAAAAGGCCGATGCCCCCGGCGGCGATCAGGATGTTCTGTATCATTGTGATGAAGCATATCCCAACGCGGTTCGGATTGTGATTGATCTATGGCAGACCGTGGTAATATGACGACCGCGATGTTGACCGCGGGCCGGGCGTCGGGCAAAACATGCCCACGGGCTGTGCTGGCGCGGTTTCTCGCTTGTGCGCCGCCGCCGCCGGGCCCATGTAGGTTGCCGTTGAGCGTTTAAAGGATCCACTTTCATGTCTCAGGAAGCCGCGCTTCCCGCCGACCGCGCGTTCGCCTTTGGTCCCAAGGCGCGCCGGGTGAGCGTCCCCGTCCAGATCGGCAAGGTCGCCATGGGCGGCCTCAACCCCATCGTCGTGCAGTCCATGACCAACACGGACACCGCCGATATCGACGGCACGGTCGAACAGGTCCATGCCCTGGCCCAGGCGGGGTCGGAAATCGTTCGCGTCACCGTCGATACGGAACGCGCCGCCGCCGCCATCCCGCATATCAAGGAAAAGCTGCTGGCGCGGGGCGTCGATACCCCCATCGTCGGCGACTTCCATTACATCGGCCATAAGTTGCTGGAAAGCCATCCGGCCTGCGCCGAGGCCCTGGACAAGTACCGCATCAACCCCGGCAACGTGGGCTTCAAGGAAAAGCGCGACACCCAGTTTTCCAAGATGGTCGAAAAGGCCATCGAATACGGCAAGCCCGTGCGCATCGGCGTCAACTGGGGATCGCTCGACCAGGACCTGGTTGTTCGCCTGATGGACGAGAACGCCAAGTCCGCCAATCCTATGACGGCTGGGGAAGTGACGCAGGAGGCGCTGGTCCAGTCGGCGATTTCCAACGCGCTCAGGGCCGAGGAACTGGGCCTGGCGCGCGACCGCATCGTGCTCAGCTGCAAGGTCTCCGAGGTTCAGAGCCTGATCAAGGTCTACCGCGAACTGGCCAACCGGGGGGATTGGGCCCTGCACCTGGGCCTGACCGAAGCCGGTATGGGGTCGAAGGGCATCGTCGCCTCGACCGCCGCCATGGCCGTGCTGCTGCAGGAAGGCATCGGCGACACCATCCGCGTGTCCCTGACGCCGTCGCCCGGCGGCGACCGCACCAAGGAGGTCATCGTCGCCCAGGAAATGCTGCAGACCATGGGGCTGCGCGCCTTCACGCCCCTGGTCACGGCCTGCCCCGGTTGCGGGCGCACGACCTCGACCTTCTTCCAGGAACTGGCCGACACTGTGCAGGGCTATGTGCGCGGCATGATGCCGACCTGGCGGGAACAGTACGATGGGGCGGAAAATCTGTCGCTTGCCGTCATGGGCTGCATCGTCAACGGCCCGGGCGAAAGCAAGCATGCGGATATCGGCATATCGCTGCCCGGCACCGGGGAGGCGCCGACGGCCCCCGTGTTCGTCGACGGGGAAAAGGTCGCGACCCTGCGCGGTGCGGCCATTGCCGAGGACTTCAAGAAAATCGTCGACGACTATGTCGCCCGCAAATATCCGCGCAAGACCGGTGCCGCCAATTCCGGCGTCGACGCGGCGGAATAGCGGGACCGGCGGCAATGGCAGACCTGCAACCCGTTCGCGGGACCCACGACATCCTGGCCGACGATTTCCGCCTGCACCGTCACATTTGTGATCGGGCGGCGGCCCTGGCCGCGCGTCACGGGTTCCAGGAAATGACCCCGCCGATCTTCGAGTTCACGGAAGTGTTCTCGCGCACGTTGGGTGAGACGTCCGACGTGGTGACGAAGGAGATGTACACCTTCGACGACCGGGGCGGTGATTCCATCACCCTCCGGCCCGAATTCACGGCGGGCATCGCGCGCGCCTTCATGTCCAACGGCCTGGCCCAGGAAGCGCCGCTGAAGTTCTTTGCCCGCGGCCCCGTATTCCGTCACGAACGCCCGCAAAAGGGCCGCCTGCGCCAGTTCCACCAGATCGACGTGGAAATCCTGGGCGTGCCGGGGGCACAGGCGGATATCGAAGTCATTGCGCTGGCCGCCCATATCCTGGATGACCTCGGCGTGGCCAAGGACGTGCGGCTGGAACTCAACACCTTGGGCGATCCGGAAAGCCGACAGGCTTACCGCGGCGTGCTGCTCGACTACTTGGCCAAATACCGCAACGACCTCAGCGAGGACAGCCGCACGCGGATGGACAAGAACCCGCTGCGCATTTTCGATTCAAAGGACAAGGGCGACCAGGACATCATGTCCTCCGCGCCGTTGTTGCAGGACCACCTGAACGACACTTCGCGGGCGTTCTTCGACGAGGTGCTGGCCGGGCTTGAGGCATTGGGCATTACCTATGAGGTCCAGCCCCGATTGGTTCGCGGCCTTGATTACTATTCCCACACCGCCTTCGAATTCGTCACCGGCACCCTGGGCGCCCAAGGCACCGTCCTGGCCGGTGGCCGCTATGACGGCCTGATGGAACAGATGGGCGGCCGCGCGACGCCGGGGATCGGCTGGGCCGCCGGGGTCGAACGCCTGTCCATGATGCTCGGCACGGCGCCGGCGGGCGAACGCCCGATCGTGGTCATCCCCATGGGTGACGAGGGAATGGCCCCGGCCATGAAGGTCGCTCACGATCTGCGCCGGGCCGGCCATACGGTCGATATGGGATATTCCGGCAACCTGAAAAAACGCCTGGCGCGGGCCAACAAGGCGAACGCCAAGGCGGTGTTGATCCTGGGCTCCGACGAACTGGCGCGGGGTGTTGCTACCCTGCGCAACATGGAAACCGGCACCCAGGCCGAAGTCAAACTCTCCGACATCGTTGAAACCCTGAAGCTTCACTTCTAGCGAGGCAGCCCCATGCCCGAAGACCGCGCGCATTCCGCCCGGCCCTTCGTGGCCGGGGTCAATCACCGGACCAGTTCCCTCGGCCTGCGCGACCAGATGTTCATCGAGGACGAAGCCGTGCCCGGCGTGCTTGCCCGTCTGCACGACGCCGGCGTGGCGGAGGTGGTGCTGCTGTCGACCTGCGATCGGGTCGAGGTGGTGGGCGCCGATCCCGATCCCGATGCGGCGGCGGACAGGGTGCTCGGCGTTCTGGCAGCGGAAACCCAGGTGCCGTTGGCCGATCTCAAGACCCAGGCTCATATCGCGGTCGACGAGGCGGCGGTCCTGCACCTGTTCAACATCGCGGCGTCGCTGGCCAGCCTGGTGATCGGCGAACCCCAGGTCCTGGGGCAGGTCAAGGCCGCCCACCGGATGGCCAAGGAGGCGGGCCTGCCCACGGGCGTTCTCGACGCGCTGTTGCAGGCGGCTTACAGCGCGGCCAAGCGGGTGCGCACGGAAACTGGCGTCGGCGAAGGGCCTGTATCCATCGCCGCCGTCGCGACCATGCTGGTTCAGGATCTGCACGGCGATCTGGAGGGTGTGTCGGCGTTGCTGGTCGGGGCCGGTGACATGGGTGAGATGGTGGCCGAGGACATGATCGGCGAAGGCCTCACCAACCTGACCGTGATCCATCCCCGTGAACGCCGGGCCAAGCGCACGGCGCGGGTGCTGAACTGCAATTACGATTTGTTCGAAAATCTGGCCGATCTGGTGCCCAAGACGGACGTCCTCATTGCGGCCTTGGGCGGCGGCGGGCGGATCGTCGAAAAAAGCCTGGTGGCGGCGGCGCTCAAGGCGCGGCGGCGGCGGCCCATCCTGGTCGTCGATACGGCGGTGCCCGGCGATGTCGACCCGGCGGTCCATGATTTGGACGACGCCTATGTCTACGACTTCGGCGACCTGGAACGGATCGCCATGGAAGGGCTGGTCGGCCGTGGCGCCGAGGCCCAGGCGGCCCAGCGTATCGTCGACGAGGAAGTGCGGGCGTTTCTCAACGGCCGCCGGGAACGGGATGCGGGGCCGTTGGTCACCGGCCTGCGCCAGTATTTCGAGGATCATCGCGCCCAGGCCCTGGCGGAAGCCGGCGGCGACGCCGAAAAGGCGACCCATCTTCTGGTCGCGCGTCTGCTGCACGGGCCGTCGACGCGGCTGCGCCGGGCGGCGGCCGAGGCCGATTTGGACCTGGCGGCGGCGGAACGCCTGATCGCCCATTTGTTTCAGCCCGATCCCCCCGATGCCGATGGCGGCACGGGCGGCAGCGGCAAGGAGAACGGTTAAGTGAGCCTGAACGAGAGCCTGGACCGGGTATTGACCCGCTACAAGGAACTGGAATCCCTGATGTCCGAGGGCGGCGCCGGCGGCGACAAGATCGCCAAGCTGGGCAAGGAATATTCCGACCTTGGCCCGGTGGTCGAGGCGGTCAAGACCTACCGCAAGGCCCAGGCCGACGCCCAGGGCATGGCCGATCTGCTGGCCGATCCGGCGACCGACCGCGACATGCGCGAACTGGCCGAGGAAGAATTCCAGGACCTGAAGGAAACCCTGCCGGAGTTGGAGCGTCAGGTGCAGCTGATGCTGCTGCCGAAGGACGAGGCCGACGAGAAGAACGCGATCCTCGAAGTGCGCGCCGGCACCGGCGGTGACGAAGCGGGGCTTTTCGCCGCCGACCTATTCCGCATGTATCAGCGTTACGCGGAAACCCATCGCTGGCGGTTCGAGGTCATGAGCGTCAACGAAACGGGCATCGGCGGCTACAAGGAAGCCATCGCCACGATCTCGGGCACGGATGTGTTTGCGCGGCTTAAGTTCGAATCGGGCGTGCATCGGGTGCAGCGAATTCCGGTTACGGAATCGGGCGGGCGCATCCATACCTCGGCGGCGACCGTCGCCGTCATGCCCGAGGCCGAGGAAGTCGACATCGACATCGACGAAAAGGAACTGCGCATCGACGTGTTCCGCGCCTCGGGCCCCGGCGGTCAGTCGGTCAACACCACCGATTCCGCCGTGCGCATCACTCACTTGCCGACGGGCCTGGTGGTCATTCAGCAGGATGAAAAATCCCAGCACAAGAACCGGGCCAAGGCCATGAAGGTGCTGCGTTCGCGGCTGTACGAACGTGAACGCCAGATCCGCGACGATGCCCGCGCCGCCCAGCGCAAGGGCCAGGTCGGGTCCGGCGACAGGTCGGAGCGCATCCGCACCTATAACTTCCCCCAAGGCCGCGTCACCGACCACCGCATCAACCTGACCCTGCACAAGCTGGACCGGGTGATGGACGGCGACCTGGACGAATTGATGGACGCATTGATCAGTGAAGACCAGGCGAGCCGCCTGGCCGAGATCGCATGACGCAGCGGCCAAGCCGCTTTGCCCCGGGCACCCTGGGTCATGCCGTGGACCAGGGGGCGGCCGATCTGACCGCGGCGGAGATCGATACGGCCCGCCTGGACGCCCGCCTTCTGACGGCCCATGTCCTGGGCCGGGACGCGTCCTTCGTTCTGACCCATCCGGAAATGGAATTAAGCACCGCGCAGCAGGACGCGGCCCAGAACCTGATCGCCCGCCGTGCCGCGCGCGAGCCTGTGTCGCGTATTCTGGGGGAGCGGGAATTCTGGTCCCTGACCTTTCGGGTCACCGCGGCGACCCTGACGCCGCGTCCGGAAACGGAAACCCTGGTCGAGGACGCGCTGGCCCGAATCCGTGCCATGGGCCGGGAAGGGGAGGTGCTTCGCATTCTCGATCTCGGCACCGGTACGGGCTGCCTGTTGCTTGCGGTGTTGTCGGAACTGCCGTGGGCCGAAGGGCTCGGCATCGACATCAGCCCGGAGGCCGTCGCCGTGGCGGCGGACAACGCACAGCGCCTGAGCCTGGGGGCGCGGGCGCGCTTTCAGACCGGGGATTGGACAGCCGGCCTTTCGGGGCCATTCGACGTGATCCTGTCCAACCCGCCCTATATCGCCGAGGCCGACCGCAAGACACTGCCGCCGGAGGTTTTGGGCTTCGACCCCCATGGGGCCTTGTTTGCGGGACTCGAGGGGCTTGACGCCTATGCCGCGATCGCACCCCAGGCCGCAAAAATTCTTGCACCGGGGGGAATCGTTATCCTCGAACTGGGCCAGGGACAGGAAGCGGCGGTGGCTGAAATCTTTCGCCGCGCCGGACTGATCCCCGACGGAACACGCGCCGATCTGGCGGGAATCCCCCGGTCATTCGCTGCCATCGCAGATGGTGGATGAACCTGTAAAAAAATGTTGGAAATGCGGGGGAACCGGTCTAGGGTGCCCGTGGTGGCTGTGAGGCCACTTGGGCGGATCGTCTTGTGTGACGCGTCATCGACATCCGAAAATCAAATGAAATTCGGAACCAGGTCGCGGCACCGGACAGGCCCCCCGGGATTTCCCTGAGCAAAGTGACGTGCGTCTCCGTTGGGTAACGAGGCGGTCGTTCTTTGAACAGCCGATGCGGCGGGCAGGCGTGATTTGTCTGTCACCGTGGCGGGTGGGGCTGGTCCTTAATTTGGCCGGCCGATAGGGGAAGCGTACCCAGCAGCCCGCTAACAGCAGTGTTGCAAGGAAAATGAACAAGAACTCCAATAACAGACGGTCGCGCGGCCGCGGTGGCAATAAGCGTCACGGCAACGTTCGTAATCAAACCTTCGAAAGCAACGGCCCCGGCGTCAAAGTCCGCGGCTCGGCCCAGCAGGTTCTCGATAAATATCTGCTCCTGGCGCGGGATGCCTCCTCCGCCGGTGACCGGATCATGGCTGAATCCTACTTTCAGTTCGCGGAGCACTATTTCCGTCTTCTGAATACGGATGAACAGCGCAACGCCGATCGCAATAGCCAGAACCGGGGACGTTCCGATGGCGGTGCCCGTCAGACTCCCGGCGGTGCCGAAGGCGGGCCCGAAGACAACATGGGCGGCGATTACGACGACGATATGGATAACGACGGCGATCAGGACGACACCGACGCAGAGGTCATCCATACCAACCGGCCGCAGGCGAATGACGGTGATAACCGTGACGAGCGTGATAGCCGGGACAATGGTCGCAACGGTTCCGGCAACAAAGCCGAAGCCGTGGATCAGGCAGACGCGCCGGCGGCGAAACCCGCCCGGGCACCCCGCGGACGCCGCCGCAAGGCGCCGGAGCCTCAGCAGGAAAGCCAGCAGGCCGAACTGCCGATGGCCGCCAAGCCTGATGCGCAGCCTGAGGTCGAACCCGAACAGCCCGTGGCTACAGACGCCGCTGATTGACTGCCTGAATTCCTCAAGCGCGATCCCTGATCGCGCCGCCTTAAAGATCAGCGAGGCGAGAGGAACTCACCGATGGCGACCGGCCCGGGTTTCGTAATCCGGACGAATACGCCCATGTCGGTATGGCCGAATCCGGTCTGCAGGAATTTGACAATGTTCAGGTCGCGCTCTGCCGTGGCTGGATTGACGCTGGTTGCTCCGCAGCGGCCAATGCGTTCGATCACGTCCGCCTCGGCGCCGCCGATGGCGATCGACCTGCCCAGCCAACCGAACTCGACCCAGGGGTCGAGCCCGTCGATATAAAAATTGGCGCGAAAGCGCAACGGATCGACCGGCGCCTGGACGACCCGTTCAAGGTCGCGGATCGACGCCAGGTTGATGACCGAAATCAACGGCGTCGACTGATCGGTCAGGCGTTCGCCCGGATTGGCTTCGACCAGACGCGGGCGGCCTTTGGCCTCATCCTTCATATAGGCGGCGAAGAAATCCTCGATCATGGTGCGGCCGATGCGGTCGGTGATGTTGCCGCGCGCGACCTGGCGGCCCTGACGCTTGATGGTCAAAACACCCGTATCGTCGTCGAAGGACGTTTCCAGGGTCGCCAGCTTTTCGTTCTTCACCAGTTCCAGGAAATTGCGCTTGGGCATCCATTCCAGATGATGGCCGCCGCTGACCGGGGTCGAGCCCAAGGCCATGGCAAACCGTCGGTCGCCCGGCAGATAACCGTCGACTTCAAGTTCGGTCGCGTCGAGCGCCTCGGGCGTCAGGCCCTTCACCGGATAGCGGTAGATATGTTTGATTTCAGCATTCATGGGAGGGCAAGGCTCGCCCTTTCATCGCCCGTCGTCAACGCCTGAAATATTAATCCGTTCTGCGATTGCATACGCGACGCCATAACCCTATTTCAGTTGCGGGAATAGACGGTCTATTGCCCTGCACATTGCCGCCGCAAACGCCTATGTTTGCATGGGATGTGCACTAACCCTTGAGAGGGGCGGCCGGTTCGCCGATTATCGGGAACGCACCGCTCTGTCGCCAAAGGACGGGACAGATGGAATTTGAGAAATTTACCGAACGCGCGCGCGGCTTCATTCAAAGCGCGCAGTCGCTTGCCATACGTGAAACCCACCAGCAGTTCACGCCGCTGCATCTTCTCAAGGTGTTGCTCGACGACAAGGAAGGCCTTGCGGCCTCGCTGATCGAAACCGCGGGCGGCAACGCCCAGCGTGCGCTCCGCCTGACCGAGGGCGAGTTGAAGCGCCTGCCCAAGGTCGAAAGCGACACGGTGCAGATCTACCTAGCGTCGGAAACGGCCAAGCTGTTCGACCAGGCGCAGGAGATCGCCGACAAGGCCGGCGATAGCTTCGTCACGGTCGAGATGCTGCTGCTCGCCATGGTCATGGCCCAGGGCACCAAGGCGGCCGACATCCTGAAGGAAGCGGGCATCAAACCGCAGGACCTGAACACGGCGATCAAGGAATTCCGCAAGGGCCGTGCCGCCAACTCGGCCAATGCCGAGGATGCCTATGACGCGCTCAAGAAATATGCCCGCGACCTGACCCAGGCGGCCATGGACGGCAAGCTCGACCCGGTGATCGGCCGCGACGAGGAAATCCGCCGCGCCATCCAGGTGCTGTCGCGCCGGACCAAGAACAACCCGGTGTTGATCGGCGAACCCGGCGTGGGCAAGACCGCCATCGTCGAGGGCCTGGCGCTGCGCATCGTCAACGGCGACGTGCCGGAAACCTTGAAGCAAAAGCGCCTGATGGTGCTCGACCTGGGTGCCTTGGTCGCGGGGGCGAAGTTCCGCGGCGAGTTCGAGGAGCGCCTGAAGGCCGTCTTGGCCGAGGTTACGGCGGCGGCCGGACAGATCATTCTGTTCATCGATGAGATGCACACCCTGATCGGCGCCGGGAAGGCGGAGGGCTCCATGGATGCCTCCAACCTTCTGAAGCCGGCCCTGGCGCGGGGTGAACTGCACTGCGTCGGCGCCACGACCCTGGATGAATACCGTAAGCATGTAGAAAAAGACGCGGCCCTGGCCCGCCGGTTCCAGCCCGTGTTCGTGGGTGAGCCGACGGTCGAGGACACAGTCTCCATCCTGCGCGGGATTAAGGAAAAGTACGAACTGCACCACGGCGTGAAGATCCACGACAGCGCCCTGGTCGCTGCGGCGACGCTTTCCAATCGCTATATCACCGACCGCTTCCTGCCGGACAAGGCTATCGACCTGATGGACGAAGCCGGTTCGCGCGTGCGCATGGCCGTTGATTCCAAGCCCGAGGAACTGGACGAACTTGATCGCCGGGTCATCCAGTTGAAGATCGAGCGCGAAGCCTTGAAGAAGGAAACCGACAAGGCGTCCAAGGATCGGCTCGGCAAGCTTGAGATCGAGTTGACGGACTTGGAAGAAAGATCTGCCGCCATGACCGGCGAATGGGAAAAGGGCAAGGCCTCGCTCGCGGATACCACCAAGCTGAAGGAAGAGCTGGAAAAGGCCCATCTGGCCCAACAACAGGCACTGCGTGCCGGCGATTACGAAAAGGCCGGCGAACTGCAGTACGACCTGATTCCCCGGCTTGAGGACAAGCTGAAGAAGGCGGAGGAAGCCGATGGTTCCGTCGTCGTCGAGGAAGCGGTAACGGAAGAGCATATCGCTCAGGTCGTCAGCCGCTGGACCGGCATTCCCGTCGATAAGATGCTTCAGGGCGAACGTGACAAGCTGTTGCAGATGGAAGCCAACCTGGGCCGCCGCGTGGTCGGCCAGTCCGAGGCCGTAACCGCCGTGGCCAACGCCGTGCGCCGTTCGCGCGCGGGCCTGCAGGACGCCAACCGGCCCATGGGATCGTTCCTGTTCCTGGGGCCGACGGGCGTGGGCAAGACGGAACTGACCAAGGCGTTGGCCGAATTCCTGTTCGACGACGAGACGGCGATGGCCCGCATCGACATGTCCGAATACATGGAAAAGCATTCGGTCTCGCGCCTGATCGGTGCCCCTCCGGGCTATGTCGGTTATGACGAGGGCGGGGCCCTGACCGAGGCAGTGCGCCGCCGGCCCTATCAGGTCGTGCTGTTCGACGAGATCGAAAAGGCCCATCCGGACGTGTTCAACGTGCTGTTGCAGGTGCTCGACGACGGTCGCCTGACCGATGGTCAGGGCCGCACGGTCGATTTCCGCAACACGCTGATCATCATGACCTCCAACTTGGGCGGTGAGATCCTCGCCGGGCAGGAAGACGGCCACGATTCGGCCGAAGTGCGGGGCCCGGTCATGGAGATCGTGCGTCAGGCCTTTCGTCCGGAATTCCTCAACCGCCTGGACGAGATCATTCTGTTCCACCGCCTGTTCCCCGAGCATATGGGCGGAATCGTGGACATTCAGCTGCAGCGTCTGCGCAAGCTGCTGGTTGACCGCCACATCGCGCTGGAGCTCGACGCGGCGGCAAAGGATTGGCTTGCTGAAAAAGGCTATGATCCGGTCTATGGTGCCCGCCCGCTCAAGCGGGTGATCCAGAAGGATTTGCAGAATCCCCTGGCGTCCATGATCCTGGAAGGGGCCGTCGCCGACGGCTCCAAGATCGCGGTCTCTGCCGAGGGCGGCAAGCTGACCATCAACGGCAAGGCAGTGGAGGCGGAAGCGGCCTAATGAACATGACACCTGCATCGGCCCCGCATTGCCCCGTCTGTGACGGGGCCGAGCAGGTCTTTGAAATGGCGGCCCGCGGCCACGACCTCTACCGTTGTGGCGGCTGCGCGACAATCTACGTGCATGGTCTGCCGTCCAATGCGGAGGTGGCAGCCGGGTACGACGATTCCTATGACGGCGCGACCACTGGTTACTTCGCCAAGGTCGATAAGAAAATGCGCCGCTCGCGCGGGCGCATCCGCCAACTCAAGAAGCTTGTGCCGACGGGGGGACGGTTCCTCGACGTCGGCTGCAACGGCGGCTTCGTGGTCGATGCCGCGCGCGAGGCGGGCCTCGATGCCTGGGGGCTGGAGGTCGACGACGTCTCCCTCGCCTATGCCCGCGACCATTATCCCAAGAACAACTATTTCCTGGGCCTGGTCGAGGATTTCCAACCGGATCAGGGGTTCGATCTGATCTACACGTCTGAGGTCATCGAGCATGTTTCCGATGTGCGCCCGTTCATGGCGGCAATCGTCCGGCTTCTGAACCCGGGCGGCGTGGTTTATGTGACGACGCCGGACATCAGTCATTGGCGGCGGCCCCGCGACCTGAATGCCTGGGACGGTTTCAACCCGCCGGTTCATTGCGTCTATTTCAACCCGGCCAGCATGCGGTTGCTGCTGGAAAGCCTGGGACTTGAAATCGTGAAGAAGCTGCCGGCCTTCAAACCGGGCATGAAGTTCATTGCGCGGAAGCCGCGTTAACTCTTAAAAGCGTGTGATTTCCATCACTGTATCGATCCCGGAATGATATTAGGCTGATCCCTTGAAAGGATCGGCTTGATGGCTGACGTGACTCTCAGCAAAGGTGTTCGGGCAAATCTGCTGCAATTACAGCGGAACGAGGCCCTGCGTCTGCAGGTCGCCGACAGCTTAGCCACGGGCCGGCGGGTCAATCGCGTTGCTGACGATCCCCAGGATTTCTATGCCGGCCGCGCGGCGGCCAGCCGGGTCGGTGATTTGTTCGACCTCAAGTCCGGTATCAATCAGGCCCTGTCGTCGGCCGAAGCCGCGTCGGTCGGCCTGCATGCGGTCGAGGATCTGACACATCAACTGCGCGGCATCGCCACGGCCGTGCGCGGGGGTACGGCGGAACAGCGACAGGCGGCGGCGGAACAGTTCGACCAGATCAGGTCGCAGATCACCAGCCTCGCCGGTGATGCATCCTACGCCGGGGTCAACCTGATCGACGATCCGGCAGACGACCAGACGACGCGGGTCGGCGATCTGTCTGGTGCCGAGATTACGGTCAAGGGCGGGGCATCCTCATCGGACGCGCTCGGTATCGGCACGGCGGCCGGCGATTACAACGGCTTCGCCACGGATGCGGACATCGACGCGGCCCTGGCCGACCTTGCCGGCGCAACCCGTCAGGTGCGATCGACGACGCAGCGCGTCGGCGCCGACATCGCTGCGTTGACGACGCGCGGGCAATTCACCCAGGATCTTTCCAACACCCTGCAGGCGGCCGAGGACAAATTGACCGGTGCCGACCTTAACGAAGACGCGGCGCGCCAGGTCGCGTTGCAGCTTCAGGACCGGTTCGCGACCGCGGGCCTGCGCTTCACCGTTCGCACGGAAAGCCTGGTCGCCGATCTTCTGAATACGGGAAGGCCGTGATGGAGATGATCCGGCAACATACCGCCGCCTCGCGCGCCTATGGCCGGGCCCATCATTCGGTCATTTCCGGCCGCCCGGCCGAGGCCGAGGCCTTTGCCCGGGCTGCTGCCGCACTGCGCGATGCCGCCGAACAACCCCACGACCGGGCCGTTCTGGTTCGGGCCCTCGGCTACAATCAGAAACTCTGGACGATCGTGCAGGCCGAGGCCTCGGATATAGGCCACCCAGCACCTGCGGATATGCGGGATGACATGCTGTCCCTTGCCAGGTTCATGGACCGCGCTACGGCGGAGGCACTCTCGGCGGCGCATCCGAACTTGGACGGCATGATCGCGATCAACGCCAGCCTATCGTCAGGCCTGTTCGGCCGCCCCACGTAGGTTTTCCGTCAGACCCGGTCGGAGAGGGCGTAATCCCGTTCCACCTTGGCGACCCTGATTCGGAAATCCTTGAAGATCCCTGCCTTGCCCGCATCCTGCGCCGCCTGATGGCCCAGATGGCCGCGCCATTTGGCGATCGCCGCCTCATCACGCCAGAACGACAGGGACACATAACGATCCTGATCGGCCAGGCTCTGAAACCGCTCGATGGAAATGAAGCCGTCGATCTGTTCCAGATCGGGCCGCAAGTCGGCGGCCAGGTCGAAATACTCTTGGGCGCGGGCCGGATTGGGGGTGACTTCGAAAATCACGGCATACATGACGGCCTCCTTCGGCATCCCGGGCGTTAGACGCCGAGGAAGTCTTTGACGTGGTTCAGGAACAGCTCGGGCGCTTCCGCATGGGCCCAATGGCCGACGCCGGGCAGGACCTCGACGCGGGCGGCGGGGAACAGGCGGTTGATTTCTCCGTGGTGGTGCGGGCCGATGTAATCGGACGCCCCGCCGGCCAGGAACAGGGCCGGGCCCCGGTAACTGTGGCCATGGGGCGGCGTCTCGAAATCCAGTAGGTCTTCCATGGCGGCGCTCAGGGCGTCCAGGTTGACCCGCCATTTGAAACCGTCGGCGCCGCTTTCCAGATTCTGCAGCAGGAACGCGCGGATGCCGGGATTCGGTTCCGCGGGTGCTAGCCCGGCGTCAGCCTCCTTGCGCGAGGATATCTGGCTCAGGTCCATGGCGTGCAGTGCCTCGACATAATGGATGAAGGTGCCGGGCGAAGGGGCAGGCGCGATGTCGACCACGGTCAGGCTGCCGACCAGCTCGGGATGGGCGAGCGCCAGGGTCATGGCCGCCTTGCCGCCCATGGAATGGCCGATCACATCGGCCGACCCCAAGCCGTGGGCGTGGATGAAATGCGCCACGTCGGCGGCCAGGGCGGGGTAGCTCATGGCCGCGTCCCACGGGCTTTCCCCGTGATTGCGCAAGTCCAGGCAGAGCACCCGGCGGTGGGCGGAAAGGGCCTTGGCGATCGCCCCCCAATTGCGTTTGGAGCCGAACAGGCCGTGCAGGATCACCAGCGGCTTGCCGGCGCCACTGTCCGTGAAGGCGAGGGAGAGAGGGATTGAGTTCGCCATGAAGGGCTCCGCCTGATCCTTGGGCGCGGCGCCCGGTGGATTATCGGGCGTCCGCCACGTCGCGTTGTTTGTCGGCCTTCTGGTTATCGTCCAGGCGGGCGAACTGCAAGTCCATCTGGTCCTTGGCGGCCAGGAAGCGAGCCAGTTCCTTGCCCGTCAGCTTGCGCCCCGACGGCATGCGCACGCTCAAGGGATTGACCTGTCCGCCATCGACCAGGATCTCGTAATGCAGGTGCGGGCCGGTGGAACGGCCCGTGGTGCCGACATAGCCGATGACCTCGCCCTGGCGCACCCGCTTGCCGCGGCTCATGCCGCGGGCGAAGCCCTTCATATGGGCATAGGCGGTGTGGTAACGCCCGTTGTGGCGGATGTTGATGTAGTTTCCGTAGCCGCCCTTACGCCCGGCGAAAGTGACGACGCCGTCGCCGGCGGCATAGATGGGCGTGCCCTGGGGAGCGGCGAAATCGACACCCCGGTGCATTTTATTATAGCCCAGAACCGGATGACGGCGCTTGCCGAAACCGGACGACAGGCGGGCCCCGTCGATGGGCGTGCGCATCAGCGCCTTGCGGGCACCCTGGCCTTTGTCATCGAAATAATCGACGTCGCCCGCGGCGGTGACGAATCGGTACAGCGGCCGGCGGTCGCCGGACAGGGTCAGGGCCGCGAAATGCACGGTGCCGGCATGAACCAGACGGCCTTCCTCGTCGCGTACTTCCTCGTAGGTGACTTCGAAGGCGTCGCCCTCGCGGATGTCGCGTTGGAAATCGACGTCCCAGGAATAGATTCGAATCAATTCCGCCAGTACGTTGGCCGGCAGGCCTTGGGCCTCTCCCGCCAGATAAAGGGAACTGGTGATGGGGGCGGCGACGCGGGCGAGGGAACGCTTGACCTTCTTGGCTTCCTTGACGGCGGTGAAACTGTCGTCCGCGTGGCGCTTGACCACGATCTCGTGGCGGAAGTCCGGCTCGAAACCGAAGCCCAGGAAAGTGCCGGGTTTGGTGCCCGTGCGCGGGCCGTCGGGCCCGCCTTCGGGCGCGCGGAAACGGACAACGATCTTCTGGCCGGGCAGCAGACGACGCGGATCGTACACGCCGGTGAAGGCGCGCATTGCCGCGTCGGCATCGACGCCCGTGACCCCGGCCCGCGCCAGCACGCCGGCCAAGGTTTCGCCGGCGCCGATGGTTTCCGTGGCGCTGATCACGGCGGGGCCCTGGTCGGGCAATTCCGTCTCGCGGCTGCCGGGATGAATGATACGATGGGTCGCCAAGCCCGCGGCCGCGGCCGGGTGGCCCAGGCTCAAAGGGGCCAGTGCAAAGGTCGGCTCGCCGTCGCCGCCAAGCAGCTTGTCCATATTCTGAGGGGTCTTCAATACCAGTCCGGCCGAACCCAGAACGACACCGAAGAACGCTCCCGCCGCAAGGAGTGTCCGCATACGCATAAGAGAAGCCCGCTACCTTGTCTTGCCCAGTCGGTTGTCCGTTATCCAGCCGGACCACCGTCATTTGCCCAGTCAGGACGCCGCCACTATATGTTTACCCAGGCGGCAGCACCTGTTTGCTTTTCAAAGCCCCTTGGAATCGGCCGGCCAGCCTTGTCCGGCACTGAATTTCCTCACGCTTTCGCCCAACAATGTGTGGGGAGGGCGATGTTGTCAAGCATCGATCAGTGATTCATTCATAGGAATCAATATTATAGAAGATGACCCTTATATATTGTTTCATATAAGGCGCTTACGGTACCGGAATCGCAAAGGACTTGCTCCCTTAATACCAGGGAAACCGTTCCGCTGGGGGGCGGTGTGCCGAAGTGCTGCGAATTTGTCCCTTGGATTCGTCGGGCGGGGCAGGTTTTTTACCCTCTGTTAAGGCATTGTCCCCCGGATTTCCGGGCTTTTTCGGTCATTGCAATAAAATGACAAAAGGGGTTTGACAGGGCGCGGCAGCCTGCGTATAACCCCGCCTCCACCAGCGACGGGGGCGACGGCGACAAACCGGGCGCCCCTAATATTTGCTTCGGTGGCGGGGACTTAGGTTCCTGAATGGAATTCGCGGCTTCGGCCGCACGGCTGTTTGACATTGTGGTTAAGGAAGGGATACGCGGGCGGCGTTTAGTGCGCTGTACGGGTAGGATTGGTTGCTGTTTTAGGTTTAGG